>Ga0308171_1000112_pt1 | contig 254979 bp, 231 predicted proteins | sample PhyGR1_FD_202135 | JGI IMG/M metagenome (GOLD analysis project Ga0308171, IMG submission 202135) | Phyllosphere microbial communities from UC Gill Tract Community Farm, Albany, California, United States - DLSLSG.R1 | ecosystem: Host-associated > Plants > Phyllosphere > Unclassified | place...
CTCTCGTGAACAGATCGCCTTCGGCGCCGCTGGGTCCCCCGGTCTCGCTGCGCTCGCCGGAGGATGACGAAGGTGAAAGCGCACACCAAGGTGCGCAACGGGTCGACTGCGGACATTTCCTGCCAAGCCGATATCCGACACTAGCTTAACGACAGCAGGGCCTTCGTCGCCGCTTCCACATCGTCCTGACGCATCAGGCTTTCGCCTACGAGGATGGCCTGGGCGTGAGCGTCGGCGACGCGGGCGACGTCGTCGGCGGTGAAGATGCCGCTTTCGGCCACCAGCAGGGCCTTGACCGGGCTGAGCATGGACAGGCGGTCGGTGGCGTCGAGGTCGACCTCGAAGGTGCGGAGGCTGCGATTGTTGACGCCGACCAGATCGCCGCCCAGCTTGCAGGCGCGGGCCATCTCGGCCTCGTCATGGGTCTCGATCAGGGCGTCCATGCCTAGTCGCTCGGCCTCGGCCAGCAGGTCGGCGGCCAGGACGTCGTCGACCATGGCCAGGATGATGAGGATGCAGTCGGCGCCCAGGGCGCGGCTCTCGGCCACCTGCCAGGGATCGACCAGGAAGTCCTTGCGCAGGCAGGGCAGGGCGACCGCCTCGCGCGCAGCGGCCAGGAAGGCGTCGTCGCCCTGGAAGCTGGGGCCGTCTGTCAGGACGGACAGGCAGGTGGCGCCGCCGCGCTCATAGGCCTTGGCCAGCGCGGGCGGGTCGAAGTCCGCGCGGATCAGACCCTTGGACGGGCTGGCCTTCTTGATCTCGGCGATCAGGGCGGGGCGACCGGTCTCCTCGGCGACGCGTTCCAAAGCGGCGCGGAAGCCGCGCGGGGCCGAGGCCTGGGCGGCGAGGCTCTCGATGGCGTCCTGAGAGGTGGCAAGCTTGCGGGCGGCCACGTCTTCGCGCTTGTAGGCGGCGATTTTCGCCAGAACGTCGGTCATGCGGCCTCAGGGTCGATGGGGGTGTTGGTGACGCGCACCAGGGTGTCGAGCGTGGCGGCGGCGCGGCCGTCGTCGATGATGGCGGCGGCCAGTTCGGCGCCTTGACGCAGGTCGGCGGCCCGGTCGGCCACGACCAGGGCGGCGGCGGCGTTCAGCACGACGATGTCGCGATAGGGGCCGGGCGCGCCGGCCAGCAGGGTCGTCAGGGCGGCTGCATTATACTCGGCGTCGCCGCCGCGCAGATCGTCCAGCGTCGCCAGCGGCAGGCCTGCGTCGGCGGGCGCGACGGTGAAGCGGCGGACGGCGCCGTCCTTCCACTCGACCACCTCGGTCGGGCCTGTGGTGGTCAGTTCGTCCAGCCCCTGACCGTGGACGGTCCAGGCGCGCCGGGCGCCGAGGCGACCCAGCACCTCGGCCAGAGGCTCCAGCAGGGCCGGATCATAGACGCCCATGACCTGACGATTCGCGTGCGCCGGATTACAAAGCGGCCCCAGAAGATTGAAAACCGTGCGGAAACCGATCTCGGCGCGGACCGGCCCGACGTGGCGCATGGCCCCGTGATAGGTCGGGGCGAACAGGAAGGCGATGCCGGCTTGATCGAGAGCGCGGGCCTGTTGCAAGATGGTGGCGTCCAGGTTGACGCCCAGCGCCGCCAGGACGTCAGAGGAGCCGGACTTGGAACTGATGGCGCGGTTGCCGTGCTTGGCGACCTTCAAGCCCGCGCCCGCCAGAACGAAGGCGGCGGCCGTCGAGACGTTATAGGTGTGCTGTCCGTCGCCGCCGGTGCCGCAGGTGTCGATCACATCGTCAAACGGGTGATCCAGCGACAGGGCGGCGTCGCGCATGGCGGTGGCGAAGGCGACGATCTCGTCCACCGTCTCGCCGCGGATCCGCAGCGCGGTGACGGCGGCGGCGACCTGGGACGGGGTCGGCTCGCCGCGCAGACAGGCGGAGAAGAAGTCGTGGGCCTCATCCGACGTCAGGACGCGCCCGTCCACCAGCTTGGCCAGCAAAGGCTTGAAACCGTCCATGTCGTCAGACCATAGCCAGGCGCTTGACGCCCGCCAGGTCGAGGAAGTTGGCGATCATGTCGTGGCCGTGTTCGGTGGCGATGGATTCCGGGTGGAACTGCACGCCGTGGATCGGCCGGGCGCGGTGGGCCAGGCCCATGATCTCGCCGTCGGCGGTCCAGGCGGTGACTTCCAGCTCATCCGGCAGGGTTTCGCGACGCACGGCCAGAGAGTGATAGCGGGTGGCGGTGAAGGGCGAGGGCAGGCCGGCGAAGAGGCTGCGGCCCTCATGCTCGATAGGCGAGGTCTTGCCGTGCATCAGCGTCTTGGCGCGAATGACGTCGCCGCCGAAGGCCTGACCGATGGCCTGATGGCCCAGGCAGACGCCGAAGATGGGCATGTCGAGCGGCGCGGTCGTGATCAGGGGCAGACAGATGCCGGCCTGATCCGGCGCGCAGGGGCCGGGCGACAGCAGCACGGCCTCGGGCTTCAAGGCCCAGGCTTCTTCCACCGTCAGGTCGTCGTTGCGGATGACATGAGTCTGGGCGCCCAGCTCCGCGAGGTAGTGGACCAGGTTGTAGGTAAAGCTGTCGTAGTTATCGACGACGAGGATCATGGCAGGGTTCTTAAGGTGCGAGGGACGACGCGCCAAGCGAAGGCGGGAGGAAAGCGGACGTTAAGCTGTCCGCGCGATACAGGAGCATCGCCATCGGAAGAAATCCGTCTTGACCGCCATGAACGCCATCCGCGACGCCCGGGCCATGCTGAACGAGCCGCCCATCGAACAGCCGAAACCGCTGCGCCTGCTGGCGGCGGCCGCCTTCGCCGCGACGACGGCGGTGCTTCTGGCGGGGACCATGGTCGTGGGCCCCGGCGTGTCGTTCGACCAGGGTTCCACGGTTTCCAATCCTTAGATCTTGCCGTCGGCGCCCTGGCCACGCGTGGTCGCGGTGAACCGCCACGCGTCCTCGGCCGCCTTCATCGGGGCGCGGGCCTTGGCCAGGGTTTCGGCGTATTCAGCGGCAGGATCGCTGTCGGCCACAACGCCGGCGCCAGCCTGAACGAAGATCTTGTTCTGGGCGAACATGGCGGTGCGCAGGACGATGCAGATGTCCGCCTCGCCATTGGCCGAGATATAGCCCACGCCGCCGCCGTAGCCGACGCCGCGCTTCTCGGTTTCCAGTTCGTCGATGATGCCCATGGCGCGAACCTTGGGCGCGCCTGACAGGGTCCCGGCGGGCAGCGCCGCCAGCAGGGTGTCCACCGCATCCAGCCGGGGATCAGCGGCGCCGTGCACGTTCGAGACGATGTGCATGACCTGGCTATAGCGTTCGACGACGAAGCTTTCCGTCACCTCGACCGAGCCGGGCGATGAGACGCGACCGACGTCGTTGCGGCCCAGGTCGAGCAGCATCAGGTGTTCGGCGCGTTCCTTGGGATCGGCCAGAAGCTCGGCTTCCAGCGCCCGGTCCAGTTCCGGCGTGGCGCCGCGCGGGCGCGTGCCGGCCAAGGGGCGGATAGTGACGCGACCGTCCTTCAACCGGACCAGGATTTCCGGGCTGGACCCGGCTAGCTGGAAATCGACGTAGTCGAGGAAGAACAGATAGGGCGACGGATTGCCGCGGCGGAGGGACCGATAGAAGGCGAACGGGTCCTGGCTCCAAGGCGCCGAGAAGCGGTGCGACAGCACGACCTGGAAGATGTCGCCGGCGGTGATGTAGTCCTTGGCGCGGGCGACCATGGCGTCGAAGCCCTTGGCGTCGACGGGCGAATGGAAGTCGGGGGCCGGAACCGGATCGGCCTCACGCTGGATCGGCAGAGGGCTGCGCAGCCGGTCCTCGAAGTCGTCCAGACGCGCGACGGCGGCGGTGAAGGCCGTGTCTGCGTCTGCGGCGCCATCGGGATAGGCGGCCGCGATCAAGACGATCTCGTGCTTCACCGAATCGAAGATGGCGACCAGCGACGGCCGGGCCATGACGGCGTCAGGCAGGTTGAGCGGGTCGGGGTTTGCGGGGCCGAGCGGCTCCAGCAGACGCACCATGTCGTAGCCGAAGACGCCGAACAGACCGGCGGCCATCGGCGGCAGGTCGTCCGGCAGGTCGAACCGGGTGGCGGCGATCAGGGCGCGCAGGGATTCCAGCGCGGGCCGGTCTTCGGCGGTGAAGCGGTCGGCCAGGACGGCCTCGCCCCGCGCGGTCTCGGCCTGGCCGTCACGGCAGCGCCAGACCACGTCGGGGGCCAGGGTGACGATCGAATAGCGGCCGTTGACCGCGCCGCCTTCGACCGACTCCAGCAGGCTGGCGTAGGGCCGCCCGTGACCGACCTTGAGAAAGGCCGAAACGGGCGTCTCCAGGTCGTCGATAAGGCGACGCACGACGACCTGGGGGCGGCCTGCGCTCAGGCCAGAGACAAACGCGGTGCGTTCAGCCTCATGTCCGACGCCTGCACTCATTTCTTCGCCGGCGCGGGGGCCGGAGCCGCCGGAGCGGCGGCGGGGGCTTCGATCCCCAGCGCGGCGATGGCGGCCGCCGGGTCGTTCTTGGCCTTCATGCGCGTTGCGGCGGCTGCGAAGCTTTGCTCGACCATGGCGTTGGCCAGCGCTTGGGTCAGGCGCGGGCGGACCTGCTCGACCAGCGGCGCGGCCAGAGCCGGGACGGCGCCGTGGATGGCGTCGACGTGGCCGACCACGAAGCTGGTTTCCGACTGGGCGCCGGTGAAGACCTGCCCCTTGCCCTGACCGAACAGGCCGCGAAGGACGCCTTCGCCCAGTTCGGTCTGGCTGGCCTGGCTCTGCTGGACGCCGGCGCGGGCGGTCAGTTGAGCGCCAGCCGAAGCGGCGACCTTGGCGATGTCCTCGCCAGCGCGGACGCGACCGGCCAGCTCCTCGGCCTTGGCCGACAGACGGCGAGCGTTTTCACGCAGGGTCCATTGCTGGGCCAGCGGCGCGCGGACCTCGGCCAGGGTCGGCAACGAAGCCGGACGAATGTCGTCCACGCGGACGGCGAAGTACTGACCTTCGCCCGCGTCGATGATGTCGCTCTCGCCGCCCTTGGACAGGGCGTAGGCCGACTCGAAAATCTGGCGCGGGGCGTTCAGCGGCTGGCCGTCCGGCAGACGGCCGTCGGCGGTGAAGGGGGGCAGTTGCACGAGGCGGGCGCCAACCAACTGCGCCGCATCGGCCAGGTTTTTCCCTTCCTGACGGGCCTTTTCGTACTTCTCGACCTTGGCGTAGGTTTCGCCCTTCACGTCTTCGGCGCGCAGCTCCTCCACCAGGGCGCTGCGGACGCTTGCCAGAGTTGCAGGCGCTCCGGCGGCGACCGCGGTCACCTTGGCGACGGTGAAGCCCAGACGTCCCTGGATCGGGTTGGAGACCTGGTTGGCGGGCAGGGCGAAGACGGCGGCGCCGACGGCGGGATCACCCAAGGCGCTTTGCGGGGTGTCGTTGTAGTTGCTGACCTCGATCTTGTTGGCTGCAGCGACTTCGGCGGGGGTCTTGCCCGCGCGCAGGTCGGCAGCGACCTTGTCGGCGGCGGCCTTGTTCGGAAGCGTCAGCGTCACAAAGGTGCGCTTCTCGGCGTTCGACAGGGCGGCCTTGCGAAACTCGAAGCGTTCGCGGATGCGTTCTTCGGTGATCGGGGTCGGTTGGCTGCCGGGGCCGGGGTTGAACAGCACGATCGAGATCATGCGGAACTCGGGACGACGCAGTTGAGCTGCGTTTTCATTCAGGAAAGCGGTCAGTTGTGCGTCAGTCGGAGCGGAGGCCGATCCGGCCATCGCCTGCGTCACGGTGAACCAGCGACCGTCGCGGCTCTCCAGCGCCTGGCCCGCCAGAAGCGCGCCATAGATGCGGGGCACGCGCGCGCCGGCGAAGACGGCGGCGCCGAACTGGCTGGCGACATACTGGTCGCGCAGGTCCTGCTCCAGCATCGCCGAGGTCATGCCCTGAGCGGCCAGGGCCTGCTCATAGCGATCCTGATCGAACTGGCCTGACACCTGGTTGAAGAAGGCCGGGATCTGGCGGATTTCTTTCAGAACCAGTTCCTTGCCGGGACGGATGCCAGCGTTCCAGGCCCAGGCGAGGAAGCCCATACGCTGCGTCTGGCTTTCCAGGAACTGGGTGTGGATGTTCTCCTTGACCATGTCTTCGAAGGACACGGGGCGGCCGGCCTGCTCTTGCAGATTGTTGCGCACGCGCTCGAAGTCGGCGCGGAACTGCGGCCCGCTGACGCTTCGTTCGCCCGCGTCGATCACATGCTTGGGACCAAAGCTCGAGAAGACATCCGATTGCGCCCCCACAATCAGGAAGCTGAGGATGATCAAGGCGAACAGGCCCGCAGCCCATTTCGACTTGGAGAAGTTGCGGAACAGCGTGATCATCGAGAGAGAACCTGACGAGGGCCGGCGTCAAAAGGGCGCCACGCTCGCCTATAGGGGCAGTCCCTAGGGCGCCGCAAGCGGACGCAACCCAACATCTTGGCTTCCGCGACAACGGCGCCTAAACAGGCCGCCATGAAACAATCTGTGAAGCTGGTCGCCGGCAACTGGAAAATGAATGGTCTGGGCGCGAGTCTGGGCGAGGCTGAAACCTTGGCGAAAGCCTTGCAGGAACAGGCTGGGGACTGTCGCGTGGCCCTATGCCCGCCTGCCACTCTGACGGAGCGGATGGCGCGTGTTCTCGCTGATACTCCAGTGGAACTGGGCGGCCAGGACTGCCATGCCGAGGCCTCGGGCGCATTCACCGGCTCGGTGTCGGCCACCATGCTGGCTGACGCTGGCGCAACCTTGGTGATTCTAGGCCACTCAGAACGTCGGGCAGGCTTCGGCGAGACCGACGCCGATGTCGCCGCCAAGGTCGAGGCTGCTCTGGCCGCTGATCTGGAGCCCATCATCTGCATCGGTGAGACCCTGGCGCAGCGCGAAGCGGGGCAGGCCGTCGAGGTCGTCAGCCGTCAGGTCGCGGGTTCGCTGCCGGACAGCCTGTCGGGCAAGGCGTTTGCAGTGGCCTATGAACCGGTATGGGCCATCGGCACCGGCCTGACGCCGACACTCGAACAGATTGAGGAAGTCCACGCCGCCGTGCGCGCCGCCATTGTGGCCAGGCTGGGCGACGGCGGTCGCGTTGCGCCGATCCTGTATGGCGGCTCGGTCAAGCCGTCGAACGCGGCCGAAATCCTCGCTGTGGCCGAAGTCGGCGGAGCTCTGGTCGGTGGCGCTTCGCTGAAGGCCGAGGATTTCCTGGGCATCATCCGCGCCGCCTAGGCGCAGGATTTCACGTCTCTATTCGTTCGGCGTTTGCCCCGGTCCCGCATCGGTGTTAGACGCCGCCGCTTGATCGGCGCATCTGCGCGCCCACATGATTGACGCCATGCTCCAGACCATCCTTCTCGTCGCCATGATCCTGATCTCGGTCTCCTTGACGGCCGTGATCCTGCTGCAACGCTCTGAGGGCGGCGCCCTGGGCATGGGCGGAGGCCCGTCGGGCTTCATGACTGCGCGCGGCGCGGGCAACCTGCTGACGCGGGCCACGTCGGTTCTGGCCGTGCTTTTCTTCGTGTGCGCCATCAGCCTGACCGTCGCCGGCAACTTCGCTCGCGGCTCGCGCTCGGTGATCGACGCTGACGCCGTGGGCGCCATTGCAGTCGGCAACGAACAGCAGACGGCTCCAACCGCTCCGGCGGCTCCCACGCCGGCTGCTCCGGTCGCTCCGTCGCTGGACGATCTGGAAGCCAGCCTTCCGGCTGCTTCTTCGCAGGCTCCGGCCGCTCCGGCGCAGTAAGCCGCCGACAGCTACGAAATCCTCGAAAGCGCGCCGCAGGGCGCGCTTTCTTCTTTTGTTCAACAGTTGTTTTGCGTCGGGCCATGCTCCCGCCGCGAATCATGGAGTAGGGTGTCCGCCCATGGCTCGCTATGTGTTCATCACCGGCGGCGTGGTTTCCTCGCTAGGAAAAGGCCTCGCCTCCGCCGCTCTCGGCGCTCTTCTGCAGGCACGAGGTTACAAGGTCCGTCTGCGTAAGCTGGACCCCTATCTCAACGTCGATCCGGGCACGATGAGCCCCTATCAGCACGGCGAGGTCTTCGTGACCGACGACGGCGCAGAGACTGACCTCGATCTGGGCCACTACGAGCGCTTTACGGGCGTCTCGGCGGCCAAGTCGGACAATGTCACGACCGGGCGCATCTATTCGACCATCCTGGAGAAGGAGCGTCGCGGCGACTATCTGGGCGCGACCGTTCAGGTCATTCCGCACGTCACCGATCAGATCAAGCAGTTCTGCCTCAGCCCGGCCAAGACCGATGATGGCGAGGACGTGGACTTCGTCCTGGTCGAGATCGGTGGCACAGTCGGCGACATCGAGGGGTTGCCTTTCTTTGAGGCCATTCGCCAGCTGGGGCAGGACCTGCCGCGAGGCCAGTCGTGCTTTGTTCACCTGACCCTGCTGCCGTTCATCAAGACGGCTGGCGAGATGAAGACCAAGCCGACGCAACACTCGGTCAAGGAACTGCGCTCCATCGGCATCCAGCCGGATATCCTGTTGTGCCGTTGCGAGCAGCCGATCCCTGCTGACGAAAAGCGCAAGATCGGCCTGTTCTGCAACGTCCGGGAGAGCGGCGTAATCCAGGCTATGGATTCGGCCGACATCTACGCTGTGCCGCTGGACTACCACCACGAAGGTCTGGACAGCGAAGTCCTGGCCCACTTCGGCATCACCGACGCGCCCGAGCCTGACCTTTCGAGCTGGGAAGAGATCGTGCGTCGCCGCCTGCACCCCGACGGCGAAGTCACCATAGCCGTGGTCGGCAAGTACACCGTGCTCAAGGATGCCTATAAATCCCTGATCGAAGCGCTGCACCACGGCGGCGTGGCCAACAACGTCAAGGTCAACATCGACTGGGTCGAGGCCGACACCTTTGAAGGCGACCCGGAGGCCTGCGAACAACGCTTGCAGGGCGCACACGCCGTGCTGGTTCCCGGCGGTTTCGGCGAGCGCGGCGCGGAGGGCAAGATCGAGGCGGCTCGCTTTGCGCGGGAGCGCAAGATTCCCTATTTCGGCATCTGCTTCGGAATGCAGATGGCGGTGATCGAGGCCGCTCGCAATCTGGCCGGTTTCCCTAAGGCGACCTCAACGGAATTCGGCCCGGCGGCGGAACCCGTGGTCGGGCTGATGACCGAGTGGACGCAGGGCAACCAGCGCGTGCTGCGACAGCAGGGCGGCGACCTGGGCGGCACCATGCGGCTGGGAGCCTATGATTCCACGCTGAAGGCAGGCTCCAGGATCGCCGAAATCTACGGCTCGACCGAGATCAGCGAACGTCACCGTCACCGCTATGAGGTGAACATCAACTATCGCGACGCGATCGAGGAGAAGGCCGGCCTGGTCTTCGCCGGACTGTCGCCAGACGGCGTCCTGCCCGAGACGGTCGAGCGTCAGGACCATCCGTGGTTCATCGGCGTCCAGTACCACCCCGAATTGAAGAGCCGCCCGTTCAAGCCGCACCCGCTGTTCGCCAGCTTCATCGGCGCCGCCGTCGTTCAAAGTCGCCTCGTCTAACCGGTCACGCACGGTTGTTGCTGCGTTTGTCCAGTGTTGTGCCAATATGGGGCGCGTATCACTGGAAAGCGGCGATGGCGGGCGAAATTCTCTATTTTCTCCACCGGCATTTCAGAACCCTTCTGGTTCTGGGATCAATCGTGATTCTGGGTTTTCTCGCGGTTGTAGCGAAGGCCGCCTTGGGCTCCGCCCATCCGGGCGCCTAGTCGGCTTTCGATTTTTCGACCTATCTCTTCCTACCGGTGCTCTGGATATCCGAGGGCGCCCTGCCTGCGAGATCCGACAGGATGGGGCATTCGGGGCGATCGTCGCCGGCGCAGCAACGGGAGAGGTCGCGCAGGGCGTCCGCCATGGCCTGCATCTCCACGATGCGGGCGTCCAGGTCGGCGACGTGTTTCTCGGCCAGCGCCTTTACCTCGCGGCTCGGGCGATTGTGATCGCGCCACAGAGACAGCAGGCGGGCTATCTCCTCGACTGAAAATCCCAGGCTGCGGGCGCGGCGGATAAAGCGCAGGTCGTTCAGATCGCGCTCGCTGAAGTCGCGATAGTTGCTCTCGGTCCGCTCGGACGGTCGGATCAGGCCGACGGATTCGTAGTAGCGGATCATCTTGGCCGAGACGCCGGTGGCGAGAGAGGCCTTGCCGATGTTCATTGGGCGGCTCCTTCGTTGTTGGGCTTGAAAGCGCGCAGGCGCAGGGCGTTCAGCACCACGCTGACGCTGGACATGGCCATGGCTCCCGCCGCCAGCATAGGCGACAGCATATAGCCGAAGGCGGGATAGAGGACGCCCGCCGCCACCGGGATCAGCAGGACGTTGTAGCCAAAGGCCCAGGCCAGGTTCTGACGGATGTTGCTCATGGTGGCGCGCGACAGGCCGATGGCGCTGACCGCGCCACGCAGGTCGCCGCCGGTCAGGACGACGTCGGCGCTCTCGATGGCCACGTCGGCGCCGCCGCCGACCGCCAGGCCGACATCGGCGGTGGCCAGGGCCGGGGCGTCGTTGACCCCGTCGCCGACGAAGGCGACGCGGCGACCGCCGGCCTTGAGGGCGTTGATCGCGGCCACCTTGCCGTCGGGCATGACCTCGGCGTGGACCTCGTCGATGCCCAGCAGGCGGGCGACGGCGGCGGCGGTGCGGCGGTTGTCGCCGGTGATCATGGCCACCTTCAGGCCCAGGCCATGCATGGCCTGGATGGCGGCGGCCGTGCTCGGCTTGATCGGGTCGGCCACGGCGATGACAGCGGCGAGCTTGCCGTCAATGGCGGCGTAGAGCGGCGTCTTGCCCTCGTCGCCCAGACGGGCGGCGGCTTCGGCGAAGACGGTGACGTCGTGGCCCAGTTCGGCCATGTAGCGGTCGGCGCCGACTTCGATGCGACGGTCTTCGACCACGCCCGCCACGCCCTTGCCGGGGATGGAATCGAAAGTCTCGGGGCGGGCGATGCTCAGGCCGCGCGCGACGGCGGCCTCGACCAGGGCGCGGGCGACGGGGTGCTCGGATTGGCCCTCGACAGCGGCGACCAGGGCGAGGACTTCGTCTTCCGCGAAGCTTTGGGCGACGCTCAGGTCGGTCAGTTCGGGGCGACCCGCCGTCAGCGTGCCGGTCTTGTCGAAGGCGATGACCTGGACGCCTTGCAGGGCCTGCAGGGCCTCGCCCTTGCGGAACAGGACGCCCAGTTCGGCGGCGCGGCCCACGCCCACCATGATGGAGGTCGGCGTGGCCAGACCCATGGCGCAGGGGCAGGCGATGATCAGCACCGACACGGCGGCGACCAGGGCCATGCCGAGCGCCGGATCGGGCGCCAACAGATACCAGGCGGCGAAGGTCAGAACGGCGATGGCCATGACGGCGGGGACGAACCAGCCGGTGACGCGGTCGACCAGGGCCTGAATGGGCAACTTGGCCCCCTGGGCGGTTTCGACCATGCGGACGATCTGGGCCAGCACCGTCTCGGCGCCGACCTGCTGCGCCTCAAAGCGGAGGGCGCCGGTCGTGTTCAGGGTGCCGCCGACGACCTTGGCGCCCGCGCCCTTTTCGACCGGGATGGGTTCGCCGGTCAGCATGGATTCGTCGAGCCAGGAGATGCCTTCGGTGACGACGCCATCGACGGGGACGCGCTCGCCGGGACGGACGACGACGATGTCGCCGGCCTGAACAGTGTCGATCGGCACATCTTGCTCAATGCCGTCGCGCAGGACGCGGGCGGTCTTGGCCTGCATCGACATCAGGCGGCGAATGGCCTGACTGGTCTGCCCCTTGGCGCGGGCCTCGATCCAGCGCCCGACCAAAATCAGCGTGACGATGACGGCGGCGGCTTCGAAATAGACGTTGGCCGTGCCGCTCGGCAGCAGGCTGGGGGCGAAGGTTGCGACCGTCGAGAAGGCCCAGGCGGCGCTGGCGCCCAGAACGACCAGAGAGTTCATGTCCGGCGCGCGGCGCAGCACGGCGGGCACGCCCTTGCGGAAGAAGATCAGGCCCGGAACGAACAGGACGAAGCTGGCCAGGACGAAGCTGACCACCCGCCAAGTCTGCACGCCGATGGTCTCGGCCAGCCAGTGATGCATGCCGGGGATGAAGTGCGAGCCCATCTCCAGCACGAACAGGGGCAGCGTGGCGGCGCCCGCGATCAGGACGGCCCGGCCCAGGTTGCGGATCTCGGCGGCGCGGGCGGCCTGCTCGCGGTCGCCCGCGTCGGCGTCGGCCTGCTCGGGTTGTTCGAGAACGTAGCCTGCCTGCTGCACGGCGGCGGCCAGATCGGGGAAGGCGACGGCGCCGGAAAGGAAGCGGACTGTAGCCCGTTCGGTCGCTAGATTGACGCTGGCGGTCAGCACGCCAGGCACGGCGGCAAGCGCCTTCTCCACCCGGCCGACGCAGCTGGCGCAGGTCATGTCGCGGACCGGATAGGCGACCTCTTCTTCCAGCGGCTCATAGCCGGCGGTGCGGATGGCGGCGGCGACCGCAGCCGGTGATCCTTCGGCGTCCATGACGACGCGGGCCCGTTCCGTCGCCAGATTGACGTGCGCCTCATTGACGCGGGGCACGGCGCGAAGGGCCTTCTCCACCCGCCCGACACAACTGGCGCAGGTCATGCCGATCACAGGCAGATCAAGGATTCTGGAGGCGGGGGCAGGCATGGGAAGACCCTTTCGTCGTTCGAGTCTCTCTCCTCTAAACCTTCCTGTCATGGGAAGGTCAACGGCCAGTCGTGATGGTCTATCCAGCCGGAAGATTGTTTCCGGAAGGATGTGCGTAGCCATGATCAGCGGCCCTCTTGATCGTCGAACACTGCTGCATGGCGCCGCGCTGGGCGGAGGCATGTTTGGTCTTCAAGGCCTGATACCGGCCTGGGCGCAGACGGGGTCGCCGGGGCTGCGCGCCGACCTGCCGACGCTGACGGGGCCCAACATCGACCTGACCGTGGGCCACTCCAACTTCACCGTCGGCGGCCGCACGGGCCACGCCTTCACCGTCAATGGCATGTTGCCCGCGCCCTTGCTGCGAATGCGCGAGGGCCAGAACGTGCGCCTGTCGGTGACCAATACCCTGGACGAGGACACCTCGATTCACTGGCACGGCCTGCTGCTGCCGTTCCAGATGGACGGCGTGCCGGGGATCAGCTTCCCCGGCATCAAGCCGCGCGAGACCTTTGTCTATGAGTTCCCGATCAGGCAGTCGGGCACATACTGGTATCACAGCCATTCGGGGATGCAGGAGGCCATGGGCCACTATGGCCCCATCGTCATCGACCCGGCGGGCGTCGATCCGGTCGGTTATGACCGCGAGCATGTTCTGGTCCTGTCGGACTGGAGCTTCATGCATCCGCACGAAATCCTGGCCAAGCTGAAGAAGAGCCCCGGCTATTTCAACATGCAGAAGACCACGCTGGCCGGCCTGCTGGACGGGTCGGACGGGATGGATCTGGCCGAGCGCCGGATGTGGGCGGGGATGCGGATGGACCCGCGCGACATCCTCGACGTCAACGGCACGACCTATACCTATCTGATCAACGGCCATGGGCCGCAGGAGAACTGGACCGGCCTGTTCCGGCCCGGCGAGCGGGTGCGTCTGCGCGTCATCAACGCCTCGGCCATGTCGATCTTCAACGTCCGCATTCCTGGGCTGGCCATGACCATAGTCCAGGCCGACGGCGAGCATGTCCGCCCGGCCGAGACGGACGAGTTCCAGATTTCGGTCGCGGAGACCTATGACGTCATCGTCCGCCCGCTTGAGGACCGCGCCTACACCATCGTGTCGGAAGCCATCGACCGTTCGGGCATGGGCCGCGCCACCCTGGCGCCGCGTCTGGGCATGACGGCCGAGGTCCCGCCGCTGCGCAAGGTTCCCAACCTGACCATGGCCGACATGGGCATGGGCGGCATGGACCACGGCTCAATGGCGGGGATGGACCATTCGGCTCATGGTGCAGCGGCGGGAGCCGCCGCCGCGCCGATGGACCACGGCGCCATGAGCATGCGCGACCCGAACAACGCCCCCGCCGACATGGCGGTCGGCGTCGGGGTGGACATGATTTCGCCCGCGCCTGCCAACCGTCTGGGCGAGCGGCCGCAGGGCCTGCAGGACGTCGATCACCGGGTGCTGGTCTATACCGACCTGCGCTCGTTGGAGCCGAACAAGGACACGCGCCCGCCGTCGCGCAGCATGGAAATCCACCTGACCGGCAACATGGAACGGTTCATGTGGGGCTTTGACGGGCGCAAGTTTTCGGAGCTGGTCGAGCCGATCCGCTTCGAGCTGAACGAGCGGGTCCGCGTCACCCTGGTCAACGACACCATGATGGCCCACCCGATCCACCTGCACGGCCACTTCTTCGAACTGGTCAACGGTCACGACGGGCATCAGCCGCTGAAGCACACGGTCAATGTGGCGCCAGGCTCGAAGGTGACCTTCGATCTGACCGCAAATGCGCCCGGCGACTGGGCCTTCCACTGCCATCTGCTGATGCACATGCATGCGGGGATGTTCAACGTCGTCACGGTTCGTCCGATGGAAGGAGCCGCCCGATGAGCCGCGCCCTGTTCGCCGCCGTCGCGGTTCTGCCCCTGATGCTGGCCGCCGGTTCCGCCCTGGCCCAGACGCACGGCGGGCATGCAGGCCACGGCGCCCAAGCCGCGCCCGCTTGCCCTCCGCAAGCCCGATCGAGGCCCGCGCCCAAGCCCAAGCCGAGTGCCGCCACCCCCCGCGTCACGCCCCGAGTGGCGACCGATCCGCACGCTGGCCACGACGAGCGTGGCGCTCAGGCGGCCCCGGCTCCGGCGGCTGCGGCTGACCCGCACGCCGGTCATGACATGAGCGGGATGCAGATAGCTCCGGCCGCCGACCCTCATGCCGGTCACTCCATGGCTCCGGCGGCGGACCCGCATGCTGGCCACGATATGAGCGCCATGCAGACGCCCGCTGCTGATCCCCACGCGGGCCACGACATGTCGGCCATGGCGGGCGGCGCGCCCAACATCCCGACCAGCGTGGATGCTGTCGGCGGCCGCATGGTCGAGACGCCGCCGCCGGCTGCAGCCCGCGCCGCGCCCGCCCATGCGGCGGACCTGCTGTTCGACCCGGCCGTCATGGCCGCCTCGCGTAAACAACTGCTGGCCGAGAACGGCGACGTGCGTACGACCGCCGTCCTGATCGACACGCTCGAGGCCGGTTTCGGCGACGGCGAGGAGGGCTATAGCTGGAGCGCCCAGGGCTGGACCGGCGGCGACATCAACCGCTTCTGGTGGAAGACCGAGGGGGAGGGCGCGTTGGACGGCAAGCTGCACGAGGCCGAGGTTCAGGCCCTCTACAGCCGCGCCGTCGCGCCCTTCTGGGACGTGCAGGCGGGCGTGCGCCAGGCCTTCCGCCCGGACGGTGACGACACCACCCACCTGACTGTCGGGGTTCAGGGCGTGGCCCCCTATTGGTTCGAGATGAGCGCCGCCGCCTTCCTGTCAACCGAGGGTGACCTGACCGCACGCGTCGAGGCCGAGTACGACCAGCGCATCACCCAGAAATGGATTCTGCAGCCGGCTATCGAAGTGGCGATGTCCGCCAGCGACATTCCCGAACTGGAGATCGGGGCGGGGCTGACCTCGGTCACGGCGGGCCTTCGCCTGCGCTATGAAATCCGCAAGGAGTTTGCACCCTATGTCGGCGTCGAGTGGACGCGCTCGCTGGGTGACACCGCTGACTACGTCCAAGCGCGCGGGCTGGATCCGGACGCCGTGCGCTTTGTGGTTGGGCTTAAGGCCTGGCTCTGACATCATTGAGCCTTCACGATAACGGGCGACTCTATGAGCGAAGCGGGGGATCGACGTCAGGGAATCCAGTCGGTGGGTATTGGCCTGCGCGTGCTGGAAGTTTTGGCGTCGCAGAACGGGGGAGCGGCGCTTGGGGCGATCGCTCAGGCATCCGACCTGTCGTCATCGCAGGCGCACCGCTATCTCGCCAGTCTGATCGCGGCGGGCATGGCGCGTCAGGATGCGGCGACGGGGCGGTATGAGCTGGGTTCGGGCGCTTTGCGCCTGGGGCTGGCGGCCCTGTCGCGGATGGACAGCTTTCGCGAGGCGGCGATTGCCCTGACCGACTATGTCGCGGAAACGGGGCGGACGGTGCAGATGGGCGCGCTGGGGCCGACCGGCCCGATCGTGGTGCGCTGGATCATGGGCACGCCCGCCATCTCGACCTCGCTGATGGTCGGCTCGCCCCTGCCGCTGCTGAGTTCGGCGACGGGCCATGTGTTTCTGGCCTTCCGGCCCCCGGCGGCGACGCGGCAGATGGTCGAGCGCGAGACCCAGCCGCAGTTTCAGCCCGTGAATGTCGAAGAGCTTCGGACGCGCGTCCAGAGGGACGGCTATTCGGCCGTCCGCGGAGATCTGATCCCCGGATTGCGCGCGACCGCTGTGCCGATCTTCGACCTGCAGGGCGAGGCGATCTTTACCGCTACGGTTCTGGCCACGGACGTATTCAAGGCGGAATACGACGATCAGGCGCGCGAACGCCTGATCGAGGTCTGCGACGAGATTACGCTGGCGACGGGCGGCGTCCGCCCGTCGTTCTGACGGTTCAGGCGGCGGCCTTGCGCAGGTCAGTCGCGGGATCGCTCGCGGTCTCAGCGATCAGACTTTTGCCCATCAGGCGGCGCGCCGTGGCGAAGTCTCGCGGCTGGTCCAGGCAGACAGCGCCGACCAGCACGCCGTTGCGCAGGTAGAGGCGCACCGCCTCGCCGCGCGCCACGACCGCATCGCCTGCTGCGGGATCGCCCAGGACTTGCAGGTTGTGGCCGCATTGGGCGGTCCAGAACCAGGGCGTAGGCTCTATTTCGGCAGGCTGGCCCAGGATGGCGCGCGCGGCGGCGCGCGCAGAGGTCTGGGCGTGGGCCCAGGTCTCCAGCCGGGCGGCGGCGCCGTCGCGGACCCGGGCGGCCAGATCACCGACGGCGAAGATGCGGTCGTCGGCGGGCGAGCGATAGTCATCACCGACCAGAACCCCGCCCGCGACCGGCAGGCCCGCAGCCTCGGCCATCTCTGTCGAAGGGATGATGCCGATGCCGACGACTATCAGGTCGGCCTCAATAGTCGAGCCGTCGTCCAGTCGGGCAATGACTGAGCCGTCCGGCGCGTTGTCCAGCGCCCGCAAGGATCGGCCCAGCTTCACCTCGACGCCGATGCGGGCGTGGGCGACGGCCAGCCATTCGGCGGCCTCGGCCGGGACATTGCGGCCCAGCAATCGTTCGCTGGCCTCGATCACCGTGGCGGTCAGACCCAGACCACGCAGAGTCGAGGCCGCTTCCAGTCCGATCACGCCGCCGCCGATGACAAGGGCGCGGGCGCCCGGTTCGGCCGCCGCCGCGATGGCGCGGGCGTCGTCGGCGGTGCGCAGATAACGAACGGCGGAATGGTCGGGCAGGGGCAGGCGGCGCACGCGGCCGCCCATGGCCAGCACCAGGGTGTCGAAGGGCTCGACCGATCCGTCGGCCAGACGAATCTCGCCCCTGTCACGGTCGATGGCGACGGCCTCGGCGCCCAGTTTCAGGGTCACATCCAGCTCGGTCCATCGTTCGACGGGCGCCAACCACACCGGATCGGCCTCTGCGCCGGACAGGTATTCCTTGGACAGGCTTGGACGTTCGTAGGGGGGGTGCGCCTCGTCGCCCACGACCAGGATAGACCCCGAAAAACCTTGCTCGCGCAAGGCGATAGCCGTCGCGCCGCCAGCGTGTCCAGCCCCCAGGACGATGATGCGTTCAGCCATTTGTGATCTCCCTTTCGCTCTGCACAGTGTGCAACGCGTTTGACATAGATCAAAAACCACGACACGAATGCGGTCAACGGCGACATGAGATCGCTGCTTCGAATTCTTGTCCGGGAGCCTTTTTCAGTGAACATCCCAGTGCGCCCGCCAGAAGGCGAAAACCGCCGCGCATGGCCGGCCGACGTCGACGCCGCCGTGCCCTACTGGGTCTATACGGACCCTGCGGTCTACGCCGAGGAACTGCAGAAGATCTGGTATGGGCCGCACTGGCTCTATGTCGGTCTGGAGTGCGAGCTGACCGAGGTCGGCGACTGGAAGACGACGACCCTGGGCGAGAAGCCCTGCGTCATGGTTCGCTCAGCCGAGGACGAGATCTCGGTCGTCGAGAACCGTTGCGCCCACAAGGGCGTCAAGTTCTGCCAGACCCGCACCGGCCACTCCAAGGAGCTGATCTGCCCCTATCACCAGTGGTCCTATGCGCTGAACGGCGACCTGCAGGGCGTGCCCTTCCGTCGCGGCGTCAAGCGCCAGGGCGGGATGCCGGCGGACTTCGATCCCAAGGACCACAGCCTGAACAAGCTGCGCGTCGAGGTGGTCAACGGCGTGGTCTGGGCCACCTTCTCGGACGAGACGCCGCCCTTCCGCGAATATCTCGGCGAGAAGTTCTGGAAGCACTACACCCGCGTCTATGACGGCCGGAAGCTGGAGGTGCTGGGCTATAACCGTCAGCACATCCCGGCCAACTGGAAGCAGATGCAGGAGAACATCAAGGACCCCTATCACGCGGGCCTGCTGCATGTGTTCTTCGCCACCTTCGGCCTGTTCCGCGCCGACCAGAAGTCCGCCGTCGATATCGACGACGAGGGCCGCCACGGCATCCTGATCTCGCGCAAGGGCGAGCAGCAGGCGTCGGAAGCTATGTCCGACATCCGCAACTTCCAGAGCGATCTGGTGCTGGAAGATCCCCGCGTCATGGACGTGGTGCAGGAGTTCCCCGGCGAGGAAACCGTCGGGATGATCACCATCTTCCCCAGCGTGATCCTGCAACAGCAGGTCAACAGCCTGACCACGCGCCAGATCGTGCCCAAGGGCGTCGGCGGCTTCGACTTCCACTGGACCCACTGGTGCTACGCCGACGACACGCCGGAGATGCGCCTGCGCCGCACGCGTCAGGCCAACCTGTTCGGACCGGCCGGCTTCGTCTCGGCCGACGACGGGGAAGTTCTGGAAATGACCCAGCAGGGCGCCGCCGGTTCGCCGGACGAACATTTCATCCTGCAGATGGGCGGCCGCGAGATCGCGCCGACGGACCACCAGGTCACGGAAACCGCTGTGCGCGGCATGTACCGCTACTGGCGCAAGGTCATGGGCCTGTGAGCATGACCGAGACCATCGCCCGCGACGAAATCCGCGACCTGTACGACGCCTATTACGGCGTGCTGGACGACGTCGATCTGCACGCCTGGCCCGACTTCTTCACCGAGGACTGCCTGTATCGGGTGATCCCGCGAGAGAACTATGAGGCCGGCTACACCCTTTGCACCATGCAGGCTGAGAGCCGGGGGATGCTGAAGGACCGGGTGACCGGCCTGACGCGGACTCAGATGTACGCCCCGCGCTACTATCGCCGTTTCCCCACCGCGCCGCGCGTGACGGCTCAGGATGAGGCGAGCGTCAGCGTCCGCCACAACCTGCTGGTGGTGCAGACCCTGGTGGACAAGCAGTCGGACATCATCCTGTCCGCCGTCTGCCATGACCGCATCGTCCGCGACGGCGACCGCCTGCGCTTTGTCGAGCGCGTCGTCGTCTTCGATTCCGAAATGATCCCCAACAGTCTGGTGTACCCCGCATGACCGAAGCCGCGACCCTGTCGTGGGTGGCGACCTTGCCGCCCTCGGCCCTCGAAGAGCACGGCGTGGCCAAGGCCAACGTCAACGGCCTGAGCGTCGCCCTCTATGTCGTGGACGGCGAGTATTTCGCCACCGCCGACCTGTGCACCCACGGCCAGGCCAGCCTGTCCGACGGCTTCCTGGACGGCGAATTGATCGAGTGCCCGCTGCATCAGGGCACCTTCAACGTGAAGACCGGCGCGCCGGTTGACGCGCCTTGCTCGGTCGCCGTGCGAAGCTTCCCGGTCAAGCTTCAGGACGGCCTGCTGCACGTCGGCATGGAGGGCTGAGGCGTGACCGAGGTCCTGTCCAACGACCAGCAGTCCCAGCTGAACGCCCTCTATGAGCAGATGGAGCCGGAAGGCCTCTATCCGCTGTGGGAGAAGCTGTCGGCCCTGGTCCTGCCCAAACCGGATTCGCCGGCCAAGGTCCACAAGTGGTCTTATGACAAGGCCCGCGACTACCTGATGAGGGCGGGCGACCTGATCAGCGCCAAGCAGGCCGAGCGCCGCGTGCTGATCCTCGAAAACCCCGGACTGCCGGGTCTGTCGTCGATCACGCCCAGCCTCTACGCCGGCCTGCAACTGATCCTGCCGGGCGAGATCGCCCCGGCGCACCGTCACGCCCAGTGCGCCCTGCGCTTCGTCATGGAGGGCGGCGGCGCCTATACCTCGGTGGACGGCGAGAAGGCGGTGATGCAGCCGTTCGATCTGGTGCTGACGCCGGGCGGCCAGTGGCACGACCACGGCAACCCGACCGATACGCCGATGATCTGGCTGGATGGCCTCGATATCCCCACCGTCCGCCATTTCGACGCCAGCTTCGCCGAGGGTTATGCCGAGGACCAGTTCCCGGAACAGGCCCCGGCCGGCGACAGCCTGAACCGCTATGGCCGCAACATGCGTCCGCTGAAGGGGCACACGGCGGACCGCCGCCCGGCGCATCAGCCTCTGTTCCACTATCCCTATGCCGAGTGGCGGCACGCGCTGGACGCCATGGCCGAGGGCGGCGCCGAGATCGACCCGCATCTGGGCCACGCGCTGGAGTTCATGAACCCGATCAATGGCGGGCCGATCATGGCCACCATCTCGGCCCATGTGCGCCTCTTGCCGCAAGGCTTTGAAAGCAAGCCGCGCCGCTCGACCGACGGGACCATCTTCGTGGTGGTCGAAGGCGCGGGCGAGGCGGTGATCGAGGGCGAGACCATCGCCTTGAAGCCGCGCGACATCGTCGTCGCACCGTCGTGGAAATCGGTCGCTTTCAAGGCGTCCAGCCGACTGGTCCTGTTCGGATACTCCGACAAGGCCTGTCAGGAAAAACTGAACCTCTACAAGGAAGAGAACGCATGAGCCTGCTGTTCCAACCGCAAGCGCCCGTGCTTGCCCCGACCAACACCGGGGACGAATTTCCGGTCCGCCGCATCTTCTGCGTCGGTCGCAACTACGCCGCCCACGCCCGCGAAATGGGCCGCGACCCGGACCGCGAGCCGCCCTTCTTCTTCACCGCCTGGGCCGAGACGGTGGTGCTGGACGGGACGACCATCGCCTATCCGTCCAAGACCGAGAACTTCCACTACGAGGCCGAGCTGGTCGTAGCCATCGGCAAGGGCGGTCGCAACATCGCCGCCCGGGACGCGCTGGATCACGTCTGGGGCTACGCCACTGGCCTGGACATGACGCGCCGCGACCTGCAGCTGGAAGCCCGCGCCCAGGGCCGTCCGTGGGACACCGGCAAGAACGTCGAGCAGTCGTCGCCGCTGGGCCTGATCCACAAGGCGGGCGAGGGCTTTGATCCCGAACACGGCAAGATCGAACTGACCGTCAACGGCGAGGTCAAGCAGTCAGCGGATCTGGCCGACCTGATCTGGCCGGTGGCCGACATCGTCGCCTACCTGTCGGGTCTGTGGGAGATCCAGCCCGGCGATCTGATCTACACCGGCACCCCTGCCGGCGTCGGTGCGGTGGTTCCTGGCGACGCCATGACCGTCACCATCGACGGCCTGACCCCGCTCAACATCAAGGTCGGCCCGCCCGCCGCCTGATCCCTTTTCTCTAGCATCATCAACACACGGAGAGGCGCGCGACAGACGCGCCCTCCGCAGGAGGACGACACATATGGCAGCCATGGGTGAGGGGGGCGGCAACGCCGTCATCGACCGGGCCAAATTCGGCCCGCTACAGTTCGGCGTCACGGCGCTGTGCTTCATCATCGCCATGCTAGACGGCTTCGATACTCAGTCGATCGCCTTCGTCGCGCCCAAGATCGCCGAGGACTGGGGTCTGGCCCCGTCGGCGTTCGGCCCGATCTTCGCCATCGGCCTTCTGGGCCTGACGGTCGGCGCCTTCACCCTGAGCCCGGCGGCGGACAAGTTCGGCCGCAAGACCATCATCCTGATCTCGACCTTCATCTTTGGCCTGTTCGCCCTGCTGACGGCCTTTTCGACCTCGATGAACGAACTGCTGATCTATCGCTTCATCACCGGCGTCGGCCTGGGCGCCGCCATGCCGAACATCATCGCCCTGACCAGCGAGTATGGTCCGGCTCGCCTGCGTGCGACCCTGGTGACGGTCATGTTCTGCGGCTTCCCGCTGGGCTCGACCATCGGCGGTCTGGTTTCGACCTGGCTGATCGCCACCTGGGACTGGCACTCGGTCTTCGTCGTCGGCGGCGTCCTGCCGCTGCTGCTGCTGCCGGTGCTGTATTTCATGCTGCCGGAATCGGTGCGCTTCATGGTCGCCAAGGGCGCGCCGGAGCACAAGATCGCTCCCATCGTGAAGAAGATCGACGCTGACGCCTCGGTTGGCGAGTTCATCGCTGGGCTGAAGCACGAGCAGTCGTCGGCGGCCAAGGGCTTCTCGGTCTTCCAGCTGTTCCGTGAGGGCCGCACGCCGGTGACCCTGCTGCTGTGGGTTGCCTTCTTCATGAACCTTCTGGTCATGTACTTCCTGGTGAACTGGCTGCCGACCCTGCTGAAGGGCGCCGGTCTACCGCTCAGCATGGCCATCCTGTCCACCGCCACCCTGAACATGGGCGGCGTCGTCGGCGCCATCGTTCTGGGGCGGATGATCGACAAGCTCAGCCCCTATGTCGTCCTGGGTTCGGCCTATGCCGCCTCGGCCGTCTTCATCGCCCTGCTGGCCTTCGGCGGCACCAATCTGACGGTTCTTCTGCTCGGCGCGGCCCTGTCCGGCTTCGGCGTCGTCGGCGCCCAGATCGGCTGCAACGCCCTGACCGCCGCCGTCTATCCGACCGCCATCCGCGCCACCGGCGTGGGCTGGGCCCTGGGCGTCGGCCGCATCGGCGCCATCGTCGGCCCCTTGGTCGGCGGCGTATTGCTGGCCGCCGGCTGGAGCCCGCAGAACCTGATCCTGCTGGCCGTGATCCCCGCCGTGATCGCCTCGATCGCGGTCTTCACCCTCGGCGGCGTGCGTCGTCGCGCCGGAGTCTGACCCATGATCCTGCACGGTTATTTCCGCTCTACGGCCTCCTGGCGGGTTCGTATCGCCCTGGGTCTCAAGGGACTGGAGGCCGTGCAGGTCATCCACCACCTGCGCAAGGGCGAGCAGCGGGCGCCGAACTATCTGGCGCTCAACCCGCAAGGCCTGCTGCCGGCCCTTGTCACCGACGACGGCGCTGTCCTGACCCAGTCGCTGGCCATCATCGAATACCTCGACGAGGTCTCGCCCGCGCCGTCGCTGCTGCCCGCCGATCCGGTGCAAAAGGCCAAGGTTCGGGCGGTTGCCCAGGCCGTCGCCTGCGACATCCACCCGGTGCAGAACCTGAAGGTGTTGCAACGCCTGCGTGACCTCGGTCTAGCGGAGGAGCAGGTCCAGGCTTGGGCCGCCACCACCATCGAAGAGGGCCTAGACGCGGTCGACAAGCTGCTGGCCGACCAGCCGGGACCGTTCGCTTTCGGCGACGCCCCGACCCTGGCCGACCTGTGCATTGTGCCGCAACTGGGCAACGCCCGTCGCTTCGGCGTCGAGGTACGCTGGCCGCGTCTGCTGGCCATTGAAGCGGCCTGCCTCGCACTGCCAGCCTTCCAGAACGCCGTGCCGGGCCGACAGCCCGACGCCGAATAATCATCCCAATCGAACCGAGCGCGGAGCCAACCGCGCCCTTTCCCGGAGGACATCCATGAGTATCGCCGCTGCGGCCGCCGCCGCATTGCTTTCGCACGCCCCCATGCCCGCCGACGCCGAGGCGCCGATCCAGACGGCTCCGACAGTTGCTCCCGCGACCCCGGCCGCGCCGCCGCCGTTCAAGCTGATCAACCACGACGAGAGCTACGCCTATCTGGCCGACCCGGCCAAGCGCACGTCGACCTGGTCGAAGTTCAAATATGTGCCGGTCGGCGGCGAGGGCAGCCCCGTCTGGGCCAGCTTCGGCGGTGAATTGCGGTTCCGCGCCGAGAACCGTGACAATGAACGCTTCGGTCGCGGTCCCCGGGACACCGGCGGCGACTTCCAGACCCGCGCCCGTCTCTGGGGAGAACTGAACCTGGGGTCATCGCTGCGCGCCTTCGTCGACGTGCAGGACGCCCGAACCTCGGGCCTCGACAGCGGCGAGCCGGCGATCGAGGAAAACCGTACCGACCTGCATCAGGCCTTCCTTGAGGCCAGGACCGGTCTGGGCGGTGGAAGTCTACGCGTCCGCGCCGGCCGTCAGGAGTTCGGCCAGGGCGGCTTCCGCCTGTTCGACATGCGTGAGGGGGCCAACGCCCGCGTGGCGCTGGACATGGTCCGGGTCCTGTATGACAGCCCGACCGGCTGGAGCGGCGGCGCCTTCGCCGGCTACGCTCTGCGGGAAGGCAAGGCCTCGTGGGACGACGCCACCAACTTCGACTATCGCCTCTATGGCGCCACGGCAGCCAGGACGATGGGGCAGGGAGCGACAGCGCCGAAGCTGGAGCTGCTCTACGCCAACACCGATCGTCTGGTGACGCCATTTGACGGACAGGTTCCCGGCCGCGACGACCGCGACACCGTGTCGGTGCGGCTGACCGGCAAGGTCGCGCCCTGGGATTATGAGGTCGAGGCGGTCAAACAGTGGGGCTCGTTCCGCGACCTCGACATTGACGCCTGGTTCATCTCGGCCGTCGGCGGTCGCACCTTCTCGGGCGTGAAGTGGTCGCCGCGCCTGGCCGTGCGCCTGGATGTCGGCTCTGGCGACAAGGATCCCAACGACGGCAAGCTGAACAGCTTCAATCCCCTGTTCCCCCAGCCGGCGGCCCTGCGCACCGATCTGGGCTTCGCCAACATGGTGATGCTGCAGCCTGAGGTCACTGTGCGGCCGACGCCCCAGCTGACCTTGGGCGCCAATACCGCCGGCCTTTGGCGTCAAAGCAAGGACGACGGCCTCTACGCCCTGTCCGGCATGGTCCTACGCGGGGCCAATGAAGGTCAGTCCTCCTACGTCGGCTGGCGCTCCGGCGTCTTCGCCCGCTATGCGCTGACGCCCTACGTCTCGCTGATGGGCGTTGCCAACTACACCAAGGCCGGCGACTTCCTGAAGGAAACGGGCACGGCCGAGGACCAGTCCTACCTCGGGACCTTCCTGACCTTTAGGTTTTAGGTCAGGCCTTGCTTATAAGGCGCGGAACTTACAACACATAATCTATAAAACCGAGGCTCTTTCTGGTTCGCCGGAAAGAGCCTTAGCTCCTTAAGCGGCAAGTCGTGAGCTGGGCCGCGGTTCTTCCTTTGAAGGAAAAAGTTCGAGTTCTGTATTTCGAGCGTGATCGGCGGGACAGCCAGCCGACTGAGCCGTGGCGGACAGGGTGGGATTCGAACCCACGGTAGGCTCTCACCTACGGCGGTTTTCAAGACCGCTGCCTTAAACCACTCGGCCACCTGTCCAGCGCGAGTCGAGACAGCGCGCGGAGGCGTGCATAGCGGCAAGTTCGCCGCCGCCCAAGCAGAAAGCGCAGTCACGCTGCGTAAGTGGTCAGCTTGCGGCGGGTAGCGGCGGACGGGTCACCAGCCAGATGCCGACGCAGACCAGAACCAGCGCCGCCAGATAGCTCCACCTCAGCAGGGATTCGCCGAGGAATATGGCCGACAGGGCCACCCCGAACACGGGAATCAGGAAGTTGAATGCCGCGATCAGGCCGACCGGATTATGTTTCAACAAGAGGCTCCAGACCGCGAATGCAACCGAGGAAAGAAGCGCCATATAAAGGAGCAGGCCGCCGGATTGCAGGTTGAGCGCCTCCAGACGACCGCCGCCCGCCATGCCCAGCCCCGTCAGAACGACGCCGCCAATGAACAACTGCCATGCCGTCATCACCATCGGATCGATGTCATTCGATATGCGCTTTCCGTATATCGAAGCCGCCGCCAGAACGAATGCGGCGATAATGACGAAGCCTTCGCCCAGCAGGCTGAAATCAAAGCCCAGCGCGCCGCCGCCGAGATTGACCACGACCACGCCAAGGAAGCCGATCACGCACCCGAGCAGCTTGCGAAGACCCAGCCTGTCATTCGCGTAGATGAAGTGGGCCAGAACCACGCTGAAGAAAACGCCCGTGGCGTTCATGATCGACGACTTCACCCCCGTCGCATGGGCGAGGCCGACATAGAAGAAAACGTATTGGATCGCTGTCTGGGTCAATCCGAGCAGGGCGACCTGACGGACTTGCCGCGCGCTCAAGCCCAGGACCGGCTTCTTCAGCGCCGCTGCGACAAGCAACAGTATCGCGCCGGCGAGCGCGAACCGCCACCCTGCAAACAGCATCTGGCTGGCGATGTCCGACGGCGCGATATGCAACAGGGCATAGCCGTTCTTGATGGCCGGATAGGCGCTGCCCCACAGGATGCAGCACAGGGTCGCCAGGGCGAAAACTCCTGAGCGGGTCTGATAGAGAGAAGGTTTCAAGGCGCTCGCTTCAAAAACTGGACGCGGGCGCGAAGGCGTCGCCGTGATGCGGGGACGCATAGCCCAAACGCCTTGTTAACCAAACCGGAAACCTCCTCGGTGATGATCACTTCGAGTGAACCGGAGTGCGTATGGCCATGATGGCGAGATTGCTGAGAGGCGCGTTGATCGCCGCCGCCTTTTCCACCCTGGCGGCCTGCGCCAGTTTTGGGGGAGGGCGTGACGCGCCGCTGCGCCCTCCGGCCGTGACCGATCCCGCGCCCATCGTTTCCGGCACCATGAGGCCCTATCAGATCCGGGGCCGCTGGTACCGACCGGCCGAACAGCCGAACTATGACGAGGTGGGCCTGGCGTCCTGGTATGGGGCGCAGCACAACGGCCGTCCCACCTCGACCGGCGAGCGGTTCGACATGGCCGCGCTGACAGCGGCGCACAAGACGCTGCCTCTGCCGAGCCTGGTCGAGGTGACCAACCGCGCCAACGGACGTCGCGTCATTTTGCGCGTCAATGACCGGGGCCCGTTCGTCGACAGCCGGATCATCGACCTGTCGCGCGCGGCGGCTGAGGAACTCGGCCTGCTGTCACAGGGCGTGGGAGAGGTGCGGGTGCGCTATGTGGGGCGCGCGCCCAGAACCGGAGGCGGCGCTACGATGCGGCGTGCGGAAGCCGCTCCGTCCGCGGCCAAACCGACGCCAACCGCACGGGCGCTGGAGCGCTCGGCGCCAGTAATTTCGGAAGCATCGGCCTATTGGGTGCAGGCCGGGGCCTATTCCGACCGCCGCGCTGCGAGGCGAATCGCCGAACGGCTGGGAGAACGAGCCTCGGTTCAAGACATCCGCAGCGACGGGCAGTTCCTGTTTCGCGTGATCGTTGGCCCTTGGCCGGACGCCAACGCCGCCGAACAGGCCCGTCAGGCCGTTATCGCACGCGGGTTTGGCGACGCCCTGTTGATATCGGGCGGTTAAGGCTTGCCTGTCGCGCCGCGCTCGCCATTGTGCGCGGGTGCAACGCGGTAAGTTCATCACATTCGAGGGCGGCGAGGGGGCCGGCAAGACCACTCAGGCGCGCCTGTTGGTCGAACAACTGCGCGCGCGTGGCATCGACGCCATCCAGACGCGCGAGCCGGGCGGCTCGCCGGGCGCCGAGGTGATCCGAAACATCGTCGTGGCGGGGGATGCCGAGCGCTGGTCGCCCCGCACTGAAACCCTGCTGATGTACGCCGCGCGTTCGGACCATCTGGAGCGTACCATTCGGCCAGCCTTGGACGAGGGCAAATGGGTCGTCTGTGATCGCTTCGCCGATTCCAGCCGCGTCTATCAGGGGGCGGGGGGCGGTGCGTCCGAGACCCTGATCGAAGCCCTGGACGCCGCCATCGTGGCCGATGACCAGCCGGACCTGACCCTGGTGTTCGACCTGCCGGTCGAGGTCGGGCTGGAGCGCGCCTTTGGCCGCGGTCTGTTCGAGACGCGGTTCGAATCCAAGGGTCTGGCCTTTCACCAAAAGCTTCGCGAGGGCTTTCTGGGCGTGGCGCGCCGTCACCCGGAACGCTGTGTCGTGGTTGACGCTACGGGCGAACTCGAGGCCGTTTCCGAACGCCTGTGGAACGCCGTGTCCGAGCGGCTGCTGTGAGCGAACACCCGCGTGACCGGTTCGACCTGGTCCCGGACGTCGCGGCCGAAGAGGCCTTTCTCGACGCGTTGAACCGGGGCCGGCTGCACCATGCCTGGCTGTTGTGCGGCGTAGAAGGCTCCGGCAAGGCCACCTTCGCCTATCGCGCCGCGCGCCGCCTGCTGGGCGCCGCCCCCGATCCCGCGCGCGGGCCGCTGGGGGCTTCCCCCTATGATCCTGTCAGCCAGTTGGTGTCGGCCCAGTCCCATCCCGATCTGCTGGTGCTGGAGCGGCTGGTCGAGGGCGGCAAGCAGAAGAAGACCATCTCGGTCGATCAGGCGCGCGACCTGCCCGGATTCTTCGCCAAGAGCCCGTCTCAGGCCCAGTATCGCGTGGCCATCATTGACGCTGCCGACGATCTGAACGTCAATGCGGCCAATGCCTTGCTGAAGATTCTTGAGGAACCTCCTGAGCGCGGCGTCTTGTTTCTGGCGACCCATGCGCCGGGTCGGCTGCTGGCGACGATCCGTTCGCGCTGCCGTCGTCTCAGCTTCCCGATCTGGACGCCGGACCAACTGGAGACCCTGGTGCGCAACCGCACGGGCGCGGAACCTGACGACGCGCGACTGGCCGCCGACATGGCCGGCGGCTCGCCCGGCGCGGCCTTGGCCCTGTCGTCGGGCACGATGCAGGAGGTCGACGCCTTGGCCCGGAGTTGGGTGTTCGGGGCCGCCGTCGACAGAGCAGAGCAGTTGGCCGTCGCTGACGGTTTCCCGGGCGCAGAAGGTCAGATTCGGTTTGAATCGCTGATGGATCGTCTGATCGCGGCGGTGAAAGCGAGGGCGCTTGAGGCTCCAGCGGGCCAAGGCGCGCGCTGGGCTGAACTTTGGGCCCGGCTGGCCGAGCTGCCGGACCGCACGGCCGCCATCAATCTGGACCGCGCAGACGTCCTGGCCGGCGCCCTGGCCGACATCGCCCGCACCAAGGCCATTCAATGATCATCGACAGTCACGTCAACCTGCACGCCCACCAGTTCGACGAGGACCGCGACGAAGTCATCGCCCGTGCTCGTGAGGCGGGCGTGCGTTTGATGGTCGAGATTTCGGACAAGCTGTCGACCTTTGAGGCCACCCACGCCTTGGCCATGGCGCACGACGACATCTGGTGCACCGTCGGCGCTCACCCGCACGAGGCCAAGGACCACATCGAACTGACCGCCGACGAGCTGGTCGCCTTGGCGCAGCGTCCGCGCGTCATCGGCATTGGCGAGTGCGGCCTGGATTTCCATTACGACCTCAGCCCGCGCGACGAGCAAGAAGCAGTCTTCCGCCAGCACATCGACGCTGCGCGCCGCACCGGTCTGCCGCTGGTTGTGCATACGCGCGAGGCCGACGACATGATGGCCGCCATCCTGCGTGAGGAACACGCCAAGGGGCCGTTCAAACTGTTGATGCACTGCTACACGAGCGGTATCGAACTTGCTGAAACGGCAGCGGAACTCGGCGCATGGTTCTCCGTTTCCGGCATCGCCACCTTCAAGGCGGCGGAAGATGTGCGCGAGGTCATTCGTCGGATGCCGGGGGACCGCATCATCGTCGAAACGGACTGCCCCTATCTGGCGCCCATCCCGCATCGTGGGCGGCGCAACGAACCGGCCTATGTCGGACTGGTGCTGCAAAAGCTCGCGGAAGTTCGGGGCTGGACGCCGCAGGAGGCCGAGCAGCGCACGACCGACGCCTTCTTCGCCCTGTTCGACCGTATCCCGCGGCCTGCCGAATGAGCGAAGCGGGCGAGCTGGAGATCGTCATTCTCGGTTGCGGCTCGTCTGGCGGCGTGCCGCGCGGCGACGGCGACTGGGGCGACTGTGATCCGGGCGAGCCCAAGAACCGACGTACCCGCTGTTCCATGTTGGCGCGACGTCATGGGCCGAACGGGACCACCAGCGTCCTGATCGACACCTCGCCAGACTTGCGGCAACAGGCGCTGGCCGCCGGAATCCGCCATGTCGACGCCGTCCTCTATACCCACGACCACGCCGATCAGACCCACGGGATCGACGACCTGAGGGTCTTCGCCATCCATGCGCGGCGGCGCATCCAGGCCTGGATGGACCCGGCTACCCATCACGCCCTGACCAAACGGTTCGACTATATCTTCGAGAGCCATCACGGCTATCCGGCCATTCTGGAAGGTCAGCGCATTCCGCCGCACGGCGAGGCTTGGGGCATTGATGGCGCAGGAGGGCGGATTCCAGTCGTCACCTTCGATCAGGAGCACGGGCCAATCCGCTCTGTGGGCTATCGGCTAGGGCCGGTCGCCTACTCCAGCGACGTGTCTGATCTGGATGAGGCGGCGCTTGAGGCGGTGCGGGGCTCTGACCTCTGGATTGTCGACGCGCTACGCTACACGCCTCATCCGACCCATGCTCACGTCGACAGGACATTGGAATGGATCGCAGGCGTCGGGGTCGGCAGGGCGGTTCTGACAAACCTGCATATTGATCTAGATTACCGCGCCCTAAAGAAAAAACTCCCCGACAACGTTGAGGTTGCATTCGACGGGTGGAGTGGTCACTTCACCCTTTGATCCTCGGCAAACTAGGCTTGGCGGATGGCCTCGAACCCGCCGGTGAAGACGGCTTCCATGGCGTCGCAGATGGCGCCCATGTCGGACGACTTGCACAGCCCCCCGGACAGCACGTCGATACGACCTGTCTGCGCCAGCGACAGCGTCAGGGATCCTGACAAGAGATGATAGAACCAGTAGATTTGACGCTCGGGCGTGTCGGGCGCGATACGTTTAAGCACGCCGATGAAGCGTTCGATCACCGGGTCGAAATGCTTGTGCATGGTGTCGCCGCCCCAGACCGGGGTGTTGTTTACCTGGGCCACCAAGGCCGCATAGTTCAGCCACGCCTTGTCACCGTTGTCGAACAGCACGAATAGCGGGCGCAGGAAGGCGTCGATGGCGCCGCGCACGGTCATGGCGTCGCCGTGCTCGGCCTCATAGCGATCCAGACTGTCGAGGCGCAGCCTGTTCACCACCTCGGCGCGGCGGCCGAAGACGGTTGAGAACAGCCGGTTCTTGTCGTCGAAATAATAGTGCAGCAGGGCCGTATCGACGCCCGCCTCCTTGGCTACCGCCTTCAGGGTGACGCCGTGAAGGCCGTCGCGCGCGAACAGGGCCTCGGCCACATCGAGGATGCGGGTCGTCGTCTCCTCGCGGCGCTGCGCCTTGGGTTTCGGTGGCCCCTTGGCCTTTGCGGGTGCTTTCGAGCGCGGCCTGGTCTCGGTCGTGGTCATCGGACGACTTTAGCCGAGAAAAGGGTTCTCAGGCGATCCCGCCCGCGCAGCAGGAGGATCAGCAGTCCACCCCTGCGCCCATGATGGTCCAATGCCGCCTTCCACCAACCGCGCCGCACCTCGCCGCCAGGCGTGTCGCCAAACACCATCCAGGCGTCGTCGGCGGGGACATAGGCGGGCCAATCCGCGCCCGGCGCGCCCGTTCTGGCGAAGTCGACCCAGCGGGCGTGCATGGCGGCGCTGACGGCTCGGTCAGCTTCCGTCGTGGGCGGGGCGCCGTCGGGGCGGGCGTCCAGGGTCTCGAAGACGTGGAAGACTTCGGCGGCGTGGGCGGCGCGCGGCATGGTCTCGCGCCGGGCTTCTTCCACGTAGTCAAAGGCGTAGAGCCAGGCCTTCGACTGGCGGGGGCGTGACGCCACCCAGCGCGCGGGCGCAGCGAAGGCGAAGTCGCGGAAGCCGATGCGGATCAACTGCTCCTCGTCGCCGTTCGCCTGGGGATAGAGAGCGGCCAGTTTGGCGTTTGGCTTGATCAACTGACCAAAGCGTTTCAGCCCGCCGCCGTAGTTGAGCAGGGAATCTTCGCCGCTGTTGACCCCGATCATCAGCGGCACGTCGGCGAAGTCACCGCGCGCGAAGGCGCTGATCGGATCGCGGTCCAGCAGCCGGCCGTCGATGACCGGGCCAAAGGCGCCTTCGATCGCCGTCAGGTGCTCCGGCGCGAGGGTGCGCAGAGCGGCGGCGTCGGGATTGCTCAGGCCGAGGGCGGTCGTCGCCGCCAAGCCGCGCTCATGCGCCGTCTTCAGCGGCGTGGCGGGCAGCCAGCCGCCGCCGGACTGGACGATGGCCTTGTGGAACAGCCCGCGCGCCCGCTTCGCCGTCATGAGAGCGAGGATGTCGAGGCCGCCGGCCGACTCCCCGAACAGAGTGACGTTGGCGGGATCCCCGCCGAAGGCGGATATGTGATCGCGCACCCATTCCAGCGCCGCGATCTGATCCCGCAGGGCTTGATTGCCCAAGGGCTCGTCAGGAGCGGCCTCGGCAGTCAAGGCCGGATGAGCGAAGAAGCCGAGCTGCCCCAGGCGATAGTTGACGCTGACCAGCACTGCCCCGTCCCGGGCGAATGCTGTGCCGTCATAGAAGGGCAGGGAGCCGGCCCCCATCCTGTTGGATCCGCCGTGGAGCCAGACCATGACCGGTGCTGGAAGCGTGATCTCGGCAGGAGCCCAGATATTCAGCGTCAGGCAGTCTTCGCTGGTCGGTTCGGGCGCTCCGCCAATGGAGACGATGTCGGCCACGTCGGACGGGCCGGCCTGAGGGGCTGAGGGGCCGAAATCCGCCGCCTCGCGCACGCCGTCCCACGTCGCAAACGGCTGCGGCGCCTTCCAGCGCAGGTCGCCAACCGGGGCGGCGGCATAGGGTACGCCGCGAAACACGTTCGCCGGGCCTTCGCGACGACCGCGCAGGTCGCCAGACGGGGTGCGCACGACGGGCGAGGTCGCGGCCAGATTGATCTGATCCATAATTCCGTCCCTTGAGGCGCGATCTTCGCCACGCTCGTTCACTTGAGAATGAACAACGCTCGGTCAGCTGTCGAGCCGCATTATGAAACATCATTCACGAGCAAATGAATGATGTTGACAGCGAGGCCGTTCGCGGACCACCGTCAGGCCAACACAGATCAGCGGCGACCAAACGACCGCGTGGAGAGGAAACGAGAATGCGATCGACAGGACAGTTGCGTCTGGCGCTGATGACCAGCGCCTTCGTCACGGCCTCGCTTTGCGCGGCGCCGGCCCTGGCCCAGCAGACGCCAGACACCGAGCAGGCCTCCCGTATCGACGACGTGGTCGTCACGGCGCGGCGCCGCGAAGAATCCCTGAAGGACGTGCCGGTCGCGGTCACCGCTGTCAGCGCTGAGCGGCTGGAACAGACCGGCGCCGCCGACATCACCACCTTGCAGCAGCAGACGCCAAACGCCACGGTCCAGATCGCGCGCGGTACAAACTCCACCCTGACCAGCTTTATCCGCGGCGTCGGCCAGCAGGATCCTTTGTGGGGCTTCGAGCCGGGTGTCGGTCTCTATGTCGACGACGTCTACGTGGCACGTCCGCAAGGCGCGGTTCTGGATATCTTTGACATCGAGCGGCTGGAGGTTCTGCGGGGACCGCAAGGCACTCTCTATGGTCGAAACACCATCGGCGGCGCGATCAAATACGTCACCAAACGCTTGAGCCAGGACCCGGAGTTGAGCCTGAAAGGCGCTTACGGCAGCTACAATCAGGTTGATCTGATCGCTTCGGGTTCCGCGCCGATCACCGAGACACTGCGCGTCGGCGGCGCGATCGCGCGATACACACGCGACGGCTATGGCACGAACCTGACTACGGGCGCCGATCACTACAACAAGGACGTCACGGCGGGCCGCCTCAGTGTCGAATGGACCCCTGCCGACAACCTGTTCTTCCGCCTGGCGGGGGACATCACCGAGGACGACTCCAACGCCCGTCACGGCTATCGCCTCAAGGCGCCGACGACTGACGGCATCTATGACACTCGCGCCGGCATTGGCGACGAAGGCTATGTTCGCACCCGAGGCCTGTCGCTCGCGGGAGAATGGAACGTCAACGACATCCTGACCTTCAAGTCGGTTACGGCCTGGCGCGATGGCGACACCAAGGGAGACGGCATCGACTTTGATGGCCTGCCGCAGCCCATCCTGGATATCCCCGGCTACTATGCCGACAGCCAGTTCACCCAGGAGTTCCAACTGCTGTTCGAAGGCGAGCGTTGGCAGGGGGTGGCAGGCGTCTTCTACATGGATGCTTCCGCTGAAGGCGCGTTCGACACGGTCATTGGACTGTATCCAAGCATGGGGCCCGGCCTGCCGGCGGGCCTGACGACCTTCACCGGGGGCAAGGTCGACACCGAGAGCTTCGCCGTCTTCGCCGACTTCAGCTACGACCTGACGGACCAGCTGTCGCTGTCGGTCGGCGGCCGCTGGACCCAGGACAAGAAGAGCGTCGATCAGCTGCGCCAGAACTATCTGGGCATCAAGAGCCCGTTCTTCGGCAACAGCGCGGCCATTCCGGCGGGACGCCCTTCGACGGACTACACCAACTCTGACACCTATTCCGAGTTCACGCCGCGGATCAGCGCCAGCTACAGGTTCACGCCGGAACTGACGGGCTACGCCTCCTACGGACGAGGCTTCAAGTCAGGCGGCTTCGACATGCGCGGCGACGCCTCACTCTATCCCGAGACGATCGACGGCTATCAGCCGGAACTGGTCGATACCTATGAGCTGGGGCTGAAAGGCTCGCTGCTCGATCGTCGCATCAACTTCGCCACGGCACTGTTCAAGTCGGATTACACCGACCAGCAGATCACCTCGCAGTTCTTCATCCCGCCCGCCTCGGTCGTCAGCTTCGTCGACAACGCCGGCTCCAGCGAAATCTGGGGTTGGGAACTGGAGGCGAGCGCGAGGGTCACTGACAGCTTCGTCCCGCGTCTGACGCTGGGCTACCTGGACGCCAAGTTCAACGAGTTCGTCACGTTCAATCCGCTGACTGGCAAGCGTGAAAATATGGCTGATCAGCGCGAGTTCCAGAATACCCCCGACTGGACCGCCAATATCGCGCTGCCATACAGCGTCGATCTGGGCGATCGGGGCTCTCTGATCTTCACGCCGATGGCCTCTTATCGCGGCGCGACCCAGATGTTCGAGACGGCTATCCCGCTGCTCGACCAAGGGGCCTACTGGCTATACGACGCCACCCTGATGTGGACGGCGCAAGATGCACGATATCGCGTCAGCTTGGCGGGGCGGAACCTGTCTGACGAGCGGTATCGCGCAGGGGGATACAACTTACCAGGCGCCATCACGGGCGATTCCGTGATCGGCTTCTATGGCGCGCCGCGGACTGTGACCCTGAGCGTGACGGCGAACTTCTAGGTCGCGGCCACACGTCTGATATCTCCCGCAGGATCGCCATCCTGCGGGAGCGACGACCTTGACTAATCTTCGTAGCTGTCGGCGGCGTCGACCGCATTGGCGACCAGATGGCGCCATGTCGGATCAGTATCATCGACCAGATCGACGTCGTCCATGAGGGCGACCGCTCCGCTTCCGTCGGGAAGGATCAGGCCGAGAACCTCCATAGTCTCGCCGTCGGGCCCGATGTGCGCTTCAGCCTGTATGGCCACGGCGGCCTGCTCGCCGTCGTCTTCCCACCAGATGAGCGGCTGCGGCAGGTCCATTGCGATGGGTCTGGCGTCTTCGGTTTCGCCGAGGGCGAAAATGGCCCTGCGAGCCTGAACATCATCCAGAGTCGCCACGACCCCTGTGAAGGGCTTCAGCCGCGACCAGTCGTCGATATCGAAGCCGTCGCCGTCCTCGTCGTGTTCTTGGTGTTCGTGGCTCATGCACCGCTCCCGAGTTTGACGGTTCTCTAGCGCCGTCCATTCCCAAAGTAACGACCGATCCATGGACACACATGGGCGCCGCCCGCCTGGCTTTCGAGAGAGGGTGGCGCCGCTTTCAAACCGACATTGAAATTTATCGCCATTGTCACATCGGCTGCTTATAGCCACGCTTCGTGGGGGAGTGTCGCGTGTGATCAGTCACGAACAGGAAGTGGGCCGGACGCTGGCGGCGCAGAATCGGGTGCTTCTGGCCTATGTCCGGCGCCGTCTGGCGATTGCGGGCGACGCCGAGGACGTCGCGCAGGAGGCGATCATGCGCGTGCTGGTGCGGGCCCGCGAAACCCTGATTACGGACCCGCTGTCCTACGCCATGCGTGCAGCGCGCAATATTCTGATTGATCGCGGGCGACGTGTCGCCAGCGTGCCGATCGACGACCTCGGCGAGGCCGAGCTTCCTATCGACAGCGGGGCGACGCCGCTGGAGGCCTTGGACATGAGTGAGCGGCTGAAGCTGTGCCAGAAAGCGCTGGAGGCCATGCCGCCTTTGCGGCGGGAGGTTTTTGTGAGGCGCCGCGCAGGCGACGAAACGTACGAGGCCATCGCTCGCGATCTGAAGCTGTCCATAGAGGCGGTGCAGAAGCATTACAGCCGCGCGGCGCAGACGCTGCGCCAGACGGCGGAGGGCCGCCATGTCGACTAGATCTGTAAACCCCAGGGACGACCGCGACGCTGCGTTGTGGGCGGACATGCGCCGCGACGCCGGTTGGTCCGAAGTTCAGCAGACGGCGCTGGATCAATGGTTGGACGGGCGACCAGACCGAGCAGACCTTCTACGGCGGCACGAGGCGCTGCTTGAGGACGCAGCCGTGATCTGGGCGACGCAACGCGTCGCGCACACACGATCGTCGCGAAGGTCTCTCGGACTGCGACCGCGCGGAGCGATAGCAGGCGCCGCTTTGGCAGCCGGGATAGGGGCGGCCGTCGTTCTGATCGGCGGCGGCCTGTCGTCTCGGGGCGATTTGATCGTGGGGAGGCGCGGTGCGCCGGAGCCCATCGCCCTTGCGGACGGCTCGGCAGTTCGGCTGAACGGACAGAGCGAAGTGCGTGTGGATCTTGGCGAGCACGAACGGGTTCTGCGCCTGAAAGGCGAGGGCTTTTTCGAAGTGGCGCCTGATAGAAGCCGGCCCTTTTCGGTCGAGGTTGACGGGGTGCGCGTCACCGCCGTCGGCACCCGCTTCAATGTCGATCAGCGCCGAACGCCCGAAGGCAGGATGGTCGAGGTCGTGGTGTTCGAGGGGAGCGTCCGGGTAGTGTCGAACCGGGGCATGACGATGAAGATCCTCGCCGGCGAGCGAGCATTGGTGTCGGGCGGTGTGATCGAACGGACAACCCTGATACGCCCGGAGCCGGAGACCGACGTGCCCTCATGGGCCAAAGGCTGGCTGGAATTTGACGAGGCGACGTTGGCCAGTGTGGTCGAGGATCTGGAGCGCGCCACAGGCGTCCAGGTCACACTGTCGGGTCCGACTGTAGGGCGCGCGCTGATCAGCGGCCGTTTCGCCTATGACCGACCGGAAGACGCCTTGGCCGCCATGGTAAGGATCCACGGCTTCAAACTGACTCGTCAGCAGGCGGATCAATTCGAAATATCAGAAGGTTAAGCGACCTTGAGAGCAAGTTTTCATGACAGGTGTCAGGACGTCTTCGGTCGCCGTCTAACCCCGTAACGATCAAGTTCGATCGAAGGGGATCTATCGAATGCGTATCCACAAGACCGGCCTCCTCACGGCGGCCGCCGTCGCTGTTCTGGCGTCCGTCGCCGCGCCTGCCTACGCCTGGCAGGCGACCAGCAGCGCCGAGGCGCGCGTCGCCATCGCCATTCCGGCTCAGGACCTGGGCCGGGCGCTGCAGACCCTGTCGCGCGACACGGGGCTGCAGATCGTCTTTGATCCCGCGCTTACGCGGGGACGGACCTCCAACGCCGTTTCGGGGACGATGACGTCGCGTGAGGCGCTGCGTCGGATGATCGCCGGATCGGGGGTCGAGACGCGGGAGGTGCGCGGCGTGCTGACCCTGGTGCGTCAATCTGCTGAAGCTAGTGTCGCTTCTCCTGACGCTTTCGAGGTCGAGGACGTTCAGGTGGTCGGCTATGCGGCGGGCCTGCGCCGGTCGCTGGACGCTAAGCGAAAGGCCGACTTCATCTCCGACGTCATCAGCGCCGACGACATGGGCGACCTGCCGGCCAACAACGTGGCTGAATCCCTGTCGCGCCTGCCGGGCGTCAACGCCGTACGCAACCACACGACGGGCGAGGGTGACCGCATCACAATCCGCGGCCTGTCGACCGAGCTGAACAACTACACAATGAACGGCGTCCGCATGGGCGGCACCGGCTCGCGCGATGACAACTTCTATCGCGGCGTCCGCCTCAGCTTTCTGCCGCCGGAAGGCATCGACTCTATCACCGTCATCAAGAGCCTGACGCCGGATCGCGACGGCGACGCCCTGGGCGGGTCGATCGACATTCGCACGCCGACCGCCTTTGACCACGATGCGACCTATGGCGTCCTGTCGGCCTCGGCCGGGATGCTGGACAAGTTCGATGACGAGAAGTCGGGCGAGATCGCCGGCTCGTTCGGACGCCAGTTCAACGACAACTGGGGCTTGTTCGTCACTGGCAGCTGGTCGCGCCGCAAGTCGCAGTTCGAGCAGAACGGCGTGGACGGCGATAACCAGCCTTCGGTCTGGTATGCCGACAGCGAGACCCTGGGCTGGGATCCCGAGACCTTCGTCATGCGCGGCATGGACCTGGCCTTCGGCGAGACCGAGGTCGAGCGGCGGGGCCTGAACGCCAGCCTCGACTATCGCGGCGACGCCCATGACTTTCACCTGCGCGGCCAGTTCAACGAATACACCCAGGACGAGTTCGGCAATCGTCTGAACTTTCGCAACGACACCGGCAAGAACTCGACCCGCCTGACCCAGGTCGACAAGACCGTGACCGGTCTGGCCCGGCCGGATGACGCCATCATCGGCACGGACGCCAAGCTGGGGCGGATCTACAGCTACACCACGGCCCAGATCGTGGACCGCGACCGCGACGGCCGTATCACCGACGCCGACCGCTCGACCCGTTCCTACTACTCGCTCGACGGCGCCTCGGGGACCTGGGACCCGCAGGGCTTCCGCCTGCGCCGCTTCTGGGAAGGCTCGCGCGAAACGGGTTCGCTGATGTCGCTGAACCTGGGCGGCGTCAGCCGTCTGGGCGACTTCACCGTCGACTACGACCTGTCCTACGCCAAGTCCGAGGACAATATCGACGACAGCTACGAGATGGAGTTCCGCAGCGACAAGTATGGCTGGCTGGGCAACAAGGGCGTCGACGTCACCAACTTCGGCGACAGCCGCTTTCCCAAATGGGTGCTGAACGACGCCGGCATGGCGGCGATCCACGACAACGCCCAGTACGACTTCGCCGGTCTGTCGGGTGAGATCGGCGGGGCCGAAGAAGTGCTGTGGCAGGGCCAGGTCAACGTCGAATGGCGTCCGGTCTCGACCTGGCTGGAAGCGGTGAAGATGGGCGGCAAGTTCTACAGCTCCAAACGCTCGACCTATAATGGCGAGTTCCTGGATCTGGACGCCGAAGGCACCCTGGCGGACTTTTCGCGCTTCTACGGCAAGGCGGTCACCAGCCTGTTCGACGGCGAATATTCGGGGCTCTATCGCCTGGGCACGGTGATCGACAACGAGGCCATGCTGGCCGAGTTGCAGCGCGCCATGGAGGGCAACAGCGACTTCTTCGACGGCTTCGCCACCGACCCCGGCAACGCGGAACTGAGCGGCGAGGACAGCTTCACCTTCAAGGAGAACATCTTCGCCGGCTACCTGATGGCCACCGCCCGCTTTGGCCAGGCGCAAATTCTGGGCGGCGTCCGGGTCGAGAGCACCAACAACGAGATTGACGCCTATATCCTCGACGAGGTTCAGGGCGCGCACTACGCCACGGACAAGAGCGACTTCATCAACGTCCTGCCGTCGATCCACCTCAACTACGATCTGGACGACCGGACCAAGGTGCGCGCCGCCATCTGGACCAGCTTCGCCCGTCCCGACATCGCCCGCATGTCCTCTGCGCGCGAGTATGGCTACGACAGCGATCCGGACGGTAACGGCACGGTCAACCCGACGAACGAGTGGCTGCTGGTCTCCATCGAGCAGGGCAACCCGGACCTGAAGCCGATGAAGGCGATCAACTACGACCTGTCGGTCGAGCGCTACAACGGCGACACGGGGGCCTATTCGCTGGGTCTGTTCTACAAGGACATCGAGAATTTCCTGTACCGCTCCTCGTCGTCGAACATCCGCGACGGCACCTCGGGCGTGAACATCGGCCCCGACGGCGTGACCGTCTCCAAGCCCAACAACGGCAAGTGGGCGCGGGTTTACGGCGTCGAGATGAGCGCCCAGCAGGTCTTCCACTGGCTGCCGGGTCCGCTGGCGGCGCTGGGCGCCAGCGTGAACCTGACGCTGCAGAAGTCCGAGGCCGAGACCGGCATTTCATGGCACCCGCAGGGCTACACCCTGCCGCTGATGGAGACGCCCGAGGCGGTCGCCAATGTTCAGATATTCTGGGCGCGGGACGGTTGGGAGGCCTACGCCGCCTACAGCTATCAGTCGGAATTCCTCGAGGGCATCCAGGACTTCGGCAACAATCCCTATGAGCAGGACTACGAGTTCGTGGACCTGAACGTGCGGCGCAAGCTGTGGAACGGGGCGACGGCCTCGCTGCAGGTGCAGAACCTCTTTGACAACCACACCTACTGGTACACGGCCGGGGCCAGCACCAGCTCCAGCCGCGCCTACATCGAGAACGGGCGGTCGATCTCGGTCGGCCTGACCTACGTCTTCTGATCGGGGGGAAGCATGAAAACGACCCACGCCCTGATGCTCGGGGCCGCGCTTGCGGCCCTGGGCGGACCATCGCTGGCCCAGGATCGACCCGCGCGGCCCGAACCCGCGCCGGTTCAGGCTTCGGACCGGCCGGTGGTCCCTCCGACCGAGCAGCCGGAACGGATCATCCTGAACCTGACCGCCGATCCGGCGCACGAGATGGCGGTGACCTGGCGCACCGCGCCCGGCGCCGTCGGCTTCGTCGAATACACCGAGGCCCAGGACGGCCCTGACTTCATCCAGCAGGCGGTGCGCGTGACCGCTGTCACCGATGATGCGACCATCGCCGTGCGCGAGGCGGCCGAGTTCCGGGCGGCCTATCATTCGACCGTGCTGAAGGGGCTGAAGCCGGAGACGGTCTACGCCTACCGCGTCGGCGACGGAGCGCTCTGGTCGGAATGGCTGCAGTTCCGCACGGCGGCGACGACGGCCAGGCCCTTCACCTTCCTCTACATGGGGGACATGCAGAACAACATCCTCAGCGAGGCTTCGCGCACGATGAGGATGGCCTTCCGCAAGGCGGGTGACGCCGCCTTCGTCATCCACGCCGGCGACCTGATCAACCGGCACGACAGCGACAACGAATGGGGCGAGTGGTTCGCCGCTGGCGGCTTCCTCTATGCCCAGACGCCGCAGATGCCGACGCCGGGCAATCACGAGTATGGCCGAGGTCCCGTGCTGAACCCGCAGTGGCGGCGTCAGTACACCCTGCCGGAAACCGGCCCGGCGGGTGTCGAGAAGCTGAAGGAGACGGCCTGGACCGTCGACTATCAGGGTCTGCGTCTGATCTCGGTCGATGCCCCCCTGTTCCATGGCGACGAGGCCATGCGGGCCGAGATGGTGCGTTGGCTGGACGGACTGCTGGCCGACAACCCGAACCGCTGGACCGCGCTGTTCCTCCACTTCCCTCTGTTCTCGATCGACCCGGATCGCGATAACTCACGCGTGCGCGACGCGTTGAAACCCTTGATCGACAAGTATGGCGTCGATCTGGTGCTGCAGGCCCACGATCACGGCTATGCGCGGGGAGCCATCGGCACGGGCCCCATGCTCAATGCAGGCCCGAGCCAGCCGTCCGATCGCGGTTCGACCTACGTCGTATCAGTCGCGGGACCCAAGATGTACCCCGTTGCCGACCTGGGCTGGGCGTCGCGCTCGGCCTCGCGCACTCAGACCTTCCAGACCCTGGACGTGTCGCCGGACGCCGTGACCTATCGCGCATTCACCGCGACGGGGCGTGAACTCGATGCCTTCCGGCTCACCAAGGGCGCCGATGGCGTGGCGCGCGTAGAAGCTCTGACTGTGGACTAGCGAAATCGCGGTCCGTAAACCCGTGGAAAGGGAGGCGCCAGGCTGGCGTCTCCCTTTTCCATTGGGTGAATATGGTTTGCCCTCTGACTGGTCGTCGCCGAACTGAGGCCTCAGCTTCACTGTGGATTTGCAGGGACGTCGCCGGTCCGACACCGACGCCCACTACACCTCCCCGGACGTTCAAGGGGGATGCGATGATGAAGTGCGTGAGAAACAAGGCAGTCCTGCTGACCAGCGCGGCGGTTTTCAGCCTGGCGGCGGGCGCCGCCCAGGCGCAAAGCGCAGGAGCGGATCACGTGTCGACGGTCGACGATGTCGTCGTCACGGCCCAACTCAGAGCGCAGGATCCCATTGAGGTGCCCTTCGCCCTGACGGCCTACAGCGGCGAGTTCCTTGAGAACCTGGGCGTCCAGGAATTCGAACAATTGTCGGCCTTCGTGCCGGGCTTCCTGGTGCAGAACCAGTCGCCGAACAACCCCGGCTTCGTAATGCGCGGCATCACTTCGGACTCGGGCGCGGCGACGGCTGAGCCCCGCGTTTCGGTCTTCCAGGACGGGGTGTCGATCTCCAAGTCGCGCGGCTCCTATGTCGAGCTGTTCGACCTGGAGCGGGTCGAGATCGCCAAGGGGCCGCAGTCGACCCTCTATGGTCGTGGCGCCCTGATCGGGGCCGTCAATCTCGTGCAGAACCGCGCCCGCCCGGGCCAGTTCGGCGCCGAAATGCGCGCCGAGGCCGGCGACTACAACTATCGTCTGGTCGAGGGCTTCGTGAACGCGCCGGTGGGCGAGAACGCGGCCGTGCGCCTGGCGACGCGGATGAAGACCCGCGACGGCTCGGTGGAAAACCTGCTGGGCGGCGAGGACTACAACGGCATCGAGACCAAGGCTTTCCGCCTGTCCGGCGCCTGGACACCGAGCGACACGCTGCGCGCAGACCTTATCGCCAACTATCAGACTGACGCGGCCACCGGCACCTCGTTCAAGTCCATCGCCTATGATCCCGCCGACCCGACGACGGGCGCTGTTCTGGGCGGACGCGCGCCGTGGGAAGGCGCGGCCCTGACGCCAGGCGCCGCCTTCGACGGCGGCAAGAGCCTGGGTCTGGACCGCAAGGTCTGGGGCGTGACGGGTCTGGTGAAGTGGACGCTCAGCCCGTCGCTCTCGCTCAACTCGACCACGGCCTATCGTCAGTTCGACTCTTACGAGACCTTTGACGCCGACGGCCTGTCGCTGCCGCTGCTGACGGCGGCGGAGGAAGCCTATGGCGAGCAATGGAGCCAGGAGTTTCGCCTGAACTGGGACAATGGCGGCCGCCTGTCGGGCTTCGCCGGGGCCGGCTGGTTCCGCGAGGAAGGCTATCAGCGCACACCGACCCAGTTCGACGAGCGCATCGCCTTGAGCCAACTGGCCGGTCTGCTGGACGGATCGCCGACGGCGATCGGTCACAACACCCTGCCGATTTCCCAGTATCCGACGGTGGCGAGGCAGTTCCTGCAGGCGACGCTGACGCCGCTGGGGGCAGGGGCGCTGGCCGCGCCGATCGCGGCGAACCTGAAGTCGGCGCACATCGAGATTCCGATCAACAGCGCCGAACTGACCTCCTACGACCTGTTCGCCGACCTGACCTTCAAGGCCACTGACCGGCTCGAGTTCGCGGGCGGGGTTCGCTACACCCGCGACGACAAGACCACGGGCTACGCCAGTTCGGTCGCCAACGGCCGCTCCATCGCGGGCGGGCTTCTGGCCGTGCTTCAGGGTGCGGTGCCGGCCGCCCAGATCCCGGCCCTGCTGGGCGGGCTGGCCAACCCGAACGCCGTCACCCTGCCGGCCTCGGTCCTGCCGCTGTTCGGCCTGACGGCGCAGCCCACCGCCAACAACGGCGACTTCGTCTATGAGGATCACGAGGACGACGGCTTCACATGGCGCCTGACGGCGCGCTACGCCCTGTCCGACGACGCTAGCCTCTACGCCAACTATGCGCGTGGTCGTCGTCCCGAGGTTCTGAGCGTCAGCGGTCCGTCGGTTCCTCTCGGCGCGCCGACCTTCAAGGTCATCGATGCCGAGACGGTCGACAGCTTCGAAATCGGGGCCAAGGCGGCGCTGATGGACGGTCGTTTGCGTCTCGACGGTGCTGTTTTCCACTACGCCTATGAGAACTTCCAGACGACGGTTCAGGAAGGCACCCGCTTCATCACGACGAACGCGGGCGAGGCCAGCGCCTATGGTTTCGAGGGTCAGATCTTCTGGGCCGCCGCCGACAACTTCGACCTGTTCGGCACCTATGGCTACAACCACTCGCGCTTCGAGGCGGGTCTGTATGACGGCAACAGCTTCCGCCTGTCGCCCGACAACATGGCCTCGATCGGCGCCATCTGGCGTCTGCCGGTGACGGGCGGCGAGATCGAGATTCAACCGACCTATACCTGGCAGTCCAAGGTCTTCTTCGACGACAACAACGACATCCCGGCCTTGCAGACCCAGAACTTCGTCGCCGACACGACCCAGGACGAGTTCCAGGACAGCTACGGCCTGCTGAACCTGCGGGTCCGCTACGCCCCGGCCTCGGGGAACTGGGGCGTCGAGGTGTTCGGCGACAACCTGCTGGACGAGGAATACATCAAGGACGCCGGCAATACGGGCGATGGGCTGGGCCTGCCGACCTTCATCGCCGGACGCCCCGCCAGCTTCGGCGCGGCCTTCACCGTTCGCTACTAGGGGCTGGACGCATGACCATGAACCGTCGCGGCCTGCTGGGCCTGTTCGGCGCCGGGGCGGCCGTCGGCGCGACTCCGGTGATGGCGGAGGCGGCCTCGGTCGTCTTCGCCCACGGCGTCGCTTCCGGCGATCCGGGAACGGACAGGGTGATCTTGTGGACGCGCGTCACGTCGAGCGCGGGCTTCAGCGGCCCAGTATCCGTAGCGTGGCGGGTGCTGGACGGCGAGGGCCGCGAGGTCGTCGCGTCGGGCCGGTTCGCCACGGGGCCGGAGCGAGACTACACCGTCAAGATCGACGCCATGGGCCTGCGCCCCGGCCAGGACTATCGCTACGATTTCGCGGTCGGCGAGACCCGCTCGCCGGTCGGCCGCACCCGCACCCTGGCGGCCGAGGGCGTCGCCCCGGTCAACCTGGCGGTGGTGTCGTGCCAGCTCTATCCCGGCGGTCTTTTCAACGCCTATGAGGCCATCGCGGCCCTGCCGACGCTCGACGCCGTGGTTCACCTGGGCGACTACATCTACGAATACGGGGCCGAGGCCGACGCCTATGGCATGGCGACTGGCGCGGCGCTGAACCGTCTGCCGCAGCCGCCTCACGAGATCGTCAGTCTGGCCGACTACCGGACCCGTCACGCCCAGTACAAGACCGACGCCGATTTGCAGGCCGCCCATGCGCGCGCGCCCTTCATCTGCGTCTGGGACGACCACGAAACGGCCAACGACGCCTGGCTGCAAGGGGCCGAGAACCACCAGCCCGAGACCGAAGGCGATTTCGCCGTGCGCAAGGCGGCGGCGCTGAAGGCCTATTATGAGTGGATGCCGATCCGCGATGCGGGGCAGGGCGCGCTGAAGGAGGCGATCAACCGCAGCTTCCACTTCGGCGACCTGGCCAGCCTGATGATGGTCGAAACGCGCCTGACCGGCCGCACCGAACCGCTGGACTACGCCAGGGACCTGACGGCCAAGGCGGGACCCGACGGTGAGCCCGTTCTGGACCTTGACGCCTTCCGCGCCAAACTCAGCGATCCCGCGCGCGATCTGATGGGATCCGAGCAACGTGACTGGCTGGCCCGCGAACTGACCGCGTCAAAGGCGGCGGGCCGTCCGTGGCAGGTGCTTGGCAACCAGGTGGTCACGGCTCGCGTGGCAGGGCCCGACGTGTCGCGCACCATGACGCCCGAGCAGGTCGAGAGCCTGATGGACCGGGTGCCCGAAGCCTTCCGCGAGCAGTTCGAGCAGGCGCTGTTCCTGTTCAGGATGGGCCTGCCGTTCAACCTCGACGCCTGGGACGGCTATCCCGCGGGGCGCGAGCGCCTGTACGCCGCCTTCGCCGAAGCCGGGGTACAGCCCATCGTTTTGGCCGGCGACAGCCACGCCTTCTGGGTCAACGAGCTGAAAGACGCCAGCGGTGCGCGCCGGGCCGTCGAGTTCGGAACCAGCGCCGTCTCCAGCCCGTCCATCGGCGACGCCATCGGCGGCTTCCCCCTGGGCGCAGCCCTGATGCAGGCCAACGACGAGGTCGTCTTCTGCGACCAGTCGGCCAAGGGTTTCATAGTTCTGACCCTTACAGTCGAAAAGGCCGAAGCCGCTCTGATGCAAGTCTCGACCATATTCGCCAAACCCTTCGACACCTCACCATTGAAACGTTTCAGCGTGACCCGGGACGGCGGTCTGATCGACTATGACGCGGCGGGTCGGAGCTGACAGCTCCGGCCGCCTGCCGTGAGCCCCTCGCTCCTCAAGCGATCAGGAACTTGGGCGGCGGCAAGCTGAGCTGGGTGTCGCCGACTGCATCTTCGCCGAAAAACTTCACCAGCAGGGTCTCGACCTCCGGGTGCGCCTCGAAGACATTGTGGCCTGCGTTTTCGACCATCACCTGCGCCTTGTTCTCGAACTGGGCGATCACTTCGGCCTGTTCCTCAAGCGGAGTGCGGCCGTCGAGAGACCCGGCCACAAGAAGCGCGGGGGTCTCGATACGGATGGGCGAACGGAAATCTTCGCCCAGGTCTACCCCGGGAATGGAACCTAGCAGATGCGGCATCGGCAGGTTGAAGGAGTCGCCCAATACCGCAGTCCTGGCCTCCTTCTCGATCAGCGCCAGGCGTGCGGGAGAAACGCCTGATGCAAGATCCATCGCCTCCGGCATGCCGGAGATGTTGAAGAAACGGTGGGGCGGTGGAATCAGGGGTGCCAAGACTTCAGTCTTGCCTGCGTCAAGCGCCAGATAGACCTTCGGCAGCATGGATAGCGACGGGGGATTGGCGACCATCGCGGAGGCCATATACTGGATCCCGAAACCGCCCACCTTCACGTCGACCGAGCCGCTTTCACCGGCGAAGGTCACCGTCGCCGGATCGGCCTCCAGCCGTTCATGCACACGGCGCATCAGGGCGGGCATGTTCGGGATTGCCGCGCGAACTGCGGTGTCCGCGCCCATCAAGCGATCGACCCGGTCCAGAAACAGGTCGATGTGCGCTGGTCGCTTGATGGTTTGATCCTGACCTTCGAGGCTGGCCAGAGCGACTCGCCCGATCGAATTCGGATGCCGTTTCAGCACCGAAAGGGCCAGGTGCGTGCCGTAACTGATACCCCACAGATTCACCTTCTCCGCGCCCAGATGGCGGCGTAGGTCCTCAATATCGTCGGCGTTCTGCTCGGTGTTGTATCCGGTCATGGCGACGCCGGCGCGGGTCCAGTCGATCCAGGCCTTCTGCATCTCCTCGCGATACCAGGCGCTCATGCCTGCGTGGGTCATGGCGGGGTAGGGGGTGGTGGAAGCCCGGTCGGGAATACTGGCCGACAGGCCGGTTCCCCGTTGATCGAAGGCGATAACGTCGGCCACTTCCCTCAAGGCCATGAAGATCGGGAATCGCGGCCCCATCGCTGTGCGGACGCCGGAGCCACCCGGCCCGCCGGCCAGATAGACGATGGGCGGGCCCGGGTTGGGCGACGTCGAGGGAAAGCGCACATAGCCGAGGCGAATGCGACGCGAGCCAGGGAGGCGTCGATCCTCCGGAACCTCGAAGAAGCCGCGTTCCGCATCAGTCTCCAGGCCGTTGCCAGCTGTGAAGCGGAAGGGCACGGGCTGTTCTTGCGCCTGGGCTTTCCAGGGAACGGCCAGAGCCGGAACCGCGAGGCCGGCGGCGAGGAGGATGGAGCGACGGTTCAGAGATGCATGGGTCATGGTGAGGGTTGAAGCAGGATTTCCGCCCGAGCGGAGCGCCCCTCGGCGAATGGCGTCTCTGTGTCGGCGAACAGCAGCGCTTTCCGGTGAACGGCGATAAGGTCGTCGACATGTGGCGGATTCTCTTCATCGCGATTCTCTTCATCTCGCTCCCGACGACGTTGCGGGCGCAGGAGGCGTGGGAGGTGTGTCGCGGCAAGGCAGGCTCAGCGGACCCGGTGCTGAGCGGCTGTCGCCCGTTGAAAGGGGTGATTGATCCGCAAGGCCGGGAGCTTTGGCTTCGATCCGTTGTGGACAGGCCGTCCGGCGACGATCTCGTCGCGCTCTACGTTGTTGGCGTCGCTTCCTCGGAGGTCTGGCTCAATGGGCGGAAGCTGGGCGCGAACGGACAACCGGGCCCTTCGCGAGCGTTAGAACTGCCCGGTCGTTATGAATCAGCCTTCCCCATACCCGAGGGTCTGTGGCGTCCTTCAGACAACGTCGTGGTCGTTCACATGTCGTCCTTCCATGGGACGGTGCGTCTGGATGGCCCCGTCGCCGCAATTGTAGTCGCCGCCTATCCCTGGCCGTCACGCACGGTTCCGCTCGGGATCGCCTTCATCGCAGCAGGAGCCCTGTTCGCCGCTGCTTTCGGTTTTGGTGTCATTTACAGTCTGCGTCGTACGAGCTCGAGCCTGGCTTTAACCGCTCTGGCAGGCATCGCGGGTTTTCAGGCCATCCTCGAAAGCCTTCGGGCGCTGGCGCCCTACGCCTATCCAGTTCACGGTTTACGGCTTGTGGGGATCTGGCTTCTAACCGCAGCCTTTGCAATTCTATTGGTCAGCTATGTTGTTTCGCGCTTCTGGCCGCAGGCGCGACGTTCGCTCACCGTGCTTGCAGTAGCAGCCGTCGGGGCGACCTATCTGGCGCACGGGTTTGATATGAAAACCGTGCTGGCCCTGATCATCGGGATGGCGCTGTCAGCGGCTGTGGCGGCGGTCGCCGTGCATCGTCGGCTCCCGGGGGCGCGTCTGACTCTGGCCTATCTGGGCGTCTTTCTGGCGATCGGGACGCTGTTTCCCGCCTGGCTGATCGACTTGTCCTACTATCTCTTCGCGGCGGGACTTGTACTTCCCCTTTTGATGGCTGAGGTCGTGAGACTGGGGCGCGATGATCAGAAGCGTGAGGCTGCGCTGACGCGCGCCGCCGCGCGACCACACTGTCTGACGGTAGCGTCTTCGCGCGGGGTTGAACGCGTGCCCCTCGAAGACATCATGGCCGTGGTCGGGGCGGACGACTATGTCGAACTGCGACTGACGAAAGGGCGTCAGCTATTACATGCCGCTCGCCTTGATCGACTCGAGGCAGAACTGCCGACGACCTTCCTGCGGACCCACCGCTCGGTGATCGCCAATCTCGCCCATGTCCGTGGCTTCGAGCGTGATGGCGCAAGGGGGAGGTTGCTGATGGATGAAGGCTCCCCCCTGCCCATCAGCCGTAGTCGGTTCCAGGCCGTTCGCGATGCGCTTGATGATCCTGGCTTGTTCCGCACGCCGAGTCTCCAAGCCGGACAGGTTCTGTAGCGCCTGGACAAATCCATCTGCGGAACCAAACCGTGGCGACCACGGTATGGAGGTTAATGGCCATCATCCGGCATCTCGCCTTCCGACATCTTGGATAACCAAAGTTCACCATCCTGCTTAAATCGACCTTGAGCCTCGTCGCCTAGGGTCACCTAAGAAATAAGGGGTGTCTGATGAGCGCGAACCGAGCCAAAGGCGTATTGTTCTCTCTGGCGGCCGTCATGCTGCTGGCGGAGCCGGCGACTGCGGGGCCGGTCATCAACATCATGGGTCGGGTCGCCACGGTATGCCGTGTCTCACTGGACGGCGGCGCCGCGCCGACGATAGGTGAGGGCGAGCAGATGCTCGGTCGACTGACCGAGCTGTGCAACAATGTCGAAGGGTACCGCCTGGTGCTGTTGCATCCTGCGGGGCTCGAAGACGCCTTTGTCGTTCTGGGCGGCGAGCGCATTCCCATCGCTTCCGGTGCGACCCGGACCGTCATCGTTGACAGCAACCGTCCGGCCTATCGCGAACGCGACATGACGCTCGTTCTGGCCGAAGGGTCCGAACCTGTTGCGGTCAACATCGAGGCCCAGCCGAAGGGCGCGATCTTCTAGCTGGGATTAAAGGCGGTTCGAGCAGCCGTCGGGCGACGAAAGTCCTGCACGCGGTGTGAAGGTCAGGGTCACGACATCCGAATAGCCGCCTGCGGGAATTCTGGCCGCCTGATCCTGAGCCAGATCGACCTGGACGGGGTGGGCGCGACCAGAGGGCGCGGGCGTACGCGTGCAACTCAAGATGGAACCGGCCTGAACGGGCACGCCGGACAGCCGCATGGCGTAGTCCAGGCCATAGAGGTCGCCCTCACGGCGCTGCAGACGCCCCCAGCGAGAAGCCACGCCTATGTCATACGGCACAGTGGACTGGGTCGTTACAACAAGACCGCGTGAAGCCACGCCGCCAGCTGCGTTCAGCGGACCAAAGGCGATTTCTCCCCGACGGATTCCTGCAGCCCCCACATAGGTCGAGATGCGCTCAGGCACGTTCAGGTCCACGGCGAGACCCGCGCCTTGCTGAAAATCGGGAGACCCGAGCATCTGATCTCCGGAGTAGCAGACGAAGCGCGCCTCCAGAGCCTCGTAATAATCCCCGGCTGCAGCGTCCTGACCGGCGGGCAGGCTGAATCTCAGCGTTTCTGTCACAACGTCGCCAGACGGGCCTTGGCCAAAGCCGACCAGGGCGCCGTTGGTGGCGTTGGGCTGCTCAGCTCCGCCGACGAAGACCTGGCGGGATGTGTCGCGATTCCAGCGAATGTCGTACCCTCCGGGCCCTGTGCCGATCCGGGGAGCCGCGGCCGGAGAATCCGTGTCGGCCAGAAGGAAACGGACCGCCGTGGCCGCACTGTCGATCCGGCGCACGCGCAAGGTGAAGCTGCGCTCGATCGGCGCGGCCGAAAAGGGATCATAGGTCAGCGACAGATCGGTGCCGGTGATCTGAAAATCGGCGCAGCCGGCGGTGGCGACCTGAGGTGCAGCCAGTGCCAGGACGGCGGACGCAGCGAGCAAGAGCGTTTTCATCAGCGATTCTCCGGGCGAAGGACGCCGACCCGCACCAGGCCATCAGCCTGAGCGGGAACGTCGAGAATATAGACGGTTGAGGAGGACGGCGAGCTTTCAATGCGCCAGCGACCGGGGCGCAGCCCCTGAATCGAGAAACGGCCAGAGGCATTGGTGAACATGCGCACAGGCGGACGTTCCGGATGGTTCAATTCTACAGCCTGTCCGACCCAAAGTTTGAGGGGCTGCTCCGTCGCATCGTGCAATTGGCCGACCGCGGATACGAAGTAGTCCGAACCTACGGTAATGAGATAGCCCGACCGATAAGGCGGGAGCACCTGAACCGAGCCAGCGCCCAGGTCGTATCCCGGCGGCGCGTCAGGGACGTCGAAGGTCAGGACGCGGGGCGAATAGGCGCTGAGCTCTGGCGAGACTGCGCCTCCGAGGGGGCCGGATCGCGCCGAGAAGAACTCGTCGCGCGGCTCCACGTAGACACGGGCGCCGTCCAGCGACCGATGCGAACGCACCAGGGCGAAGCTGTCGTAGATGGGACGCGATACCCCGAACGCACCGTCCGCGAAGGCCAGAGACGCGCCTGCGCGCAGCGAGGTCCGCTGGTCCGTGATATCGCCGCCGTCAGCATCGAAGAAGGTCTGGTGGCTGGCGCCCAGTTCGACGCGGTTGAGCACGTTGGTGATCGAGGCGTTGACCCCGGTGGCGGTTTCCGAGCGGTCGATATTGGCCGCTGCGCTCCAGGAGTGGACGCCGCGTCCACGCGACGTCTGATAGCCTACGCGGGCGCGGTCGCGTCGCGTATCGACCTCGGCCGTGCCGCTCGAAAACTGGCTGAAGCGATAGGTTAGAGCCAGGCGAACGCCGTATTCTTCCTGGTTCCGGCGATCTTCATAGATACCCTCAAGGCTCCACAGCAGGCGCGGACTGGCCCGCCAGCCATAGGTGGCGCGAAGCGTGCGCTGGTTCGGTTCGGCGCCCCGTCCGGCCGAATAGAAGGCGTCGGTCGTGACATACTGTGTTGCCCCGATGGTGTGGGCATAGGTCAGCCCTGCTTCCCAGGCGTAACGATTGTCCGCGGCCAGGGCCCCTGGCGTGGCGAAATCTTCGCTGACCGTCTGGAAGGTGGCTGTCACCGTGCGCGCGGCGCTGAAGCCGTCGCCGAACGTACGTTCAAAGCTGGCGTTGATGGCATAGCCTTCGCCGATGCCGTTGATCGACGAAGCGGCGATGTCGCCGCCCAAGGTTCCGATCGGCGAGGCCCAGACCATTTCAGCGCCCAGGACGCCGCCACTGTCGTTGACGCGGAAGTTGCCGCCCGCCGTCAATTCGTCGGTCAGGCCGCGCCGGTAGAAACCGGAGGCTCCCAACGTGTCCGAATAGTCAATGCCGCTGCCGTCCGGGCTGCTCTCCAGGCCCCCGAAGAAGCCAAATTCCGTCAGGCCCCGCGCCAGAAGGCTGCGGTCGAAATTGAGAGAGAAGTTGATGACGTTTTCGCGGCCGGAGTCGTCACGGATCACGAGTCGCACGTCGTTCGCACCCTGGGCGAAGGGGAAATCGCGAATGTCGTAAGTGCCCGGGTTCAACCGAGTCTGCTGAACCGACCGACCGTTGATGAAAGTCTCGACGGTCGAAGGCCGCTCCAGCGTAAAGGTGCGTTGGCCGCGTGGCTGGACGTTTCGCTGAGGCTCCAGTTCCGCATAGGAACGCACGATCGAAAGACCGGCCATGGAAGATGCGCCGGAGAATCCGCGTGAGACCGGCTCCAGGTCGCCCGCTGTATAGCGGGCGGTGCGGGCCAGATCGTCATAGACAAGCCGCGTCCCGTCGCGACCGAAGTCGTTGCTGATGGTCGCTTCATTCTCGAGGACGAGACCCTGGTAGCGCACGGCGCTGTCCAGCAGAATGGTCGGAGTGTCGAAGCCGGTGTCGTCCGCCAGGCCCTGATGGATGTAGTCGGCTGTGGCGAAGGCGGTGATATAGCCCGACAGTTTCGCGGGTTCGGCCAGTCGGCCGACGATCCCATAGTTTGAGCCAGCGATGCTGATGGCCTGGCGGGGTCTCATTGTTGGATCGAGCGTCAGCACCAGGCCAAAGGTCGCGGGATCATAGGCCAGCGGCAAGCCCAACTCGGCCAGAGCGTCCGTGGACAGCCTGTCCTGACCGGCGACAGCCAGGCGGATGCGAGAGAGGTCGCTTGGCGAGACGCGTGGCTCGATGAGGGGCATCAAGGTGGCGAGATCCACCAGGATGCGGTCGTCGGCCGTCAGAATGTAGTCAACCTCCCCCAGAACGAACTGTCCGTCGCGGAGCGGGCCGCCCAGAGGGATGTCGCGCCCCGAGGGATTGAGGCGATCGGGCAGGGGGGCAGGCGCCGTTTGAATGACTTCGTTGTATGTGGTCGCCCACGCCGGAGTCATGGAGCCGGCGGCGGCAGTAACAACTGCCAGAGGCCAGAGCTTCATCAGATCAGCGCCCTTCAACCGGGGCGATGTCCACCACGACAGAACCCTCGGCGCTCGGCAGGTCCAGGTTGATCGGCAAGCGACGGGTCGCGCCTGAAGGAATCAGGCCCAGACCCATGCGACGCTGAATTTCATCCGGCTCGAACGACTCGCGGAAGATGACGGCGCCTGCCGCGTCCCGTTGAGTGACGGTCAAGCGGCCACGTCCCACATAGCCGTAGGTTGCGCCGGTGTTGCTGACATGGATCACCGGGAAGATGCGGCCATCCTTGTCGGTTTCGATCGCTGCAGAGGCGACGCTGAGGGCGGACCGGGCGCCGCTGGCGCCAACGCTGACCAGAACCTTGAAATTATAGAGCACCTGCACGGCGTTCTCGTTTTCGGGCAACTGCACAGGCAGTTGCGCGACCGAGACATAGTAGTGGCGACTGGCGGTCGGAGCCGGATCGCCTACCCACTGGACCCGGAAAGCCTGGGACTGGCCGGGTTCGACCGTGGCGGTGGCGGGAAAGACGAGGAGATCTTCGCTCTCCGCATCGGTTTCGCGGAATTCGCCGTCCACCAGTTCAACAGGGCGAGCCACCAGTTCAACAGGCACCGTCGTGGTGAAGGTGTTCTGCAAGGTGACGACGGCTGAGCTGCGTCGTCCTGACGACAAGAGATCGAGAACGACCGGCTGCACATTCAGCGCGGCGGCTGGAATACCCGATGCGAGAAGCGCGGCTCCGGCCAGGCAGATGGCTTGTAAAGTCCGCAACGCACCGCCGAACATGGCATTCCTTGAATTTACTAGGGGTAGGAAAGAAACCGGACCGGCCTGATCAGGCCGGTCCGGCGATATCCCGGTCATGTGAAATCGGGATTAACGGGCCGTGATTAGGCGCTCGGCGTCACGGTCACTTCAACCGAACCGGTGTAGGTGCCGGCGGCCAGGCGACGGTCGGTCAGCGACGACCAGTTGGTGGCGGTCGGCGTCGAGCCGTTCGAAGAAGCGACGGGAGCGCCGTTGCTTGCGGCTTGGGCGAAGCGCACGTGGGTGTTGCTGTCCGACAGGCTGATGTGGCCGCCGAAGCGCGAGGCGACGGTGCTGGCGCCGGCCGAGCTGGTCGAGTCCAGGGCGACGCCGTTCAGCGAGGCGTCCAGGTTGTAGTTGATGAACTGGGCAAATCCGCCGTCGGTCAGGCCGGAGCCGGTCGAGCCGGTGCGGGCCAGGACAGCGCGCTTCACTTCGACGGTGTTGTTCACGCCGTTGCAGAAGGCGATAATGCGAGCGCCGTTCAGGGCGTTGGCGATTTCGGTGGTGACGCCGGTGCGGACCTTGGCGTCGGCGTCGGTCAGATCAGCGCCGAGCGTGACGGTGGTTTGCTGGGCCGAAACGCCGCACTTCGCAGCAACCGAAGCGTTGATGGCGACAGATTGCGTGTCTTGGGCCGAAGCGGCGCCGGCGACCAGCAGGGCAGCAGCCGAAGCGGCGGCGAAAGCAATACGGTTCATGTTGGGAGTCCTGAACATAGAGCCGGTCTTGACCGGCGGGATGATCGAGCAGAGCAAGGCGCCCTGTCCCGAGGGGTTCGGCCAACGCGGTAGCGCCGACACGAATGTGGTGAAGCGACGCGTCATGCGCGCGCTGCAATGCTGATGGTGACGGTGTCGCTGTAGTCGCCCGCCGCCAGTCGGCGTCCGAGCGACGACTGAGCGGGCCAATCAACAGTGAGGGTCGCGTCGCCGCCAATTGAGACGCCGTCGCCAGAAACCAGGCCGCTCGGGCGGGCCAGTATGCAGTCGCCACCCTCGACCAGGCCCGTGGAAAGGCAGCGGCCGCTGCGGACCAGACCGGTGTCGGTATCGACATCAAGGCTGAGGCCGTAGACCTTGTTGAAGGCGTAGCCCGACAGATCATCGGACGCAGACCGGTTGGTCAGACGTCCTTCTTCTGACCTGGCGGTGACTGCGAAAGGCGTGTTGCAATCGATGCGCAACACCAGGCTCTGCGAGTGGGCGTCCTCCAGGTCAGCGGACGCGTTCAGCACTGCAGCCGCGTCGCTGGAAAAGCCGCAGCGCTCCATCACCGACGCCGTCACAGCGATCTCGACGCCATCCGTCGATTGCGCGCGGGCGCTCCCGGCGACTGCGGGCGTCGCGGCGGCGACGCAGATGGTCGCCATTTTCAACAAGCGTGCGAACAAGGCCCGCCCCCCAATCAGCCGAACGCCCCCGCGGCGATCATCTTCGGAACCTGCCCTTCAAAAGCCGGGCCATTCCAATTTGGGACATCGTTGATCGAATTTCGCTTTTTCAATCAAGTGAAATTAATAGTTTCTTAACTAATAAATGGGGTTGCGTGAAATTTGCCGAGCCGCTGTCAGCCTATCCGAATAATATCGATGCGTAGGGACGGCTCGTCTCGCTATGAGGACCTCGCGCGCGCCATCCGTCTCATATCGGGAATGAGCTTTTCCGACATCGTTGATGCGCCCTCTGTCCGAGCCAATCTCGTGACCGGACCTGGCTCTGTCTTGGGCCTATTTGAAAGACGCAGGAGAGGGCGCGCAGTTCGGTCATCAGGCGCCGCCTCAACCTCGGCCTCCATGACATTCAGCATCGCCAGCTGGGCGCGTAGCCGATCGATCTTCTCGATCAGCCGACCCGACCGCGCCTCAACGGGCCTCGCCCTCATGGCGATCGGCCCTTGGTTGACCGTCATTATCGACGTGGTTACGCGATTGGTTGTCGGCTTTTACGTAGCGCTCGAGCCGCCATCCACCCTTAGGGCGCGGTCTGCATAGAGCAGGCCGCGAGCGACAAGGGCGATTGGTTACGTCAAAGGAACCTCGACTACGATTGGCCCGCGCGTGGCCTCCCCAAACTTGTTCACAGCGATAGGGCGACTCGTCAGACGTGTAACGCCGAACGAGCTTGTATTCACCGCAGTCAGCCATGTGCTGGAAAGCGCGACTGCTGAAGCGGCCTAGCGTGTGAATCCAACGAACCCGGAACCGGAATCCAACGAACCTGGAACCAAAACGCCGCAAATGCCCGGAGTCTCAGGAACCTGGAACACTGACACGTTGCAACGGAAGTGAACTTGGTCGGCCTTCGCATAATATAGCTTATGCGATTAGGCCGAGCGGGTTGTGACTGATCGAATTGTCAGTGTTCGAGGTTCTTGAGACTCCGGGTCTCAGCGGCGGCTTGGTTCCAGGTTCTTTGGACACAGGCACTAAGCGGCTTGCGCGTTCGGGCTTTCCAGCACATGGCTGACAGCGGTGAAAACTAGCTCATTCGGCGTCACCCGTCGACCAAACGCGGCATCCCGAACGGTATGAGCAAACCGGACCGGCACGTTGACACTGATGTGCACAGCGTCGTTCTCGATTGCGAAAAGGTGCCGATATCCCGCCATGTCGTCCCGGATAAAGGTCTCCACGGTCTCGACGTAGAAGTCCGCGGCTTTCGAACCACGGCGGGCTGCTAACGTCTTCATGGCTTCATGCATCGGTCTGGCAGACGAAGACTCATCGAACGATGGCCGCTTTCCTCCACGGAGTGGGCCCGGCCATCTTCTGATCCGCTACTCCATCTCCGCCAGATGGCGTTCTTGAACGGGGGTGAACAGCAGACTGAGAAGGTCGGATGTCGCAAGCCGGCCGAGCGCGCTACGCGCTCGCTGCTGGCCAATCCGACCGTAAGCCAGTTCAGCGTGCACATTCATTACGTGCAGCGGGCCAGCTTGACCCGACACACCAGTAGTCAGGAAATGACGCGCCTCGTAGCGTCGAGCAGTTTTTCAGGCAGGCCCCAGCACTGAAATCGAACCCCTGCCCCCCTTATCGGTCGCTTCGCTCTACGTCTGAGAGCTGAGACCAGCAGTTCCCCAGGATTCGATCACTTGGAATCCAGGGATCTAAGAGCGCTCACAGGCATTCACGGACGCGCTCCAATGCTAACTGGACAGGCTGATCCACGCCCATCAGCTCGAAGCTGCCGTTCAGGTCAAAGACGCAGTGGCCATGAACCACTGCGATCAGCGAGCGCGTCAGACGCGGCGCGCCCGGTTGCGCCTCGGGCGGAAGCACGGCCTCGACCTGTTCCAGAATGATTTGAGTGAGGCCGCCCCGAAGCAGGTTCTGCTCGTCAGACAGGATCACATCTGCTGGCAGGTGATGGTCATATATGGCCCTCCAGCTGTGGGGATTGGCGCGCGCAAACCGAAAATAGGCTTCCACCAGACACCGGATTTTATCCGGTCCACTCGCCTCCAGGGCCTGACGCACGTCGTCAGCCCAGAGTTGAAATGTCCGCGTGTTAATGGCGATCAGAAGCTGATCCAGGGTGCCGAACACATTGTATAGGGTGCCGATTGAGTAGCCGACGCGCTTGGCCACCTCACGCGCCGAAAAGCGCGCAAAACCAACCTCGGCCATATGCCTGTGGCCCTCTGTTACGAAAAGGCGTTCCAGTTCCTGCCGAGTATGATCTGAACGTCTGCCCATCCTCTGCGCATAGCAGAGCCGCGTTTTCGGAAGTCCGTAGAAACGCCTGTTTCCACAATTTATTGATCGTCGCTCATTTGCAAGTATGATTCCTCGTCTTGACGCGGCCAGGAGCAAACTCTCCTGTAAAGCTGGCGCACCCGCGTGGGTCGTCCCTCGAATGACGGTTGCATGATCAATCTGCATTGGCGCTCGGGCCGGGATCTCACGACACGTATTGTCGAGCGCCCCGGGCTGGCCCTTTCCCCTGCGGAGGTTGAGGCGCTGACGGCCGACCTCCGCGCGGTTGCAGCGCTGACGCTGGATCAGGAAGCCTTGTCCTATGGCGTTCTGGGCGGAGACGCCGAGCGCCTGCGACAATGCGTGGTGACCGTGGTCTACCAGGGCAAGGGCGACGCCGCCCGCCCCGTCGCCTTCAACATCCTGTCGCTTCTGGATGTCGAAATGGAGGGCCGATCAACTCAGGTGATGCATCTCGGGCTGGTGATGGTCGATCCCTCGTTCCGGGGGCTTGGCCTGTCGGCGACCCTGTACGGCTTGACCTGCGTGCTGATGTTTCTGGCTGGGCAGGGGCGTGCCCTGTGGATCTCCAATGTCAGCCAGGTTCCTGCGGTCGTCGGCATGGTGGCCGAGACCTTTTCCGACGTCTTCCCCTCGCCTCGTCCAGGTACGAGGCGCAGCTTCGATCATCTGACCCTCGCGCGCCAGATAATGGCCCGGCACAGGACAGCCTTTGGCGTCGGCCCAGAGGCGGGATTCGACGAGACGCGGTTTGTCATCATCGACGCCTATACCGGCGGCTCGGACGCCCTGAAGAAGGCCTTCGAACAGGCCGCGCCTCACAGGATGGCTTCGTACAACGCGTTTTGCCGCGAGCAGTTGAACTACGATCGGGGCGACGACCTGATCCAGATCGGCCGCATCGATATGGCGGCGGCAGGGCGCTATCTGCGCAAGATCGCCCCGCCGACCACGGCCATGGGGCTAGGCGGCCTGGTCGTTATCATGGCGGCGCGCATGGCGGTTCTACCCCTGATCTACTGGCTTTCAGCCAGTCGCCCCTGGGGCGACCTGCGCCCTTGGAAAGAGACCCGATGACCGCGCACTTCTATGCGGAGATGACCACCCGCAACCTGGGCTTTATCAGCGAAGAGGAGCAGGCGCGGCTGAAGGGCGCCGCCGTCTTCGTCGCCGGTGTCGGCGGCATGGGCGGAGCCTGCGTGCAGTTGCTGGTCCGAGCCGGGGTCGGCCGCATCGCCATAGCGGATATCGACACCTTTGAGGTCTCCAACCTGAACCGTCAGGTCTTTGCCTTCACCGATACCGTGGATCGGTCCAAGGCGGATGTGACGGCCGAGGGCTTGCTGAAGATCAACCCGAACCTAGAACTGACCGTGCTGGGGGCCGAATGGACCGACCAACTGGAGACGCTGGCGCGCGACTATCCTGTCATCGTCAACGGCTGCGACGACGTAGCGGCGACGGTGGAGTTGTATCGCGTGGCTCAACGCTGCGGGGCCAGCGTCATCGACGCCTATGCCTCGCCCCTGCCCTCAGTCGTCCTGGTGCGGCCTGCCGACCCTCGCCCCGAAGACCGCCTCGGTTATCCGACGCGCGGCACGCCCTGGCGCGAGATTACCGTCGATCAGGCGAGCAAAGCCTTTCTGAAAGAAATCGAATGGGTGCTCACCCATTCCTCGTCCCACGCCCATGTCGATCTTCAAGCCGCCGCTGATATGGCCGCAGGCAAGCGCAAGCGGATGAGTTTCGCCCCCATGGTCGTCACGGCGGGCGCCTTGATGGCAGGCGAAGCCCTGTCCCTGATCATGGGACGGCGGACGCGCACAGACTGTCGCGGCTGGTTCCTGAACGTGCGTGAAGCGCGGGGGGAGCGTCCCCTGCCCGGCCCGCTGGCCTGGGCCAAGGGCTGGTTGGTGCGCCGGATGATGCAGCGTCTGTTGGGATGATGACCGCCGCCGACATCCAGATGCTGGTCGATGGCTTCGGCGCCTTGGGGGCGCTAGCCGTGGCTCTTGTGCTGGCCCGCCGCCCCGGTCGAACCACGGTCCAGAACGTACTGATGCTCGTTTTTGGCCTGGCCGGCCTTTTCTACGTCTTCCGGGCGCTGGCCAATGCGACGGGCGTCGAGGCGTTCGGCCTGGCAAGCCTGATTCTGGCCTGCGCCCTGCCGCTGAGCGCCCTGTTGCTGGCCGAGAATCTGTTGCGGCGACATGCGCCCCTGGCCATCAAGCTGGTGGTTGCAGGGGGCACGATCCTGGGCGTCGTCGCCGCCGGGTTGGCGGGATCGGGACTGGAGCGGGCCTTCAACCTGGCCATTTATGTGCCCCTGGCCCTGGCCCTGGTTCTCGGCCTGATCATGTTTCGCGACCGCGCCACGCTGGCCCCGATGGAGAATGCGGCGCTGGATTCCTATGGCCGCGCCCTGCTGGCGGCAGGCCTTCTGGCCTTGACGGATTTCGGGCTCGGTTCGTCGTTCGGGCTCAGCGCTCTCGGCATGCTCGGTCTGGCCTATGCGGCAGCGGCCGGGGCCAGCGCGCCACGTCGCTGGGTTGACGCGCTGACGGAGTTGGCTTTGGCCGCCATGACCTCCGTCCTGTTGGCCGCCGCCCTGCTGTTTTCCCGCCCGCCGGCCTCCTTGCTGGAGGCCCATGGCGTGCTGGCGATCACGGTCTCGGCCCTGCTGGCCCTTTCGGTTCTGCTGCGGCTTCAATCCGGCGGCGGGGATCAGCAGCGCCGCCTCTTCGAGCAGGCGCTCGCGGTGGCCGATACCAGCCAACTCGCCCGCTTCATCGATACCGCGTCGCGCGCAGCGCCCCTCCAGGGCCTTGTTCTGGTCGAAGGCCCGGACCTATCCGCCTATGACGACGGCCGGCTGCTGGCAGCCTTCGTGGACGGGGCCGTAACCGATCTTGTCCAACTGGAGCGTGCGCCAGCCGACAATGATCGTGAGGCCTGCGAACAGCTCCGGGATTTGCTGCGGCGTCACGCCTCGACCCACGCCATCCTGATCAGCGCCGCGCCCTTGCGGGTCGCGTTGATCGCGCTGGGCGGCTCCACCCGTACGGAAGAGGACGAGCGGGCCATGGTCCTGTTCCAGAAAATGGCGAGCCTGATCGCCGCCCGCCCGGCCGGAGCAACCACATGAGCCTGACTCTGGTCCGCGACGATTTCGAAGCTTTTTTCCGCACGCCCTTTGTCGTCTATCCGAAGGACACGCCCTACGTCTCGCCTATGCGCTCGGACCTGAAGCGCTATCTGAACCCGCTCAAGAACCCGCTGCTGAAGGGCGGCGGGGACCTGGAGGCTCTGGTCGTGCTGCGCGATGGTCAGCCCGTCGCGCGGGCCACGGCGCACCGGCACCCGGCGTCGAACGAACGTCACAGCCTGTCGCGCAGCTATTTTGGCTTCCTCGACGCCGCCGACGATCCAGAGGCGCTGCGCCTGCTGTTCGACGGGATCGAGGCCTTCGCGCATCGACATGGCGACACCGAGGTCGCCGGCCCCTTCAACCTGACCGCCATGCAGCAGGTCGGCCTGGTGACGGAGGGCTTCGAGCATGTTCCCTTCACCGACATGGTCTGGTCGCCGCCCTATCTGGCCGCGCAGCTGGAGGCCATCGGCTATGCGGCCGAATTTCCCATGTCGACCTTTCGCTTCCATCCCGGCGAGGCGAACCGTGACCGGCTCCTGACACCCGGCGCCAAGGCTATTCTGGAATCCAACGACTGGACCTTCGCGCCCATCGACCGGCGTCGCTTCAAGCCGCGTATGGAAGAAGCGCGCCTTTGCCTGAACGGCGGGTTCGACGCCAACCCCATGTTCGTGCCCCTGACCGCCGAGGAGTTTGAGTTTCAGGCCGGGGAAATGATGTGGGTCCTCGACCCGACCCTGTCGTCGGTGATCCACTACAAGGGCCGGCCGATGGGTGTGGCCATCTGTATTCCCGACCTGAATCCCTTCGTGCGTGATGCCGCCGCGACCTATGGGCCTCGCGCTCTTCTGGCTTGGCTGAAGATGCAGTTTCGACCGCGTCGGGCGGTCCTGATTCTCTATTCCGTGATGCCTGAGGCGCAAGGCAAGGGGGTCAATCCCGCCATGCTCTGGCGCGTCATCGGCGCTCTTCAGAAACGAGGCTATCGCGAGTGCGGCGTCACCTGGATCGCCGATGCCAACGGGGCCAGCCTGCGTCAGATGCAGCGTATCGGCGGCGAACGGCTGCACCGAACCCATCTTTTCCGCAAGGTTCTGGACAAGGGCTGGTCATGAGCCCTGAGGTTTTCGCCGCCCTGATCGCTGACGCGGCCCTGTCGCCCAATGTTCACAATATCCAGCCCACCATCTGGCGCCAGATCGACGCGACCACAGTAGCGGCAGCCCAGGCTCCCCGCCGCACCCTTCCTGTCGGCGACCCGACCGGCCGCGACGTCGAGGCCAGCCACGGGGCGGCCGTAGAGGGGTTTATTCTGGCCGCAAGCCTGCGCGGGGTGGAGATGAGGGTGACGGCGCCTGAGGGCAGCGAGATCGCCCGCCTGATTGTGACCGGAGAGGTTGACCCGGATCCGCTGGCGTCCTTCCTCACCGCGCGCCGCACCTACCGGGGCAGGTTCCTGCCCGACCGCGCCGTCCCGATACTGGACACACTGGCCCAGGCCGCGCCCGATCTGACCATACTGCGAGAGCGGCCCGACATTGACCACGTTGCGCATCTCAACGACCAGGCCAGCTTGAAGAGTTTTCGCGATGCCCGGTTCCGGGCTGAATTGCTGGCCTGGATGCGACTGTCGCGACGCCATCCCTCCTGGGCCGTCGACGGCCTGAATGCGCGGGCAATGGAGATGTCGGGACTGGAGGCCGCCGGCGCCGGCGTCGTGTTGAAGCCAGGCATGTTCGAGTTTCTTGATCGCCTAGGGCTGGCCGGCGCACTGACCGGAGAAGCCGCAGTGGTGCAATCCAGCGCAGCGATCGCACTGTTCCGCCGCCCCATTGGTGAGACGTCGTTCGAGACAGGCCGTCGTTGGCATCGGGTTTGGCTCGAGATGACGAGACTGGGACTGTCGGCCGCCCCGATGACGGTGCTGGCGGATGATAGGGCGGCCGCCGAAGCTCTTGCTGCGCGGTTCGGCCAACCGCCCGGAACGAAGCTGGTTACCGCCTTCCGCCTCGGCCTTGTCCCTGAAAGCGCCCTGCCGCCGCCCGCGCGGCGCCCGGTCTCTGATCTGATCTTCTGATCAGAGCCGCTTCAGGTATTCGAGAAGAGCTAGCCGTTCATCGCGGCTCAGGTCGGCGAACGGCGCCTCATGACCCGCGGCGCCCAGACCGCGCTTCCGTGTGTCCACCCACGCCGGCTGCGAGTAAGGCTGATATCCGTCCGGATAGGCCACGCCGACATTTTCCAGATCCATGGCATGGCCGCCGACAATAAATCGGGCGGGTCGAGGTTCCAGACCCAGAAGGGCCGCAAGGCTGGGTACGGATCCGTTATGTAGGTAGGGCGCGCTCTGCCACACCCCGGTCAACGGAGGCGCGGCATAGACGCCGGTATGCGCCGCCGAGATTGAGGCACGGAGCGGCGAGGCGTTGACCCGCTCCGCCAGAACCTCCGTCATTGCCTCGGCGCGGGTAAGGTCCGTGCCGACATCCCCCGCCCAGTTGGGAAAGCTGGCCAGCCGCGGGCCCCTAGCCGTCTCGACATAGACGCCGTGACAGGAAACGCAGGCGCGCTGGAAAATCTCTCTCCCGGCATTGGCGCGAGCCTCGTCGATCTTTGCCGGGAAGGGCTGCGGCCGCACCGTTTGCAGAAAGACCCAAGCCGTCTTTGTATCGGAGACCGATCGTCGAGCCTGCGAGCCTGACACGCCCATGCTGGGTACGGTGAAATAGGCGGTCATGGCAGCCAGGTCTTCGCGATGGGCGTCCGTCAAGTCCGCCTCGCCCATGGCCCGGAATCGCTTTTGTCCGGGCGGCGCATAGGCGCCGTCCCACAACAGGGCGCTACGCCAGCCCCGATCAGCCAGGTGAGGAATCGAGGTGAAGCCCACCTCTCGCATCATGGTCGCCGGATCAGCCGCCAGCAGACCGTGCTGCAACTTCAGCGCCGCCACCCCGTTTGTGGCTCCCGGGAGACCGTTGGAGAAGGGCAGAACGCCCTGCCCCGCCACTGCAATGGCTGTCATTCGCTCGCGTACGCGCGGCAGGACAAAGGACCGAAGCGTCGCCAGCTCGCGCTCGGTCACGTCGGGGTAGAGCCGCCGCACCGTCGTCATGAGGCGATCAGGGTCGGCTATGCCGGCCGACAGGGCGACATAGAGCCCTTGGGTATAGGCTTCCAGATTAAGCGACGGATTGGGCGCGCCCAGCCAGACCTTGTTCGGCGTCGGACGTCCGTCAGCCTCGTAGGACGGTGCTGCATGACATGCAGCACAACCAATGTTGCCGATCTGAAGTTCAATCGGCGGCAGGCTGCGTCGAGCCACACCCAGGCTGACGCCGAGCACAGCTTCCGGCTTGGGTGGCGGCCCCGCATCTACTGGCCAGTTGGCTATCTCGACGGGATAGAGGAACCCGTAGTTTGCCAGAATTCGTCTCAAAGACGCCTGAGACACGTCGTTGGGCGACTGTTCCATAACCAGTGCGGCGGAGGTCAGTTTCCACGGCACCGCGACGGTTCGCATCGCATCGGTGTCGAGCCCGCCATAGTCGCCGAAGGCGAACAGCAGGGCGCCGCGAGCCTGCGCTTCCTCAGATATCAGAGAGGTATCAAGCGCCGTCGCTCTCGCCCCGACGTATCCACGCGCCATATTCCATAGAGAACGGTCGATGCCGCCGCATCCCGCGAGCACGCAGGCGACCGCCAGAAGGATTAGGCCGATCTTTGGGGGTCTGGTCACCCGAAATTTATCGCCCATGCATCTGCATTCGGCAACAGGCGGGCACAGACCTCGCGTGCTTCGGGGGACTCAAGACCGCGACAAAACCATACCGATAACCAGCCCGTCCTCCCGCGCAGACGACGGGCCGGTCACCGCCTCAGGCTCGCCCAAGCGCGGTATTGGCCAAGGCCTGAACTCGCGTAAAGGCAGCTTTGGCGCCCGCAACCACGCGATCCTCCTCATCCGTCGTTAGGACAGCGGCGTCCAACGCGGCGGTAAAAGCGCGCCAGTGGGCGGCAGGACCTTCCCCCGCTGGAGCCAGATGTCGCGCACCGTGGTTGTCGGACAGGCCAAGCTTGGCCGCCGCCTTGCGCAGCAAGGCCGCGCCGAGGTTCGAGCCCTCAGCCACATAAAGCCAGCCTAGCGCGGCGGCTGTGTCCACCGCCCGACAATGTTTGAAGGCCGGAGGCGTCTCCACTGTCGGCGTACCACTTCCCAGGTCGGCCAGGTCAGCTGCGATCAGTGACAAACGACGCCGTTCGGGCAATCCGGGGAGGAGCACCATCAGGTCGGCGTTTTCATACAGGGCGTCTATGTCGCGGTGGAAAATCCACTGCACCCCGGCGAAACGGACGTAGCCTTCGATGCTGTCGAACGACGACGCTTCCATGATCGACTTGTCCAGCCGATCATGGATTTCGTGCGTCAGCGCTTTCAGCCGCTTGGACCGTGGAAGATCAATTGTTTCCGGCAATCGACGAAGCTCCTGGCGTGACCGGTCGAGGTCCGGCGGGACTACCTCGAGAAAGATGATCTCCCACCGCGCGGATAGAGGTCCACCCCATCAGCGACTAGCTGAGATGATAACCATTCGCAATACCCACCCTTCTGGCAGGCAGGCCCCCCGCATCAAGCCCTCGCCCCCGTGGCCTGTGCGTCCACGCCGCAAAGGCGGGAAGCACGAGCAGCGTCAGAGCCGTGGCGGTCAACAGTCCGCCGATGACGACAGTAGCCAACGGCTTCTGGACCTCGGCCCCCGCCCCATGCGCCAACGCCATGGGGACAAATCCGACAATGGCAACGAGCGCTGTGGTCAGCACCGCTCGAAGACGGCCGGACGCCCCTGCGATCGCCGCCTCCGCGGGATCCAGCCCAGCGCGCAGGCGCTCTCGGATGGCTTGCATCAACACCAGGCCGTTTAGGGTTGCGACGCCGGACACGGCGACAAAGCCGACCGCCGCCGAAACCGAGAACGGCATGTCTCTGAGCAACAGCGCCAACGCGCCGCCGACGAGCGCGAGAGGAACGCAGGCGAACACCAGCCCCGCTTCCGTGAACGATCCCAACGCCATGAACAGCAGAAAGCCGATCAGAACGAAAACCACAGGGATCACAAGGCCCAGGCGTTGCTCGGCGCGCTTCAGGTTTTCGAACTGCCCGCCCCAATCCAGCCGATAGCCAACTGGCAGAGCGACCTCGGCTACGGACCTCTGCGCTTCGGTCACGAAGCCGCCCAGATCACGTCCGCGCACATTGGCCTGGACCACCATGCGGCGGCTGCCGTTCTCACGACTGATCTGGTTCGGGCCCTCGGCGATGTGGATTCGGGCCACAGAAGAAAGAGGCACAACGACGCCCGAGCTCGAAACAATAGGCAAGGCGGCCAGGGTGGCGGGATCATTGCGCGCGTCGTCGGGCAGACGCACGACCACGTCAAAGCGACGATCGCCCTCGAAGATGCGTCCCGCCTCGGCGCCGCCTATGGCGGTGGAGACCGCCTCCGAGACATCGGCGGCGGACAGGCCGTAGTTGGCCGCCGCAAACCGATCGACGCTGATGGTCAGGGTCGGCAGGCCGGATGCCTGCTCCACCCGCACATCGGCCGATCCGGGCGTGGCCCGCAGCTTGGCCGCGACCTGCTCCGCCGTCTTTTGCAGGGTGTCGAAATCGTCGCCATAGACCATGACGGCGAGATCGGTCCGCACCCCCGAGATCAGTTCGTTGAACCGCAGTTCGATCGGCTGGCTGAACTCGAAGCTATTGCCGATCTGCTGGCTGGCGACCTGCTCTATGCGTGCGATCAGGTCTTCCTTCGACAGCCTGGGATCAGGCCAATCCCTGCGGTCCTTGAGGATGATGACCGCGTCCGAAATATTGGCGGGCATGGGATCGACCGCCGCCTCGGCCGTGCCGGTGCGCGAGAAGACGGTCTCGACCTCGGGCTGGGCCTTGATGGCGCGTTCCAGGGTCATCTGCATGGCCAGTGACTGCTCCAGCGAAGCCGACGGCACGCGCAGGGCCTGCATGGCGATGTCGCCCTCGTCCAGGGTCGGGATGAATTCCCTGCCCAAACTCATGAAGGAGACAGCGCCCACCACCAGCGTCGCCAGGGCGGCGATCAGGACTGTCTTGGGACGCGCCACCGCCGCGCCGATGGCCGGCTGTATCCAGCGTCGGGCCAAGCGCAGGATGCGGGTCTCATGCTCCTCGGCCTGACCGTCTGCTCCCAGATGAACCGTCTTAGGCTCGCGCACGAACAGGGCGGTCATCGCCGGCACGAAGGTGAAGGAGAAGACAAAGGCGCCGATCAGGGCCAGCATCACGGTCGCCCCCATCGGCACGAAGGTCTTGCCCTCCACCCCTTCCAGCATCAGCAGCGGCGTGAAGACCAGCAGGATGATCAGTTGGCCGAAGGCCGCCGGCTTGACCATCTGACGGGCCGCTTGCACGGCGACGCCGAGGCGCTCACTGCGGGTCAGCATCCGCTCTAGTTCGCCGCGTTTCCGGGTCAGCATCAGCAGGGTGTTCTCGATCACCACCACGCCGCCGTCGACCATCAGGCCGAAGTCGAGCGCGCCCAGGCTCATCAGGTTTCCGCTGATGCCGAAGCGGTTCATGCCGATGACGGCGAACAGGAAGGATAGCGGGATCATCAGGGCCGTAATCGCCGCCGCCCGGAAGTTTCCGAGCAGAAGGAACAGCACGACGATGACCAACAGGGCGCCTTCGATCAGGTTCCGCGCCACGGTCGAGATCGTCGAGTTGACCAGATCGCTGCGGTTCAGAACCGGGACCGCGACGACGTTCGGCGGCAGGGATGCGGCCACCTGTTCCAGCCGTTCCGCAGCGGCCTGGGCCACGGTGCGACTGTTCTCGCCAGCCAGCATCAGGGCGGTCCCGAGGACGGCTTCGTGGCCGTCGCGACTGGCGCCGCCGAGGCGTGGGGCCTGACCTATCTCGACGGTGGCCACGTCGGCGACGCGGACGATCAGGCCGCCGCGATTGACAACCGGCGACTGGGTCAGATCCTCGACGGTCGCGGCCAGGGCGTCGGTGCGGACCACCAGCGCCTCCCCCGCCCGCTGGATATAGCCGGCGCCGGCCTGGGTGTTGGCGCGCTCCAGCGCCTGCACCAGATCGGTCATGCTCAGGCCGTAGCGGGTCAGGGCCGCCGCGTCGGGCCGCACCGCATATTCCTTCACATAGCCGCCGTTGACGTCGATCCCGGCCAGACCGGGACTGGTCCGCATCTGCGGGGCGATGATCCAGTCCTGGACGGTGCGCAGATAGGTGGCGCGTTGCTGCGGCGTGATCAGCCGCTCGCCTTCCGGCGTCAGATAGGCGCCGTCCACCTGCCAGCCGGGCTTGCCGGTCGCGACCGTCGCCTTGAGGCTGAAAGGGACATAGTCGACCGTCCACATCAGCACCTCGCCCAAGCCGGTCGTGATCGCCGACAGACGGGGTTCGACGCCTTTCGGCAGGCTGTCCGCTGCCTGCCGCATCCGCTCGGATACCTGCTGGCGGGCGAAATATATGTCCGTCTGGTCGGTGAAGACGATGGTGATCTGGCTGAAACCGTTGCGTGATAGCGACCGCGTGCTGACCAGGCCAGGGATGCCGGACATGGCGGTTTCCAGCGGATAGGTGACCTGTCTTTCGATCTGTTCGGGCGCAAGCGCCGGCGCGACCGTCGTGATCTGGACCTGTCGGTTAGTGATGTCGGGAACGGCGTCGATCGGCAGCCTGGTCAGTTCGAACAGACCGAGCGCGGCGACGAGCGCCACGGCCAGAACGACGAACCAGCGAAAGCGGACGGACGCCTCAATAATAGCTTTGAACATGATCCGTCGTCCCTAGTGGCCATGCTCGGCTTCGCCCTTGGCGAGCTCGGCTTTCAGTAGAAAGGCGTTGGCGCCTGCGATGCGCTCGGCGCCGCTCAGGCCCCGCACGATCTCGGACCGCCCGCCCGCCTGTCGTCCGACCAGTACGGGCACGGCGCGGAAGCCGGTCGCCGTGCGCACGAAGACGACGGTCGCGCCCTCGACGGTTTGCACGGCGTCGGAGGGCACAGTGACGCCAGCGACCGTTTCGCCGGTCAGAACCGTCCCCATTACCGCCGACCCTGCGGGCGGCAGGACGCCGCCTGTCGAACGCGCATGGATGACCGTGGCGCCGCTCTCGCCGCCGCCGCCTGTGGCCACGCCGGTCACGACAGCCTCCACTTCGCCGGCAGGTGTCGTGACGCGGATCGCACTCCCCGCGCGGACATGAGCGGCCACGGCGGGCGGCGCGTTGAACACGATTTCGAGGCGCGCCGGATTGGTGATCTCTGCGATGACGCCGCCCTGGGCCACAAATCCACCCGGCCCTACCTGAACGCTGGTGACCAGGCCCGAAATGGGGCTGCCGACGCGCAAGCGTCCCATGGCGTCGGGCGATCCGGCGGCGGCGGAACGAGCCCGCGCGGCGCGGGCGGCGGCCTCGGCGCCCAAGGCCTGGGCGTGAGCGACCTCTGCGTCACGCCGCGCCACCACGCCCTGATTAGCCAGATCCTCCTCACGGCGATGCGCCTGCTGGGCGGCGACCGCCGTGGCCTGGGCTGCGTCGGCGTCAGCGCTCAGAGCGGCGGCGTCGCCGCTGACCAGTACGGCCAGCGCCTGACCGACACGCACCGATTGGCCCGGCGCCACCAGAACACGCTCGACGCGTCCCGCGACTGCAGCGGCTACAGAAGCACGGGCGTCCACCATCGGCTCTACGCGGCCGGACAACCGCACTTCGCCCCCGCCCCCGCTTCCCACAGTAACGACCGCGATGCCGACCGCCTCGATCTGCGCCGCCGACAGTTCTACGACGCCCTCCTGTGCGGTCGCCCCGACGCCTTCATCGACGTGGCCGTCTTCGACAGCTCCGGTCGGCAAGGCTTTTGGTTGGCTGTTGAGCATATAGAGGCCTGCGCCCCCCAGAAGGACGGCTGCAGCGGCCCCGGCCATCAGCCAGATCTTGTTCAGTCCAGTCGGGCGTTTCATTGAGCAGCTCCAAACGGGACGCGGCCTTGCAGGCGCGCCAGATCGATTTCCGCGCGAACCCGCGCCAGGCGGGCATCGACGGCGGCGTTGCGGGAGGAGATCAGGGCGGCGCGCGACGAACGCAGCTCCAGTTGCGAGATGCGTCCGGCGTCAAAGCCGATGCGCGACAGGCGATAAACTTCCTGCGCCGCCGTCACCCCGGCGTCGGTAGCGGTCACCCGGCTGGTCGAGGCCTTGAGCCGCGCGAGGGCGGCGTTGCGATCAGCCTGCGCCAACTGACGTGCGCCCATCAGGCGAGCGTCAGCGGCGCGAAGCTCGGCCTGGGCGGCTTCGATATTGCCCCGGTTCCCGTCGAACAGCGGCAAGGGCAGGCTGAGCCCCAAGGTCAGGGCGGTCGCTTTCTCGGCCTCATACCGACGTAGGCCCAGCGAAGCGCTGACATCCGGACGGGACTGGATGCGCTCGACCGCGACCCGCCGCTCCGCCGCATCGCGTTCGGCCTCAGCCACACGCACGACGGGCGTGGTCTCGGCTCCAGACCTCGACGCTGACGGGACCTGATCAAGCAGGCTTGTCTCTATCGACGTCACCGGCGTCGGCAGCATGGCGACCACGGTCAAACGGGCGAAGGTTGCGTCGCGTTCGGCTTGAGCTTCATCCAGTGTCGCCCGAGCCGTGGCGGCTTCGCTTTCGCCTTGAAGGGCGCGAACCATGGGCTCGCGGCCTTCCTCGACCAGCGTCAGCGCCGCCCTGGCATCAGCCAGAGTGACACCCAACGCCTCCTCGGCCAGATCAAAGCGCCGCTCGGCGGCCTCGGCCTCGGCATAGACCAGGGCCAGACGCCCAGCGGCGTCGACGACGGCAAGATCGCGACGAAACAGCGCCGCGCCTGCCTCGGCCCGAGCCACATTAAACCGAGCGCCACGCCGCCCCCAGAGTTCTAGATTCTGAGTGACCCCAAGTGTCGTCTCGGCGTTGCTGAAGCCCTCGAAAGGTCCACTACCGAAGACGTTTTCGACATCCAGCCCCAGCGTGGGGTTGGGGCGAACCCGAGCCTGTCGGACACGGGCGTCGGCAGCGTCTCGCAGGGCCTCGGCCTCTATGGTTGTTGGTGAGGCGCCAACCTGTTGCAGCAGGATTTCAAACGCAGGCGCGGGATCAGCCCAGGCAGGGCCGGTGATGGCAGTCGCTAGCGCGACCATGGCGCAGCCCGCCGTGATGCACGGCGAACGACGATAAGGGGATGGCATGTCCTGTTTCCCGGAATGTTGACATGAAAGGCGCGCGGAAGCGCGCTGATCACGTCAGCCCCTGGGAGGACGCTCCGGACCGGCAGGCGGATGTGAGATCAGCCGATGAGCAGGCCACGTCAGCAGAACCCCTCGCCCGGACACCCCATCCAGCGACGCGTCCTGACGCGCAGGCGTAGAGGCGCCGCCGTGGTGGCAATGCCCATGTGAACAGACTGCATGGGTCTCGTCGTCGGAATGAGGGGCGCTGCTGGGGTCGTCGATCACCAGAACGGCGACCTCGGAGGCTTCGCTTTCAGTTCCACAACTCATGGCGTCGACGGCAGGGACCAGAACGAAGAGGGCCAGGAACGACGCCATGAACGCCGCCAACACCCCCCGCCTGATCGCGCTGAATCCCATCAGGTCTTCTAGCACGCCCCCTGTCCACGACAATCGCATCAATGTCGCATGGGCCGCGCGCCTCCGCTTGATCTCGACAAAACGGGAGCGCATAAAGAACAAATGACGAACATTCGTTCTGAACCTGATGCGCTGAAGACGCTTAAGGCCCGACTGGAAGCGCTCAATCGCTCTACCGGTCGTCGCTTGGAGGTGTCGGCCAGTGAGTGTGTCGACAACGCCTTTGCGCCTCTGGCCACAGGCGTTCTGCACGATCTCTACGCCGCCACGCCCGCCGATGCCGTTGCGGTCAACGCTTTCGGTCTGGGGATGGCGTCGCGGGCGTCTGAGGGGCGACCGATCGTCTGGGTCCTGCATGAGATGATGAGCCAGGAAGCGGGGCGACCGTACGGGCCCGGCCTGCATGAGATGGGACTGGCGCCGCGCGACCTTATGCTGGTGCGGGCGCGCGATATTCAGACTTTGCTTGCGGTGGGCGAAGACGCCCTGCGCAGTTCCGCGGTGGGCGCGGTCCTGCTGAGCGCCTGGGGCGAGGCCAAGGCGCTCAGCCTGACGGCCAGTCGGCGGCTGGCGCTGGCAGCCGAGACCCACGGGGCGACGCTGTTTCTCGCCCGGTCGGGCGCGGACCCCTGCCCCAGCGCGGCCGAGACCCGCTGGTCGATCGGGTCCTGCGCCTCGGAACCCCTGGAAGCCGGAGCCCCGGGGCGACCGTCTTTTTCGGCGACCCTGCTGCGGCGACGCGGCGGCGGGGAAACCGGAACCTGGATCATGGAGTGGGATCGTGAGCAGCGGACATTCCGCCCGCCCGCGCCGCTATCTGGCGGTCTGGTTCCCCTGGCTGCCCAGCGATCGGCTGCGGCGCCAGGAGTGGGGACAGGAACAAGAGAACGACGCGCCGCCTGAAGCGCCGCCTGTCGTCCTGGTCGAGAAGATCAAGGGCGCCCTGCGGCTGGCCGCCGTCGATCCGGCGGCGGCGCAGGCGGGACTGACCCCCGGTCTGGCCCTGGCCGATGCGCAGGCGCGGACGCCGAGTCTTCGCACCGTCGCCTACCGGCCCGACGCCGACGCCGCCCTGCTGGCGCGGGTGCTGGAGGATTTCGGCCGCTTCACCCCCATGATTGCTCTGGATCCGCCGCACGGCCTGATGCTGGACGTGACCGGCTGCGCTCACCTGTTCGGCGGCGAGGTGGAACTGCTGCAGAGGGTTCATACCCGCGCCGGACGCGCCAAGCTCCAAACTCGCTGCGCTTTGGCGGGAACGCCCCAGGTCGCCCGCGCCCTGGCCCGCTTCGGTCCTGGCGGCCGATTCGATCCAGGCCGGGATCGCGACGCCGCCCGCCGTCTGACGGTTGCCGCCCTGGAGCTTTCGGACAAGGAGGAGCAGGCCCTGCGCCGCGCCGGGCTGAAACGTCTGGCCGATCTGGACGATCGCCCGCGCGCGCCTCTGGCCGCCCGCTTCGGCGCCGACTTCCCCGCCCGCCTGGCCCGGATTCTGGGCGACGAGGACGTGCGTATTACTCCGCATCGGCCGCCTGCCCCCGTGGTCGTCGATCGCGTTTTCTTCGAGCCGGTCTCAGCGCCCGAGGACATCGAGCGCGTCCTGTCCGACATGCTGGTCGAGACCATGGATCAGTTGGATCTGGCAGGTCAGGGCGGGCGCGCTTTCGAGGCCGGCTTTTATCGCGTGGACGGCGAGGTGCGCCGCGTCGTCGTCCGCACCGGCCGTCCGACGCGCGACGCGCCCGCGACCCTGCGCCTGTTTCGTGAACGCATGGCGGCCCTGTCCAACCCCCTGGACCCCGGCTTCGGCTTCGACCAGATGCGCATGTCGGCCCCCTGGACCCAGACCCTGACGCCGACCCAGCCAGGACTGGAGCGCGAGACGCCGGGAGAAGAAGCTTTCAGTCTCCTGATCGACCGGCTGACCGCCCGACTTGGGCCAGGGGCGGTGCTGCGGTTCGAGCCCTTTGCCTCCCACATTCCCGAACGCGCGGCGCGGGTGGTCCCGGCCTCGACCCGCCCCGGCGACGGGGCTTGGCCCGAGCTTGATCCCGACGACCCGCCCTTGCGTCCTCTACAGATGTTCGACCCGCCCCAGCTGGTCGAGACCCTGGCCGAGGTGCCCGACGGCTATCCTCTGAAGTTCCGCTGGCGCCGCGTCCTGCACGAGGTGGCGCACGCCGAGGGGCCGGAGCGGATCAGCGGCGAATGGTGGCGCGCGCCAGACCAGCGCACCCGCGACTACTACCGCATCGAGGATCAGGACGGTCGTCGCTTCTGGCTGTTCCGTCAGGGCCTCTATGGCGAGACGCCCGAGCCTCGCTGGTTCATCCATGGCCTCTTCGCATGAGCACGCTCGATCCTTGCGGCGATTACGCCGAGCTGGCGGCGGCCAGCAATTTCTCCTTCCTGCGCGGAGCCTCCTCACCCAAGCAAATGGTGGCGACGGCGATCCTGCGCGGCCATGCCGGTCTTGGGCTGGCGGACCGCAACACTGTAGCCGGAGTGGTGCGAGCCTGGAGCGCGTTGAACGAGTTGCGGGCCGAGGGCCTGATTCCGCCTGACAAGGTGCGCAATGGCGGTAGTCCAGGCGAGATCGCCTTCATCGAGGACCCGCTGAACGATCCGGCCCTGTCCGAAGCGGTGAAGCAGCGAGGGAAGGATTTCCGCCTGTTGACCGGGGTGCGGCTGGTCTTCAACGACGGGGCGCCAGACATCATCGCCTACCCCGAAACGCGGGCAGGTTGGGGGCGGCTGACCCGACTGCTGACCCTGGGCAATCGCCGCGCAAAAAAGGGCGAGTGCGAGATCGGCCTTGGCGACCTGTTGGCCGATGTCGAGGGGCTACTGCTGATCCTTATGCCGCCGGACCAGCTGACAGGTCTTGAAGCCATACTGACCCGTCTGGCCGAGGCCGCGCCCGGCGCCGTCTGGCTGGGCGTGACGATGCACAGGCGCGGCGACGACCGGCGCAGGCTGGCCCGTCTGAAAACCTTGGCTATGCGGGCGGGCGTTCCTCTACTGGCGTCCAACGACGTCCTCTACGCCACACCCGGGGACCGGGACTTGCAGGATGTCCTGACCTGCATACGCGAAGGTGTGAACGTCGAAAGCGCCGGCCTCCGATTAGAAGCCAATGCGGAACGCTGGCTGAAGCCCGTCTCAGAAATGAAGCGCCTGTTCCGTGACGCGCCCGACGCGATATTTGAAACGACCGCGCTACTGTCGCGCGCGACCTTCGACCTGTCTGAGCTTCGTTATCAATACCCAGAAGAGCCGATCCCGCCGGGCTGGACCCCGCAAGCCTGGTTGGAGCACCTAACTGGCCGCCACGCCGCCATGCGCTATCCCGACGGTGTTCCCGACAAGGTCCAGGCCCTGCTGGACAAGGAACTGGTCTTCATCGCCCGCAAGAACATCGCCGCCTATTTCCTGACCATCTTCGACATCGTCCGCGTGGCGAGAGACAAGCGCATCCTGTGTCAGGGTCGGGGCTCGGCCGCCAACTCGGCGGTCTGCTATGTTCTGGGCATCACTTCTGTGGACCCGATGGAATCCGACCTGCTGTTCGAACGCTTTCTGTCCGAAGACCGCAACGAACCGCCCGACATCGACGTCGATTTCGAGCATGAACGACGCGAGGAGATCATCCAGCACATCTATGAGCGCTATGGCCGCCATCGCGCGGGCATAGCCGCCACCGTCATTCACTTCCGCCCGCGCAGCGCCATCCGCGAGGTCGGCAAGGCGCTGGGTCTGACCGAGGACGTCACCGCCCGTCTGGCCTCCAGCCACTGGGGCAACTGGGGAACCGAGATTGGCGATCGTCACGTCGTTCAGGCGGGGCTGGACACGACCAATCCCATGATCGCCCGCGCGGTCGACATGGCCTCGCGCCTGCTAAACTTTCCGCGTCATCTCAGCCAGCACGTCGGCGGCTTCATTCTGACCCAGGACCGGCTGGACGAAATGGTCCCCATCGGCAACGCGGCCATGCCGGACCGCACCTTCATTGAGTGGGACAAGGATGACATCGACGCCCTGCGCCTGATGAAGGTCGATATTCTGGCGCTCGGGATGCTGACCTGCATCCGCAAGGCCTTTGATCTGATGCGTGCGCATCATGACGTGGATCACCATCTGGCCTCGATCCCCCAGGACGACCCCGCAGTCTACGACATGCTGTGTCGGGGTCAGTCCATCGGCGTATTTCAGGTCGAGAGCCGGGCGCAGATCAACATGCTGCCTCGGCTGAAACCCCGCCGCCTCTACGATCTGGTCATTCAGGTCGCCATCGTTCGCCCCGGCCCCATCCAGGGCGACATGGTCCACCCCTATCTGCGTCGCAGAAATGGAGTTGAGCTGCCAGACTATTCAAAACCAGGGCCAGATTACCCTGAAGACGAACTGAAGGCGGTTCTGGAAAAGACGCTCGGTGTTCCCCTGTTTCAGGAACAGGCGATGAAGCTGGCGATCGTCGCTGCCGAGTTCACCGACGCCGAGGCCAACGGCCTGCGCAAGGCCATGGGCACGTTCCGCGGTGACGGCAGTCTGCATACCTATGAGATGCGGATGGTGGGGCGGATGGTAGAGCGCGGCTATGATCCCGTCTTCGCACAGCGTTGCTTCGACCAGATCAAGGGCTTCGGTTCCTACGGTTTTCCCGAGAGCCACGCGGCCTCCTTCGCGCAACTGGTTTATGTCTCCTCGTGGATCAAGCACCACCATCCAGCCGCTTTCGCCTGCGCCCTGCTGAATAGTCAGCCCATGGGCTTCTATGCCCCGGCCCAGATCGTGCGTGAGGCGCAGGAGGTCGGCGAGGTCGAGGTGCGGCCCATCGATGTCTCGCACAGTGATTGGGACAACAGCCTGGAGCCGACGCCGGGCGGACCGGCCTTGAGGCTTGGCCTGCGCCAGATCGACGGGTTTAGAGAAGACTGGGCCAAGGCCCTGTCGGTGGCACGAGCCGAGGAACCGTTCGCCGACATCGAGACACTGGCCCGGCGTGCTAGATTGCCTGCTGCGGCGATGCGCAAGCTGGCCGACGCCGACGCCTTCCGCTCCTTGGGTCAGGACCGACGCGAGGCTCTGTGGGCGGTTCGGCGCCTGCCAGACGACGCTCCCCTGCCCCTGTTCGCCGCCGCCGAGGCGCGCGAGCGCGGCGCCCGCGAGCTAGGCTCCGAACAAGACGCGCAGTTGCCCTTGATGCCGTTGGGTGAGCACGTCGCCGCCGACTATCAGACCGTGCGTCTGTCGCTGAAGGCCCACCCTATGGGCATTCTTCGCCCCGTCTTCGCCGCTGATCGGGTGCTGACCTGCGCCGAAACCGAGGGCAAGCGCGGCGGCTCTATGGTGCGGGTCGCGGGCGTGGTCCTGGTGCGTCAGCGACCGGGCAAGGGCAACGCCGTCTTCATCACCCTGGAGGACGAGACCGGCATAACCAACATCGTCCTGTGGGCGCGGATGCTGGAACAGTTCCGCCGCGAGGTCATGGCCGCCCGACTGATGCAGGTCGAAGGCGTGGTCGAGAAGAGTCCCGAAGGCGTGGTCCACGTGGTCGCCCGCCGCGTCATCGACCGCACCGCCGACCTCGCCCGTCTGTCAGAGGATCATGTGGCCGACATCCAACTGGCCCGCGCCGACATCGTCGCCCATCCTCAGTCTCCCAGACAACCGCCCCACCGGCATCCGCGCGACGTCCGCATCCTGCCGGGATCGCGAGATTTCCACTGAGCTGGCTAGAGGTCGTCCGCACTTTGTTCGGCGGCCTGGATCTCAGATTTCATCCATCGCACAAATGCACGCGCAGGTTCTGACACGCCGCTGCGCCGGGTCAGCACATGATAGGCCAACTCGGTGGAAAGCGCGCCGTCGGCGAAGGGCGCGACCAGGCGGCCCGAGGCCAGATCGTCGGCGACGAAAGCGTAGGGCGCCAGGGCGACGCCCTGACCGTGGGCCGCCGCTTCGATCGCCAGCGCGGTCTGGTCGAACCGGGGGCCGGCCGAGGCGTCGATCTGGTCCAGCTTGCGAGCGGCCAGCCATGTCGGCCAATCCGGTCTTGGTTCTTCCAAATCGCTCGGCCGCAGATGGATCAGGGCATGGCGCCCCAGATCCGCAGGTCGCTTCAGCGGATGCGCGCCGGTCAGCAAGGCTGGGCTGCAAACCGGTGTCACGTCCGCGGTCAGCAACCGCTCAGAACGTACGCCGGTGTAGTCGCCTCGCCCGTAGCGGACGGCCACATCCACCCGACCGCCGCCAACGTCGGCCAGCCGCATATCGGCAGACATCCAGACCTCCACCTCGGGATGTGCGGCGGAGAAGCGCGCGATGCGGGGGGCCAGCCACTTGGCGGCGAAGGACGGCGGCACGCTGATCGCCAGGGCGTGGCGGCGATTGGGTCGATAGAGCAGATCCCCCGCCCGTTTCAGATAGTCGAAGCCGTCATGCAGCAGCGGGTAGAGCTCGGCCCCGAGGTCGGTCAGGGCGATCTGACGCCCCTCGCGGTGGAACAGGGGCGCGCCCGCGTGTTCCTCAAGAATGCGGATCTGCTGGCTGATGGCGCCGGGCGTGACCGACAGCTCTTCGGCGGCGCGGGTGATGTTCAAGCGGCGCGCGGCGGCCTCGAAGGCCTTGAGCGCGTTCAGCGGCGGGATGCGGCTCTCGGCGGCGACGTCCTTCTTGCGGCTCATCGGCCCAGCCACTCCGGCGTCGGCAGGCCGCGCGCGCTCAGGAAGGCGGGGTCATAGACCTTGCTGGAATAGCGCTGGCCGGCGTCGCACAGCACGGTGACGATGGTCTTGCCCGGCCCCAGGTCGCGCCCCATGCGGATGGCCCCGGCGATGTTGACCCCGCTGGACGGGCCCAGCGACAGGCCTTCGTATTTGACCAGATCGAACAGGATGGGCAGGAATTCTGCGTCTTCGATCCGATAGGGATGGTCGACCGCCAGCCCCTCCAGATTGCCGGTGATGCGGTTGACGCCGATGCCCTCGGTGATCGAGGACCCCTCGCCGGTCAGCTTGCCCTCCGTGAACCAGCTGTAGAGGGCCGCCCCCGGCACGTCGGCCAGACCGATGGCGATCTCGCACTTCTGTTCCCGCAGATAGGCGGCGCAACCCGCCAGGGTGCCGCCCGAGCCGACGGCGCAGATGAAGCCGTCGATGTTTCCATCCGTCTGTTTCCAGATTTCGGGCGCGGTGCCTTCGTAGTGGGCTTCGCGATTGGCCAGGTTGTCGAACTGGTCGGCGTAGAAGGCGCCGTTGGGCTCGCTCTCGTTCAGTTCCTCAGCCAGACGGCGGGAATAGGCGACGAAATGATTGGGGCTGGCGAAGGGGGCCGGATCGACCTCGATCAGACGGGCGCCATGCAGACGTACCGCCCGCTTCTTCTCGTCCGTCTGGCTGCGCGGCATGACGATGACGACGGGGTGGCCGAGCGCCGCCCCGACCAGGGCCAGGCCGATGCCGGTGTTGCCCGCCGTGCCCTCGACGATGACGCCGCCTGGCTTCAGCGCGCCCGAGGCCCGCGCCTTCCTGATGATGCTCAGCGCCGCCCGGTCCTTGATCGAACCGCCGACGTTCATGAATTCGGCCTTGCCGAGGATCTCGCAGCCAGTCAGCTCCGACGCACGCTTCAGGCGCACCAGAGGCGTATTGCCGATCAGGCCGAGAACATCAGGCGCGACGATCATGAAACTTCCGAACCGTGGAGTAAGAGGGCGATCCTCTTAGCCACAGTTCAGATTTTCTAACAACCGGATCAGATGTGGATCACGCGGCCATAGGCGTCCAGAGCCGCTTCGTGCATGGCCTCGGACATGGTCGGGTGCGGATAGACGATGCCGTGGATGTCTTCCTCGGTCGCTTCCATGGTGATGGCGGTGACGTAGCCCTGGATCATCTCGGTCACTTCGTGGCCTATCATGTGGGCGCCGATCAGGGCGCCGGTCTTGGCGTCGAAGATGACCTTGACGAAGCCGTCGATCTCGCCCGCCGCCACGGCCTTACCGTTCACGCGGAAGGGGAAGCGGCCGATCTTGACCTCGCGCTTTTCGGCGCGGGCGCCCTGCTCGGTGATCCCGACCGAGGCGACTTGCGGCTGGGCGTAGGTGCAGCCGGCGATGGGCGAATGGACGTTCGGCGTCTTGTAGGCGGCGATGTGCTCGGCGGCGTGGATGCCTTCGTGCGACGCCTTGTGCGCCAGCCAGGGCGCGCCGGCGCAGTCGCCGATGGCGTAGAGGCCCTTGACGTTGGTCTGGCAGTGGCTGTCGGTCTTGATGTGGCCGCGGTCCAGTTCGACGCCCAGGGCCTCCAGGCCGATGCCGTCAGTGTTGGCGGTGATGCCGACCGCCGAGATGCAGACCTCGGCCTCCAGCGTCTCGGCCTTGCCGTTCAGTTCAACAGCGACCTTCACGCCCTTGGAATCCTTGGAGACCTTCGTGACCTTGGCGCCGATCTTGAACTTGATGCCGCGCTTCTCGAACGACTTCTGCGCGGCCTTGGAGACCTCCTCGTCCTCGACCGGCATGATGCGGTCGACGGCTTCGACGACCGTCACCTCGGCGCCCAGGGCGCGATAGAAGCTGGCGAACTCGATGCCGATGGCGCCCGAGCCGATGACGACAAAGGTCTTGGGCAACTTCTTGGGAGCCAGGGCGTCGCGGTAAGCCCAGATCTTGTCGCCGTCGGCTTCCAGACCGATCTGCGGCAAGGATCGCGCGCGGGCGCCGACGGCCAGCATGACGGTCTTGGCCTCGATGGCGCGCGTGCCGCCGGCCTTCAGGGCGACGACGACCTTGGGCGCCGCGGCGCCCTTTTCGAGCGTGGCCGAGCCTTCGATCACCTCGATCTTGTTCTTCTTCATCAGGAAGCCGATGCCCTTGTTCATCGTCGCCGCCACCCCGCGCGAGCGCTGGATGATGGCGTCGAAGTCGAAGGACGCGCCGGACGCCGACAGGCCGTATTCCTTCAGGTGCGACAGGCTCTCGAACTTTTCGCCCGACTTCAGCAGGGCCTTGGTGGGGATACAGCCCCAGTTCAGGCAGATGCCGCCCAGGTTTTCGCGCTCGACGATGGCGACCTTCAGGCCCAACTGGCTGGCCCGGATCGCCGCGACGTAACCGCCGGGGCCCGAACCGATGACGACGAGATCGAATTCAGCAGCCATGGTCAGATCAACTTCTCGATGTCGGCCTTGATGGCCTCGGGTTCAGTCTGGGGCGAATAGCGCGCGACGACGCGGCCTTCGCGGTCGGTCAGGAACTTGGTGAAGTTCCACTTGATGGCCTGGGAGCCGAGGAAGCCGCGCTTCTGCTGGGTCAGCCAGGCGTAGAGCGGGTGCCGGTTCGGCCCATTGACCTCCACCTTGTCGAACAGAGGAAAGGTCACGTCGAAGCTGGTGGCGCAGAAGGCGGCGATTTCGGCCGCCCTGCCCGGCTCCTGCGCGCCGAACTGGTTGCAGGGAAAGCCCAGAACCTCGAACGGCGCATCGGCGAAGTCGCGGTGCAGCTTCTCCAGCCCGTCATACTGACCCGTGAAGCCGCACTTGGACGCCGTATTGACGATCAGCAGCGCCTGACCGCGAAAGCGGTCCAGCGCTACGTCCGTGCCGTCGATGGCGCGGGCGGAGAAGTCATAGACCGAGGTCATGACCTCACCCTCCCCTTAGGCCAGCATCGCCACGGGATCTTCGATCAGCGGCTTGAACGCTTGCAGGAAGCGAGCGCCCGTCGCGCCGTCGACCACCCGGTGATCGCAGGTCAGGGTCACGGTCATGACCGTGGCCGGCACGATCTGGCCGTCCTTGACGACCGGACGAAGCTCGCCGGCGCCCACGCTCATGATGCAGCCCTGCGGCTCGTTGATGATCGAGGTGAACTGCTTGATGCCGAACATGCCCAGGTTGGACACCGAGAAGGTGCCGCCCTGGAACTCTTCGGGCTTCAGCTTGCGTTCGCGCGCGCGCTTGGCCAGGTCCTTGGACTCGGTCGCGATCTGCGCCAGGCCCTTGGTCTCGGCCTTCTTGATGATCGGTGTAATCAGGCCGCCGTCGATCGCCACCGCCATGGAGACGTCGGCGTTGTGGTGCATGGCGATGCCTTCGGGAGTGTAGGAGGCGTTCGCCTCCGGCACCATCTTCAGCGCCAGGGCCGCGGCCTTGATGACGAAGTCGTTGACCGAAACCTTGATGCCCTGCGGCTCCAGCATCTTGTTCACCTTCGCGCGGACGGCCATCAGCTGGTCGATCTCGACGTCGATGAAGAGCGGGAAGTGCGGGACGTTCTGGATGCTGTCGACCATGCGACGCGCCACGGCCTTCTTCATCCCGTCCAGCGGGATCAAGTCGTAGCTGCCCTCCGGAATGCCCATCTGGGCCAGCGACTGCGCCTGACGCGGGGCGATGCCCGAGGTCGCGGCGGCGGTCGCCGTGGAAGCGGTGGGTTGAGCGGCGCCCTTTGGCGCGCCTTCGACGTCACGCTTGACGATACGGCCGTGCGGCCCGGTTCCCTTGATCGATTTCAGATCGACTCCGTTCTGGGCGGCGATGCGACGGGCCAGGGGCGAAGAGAAGATGCGTTCGCCGCTGTCCGACTTCGGCGCGGCCGGAGCGGGCGCCACCGGGGCAGCAGTCGTGGGAGCCTCCGCCTTGGCCGGAGCAGCTTCAGCCTTGGGGGCTTCTTCCGTCTTGGCGGCGGGCTGGGGCGCGGCAGCCCCGCCCTCGTCCTTCAGGCGGGCGATCGGGGTATTGACCTTCACGCCTTCGGTGCCTTCGGCGACCAGGATGTCGGTGACTTCGCCTTCATCGACGGCCTCGACTTCCATCGTGGCCTTGTCGGTTTCGATCTCGGCGATGACGTCGCCGGCGGAGACAACGTCCCCGACCTTGACGTGCCACTTGGCGAGGACGCCCTCCTCCATGGTCGGAGACAGGGCCGGCATCAGGATGTCGGTCATTGAGCGGACTCCGTATTAGCGGTCTCGACTACCTCGGCGGCCTTGGCGTGCGCCGTGTCCCAGCTGTCGCAGATCGCCTTGAACGCCACAGCCTGATCAAAGCCGTGATGCTCGGCATAGGCCTGCGAATAGTGCCAGGCCAGTTCCGCCAGGACGACGCCGATGTTGGCCGGCTCAGCCAGAGCTGGACGAATGTTCATGATCGGACCGTTTCCATTCCACCAGACGCGGGCCAGTTCGATGATCTGGTCCTCAGGGGCGTTCAAACCGTCGGGAACGGGCAGCGACCGTTGATCAAGCGCAGCGGCGTCCATCATGCGTTTCCCTTAGCTTGAGCCACAGGCTCGGCCACAGTTTGCACATTGTCCGCCTTCACGACTTGGGAGAGACCCTGCAGGATGCGGTTGTAAGCTTCACGCTCGTTGTGGCCGTGACGCTCAGCGTAGGCATGCGCCATGTGACGCGCGGCATATGCCAGCAGTTCGCCGAACTTGATCGGGTCGTTGAAGGCAGGCTTCACCGACATGACCGGCTCATCCTTTGACCACCACATGCGCAGCAGCTCGATAGCCTGCGGGTCGGCGGCGACGCTGTCCGGCGTCGTCATCTGGAACTCGGGCGGTTGGCTCACGCCATCACCTGCTTCACAGCGGCGACGATCTTGTCCACGCCCGGCAGCGACAGAATTTCCAGGTTGGCGGCGTAGGGCAGCGGCACGTCTTCCTGGTGCACGCGCAGGGGCGGAGCATCCAGGTAGTCGAAGGCGTGTTCGATCACGCGGGCCACGACCTCGGCGCCGACGCCCATCGGACCCCAACCTTCTTCGGCCGAGACCAGGCGGCTGGTCTTCTTGACGCTTTCGACGATGGTCTCGTGGTCGAGCGGACGCAGGGTGCGCAGGTCGATGACCTCGGCCTCGATGCCGTCCTCGGCCAGCTTCTCAGCGGCCTGGAGGGCGAAGCCGACCATGCGGGCGTGCGCCGTGATGGTGACGTCCTTGCCTTCACGACGGACCTTGGCCTTGCCGATCGGCAGGACGTAATCGTCGACTTCCGGCACGTCGAACTCGGTGCCGTACAGCATTTCGTGTTCGAGGAAGACAACCGGGTTGGGATCGCGGATGGCGGCTTTCAGCAAACCCTTGGCGTCAGCGGCGTCATAGGGGGCGATGACTTTCAGGCCCGGAATCTGGGCGTACCAGGCTGAATAGTCCTGGCTGTGCTGGGCGCCAACGCGGCTGGCCGCGCCGTTCGGGCCGCGGAAGACGATGTCTGCGCGGATCTGACCGCCGGACATGTAAAGGGTCTTGGCGGCCGAGTTGATGATGTGGTCGATCGCCTGCATGGCGAAGTTGAATGTCATGAACTCGACGATGGGCTTCAGGCCCGCCATGGCGGCGCCGACGCCGAGGCCGGCGAAGCCGTGCTCGGTGATCGGGGTATCGACGACGCGCTTGTCGCCAAACTCCTGCAGCAGGTCCCGGCTGACCTTGTAGGCGCCCTGGTACTGGGCGACTTCCTCGCCAATCAGGAATACCCGGTCGTCACGACGCATTTCCTCGGCCATGGCGTCGCGCAGGGCGTCGCGCACGGTCGTCTTGACCAGCTTGGCGTCGGCCGGGATTTCCGGGTCGCGCAATTCAACCCGGGGCGCAGCCGGAGCGGCCTCGGCCTTGGGGGCTTCAGCGGCGGCGGCCTTGGGCGCAGGCGCGGGCGCGCTGTCCTCCCCGGCCAGACGCGCGATCGGCGTGTTGACCTTCACGTTCTCGGAACCCTCGGCGACGAGGATTTCCAGCACTTCGCCTTCATCGACGGCTTCGACTTCCATCGTCGCCTTGTCGGTTTCGATCTCGGCGATCACCTGACCGGCCGACACGGTGTCGCCTGCCTTGATGTGCCACTTGGTCAGCGTGCCCTCTTCCATCGTGGGGGACAGCGCCGGCATCAGAATGTCCGTCACGGATCAGGCCTCCACGTAGACGTCAGTATAGAGCTCGGACGGGTCCGGCTCAGGGCTTTCCTGTGCGAACTGCACGGCTTCGGCGACGATGGCTTTCACCTCGTTGTCGATGGCCTTCAGCTCTTCCTCGGTCGCCTTGGCGGCGGCGAGCAGCATTTTCAGGTGGTCGATGGGGTCGCGGGTCTTCTTGACCTCGTCGACCTCCTCCTTGGTCCGGTACTTGGCCGGGTCCGACATGGAGTGGCCGCGATAGCGGTAGGTCTTCACTTCCAGGATGTAGGGGCCGCCGCCTTCGCGGGCGCGCTTCACGGCGCGGGCCGTGGCGTCTCGAACAGCCAGCACGTCCATGCCGTCGACCTGCTCGCCCGGGATGCCGAAGCTGGCGCCGCGCATGTACAGCTCAGTCGTGGACGAGGAGCGCTCGATGCTCGTGCCCATGGCGTACTGGTTGTTCTCGATGATGTAGATGGCCGGCAGCTTCCACAGCTGAGCCATGTTGAAGCTCTCGTACACCTGACCCTGGTTCGAGGCGCCGTCGCCGAAATAGACGAACGAGACGCTGTCATCGCCACGGTACTTGCCGGCGAAGGCCAGGCCGGTGCCCAGCGCCACCTGGGCGCCGACGATGCCGTGACCGCCGTAAAAGCCGGTCGCGGTGTCGAACATGTGCATCGACCCGCCCTTGCCCTTGGACGATCCGCCGATACGGCCGGTCAACTCGGCCATGACGGCGTTCGGGTCCATGCCGGCGGCCAGCATGTGGCCGTGGTCACGGTAACCGGTGATGATCTTGTCGTGACCCTGCCGGACGCTCTCCTGAACGCCCACCGCCACGGCCTCCTGGCCGATGTAGAGGTGGCAGAAGCCGCCGATCAGGCCCATGCCGTAAAGTTGGCCAGCGCGCTCCTCGAAGCGGCGGATGAGGACCATCTCGCGGTAGAAGCGCAGCAGGTCTTCCTTGGAAGCCTGAGGCGTGTTCGGAATTTTGTTGTCGTCCACGCTGGACGAGGATTTCTGAGCGGCGGCTTTCGCCATCCGGCATCTCCCGGCTGCGCCCCCACTTTCAGGGACTCTTATCGTTACGGAAAGGGGCTTTAGCAGCCTTCGTTCCCGAAACGCAAAGCGAGCCGGTCAAGCTGTAACAATAGTTCAGGAGGCGCGGATCGCGCCAGAGTTGTGCGCGGCAGGGGCGTTCAGGCGAACCACGTAGTCGCGCGGATCGGCAAAGCCTAGAACGGCTCTCGCCCGCTCTTCGAGAAGATCCCTGGAAAGGCTCTCTGTGCGCAGATAACGGACGCGGACTTCCAGATCGCGGCGCTGCTCGGTCAAATGCGCCAACTGGTCTGCACGCTTCGAAAGAAGCGCGTCACGCTCGCCGCCACTCAAAAGCCCACGCTCGCCGGTCAAGGCCTGAACGCCCAAGTAGACGATCAAGAACAGCAGAAAGGCGGATGGCAGATAGGGCTTCATCTGTTCGGGCACTACGAACGCTCCTTCTGAGCGTAAACAAGGTTTCCTGAGCCTGACCGAAAATGCCTAACGAACCGTAGCTTGGCCGTAATTGCGAACGCCGCCTCCGAGCTTCGGAGGCGGCGCTGCATCGGCGCATGCGACAGACGTCTATTTCAGCAGCATGCCGTCGCCGAAATAGACGGCCTGGTCTCCCAGCATCTCTTCGATGCGCAGCAACTGGTTGTACTTGGCCGTGCGGTCCGAGCGAGCCAGCGAGCCCGTTTTGATCTGACCACAGTTGGTGGCGACGGCCAGGTCGGCGATGATCGAGTCCTCAGTCTCTCCCGATCGGTGGCTCATCACCGAGGTATAGCCGGCGCGGTGGGCCATATCGACCGCGTCGAGCGTCTCCGACAGGGTGCCGATCTGATTGACCTTGATCAGGATGGAATTGGCCAGGCCTTCACCAATGCCTGCGGCCAGACGGCGCGGGTTGGTCACGAACAAGTCATCGCCGACCAACTGAACGCGGTCGCCCAAGCGGTCCGTCAGCAGCTTCCAGCCGTCGAAATCATCCTCGGCGCAACCATCCTCGATCGAAACAATCGGGAAACGCTCGACCAGGTCAGCCAGATAGCCAACCATGCCGTCAGCGTCGAAGTTCTTGCCCTCGCCCGACAGGTCGTACTTGCCGTTCTTGAAAAACTCGGTCGAGGCGACATCGAGGCCAAGGTGGAAGTCCTCGCCCGCCAGATAGCCGGCCGCCTGACCCGCCTTTGTGATGAAGGCGAGCGCTTCTTCGGCCGAGGCCAGGTTTGGCGCGAAGCCGCCCTCGTCGCCGACGTTGGTGTTGTGACCGGCATCCTTCAGCGCCTTCTTCAGGGCGTGGAAGATTTCAGCGCCCATCCGCAGGGCGTCCGAGAAGGTCTCGGCGCCTGTCGGCAGGATCATGAACTCCTGGATGTCGATCGGATTGTCAGCATGGGCGCCGCCGTTGATGATGTTCATCATCGGGGTCGGCAGCACGCGGGCCGACACGCCGCCGATATAGCGGTGCAGCGGCAGGTTCGAGCTGATGGCGCTGGCCTTTGCCGCCGCCAGCGAAACGCCGAGGATGGCGTTGGCGCCGAGACGGGCCTTGTTATCAGTTCCGTCCAGCTCGATCAGAGCCTCGTCCAGACGGCGCTGATCTTCGGCGTCCATACCGGACAGAGCGTCGAAGATCTCGCCATTGACGGCGTCGACCGCCTTCTGAACGCCCTTGCCGCCCCACATCTCCTTGTCGCCGTCACGCAGCTCAACGGCTTCGTGCGCGCCTGTCGAGGCGCCAGACGGCACGGAGGCGCGGCCAAAGCTGCCGTCTTCCAGGGTGACGTCGACCTCGACCGTCGGGTTGCCACGGCTGTCGAGAATCTGGCGGGCGACGATGTCGGCGATATCGGTCATGGGAAAGGCGCTCTGTCAGAGAAGAAGGTGCAACGGCGGGTTTAGACCAGCCGTCGCCGAATCGCCAACCGGACTGCGCGCCTTCCCTGTTTTCAGCGTCAGCTGCACCCTTCGACGTTCTGAATGCTGGGCCCGCCAGCGTGGATGAAGGCCACCTTGCCGTCCTGACCGATCTCGTACACCAGCCCGCGAGCGGTCGAATCGGTGACGTAAGCTCCCTGCAGGTCAGCCCGGCCCGGCCACATGGTGACGTAGGCCGAGGGCGCGCCTTGATACTTGTGTGGCGTGACGGTGGCTGCTGCGCCGTACCTGGCCTTCAACTGCTCGCCATCATCGCCAACGCCGATGCCGTCCTCGGTCTTGATCGTCGCGTCCTTTGTGGCGGTTACGCGCGTCAAGGTCCCGTTCTCCACCATGACCAGCACGCCCTCGGCCGCGCGAGGCGGGTGGTAGTAACGGCACTCCGACGGTTCAGCTTCCGCAGCGTTGACGGGCGGCGGTCCGACCGCAGCATCCAGATCAGCCTGGGTCAGGCCGATCTTCAGCGGACCATAGCCCAGCGGCGTCAACACGTTGGCGGAGGCCGCATCGGGCGTGACTGCCGGCGCGGCCGCAGCCGGCGCAGTCGCCTCGGGAGAGCTGGCGGATTCGGGAGCGTTGCAGCCGGCCAAGGCCAGCAGGGCGACGGAACAGAGGACGGCGTTACGGATCATGCGGGGCGCTCCAGTGGTGAAACTTCACCGGACACAACGCACGAAAACGGCGCGCGATGTCATCGCGCGCCGTTTAATTCATCGTCCGACCGAAGCCGAAGCCGGAAAGAAGACTAGTCTTCCTTCGGCGTAATGACCTGACGGCCGCGATAGGTGCCGGTCTTCAGGTCGATGTGGTGGGGACGCTTGAGCTCGCCCGTATCCTTGTCTTCGACGTAGGAGTTGGCGCCCAGGGCGTCGTGTGCACGGCGCATATTGCGACGCGAGGGTGATACTTTGCGCTTCGGAACGGCCATGTCCGTCTCAATCTCATAAGTCGGTGCGCCGTGAAGACGCGAAAACATACAGTGCCGGCCCCCCGATAAGAGCCGCCACGCGAGGGCGGGCTTATGCATGAAGACGCTATCGATTTCAACCCGTGCCGCGACAATCAGCCAAGCACTGCGGGGTGGCGGTTCCAGACCGTCTGCGGCAAGGTCCTGACACCGATGTCACGGGAGGACATGATGCGCAAATTCTGGACAGCAATCTCGGCCGCCAGCCTGGCCTTTGCCGCCCTGCTTGGCTACACGCCTGCATTCGCTCAGTCAGGCGTGGCCGTTCTGCCGCTTCCTGACGCCGCGGCCTATCCCGAAGGCGTAGCCGTCGATCCCACGACCGGTGCGATTTACACCAACAGCGCCAATACAGGGGTCGTGTTTCGCGTCGATGCCGACACCGGCGCCGCCGTCCGCGTCGCCGATCCGCTGATCTTGGGTGATTCGCCGCCCGCCAAACCGGTCTCGGTAGCGCTGGGGCTCAAGGCGGATGGCCAGGGACGTCTCTGGGTCGCGGGAGCGCGTACCGGTTCCATGCATGTGGTCGATATCGCCACCGGCGAGCGACTGGCGCGCTTCACCACGCCAGAAGGCCCCTGGCTGATCAACGACGTCGCGTTGACGCAGGATGCGGCCTATTTCACCGACACCCTGCGTCCCGTCCTGTGGCGGGTCGCGAGGGATGCAATCGCCGACGCGGCTCTGGAACCCTGGCTTTCATTCGAGGGCACGGCGCTGCAATACGGAGAGGAACCCAACCTCAACGGCATCGTCGCCACGCCGGACGGCAGGTATCTGATCGTTGTCCTGATGAAGACAGGACGGCTGTTCCGCATCGACATTCATACTCGCGAAATCGCCGCCATAGACACCGGCGCTTCAGCGCTGGACGGCGGCGACGGCCTGGCGCTGATCGACCAGCGGCTGTTCCTGGTGCGCCAGTGGTCGGGCGAAGTCGTGGCTCTGGATCTGTCGGCCGACATGAGCACAGCCGTCGAGGCGAAGCGCATCAAGCCGACCGAGTTGGCCTGGCCCGCGACCGTCGCTGTGCGCGGCGACCGTCTCATCGTCGCCAACAGCCAGTTGAACCGTCGCGGTTCAGGCGATGCGGTCCTGCCTTTCAGCCTGGTTTCGATCCCGCTGTCAGCCTTCGACTAGGCGCCCCTCGGCAGGACCTTGATCACGCGGGCAGGGTTGCCGACGACCACCACATCGGACGGCACATCCTTAGTCACGACCGATCCAGCGCCGATGGCGACGCGGTCACCCACCGTCACGCCAGCCAGAACGATGGCCCCGCCGCCGACCCAGACGTCGTTCCCCAGACGGATCGGACGGGCGCTTTCCACGCCCGAGCGCCGCTGCGCCGCACCCAAAGGATGCTCAGGCGTCAGAAGTTGCACGCCGGGGCCGCACTGGAAGTCGTCGCCGATGACGATCTCGGCGCAGTCCAGAAAGACGCTGTTGGCGTTGACGAAGGCCCGCGCGCCCAGATGGATGTTGTCGCCGTAGTCACAGAAGAAGCCCGGCATGATCGCAGCTCGTCCGTCTGACGCGCGGACCAGTTCGTTAACCAGTACCCGCCGTTTTTCGCGATCCGGTTCCTGATTGATCCGCATGGTCAGACCAACTGCGCGGGCTCGCCCAGCCACCAGTTCGGGATCGCCGGGCTCATAGTTCAGCCCCGCCAGCATCTTCTCGCGCTCGGTCATGCCTTGCTCAGCGCCTCCGCCACGGCCTCGCCGATGGCCAAGGAACTGGTCAGGCCCGGGCTCTCAATGCCGAACAGAGCCATCAGGCCGTCGATGCCGTGATGCTCGCGCCCATGAAGCTGGAAGTCCGGCTGCGGCTCGCCCGGCCCGTGCAGCTTGGGCCGGATGCCTGCGTAGTCCGGCGTCAGACGCCCGACCGTCACGCCGGGCCAGAAGCGGCGGATGTAATGCGCGAACTCCTCGGCCTTGGCCGGATCGACGAAATAGTCTTCGGTCTCGACATAGGCCAAGTCGGGACCGAACACCCCCTGCCCGCCCAGATCCTTGCGGTAATGGGTGCCGAGCGCGCCGGCGATGGGGGGCGGGTAGATCAGGCGGTTGAAGGGCGCAGGTCCCGTCAGCCGGAAATAGATGCCCTTGCCCAGATGGCCCATCGGAATGTCGATGGCGGGATAGCCGTCGATGGCCGCCGCAACGCTCTGGGATGACAGGCCAGGCGCCGTCACCAGAAGCCGGGTCGTCAGCACCGCCCCGCCCTCTCCTCCCGCCGTGATGCGGAAACCTCCGCGCGGCAGCGGCTCGGCGCGCTCGAACGGCGTGGAGACAACGACCGAGCCGCCTGCATCCTCGATCTCACCCTGAAGCGCCAGCATATAGTCGTGGCTGGCGAAGACCCCGCTCTCGGGCGACAGGATGGCGGCGTGGGCGTTGAGTTCAGGCTCCAGCGCCCGCGCCTGGGCGCCGGTCAGATGTTCCAGTCCCTCGACGCCGTTGGCCCTCGCCTGTTTGAAAATGGCCTCGATGCGTTCGACCTCGGCTTCCTCGGTCGCCACGACCAGCTTGCCGCATTTCCAGTGATCGACCTTGTGGCTGGCCAGGAAGTCATAGAGGGCGCGCCGCCCCTCGACGCAGAGCTTCGCCTTCAGCGAGCCCGTCGGATAATAGAGCCCGCCGTGAATGACCTCTGAGTTGCGCGAGGACACGCCCTGGCCGATCGCGATCTCGGCTTCCAGAACCAGAACCGTCAGGCCGCGCCTGGCCAGCGCGCGTCCGCACGCCAAGCCCACCGCCCCCGCGCCCACGACCGTCGCATCAAAGTCGAAGGTCGCGTTCATGGGGCTAGCCCTTTCCGTACAGGGCCTTGGCCCGCGTTTCGAAGCAGTGGATCAGCTTGTCGACCGCCCTGTCGAAATTCGCATGCAACATCATGTCCAGCATCCGCGATTTGAAGGCGAAGTCGATAAAGAACTCCAGTCGCGCCCCCTCGGGATGCGGATGAAACTCCCAGCGGTTCTTCAGATGCTTGAACGGCCCACGGATCAGACCGACCTCGACCTTGGGCGCGTGGATGTCATGCCGTACCCAGGTCGAGAACCGTTCGTTCAGGAAAGCGAAACCCACGCCCGCCTCAGCGTCCAGAAGACGCACGCCCGGCGCCTCTTCGCGCTGGTTCCAGACGCGCATGGAGGTGATCCAGGGCACGAACGTCGGATAGGCAGCGACGTCGGCGACCATGTTCGCCAGATCTTCGGGCGCATAGGGAAGAATGCGCGTTACGCGATGGACCGCCATTCAGGGCTTAGCGGGCCGAACGGCCTGCCTGGGCCTGACGCGCGGCCTTCAGGCGGGCGAAGTCGTCCCCGGCGTGGTGCGATGACCGCGTCAGCGGCGACGACGACACCATCAGGAAGCCCTTGGCGCGGGCGATGGCCTCATAGGCCTTGAACTCTTCGGGCGTGACGAAGCGGTCGATGGCGGCGTGCTTGCGCGTCGGTTGGAGGTACTGGCCGATGGTGATGAAGTCGACGCCGGCGGAGCGCATGTCGTCCATCACCTGCATGACCTCTTCCTTGGTCTCGCCCAGGCCGACCATGATGCCGGACTTGGTGAACTGGTTCGGGTCGCGCTCCTTGACCATCTGCAGCAGACGCAAGGAGTGGAAGTAGCGGGCGCCAGGGCGGATCTTCAGATAGAGGCGCGGAACGGTCTCGAGGTTGTGGTTGAAGACATCGGGCGTGGCGTCGATCATGATCTCGGCTGCGCCATCCTTGCGCAGGAAGTCTGGCGTCAGAATTTCGATCGTGGTGTTGGGCGCCTGAAGGCGGATCTGACGCACCACTTCGGCGAAGTGGGCGGCGCCGCCGTCGAATACGTCATCGCGGTCCACCGAGGTGATGACCACGTGGTTCAGGCCCATCTGCTGCACGGCCAGGCCGACCTTGGCCGGCTCTTCCGGGTCCAGGGCCTGCGGCAGGCCGGTCTTGACGTTGCAGAAGGCGCAGGCCCGCGTGCAGGTGTCGCCCATGATCATCAGGGTGGCGTGCTTCTGGCTCCAGCACTCGCCGATGTTCGGGCAGGCCGCCTCCTCGCAGACCGTCACCAACCCCTTGGAGCGGACGATGTCCCTAGTCGCGTTGTACTGGCCCGAGCCGGGCGCCTTGACGCGCAGCCAGTCAGGCTTCTTCAGCACCGCCGATTCCGGGCGGTTCTGTTTCTCCGGGTGACGCAGCTCTGAAGGCTTCTTCGTCAGGGTGTCGATCAGCGTGACCATAGCCGGCGGTCTGGCTCCTGTGCAGAAGGGCGGTATGTCGGCTTTCCGACCGCCGATGGCAAGCCACAGACGGTTTCAGTGATGGAGATGCGACGTTCACGCGACGTTACGCATCTTTTCAAGGCGACGTTACGTCACTAGGTTCCGGCCTCTTGTAACCGAGAGAGCCGTGTCAGAGCTCTCCGAAGGAGGACGTGCTTGCTGCGGGCAGCCCTGGAAGCCAAGGTCTACGACGAATCCCTGTTCGACGCGCTGATCGACGCGCGCGCCCGCTATGGCGACAAGGAGATTCTGGAAGACCAGGATCGTCACCCCCTGACCTACACCGGCCTGATCCGCGCATCCTTCGTGCTGGGCCGCAAGATCGCCGCCATGACCCAGCCGGGCGAGCGCGTCGGCGTCCTGTTGCCGTCCAGCGCGGGCGTGGTCGTGACCTTCTTCGGTCTGCACGCCTTTGGGCGGGTGCCGGTCATGCTGAACTTCACCTCGGGCGAGGCCAATCTGAAGGCGGCCCTGAAGACGGCTGGTGTCAGCAAGATTCTGTCGGCCAAACGCTTCGTCACCCAGGCCAAGCTGGACGACCTGATGACCGCCCTTGGCGAGGTCGCCGAGATCGTCTGGCTGGACGACGTGCGTAAAACCATCGGTCTCGCGGACAAGCTGTACGGCCTCAGCGCCGGCATGGCTCCGCGCCGTTTCCGCGTGAAAACCGACCCGGATTCGCCGGGCGTGGTCCTGTTCACCTCGGGCAGCTTCGGTGCGCCCAAGGGCGTCGTACTGAGCCAGAAGAACCTGGTCGCCAATGCCCGTCAGGTCGCGGCCCATATCGACCTGAAGCCTGAATGGGTGATGTTCAACCCGCTGCCGACCTTCCACTGCTTCGGCCTGACCGGGGGAGTCATCCTGCCTCTGCTGCAGGGGATGAAGGCGTTCGAATACCCCTCGCCCTTGCACGCGAAACAGATCACCGACCTGCTGCCTCAGGTGAAGGCCTCAATCCTGTTCGCAACCGACACCTTCCTGAACCAATACGCGCGTGTGGCCGAGCCGGGCGACTTCGCCACCCTGCAATTCGCCGTCGCGGGGGCCGAAAAGGTCCGCGACGAGACCCGCCAGATGTTCAACACCAAGTTCGGCGGCGTCGAACTGCTGGAAGGCTATGGCGCCACCGAGGCTGCGCCTGTGGTCGCCGTGAACCATCCCGACCGGAACCGCCCGGGAACCGTCGGGCAGATCCTGCCCGGCATGGAATATCGCCTCGACCAGGTCGAAGGCATCGATGGCGGCGGCCGTCTGTATCTGCGCGGTCCGAACGTCATGGCCGGCTATATCTCGCCGAACAATCCCAAGGGCATTGAGCCGCTGGAGAACGGCTGGCACGATACCGGGGACATCGTCGATATCGACGCCGAAGGCTACATCACCATCCTTGGCCGCGTTAAACGCTTCGCCAAGGTCGGCGGGGAGATGGTGTCGCTTCTGGCGGTAGAGGATATGGCCGGGGCGGTCTGGCCGGAACATCGCCACGCCGCCGTGTCGGTGCCCGACAGCAAGAAGGGCGAACGCCTGATCCTGGTCACCGACAACGAAGGCGCCGAATCCGCCCGCCTGTCGGAATGGGCGCGCGACAATGGCGCGCCCGAATTGGCAGTACCGAAAAAGATCATCAAGATCGCGATCATTCCGGTTCTGGGCACGGGCAAGACTGACTATGTCGCGATCCAGAAACTGGTGGAGGATGCGCTGAAGGCGGCTTGATCAAGACGACTTGCAGACCGCACAGCTTCGCCTAACCTCAGCCTTTGCGCCTTGCGTCGATCCGGTCCCCGGTCACGGCGGTCGAGCGTTATCGGGAGGAAGTATATGGCGACTGCAGCGTCTCTTGCTGGCTGGGCTCCGCGTTTTCTAAGCGTTTTGCGGATCGTGGCCGGCCTGCTGATCCTTCAGCATGGTGCGCAAAAAATCCTGGGGTTCCCGCCCGGTGGAAATGGCGGCGGGTTCGACGTTTCCAGCCTTTCCACGCTGTCGGGCTGGTCAGGCCCGATCGAACTGGTTGGCGGCGTCCTGATCATTTTGGGCCTGTTCAGCCGCCCGGTCGCCTTCATCCTGTCGGGCTTCACCGCCGTGGCCTACTGGATGGTCCATGCGCCGCAGGGCCCCTACCCGATCGGCAACGGGGGCGAGCTGGCGGCGCTCTACTGCTTTGTCTTCCTGTATCTGTTCTTTGCGGGCCCCGGCCCGATCTCTCTCGACAGCACAATGCGCGGTCGTCGCCGCTGACACGTCCTGACCGGCGCCTGGATCAGCCGATCCGGACGCCGGTCATCGAAATCGATCCGCCCTCGATCACGTCGTTGAAAAAGCTCACAGCTTCGTCCGACGCCTGCTGGGCCGCGACGTAGAGCAATGGCAGATAGTGCTCGTCAGTCGGCACGCTGAGCTGGGCCTGTTCCGCCAGATTCACCCAGTTGATCAGCGCCTCATGGTCGCCGGCGACAAAGGCCCGCTTCACGGCCTCATTGAAGTCGGCAGCCCAGTCATAGGGCTCGCCGCCCGCCCGCTTCCACGTCCGCAGATTATGCACGAAGTCGCCTGACCCGGCGATCAGGACGCCTTCATCCCGCAGGGGCCGCAGCGCCTTCGCCAGTTCATAGTGGCCGCGTGCGTCCAGCGTGCGATCCAGCGACAGCTGGACGATGGGCACATCGGCCTCGGGCCAGACATGGGCCAGCACCGACCATGTGCCGTGATCCAGTCCCCATTGAGTCGTCGCTTGCGCGCCCGTCAGTTCCGCCACCCGGGCCGCCAGCGAAGGCGATCCGGGCGCGGGATACTGCATGGCGTGAAGTTCAGGCGGAAAGCCTCCGAAATCATGGATGGTTTCCGGCTGTTCCTGCGCCGTCACACCCAGCCCGCGCGTCTCCCAGTGGGCCGAGATCATGACCACGCCCCTGGGCTTACCGATCTGCTCTCCCAGCGCGCGCCAGGCGTCGGCATAGGGACCGCCCAGAGCGTTCATCGGAGAACCGTGGCCAAAGAAGACGGCGGGCTGGCGCATGATCTTAACCGTGCAGCTTCTTGGCGATTTCCGCCACATGCTGACCCTGGAAGCGGGCGCCGTCCAGTTCGTTCGGGCTGGGCATACGCGAGCCGTCGCCCTTGGTCAGGGTGGTGGCGCCATAGGGGGTGCCGCCGGTGATCTCGTCCATGTTCATCTGACCGGCGAAGGAATACGGCAGGCCGACCACCACCATGCCCTGGTGCATGAAGTAGTTGTGCAGGCCCGCGAAGGTGGTTTCCTGACCGCCGTGCTGGGTCGCCGAGGCGCTGAAGGCGCTGCCGACCTTGCCGATCAACTTGCCCTGCCCCCACAGACCGCCGGTCTGGTCGAGGAAAGCGCGCATCTGCGACGCGGCGGTGCCGAAGCGGGTTCCGGCGCCCAGGATGATAGCGTCATAGTCGGCCAGTTCGCTGACCTCGGCGATCGGCGCCGCCTGATCCATCTTGTAGCCCGACGCCTTGGCCAGCTCGGCGGGAACGGTTTCCGGCACGCGCTTGATGTCCACGATAGCGCCTTCGACGCTACGCGCGCCCTCGGCGACAGCTTCGGCCATCTGCTCAATGTGGCCATAGGTCGAGTGATAGAGGACGAGAATCTTGGGCATCAAACGCTCCGCTAAATCTGACTGACACAAAAGCAACTGCATCAGTGTCTGATTTAACGCGATGTTGCGGCGCCGCAAGCCCCGGCGGTCAAATTTCCATGCGGCGCGCCAAGGGGCAGACCCGATCGTAGAAGGCCTGCGTCGCGGGCGCCCGCCCGCCGCGCGACAGGATAAAGCGGTGCTCGACCACCATGGCCTGCTGCTCGATGTTCAGACCGCTCCAGTCGCAAAGGTCGTCCAGCGGATAGGCGTAGGCGGCGGGACCATCGCCCGCCCGAAGCTTGCTCATCAACAGGTTCAGGCCGCTCTGGGCCTGCCAGACATGGACCAGTTCATGAACGAAGACGGCCTGGGTCCGCAGCGGCGTGCGCGACAGATCCGGCTCCAGCGTCTTCTTCGGCCAGACGATCCAGTCGCGTCCGAACCAGCGCCCCGGCACAAAGGCCCGGTCGAACGGCCAGCGCGAGGCCAGGAAGCGTATGTCGTCCAGCCTCAGCGCCGCGCCGAACACCTCGCGCGCCAGCGCCGCCTCACCGTCCGCCAGCGGCCGTATCATCGCCAGTCCACTCCCAATGCCAAGGCTCGAACACATAGGGGGTGAAACCGAAACGCGAAGCGTTGGCCACCAGCCAGCGATAGGTTGGTCCCTGGGCCATGTGGCGGCGACTCATCGGATCGGTAGAATCCACGCCCATGCCGGCGACATGGCCGACATGAATGTCGATCGCCGTTCCGGTCCGATGCGGCGAACAGGCGGCGCGACGCAGGCCGTCGCAGTTCCCTTGTGCGGCGCATCGCGCGGCGTCAGCCTCTGGGTCACGGAATCCAGAGAATATCTGCATCAGTTCGGGATCGGCGGCGATGGCGGGCACCTCGGCGCGGGCGGCGGCGGCCATGCGACGATAGGCGTCCAGCACGTCGCGGCGCAGCAGACGCGTCATCCTCTCGGCATGCTCTTCCTGCGGCGACAGATAGGCAAGCAGGCTGATGGGCGGCGGCTCGGGGCATTCCCCCCTTACCCGCGCCATGACGAAGGGGCGCCGTTCCTGCCACAGGCCGCGAAACACCTGGAAGGTCGGCTGGTCGAACTGGCCCGTCGCCATCAGTCCATAACGCGCCTGAAAACTGGCCAGGGCCTCGGCGAAGGCGGGCGACGCCGGATCACACGGCGACCCGATCTCGCGCTGGATCAGGGGCGTATAGGTCTCCCATCCCCATTCCGGCGACCCGAACGGCGACCATTCCAGGGTGTAGAGCGAAATCCCGTTGGCCTGGGCCGCGCTGTCCCAGGCGCTTGTGGGCCGGTCGCAGATCTGGGCGTCGGCCTTCGCCGCTCCGGCGCCGCCGAGAGCCACGAAAAACGCCGCGGCAAGGATCGCAAATCGCACTGACATAGCGCCAGCAGGCCTCAGCTTGCCGGGAACCGCAAGGCCGTCTTCGCCTGATCGCAGAAAACCGGCATGGTGAAGCTGCGGCCGACTCAGGCCGACCATGCCCGGACGCCCGATGTCACCTGTCGCCGCCGCTGACGCCCCTCGCCGCTCCAACGCCGTTCTGGCCGCCTTTTCCGGGCCGTGCCTGCCGCTGGCGGCCTTCGGCGTGGCCCTGCCCGTCACCCTGCCGGAATTCTACGCCACGCACGTCGGGCTGGAGTTGGGCGTGGTGGCCGCCGTCTTCATGGCGGTGCGGCTGATCGACATCATCTTCGACCCCTTCATCGGCTGGGGCATGGACAAGACCAGGACGCGGTTCGGCCGCTATCGCCCCTGGATGATCGTCTCGACGCCGATCCTGATGCTGTCGGCGCTGATGATGTTCGTGCTGGTCCAGCCGGGCGCGGGCCCCGCCTATCTGTTCGCCTGGCTGCTGGTCCTCTACCTCGGCTTCTCCATCGGCACTCTGGGCCAGCTGGGCTGGGCGGCGGTTCTGGCGCCGCAATACGACCAGCGTAGTCGCGTCTATGGCTGGTGGCAGGTGTTCAACATCATCGGCGTCATCCTGATCCTGATCCTGCCGACCGTCGTCGTGAAGACGGGCATAGGCGACTACGCCGACGGCGTGCGGATCATGGGTTGGGCCATCCTGATCGCCCTGCCCGTCACCATCGGCCTAGCTATGGTCGCGGTGCCCGAACCCGTCAACGTCGGCGCCCCGCCGCATGGCGGGCCCAAGGCCTATCTGGCCCTGTTCAAGATGAAGACGGTGCGCCAGTTGCTGATCGCTGACCTGCTGCTGGGCGTCGCGCCCGGCATCACGGGTTCGCTGCTGTTCTTCTTCTTCGGTCAGATCAAGGGCTACGACCACACCCAGGCGTCGCTCTTCATGCTGTTCTATTTCGTAGCGGGACTGGTCGGAGCGCCGATCTGGGCCTGGCTGGCCACCAGGATCGGCAAGGACAAGGCTCTGGCCGTCGCCAGCCTGATCTTCGCCGGCCTCTATATCGCCGCCACCCTGGTCCCCGGCGGCAACTTCGCCCTGACCGCCGTGGTCATGTTCATTGCCGGCCTGCCATATGCCGCCGGTCTGTTCCTGTTGCGGGCCATGATGGCGGACGCGGGCGACGAGGTTCGGCTGGAGACGGGCGTGGACCGCACCGGCCTGATGTTCTCCATCCTGTCGGCCACGACCAAGATCGGCCACGTCGTGGCGCTGATCCCCTACCTCATCCTGCAATGGGTGGGGTTCAAGGCTCTGCCGGGACCTGAGGGCAACAGCGAGTTTTCGCTGCTGGCGCTGCAAATCCTGTTCATCGCCGTCCCGGGCCTGCTACTGGCGGCGGCCGCCTGGGTGCTGAAGGGCTATCCGCTGACGCCCAAGCGCCACGATGAAATCCGCGAGGCGCTGGCTGCCCGCGAAGCCGGAACCGCCTGAATGACCCACTCCGTCGACCGCCTGAAAAAGATCATGGTTCGCCTGCGCGATCCGAACGGCGGTTGCCCCTGGGACGTCGAGCAGACCTTCGCGACCATCGCCCCCTATACGATCGAGGAGGCCTACGAGGTCGCGGACGCCATCGAGCGCGCCGACATGGAAGAGTTGAAGGTCGAACTCGGCGACCTGCTGTTTCAGGTCGTCTTCCACGCCCGCATGGCCGAAGAAGCCGGGCATTTCGCCTTTGACGACGTGGCCGACGCCATGGCCGACAAGCTGATCCGCCGCCACCCGCACGTCTTTGGCGAGGAAGACGCCAAGCCCAGCGGCTCGGCCCAGAAGGCGCGCTGGGAGGACATCAAGGCCGCAGAGCGCCAGGCCAAGGCGCAGCACGGCGTGCTGGACGATGTTCCGGTCGGCCTGCCCGCCCTGACCCGCGCCGCCAAGCTGACCAAGCGCGCGGGCCGCGTCGGCTTCGACTGGCCCTCCACCGACGAGGTCTTCGACAAGCTGGCCGAAGAGGTCGAGGAGTTGCGCGTCGAGATCGCCGCCGGCGACAAGGACAAGGCGCGCGAGGAACTGGGCGACCTGCTGTTCGTCGTCGCCAACCTGGCGCGCAAGCTGGAGGTCGAACCCGAAGACGCCCTGCGCGCCGCCAACGCCAAATTCATCCGCCGCTTCGGCTTCATCGAAGCCGAACTGGCCAAGGACGGCCGCACCCCGGAACAGTCGAACCTGGCCGAGATGGACGCCCTGTGGGACGCCGCCAAGGCGGCGGAGAAGGGCTGAACCACATGCCCCGCACCGGTCATCCCGAAAGCGGCGTAGCCGCTATCCGGGACCGCTAAAAACGCAAACGGCCGTATTCTGAGCGGTCCCGGCTCTCCGCCTGCGGCTGCGGCCGGGATGACGGGGCAGGATCACACGTAGCGCAGTTCCTGAAGGTCCACTTCGCGGATCAGCTTGCGCGCTGTCTCTTCATCGACCAGTCGCATCCGTCCCAGCCGCACCAGTTCCGCGCGTTCCGCCCCGAGACCAGCCAGACGAAGGTGACGCTCGATCTCATCCGCCTGCCGGGCCAGCGTGACGTCATCCCCCTCGACATGAGTGCGCGCCTCGATGCGCTGACGATAGACTTCCATCAACCGGGCGGCCGTCTCGGCATAAAGGTCCGGGTTGTTCCGCCCCTCGGCCATGGCGTGCTGGGCGTTCTCTATGGCGCGCATCGCGGCCGAGGCTGCTGCGATGCGCGACCGGTCTTCCTCCTCCAGATGTGAAGGCTCGGGCGGCAGTTCGATCCCCTTCAGCAGCCGCGGCAAGGCCACGGTCGCCAGCACCAGGGAGACGATGATCACCCCCGCCGCCAGAAAGATGGCCAGGTTCCGCGCAGGCATGGGCGTGCCGTCGCCCAGCACGAACGGCAGTGTCAGGATGCCCGCCAGAGTGATGGCGCCGCGCACCCCCGCCAGCGACATGACGGCCACCAGCCGCAAGCCGACCTTGGGCGGCGCGTTCTTGCCGCGCTTGCGGAACAGGGTCAGCTTCAGCGACGTCCACACCCAGACGAAGCGGAGGGTCGCCAGCGCCGCCACGATGGCGACGACATAGATCGCCAGCCACCAGACCTCCTTGTGATGGGTCGATTGAATGACCTCTGCGGCGCGCGCCATGATCGACGGCATCTGCTCGCCCAGGATGACGAAGATCAGGCCGTTGGCGACGAACTGCACCGTGTCCCAGACGACTGCGCGCCGGATGCGCGTCGCCGCCATGGCCGAACCCTGACGCTCGGTAAAGCTCATGGTCACGCCGGCCGCGACGGCCGCCAGAATGCCGGAAGCGTGGACCGCCTCAGCGGCCAGATAGGCGGCGAACGGCATCAGCAGACTGATCAGGATCTGACCGCCGACGTCCTCGCCCCAGCGACGGCTGATCCAGCCCTTCAGCAAGCCGATAGCGAGGGTCACAGCCACGCCGACCGCCACACCCGCCAACGCCAACCAGGCGAAGGTTCCAACGGCGCTGGTCAGGGAGAAGGCGCCGGTCGTGGCCGCGATGACGGCGATCCGCATGCAGGTCAGGCCGGTGGCGTCGTTCAGTAACGACTCGCCTTCCAGGATATGCATCAGGCGCTTGGGGATCGGCGAGCGCGAGGCGATGGCGGACACCGCAATCGGATCGGTCGGCGACAGGATGGCGGCCAGGGCAAAGGCCACGGCCAGCGGCATGGCCGGGATCATCCAGTGAATCAGGAAGCCCAACCCCACGACGGTGAAGACCACCAGACCCAGCGCCAGTTCCAGAATGACTACCCGGTCTCGGAACAGGGCCTCCTTGGGGATACGCCAACCGTCCACGAACAGTAGCGGCGGCAGAAACAGCAGGAAGAAGATGTCAGGCCGCAGATCTACCGCTTCGCCTGTGATCAAGACCACGCCTGCCCCCAGCGCGATCTGCACCAGAGGCAGGGCGATCCGCGTGATCCGCGCCACCCAGCCCGACAGCACCACGGCCAGAAGCAGGAAGAGGATGGTCTCGATCACATGCATGGGATCAGTCGACGATGTCGGGGTAGAGCCGCTCCAGCCGTCCAAGCGCCGCCGGGTGCAGTCTCACAACCAGATAGGTCCGACCGTCAGCGTCCGTATCGCGGAAGGTCACGCGCCCGTTCTCATATAGCCAGGCCAAGGCCTCGCCCTGATCCGGCTGCAGCGTCAGACGGGTTTCGGGATCATCGTCGATCAGGGCGGCGATGGTCTCGCGCAAGGGTTCGATCCCCTCGCCGGTCCAGGCCGAGACGGCGACCGCCTTGCCTTCGCGCGCCAGGCGTTCGGCCTGGCCCAGCACCGCTTCGCGCACGTCGACGTCCAGTAGGTCGGTCTTATTCCAGACTTCCAGGATGCGCCGGGTCTTGCCTTCCGGCGTCGGGATCTGCTCCAGCACCGCCTCCACGTCCTTGGCCTGGGCGTCGCTGTCGGGGGAGGCGATGTCGCGGACGTGCAGGATCAGGTCGGCCTCGCCCACCTCTTCCAGCGTGGCGCGGAAGCTTTCGACCAGTTCGTGCGGCAGGTCGGAGATGAAGCCCACAGTATCGGCGATGATGGCCGGGCGGCCCTGCGGAAGGCGAATGGTGCGCTGGGTCGTGTCCAGGGTGGCGAACAGCAGGTCCTTGGCGAAGACCTCGGACCCGGTCAGCCGGTTGAAAAGGGTCGATTTGCCGGCGTTGGTGTAGCCGACCAGGGCGACCGACGGGAACGGGACCTTCTTGCGGGCCTTGCGATGCAGACCGCGCGTGCGACGCACCTCTTCCAGTTCGGCTTTCAGCCGCACGATCCGGTCGGCGATCAGGCGTCGGTCCAGTTCGATCTGGGTCTCGCCGGGGCCGCCGGTCGAGCCAGTGCCGCCACGCTGGCGCTCCAGGTGGGTCCAGGTGCGGACTAGGCGCGAGCGCTCATAGTCCAGCCGGGCCAGTTCGACCTGCAGCCGCCCCTCCTTGGTGCGCGCGCGACGTCCGAAAATCTCAAGGATCAGGCCGGTGCGGTCGATGACCTTCACCTCCCACGCCTTTTCCAGATTGCGCTGCTGCACCGGCGACAGGTCGTCGTCGATGACGACGGCCTCGGCGTCGGCGGCGCGCACGAGTGAAGCCAGTTCCTCGACCTTGCCCGAGCCGAACAGGGTCGCGGGCGCGGTGGAACGCAGGCGCACGATCTCTTCGGCGCGGACGTCGAGGTCCAGCGCGCGGGCCAGGCCCGCCGCTTCCTCAAGCCGTTCGGAGGCCAGTCTAGGGCTGTCTGAACGGCGATCGGGATGAATGACGACCGCCCGGATCAGCGGGACGGTGTGGTCGATATGCTTGGAGGTCAATCAGTCTTCTTCAGCGTCCGGCTCGTACAGTTGCACGGGCGCGGAGGGCATGATGGTCGAAATGGCGTGCTTATAGACGAGCTGCGACTGGCCATCGCGACGCAGCAGCACACAGAAGTTGTCAAACCAGGTCACGATGCCCTGCAACTTGACGCCATTGACCAGAAAGATGGTCAGCGGCGTCTTGGTCTTGCGGACGCTGTTGAGGAAGGTGTCCTGAAGGTTTTGTCGTTTGTCTTGCGACATGGCAGGTTGGTCCTGTTCTTGGTTCTTTTTCGCCAGCTGAGGCAGCCGGTGCGGACTCGTCGGTCCGCACATAACCTTAGACGCGCCTTCGCAGTCGCGGCAACGCCCTAAATGGCCTCTCGACGCGCCTGTTCAAGATAGACTTCGCGCAAACGCGTCGCGATGGGGCCGGGCTTGCCGTCCGCGATCTTCGCGCCGTCCAGCGACACGAGAGGCATGACGAAGGAACTGGCCGCTGTGACGAAGACTTCCCTTGCCCGCTTGGCTTCGTCGACGCTGAACGGGCGTTCGTCCAGCTCTATGCCTTCGGCCTCGACCAGTTTCAAAATGGCCGTGCGAGTGATGCCGCGCAGGATATTCGCCTGGGTATCGCGGGTGCGCAACTTGCCGTTCTCGTCAACGATCCAGGCATTGGTGGACGAACCCTCGGTCACCAAGCCCATGTCATCGACCATCAGACATTCATAGGCGCCCTTCTCACGCGCGGCCTGCTTGGCCAGAACGTTGGGCAGCAGGCCCACAGTCTTGATGTCGCAACGGCCCCAGCGGATGTCGGGCATGGTCACGCCCGCCGCGCCCTTGGCCGCCAGGGATTCGCCCTTGGACAGGTCGATGGTCTTGGAGGTGACGATGACGCTGGGCGGCGTATCCTTCGGGAAGGCGTGATCGCGCGGCGAGGTGCCGCGCGTGACCTGCAGGTAGACGATGCCGTTTTGCACCCGGTTGCGTCGGATGGTCTCCTTGAGCACGCGCTCCAGGGCCTGAGCGGTCATGGGGATGGGGATTCGCAACTCGGTCAGGCTGCGCGCCAGACGGCTCATGTGGCCTTCGAAATCTGCCAGCCTGCCGTCGAATACCGACCAGACCTCATAGACGCCATCGGCGAACTGGAAACCGCGGTCCTCGATGTGAACCGTGGCGCCGTTGTGGGCCTGATAGGTCCCGTTGACGTAGGCAATCCTGGACATCAGGCCCCCTCTCCCTCTTCGTCGTCTCCGCCGCGGGCGGGCGAAACGCCCAGCGACTTCAGTTTGCGGTGCAGCGCGGATCTCTCCATGCCGATGAAGGCGGCCGTGCGCGAGATATTTCCGCCGAAACGCATGATCTGCGCCGCCAGATAGTCCCGCTCGAACACTTCGCGCGCCTCGCGCAGAGGCAGGGCGATGATGCGGTCGGCGCCCAGCGACGAGGCCCCGCCCGACGACGCTACCTCCTGCGGCAACATGTCGGCGGTGATCGCTTCGTCCGGGTCGCCCGTCGCCAGGATCAGCAGCCGCTCGACGTTATTGCGAAGCTGGCGAACATTTCCGGGCCAGGGATGAACCTGAAGCACCGCCAGGGCGTCATCCGCCACCCGACGATGCGGCAAGCCCTGCGACGCCGACAGGTTGTCGACGAAATATTCGATCAGTTCGCTGATGTCCTCGCGGCGCTCGGACAGCGGCGGGACTCGGATGGGCACGACGTTGAGGCGGTGGAACAGGTCCTCGCGGAACCGTCCCTCGGCGATTTCGATCTTCAGGTCCCGCGCGGTAGAGGTCACGACACGCACATCGACCTGCACATCCTGCTCGCCGCCCACGCGACGGAAGCGTTGCTCGACCAGCACACGCAGGATACGGCTCTGGCTCTCGCGAGGCATGTCGCCCACATCGTCCAGATAGAGGGTGCCGTTGTGGGCGCGCTCGAACACCCCGATCTTGCGGGGACGCCCGTCGCCGCCCTCCTCGCCGAACAGTTCGACATCGAGACGTTCAGGCGTCATTCCTGCGGCCGAGATGGCCACAAACTCGGATTTGGCGCGCGGGCTGGCGTCGTGAATCTGCCGCGCCACCAGTTCCTTGCCAGAGCCCGGGGGGCCAGAAATCAGTACGCGGCTGTTAGCCGGCGCAACCTTGGCGATGGTGCCCCGTAGCAACTGCGCCGCCGCAGATTTTCCGATGAGCTCTGTCGGCGCCATGGTCTGGGCCCGCAGACGACGGTTTTCACGCCTCAAAGACGCGGCTTCCAGCGCGCGTTCGACCACCACCACCAACCGATCCGACTTGAACGGCTTTTCGATGAAATCATAGGCGCCGCGCTTCAGGGCGCTGACGGCGGTTTCGATATTGCCGTGGCCCGAGATCATGACCACAGGCAGGTCCTCATCAAGACCCTTGACCACGTCGAGCAGTTCCAGCCCGTCCAGACCCCCGCCCTGCATCCAGATATCAAGCACAGCCAGCGAAGGCTTGCGCGCCCGTATCGCGGCAAGGGCCTCGTCCGAGTTGGCGGCGACGCGAACCGAGTGGCCCTCATCCTCGAGCAGGCCAGATACCAGTTCGCGGATATCCGCCTCGTCGTCCACGACCAGAATGTCGGCACCGGTATTGCGCATGACGCCTCTCTACTCCGCCGCTCGCGCCGCGCCGGGGGCACGGTGAGCAGCCTTGCTGTCTTGGGTCAGGGGAAAAATCAGGCACACGCGGGCGCCTGACAATGTTTCGGCGTCGGCCAGCTTCAGCTCGCCGCCGTGGTCTTCACAGATACGCTTGACGATGGCCAGGCCCAGGCCCGTCCCCTTCTCGCGCGTCGTCACATAGGGTTCGGTCAGACGATCACGATCCTTGGCGGGTAGACCGATCCCGTCGTCCTCGATGGCGAAGGTGGCGATACCTCCATCCACCGTCAGCCGCGCGATAATACCCGTCGTCGCCGCTTGCGACGCCTCCCGTTGCCGCTTGGCGGAAACGGCCTCGCCGGCGTTCTTCAGGATGTTAGCCAGGGCCTGTCCGACCATTCGGCCGTCACATTGCAGCACCACGTCAGGCAGGGGCTCGATCAGTTCCACACCGATGTCCGCCGCCGCAACACGCTGGGCGAAGACCGCCTCGCGAAGCATCTCGGCCGGGTTCTCACGGGTGAAACGCGGCGCGGGCATCCGGGCGAAGGACGAGAACTCGTCCACCATACGGCCAATGTCGCCGACCTGACGGATGATGGTCTCTGTGCAGCGATCGAAAACTTCCACGTCGTCGCCCACCTGAGCGCGATATTTTCGTCGCAGCCTTTCCGCCGACAACTGGATCGGCGTCAGCGGGTTCTTGATCTCATGAGCAATGCGGCGCGCCACGTCGCGCCAGGCGGCGTTTCGCTGGGCCGTCACCAGACGAGTGATGTCGTCAAAGGTAAGCACCATCTCGCCGCCCTGCCCGCCTTCGATGCGGACTCGCAGGCGGCGCGTCTCGCCATAGCGGCTGACATCGATGTCTTCCTCGATATGCGCTTCCGCCCGTTCGGACAACTCGGCCAGTTCCGGCGCCACCTCCGCCAGGAGACGACCTTGAACCTCGGCGACGCTGACCGCCAACAGCTGACTGGCGCTATCGTTGATGGCGGAGATCCGGCCCAGACGATCCAGACCGATGACCCCCGCGCTGACGCCTGACAACACCGTCTCGATGAAACGGCTGCGCCCCTGAGCATCGTCGCTGGCGGCCTTCAGCGCCGCCTGCTGAGCCATGATGTCTCCCGTCATCCGGTTGAAGGCTTCAGACAACACGACCAGTTCGGAAGGGGCCCCCGTGTTATCCACGCGGGCGCTCAGATCACCGCCAGCTACCTGATCCGCCGCCTTCACCAGGCGTCCGATCGGCGCCGAAATCGAACTCGCCGCCGACATGGCCAACCAGACGGCCCCCACCAGCACCAGCAATGCGGTCTCCAGATAGCTAAGTGCAAAGGCCGCCTGGATCCGCGCCCGGCTTTCCTCAGCGGCTCGATAGGCGGCGATGGATTCCTCGCCATTACGCATTCTCTGGATCAGGCCGGGGGCCAGCGGCCGCACGACATAGAGATAGGCTTTGCCGTAGTCGGGCAGCGGATAGAGGGCTCGCACCATGTCGGGGTTTTCGGTCACGGTCGTCGGCGCGACCTCGCCCGCCGCCACGGTTTCAAAGGCTTCGCGCGGCGGCGCGACATAGGGCGGCGCGCCGGGCTGTTCACCACTGGCCAACACCGCGCCATCACCGTCCAGGATATAGAGCGCCGGATAGCCGAAGAAGTCGCCGATCTGGGCCAAGGCACGCGAGAACTGGATCCGGTTGTCGAAAAGGGTGCGCACCCCGCCCAGCTCGGTGGACATGGTCTCCAGATCGACCTCCAGTCCTGCGCCGACGTCGGCTACATAGGCACGCCCTATCTCGGCGCCGTTCTCGACAGCCGAACGGACATTGGTGCTGAACCACTGATCCACGCCTCGATTGACCAGAACGCCGAACACCAGAGCGATCAGAACCGCCGGCACGACCGCCACCAGCGAAAACAGGGTGACGAAGCGCAGATGCAGCCGCGCGCCAGGATCATTTCGATTTTGCGTCAGGCGCAGCACGCGTCCGCCGATCACCGCCGCCAGGCCGCCTATCAGCACCAGATTGCCCAGAAGGATGAACAGGACTGCGCGACTAGCAGCCGTGCGCGCGTCGCCGCCCGCCGTTGCGCCAGGCGCAATGGCGACCAGCCAAATCGCTGCGGCCGTGATCAGAAAGGCGACGGCGTAGGCCGTGCCGAACAGAGCCCGCACGCGACTGCCAGAAAGCCGCCCCCAGAGCGATCGCTCGGAGCTTTGACCTTCAGTCTGCGTGGCGGGGGTATCCGTCATTACCTCGCAGCTTCGACCAGCTGTGGCAGATTTTCAACACCCGAGTTGCTGAATTGATCCACCGCAGGCAACCAAAGCGCCGAGAGCCCATGCTCGACCTCCTCCGGCGTATCCAGGCGACAGAGCCGCGCCTTGGCCGCGCGCCGTTCCAGGGGGTCTTCCGGCCAGGGCGCCTGCTCGACGTACCAACCAAGGTGCTTGCGGAACATTTTCAGCCCCAGCGGCAGGCCGTAGAAAGCGACCGAGGCCCGCAGATGCTCGACGACAATGTCCTGCCGCTCCTCGCGACCCGGCTCCTGCAACTGCGTGCCGTCGGCCAGCGCACGGTCAAGATGCGCCGCCAGCCACGGTCTACCGTAAACGCCGCGGCCCAGCATGAGGGCGTCCGCGCCCGATTGCGCCAGGGCCTCACGCGCCTGTTCTGCCGTGATGATGTCGCCATTGACGATGATGGGGATTGAGGACACGGCCGCCTTGACCTCGCCCACTGCGCTCCAGTCAGCCTGACCCGTATAGAACTGCTTGCGTGTGCGGCCGTGGACCGTGACCGCCTGGACGCCCAGGCTCTCGGCCCGGCGCGCCAGCTCGGCGGCGTTACGGTTCTCATCGTCCCAGCCTAACCGCATCTTGACCGTCACCGGGCGGCTGACAGCCTTGACCGCCGCCTCCATCAGACGACAGGCCAGATCGGGCGTCCGCATGAGGGCCGAGCCGCAGGCCGATCCGGTCACTTCCTTGGCCGGGCAGCCGAAATTCAGATCGATGATATCCGCGCCCGCCGCCTCGGCCATACGCGCGCCCTCGGCCATGGTCTCGGGATCGCGGCCCACCAACTGGATCACCGTCAGCGGCAGACCGCCGCCGACCGCGGCCCGGCGCACCACGTCGGGCCGACCGCGCGCCAGTTCGGCCGAGGCCACCATCTCTGTGGCCACATAGGCTGCGCCCAGCTTAGATGCGAGCAGCCGAAACGGCAGGTCCGTGATCCCGGTCATCGGGGCCATCAGCACCCGCCCGGCGATCCGCACGTCTCCGATTTGCAATCCTGCGTTCATGCCGCCCTTACCGCCGACTGTTGAGCCTCTCGTCAAGCGGAACTGGGGCGCTTAGAAGGCCGACATGGCATTCTCAGCAATCGTAGTGGCCGCCGGCTCGGGCTCCAGGGCTGGTGGAGACAAGCAGTGGCGGGCCGTCGGCGGCCGGCCGATGGTGCGCTGGTCGGTGGAGGCCCTGCTGGCCGCAGGCGCCGATTCGGTCGTCGTCGTGGTCGCCCCCGGCGCCGAGCCGCGCGCCGCCGAGGCCCTGATCGGTCTGTCGGGTTGGAGAGCGGTTGCAGGCGGCGCCACGCGGGCCGACTCGGTTCGCGCCGGTCTCGCCGCGTTAGAGTGCACCGACGATGTTCCGGTGCTGATCCACGATGCGGCCCGCCCCTTCCTCAGCGCGGCGATGATCGAGCGCCTGCTGGAAGCGCTGAACGAGGCCGACGGCGCCCTGCCCGCCCTGCCCGTGTCCGACAGCCTGCGTCGCGGTGTCGAAGGCCTGGTCGTCGGCGGGGTCGAACGCGACAGCCTGTGGCGCGCCCAGACGCCGCAAGCCTTCCGCCTGAAGACCATCCGCGACGCCTACGCCGCCTGGACCGACGCCGACGCCCCCACTGACGAGGCCGCCGTGGTCGAACGCGCCGGGGGCCGCGTCCGGCTGGTCAAGGGCGACGCCCGATTGATGAAACTGACCTATCCTGAGGATTTCGCCATGGCCGAGGCCCTGCTGCCCAAGACCATCCGCATAGGCCAGGGCTATGACGTCCATCGCTGGGGACCGGGAGCATCGGTATGGCTCTGCGGCGTCGAGATTCCACACGACCAGACCCTGATCGGTCATTCCGACGCTGACGCGGGCCTGCACGCCCTGACGGACGCCATCCTCGGCGCCATCGCCGACGGCGACATAGGCGACCACTTCCCGCCCAGCGATCCGAAGTGGAAGGGCGCTTCTTCCGACCGCTTCCTGGTTTACGCCGCCGAGCGCGTGGCTGCGCGCGGCGGGCGGATCGTCAATGTCGACGTCACATTGATCTGTGAACAACCCAAGGTGAAGCCGCACCGTCAGGCCATGCGCGAGCGCCTTGCCGAGTTGCTGAACCTTCCGCTGGATGCGGTCAGCGTCAAGGCCACCACGACCGAGGGTCTGGGCTTCACCGGACGCAGCGAGGGCCTCGCCGCTCAGGCAGTGGTGCTGGTAGAGACGCCGGCCTAGTCTCTTGGCAGGTCGGCCGACGCCCGCTCCAGCACGGCGGCGGGCGTTTCGCTCTCCTGCATTTCGGCCACGCCCACGTCGAACTCGACCACGAATGGCGAGCGGTCCTTGCCGGCGTCGAACGCCGTACAGGCGATGACCGCCGAGATTCGTTCCGCCGCCAGCCGCGCCGCGCCGCCGCCCGTCGCCGGCAGCACGAGGGCGAACAATTCAGGCCCCAAACGCGCGGCCGTATCCTCGACCCGCACCAGACGCGACACCATGGCGCCGATCTGAGGCATGGCCCGGTCCAGCCAGCCGCCGCCGCGCGCCTGGGACACCGGCTCACGCTCGGCTACTCTCAGAACGCAGACCGACAGGGCGCGATTGCGCGACCGCGCGCCCTCGGCCACCCGCGCCAGGTGTGAGGCGAACAGATCGCGCGTGAACAGGCCCGTGGCGGCGTCCATCAGATCCGATCCGCGCACTGAATCCAGGGCGCGGCGAATCGCCTGACGGCGGCGATGGTTTTGCGCCAGAGCCAGCACCCGCCCGGCCGTCTCGTCCTCCGGTGTTTCCGCCGCCGCCACGTCAGCAAAACCCCGTCGGAACAGATCGGCCAGTTCTACCTCGCCAGCGCCGCGCAGATAGAGGACCAGCGGGATATGATAGAGACGCGTATTGCGCTTCATGCCAGAGGCGATCGACAGCGCAGGCGCATGTTCCTGGCCACCCCAAAGTATGGCGGCGTCAAAGGCGCGCTCGTGCAGGTAGTCAAAGGCTGTGTAGGGCGTCGGCGCGGCGACCACCTCGGCCCCCGCCGCCATCAAGGCGTTGGACAGGGCCAGAAATCGGCGATCCGCCGCACCCGCGGTTAATATCTGCAAGGGCGTTTCGCCCACATCGGGTGCTTGCAGCGTCACGCCGTGGGCGGCGAATGTCGCCTGCCTCAGCCGGAATTCTTCTTCCGCGATCCCAGCCCGCGTAAGTTGATCCAGACGCAATGCAGCCTGGGCCGGATGCGGCGGCGACGACATTGTCAGATCCGCGCCGCTAGTGGCGGCCTCCCCGGCGTCGATGAGCAGGATTGGCAGATAGCGAGGTGCTGCGGCGTCTCTCAGCCGTGCGACAAATGCCGGGACGTCCAGCCCGCGCGCCTCCACAATGGCGGCGTCAACCGTCAAGTCGGTCAGGGCATGGAGTGCGGCCTCAAGCGTCCGCGCTGTCATGGTGGGCCATCCCAGACGGTCCAGCCCTTCACACAGCGGCCCCACCAAGGCGTCGTCGACGGCGACGATCAATACGCGCGGATCGGAATCCAAACTTCTCTCCCCCGGCCTGAACGGCTCGCCCCCGACGCCGATACTCCAGGCACGGCTCATGATAGTGACCACGGCCCCGATCTAGCAATGGCAAGCGCGCCGGACGACGGACCAAACCCAAAGCAACCGCCCTAGGGTTCCACCCTGGACCGAATGAGGTTAATCGGTCGCTTTGACGACTGCCGAGGCCCTGGCTTGAACCAACAAATCCGATTGACGGCCCTGCCCCTTTTCTGGGGCAAGCTGGCGGTTCGCGCTTTTACCCGCAGTCGGGGGCGTGACGTCATGCTCTATACGGGCGGGGTCTCCTTTTTCGCTCTGCTGGCGGTCTTTCCCGCCATCGCCATCCTCATCGGTTTTTACAAGGTTGTCCTTTCAATCGGTCAGGTGAGCGAACAGGCGGCGGCTCTTGCCGACGTCGTGCCGCACGCCGCGCGTTCCATCTTCCTGAACGAGATTGACCGACTGGCGAACGCCTCGGCGCGCACGGTATCGGCGCAGAGCGCGTTGGCGCTGGTGATCGGCGCCTATGCCGCCCACCGGGGCTTCAAGGCCTTGCTCGCGGGGCTCAACCTGATTCACGACGAGACGGAGCCGCACGGCTTCTTCAAGTTCAACATGCTGGCCTTTCTCGTCGCCCTGGCCGCCTTCGTCCTGTTCACCATCGTCTCTGGCGCGGTCGTGACCTCACGGCTGATGGAGCACACCCATGCCCAGGATCCCGTCGGCCTGCTGGTCCTGCCTCTGGACGGCCTATGGCCGGCGCTGGGCCTGTGGCTGGGCCTGACCATGCTCTATCGCTACGCCATGTCCCATGCGACCCGGGTGGCGTGGAAGGCGGCGATCATGGGCGGGTTGATCGCCACCGTCATGTCCAGCTTCTTCTCGTGGCTCTGCGCCATCTATGTTGAACAGATCGCTCAACTGGGCGCGACCTACGGCTCGGTCGGCGCTGTCGTGGTGCTGCTGATCTGGCTGTCGTGGAACGTCAACGCCATCTTCTATGGCGGCGCCTTCGCCACCGAATTGGAAATCGCGTGGAAGCCGGGAGAGCCGGAAATCGAAACCGGCGGATCGATCGTCAGCCTTTCGGAGCGGCGCCAGTCTCGACTGTGATTGTCAGCACCCCGTCCTGCTCACTGACGTCACAGACCACCCCGCCGAGATCCGCCATCAGATAGGGCACGTCGATCCGGGCCATCGGATCGGTCGCCTGCAAGGTCAATCGAACACCGGGGGCCAGGCCTTCCATCGCCTTGCGCAGCCTCAGGCTCGGCACCGGGCAGCGGTGCCCTCTCGCATCGATGAGGACCTCGCTCAAGTCGACACCGCGTCCAGAAGCAAAGCCAGCGCGATACGGACGCTTTCCATCCTCACCTCTCCACGCCCGATGTCGCCGAATCGTCGCGCGACATGCACCACAGCGCCGTCGGGGGCGACGGCGGCGAAATGCACCAGACCCACGGGCTTTTCGACCGAACCGCCGCCGGGCCCTGCCACGCCGGTGATCGACACCGACACCGCGGCCCTTGATCGCTCGACCGCGCCCATGGCCATGGCCCGCGCGACGGGTTCCGATACCGCCCCGAACTCGCTCAACAGCGCGTCAGAAACGCCCAGAAGCTCGGCCTTCGCCTCATTGCTGTAGGTGACAAAGCCGCGGTCCAGCACGGCAGACGAGCCGGCGATTGCAGTCAGGGCAGCGGACACCAGCCCCCCGGTGCAGCTTTCCGCCGTAGCGACCATCACCCCCGCCTTCAGCGCCGCCTGGATCACGGCGGCCGCCGACGTCTCGATATCTTGCGGCAACATGACTGTGCGCTCCATCCGCGAGTCGGTCTAAACCTGCCGCCAGGGGGCGAGTCAGACGACAACGCCAGTGCCAGCGGATCGCTAATGACCGATTCCACCATGACGACGGCCCTTCGCAAGGGCGACGCGATAACACCCGCGCTGTTCGCCGTCGCCATATTCACGTCGGCGTCACTCGTTTTTGTCGTCCAGCCGATGGTGACCAAGCTGGTCCTGCCGATGCTGGGGGGATCACCCTCGGTGTGGAATACCTCAATGGTGTTCTTCCAGACCGCGCTTCTGATCGGTTACGGCTACGCCCACCTGTTGCAGCGCGTTCGGTTATTGAAGTGGCAGGCCGCCATTCACCTCGCCCTGCTTCTGGCGGCAGCCTTGTTCCTGCCGCTGCAGATCAGCGGCATGCTGGGCGAGCCTGACCCCGCTGCGCCTAGCGCCTGGTTGCTGGCGACCCTGGCCCTGTCGGTCGGAGCTCCGTTCGCCGTCCTGTCAGCCACCGCGCCGCTGTTGCAGGCCTGGTACGCTCGCGTGCGCGCCGGCCATGCCGATGGCCAGAATCCCTATGTCCTCTACGCCGCCTCCAACCTTGGCAGCTTTCTGGCCTTGCTCGCCTATCCGGCCCTGATCGAGCCGCTGATGTCGTTGTCGAGCCAGAGGACAGGCTGGACAGGCGGCTATGTACTGTTCCTCCTGCTGGTGGTGGGACTGGCGGCTGTGGTTTGGCGCCGTCGTATCCAGAACACGCCCGAGCCTGCCCCCCTGGCTGTGAGCCCGCCCCTGTCGTGGCGCGAAAAAGGCATTCTGGTCCTGCTGGCCGCTGCACCGTCCAGCCTGATGCTGGGAGTCACCGCCCACCTTTCGACCGACGTGGCCTCGGCGCCCTTCCTATGGGTCGCCCCGCTGGCCCTCTATCTGTTGACCTTCGTGATCGCCTTCCAGACCCGGCCATGGATTCCGCTGCACATCACCCTGATGTTGCAGGCGACGCTCATCATCATGATCACCGCCCTGGTGGGCATGGCGACCGGTCAATGGATTCTTCTGCTCGTCCTCCACCTGGCGGCCTTCTTCTTTACGACCCTGATGTGTCATCAGCAGATGGCTGCGCGTCGTCCGGCGCCGGATCGGTTGACGGAATTCTACCTCCTGATGTCGTTCGGCGGCGTCGTGGGCGGCGCCTTCACCGCTCTGATCGCACCCGCGGTGTTCGAGACAGTGCTGGAATATCCACTGGTGCTGGTCCTGGCCTGTCTGGCGCGGCCCTGGCTCGGCAGTCGTCCCGCCAAGCGCGAGATCTGGCTCATGGCGGCCGCCCTCACCATCGCCATCTCCGTGCCCCTGCTGTTCGAGATGATGCGCTACAGCCCCTCCATGCGCGGCATCTTCACAGAATTCGGTCTGACGAAGACGGCCCAGCTCATCCTCGGCGTCGGCGCGGTCTGCGCATTCCTAATTCGGGATCGAGTCGTGATGTTCACGGCCATCATCGCCGTCATGACCATGTCCGCCCATCATATTGGCCGGGGCTATGACTGGAACCTGTCCGATCGCAGCTTCTTCGGCGTCATGCGCGTGGCGATCACGCGCGACGACGCCATGGGCGGCGATGTCCATGTGCTGATGCATGGCACCACCCTGCACGGCGCCCAGGCCCGCGCGCCCGGCTTCGCCTGCAGCCCCACCATGTACTACGCGACATCGACACCGCTGGGTCAGGCGGCCCAGCGCATCCAGGGGCGTTCCCCTGCCGCCAAGATCGGCATCGTGGGTCAGGGATCAGGAGCCATGGCGGCCTATAAACGCGCTGCCGATGAGATGACCTTCTTCGAGATCGACCCCATGGTCGACCGCGTGTCACGCGATCCGTCGTGGTTCACATTTATCTCGAATTGCGCCGATGGCCCGATCCGCACGGTCCTCGGCGACGCTCGCCTGACGATGGCGAGAGAAGCGCCTGGCACTTATGACCTTCTGGTCATCGACGCCTTCTCTTCCGACGCCGTGCCGACCCATCTGCTGACAGTAGAAGCCATACGAGGCTATCTGGACCTGCTGAAACCCGACGGCGTGGTGGTGCTGCACCTGTCCAACCGCAACCTCGAGATCACCATGCCGGCGGTCGCCGCCGCCCGTCAGCTGGGCGCGGCCGACCTGCATCAAATCTATGTCGAACGACCTGATGCCGCTGAAATGGCCGAGGCCTCGACCGAGGCCCTGGTCATCTCTCCGACCGCCGAAGGCCTGGCCGACTTCAAGGCCGACGGACGCTGGCGCAAGCTGGCCCCGACCGAGGTCCGGCCCTGGACCGACGACTACGTCAATCTGTTCGGGGCCCTCATTCGGCAGATTAAGGGGCGCGGTTAAGCGGCTCCCGCAACGCGCGCCAGATCGGCAGTGATCCGCTCGGCGACCTTCAGACGGTCGTCGGGCGTGGGCCACTCGCCCTTCACGACGATTTTCTGATCGGGACGAATCTTCCAGAAGGCCTGGTTCTTCTGGATCAGACCGACCAGCCCCATCGGGTTGGGGAAGCTGTTGTTGCGCAGCGTCAGCACCGCGCCCTTGGGCCCGATATCGATGCGTTCGATGCAGGCCGTGCGGCAGTTGGCCTTGATGCCGACGATGCGCAGAAGCTGCTGCGCCTCGTTCGGCAGCGGGCCGAACCGATCGATCAGTTCGGCGGCCAGGGCTTCGCGGTCCTCGCTGCGTTCGGCGTCCGACAGACGGCGATACAGGCTGAGGCGAACATTGAGATCCGGCACATAGGCCTCTGGAATCAATACCGCCGCACCGACGTTGATGGATGGCGACCAGCCCCGGTCGGCCACGGCCTCGCCCTGCTCACGCAATTCGGCGACGGCGTCCTCCAGCATCTGCTGATACAGCTCGACCCCGACCTCGCGGATATGGCCCGACTGCTCGTCGCCCAGCAGATTGCCGCCCCCGCGCTGGTCCAGATCGTGGCTGGCCAGTTGGAAGCCCGCGCCCAGGTTGTCCAGTGACTGCAGCACCTGCAGACGCTTCTCGGCCGATAGGCTCAAGGGACGTTTCGGATCAGTCGTCAGATAGGCGAAAGCCCGCGCCTTGGACCGGCCAATGCGGCCTCGGATCTGGTGCAGTTGGGCCAGACCGAACATGTCGGCGCGGTGCACGATCAGGGTGTTGGCCGTCGGAATGTCGATGCCGCTCTCGACAATGGTGGTCGAGACCAGCACGTCATAGCTGCCGTCGTAGAAGGCGCTCATCACGTCTTCCAGCTGGGTCGGGGTCATCTGGCCGTGGCCGACGACGAACTTCACTTCGGGCACCTGCTCGCGCAGGAACTTCTCGATTTCCGGCAGTTCCTTCAAGCGCGGCGCGACATAGAAGGCCTGACCGCCGCGGTATTTCTCGCGCAGCAGGGCCTCGCGCACCAGCACCGGGTCCCATGGCGTGACATAGGTCCGCACCGCCAGACGGTCGACCGGCGGCGTGGCGATGATCGACATCTCGCGAATGCCCGACAGCGCCATCTGCAAGGTGCGCGGAATGGGCGTGGCCGTCAGGGTCAGCAGGTGAACGTCGGCCCGCAGCGACTTCAGCTTCTCCTTGTGCTTGACGCCGAAGTGCTGCTCCTCGTCGACGATCACCAGGCCCAGATCGCGGAAGCCAACCTGTTCGGCCAGCACGGCGTGGGTGCCGACGACGATCTCGAACGTTCCGTCCTTGAGGCCCGCGCGCGTCTCGTTGGCGTCCTTGGCCGTGACCATGCGCGACAGGTGCCGCACCGTGATCGGCCAGCCCGCGAAGCGCTCGCTGAAGGTCTTGAAGTGTTGACGCGCCAGGAGGGTCGTCGGACAGACGACCGCCACCTGTTGCCCCGTCATGGCCACGACGAAGGCGGCGCGCAGGGCCACTTCCGTCTTGCCGAAGCCGACATCGCCGCAGATCAGACGATCCATAGGCGTGCCCTTGCCCAGGTCCTCCAGCACGTCGCCGATGGCGTTCAACTGGTCGTCCGTCTCCTCATAGGGGAAGCGGGCGCAGAACTCGTCGAACAGGCCGGACGGCGGCACGATGGCGTCGGACACCCGCATGGCGCGCTTGGCGGCCAGGGCGATCAGGCCCTCGGCCATGGCGCGCAGGCGCTCCTTGGCCTTGGCCTTGCGGCCCTGCCACCCGGCCCCGCCCAGACGGTCCAGTTGCACCCCGTCGGCGTCGGTGCCGTAGCGGGTCAGCAGATCAATGTTCTCAACCGGAAGATACAGCTTGCTGTCGCCCGCGTAGAGCAGTTCCAGACAGTCGTGCGGCGCTTCCTGGATCTCCAGCGTCTTCAGGCCCTCATAGCGCCCGATCCCGTGATCCAGGTGGACGACCAGATCGCCCGCCGTCAGGGCCGAAGCCTCGGCCAGGAAGTTGGAGGCCCGCCGCTTGCGCCGGGGCCGCGCCAGACGGTCGCCAAGAATGTCGGTCTCGGAAATGACCGCCACATCATCCGTGACGAAGCCGTGCTCGACCGGCAGGACTGCGCGCAGATAGATGTCCTTGGGCGAGGCCAGAACGTCTGCCCAGTCGCGCACCGGCAGGACGTGTTCCAACCCGTGATCCGATAGCATGGCCGCCAGACGCTCGGACGAGCCCTCGCTCCACGAGGCGAACAGGACCCGCTTGCCGTCGACCTTCAGCCGCTCGGCGTGTTGGGCTACGGCGGCGAACAGATTGACGCTGTCCTGGGTGCGTTCGGCGGCGAAGCTGTGGCCCAGACGCCCGCCGGCGTCCTCGCCGCCCCGCATCGCATCGGCGGCCAGCGGCGACAGGCGGCGCACGGCGCGACCGGCCAGGGCGCTGTTCCACTCGCCTTCGTCCAGATAGAGGCTCTGCGGCGCCGGGGCGCGATAGGCCGCGCCGCCCTTGCCCTTGGCCGCTTCCTTGCGCGCCTCATAGGCGTCGGTCGTCAGGCTCCAGCGCTCGGCGCGGGCCTGCTCGACCTGGCTGTCGAGGAAGACCGGCGCCGTGTCGGGCAGGAAGTCGAACAGGGTGTCGAGCCGGTCGTAGAAGAGCGGCAGCCAGTGCTCCAGACCCTGACGCCGCGCGCCCTCGCTGACCGCAGCGTACATGGGCTCGTCGCCCGCCGCGCCGAACAGGTTCAGATAGCCGGTGCGGAAGCGCGAGATCGACTCGGCGTCCAGCAGGATCTCCGACACCGGCAGCAAGGCTACCTGCTTCAGCTGTTTGGTCGAGCGCTGGGTCTCGGGATCAAAAGCTCGGATCGATTCCAGCTCGGTCCCGAACAGGTCCAGACGCACCGGCTCGTCAAAGCCCGGCGGGAAGACGTCGATGACGCCGCCGCGAATGGCGTACTCGCCGCGTTCCGACACAGTCGAGGCGCGGACATAGCCGTTGGCCGAGACGTAGCGTTCCAGCGCCGTCGTATCCAGATCGTGGCCCACGCGGGCCTCGAACCCGGCACCGGTGACGGCCTGACGCGGCGGCGTGCGCTGGGTCACGGCGGCGATGGTGGCGACGACCAGAAGCGGTTTGGGGTCCGACGGATCGCGCTGGGCCAGTCGGGTCAGGGTCGCCATCCGCTGGGCCGAGACCGAGGCGGTCGGGCTCAGCCGGTCATAGGGCAGGCAGTCCCAGGCCGGATATTCAAGAACTTCAATGTCCTTAGCGAAGAAGCCGAGTGTCTGGGTGAAATTACCCGCGCGCTGATAATCGCGCGCCACCAGCAGACCGACGCCGCCCTGGGCCCTCAGCCGTTCGGCGACGACCAACGCGTCCAGCCCCTCGGGCGCGCCGCCCAGTTCGACGTCACGCCGCGCCATCGCCTCACTCATCAACCGATACCCTTGGCCACTTCGGCGGCGACGTGTTCACGCATGAAGGCCCGGATGCGCGCCAGCATCGGCCCGTCGAACTCAGGCGGGGTCGGCTCTTTCTCGATGATCCAGGCGTAGAGGTACTGATCCTCTTCATCCAGAAGCGTCTCGAGCTGATCCAGCTCATCGTCGCTCAGCGTCGGACCGACCTGATCGGTGAAGGGGCCCAGCACCATGTCGGCTTCGCGGAAGCCGCGTCGCCACGCGCGATACGAGATCCGGCCCAGGCGTTGGTGCTTCAGAGCATCCTCTGAACGTGCGTCAATTTCGGCCACGCGGTTCCTTGCCCGGTCCGTTCATGTGAAGAGTTGGATCAGATAGCGTTCCCGTTCCGTTTTCGCCAGCTATGCTGAGGCTAATGCGGCCCGAGATTCTCTTTCCCCTGTTTGCGGACGTCTCCACCCTCAAGGGCGTGGGGCCTCGAAGCGCGCCTCTGGTGCACAAGCTGGCGGGTCCGTTGGTGCGCGACGTGCTGTTCCTGTCGCCTTCGGGGATCATCCAGCGCCGTCGCACGACCGCCGCCGCCGCCGTCGAGGGCGAGATTGGCGTCTTCGACGTTTTGATCGACCGGCTGATCCCGCCGCACAAGATTGGCGCCCCGCTGAAGATGCGGGCCTCGGACGACACCGGTTTCGTCCACCTGATCTGGTTTGCGGGTTCGCCCCGCCATATCGAGAGCCTGGCCCCGCGCGGCGAGCGGCGGCTGGTGACGGGCAAGGTCGAGCGCTTCAACAACGAGGTGCAGATCGCCCACCCCGACTACATCCTGCCGCTGGACAAGGCAGACGAGATTCCCCTGTCCGAGCCCGTCTATCCGGCGACGCAGGGCCTGACCTCGCGCGTGGTGAGGAAGCTGGCGCAGGGCGCGCTGACCGCTGCTCCAGAGCTGGCCGAGTGGCAGGACGCCGCCTGGCTGTCGGCGCGGCGCTGGCCCGGCTGGCGCGCGGCGCTGGACAGCCTGCACGCGCCCACGTCCGAAATGGACCTGGCGCCCGAGGCGGCCGCGCGTCAGCGTCTGGCCTATGACGAGTTGTTCGCGCACCAGTTGGCTCTGGCGCGCCGTCGCCGCGCGCGTCAAATCACACCGGCCGCACGAATCACGGCGGGCGAGGCCTCGCGGCGGATGCTGGCCGCCCTGCCCTTCACCCTGACCGGCGCCCAGGCCCGCGCCGTTGAGGAAATCCGCGCCGATCTGAGCTCGGGCGAACAGATGGGCCGGCTGCTACAAGGCGACGTGGGTTCGGGCAAGACCGCCGTCGCCGCCCTGGCTCTGGCCGATGCCGCCTCCAGTGGCTTCCAGTCCGCCCTGATGGCCCCAACCGAAATCCTGGCCCGCCAGCACTATCAGCGGCTGGCTCCGATGCTTGAAGAAGCCGGGATCACGACTGTCCTGCTGACCGGCCGAGACACTCAAGCCGAACGGCGCAAACGGCTGGCCGCTCTGGCCTCCGGCGAGGCCCAGATCGCCATCGGCACCCACGCCCTGTTTCAGGACGCGGTGCAGTTCAACCGGCTAGCGCTGGCGGTCATCGACGAACAGCACCGCTTCGGCGTCAACGAGCGCCAGCGGCTTCAGGCCAAGGGCGATCCGACCATCGGCGGCGTCCACCTGCTGACCATGTCCGCCACGCCGATCCCGCGCACGCTGGAACTGACCCAATACGGCGAACTGGAAGTCAGCCGCCTGATGGAAAAACCGCCGGGCCGCACGCCCGTCGCCACCGCCGTCGTGCCTCTGGTCCGCATCGGTGAAGTCGCCAAACGGCTCAAGGCGGCCATCGACAGCGGCGCGCAAGCCTACTGGATCTGCCCCCTGGTGGCCGAGTCCGAAGCCATCGACCTGGCCGCCGCCGAGGAACGCGCCGCCGACCTGCGCCGCATCCTTCAGGTCGAGGTCGGCTTGGCCCACGGCCAGATGCCCGGCGCCGAACGCGAGGCGGTGATGGCCGAGTTTGCCGAGGGCCGCATCCCGCTGCTGGTGGCCACCACGGTCGTCGAGGTCGGGGTGGACGTGCCCAACGCCTCAATCATGGTCATCGAACACGCCGACCGTTTCGGCCTGGCCCAACTTCACCAACTGCGGGGCCGCGTCGGGCGCGGCGCCAAGTCCAGTTCCTGCATCCTGCTGTATGGCGGTCAGGACGGCGCTCTTGGGGAAACCGCACGCGAGCGGCTGGAGACCCTGCGTCGTACCGAGGACGGCTTTGAAATCGCCGAGGAGGATTTCCGTCTGCGCGGCGGCGGCGACCCCCTGGGCCTGAAGCAAAGCGGCTTCCCCGCCTATCGCTTCGCCGATCCGATCAAGCACCGCTCGCTGATGCTGGCGGCGTCGGATGACGCCCGCCTGATCCTGGGCCGCGACCCCGACCTGACCAGTCCGCGCGGCGAAGCCGTGCGGGTGCTCGAATCCCTGTTCGACTGGCGCAACGACCGGTCGGGGGTGGATTAGGCTGCGGGCGTCTGCTTCGCCTTCCAAGCCGCCAGCCGCGCCACCGCATCGGCCTCGATGTCAGCATAGAACAGGTTGTAGGGGCGCGCCTTGCGACGGTCGGCCCAGCCGCTGAACTCCCGGAAGGATTCCGACTTCAACACGGTATGGCGCAACAGGCCGTCCCGACACTGTGTCGCGATCTGCCGGTCGATGAAGGCCGGTCGCACGCCCCATTCGAGGCCCGTGGCGTTGGCGGCGCCCAGATGCCGTCGCGCTGGAACCACCATGCCGTCGTCGCTGCCCGACACCGGGTTCACACAAAGCGACGGACGGTCGCCTAGTTCGACGAGTTGTCCGCGATCATTCCAGACCAAGGCGCGACGCAACCGACGACGTGCGGCGCCCTCATCGCCCTCGCCCACCTGGGACCAGCCGACGACGCAGCCCGTTTGATCTCGTACATGGCAGGCTGCGATCGGCGCCGTTTGTTTCAAATCAACGATGGCGTCCATCAGATAGACCGCGACCAGGCGCTGGCGCAGCGCTGAATCCTTGGCCACGCGCTCATGCACCAGACGGGCGATCAGATCCGCCCCCTGCTCCACGCCCGCCAGAATGATCGGCTCGCGAGGGTGGACGGCCAGCCATTGATCCAACGCCTTTTCCACGTCGCCGTAGGCGAAGGCGCGGGCTTCGCGCGCGTCCTCGCGCAGGGTCAGGCGGGTATAGAGGCTAGCCTGGCGATAGCGCGGTGCGCTGATGGCACCGGCGCGCGCGAACGGTCCGGCGTAGTTGGGGATCACTACCCGTTTCAGATAGGCGTCCGCCTTGCGGTCCCCGATCGGACCGTTCCAGCCAGACCCGCCGTCATAGGTGGTCGACTGGAGGAAGAAGATGGCGGCGTCGCCGGCGCCAGGCGCCCGTGCGTCGCGCAGGGCCCAAGCAGCGGCTTGCCGGTAGTCCGGCGCGGCTGGCGGTTCATAGGTCTGGAACGGAACCTGTGGGTCCAGCCCGGCCTTGAGGATGTCGCCGCGCCAGACGGCTACGGCGGCCACCAGAATGACGACCAGCGCAAAGCCCGTGTAGCCGACCCATTGGCGCAAGGTCAGGCTAGGCCTCTTCATCGATAGGGATCCGACTGCGACAGGAAGTCCTGAACATAGCGACGCACGCCTTCTTCCAGAGGCGTCGACTGGCCGTTGAATCCGACCGCCCGGATGCGGTCCATGCTGGCCTCGGTAAAGTACTGATACCGATCGCGGATCGCCTCGGGCATATCCACATAGGCGATGGACGCCTCCTTGCCCGCCGCCGCGAAGGTGGCGCGCGCCAGGTCGGCGAAGGACCGCGCCTGACCCGAGCCGGCGTTGAACACGCCCGACACGTCCGGCGTCTGTAGCAGCCAATCGATGATGTTCACCACGTCGTCGACATAGACGAAGTCCCGCAGCTGGCCGCCGTCGGGATAGTTGGGGTTGTGCGAGCGGAACAGGCTGACCGTCTCGCCTGCCTGCACCTTGGGCCAGATCTGGGCCACGACCGACTTCATCCCGCCCTTGTGGCCCTCGTTCGGCCCATAGACGTTGAAGAACTTAAGCCCCGCCCACTGACGCGGCGCCTGACCGCGATCCGCTTGACGCACCGCATACTGGTCGAACAGATATTTCGAGTATCCATAGGCATTTAGCGGACGAAGCACATTCAGGCTCTCAGGATCGTCGCGATCCTCGAACCCCGTCTCACCATCGCCATAGGTCGCCGCCGACGAGGCGTAGATCATCCGCACGTCGCGAAGGGCGCACCAGTCCCAGACGTCGCGCGACAGGCTGAAGTTGGTGCGCAGGATCAGGTCGGCGTCCGGCTCGGTCGTCGAGGAGATGGCGCCCATGTGCACCACGGCCTCGATCCGCTCGGCGTGGCGTTCCAGTTGCTCGAACAGCTCTTCCGGCGCCCACAGGTCCGCGATCGGGTGCTTGGCGATGTTCTTCCACTTGGCGAGATCGGCCGTCTCCAGCCGATCGCAGACGACCACGTCCCAGGCGTCGCTCTCGCACAGGCGCGCCACGATGTTGGAACCGATGAAGCCCGCGCCTCCGGTTACAACGATCATACGCGGGATCATTCGGCGGCTCCAGTCGTCATCTTTTCAATGGTCTTCGTGGTGGAATAGCCGTCGGCGAAATCGGCCAGACGGACGACGCCGCCCCAGCTCTCGACCTCGGTCGCGCCGACCACCTTGTCCTTGGTGTAGTCCGCGCCCTTGATCAGGACATCGGGCCGCAGCCGCTCGATCAGGGCCATCGGCGTCGGATCATCAAAGGCCGTCACCCGGTCGACGCTGGCCAGACCGCCGATGACGACGGCGCGACTGTCCAGATCATTGACCGGCCGCCCTTCGCCTTTCAGACGACGCACCGAGGCGTCGGTGTTCAGCGCCACCACCAGCCGGTCGCACCAACTGCGCGCCTGGGCCAGATAGGCCACGTGACCGCGGTGCAGGATGTCGAAGCAGCCGTTGGTGAAGCCGACCTTCAGCCCCTGACGCTTCCACGCCTCGACCTGATCCGACAGTTCGTCCAGCGGCGTGACCTTGGACTGGGCCAGGGCCGCGTGCTGGCTCATCTCGGCTTCGATCAGTTCGGCGGGCGTGACGACCGCCGTACCGCTCTTGCCCACCACCACGCCCGAGGCCAGGATGGCGAACTGCACCGCCGTCTCCAGCGACGCGCCCGCGCCCAGCGCCAGACCCAGGGCCGCCAGCGAGGTATCGCCAGCGCCGGAGACATCATAGACCTCGCGCGCCCGACCGGGGAAATGCACCACGCCGCCGTCGCGACGTGCCAGGGTCATGCCCTTGCCGGCGCGCGTGACCACGACCGCCTTGGCCGTGGTCGCCGCCAGCAGGGCCGCCAGCGCCGCCTCGACCTCTGCGTCCGTCTCAACCGGCAGGCCGGTGGCCCCAGCCAATTCGCTGGCGTTCGGCTTGATCAGATCGACCGCGCCATAACGGGCGAAGTCGCGCCCCTTGGGGTCCACGATCACCGGCGCGCCGTATTCCCGACCGGCCCACAGCGCCGCCGCGATCAGAGCGTCGTCCACCACGCCCTTGGCGTAGTCAGACAGCAGGATGGCCTTGGCGTCCTTGAACACCGTCTTCTCGACATAGCCGCCGGCGGCGGGCTGTTCGTCGTCCAGCCGCAGCAGTTGCTGACCGGCGGCGACGAAGCGCGTCTTGACGATGGTGGCCGCGCCCTCGGGGCGGACCAGGGCGTCCTCGACACGGTCCTCGGCCGCGATCAGGTCGGTCAATTCCGCGCCCGCTGCGTCCTGACCGGCGACAGCGCCCAGCCGGGCCTGCCCGCCCAGAGCCGCGACGTTGCGGGCCACATTGCCCACGCCGCCAGGCATGGCCACGGTACGACGCGCGCGCAGGACGGGGATCGGCGCCTCGGGTGAGATGCGGCTGACCTCGCCATAGACGTAGCGGTCCAGCATCAGGTCGCCCACGCAGGCGACCTTCAACTCATGCACCTGCGCCAGCAGACCCTGCAGCGCGCCCAAATCTAGTGATCGTTCAGCCATGACGCCGAACTACCGGATTCAGGCCAGGTTCGCCATCGGCGCCTTGGCGCCCACCTTGATAGCCAGGTCATCGAAGGCGATCAGTTCGGCGGCCAGGGCCTCGAACTGGTCCAGCGGCACCATGTTGGGGCCGTCCGACGGAGCGTTGTCGGGGTCTTCGTGCGTTTCCAGGAAGACGGCGTCCACGCCCACGGCCACGGCGGCGCGCGCCAGAACCGGCACAAACTCGCGCTGGCCGCCCGAGGACGTGCCCTGCCCGCCCGGCTGCTGCACGCTGTGGGTCGCGTCGAAGACGACGGGGCAGCCGATCTCGCGCATGATCGGCAGCGACCGCATATCGCTGACCAGGGTGTTGTAGCCGAAGCTGGCGCCGCGCTCGCAGGCCATGACGTTGGGGTTGCCCGCGCCGACCACCTTGGCGATGACGTTCTTCATGTCCCAGGGGGCCAGGAACTGCCCCTTCTTGATGTTGATCGCCTTGCCCGTGGCGGCGGCGGCCAGCAGCAGGTCAGTCTGACGCGACAGGAAGGCCGGGATCTGCAGCACGTCCACGGCCTCGGCCACGCCTTCGCACTGGGCCTCGGAGTGGACGTCGGTCAGCGTCGGCAGGCCGGTGACTTCGCGGATTTCAGCAAAGATCGGCAGCGCGTCCTTCAGGCCGATGCCGCGTGCGGCGGTGGCGCTGGTGCGGTTCGCCTTGTCGAAGCTGGTCTTGTAGATGATGCCGACGTTCAGCCGCTCGCCGATCTCCTTCAACCGATGCGCCGTTTCAAGCGCGTGCTGGCGGCTTTCCATCTGGCAGGGGCCGGCGATAAAGACGATGCGGCCGCCGCCGCCGATCACGACGGGCTTCTTCAGACCAGCGGACAGTTCGATGACGGCGTTGGGATGGTTCACGGCGGCGCTTTCGGCTGTTTGAATCGATAAAGTCGCGGGTTTGTGGCGCAACTTTGCGTCCGACAGGTGGCGTCGAACCCTCAGCTACGCAACCTACAGGGCGACTCAGCGCCTGACCACACGGCTGTGTAGCCTGTGTTATCTTGGTCCCATGCGCACACCCTCACCCAGCCCTCTCATCTCGACCCAGGACCTTGCGGATCGCCTCGGCGCGCCAGACTTGCGGATCATCGACGCCAGTTGGTGGCTGGATGGCCGGAATGCCCGCGCAAACTTCCAGGCGGAGCGGTTGCCAGGCGCGGCCTTTCTCGATCTGGAGGCCGTCTCAGACCCCGCCAGCCCCTACCCTCATATGCTGCCAACCCCCCAGGCGTTCGCCGAGACCATGGGCGAGATGGGGATCGGCGAGAGCGACCACATCGTTGTCTATGACGCCCAAGGCCTGTTCTCGGCGGCGCGGGTCTGGTGGATGCTGCGTATCATGGGCGCCGGCTGCGTGCGGGTGCTGGATGGCGGCTTGCCGAAATGGCGCGCCGACGGGCGGCCTCTGGAACGCGGCGCTATCGCTTCCGGAAAAAGCTCAAACTTCCACGCCGTTTTCGAGGCGAACGCTGTCGTCAATCTCGAACAGGTCAGGCAGGCTTTAGGCGGCCGCATTCAGGTGGTGGACGCGCGCGGCGCGCCGCGTTTTCGCGGCGAAGCGCCCGAACCGCGTGCCGGCGTGCGATCTGGACATATGCCCGGCGCGCTCAACCTGCCCTTCGGACAACTCTTGAACGCGGATGGAACGATGAAGCGTGGTGCGCCCCTCGAAGCCGCATTCCGAGACGCCGGCGTTGATCTGGGCCCGCCGGTCATCACCACCTGCGGATCGGGCGTCACCGCCGCCATCCTCAGTCTGGCCTTGGAAGAGCTGGGCTTGCGGTCACGACTCTATGACGGTTCATGGGCCGAATGGGGCTCACGCGAAGACGTCGCTGTCGAGGTCGGCTGACCCGTCACGCAGGCGTCGGCTGGACCGCTCCCTCATCCTTTTCGCCGCGCGACACCACTGTCGCCACGACCAGATCGCCGGTCACATTCAGCGAGGTTCGGCACATATCGAGGAAGCGATCCACGCCCAGGATAAGACCGATCCCTTCCGGCGGCACGCCCACCATGGCCAGGATCATGGCGATGACCGGCAGGCTCCCCGCCGGCACGCCCGCCGTGCCAACCCCGCCCAGGATACAGACCAGCATGACGATGAACTGCTGGCCGAGGCTCAGGTCCACTCCGAAGAACTGCGCCAGGAACAGCACGGTAACGCCTTCAAACAGGGCGGTGCCGTTCTGGTTGGCGGTAGCCCCCACCGTCAGGACGAAACGGGCGATCTTGCGGGGCAGGCCCAGGTTCTGCTCCGCCACACGCAAGGATATCGGCAGGCTGGCGTTGGATGAAGCGGTAGAGAAGGACACCACCATGGCCTCCCGGATGTTCCGGAAGAACTTCAGCGGAGACATCCCGCCAAGAGTCGCGATGCAGATCGGATAGACGACGAACATGTGAATCGCCATGGCCCCGACCGCTACGCCGACAAAGGCGGCAAGCCGCAGCAGCAATTCCCAGCCGAACAGCGCCGCCAGATTGAACATCAGGCAGGCGATGGCGATCGGCGCCAGTCTGATGACCAGGTTGATCAGCGTCATCATGACCTCGAACAGGCCTTCGATCGTCTGCTGCAGTCGATCGGTCGCCGGACTCTTGGCCAACACCAGCCCGATGCCAAACAGCAGGGCAAAGACCATGACCGGCAGAATCTCGTTCTGCGCCGCCGCCGTGAAGACATTGGCCGGGACTAGGTCAAGAAAAAAGTCGCCGGCCCGCACGGCGTCAGGGGCGCTGCCGACGATCGAGGCCGCGCCGCTGCGGCCCTGCTCCAGCAATTGCTGAGCCAGAGCCGGGTCCACGCCGTCGCCAGGGCGGACGACATTGACCATCACCATGCCGATCAGCACCGCAATGGCGGAGATGAAGACTGTGAACAGCAGGCTCTTGGTCCCAGCCCGCCCCAGGGTCTTCAGGTCTCCCATCTCGGCCACGCCGACCACCAGCGCCGAGAACAGCAGGGGCAGAACCAGCATGAACAGCAGACGAAGAAAGATCTGGCCGGCGGGTCCGGTGATGTTGGACGTCAACCACAGAACCCAGGGTGCGTCGCCGCCGACGGTCAGGTTGACCATCAGGCCGCCGAACAATCCAAGGACGAAGCCGATGAGCATCAGCACGTGAAGCGGCAGATTCTTCTTGGTCGTCGTGGTCATGCGTCCCCCATTTTCCCCAACAGGCCTCTACCGAATGGGCAGGCCGTAGATCAGCCCGCTCGGCCTTGCGCTCCACTGGGCGTTCAGTCCCCGGGCCAGATTCAGCGCTGATTGCTGGCCAAGGTTCCGCTCAAAAATCTCGCCATAGTTGCCGCCGGCCGCGATAGCATCCCGCGCCCAACTGCGAGGCAGGCCCAGCGAAGGACCGAATTCGCCTTCTTCCCCCAACAGCCGCCGGATGCGTGCATCCTGACTGTCACGCTGCAACCCCGCCACATTGCTCTTGGTCACGCCTAGTTCCTCGCCAAGGATCAGCGCGTTTAAGGTCCAGCGGATCACTGCCGTCCACTGGTCATCGCCACGCCGCACGACCGGGCCTAGCGGCTCCTTGGAAATGACGTCGGGCAGGACGGCGTGCTGTTGCGGATTAGCAAGCGTCGTCCGCGCCGCCGCCAGGGCCGATATGTCGGCGGTAAAGGCGTCGCATTCCTCACGGGCATAGGCCTGCCGGGCCTCTTCCTCGGTCTTGACGACAACCGGACGGAACTCGATCCCGCGTGTGCGGAAATAGTCCTCGACGTTCAGTTCGGTGGTCGACCCCGACTGGACGCATATCCTCGCGCCGTTGAGCTCGGAGGCGCTGTTGAGGTTCAGCGCGCGGCGAACCAGAAAGCCCTGTCCGTCATAGTAGTTGATGCCCGCGAAGCTCAGTTCGCCGCCAGCGTCGCGGCTCATGGTCCAGGATGTATTGCGCCACAGGACATCAACGCGCCCGTCGCGCAGGGCCTCGAACCGCTGCTCGGCGGTCAGGGGCACAAATCTGACCGCGTTCGGATCGCCGAATATCGCCGCCGCCGTTGCGCGACAGAAGTCGACGTCGAAGCCCCGCCAGGCGCCGCGATTATCCGTGAAGGCGAACCCCACCAGCCCCTGATTCACCCCGCAATTCAGACGCCCGCGCTGCTTGATCGCGGCCAGGGTCGGACTGGCGACGTCGGCCGGCATGACAGTCGTGGTTGGCCGAGAGGTAGGCGTCGTTGGGGCTTGATCGGTTTCGGCTGGACGCTCGCAGCCCGCTGTCGCCAGCAATAGCGCCAGCGATATTCCCGTCACGATCCTCGCCGCCCGCATTCCGTTGCCCTCGTCCGCTTGCGCCCCCGCTTACTTTAGAGCCCTCTGGACCCAGAACCGCAACCCGCTGGAGCCCTTATGCCTCGCCTTTCCGACCGTACCCGCCTGATCGCCTCCGCAACGCGACGCGGTCAGGGGCGTCGGCCCGTCAATCCGCCGGTCGAGCGCGCCTCCACCATGCTCAGCGATGATCCGGCATCGATGCAGGATTCGACGCCGGGGCCCATCTACGGCCTGGATGGGACCAGCGCCGCCCGCGAACTGCGAGCGGCCCTTGCCGACCTGGAGGAGGCCAGCCAGGTCTTCCTGGTCCCCTCAGGTCTCGCCGCCGTGACCGTCCCCCTGCTGGCCCTGCTGCGCCCCGGCGACGAGGTGGTGACCAGCGACGCCGTCTATGGCCCCACCCGCCGCTTCCTGACCCGGCACCTGGCTGCGCGAGGGATCACCACCCATTTCCATCCTGCGGGCGCCTCCACCTCGCACATCCTGTCGCTGTGCGGCGAACGAACCCGCCTGTTGCTGATCGAATCCCCTTCGTCCCTGACCTTCGAGATCGTCGACGTCCCCGCCCTTGCCCAGGCCTGCAAGGCCCGCGGCGTACTGACGGTGATGGACAATACCTGGGCGGCGGGTCTGGCTTTCCAGCCGCTGGCGCATGGAGTGGACGTCAGCGTCCAGGCCGTCACCAAATACGCCGCCGGCCATTCCGACCTGCTGATGGGCGCAATTGCGGTTGAGGACGACCAGGTCGCCCGCGCCATTCTACATACCATCGAGGACATGGGCTGGCACGTTTCGCCCGACGACGCCTGGCTGGCGCTGCGGGGCCTGCGCACCCTGCCGCTGCGCTACAATGAGGCGCTCAAGTCCGCGCTGCAGGTCGCCGAATGGCTGCAAACCCGGCCAGAGGTCGAGCGCGTTCTTTTCCCGCCCCTGCCCGGCTCGGTCGGCCACAACCTGTGGCGACGCGACTATTCCGGCGGCGCGGCCCTGATGGGCGTCGTCATGAAGGGCGGCGACAAGGCGCGGGCGCACGCTCTGATGAGCGCGCTCAGCCTGTTTGGCATGGGCTATTCATGGGGCGGCTTCGAAAGCCTGATCACCCACGAAACTCCGCAGTTGGCCTATCGCCAGCATGAAACCGCCCTGCCGGGTCAGTTGCTGCGGCTCCACGTGGGGCTGGAAGATCCCACCGACCTGATCGCGGATCTGAAAAAAGGTCTTGAGGCATGGCGCGCCCAGCAGGACTCGAACCTGCAACATCCCGCTTAGAAGGCGGGTGCTCTATCCGGTTGAGCTATGGGCGCCTTCGGCCGCGACCGCCGCATTCGGACCTAGTGGGTCCAGGACTGCTTGCGGTTGGTGGCGAAATTATCGGCGTATGCCTTGAGGATCAGCGGGGCGTCCTGCGGTTCGTGCAGGCGGAAGGCGATGCCGTGACGTTCGGCGTATTCAATCGCCTCTTCCTTGGTCTCGAACGTCAGACGCACCTGACCATTCATGTCTGTGGTGCTGGTCCAGCCCGTCAGCGGGTCCTGCGTCCGCGCCGACGCCGGTTCGAACTCCAGACGCCAGTCGTTGGTCTTGGCCTTGCCCGACTGCATCGCGGTCTTGGCCGGGCGATAGATGCGAGCGAGCATGGCGGAATCCTTCGGCGACTTCTCTTGCCGGGTGCATAACCCGACGTCGTCGCCCGGTCCAGCCATCCGCAACGACTTCAGGCGGCGAGCGTAGTCGAACCTGCGTCAATCCAGCGCCGTGCTGCGCGCTGGGCCTCGGCGATCTCGTCGTGCTCCATCTCCTCGCTCATCTCACGACGATAGATGCGGGCCTCGACCGAGCCCTTCATGGCCGCCAGGTTGAAGATCATATGGGCGGAGACCCGATCGATGGGGCATCCGTCCAGACCGGCGGAATAGGCCAGTCCCAGTCGGAACAGGGCGTCGCCGTCCATATCAATGGTGGGCAGCGGCAAGGCCGCAGTCTCAAGAGCCTCAGGCGCGGTGTGATGCGCGATCATAGCCAGTCCTCCGGGCGTTGGTCATTCTGACCCTGCCTTTCGAACGCCATTCAAATACCAGCGGTTTGAAGTTAAAGTTAACGCGCCCGCTGGCCGAACAGAAGCTTTCGCGCATCCTCGGCCGCCTTGCCGGAAGCGGCCAGGTTGGCGCGCCATTCCTCGCCCACCGCCCTGCCCGCCTTGACCGCCGGTCGCGCGCCCACGCGATCCATCCAGGCCGCCAGATGCGGGAACTCCGCCAGATCCTGTCCTTGATGCGCCGGCAATATCCACGGCCAGATCGCCATATCGGCGATAGAGTAGTCGCCCGCGACATAATCCCGATCCGCCAGCCGCCGGTCCAGCACGCCGTAGAGCCGGTGCGTCTCGTTGGTGTAGCGCTGGACACCGTAGGCGATCTGCCGCTGATCCTTGATCATAGCCGGGGCGTACTGACGGAAATGATGCGTCTGACCGGCCATCGGTCCCAGGCCTCCGACCTGCCAGAACAACCACTGATCGACCTCGACCCGGGCGCGCGCATCGGTCGGATAGAACTGTCCCGACTTCACGCCCAGATATTGCAGGATGGCGCCGGACTCGAAGATCGAAAGCGGCTGCCCGTCTGGGCCTTCGGGATCGACGATGGCGGGCATCCGGCCATTGGGGCTGAGGGCCTGAAACGCCGGCGCGAACTGTTCGCCAGCGCCGATGTTCACCGGCTTGACCACATAGGGCAAGCCCATTTCCTCTAGGGCAATGGAAATCTTCCAGCCGTTTGGCGTGGGCCAGTACCAGAGCTCGATGGGCGCGTTCATCATTGTCGCTTTCTGCTCGCGTGACAGGCCAGACATGGCCCGCGCAAGATGAACAGACAAGGCGCAAACCTGACACCAATGTTCAGGACGAGTTCATGCGCTGCGATCGATCCTGCCCTCCTGTTCAACGGCGCGTCCGCAGCTTTTCTTCGGCGCCCAGACCACGGAGACGTACAGATGAACCGCCTCACCAAGGCCGCCATCGTCGCCCTGGCGCTGACCACGACGGCCGCGCCGTTGGCGGCCCAGGCCCAGAACCGCGATCATCGCGAATATCGTCAGGATCGCCGCGATGATCGCAGGGACGACCGCAACGATCGTCGCGAATGGCGACAGGATCAACGCAACGATCGCCGGGAGTGGCGTCAGGATCGCCGGGATGACCGCCGCGACTGGCGTCAGGACCAACGCGCCGACCGATGGGACCGCAACAACCGCGACTGGTGGCGTGGCCGTCCCGAGTTCCGCGACTATCGCGGCGCCCGCAATGGCTACTGGTATGCGCCAGGCCGAGGCTACTACCGTGTCGATCCGCGCTATCAGAGCTATCGCTGGCGTCAGGGCGCCTATCTGCCCTCTGCCTATCGCGGCTACTACGTCAGCGACCCCTATTATTACAACCTGCGTCCGGCTCCCCGCGGTTATCGCTATGTCCACGCCAATAACGACATCCTCCTGATCGCGGTCGCCACCGGTCTGATCGCCAGCGTGTTGCACGACGTCTACTAGACCTGACGCAGGACCTAGGATCAGCCCCGCAAAGCTCAGCTTTGCGGGGCTTTTCGTTCTTTTTTCTGCAGGTTCCTGTCGATCAGCGTTCAGCCGTGGTTCATGGCGTCGGCGCCAGATTAAATCTCAAGCCGCCCCTCTCGGCGTGCGAGGAAGAAGACCATGAAACGTTCCCTGATGGTGTTCACGGCCATCGCCAGCTTCGCCCTTCCGGCCCTCGCGCCAGTGGCGGCCCTGGCGCAGCCGCAACAGGCACAGTCCGAAGACGGACCGCGCCAGCGCCCTCAACATCGTGCAGAACGCAGCGAGCAATTCGCCTCGCCTCAACAGAGGCGCGACAGTCCTCGCGCCGAGCGCCCCGATGCGCCGCGTCCGTCGCGCCCCAGCCGCCCGGACGGGGAGCGTCCCGGCCGGCCGACGCGACCCACAGATCAGGGGCGACCGCAGACGCCTCGTCCGGACCAGGCAGGTCGCCCGGACCGACCTGACCGGCCGGATCGCCCCGATACGCGACCGGAGCGTCCCGGGGCCCAGCAGCCCGGTCGGCCGGCCCGACCCGAGAGCGACCGACCAGCTCGGCCCAATCGCCCGGATCAACCGAACCGGCCAGAAAGGCCTGACTGGAATCGACCCGACCGTCCCGGGAACCAGCAGCCCAACCGTCCGGGCAGGCCCGACCGCCCGGATTGGAACAGACCGGATCGCCCGAACCGTCCCGATCGTCCTGATCGACCTGATCGACCCAACCGCCCGGATCGGCCCGACCGGCCGAACTGGAACCAAGACCGCGACTATCGCGACTTCCACAACCGGTGGAACCGCGATCAATGGCGACGAGACTGGAACCAGCGTCACCGCAGCGACTGGTGGCGCAACGACAACCGCTTCCGAGGTTGGAACGGGGTGCGGCTCGGCTTCTATTTCGCGCCAGGGTACGGCTACTACAGCGTGCCGCGGACCTATTGGAACCGACAGTACCAGATCGGCCAGTATCTGCCCGAGATCTTCTGGCGCTATCAGGTCAACGACTGGCGGACCTATGGCCTGGGCTACCCGCCTCCGGGAACCCGCTGGGTCTATGTCGACAACACCATCTATCTGATCGACGACCGCGACGGCTACATCGTCGAAGTCGTCCGCGACGCCTGGAACTGGTAGGCGTCACAAAAGCAGAAGGGCCCCGAGGAGCAATCCCCGGGGCCTTTTTAGTGGGCTGCGATGCATGCACATCCTGTCGCTCAAGCATCGAGCGACCGCGTCGCGAGCGTTAGCGACAACCGGGGGTCTGGGGGCCAAAGCCCCCAGGGAGACTCATAAATCAAAGCCCAAGCTTTGATTTAAGGATATCATTGACGGCGGCCGGGTTGGCCTTGCCGCCCGTTGCCTTCATCACCTGGCCGACGAACCAGCCGAGAGCCTGAGGCTTCTCCGCCACCGCAGCCGCCTTGTCCGGGTTGGCGGCGATGATGTCGTCCACGGCCTTCTCGATGGCGCCGGTGTCGGTCACCTGCTTCAGGCCGTGCTTCTCGACCACTTCGGCGGGCGAGCCTTCGCCGTTCCAGACGTAGTCGAACACTTCCTTGGCGATCTTGGACGAGATGACATTGGTCTCGATCAGCTCGACCAGTTGGGCGACGTGCGCCGCCGGCAGCGGGTTCTGGCTGAAGTCCTTGCCGTCTGCGGCCAGACGCGCCGAAACCTCGTTGGTGACCCAGTTGGACACCAGCTTGGCGTCGCGCCCCTTGGCGGCCGCTTCGAAATAGTCGGCCTTGGCCTGTTCCGAGATCAGCACCACCGCGTCGTATTGCGACAAGCCGTAGTCGGCCATCAGGCGACGGCGCTTCTCATCTGGCAGTTCGGGCAGGTTGGCCTTGATCTCGTCGATCCAGGCCTGGTCCAGCTCCAGCGGCAGCAGGTCGGGGTCGGGGAAGTAGCGATAGTCCATCGCCTCTTCCTTGGAGCGCATTGAGCGCGTTTCGCCCGCCGTCGGATCATACAGGCGGGTTTCCTGAATGATCGAACCGCCATCTTCGAGAATCTCGATCTGGCGGCGCGCCTCGTAATTGATCGCTTGAGAAATGAAGCGGAAGCTGTTGACGTTCTTGATCTCGCAGCGCGTGCCCAGGAAGCCGAAGTCGCCGGTTTCCTTGAACTTGGCGTAGTTGCCCACGCGGCAGACCGAGACGTTGACGTCGGCGCGCAGGTTGCCCTTCTCCATGTCGCCGTCGCAGGTGCCGAGATAGATCAGGATGGTGCGGATCTTCTTGACGTAGGCGACCGCCTCTTCCGGCGTGCGGATGTCAGGGCGCGAAACGATCTCCATCAGCGCCGTGCCGGCCCGGTTCAGGTCGACGTAGGATTCCGTCGGCGACAGGTCGTGGATCAGCTTGCCCGCGTCCTGCTCCAGGTGCAGGCGCTCGATGCCGACGTTGAAGAAGCTGCCGTCCTCGGCCTCCACCTCGACCACGCCTTCGCCCACGATGGGGTGATACAACTGGCTGATCTGATAGCCGGTCGGCAGGTCGGGATAGAAGTAGTTCTTGCGGTCGAACTGGCTCTTCCGATTGATCTGCGCCTTCAGACCCAGACCCGACTTCACCGCCTGCTCGACGCAGTGCTTGTTCAGGGTCGGCAGCATGCCGGGGAAGCCGGCGTCGACCAGCGACACCTGCTCGTTCGGCCCGGCGCCGAAACCGACAGCGGCGCCCGAGAACAGCTTGGCCTTCGACGCCACCTGGGCGTGGATTTCCAGCCCCATGACGATTTCCCAGTCGCCGGTGCGACCTTTGATCAGTGTTTTGTTGTCAGACATGCTCACCACCACTTGGCCGGTTTGGCGACGAAACCGGCGGAGTCTTCCAGTGCGGCCGCGACCTGGAAGACGGTCGCCTCATCAAGGGCCTTGCCGATGACCTGAAGACCCAGCGGCAGACCATGGCTGCTCAGGCCCGCAGGCACCGAGATGCCTGGCAGACCGGCCAGGTTGGTCGTCACCGTGAAGACGTCGTTCAGGTACATGGTCAGAGGGTCGATCTGCTTGTCGCCCAGCTTGAACGCCGCCGTCGGGGTCGACGGGGTCAGGATGGCGTCCACCCTGCCCCAGACATTGTCGAAGTCCTCGGCGATGCGGCGACGCACCTTCAGCGCCTTGACGTAGTAGGCGTCATAGAAGCCCGCTGACAGGACATAGGTGCCGATCGTCAGGCGGCGCTGAACCTCCTTGCCGAAGCCCTCGGCGCGTGAGGCGGCGTAGAGATCGTCCAGCGACGAGAACTCCTCGGCGCGGTGGCCGAAGCGCATCCCGTCATAGCGGGCCAGGTTCGACGACGCCTCAGCCGGAGCCACGATGTAATAGGCCGGCAGGGCGTATTTCGTGTGCGGCAGGCTGATCTCGACGATCTCGCAGCCAGCGGCCTTCAGCCAGGCCACGCCCTGCTGCCACAGCGTCTTGATCTCTTCGGACATGCCGTCGATCAGGTATTCCGCCGGAACGCCGATGCGCAGGCCCTTGACCGACTGACCGACCGACTGGGTCCAGTCAGGCGTCGGGATATCGAGGCTGGTCGAGTCCTTGGCGTCGAACGAGCACATGGACTTCAGCAGTATGGCGGCGTCCTTCACCGTCTTGGTGATCGGCCCGGCCTGATCCAGCGAGCTGGCGAAGGCCACCATGCCGAAACGGCTGGCGCGGCCATAGGTGGGCTTGATGCCGACCGTGCCGGTGAAGGCGGCGGGCTGGCGGATCGAGCCGCCAGTGTCCGAGGCCGTCGCGGCCAGACACAGATCAGAAGCCACCGCAGAAGCCGAACCGCCCGACGATCCGCCCGGCGTCAGTTCGGCGTCCGAACCCTTGGCCTTCCACGGGTTCTTCACCGGACCGAAGGCCGAGGTCTCGTTGGCCGAGCCCATGGCGAACTCGTCCATGTTGAGCTTGCCCAGCATGACCGCGCCGTCGCGCCACAGATTGGCGGTGACGGTGGATTCATAGGGCGGCACGAAGCCACGCAGCATGTTGGAGCCGGCGGTCGTCTGCACGCCCTCGGTGCAGAACAGGTCCTTGATGCCCAGCGGCGCGCCTTCCAGCGCCCCGCCCTCGTCCTTGGCCAGTTTGGCGTCGGAGGCGCGCGCCTGTTCCAGCGCCTTGTCTGCCGTCACCTCGACATAGGCGTTCAGCGCCGGGTTCGAGGCTTCGATATTGGTCAGGAAGGCGCGGGTCAGCTCTTCCGACGAGAAGGTCTTGGCCTTCAGACCGTCAACGGCGTCTTTGAGGGTAAGCTTGGTCAGATCGCTCATGACTTAATCCACGACCTTGGGCACGACGAAGAAGCCGTCCGCCGACTTCGGGGCGTTCGACAGGACCGCATCCACCTTGGCGCCGTCGGTGACGATGTCTTCGCGCAGGCGCAGCGGTTGAGCGACGTTGGAGGTCATCGGCTCGACACCCTGCACGTCGACCTCGTTCAGCTGCTCGATCCAGTTCAGGATGCCGTTCAGCTCCTGGGCCAGCGGCTCCAGGCGGTCCTCGGGGGTCTTGATGCGGGCGAGGTGGGCGACCTTGCGCACCGTCGCGGCGTCGATAGCCATGGAAATCTCCGAAATTCATCCAGCCGGGGCGCGCGGGAGTCGCCCCGACTGACTCCTGTCGTGGGTTAACCGCCCGATGCGGCTTCGACAAGCGTTCCGCATTGCAATATGGGGAGGCCGTGCCCGTATTCGACCTGACAGACCTGCCCGCCGCCTGCCCGCCCGACACCCCCTGGATGGGGCTGGATCTGGGCGAGAACACCATTGGCGTGGCCGTGTCCGACACCAGCCGCATGATCGCCAGCCCGCTGCAGCTGATCCGCAAGGTGAAATTCAGTCAGGACGCCGAGCAACTGATCAAGCTGATGAACGGCCGCAACGTCTCGGCCCTGGTCATCGGTCTGCCGCTGAACATGGACGGCTCCGAAGGCCCGCGCGCCCAGTCCTGCCGCGCCTTCGCCCGTAATCTGGAACGTCTGCGTCCCGTCAACGTGGCCTTCCAGGACGAGCGCCTGTCGACCACGGCGGTCGAGCGCTTCCTGATCGAAGAACTGGACCTGGGCCGCAAGCGCCGCGCCGACGTCGTGGACCGCACCGCCGCCGCCTGGATTTTGCAGGGCGCGTTGGATCGCCTGCGCCTCTGATCCCCGCCTGATCTTCCCTGCCTCATCTTCCCCTGAGGCAGAGTCGGCTCTATAGCGGCGTCTCGATGACCCATGCCGCTTCCGTCACCGAAACCATCGAGGAGCGACTGACGCCGTTCCCCCGCGATCACTTCCTCGCCGCCGGCGATCTGAACCCGCCCGCCGCCCTGGCGCTGCTGGATCTCGCCGACGCCTTCGTCGACTTCAACCGACAGTCGGCCAAGGGCATCGACCTGATGCGCGGCCAGACGGTCGTGAACCTCTTCTTCGAGAACTCGACCCGCACCAGTTCCTCGTTCGAGATCGCCGCCAAGCGTCTGGGCGCCGACGTGGTGACCATGCCGGTCTCGGCCTCCTCGGTCGCCAAGGGCGAGACCCTGATCGACACGGCGGTGACCCTGAACGCGATGAAGCCGGAGATTCTGGTGGTTCGCCATTCGTCGTCGGGCGCCGTGGATTTGCTGTCGCAAAAGGTCGGCTGCGCCGTCGTCAACGCTGGCGACGGTCGCCATGAACACCCCACGCAAGCCCTGCTGGACCTGCTATCCTTGCGCCGCGCCTTTGGCGACGTGGGCGGACTGACGGTGGCCATCTGCGGCGACATCGCCCACAGCCGCGTGGCCCGATCCAACGTGGCCCTGCTGTCGATGATGGGGGCGCGGGTCCGCCTGATCGGCCCGCCGACCCTGGTGCCCGGCGACGCCGACCGCTGGGGCTGCGAGGTCTTCCACGACATGAAGGAAGGTCTGGCCGGCTGCGACGTGGTCATGATGCTGCGCCTTCAGCTGGAACGCATGACCGGCGCCCTGATCCCATCGACCCGCGAGTACTTCCGCTTCTGGGGTCTGGACCGCGAGAAACTGGCCTGGGCTGCGCCGAACGCCAAGGTCATGCACCCCGGCCCGATGAACCGGGGCGTCGAGATCGATTCCGACGTGGCCGACGACCTAACCGTCTCCCTGATCCAGGATCAGGTCGAGATGGGCGTCGCCGCCCGCATGGCCGTCCTGGCCGCCCTCGCCCACCGCCGCGCGGGAGCCGCCGCATGACCGCTGCTCCGAATACACTCGCGATTATCAACGCCCGTCTGCTCGATCCCGCCAGCGACTACGACGGCCCCGGCGCGGTCCTGATCCAGAACGGCCGCATCGTCGAGGTCGTCCATGGTCAGGCGACCCAGCGTCCCGACGGGGTCACCGTCATCGACGCCCAGGGCCGCTGCCTGGCCCCCGGCCTGATCGACATCCGGGTCAAGACCGGCGAGCCGGGCAATGAGCCCAAGGAAACCCTGAAGTCGGCCAGCCTGTCGGCGGCGGCGGGCGGCGTCACCACCATCGTGGTCCAGCCCGACACCGACCCGGCCATCGACGATCCCGCCCTGATCGACCACATCCAGCGACGCGGCGCGGCCCTCGATCTGGTCAACGTCCGCGCGGCGGGCGCCGCGACGCAAGGCCGCGACGGCCAGCGCATGGCCGAAATCGGCCTGATGCACGAAGCTGGCGCCCTCTATTTCACCGATGGCGACCGGGTCATCGTCAACACCCGCACCCTGCAAAGGGTGATGAGCTACGCCGCCGCCTTCAACGCCCTGATCGCCTGCCGCCCGGCTGAGCCCTGGCTGTCGGAGGGTGCGGTGGCGACCTCGGGCGAACTGGCCACCCGCCTGGGTCTGTCCGGCGCCCCCGCCATCGCCGAGCGCATTCAGCTGGAGCGCGACCTGGCCCTGGTCGAACAGACCGGCGCACGCTTCCTGGTCGATCAGATCTCGACCGAAGGCGCGCTGGAAACCCTGGCCCGCGCCCGCGCTCGCGGGTTGGAGGTCTCGGCCTCGGTGTCGATCAACCACCTCTGCTTCAACGAGATCGACATCGGCGACTACCGGACCTTCTACCGGCTGGACCCGCCGCTGCGCGCCGAGAGCGACCGTCAGGCCCTGGTCGAGGCGGTCCGCGACGGCCTGATCGACGCCATCACCTCGGCCCATGCGCCCGAGCCCGCCGAGAACAAGCGCCGCCCGTTCGCCGAGGCCGCGCCAGGCGCCGTGGGTCTGGAGACCTTGCTGCCCGCCGCCCTGATGCTGCACCACGAACACGGGCTGGACCTGCTGGACGTGTTGCGCCCGCTGACCCATGGCCCCGCCGGTCTGCTGGGTCTGGACGCCGGCGTTCTAGCGGCTGGCGCGCCGGCGGACCTGGTCCTGTTCGACGCGGGCGCGCCGGTGGTGGTCGATGCGGCCACACTGCGCTCGAAATCGAAGAATTCGCCCTTCGACGGTCGTCGCCTGCAAGGCAAGGTCTTGCTCACGGTCGTTGGTGGACGCATCGTCCACGACGCACGCTAAACGGGAGCGAATCACTTGCAGGATCTGGCCGCACCGGCGCTTCTCACGCTCGGGCTTGTCGCGATTGGCGGATACCTGCTCGGTTCAATCCCGTTCGGGGTCATCCTGACCCGCGCGGCGGGCGCCGGGGACGTGCGCAATATCGGCTCGGGCAACATCGGCGCGACCAACGTCCTGCGCACGGGCCGCAAGGACCTGGCCATCGCCACCCTGATCCTCGACGCGGGCAAGGGCGCGGTCGCCCTGCTGATCGCTCGCTATCTGTTTGGAGAAGTCGCGGGCGCCATCGCCGGCGGGGCCGCCTTCATGGGCCACCTCTTCCCCGTCTGGCTAGGCTTCAAGGGCGGCAAGGGGGTCGCAACCTTCTTCGGCCTGATCCTGGCGGCCTGCTGGCCCCTGGGCCTGATGGCGGCGGCGACCTGGCTGATCACAGCCTTCGCCCTGCGCTACTCCTCGCTGGCGGCCCTGGTCGCGGCGGCGGCGACGCCCTTCTATGCGCTTCTGCCCCTGGCCATGTTAGGTCTGCCCGCCCCTGCGCCCATCCTGATCCTGGCCGTCTTCACCGCCGTCCTGATCTATATCCGCCACCATGAGAACATCGCCCGGCTGCTGAAGGGCGCCGAGCCCAAGATCGGGGCCAAGAAGGCTTGACCCCGCTGTCCGACGCCGAGCGCTTCGCCCGGCTTCGGCTGGCCCGCACCGACCGCGTCGGTCCCGTGGCGTTTTCTCAACTGCTGCAAAGGTTCGGCTCGGCCGTCCGTGCGGTCGAGGCCCTGCCTGATCTGGTGCGACGCAGCGGCCGCGACGGCTACGCCCTGCCCCCCGTCGAGCGCGTCGAGGCCGAACTGGCGGCGGGCGAGCGTAGAGGCGCGCGTCTGATCCTGTTGGGCGACGCCGACTATCCCGACCTGCTGGCGGCGGTCGACCCGCCTCCGCCCCTGCTGTGGGCGCGCGGCGACATCGCCCTTCTGTCCCGTCCCTGCATCGGCGTGGTCGGCGCCCGTATCGCCTCGGCGGGCGGCCAGCGCATCGCGCGCGGCCTGTCGCAACAACTGGGTGAGGCCGGCCATGTCGTGGTCTCCGGTCTAGCGCGCGGCATCGACGCAGCGGCCCATCTGGGCGCGCTTCCAACAGGCACAGTGGCGGTGCTCGGCGGCGGCGTGGACGACATCTATCCGTCGGAGAACGCTGACCTCTATCGCCAGATCGTCGAGCAGGGCTGCATCGTCTCCGAAAGCCCCGTCGGCGCCCGCGCCCAGGCCCGCGACTTCCCCCGCCGCAACCGCATCATCTCGGGCCTGTCGCGCGGGGTGATCGTGGTCGAGGCGGAAATCCGGTCAGGATCCCTGATCACTGCCCGCCTTGCCAATGAACAGGGCCGCGACGTCTTCGCCGTCCCCGGCTCGCCCCTGGACCCCCGCTCTAAAGGCCCCAATGAACTGCTGCGTCAGGGGGCGATCCTGTGCGAAGGGGTTGAAGACGTCGAGCGCGCCTTCAACGCCCTTCGAACCCTGCGCGAACCATCAACGCCCTCTCCCTTCTCCGACGCACCCGGTGAGATCGACCAGGCGGTGATTGAACGGGTGGCGGCCCTGCTCTCGCCGACGCCCACGCCACGAGATGAACTGGCGCGGGCGCTCAGCTTGCCAATAGGCGTGGTCGCTTCCGCCCTGCTGGAACTTAGCCTTGTGGGCCGAGCGAGCCTACTGCCCGGCGGCCTGGCCTCCATCTGAGCGGGCCGTTGGAGCCTCCCGGCGCGCCTGTTCTGCAGCCGATTCAAGAGCCGCCGCCAGTTTTTCATCACCGTCCCAGCGCGCCATCCGGGCCAATTCCACGGCCATGGCCGCGACGTATTCCCGCACGGGATAATCGGCCAGATCTGGTGGAGGCGGCCGGAGCTCCTGCCTTCCAGACCGAAGTTCGTGTCTCCCAGCTGGTTCCGCCACGCTCAACCCTCCTAATCGCGCCAACAAGTAAGGCACAACTTTTAGTTGGATCGCAAGAACAGAAACTCGGAACGCGTGCGTCGCTCAACGACCCGATTGACTTCCCCGTCCGCGGCAACCACGTTCGCGCCCCGATTTCCCGAATAAGAGCGCCATGAATCTCGTCATCGTCGAGAGCCCCGCCAAGGCCAAGACCATCAATAAATACCTGGGTTCGGACTATGAGGTTCTGGCCTCCTACGGCCATATCCGCGACCTGCCGTCCAAGGACGGTTCCGTCCTTCCCGACGATGATTTCGCCATGGTCTGGGAGGTCGACGTCAAGGCGTCCAAGCGCTTGTCCGAGATCGCGGAGGCGGCCAAGCGCGCCGACCGCGTCATCCTCGCGACCGACCCGGACCGCGAGGGAGAGGCGATCAGCTGGCACGTTCTGGAAGTCCTGAACAAGAAGAAGGCGCTGAAGGACACCGAGGTCCAGCGCGTCACCTTCAACGCCATCACCAAGGCCGCCGTGCTGGAGGCCATGGCCAATCCGCGTCAGCTGGATATGGAGCTGGTCGAGGCCTATCTGGCCCGCCGCGCGCTGGACTATCTGGTGGGCTTCAACCTGTCGCCCGTCCTGTGGCGCAAGCTGCCCGGCGCCCGTTCGGCGGGCCGGGTGCAATCGGTCGCCCTGCGCATCGTCGTCGATCGCGAGATGGAGATCGAGAAGTTCAAGGCCCAGGAATACTGGTCGGTCGAGGCCGACCTAGTCGCCGACAGCCCGCCCTTCACCACCCGTCTGGTCAAGCACGCCGGCAAGCGCATCCAACGCCTGGACATCCCGACCGAGGAAATGGCCTTCGCCGCCCGCGACGCCATCAAGGCCGGCGACTTCACCATCAAGTCGGTCGAGAAGAAGCCCGCCAAGCGCTCGCCCGCCCCGCCCTTCACCACCTCGACCCTGCAACAGGAAGCCTCGCGCAAGCTGGGCTTTACCGCCCAGCGCACCATGCAGGCGGCGCAGAAGCTGTATGAGGGCGTCGACGACACCGGCGGCTTGATCACCTACATGCGGACCGACGGCCTGTTCGTCAGCCCCGAGGGCATCGCTCAGGCGCGCGAGGTCATCGCTGACCGCTTCGGCCCCGCCTATGTCCCGGCCGAGCCGCGCTACTACAAGACCAAGGCCAAGAACGCCCAGGAAGCGCACGAAGCCATCCGGCCGACCAATCTGACGCGCCATCCTGACAGCCTGCGCATCGATTCCGACCTGCAGCGCCTCTACGAGCTGATCTGGAAACGAATGATCGCCTCGCAGATGGAGAGCGCCCGTCTGGACCGCACCACGGTCGAGATCGAGACGCCCGACGGCCAGACCGGCCTGCGCGCCACGGGGCAGGTCGTCGCCTTCGACGGCTTCATCGCCGCCTATGAAGAAGGCCGCGACGAAAAGCAGAAGGGTTCCGAAAACGAAGAGGACGACGACGGCGGCCGCCTGCCTGCACTGAAGGAGGGCGCCAAGGCCAAGGTCGAAGCCATCCGCACCGACCAGCACTTCACCGAGCCGCCGCCGCGCTTCTCGGAAGCCACCCTGGTCAAGAAGCTGGAAGAGCTGGGCATCGGTCGTCCCTCGACCTACGCCTCGATCCTGACGACCCTGCGCGACCGCGAATACGTCCGCATGGACAAGAACCGCTTCTATCCCGAGGACAAGGGAAGGCTGGTCACGGCCTTCCTGGAGCAGTTCTTCAGCCGCTGGGTCGAATACGACTTCACCGCCGCGCTCGAGACGCAACTGGACGAGGTCTCCGCCGGCGAACTGGACTGGAAGGCGCTGCTGCGCAGTTTCTGGACCGACTTCCACGCCGCGACGCAAGCCGCCGGCGAACTGCGCACCACGGCCATCCTGGATCACCTGAACGACGCCCTGGGCGCCCACATCTTCCCGGACAAGGGCGACGGCTCCGACCCGCGCGAATGTCCCCTGTGCGATCAGGGCCAACTCAGCCTGAAAACCAGCCGCTTCGGCGCCTTCATCGGCTGCTCGCGCTATCCCGACTGCAAATACACCCGCCCGGTCGCCTCGCCTGACGGGGCCGAAGGCGGCGCGGACGGCGGCGACCGCGAACTGGGCGTCGATCCGGCGACCGGTCAGCCGGTGCAGCTCAAGATCGGCCGCTTTGGTCCCTATGTCGAAACCACGCCGCCCGGAGAGGAAAGGCCTAAGCGCTCGTCCCTGCCCAAGGGCTGGAGCCCCGCGTCCCTGACGCTGGAGCAGGCCCTGCGCCTGCTGGCCCTGCCGCGCGAAGTCGGTCCTCACCCCGAGGACGGCAAGATGATCACGGCAGGTCTGGGCCGCTACGGCCCGTTCGTCCTGCACGCCGGCACCTACGCCAATGTCTCGGACATCGACGAGGTGTTCGAGGTCGGCATCAACCGCGCCGTCGCCCTGCTGGCTGAAAAGCGCGCCGGTCGTCCCGGTCGCGGCTCGGCCACGGCCCCGCTCAAGGAACTGGGCGCCCACCCTGAAGACGAAGCCCCCGTTCAGGTCATGGCTGGTCGCTTCGGCCCCTACGTCAAATGGGGCAAGGTCAACGCCACCCTGCCCAAGGGCATGGCGCCCGAAGACCTGACGCTGGAAGACGCCCTGCCCCTGCTGGCCGCCAAGGCCGGCGCGGCGCCGAAGAAGAAGGCGGCTGCGGCCAAGAAGCCTGCGGCGAAGAAGGCTCCGGCCAAGACTGCTGTTGAGAAGAAGCCGCCAGCGGCCAAGAAACCCGCCGCCAAGAAGCCGGCGGCAAAGAAGGCCGCGCCCAAGAAGGCGGCCGACGTCGAGTAGATCGCAAAAACTCTCCCGGTTCGCTCCGCGGACCGGGAGACCTCTAGCGCCCCGCCACCAGTTCGTTGCGAACGCGGCGCCCCAGGGGATCACGGGCCGGCCAGGTCTGACCCACAGACGCCTCGACCAGGGTCGTGCAGAACCGCGACAGCAGCATCCTTGGCCTGATCCCGTTCAGGCAGACGCGCTCACCCTCGACAGCCCAGCGCGCCGTCAGTCGGCGTCCGTCCGAAAAGACCGCTCGATAACTGCCGTCGCGATCAAACAGATGTTTGACCCAGCTCCCATCCGGGTAGTGCGACACCACAGTATTTCCGAAGGCCGATTCCATCTCCGCCTGGGCCGGCAGCGCCGTCGCGCAGCAAGCGGCCAAGGCGAACGCAAGCGTTTTCAATCGCATACGACAACCCTTCCCTACCCCAAGGTGAGATTACAGACCTGTAAGGCTTTGCCAAGCGCCTGGTTCCCGAACGGAAATACTTGACTGAGACGTAGGGGTTTCCATATACCGCCGCAGGCTCGGGATAGGACTGGCGATGCGCGCCGCCCACTCGCCCACCAGGGGCGGTTCCGTAAGCTGAAGACGTTACGACGTTTCCTCCGTCCTCAAGGTTGCATGACAGAATTCACCAAGCTGGGCCTTTCGGCCACGACCCTGCAAGCGGTCGCCGATACAGGCTATACCGTGGCGACGCCCATTCAGGCCGCCGCCATCCCCGTGGCCCTCGCTGGCCGCGACGTTCTGGGCATCGCCCAGACCGGCACGGGCAAGACCGCCGCCTTCACCCTGCCGATGATCGACCGTCTGGGCTCGGGACGCGCACGGGCTCGCATGCCTCGCGCCCTGGTCCTGGCCCCGACCCGCGAACTGGCCGACCAGGTCGCCGAGAGCTTCGCCAAATACGCCAAGGGCACCAAGCTGACCTGGGTCCTGCTGATCGGCGGCGTGTCCATGGGCGATCAGGTAGCCATGCTGAACAAGGGCGTCGATGTCCTGATCGCCACGCCTGGCCGTCTGCTGGACCTGTTCGAACGCGGCAAGATCCTGCTGACCGGCGTCGAGATGATGGTCATCGACGAAGCCGACCGCATGCTCGACATGGGCTTCATCCCCGACATCGAGCGCATCTTCAAACTGACGCCGCCCAAGCGCCAGACCCTGTTCTTCTCGGCGACCATGCCGCCCGAGATCACGCGACTGACCACGCAGTTCCTCAAGGATCCGACCCGGGTCGAGGCCTCGCGTCCGGCCATGACCGCCGACACCATCACCCAGTATATCGTCCGCATTCCGACCTCGGATCCCAAGGCCAAGCGCACCGCGCTGCGCGCCCTGGTCGGCCGCGAGGACGTGAAGAACGGCATCGTCTTCTGCAACCGCAAGTCGGAAGTCGATATCGTCGCCAAGTCGCTGAAGACGCACGGCTTCGACGCCGCGCCGATCCACGGCGACCTCGACCAGTCGCTCCGCACCAAGACCCTGGCCGACTTCCGCTCGGGCGCGCTGAAAATCCTGGTGGCCTCCGACGTCGCCGCGCGAGGTCTGGACATCCCCGACGTCAGCCACGTCTTCAACTACGACGTTTCCCACCACGCCGACGACTACGTCCACCGCATCGGGCGCACCGGCCGCGCCGGCAAGCTGGGTCAGGCCTTCATGATCGTCACCCCGTCCGACGACAAGTCGCTGGATAAGGTGCTGAAGCTGATCAAGATGGACCCGCAGGAGTTGACGCTGGAAGGCATCGACTTCACCTCCATCAAGGACCGCCCCCGCACCGACGACGCCAAGGGCCGCAGCCGCAGCCGCAGCGACCGCCCGCGTCCGGTCCCCAAGAGCGACAACGTCGCCTCCATGGAGCCGATCACGGCGCCACTGCCCAAGGTCGAGAAGGCCGAGGATGCTCGCGAAGAAGCGCCGCGCCGTTCACGCAGTCGTCGCTCGACCAAGCCTGAAGCCGCACCCGAGACCCTCGACGCCGTCGTCGCGGCGGCCCCGGAAGCGGTCGTTGAAACCAACGCCGGTTCGGCCAAGCCCGCCCCTCAGCGTCGCGATCGTAACCGTGATCAAGCGCCGCGAGATGCCCGCAAGTCCGAAACGCAAAAGGATCAACCCCTTCGCGCCGCCAGCGGCGGTTTTGGCGACGACATTCCGGCCTTCCTGCGCCGCCCCGTGGTCTTCCAGGACTAGGGGCAAACAGCTTCCGTACCGCCAGCTTAACTGGTCATTACGGATCGGCGTTCTAGTGTCCCCCAACTAAGAATTAGGGGCGCGAGAAGAAGAATGACGGCGCAGGTGGAAACCGCCCTTCGGGGTCCGGAGGCATATGAGCTGGCGCACCGCATCGTGGACGCCATGCAACAGGCCTCCATATGGCCAACGCCGCTGAACTTTGAGCTATGGCTGCACTACGTCAGCGATCCTGAAGGGGCGCTGGGGCGCGAGCTCCAACGCCTGCTGGCCAGCGATGCGCCTTTCACGGACGCCACCGCCGAAATGCTGGCTGCAGAATTCCTGCCGCGCGGCCGTCTTTCCGAAGAAATTCGCGATGTCGGCGCCGTTCTGAACCGCGAACTCGCCGCCGTGGCCGAGGCCATCGACAACGCGCGCAAGACGCAGACAGCTTATGGCGAGACCCTGAGCCATGCCTCGGCCAAGATGCAGGAAACCGCAGGATCGACGGATCTGACGGAGATTGTCAGCACGCTGTCCACCGCCACCCGCAAGGTCCAGCGCCATACCTCCGCCTTGGAAAAAAGACTGGAATCCTCGAACCGCGAAGTCGTCCGCCTGCGCGAACACCTCGAACAGGTGCGCCGCGACGCCATGACGGACGCTTTGACCAACCTGGCGAACCGCAAGACGTTTGATGAACAACTGGCGCGTCTCTGCGAAGAGGCCGAAGCCGAAAGCAAGGGTCTGACCCTGGCCATCGTCGATATTGACCATTTCAAGCGCTTCAACGACACCTGGGGCCATCAGACGGGTGATCAGGTGCTGCGCTACGTCGCCAGCGTTCTGGGCAGAATCGCGCGGAATCCCCGCATCGCGGCCCGTTATGGCGGCGAGGAATTCGCGGTCATCTTCCCCGGAGAAACGCCCGGGACGGTCGAAGCCGCGCTGAACGCGATTCGTGAAGAGATCGGCTCGCGCTCGCTGCGTCGTCGCTCGACCAACGATGATCTGGGCGCCGTGACCATTTCAGTCGGCTTTGCCGAGCGGCGCGTCGGCGAAACCGCACTGAGCGTGCTGGAACGCGCCGACGAGGCCCTCTACGCGTCCAAACGCGGCGGACGCAACTGCGTCACCAACGCCGAGCTCATGACCCAGGCCGCAGCCTGAGCGGCCCCACGTTAAAGCCTTGCTGACCAGCCCCCGCGTCGTGTCATAACGCAGGGATGAGAAGCTTCGCTTTCAATTTTGCCTACTGGGCCCTTTCAATTGTCTATTGCCTCGCAGCGGCCTTCGCTGCGCTCCTGCCCGGCCGGCGCGCTACATCGTGGATCATTCGCCGCTACGTGCGCCGCATGGTCCAAGCCATGGCCGTCTTCGCAGGCATTAGGCTGCAGGTGCGCGGCAAGGAGCGTCTGCCCCAAGGCGGTTTCATCGTCGCCTCCAAGCATCAGAGCTGGGGCGACGGCTTCGCCACCTATGACCAGTTTGACGACCTGGCCTTTGTCACGGGCGACCACCTCGAAAAGTTTCCACTACTCGGAACGGTGCTGAGGAAGCTCGGCGCCATCGTGGTCAACAGCTGCGGCGGCCACACGGCCCGCGCCGCGCTCAAGGAACGCGCCGCCGACGCCCATAAGGAAGGCCGCAAGATCCTGATCTATCCCGAGGGGCATCTGGCCAAGGTCGGCGAGAAGTTCCGCTATCGCTCGGGCGTCTGGCATATGTACCGCGACTTCGACATGCCGGTCGTGCCCCTGGCTACCAACCTGGGCCTGTTTTGGCCGCAGGAAGCCGCACGCAAGACGCCGGGCACCGCCACGCTTGAGTTCCTGGAACCCATCCCCACCGGCCTGTCCAAGGACGAGTTCCTGGCGCGTCTGGAAACCGCCATCGAAGGCAAGACCGCCGAACTGATCGCCGAGGCGACCGGTCGCCCGATCACAGCAGCCATTCAGGTCCCGACGCCCAGCGAGGCGGCGCTCGCGACGGCGGCTGCGGCGACTTAGGCCGCGGGGATAACCGCGCCGTCGTACTTCCTGGCGATGAAGTCCTTGACCGCCTGGCTGCGCAGAGCGGTCGCCAGGGCCTGGACGCGCGGGTCATTCTGGTTGTCGGGACGCGCCACCAGATAGTTGACATATGGACTGTCAGCGCCTTCCAGCGACAGGGCGTCGGTCTTGGGCTTCAGCCCGGCGTCCAGCGCATAGTTGGTGTTGATCACCGCCGCATCGACCTGAGGCAGGATGCGCGGGATGGTGGCGGCCTCGACCTCCTGGAACTTCAGGCCCTTGGGGTTGGTCGCGATGTCGCGCACGGTCTGCAGCGGATTGGTCGGATCACGAAGGGTGATCAGGCCCGCCGCCTGCAATAACAGCAGCGAGCGCCCGGTGTTCGAAGCGTCGTTCGGCAGCACCACCTGCGCCCCGTTGGGGATCGCCGTCAGCGCCGTGTGCTTCTTGGAATATATGCCCAGCGGCTCGACGTGAACGCCAGCCACGGTCACGAGGTCAGCGCCCCGCGCGATATTGAATTCGTCCAGATAGGGCTTGGTCTGGAAATAGTTCACATCCAGCCGTTTTTCAGCCAGTTGCACGTTCGGCTGAACGTAGTCGTTGAAGACCTTGATCTCGATCGGCACGCCCTCGGCGGCCATGATCGGCTTCACCACCTCCAGGATTTCGGCGTGCGGTACGGCGGTGGCGCCGACCAGCAGCGGGCCGGCGCCCGCCTTCTTATCTCCGCCCTGCCCGCACGCGGCGAGCATCAGAACGGCGGCGGCGGACAGCAGAAGCGAACGGCGGATCATGGCGGGCCTTCTCAACTCAACGGTGCGAGACCTTAGCGACCAGACGGTCGCCGATCATCTGCAGAATTTGTACGAGAACCAGCAGCAGAACTACGGTCACGACCATGACGTCGGTCTGGAAGCGCTGATAGCCAAAGCGCACGGCCAGGTCGCCCAGACCGCCCGCGCCGACCACGCCCGCCATGGCGGTGTAGCTGACCAGGGCGATCGCCGTGACCGTGGCCCCGGCGATGATGCCCGGCATGGCCTCGGGCAAGAGGGCGCGCGTCACGATCTGGAAGGTCGAACCGCCCATGGCCTGGATCGCCTCGACCACGCCCTTGTCCACTTCGCGCAGGGCCGTCTCGACCAGTCGCGCATAGAAGGGCGCAGCGCCCACGACCAGAGGAGGAATGGCCCCGGCCACGCCCAGCGAGGTGCCGACCAGCAGCACCGTCACCGGCAGCATGACGATCAGCAGAATGATGAAGGGCACCGAGCGCAGCACGTTGACGATCAACGACAGCGCGGCGTTCAGCACCGGATTGGCCGCCAGCCGTCCCTTGCCCGACAGATAGAGCAGCACGCCCAGCGGTATGCCGAGGATCACGGTCAGCACCAATGATCCGCCCAGCATCAGCAGGGTGTCCACGGTCGCGCGGCCTATCTCGGCCCAATCGACATTGTCGAACATCAGGCGCTCTCCACCATGACGCCGCGCGCGGTCAGTTGCGCCACCGCCGCCTCGGCGTCGCCGCCGGTGAAGGCCACGACCAACTGGCCATAGGGCTCGCCCCGGATGCGGCTGATGCGGCCCGACAGGATGGAATAGTCCACGCCCACCGTCCGCGCGACACGGCTCAGTTCGGGCTCATAGGTAGAGCCGCCACGGAAGGTCAGCTTGGCCATCCGCGCCCCCGCGGGCACGACCGAGGCGTCGAACGCCTCCTCGCCCTCGGCCAGCATGGCGCGGGTCACGGGATGCTGCGGGTGCAGGAAGACGTCGGCCGTCGCGCCCTGCTCCACGATCTTGCCGTCCTTCAGCACCGCCACCCGGTCGCAGACGCGGCGCACCACCTCCATCTGGTGGGTGATCAGGACGATGGTCAGACCCAGATCGCGGTTCAGCCCGTCCAGCAGGGTCAGGATGTCCTCGGTCGTCTCCGGGTCCAGCGCGCTGGTCGCCTCGTCGCACAACAGGACGCTGGGACCACAGGCCAGGGCGCGGGCAATGCCGACGCGCTGCTTCTGGCCGCCTGACAGCTGAGACGGATGCTTCTTCGCGTGCTCGGCCAGACCCAGCTGCTCCAGTAGTTTCGCCGTGCGCGCCTTCACCTCAGCCTCGGGCCGTCCCTCCAGCCTCAGGGGAAAGGCGACATTGTCCTCGATGGTCTTGGCGTTCAGCAGGTTGAAATGCTGGAAGATCATGCCGATCCGCCGCCGCGCAGCGCGCAGCTCGGCGGGTTTCAGCGCCGTGATCTCCCTGTCGTCGACGAATATCCGCCCCGCGTCGGGCGTTTCCAGCCGGTTGATGGCGCGGATCAGGGTCGACTTGCCGGCGCCCGAGCGTCCAACCACGCCGAACACCTCGCCGCGCCCAATGCTCAGGTCGACGGCGTCAAGCGCCGTGCGCTCGCCCGCCGCGCTGCGATAGCGCCGGGTCACACCCTCCAGTCGGATCATTCTAGTCGGCGTCCAGGGCGGCGGCGGGGATGATGGTCACGCTCTCGCCGCAGCCGCAGGCGTCGGTCTCGTTCGGATTGCGGAACACGAACTTGGACGCCAGCTTGGTCGTCTCATAGTCGATCTCACTGCCGATCAGGAACAGTACGGCCTTGGGTTCGATCAGGATGGTGACGCCCTTGTCCTCGACCACCTCGTCCAGCTGCTCGATCTGCTCGGCATAGGCGAAGGTGTATTCCTGCCCGGCGCATCCGCCGTTCTTCACCCCAACGCGCAGGGCGATATAGGGCTTGTCTGCGTTGCCCATGATCTCGCGTACACGCTCGGCGGCGGCGTCGGTCAGGGTCACGGCCTTGGGCCGGGGCCGGCGTGGTCGGGCGGCGGTCTGAAGCTCGGTCATAGACGCATCCCTAGAACATGTTCAGGGCCAGCTTGGCCTCGTCGCTCATCTTGGAAGAGTCCCACGGCGGGTCGAACACCAGGTTGGCCCGCGCGGACTTCACCCCCTCGACCTTCTTCACTGCATCCTCGACCCAGCCCGGCATTTCGCCGGCCACGGGACAGCCCGGCGCCGTCAGCGTCATCTCGATCAGGACGTCGCGGTCGTCGGACACATCGACCTTGTAGATCAGGCCCAGCTCATAGATGTCGACCGGGATTTCCGGGTCGTACACCGTCTTCAGCGCCTCGATCAGGTCGTCGGTCAGCTTGTCGAGCTCAGCCTGCGACAAGGCGCTCTTCTGCGGCTCGTCCCACGTCGCGGCGAAGGCGTCGCTGTCGCTTATGGCGTTGTCGGTCTTGGCGTCCATACTCATCACACGAAGAAGTTCCGCGCCTTGATCAGCGCATCCACGAAGGCGTCTGTATCCTCCACGGTGTTATATAGGGCGAAGGAGGCGCGCGTGCTCGAGGTCACGCCCAGTCTTTTCGCCAGCGGTTCGGCGCAGTGCAGACCGGCCCGCACGGCCACGCCGTAACGATCCATGATCTGGGCCACGTCATGGGCGTGGGCGCCCTCGACGGCGAAGGTCAGCAATGCCCCCTTGCCTTCGGCCTCGCCCAGCACCCGCAGCCAGCCGGCGTCGGCCAGCCGCGCCAGCGCGTGGTCATAGAGCGCCATCTCGTGCGCAGCCACAGCCTGACGGTCAAAGCCCGACAACCATTCCAGCGCCGCGCCCAGACCAATAGCCTCCAGGATCGGCGGCGTGCCGGCCTCGAACCGATGCGGCGGCGGTGCGTAGGTCACGCGGTCCTTCTCGACCGTCTCGATCATCTCGCCCCCGCCCTGATAGGGCGGCAGGCTCTCCAGAGCCTCGGTCGTGCCGTACAGGGCGCCGACGCCGGTTGGCCCGAACAGCTTGTGGCCGGTGATGACGTACCAGTCGCAGCCGACCGCCTGAACGTCCGGCGTCGCATGGACCGCGCCCTGACACCCATCGATCAGCACCCGCGCCCCGGCGGCGTGGGCCAGACGGGTGATCTCGGCGATCGGGTTGATAGTGCCCAGCACGTTCGACATGTGGGTGACGGCGACGACCTTGGCCTTCGGCCCCAGCAGGTCGGCAAAGGCTTCCATATCCAGCGAGCCGTCGTCCTTGATCGGCGCCCATTTCAGCACCGCGCCCTTGCGCTCGCGCAGCAGGTGCCAGGGCACGATATTGGAGTGGTGCTCCATCTCGCTGACGATGATCTCGTCGCCCGGTTCGATGCTCAGACCGATGCCGTTGGCGACCAGATTGATCGCCTCGGTCCCGCCCTTGGTCCAGACGATGTTCTCGCCCGAGGGCGCGTTCAGGAAGCGGGCGACGATCTCGCGCGCCGCCTCGAACGCCTCTGTCGCCTCGTTCGACAGAGTATGCAGACCCCGGTGGACGTTGGCGTAGCTGCCCTCCATCGACGCGACCATGGCGTCGATCACCGCACGCGGCTTCTGCGCCGAGGCGGCGTTGTCCAGATAGACCAGCGGCTTGCCGTTCACCTGTCGCGACAGGATCGGGAACTGCGCCCGCGCGGCGTAGGGGTCAAAGGGTCTCACAGACACGCCTTTCAGAGTCTGGCCGTCAGCCATGCGCGCACAACCTCCTTCGCCGCCTCATCCTCGATGCGGTCGATGACCTCGAACAGGAAGGCCTGGACCAGCAGGGCGCGGGCCTCGTCGGCCGGAATGCCGCGCTGCTGGATGTAGAAGAGCGCGCTCTCGTCCAGCGTCCCGACCGTATTGCCGTGGGCGCACTGCACGTCGTCGGCATAGATGATCAGCTCGGGCTTGGCGTCGATCTCGCCGCGCTCGCTGGTGATCAGGGCGTTGTGGGCCATGCGGGCGTCGGTGCCGTCCGCTCCGCGTTCGACGATGATCTTGCCCTGAAACACGCCGCGCGCGGTATCGTGAACGACGCCCTTGGTCAACTGGCTGGTCGTGCCGTCGGCGGCGCGGTGATCGACCACGGTCGTCAGGTCCGCATGGCGCGACCCCTTCAACAGATAGAGACCGTCCAGACGGGCGTCGGCGCCCTCGGCTCCGTGGCTCAGCTGGGTCTCGATACGTTGCAGCTTGGCGCCGGTCGTGACCACGGTCTGACGATAGCGCCCGCCGGCCTCCAGCCGCACCTCGGCGTTCGTCACCGAAATGGCGTCCTCAGGCTCCTCGATCAGGACGATGCGCGTGACCTCGGCGTCGCGTGCCACGTCGATCTCGACCTTGTTGTGAGCGACATAGGCCGAGCCCTTGCCCTCGTGCGTCTCCAGCAGCAGCAGGCGCGCGCCGGGGCGAGCGACGATGCGGGCCGCCGCCGTGTGGCCCGTACCGACCGCGTCGGACAGGAAGCGCAGTCGCAGGGTCTGCACGCCCGAGGCGATGAAGTCCGTCACCCCGACCGGGCGCCCGTTGGCGAAGACGATGGCCTCTCCGCCCAGGTCGTAGAAGGGCCCCGGCGCCCCGACCAGCGCCGTGCCGGACGGCTCAGGCGCTTCACGAAGCCAACGCTTCAGGTCGCTGTATTTCCACGCTTCCGTGCGCCGCGAGGGAAAGGTCTCGGCGTTGGTCAGGTCGATCTGCGGCGCCGCACTCATGCCGCGGTCGGCAGGAACTTGTCGTACCCTTCCGCCTCCAGCTCCAGCGCCAGTTCAGGCCCGCCCGAGGCGACGATGCGACCGGCGGCAAGCACATGCACCTTGTCCGGTTTGATGTAGTCCAGCAGGCGCTGATAGTGGGTGATGACCAGCATGGATCGGTCGGCGCGACGCAGGGCGTTCACGCCCTCCGACACGATGCGCAGGGCGTCGATGTCCAGACCCGAATCCGTCTCGTCCAGGATCAGCAGCGACGGCTCCAGCAGAGCCATCTGCAGGATCTCCATCCGCTTCTTCTCACCGCCCGAGAAGCCCACGTTCAACGGCCGCTTCAGCATGTCGAAGTCCATCTTCAGCGCCTGCGACGCCGCCTTGACCTGCTTCAGGAAGGCGGGGGCCGAGACCTCCTCCTCGCCGCGCGCGCGCTTCTGGGCGTTCAGCGCCGTGCGGCTGAAGGTCATGGCCGGCACGCCGGGAATCTCCATCGGATACTGGAAGGACAGGAAGACGCCCTTGGCCGCGCGCTCGGCCGGGTCCAGGTCCAGCAGGTCCTGACCGTTCCACGAGGCGGAACCGGCCGTGACCTCATAGCCGGGACGACCCGACAGGCTGTAACCCAGCGTCGACTTGCCGGCCCCGTTCGGCCCCATGACGGCATGGACTTCGCCCGCCGGCACTTCGAGCGTCAGGCCCTTGAGGATCGGCTTGTCAGCGACCGAGACGTGGAGGTTGTTGATCTTCAGCATGATGGCCTAACGCGAAAGAAAGCAGCCCACGGCATCGCCGCGGATATTGTAGATTTTCAACTGATCGCCCTCTCGGCCGACGAGCGCAAAATCGTCTTGAGAGCCGGGATCGTACGCCAGAAGCATGGTGTCTCCGTCGTCGGCCACAATCGGCACTTGCCGGTTGAAGCGCCCGCCTTGGGCTTCATCGAAGTCCTCAACCTCAGCGAGATAGGGTTCGACGAGCGCCGCCCGCATATCGGCCAAGCCTTGCTCAAACCAAGCACGCGGCAAGGGAGAGCCAAGCGCCGTAGGATCGTGCGCAGGGATTTCGTAGGTCTCAAGGTCCTGCCGGACGCGAACACCTAGAGCCGAAAGGTCAAGCATCACCCCACGCTCCCCTCAAGACTGATCGCCACCAGCTTCTGCGCCTCCACGGCGAACTCCATCGGCAGCTTCTGCATGACGTCGCGGACGAAGCCGTTGACCAGAAGAGCCACCGCCTCCTCCTCCGACAGGCCGCGCTGCTGGGCGTAGAAGAGCTGGTCTTCCGACAGGCGGGTCGTCGTCGCCTCATGCTCCAGCTGGGCCGAGCCGTTGCGGGCCTCGATATAGGGGATGGTGTGCGAGCCGCACTCTTTCCCGATCAGCAGGCTGTCGCACTGGGTGAAGTTGCGCACGCCCGCCGCCTTGGGATGCACCGAGACCAGGCCGCGATAGGTCGAGTCCGACTTGCCCGCCGACACCGCCTTGGCGATGATCCGCGACTTCGAGTTCTTGCCCAGGTGGATCATCTTGGTGCCGGTGTCGGCCTGCTGATGTCCGTTGGTGATGGCGATGGAATAGAACTCGCCCGAGCTTTCCTCGCCCTTGAGGATGCAGGACGGGTATTTCCAGGTGACGGCAGAGCCAGTCTCGACCTGGGTCCAGCTAACCTTCGAGCGGTCGCCGCGGCAGTCCGCGCGCTTGGTGACGAAGTTGTAGATGCCGCCCTTGCCCTCGGCATCGCCGGGGTACCAGTTCTGAACCGTCGAGTATTTCACCTCGGCGTCGTCCAGGGCCACGATCTCCACGACCGCCGCGTGCAACTGGTTCTCGTCGCGCATCGGCGCGGTGCAGCCTTCCAGATAGGACACGTATGAGCCCTTGTCGGCGATGATCAGGGTCCGCTCGAACTGGCCGGTCTGGCTGGCGTTGATGCGGAAATAGGTCGACAGCTCCATCGGGCAGCGCACGCCCGGCGGGATGTAGACGAACGACCCGTCCGAAAAGACCGCGCTGTTCAGGGCAGCGAAATAGTTGTCCGACACCGGCACGACCGATCCCAAATACTGACGCACCAGATCAGGATATTCGCGCAAGGCCTCGGAAATAGGCATGAAAATCACCCCAACCTTGGCCAGCTCGGCCTTGAAGGTCGTGACCACGCTGACGCTGTCGAACACGGCGTCCACGGCATAGCGCGGCGCGCCCTCGACCCCGGCCAGAACCGCCTGCTCGCCCAACGGAATGCCCAGCTTGGCATAGACGGCCAACAGTTCGGGATCGACCTCGTCCAGCGACTTCGGCCCCTCCTTCTGCTTGGGCGCCGCGTAGTAGAACAGGTCCTGATAGTCGACCGGCTCATACTTCACCGAGGCCCAGGTCGGCTCTTCCATCGCCAGCCAGCGCTCATAGGCGGCCAGGCGCCATTCCAGCATCCATTCCGGCTCGCCCTTCTTCTCAGAGATGAAGCGGATGATGTCGGCGTTCAGGCCGCGCGGCGCATATTCCGTTTCGATGTCCGAGGTGAAGCCATGCTCGTATTTCTCGAGCGCGGCGACAGCATCGACAGTTTCCTTAACAACAGCCATGACTTACGCGACTTCCTTCACACGCTCAGACAGGCGTGCTTGATGCTTGTTCCAGGCCGTGACCCAGGCCTCGGCGAACCGATCCCAGTCGCCTTGCGTCGTGCCCCAGCCGCCGGAAACGCGGACGCCCCCCGTCGCCAGATGGTCCAGGCCCATGGCGCTGATCGCCTTCGACGGCTTCACCTTGCCCGACGAACAGGCCGAGCCGGCCGAGACCATCACCCCGACCAGATCCAGCGTGATCAGCTGCTGCGGGCTGTCCCAGCCCTCGACGGCCATGAACAGGGTGTTGGGCAGACGCGGAGCCGCGCCGCCGATGATGGTCGCGCCCGCCGCCTTGACCTTGGCCTCGGCCGCATCGCGCCAGACGGCGTGCGCCATGGCCGCATCCAGATCGCGCGCGGCGCAATCCGCCGCGGCTCCAAATCCGGTGATGCCCGGCACGTTCTCGGTCCCGGCGCGCAGGCCGCGCTCCTGACCCGCGCCATGCAGGATACGCACGGCGGCGACGCCTTCCTTGAGCACCAGAGCGCCCACGCCCTGCGGTCCGCCCAGCTTGTGCGCCGACAGGGTCAGGCTGTCCGCATCCAGCGCCCGCATGTCGACCGGCACCTTGCCCGCCGACTGGATGGCGTCGACGTGCAGCCAGCCGCCCGCCGCGCGCACCAGAGCCGCCGCTTCGGCGATGGGCTGGATGACGCCGCTTTCGTTGTTCGCATGGTGGATGGCGACCACGGCCCGGCCCGGGCGCGCCAGCGCCTCGGCCAGACAGGCCAGATCGACCACGCCGTGCGTATCGACAGGCAGCACCTCAACCGGCGCACCCGACGCCGACGCCGCCTCGGCCACGCAAGGATGCTCGGTTGCGCCGACGATCAGCCGCTCACAGCCCCCCGCCAGAGCGCTGACAACGGCCTGAGCATTGGATTCCGTCCCGCCCGAGGAAAAGACCACGGCGGTCGGATCGGCTCCGACCAGTTCGGCCACCTGAGCTCGCGCCGTCTCGACCCGCGCCCGCGCCCGGCGACCGGCGGCGTGAACCGCCGACGGATTGCCGTTGTCGGCCAGAGCCCTGGCCATGATTTCCTGCACTTCGGGACGCACCAGACCCGAGGCGTTGTAGTCGAGGTAGATGCTCACGCCGCCGCCTCCATGCCCGCCGCAGCCGACACAGCCCCCATGCGCGCCTGACCTGTGCGGTTCTGGATCACGTCTTCCAGACTGACGCTGGCGAGATAGCGATGGATTTCCTGGCCCAGATCTTCCCACAGGTGGTGGGTGATGCAGCGTTCGCCCTTGATCATGCAGCCCTTGGGCGATCCAGCGCCGACGCAGCGGGTGGCGCGAATAGGTTCATCGACCGCCAGAACAATCTCGGCCACGGCCGTCTCATGCGCCTCGCGCGCCAGACGATAGCCGCCGCCGGGACCGCGCACGCTCTTGACCAGACCGCTTTTGCGCAGCCGCGCAAATAGCTGTTCCAGATAGCTAAGCGAGATTTCCTGGCGCGTCGCGATCTCGGCCAGCGACACCGCCCGGTCCGCGCCGTTGCGCGCCAAATCGGCCATCGCCATTACGGCGTATCGTCCCTTTGTCGACAGGCGCATCAAAAGCCCTCAAAAATATCACGCTTTTCGGGGCTCATGTGTTAGAACCCGCGCCCTCGCAGACAAGTGCGCCGCGCAGGGCGGACTTAGAAAGTCCTACTGCGTTGGTCAAGTATTGTCCGCCCGCGAAACGACAGTTGAAGACAGGATTCCGCTGATCCATGCCTGAAGTCATTCTTCCCGGCGCCTCGGGCCGCATCGAAGGCCGCTATTCGCCCGGCAAGCGCCCGAACGCGCCGATCGCCCTGATCCTGCATCCGCACCCCAAGGCGGGCGGGCACATGAACAACCCGGTGGCGGTGACCCTGCACCAGTTGTTCGTCCAGCGCGGCTTCGCCACCCTGCGCTACAACTCGCGCGGCGTCGGCAAGTCGCAGGGCGAGTTCGACAGCGGCATCGGCGAACTGGCTGACGCCGCCACTGCCCTAGACTGGCTGCAGTCCAACAACCCCGCCGCCACCCAGACCTGGGTCGCCGGCTATCAGTTCGGCGCCTATATCGGCATGCAACTGCTGATGCGCCGCCCCGAGACGGACGGCTTCATCTCGGTTTCGCCGCCCTCGAACATGTACGACTTCAGCTTCCTGGCCCCCTGCCCGGCCTCCGGCCTGTTCCTGCACGGCACCAACGACACCGTGGTGCCGCCGGTCGAGGTCGAGCGCGTGGTCAACAAGCTGCGCACCCAGAAGGGCATCGTCATCGACTACGAACTGGAAGAGGGCGCGAGCCACTTCTGGCAGGACCATATCGGCGCGGTCGAGCGTCGCGTCGGGGCCTATCTGGACAAGCGTCTGGAAGAAAACCCGGCCTAAGGCCTCATGTGTCGACCCGGGTTTCGGCCCGGGTCTTCCACATCGACCACAGGATGCCCGCGGCCAGGATGGCGGCCGTCACGCCGAGCGAGATCGCCGGCGGAAACTTCTCCAGCCCCATCAGCGGCGCGGCGATGACCTTCCCCCCGATGAAGACCAGCAGGATCGCCAGCGCCTGTTTCAGATAGGCGAAGCGGTGGATCACCGCCGCCAGCGCGAAATACAGCGCCCTCAGCCCGAGAATGGCGAAGATGTTGGACGTGTAGACGATGTAGGGGTCGGTCGTGATGGCGAAGATGGCCGGCACCGAATCCACGGCGAAGATCACATCGGCGAACTCGATCGTCACCAGGGCCAGGAACAGTGGCGTGGCGTGCCAGACCCATCGCCCCGCCGCATTGGGCTCCCGCACGAAGAACTGCGCCCCGTTCAGGTCCTCTGTCACGGGCACATGCCGCCTCAGCCATTTGACGAGACCTTGTCCCGTCGCCGCCTCCTCCTTGGGGCTGGTTGCGATCATCCGGCCTCCGGTGAAGATCAGGAAGGCGGCAAAGACATACAGGGCCCACTCATAGCGACTGACCAGGGCCGCCCCCGCTGCGATCATCACGGCTCGCAGAACGATAACGCCCAGAACGCCCCAGAACAGAACCCGGTGCTGATGCAGGCGCGGAATGCCGAAGGCGCTGAAGATCATGGCGATGACGAAGACGTTGTCCATCGCCAGGCTCTTCTCGATGGCGAATCCCGTCAGGTAGTCCAAGCCGCTGTCCGACCCCAGCCGCACCCAGACCCAGGCTCCGAACAGCAGGGCCACAGCGACATAGAAGCCGGACAGCAGCAGGCTTTCCCGTACCTCGATCTCATGCGCCTTACGATGCAGAACGCCCAGATCGAAGGCCAGCAAGCCCACCACGACCGCCAGAAAGCCCGCCCACATCCAGGCGGGCTTGCCCATCCACTCGACCGCCAGGAACTCCATTCGCGCCTCTGGACCCTATGTGTCGCCGACGCCCGAACGGACGACCGGCGCGGCCCGACATCACGACCTGCGCCGCCAGAGGGGCCCGGTCCGCTGAGGGAACAACGCCAAACCGGCGAGGGCGTTCAGCGCCTCAACTGCGACCTAATGTTCGCCTTCCGCCGCCGCGAGGGCAGAGGATCGGTGTGCGCGAACGCACCAGACGACGCTGACGACCATCAGGCTCATGGCGACGATCTCGATCACAGTCGGCCCGCGCTGCTCCCACACGAAGCCGTAGAGGAAGGCGAACACGGTCTCGGACACAATCATCTGGCCCAGCATGGTCAGGGGCAGCAGGCGGCTGGCCTGGTTCCAGAAGGCGTTGCCGATAATGGAGGCGAAGACGGCGACGGCGAGGCTGACACCGATCAACCGCACCCAGGCCTCGCCCGACCAGACGCCCATGGTCAGCACCGCCGGGACCGCCAGCAACAGGGCGAACCCGCCTGTCACCACCCCGGTTAGCAGCGACCAGTCATGGGGCGACACATCGGGCAGACGGCCCATCCATCGGCTGTTGCCCACGGCAAAGGCGGACCACGACAGCAGGGCCGCCAGAGCACAGCCCAGACCCATCAGGATCTGAGCCCCGTCGTGGCCCACCCCGCCGCCCTGGCTCATGGATTCCCAGCCGATCAGGCCGACCGCCAGGGCGGCCACCGCGATCGGCGGCGCCACGCGCGACAGCGGCGGCGCGTCCTTGTCCTTCATGCCCCACAGCGCCACCACGACCGGCACCATGCCGACGATCAGAGCCGACGCCCCGACGCCCGCAAAATGCACGCTGACCACCAGGAAGACGAAATAGATGATGTTCCCGGCCAGGCTCAGCCAGGCCAGCGCCCGCCAGGCCTTCCAGTCCAACGCCGCCGTGACCCGCCGCCAACGCGGGGCGATCAGCAGGGCTGCAATCAGTCCATAAGCAAGGTAGCGCCCTGCCGTGAGCATCATCGGCGAGGCTTCGGGCGCGATCTTGGGCGCCAGGAAGACCAGCCCCCACATGGCTCCGGCCGCGCAGCCGCTGGCGACACCCCAGAAGCGCTGGGATTGCAGCAGGCTCACTGTTCGCCCGGCTCCACGATGCGGCCGCCGGTCAGGGGTTCGGCCACGCCCGTCGTGCCGGGGAAGCTGATCGGCAGGCCCAGCAGGCAGCGCGCCGCCAGGAAGGCGAAGGCTTCGGCCTCAATGCTGTCGCCGCGCCAGCCCTCGTTCTCGGCGGTCGTCACCGGCACGCCCGCGCGCTCGCGGATCGCCGCCAACAGCACCGGGTTATGCCGCCCGCCGCCGCAGGCCACGACCTTGGTCGGCCGTTGCGAACAGCGCGCCACGCCCAGCGCCGCCGCCTCAGCGGCAAAGGCCGTCAGCGTCGCCGCCGCGTCTTCCAGCGACAGACCCGCGACCGGGTCCAGCGAGAAATCGAACCGGTCCAGCGACTTCGGCCCCGTCGCCGCGAAATAGGGGTGGGCCAGATAGGCGCTCAATACGGCCTGATCTACCGTTCCCGCCGCCGCCAGCTTGCCGCCCTCGTCCATGCGCTTCTTGCCGCGCGACTGGACCAGCAGATCGACCATGCCGTTGGCCGGCCCGGTGTCGAAAGCCTCCAGACCGCCGTCGGCGCGGACCAGGGTGATATTGCCGACCCCGCCCAGGTTCAGCACGGCGACCGGCCCGCTCAGGCCCGCCTTCTTCACCAGGGCCGCGTGGTAGACGGGCGCCAACGGCGCCCCCTGCCCGCCCGCCGCCACGTCAGCGCTGCGGAAATCATAGGCCGTGCGCACGCCCAGGCCCTCAGCCACGCTTAAGGCGTCGATCAGTTGCACCGTCCGGCCAGGCAGGTCCGGCGTCGGCGCCTCGTGCAAGACCGTCTGACCGTGCACCCCGACAATATCAAGCCCGCTGGCCTTCACCCCATTGACCGCCATGAAGCTGAGCGCTGCCGCCAGATGGGCGTCGGCCACCGCCATGCGGGCGTCCTCGAAACTGTCGGGCTCTTCCTCGTCACGCTCCCAGTCCAGGGCGTCCTCAATGGCGTCCTCGACGATGGCGCGCGTCTCGGCGTCCAGCTTCATCTCGCCCGCCGGGCCGAAGCTGACGATGTTTTCGCCGTCGGTTTCGATCACCGCCATGTCCACGGCGTCGAGCGAGGTGCCGGTCATGAAACCGAGCACGCGGAGGGTCTTTGTCGAGGAGGTCGTCATGCCGGGTTGACTGCCATGTGAGGCACGCCGTAGCTAGGGGAATGATCGCCGCCCGCGCCCTTTCCGGCCTGTATTACCGTTCGCTGAGCTAGCGAGCGGCCGCGATCTCGTGCCGCCTTCGCTGGCGGTGCGACTTCCTCGGTAAGGAAGACGGCCGCCGGCATCCCTGCTACGGAGCCGTCCATGACCGACCAAGCCTTCAAGTCCGACTTTCTCAAGACCCTGCAATCGCGCGGCTATATCCACCAGGTGACCCACCCGGCGGAGCTGGACGAGGCCGCCTCGAGCGGGATCGTGACGGCCTACATCGGCTTCGACGCCACGGCCCCTTCCCTTCACGTCGGCAGCCTGATCCAGATCATGATGCTGCGCCGTCTGCAGCAGGCCGGGCACAAGCCCGTCGTCCTCATGGGCGGCGGCACGACCAAGGTCGGCGACCCCACCGGCAAGGACGCCTCGCGCCCGCAACTGACCGACGAGACGATCCAGGCCAACATCGCCTCGATCAAGACCGTGTTCGAGAAGTTCCTGACCTTCGGCGACGGCCCGTCCGACGCCGTCATGGTCGACAACAACGACTGGCTGTCCAAGTTCGGCTACGTCGAGTTCCTGCGCGACTACGGCACGCATTTCACCATCAACCGCATGCTGAGCTTCGACTCGGTCAAGCTGCGCCTTGAGCGCGAGCAGCCGATGACCTTCCTCGAGTTCAACTACATGCTGATGCAGTCGGTGGACTTCCTGGAGCTGAACCGCTCGCTGAACGTGACGCTGCAAATGGGCGGCTCGGACCAGTGGGGCAACATCACCTCGGGCGTCGATCTGGTGCGCCGCGTGGATCAGAAGGCCTCCTTCGGCCTGACCACCCCCCTTCTGACCACAGCCTCGGGCGGGAAGATGGGCAAGACGGCCCAGGGCGCGATCTGGCTGAACGCCGAGCAGCTCAGCCCCTACGACTACTGGCAGTTCTGGCGCAATGCCGAGGACGCCGACGTCGGTCGCTTCATGCGCCTGTTCACCGACCTGCCGCTGGACCAGATCGCGCTCTACGAAGCCATGGAAGGCGCCGGCATCAACGAGGCCAAGAAGGCCCTGGCCGACGCCGCGACCTCCATGCTGCACGGATCGGAGGCCGCCCACGCCGCTCGCGCCGCCGCCGAGGCCGCCTTCGAGAAGGGCCAGCTCTCGGCCGACCTGCCCACTGTCGAGCTGCCGCGCGACGAAGTGGTCGGCGCCATGATCGCCGCCGTGGTCACCAAGGCCGGCCTCAGCACCTCCAACGGCGAGGCTCGTCGCCTGGCCCAGGGCGGCGGCCTGCGTCTGAACGACGAAGCTGTCGCTGACGGCGCGCGCCTGATCGAAGACACCGACGTCAATGCTGACGGCGTGTTCAAGCTGGCCGCCGGCAAGAAGAAAATCGTCCTGGTGCGTCCCATCTAACTCGCTCATCCCGGCGGACGCCGGGATCCAGTGCTTTGGCTTCAACCGCAGCGGTTGGTTCACTGCAAATCACTCAACCGGCGACGCCGCGGCTCTCACTGAGTCCCGGCGTCCGCCGGGATGAGCGGAGATTAAGATGGTCGAGATCACCGAAAACCAAGCCGCCCCCGCGTTCGATCTCGCCACCGACGGCGACGGCCGCGTCACGCTGGCCGACCTCAAGGGCAAGTCGGTCGTTCTCTACTTCTATCCCAAGGCCGACACCCCCGGCTGCACGACCGAGGGTCTGGATTTCTCGGCCTTGGCCGATCAGTTCGCCGCCGCCAACACCGTCGTCATCGGCGTCTCGCGCGACGCGGCGAAGAAGCTGGACCGCTTCAAGGCCAAGCACGACCTCAAGGTCATCCTCGGCTCCGACGAGGATGGCGTGGTCTGCGAGGCCTACGGAACCTGGGTTATGAAGAAGCTCTATGGCCGCGAGTACATGGGCGTCGAACGCGCCACCTTCCTGATCGACGGCGCAGGCGTGATCCGCCGCGCCTGGCGCAGCGTGAAGGTCAAGGGACACGCCGAACAGGTGCTGGACGCCGCTCGATCCCTCTGATCAGCGTTAGGCGTAATGCTTCTCAGGCCAAGCTTGCCTCTGTCGCCGACCTGACCCTAACTGCTGCCCAAGGGGCTATTAGTAGGATTAGGCCGGCCTTGCTGGCGAGATGCGGAGAGCACCATGTTCAACAAGAGCAAGCCGTTCGACAACGGTCCTTCCAACGGCCCATCCGGCGGAATGAGCATCCCGCCTGCGCCGGAGCCGACCCCCGCCTCGACGCCTTCGGCGGCGCCTTCTGTTTCGTCGCGCGCGCCGGAAGCCGCGCGCCCGGCGGCCGCCTCGCGTTCGACCAGCCTGTCGACGTTGTCGGCCGGTGTGAAATACGAGGGCAATATCTCGGGCGCCGGAGAACTTCAGGTCGATGGGTCACTGAAGGGCGACATCCGCGTCGTCCGCGTCACCATCGGTGAAGGCGGCTCGGTCGAGGGCACGGTTCACGCCGATGTTCTGGACGTGCGCGGCCGCGTCTCAGGCGCCATCGTCGCCAAGCAGGTCAAGCTGTTCGCCACCGCCCGCATCGAAGGCGACATAACTCAGGAACAGCTGTCGATCGAACAGGGCGCCTGGTTCCAAGGCCGCTGCACTCAGGCCAAGCGCGACACACCCGGCGCCTCCATGCTCGACGCTCCGGAAAAAACCGCCGCTCTCGCCGCGCCCAAGGCCGACAAGGCGGAAGCCAAGCCAGCCGCCTGATCGGCGGCGCACGCAAAATGAAAAGGGGCGGCCCGCAGGCCGCCCCTTTTTTAGTTCCCGTCGCGGGTCTCACCCACGCGTGCCGCCAGCGCCGCGCCCATGAAGGCGTCCAGATCGCCGTCCAGAACCCCTTGCGTATCCGAGGTTTCGACTTCGGTGCGAAGGTCCTTGACCATCTGATACGGCTGCAGGACGTAGGATCGGATCTGGTGGCCCCAACCGATATCCGTCTTGGCGTCCGCCAGGGCCTGAGCCGCCGCCTCACGCTTCTGCAGTTCCAGTTCGTAAAGGCGCGCACGCAGCATCTTCCACGCCATATCGCGGTTCTGGTGCTGCGATCGGCCGGCCTGACACGCAACCACGGTATTGGTCGGCATGTGGGTCAGGCGCACCGCCGAGTCCGTCTTGTTGATGTGCTGACCGCCCGCGCCCGAAGCGCGATAGGTGTCGGTCCGCACGTCGGACGGGTTGATGTCGATCTCGATCGTGTCATCGACAACCGGCGAAACGCCGATGGAGGCGAACGAAGTGTGCCGCTTGGCCGCCGCGTCATAGGGGCTGATGCGGACCAGTCGGTGCACGCCCGATTCCGATTTCAGCCAGCCATAGGCGTTCGGTCCCTCGATCAGGATGGTGGCCGACTTGACCCCGGCCTGCTCGCCCTCTTCGTGGGCCTCGATCGTGACCTCGTAGCCGTGGGCCTTGGCCCAGCGCGAGTACATCCGCAGCAACATGCCGGCCCAGTCGTTGGACTCGGTGCCGCCGGCGCCGGAGTTCACTTCCAGATAGGCGTCGTTGCCATCAGCCTCGCCGGACAGCAGGGCTTCCAGTTCGGCGCGCGCGGCGCGTTCCTTGACGGCGCGCAGTTGTTCACGAGCCTCTTCGAGGGTGGCCTCGTCGCCCTCCTCGTCGGCCATCTCGGCCAACATCACGCCTTCTTCCAGCGCACTTTCCAGTTCGCGGACGCTGTTGATCTGGGCTTCCAGACGCGAACGGTCGCGGCTGACGGCCTGGGCCTGTTCCGGGTTGTCCCAAAGGGTCGGATCTTCGACCCGAGCGTTCAGCTCATCCAGTTTTCGAAGCGAGACATCCCAGTCAAAGACGCCTCCTGAGCAGAGCGGCGCTCTGCTCGATGTCGGCCTTCATGGCCTCGACATCCGGTCTCATCGCAATCTCCTGCGAACAAACACCTTCCCTCAAGCAGGTCCGCACCGCGTGCGGGCCGATAGGGAAAGCAAGATGAAAAACCGGCGCGCCTGCGGACAGGCGCGCCGGTTGGTGGGTCTACCTAGAGCCTCAGTAGAGTCCGCTCAAGTCCTCGGCCGGCTGCTTCTTCGGGGGCGGCGGCGCGACGGCGGCGGGCGGGGCCGCAGCTGGGGCCTGCGCCGCCTCCTGCTCGCGACGGATCACGTCGTTATAGTTCTGGGGCCCGACAGGCTGGACAGGACGCGGCGCCTCCTCGCGGATCTGACGCTCGGTGCCGGGACGGAAGGCTTCCTCGATGCCGTTGACCGTCCGGAAGACAGCGTTCTTGGGCCGGACGAAGGGCCGCGCCGGACGCTCCTTCAGCGCCACCTGCATGAAGTCGGTGAAGATCGGGACAGCGGTTGCAGCCCCCGCCTCGCCCCCGCCCAGCGACCGGTTGTCGTCAAAGCCGACGAAGACGCCGACCACGATGTCGCTGGAGAAGCCGACGAACCAGGCCGAACGATACTCATTGGTGGTGCCGGTCTTGCCGCCGACCCAGCGACCCAGACCGCGAGCGCTGGCTCCGGTGCCGCGCTGGATGACGCCTTCCAGCATCGAACTCATCTGATAGGCGGTGATCGGGTCAATAACCTGGGTCCCGCGATCTTGAAGGCGCGGCGATTCCTGGCCGCTGAAACCACGCGTGCAGTCCCGGCACTGTCGTCGGTCGGCCCGGTGAATGGTCTGGCCGTTCCGGTCCTGAACCATCTCGATCAGATAGGGATCGACCCGGCGACCGCCATTGACGAAGGCGGCGTAGGCGGCGGTGATGCGATAGGGAGTAGTTTCCCCCGCCCCCAACGACATGGCCAGGTTCGGCGACATGTCGTCGACCACGCCCATCTTCCTGGACAGATCCACCACATTCTTCATGCCGACCGCCTGGGCCAGACGCACAGTCATGACGTTGCGCGACAGCTCCAGCCCACGACGCAGGGTCTGGGGGCCGTAATACTGGCGACTGTAGTTTTCAGGCGTCCAGCGGCCGCCATTGGCCCCGCCGGGGAAGCTGATCGGCGCATCCAGAACGATGCTGGCCGGGTTGAAATCGCCTTCCAACGCCGCCGCATAGACGAAAGGCTTGTAGGCCGAGCCCGGCTGGCGCTTGGCCTGGGTTGCGCGGTTGAAGCTGGACAGGGCGTAGGAATAGCCGCCTACCATGGCCAGGACGCGCCCTGACTGAGGTTCGATGGCCACCAGAGCGCCGTTCACGGCGGGGACCTGTTTCAGGGCGAACTGGCCGCCCTGCGGCTCCACGAAGATCAGATCGCCCCGCTTCAGAGGACGATTGGCGTTGGCCCAGGCCGCGTCGGACACGATCAGTGAGCCGGTGCGATCATCGCGAGCCGTACGGATACGCACATTATTTCCGCTGACGCTTTCAACGGCGGCAGGCTGCCAGGTGCGGCGCTCGGGGGGCGTGTTCTTCTTCAGCGCATCGGCCTGCCAGCCCTCAGCGAAATCGGTCGTGCCCCAGGCGCCGCGCCAGCCGTGACGGCGGTCATAGCGCTCCAGCCCGTTCATCAGGGCGTCCCGCGCGGCCGACTGGAGTTTCGGATCCAGCGTTGTGCGCATGTAGTAGCCGCCGCGGTTGACCTCTTCCTGACCGAACAGGCCAATGGCGCGACGGCGGGCTTCCTCGACGAAGAAGTCGGCGTCGGCGTATTCGGCCCGCCGCGGGGCGGCGCGGGTGTTCAGCGGACGGGCCAGAGCCGTCGCAAGCTCCTCCTGCGTCAGCCATTTGTTGTCGGCCATCTCGCCCAGAACCCAGTCGCGGCGGCCCTTGGCGGCGCCCGGATGGCGTTTCGGATTGTAGTTGTTCGGCCCCTTGGGCAGGGCTGCCAGGAAGGCCGCCTCGTCCGGCGTCAGCTGGTTCAGCGACTTGCCGAAATAGTTGTAAGCCGCCGAGGCCACGCCGTAGGAGCGATAGCCCAGGTAGATCTCGTTCAGATACAGTTCGAGGATCTGTTCCTTGGTCAGGGTCGCTTCCAGACGGCTGGAAAGGATGGCCTCCTTCAGCTTGCGGTTCAGGCTGGATTCATTAGTCAGGAGGACATTCTTGGCCACCTGCTGGGTAATGGTAGACCCGCCCTCAAGCCGCCGTCCCGACAGGACGTTGAACACGTTCTTGAACATGGCCCGGCCGATGCCGGACACGTCGATGCCGCCGTGCTGGAAGAAATGACTGTCTTCGGCGGCCAGGAAGGCGTGGATCACCTGCTCCGGCACCTGGTCATAGGTGACGTAGATGCGTCGTTCGTCTGAGAACTCCCCGATCAGGGTGCCATCGCCGGCGAAGACGCGCGTCGCCGTCGCCGGACGATAGTCCGCCAGCTCGGACGCATCCGGCATGTCGTGCAGGACCCAGGCCGCATAGATGGCCACGACCAGCCCGGCCACAGCGATGCCGCCCAGCAAGGCGACGCCTGCCATAACGAACCAGCGTTCGGCTATCTTCACCGTGAACTCCGCAAGACGCGCCCCAGGAATTGTCGTTTATCGCGCGTCGCCCGCGCCGCAAAGCGGAACCGCAAACTCAGCCCTTGTCGCGCAGCAAACGGGCCTTGTCGCGCTGCCAGTCGCGCTCGGCCGAAGCCTCGCGCTTGTCGTGCAGCTTCTTGCCCTTGGCCAGCGCGATCTCGAGCTTGGCCTTGCCTCTTTCGTTCAGGTACAGGCGCACCGGAATGATGGTCCGCCCGTCGCGCTGGACGGCGCCGATCAGCTTGTCGATCTGCTTGCGGTGCAGCAGCAGCTTCCGGTGACGGCGCGGCTCGTGATTGAAGCGGTTCGCCTGCTTGTAGGGCGGGATGTCCGAGTTGATCAGGACGATCTCGCGCCCCTCCACCGCCGCATAGCTTTCGGCGATATTGGCCCTTCCGTCGCGCAGCGCCTTGATCTCCGTCCCCAGCAACTGGATCCCGGCCTCGATATAGTCCTCGAGGAAATAGTCGAAGCGCGCACGCCGGTTCTCGGCGATCACCTTCCTGGGCGTTTCCGTCGACATCAGATGACCCCGGCTTCCGCCATGGCCTGGTCGATCTGAGGTTTGACGGCGTCACGGGTCAGGGACAGCGGGAGGCGAACCTCCTCGCTGCACAGACCCAACTTGGCCAGAGCGTATTTGGCCGGCGACGGCGAATTGTCGAGGAACAACCCCTTGTGCAGGTCGATCAGTCGGTCCTGCCAAGCCCGCGCCGTGGCGTAGTCGCCGGCGGCGACCGCGTCATACATGGCGACCATGGCTTCCGGCGCGACGTTCGAGGTGACCGAGATCACACCCACGCCGCCGCTGGCGGCATAGCCCAGCCATGTGGCGTCATCGCCGCTGATCAGATCGAACGGCTCGCTGATGTGGCTGCGCATCCAACTCACCCGCGAGATGTCGCTGGTGGCGTCCTTGATGCCGACGATGTTGGGGTTGCGCGCCAGATGGGCCACCGCCTCATTGCACAGATCAACGCCGCACCGGCCCGGCACGTTGTAGAGCAGCATCGGAATCTGCACGGCGTCGGAAATCGCCTCGAAGTGGGCGATCATGCCTTCTTGAGAAGGCTTGTTGTAATAGGGCGTCACCACCAGGGTCGCGTCGGCGCCGACCTCCTTGGCGAAGGCCGACAGTTCGATGGCCTCATGCGTGGCGTTCGAACCGGCCCCGGCGATCACGCGCACGCGGCCCGCCGCAATGTTCACGCACTGCTCGATGACGCGCTTGTGCTCGTCCATTCGCAGCGTGGCGCTTTCCCCGGTCGTTCCAACAGGGACGACGCCATGGACGCCTGCGGCGATCTGGCGTTCCAGAAGTTTTTCAAATGCCCCTTCGTCCACGTTTCCGTCACGAAGAGGTGTGATCAAGGCGGTGATCACGCCCTTGAACAAGGGGGCGGTCATAGGAACAAGATACCTGCGCGGTGTTTCGGGCGGCTTGCCGCCCTTTTGAAGAGGCAGGGAGCGTAGGTTGCTCGCCGCTCGGCCGCAACCAGTGATGAATGAGGATCGGACATCTGATGATCGCGACGACCGTGGCCGCCGCCCTGGCGATTCTGACTCCGCCAGCCCAGGACGTGCTGAACAGCACGCCTGCGCCCTATGCCTCCAGCCAGAACGGCGTCATCAGCGGCCAGGACATGGCCCTGTTCCAGCAAGGCCTGGCCTCTGCCCGCGCCCGCGATGTCGTCGGCACCCAGTCGATCATGGGTCAGATCTCCGACCCCACGGCGAAAAAGTTGGTCGAATGGGCCCTGGTGGACACCTCCGACAGGCAACTGTCCTACGCGGATCTGGCCCGCGCCCAGACCGACCTCGCCAACTGGCCGCGCGGTGATTCGCGTCGGGCCGCGGGCGAGCGCGCCCTCGCCATGGCCAACGCCTCGCCCGACACCGTCGTCGCCTTCTTTAATGGCGCGGCCCCGACGACCGCCGAGGGCGCCATCGCCCTGGCCGGCGCCCTGGAGCAAAAAGGCCAGCGCCGCGAAGCCCAGGACCTGATCCGCGACTGGTGGCGCAACCGTTCGTTCGAAGAAGCGCAGCAGTCCACGATCGCCAACCGCTGGGGCGGATGGCTGAACGCCGACGATCATGTCACGCGCCTGAACATGCTGCTGCTCGGCCCGCACGGACCGGCGACCCGCGCCATGGTCGATATGGTCCCCGCCGACCGTCAGGCCGTCGCCAACGCCGTCATGGCCCTGCGCACCGCCTATTCGCCCGACGCCCTCGTGGCCGGCCTCAGCCCCGCCGTCGCCAACGACCCGGCCGTAGTGCTTGAGCGCGCACGCCTGCTGCGCTCAGCCGGTCGCCAGTCCGAGGCCTTCCCCCTGCTGTCCGCCCTGCCCCCCGCGCCGTCGCACAAGGAAGGCCAGGACACCCTGTGGAGCGAGCGCCGCAACTACTTCCTGGACGCCCTGCAACAGGGCGACCCCCGCGCCGCCTACGCCGCCATGAACGGCCACGGCTTTCCCTCGGGCGAGCGCAAGGTGGACGCCGAGTTCTTCGCCGGCTGGGTCGCCCTGACCAAGCTGAACGATCCCGCCACCGCCGCCCAACACTTCGAGGTTTTGCGCAACAGCTCCTCCACCCCCATCACCCAGGGCCGCGCCCTCTACTGGCTGGGCCGCGCCGCCGAGGCGCGCGGCGACCGACAGGGGGCCCAGCGCTGGTATCAGGCGGGGGCGGAGCACTGGCAGACCTTCTACGGCCAACTGGCCGCCGAAAAGGCCGGGATCACCACCCTGACCCTGCCCGGCGAACCCGCCCCGACGCCCGAGGACGTCAACCGTTTCGAGGGCAATGAGGTGGTCCGCGCCACCCGTATCCTGGGCGCGGCGGGTGAAAAGACCCTGATGCGGGTCTTCGCCTACCACCTCGACGACACCCTGCCCTCGCCCTACGACCTGTCGCAGCTGTTCGACCTGATGCAGGGCTATGGCGACCAGTTTGGCTCGATGATGGTCGGTCGCGCTGCCAGCCAGCGCGGCTTCGTCATGCCTGAACGCATGTATCCGGTACGCATCCCGCCCCAGACCTCGGGCGCCGCGCCGCTGGAGTTCACCCTGGCCATCACGCGCCAGGAGTCCAGCTTCGATCCCATGGCGCGCTCCGGCGCCGACGCGCGCGGCATGATGCAGTTCCTGCCCGCCACGGCGCAGGGCGTGGCCCGCCGCATGGGCATCCCCTTCTCGCCGGATCAACTGTGGGACCCCGACGTCAACATGCGTCTGGGCAGCTACCATCTGGCGGAGTTGACCAGCAATTTCGGTGGATCGCCGCTGCTGGCGACGGTCGGCTACAACGCCGGTCCCGCCCGCCCGCCGCAATGGGTGGCCCGCTGCGGCGACCCGCGCAGCAATCAGGTCGACCCCATCGACTTCATCGAATGCGCGCCCTTCACCGAAACGCGCAACTACATGATGCGGGTCATGGAAAACATGCAGGTCTATCGCGCCCGCCTCAATGGCGGCTCCGCCCCGCTGACGCCGTCCGCAGACCTGGCGCGCGGCACGCCCCCCAACAGCGGCCCGCGCTCCTATCAACCCTGAGACAAGGATGGCGGGCCACTATCGCAGCGGTCCGCCAATCAGACTTGGAGAAGTCTCCGCGCCGCCAGCAGCGGCCCATCCGACGCCTCGACCCAAACCCCATCCAGACCGAAGACCGAACGCAGCACATCCGACGACAGGGCCTCGACGGGCGCCGCATCCACAACCACGCGGCCAGCGTCAAGCACGACCACCCGATCCGCGATCCGCGCCGCCAGCGTCAGGTCGTGGAGGCTGACCAGCACGCCGCCGCCCGCGTCGGCCCGCGCCCTCAGCCGCTCCAGCACCAGCAACTGCGCGTCCGGGTCCAGCCCGGCGATCGGTTCATCCGCCAGCAATAGCGGCGCCTGAACCACAAGCGCCCGCGCCAACAGCACCCGCGCCCGCTCGCCGCCCGACATCTCGGCCACGCCGCGCTCGGCCAGATGCCCTGCCCCGACCTCGTCCAGCGCCGCCCGCGCCCGTTGCAACGCCGCATCCCCCGTCAGGAAGGGCGCGCCCAGGGCCGCCACCTCGATGGCCGGCAGGTTCCAAGCGATATGCCGTTCCTGCGGCAGATAGGCCGCCCGCGTTCCACGCTCACGCTCGGACAAACGTCGCACATCCTCGCCGCCCAGCTTGGCCGCGCCGCTTTGCAGAGGCGTCAGACCCAAAGCCGCGCGGATGGCGCTCGACTTGCCCGCACCATTCGGCCCACACAGGGCGACCAGTTCCCCGGCCCCAACTGACACGCTGACCCCGTCGAGCACCGTCGACGCGCCCATGCGCGCCACGACGCTGTCCAGCTCAAGCAAGGCGCTCACAGCCGCCACTCCCGCGCCGCGCGCCAGGCGATCAGGGCGAACAGCGGCGCGCCGACCAGGGCCGTGAACACGCCCAGCTTCAGTTCCTGATCCGTCGGCATCAGCCGCGCCGCCAGATCGGCCAGCACCAGCATCAGCCCGCCGGCCAGAGCCGAGGGCAGCAGCAGCCGCCCCGGATCGCCGCGCACGGCGGCGCGCACAAGATGCGGCGCGGCCAGACCGACAAAGCCGATCACCCCGGCCACCGCCACCGCCGCCCCCGCCGCGACCGCCGAGGCGATCAATGCGAGCACCCGCATCCGCCCCATCGACAGACCCGACGCCCGCGCGGCTTCCTCGCCCAGGGTCAGCATCCGCAAGCCCGGCGACGCCCCTGCCGCGAAGACGGCAGCGACCGCCAGCGCCGGCGCCACCCAGGCCACGTCGATCCAGCTGCGGTTCTGCACCGAGCCCAGCAGCCAGTTCATCACCTCAGCCGAGGCGATGGGCGACGGCGACAGGTTGAAGATCAGGGCCGTCAGCGCCCCGGCAAAGCTCGACAGCGCCACCCCGAAAAGGATCAGCGCCTCGGGCGCCCTCACCCTCGCGGCGATGGCCACCAGCAGCAGGCCCGCCAGCGCCGCCCCGATCAGGGCCGCGCTCTCGACCAGTCCGGGGATAGCCGCCGCCCCCAGCACGATGGCCCCCGCTGCACCCAAGGCCGCCGTCGCCGACACGCCCAGCACGCCCGGGTCCGCCAGCGGGTTCCGCAGCAGGCCTTGCAGCACAGCTCCCGCCAGCCCCAGGGCCGCCCCGACCATCAGTGCGCAGATCGCGCGCGGCGCCCGCACCTGCCACAGCACCTCGCCCGGCCCCGACGCCGGATCAGCCAGGGCCTGCCCATACTGGGCCGCCGACAGGGCCGTCTCCCCGAACAGCGCCGCCCCGACCAGGGCCAGCAGGATCGCCGCCGCCAGCCCGAGGTTCAGGCTCAAATGTCTGTTCATCGCGCCGCGTCCGCCAACAGGACCGCCGCGTCAGCCGCGAACCAGGCGGGACAGCTCAGCGTCGCGGCCGGCAGATCCGCCACCGTCCGCCCCTTGGCCGCGCGCTGCACCACCGGATGCCGCCCCGGCCCGCGCCAGTCCGCCCGCCACTGCTGGAAGAAGCCCCGCACGAACAGAGCCGGCGGGCTCAGCGCGATCTTCTCGATCCCCAGCGGCTGATAGCCTGGCCCGCTCACGCCGTTGCGGAACCCCGCCGCCTTCAGAATGGAATCGATCAGCGACCCCGCCCCGGTCGTATAGCCGCCCGGCGTGACATAGACGGCTTCGCGTCCGCGTCCCCCGCCCGCCGCCTGGGCCAGCCGCCGGTCCATGTGGGCGATCAGGGCCGCGCCCCGCGCCTCCTGCCCCAGCCCCTGCGACACGGCCCTCAGATTCTCGCGGACCCCGCGCATGTCGGTCGCGTCATTGATGGCCAGCACCCGCGTCCCGCGCTTGTCCAAGGCGGCCAACAGGCGCGGCTCTCCGCCCCAGTAGCGAACCACAAGGTCCGGCTGAAACCCGATAGCCGCCTCCAGCGTCGGCCGAACCCTAGGCCGCCCCCGCGCCGCCTCACGCATCCAGGAATCCGGATCGTCCGCCCGCGACGACAGAGCCAGTTCGGCCTCGGGCGCCAGGGCCAGGACATACTGGTCCGCGCACTGATCCAGCGACAGCACCCGCAACGGCCGCGCCTCGGCTACGGCCGGCGTCAGGACAAGGAGCGCCAGAAAAGCGCCGCGCCAAGGCCTCACGGCTTCAAAAGGCCGGCGAACAAGGCGTCCAGCATCGTCCGGGTCAGTTCCTCCCGGTCCGCCCATTCAAAATAGGGCTTTGTGATCCGCAGCGAGACGATGCCGTGCCCGCAAGCCCAGATAGCCTGGGCCAGCATGGCGGGATTTCCCCGCATCCGTCCCGCGGCCACAGCCTGTTCAACCACCGCAACGAAGGCGCGAAACAGTTCCGATCCTGTTTCCTGCGCCACCGTCTGGGCGCCCTCTCGCGCCTCCACCGGACGTGTCAGATAGGTCAGGCGGTAGGCGTTGGGGTTATCAAAACCGAACTTGATATAGGCCTCGATCATTCGCCGCAGCCGCGCCTCAGGCGGCTCGTCCTGAACCAGAATCTGCTGGTGGGACGCAATTAGCGCTTCGAAGGCGCCTCGGCAGATTTCATGCAGCATCTCGCTCTTGTCGGAGAAGTGCATGTAGAGCGCCGTTGATGAAAGACCCACCTCGTCGGCGATCTTTCGAATCGTCGCGCCCTCATAGCCATGCTCGACGAAGATGCGCTCTGCGGCGGTCAGGATTTCTGCGCGCCGCGCATGGCCTTCGCCCTTGGGCTTGCGGGCGGAGCGCGGCGTAGTGGTCAAGTCGCCGGACAATCCACAACTCCATGATGGGAAGAGACCTGCATAGCCGCCCCCGCGCGAATCGCCAATCGCTTGCCACCAAGCAAACACTGACGTTAATAGTAATGGATAACGCGGTTCGGGGGAGGCTGATGCACGGAATTCAAAGGGCCTTGCAGCCCAGCATCGGCGCTCGCGCGGCCCGGGTCACGACGACACCCACGCAACTCATGACGGGGGCGATATTGCTCGTCGGCGGAACGGCGTCCGCCCTTGTCTGGCCGCATGTCGGCGCAGCTCTGCTGATCCTGGTCCAGGCAGGCTTCCTCGTCATCGTTCTGTGGCGTTTTCTGACAGTGATCGTCAGTCAGCAACCTAGTCCGCCATCGCCGCCCGCACCGGCGGCCTTGCCGCGTTATTCGGTTGTGGTAGCGCTTTATGACGAAGCCGCGATCCTGCCCTATCTCGTCGAACGCTTGTCTCGTCTGGATTATCCCGGACACTTGCTCGACGGCTATCTGGTTCTGGAGGCGCACGACCAAGCCACCATTTCCGCCGCTTTGGCCATGAAACGCCCGGCTTGGCTTCAGGTTCTTGTGGTTCCATCGGGTGTTCCGACAACCAAACCCCGCGCCCTCAACCACGCCCTGGCCGTGGCCAAGGGCGAGTTCCTGACCGTCTATGACGCCGAGGACGATCCCGACCCGCTACAGTTGAAGGAGGCTGCGGCGCGTTTTGCGAACGAGGATGACGACCTCGTCTGCCTTCAGGCGCCGCTGCGTATCCGTCGCATTCACCGAGGGTATGAGGACTCGCCCTTTCTCGATCGCCATTTTGCTGCGGAATACGCCGCCCTGTTCGAGATCACACTTCCGGCGATGGCCCGCATGGGAATGCCGTTTCCCCTGGGCGGCACCAGCAATCACTTCCGCACGTCCGCCTTGCGAGCGCTCGACGGCTGGGACGCATGGAATGTAACCGAAGATGCGGATTTGGGCTTTCGCATATGGCGTCGCGGATGGCGCCTCGGCGTTCTGACACGTCCGACCTACGAAACGCCGCCCGGCCGGCTGCTTCACTGGCTTCCCCAACGAACGCGTTGGCTAAGGGCTATATGCAGACCCTGCTAGTGCACACACGATCGGTGTCCGGCATGGGGTGGCGAGGCTGGAGCGCCCTGGCCCTGACGCTCGGAGCCGCATTGGCCTCGGCTGCGCTTCACGCCCTCCCCGTTGCATGGATTGCGACATTCTTCCTGCTGGCGCTGCTGGCGCGAGACCTGCCTGCGACGCCATGGATGGGCCTCGGCATCCTGTTGAGCGGCACAGCCGCAGCCGCCATGACAACCCTGATCGGCGCCCGTCGCGCTCATACGCCCTTCAACGCCTGGGATGTCCTGGCGGCCCCGGGCTATTGGTCGCTGCTAAGTCTCGCCTTCATCCATGCCTTGATCAGGCTGATCGCGGAGCCTCATCGCTGGGACAAGACCGCTCACAAGCCGGATGTCGCGCCCCAGGATTTCCCGCCGATGCCCGAGTCGGCGGTCGCCGAGTCTGGACGAGCAGCCGCCTGAGCGCCTATCAGCCGCAGATGGCTCCCGTTCTCTCCCCCACGCCCGAAACCCTCGTCACGCGAGGCTGGTCCGACTATGCGCTGCTGGACAGCGGTCACGGTCGCAAGCTGGAGCGTTACGGCCGCTACACCGTGGTCCGGCCCGAGCCCCAGTGCTTCTGGGCGCCGCGCGATCCGGCGGCCTTCGAGCGCGCCACCGCCGTCTTCGATCCGCAGCAGGAAGAAGAAGACGCCGGTCGCTGGCGCTTCGATGCCCACGGCCCCATCGACGCCTTCCCGCTGAAATGGCGCGACGTGCGCTTCACCGGCCGCTTCACCCCCTTCCGCCACCTGGCCTTCTTCCCCGAGCAGGCGGCCAACTGGGAATGGATGGACGCCCGCGTCCGCACCCTGAACCAGCCGAGGATCCTGAACCTGTTCGGCTATACCGGCGTCGCCAGCCTGGCCGCTGCGGCGGCGGGCGCGCATGTGACCCACGTGGACGCCTCCAAGAAGTCCGTCGCCTATGCCCGCGAGAACGCCGAGCAGTCGGGCCTGTCCGACCACCCCATCCGCTGGATCGTCGAAGACGCCCGCAAGTTCGTCGCCCGTGAGGTGCGTCGCGGCTCGAAGTACGACGGCATCATTCTGGACCCGCCCAAGTACGGTCGCGGCGCCAACGGCGAGGTCTGGCGCTTGTTCGAGGACATGCCTGAACTGCTGAAAGACTGCGCCACGCTTCTGTCCGACGACGCCTCTTTCCTGTTGCTGAACGCCTATGCCGCCCGGATCTCAGGTCTGTCTCTGGCGCACGCGATGGCGGAAGCCACGCATGATCGCGGCGGACGCATCGACTGGGGCGAACTCGCCTTGTCGGAGGACGGCCCGAACGCCCGCGCCATCGGCCTCAGCTTCTTCGCCAGATGGAGCGCCTGATGTACGAGCGCGTCATCACCTCCCTGACCAACGACACGATCAAGTCGGTCCGCGCCCTGCATATGCGCAAGGAACGCGACCTGACCGGCCGTTTCCTGGCCGAGGGTCTGAAATTCATCGGCGAAGCCCTGGATCAGGGCCGCGCCCCGGTCATGCTGCTGGTCGGCGAAGAGGCCCGACCTCATGCCTTGCTGGACCGCGCCAAGGCCGAGACGATCAAGGCCGGGGGCCAGATCATTGTCGTCACCCACGCCATCCTCGAAAAGATCAGCCGTCGCGACAATCCCCAGACGGTGCTGGGCGTGTTCGAGCAGGTCTATACCCCGCTGGACGCCATCCAGCCGGACGCCAAACCCTGCTGGGTGGCGCTGGAGCAGGTGCGTGATCCGGGCAATCTCGGCACCATCATCCGCACGGCGGATTCCGCCGGCTGCGGCGGCGTCATCCTGATAGGCGACTGCGTCGATCCCTTCTCGGTCGAGGCCGTGCGCGCCACCATGGGTTCGGTCTTCGCCGTGAGCATCAGCAAGGCGTCGCGCGAGGAATTCCTGGCCTGGCGCGCCAAATGGCCGGGCAGCGTCATCGGCACCCGACTGGACGCCCGGCACGGCTATCGCGACAGCCCCGTGCGCCATCCGGCCCTGATCATGATGGGCAATGAACAGGCCGGTCTGACCGACGACCTGGCCGCCGCCTGCGACCTGAACGTCAAGATCCCCATGCGCGGCCGGGCCGACAGCCTGAACCTGGCCATCGCCACCGGCATCATGGTCTATGCCGTGACCGACGCAGCCTACGGCACGGATATCTAGGCTCTGGGCATCTATAGCCTCTAAACCTCGCCTTCCGTCTTGATCCGGTTCATGCCCAGCAGGGCCAGAATGGTCAGGACGGCGGCCACGGCCAGATAGGCGCCCACGGCCTGCAAGCCGTAGTGACCCGCCAGCCAGGTCGCCGCGAACGGCGCCAGCGACGCGCCCAGAATCCCCGCCAGATTGAAGGTCATCGACGCGCCGGTATAGCGCACCGTCGTCGGGAAGGGCCGCGCCAAGGCTGCGCCCAGCGGCCCATAGGTGCAGCCCATCAGGCTGAAACCTATGATGAAGAAAGCCACCACGCCCGCCAGCCCGCCGCTGCCGAACAGCGGGGCCAGCACCAGGCCGAATAGAGCGATGGCGACCGACGTCACCAGCAGGGTCCGCCCCTGCCCCCAGCGATCCGCCGCCAGGGCCGACAGCGGAATGAACAGGCCAAAGAAGCAGACGCCCAGCAGTTGGATCGGCAGGAACTGCTCGCGGGTATAGCCCATCGCCGTCGTCCCCCAACCCAGGGCGAAGACCGTCATCAGATAGAACAGGACAAAGGTGGCCATCCCCGCCAGCGTCCCGGTCAGCAGGGCGAACTTGTGCCGCGCCAGCAGGGTCAGGATCGGCGTATCGACCCGCTCGGCCTTGTCGATGGCGGTCTTGAATTCCGGCGTTTCGGTGATGCGCAGCCGCACCCACAGGCCAACGAAGACCAGCAACGAACTGGCGATGAAGGGAATGCGCCAGCCCCAGGTCAGGAACTGCTCATTGCTCAGCGTCGCCGTCAGGATGATGAAGCTCAGGGTCGACAGGATGAAGCCGATCGGCGCGCCCAGCTGCGGGAACATGCCGAACCAGGCCTTCTTGCCCGGCGGCGCGTTCTCGGTCGCCAGCAGCACCGCCCCGCCCCACTCGCCACCCAGACCCAGGCCCTGCCCGAACCGGCACAGGGCCAGCAACAGGGGCGCGATCACGCCGACCGAATGCCAGGTCGGCAGCAGGCCGATGGCCACCGTCGACAGCCCCATGGTCATCAGGGCCGCGACCAGAGTCGCCTTGCGCCCCACCTTGTCGCCGAAATGGCCGAAGACGACAGCGCCCACGGGCCGCGCGAAGAAGGCGATGGAGAAGGTGGCGAAGGACGACAGCATGGCCGTCGTCGCGTCCTCGCCGGGGAAGAACAGGGCCGGAAACACCAGCACCGCGGCCGTGGCGTAGATGTAGAAGTCGAAGAACTCGATCGTCGTGCCGATCAGGCTGGCGAACAGAATTCTCCGTTTGGAGGCGACAGGCGGTGAGGGTGCAGCGTCGGCCACGCGAAATCCTTGCATTGATGCAAGCTCATTGCGGTGCGCCGCCGTCCATCGTCAAGCGGAGCGTCAGGTTCCGCGGGGCTTGACCCGGTTGGTGGGCGCGGCGTTGGCGGGGTCTTCCGGCCAGGGATGGCGGGGATAGCGACCGCGCATCTCGCTGCGCACCGCCGCCCAGGACCCGGTCCAGAACCCCGGCAGGTCCTTGGTCACCTGCACTGGCCGCCGTGCCGGCGACAGCAGGGACAGCGTCAGCGGAACCCGCCCGCCGCCGACCGTCGGATGGATCTTCACCCCGAACAGCTCCTGAACCCGGATTTCGACGCGCGGTCCGCCCTCGGCGGCGTAGTCGATGGCGGCGCTGCCAAGCGGCGTGGTCAGGCGCGTCGGGGCCAGGTCGTCGAGCCTGCGCTGCAAATCCCACGGGATCAGACCGCGCAGGGCCTCGGCCAGCTTGCCATCTCCGATGTCGCCCAGCGACCGCGCCCCGTCCAGCAGCGGCCACAGCCAGTCCTCACGCAGGGCCAGCAGACCTTCGTCCGATACATCTGGCCAGGTCGCATCCAGCCCATGAAGGAAGGCCAGCCGCGCCCGCAGCGCGCCCGCCTGCTCGCCCCACTTCAGGGCCTTCGGCCCGCCCGCCTCGACCTCGGATTTCAGCGCCGCCGTCATGGTCGCGCGATCCGGTGCGCCGACGACCTTCTCGTCCAGGACCAAGGCGCCGATCCGGCGAATGCGGCGGATCACCGGCTTGCCCGAGGGTTCACGCACCAGCCGGTCCTCGACCTCGATCCGGTGCGCCAGATCGGCCTCCAGCGTCGTAACGTCCAGCGCCGCCGCCAGCCGGATGCGGTCGCGCGCCTCGCCGCCGCCCAGTTCCGCCACCGCCAGCCAAGGTTCGCGCGCCATATGTTCCGCCGGATCGAGGAAGGCCCCCCGCCCGGACGCCAGCAACACCTCGCCCGGCTTGCCGCGCGCCCGTGCGATCCGCTCAGAGAAGGCCTCGGCCAGCAGCAGGCCGGCATCCGCCTCGCCGCCAGTTCCGCCGCCCGCCGCCCGCGCCCACCGCCCGGCCAGCTTCATGGCGTCCCGCGCCCGTGGCGAGCGATCCCGCTCCAGCCCCTTCAGTCGGTCATGCAGATCAACGGCGTTGCCGCCCAGCCCCGGCTCGCTCAGCACCGCGGCGATCTTGGCCCCGCCCAAGGCGTCGTCCTGATCCGAGGCCACAGCAACCATGTGCGCCAGTCGCGGCGGCAGCGGTATCCGCGTCAGACGTCGCCCGTGCGAAGTCAGATCGCCCTTGGCGTCCAGCGCGCCCAGTCGGATCAGCACCTTCCTCGCCTCGGCCAGCGCCCCGGCGGGCGGCGGGTCGAGCAGGGCCAACCCCTCGACCGACTTCGCCCCCCAGCGCGCCAGATCGAGCGCGAAGCCGGTCAGGTCGGCTTCCTGAATTTCAGGCCGCTGATGCGCGACCAGACCCCGCGACTGCTCCTCGTCCCACAGACGGTAGCAGACGCCCGGCTCGACACGCCCGGCGCGGCCCCGCCTTTGTTCGGCCGAAGACCGGCTGACCTTGACCGTCGCCAGCCGGGTCAGGCCGCTGGACGGCTCGAAGCGAGGCACGCGCGACAGGCCGCCGTCGATCACCACCCGCACGCCCTCGATAGTCAGGCTGGTTTCCGCCACCGAGGTCGCCAGCACCACCTTGCGACGACCCGGCGGCGCCGGTTCGATGGCCCGGTCCTGCTCGCCCTTGTCCAGCGCGCCATAGAGGGCGACCACATCGACGCTCGGATCGCGCAGTCGCTCGTTCAGGCGCTGGACCGTCCGGTGAATCTCGCCCTGCCCGGGCAGGAAGATCAGCACCGAGCCGGTCTGATCGCCGAGAGCCAGCATGACGGCGCGAGCGACAGCGTCCTCGAATCGCTCGGCGACATTGCGGCCCAGATAGAGGGTCTCGACCGGGTACATCCGCCCCTCGGCCTCGATCACCGGCGCGCCGTCGAGAAGTTTCGACACCCCCGCGATATCCAGCGTGGCCGACATGACCAGCAGCCGCAGGTCGTCGCGCAGCACCGCCTGGCTTTCGCGCGCCAGCGCCAGGCCCAGATCGGCGTCCAGACTGCGCTCGTGGAACTCGTCGAACAGGACGGCGCCGACGCCGTCCAGTCCCGGATCGTCCAGAATCATTCGTGTGAAGACACCCTCTGTGATGACTTCGATCCGCGTCTCCGGCCCGATGCGGCTTTGCAGCCGGGTGCGATAGCCGACGGTTCCGCCGGCCTTCTGACCCAGGCTCGCCGCCATCCGGTCCGCCGCCGCCCGCGCCGCCAGCCTGCGCGGTTCCAGCACCAGCACCCTTTGGTCGCCCAGCCAGGGCTGATCCAGCAGGGCCAGAGGCACGACCGTGGTCTTGCCCGCCCCCGGCGGGGCGGCCAGAACGACCGCGTTGGTCGCGCTCAGCGCCGCTTTCAGCGGCTCAAGTACAGCGTGAATCGGCAACATCATCCTGCGCTCTAGCCGCAACGCCCCCGGTCACGAAAGCGTCGTCTGCGCTTCATCCAAGCGAAACCGCGTTGCGCATGACCCTTGGGATGGTTAGCGTCCGCCTCCAAGAAGACGACCCGGGAGGGGTCGTTGTGTAATTGGGGGCGCGACTTCATGTCCGCAGACGGCGTAAAGCCAGCCGGCAACCGGCTATTCCTTAAAAAATCCATTGCTCAGATCCAGAAAGAAGCCGCCAAGAGTGAGCTGAAACGGACCCTGGGGCCCATCAATCTGATGAGCCTGGGCATCGGCGCCATCATCGGCGCCGGCATCTTTGTTCTGACCGGCCAGGTTGCCTCGGCCAACGCCGGCCCTGCCATCATGCTGTCCTTCGTGGTCGCCGGCATCGCCTGCGGTCTGGCTGGCCTTTGCTACGCCGAACTGGCGTCGACCATGCCGGTTTCCGGCTCGGCCTATACCTATGCCTACGGCACCCTGGGCGAGGTCTTCGCCTGGATCATGGGCTGGCTGCTGGTGCTGGAGTACGGCGTCGCCGCCTCTACCGTGGCCGTCGGCTGGTCCGGCTATGTCGTGTCGATCCTCAGCGACTTCGGGATAAGTCAGCAGATATTCCCGGCCATACAGTATGCGGGCGGCGAAGGCCCCCAATGGGCGACTCCCCTGGTTCAACTGGTCCAGGACGCGGGCGCGACTTCCTTCCCGATGACCGGCACCTTCAATCTGGTCGCAGCCGTCGGCATCGCCGCAGTTTGCGGCCTGCTGGTGCTGGGCGTGTCGGAATCGGCGAACATCAACAACGCCATCGTGGTCATCAAGATCATCGTCCTGCTCACGTTCATCGCGGTGGGCATTCAGTACGTTAACCCCGATAACTGGGTGCCCTTCATCCCCGAACCCACGGGTCAGGCCGGTCAGTTCGGCGTCGGCGGCATCTTCCGGGGCGCAGCCATCATCTTCTTCGCCTATGTCGGCTTTGAAGCCGTCTCGACGGCGGCGGCTGAAGCCAAGAACCCGTCCAAGGACGTGCCCATCGGCATTCTCGGCGCCCTGTTCGTCTGCACCCTGATCTACATGGCTGTGGCCGCCGTCATGACCGGCGTCGTGCCCTATCTCGAGCTGGCATCGCCGGCTCCGATCGCCGTCGCCATCGACCGCATGGGTCTGGAATGGGCCAATGTGCCGCTGGCCGCCGCGCCTAGCGGCCAGCTGAACCTGATCGCCTTCCTGATCAAGATCGGCGCCGTCACGGGCCTGTCTTCGGTCATGCTGGTGCTCTGCTACGGCCAGACGCGCGTCTTCTACACCATGGCCCGCGACGGTCTGCTGCCGAAGGCTTTCGCTGCGGTTCACCCCAAGTTCCGCACGCCCTGGATCGGCACCATCGTCCTGGGCATCCTGATCGCCATTGCTGCGGCCTTCCTGCCCATATCGATCCTGGGTGACCTCGTCTCGCTGGGCACCGCCACGGCCTTCTCGATCGTCTGTCTCTCGGTCATCGTTCTGCGGATCAAGCACCCTGAAATGCACCGTCCGTTCCGCGTTCCGGGTGGTGTCGTGACAGCCTTCCTGGGTATCTGCGCCTGCCTGTTCCTGGCCAGCCAGAACCTGATCCCGATGTTCCAGCACGCCGCCGAGGACAATCCCCTGCCGCTGATGCTGCTGGGCGGCTACGCCGTCATCGGCGCCATCATCTACGCAGCCTACGGCTTCTGGAACTCCAAGCTGGCCAAGGGCATCGACATCACCGAGGATTCCACGCTGGAAACGGCCGTGGACGCCCTCGGCCACGGCGTCGACAACAAGAAGGACTGATCCCCGGATCAGCTCCGGCCTCAAGCAGCGCGAGAGCGCGGTAGGCCACGATTGAGGGAAAAGGCCCCGGATTTCTCCGGGGCCTTTTTTCTGTCTGACCACCCTTGTCGGTTGCCTGTTCTCTCGCCCTCGCCTAAACGCTGCCGCCTACCTATGCGGATGTGGCGGAACTGGTAGACGCACCAGATTTAGGTTCTGGCGCCGAGAGGCGTGGAGGTTCGAGTCCTCTCATCCGCACCACAGGCTTCAGCCTGGATACAGATCTCTCAGAACCGCCGGAATCAGGTCGGGAAGGTCCTCGGCGATCAGGCCGGGTCCAAAACGTTTCGCAGCGTCCGCATGTATCCAGACTGCGGCACAGGCTGCGTCAAAGCTGTCCATATGCTGGGCCAACAGCCCGCCGATCATCCCCGCCAGCACATCGCCGCTGCCCGCCGTCGCCAGCCAGGGCGAACCATTGCCGTTGATGATACAGCGCCCGTCAGGCGCGGCGACGACGGTGGCGGCGCCCTTCAGCACCACCACGCAGCCCGCGCGGCCGGCAGCCTCCAGAGCCGCAACCTCACGCCCCTTGATCAAAAGCCCCGGAAAGAGCCGCTCGAACTCGCCCTCGTGAGGCGTCAGGACGTCATCGCGGTCGAGGTAGTTGAACAGGTCTCCGGCTCGATCCCGAAACAACGTCAGGGCGTCAGCATCGACGACCAAAGCCGCCCCCGTCCGCGCCAGGGCTGCGACATTGGCTGCCGTCGCCTCGGTCAGACCTGCCGCAGGCCCTATGACAACCGCGTCCATCGGCTGGGCCAACGCCGTCAACTGTTCAGCCGTCGCAAAGCTGGCCAGCATTACCGCCTCCAGCGTCGGTGCCAGGACCGACGCCGCGTCGAGAGGACAGAAGACCTTCACCAATCCTGCTCCGATTCTCAGGCCCGACCGCGCCGCCAGTCTCGCGGCGCCCGTCGAAAGCGCGCCGCCTGACACCACGCCGAGACGTCCCCGCACATGCTTGTGTGTATCGCCCGCCGGCCAGGGCAGCAGGCTTTGCCATTTTGCGGGGTCGTTAATCGGGCTCATGATCGAATTCCGTTCACGGATGGCCTCTACGCACGAAAATTGCTTGCCTTATTGTGCGATGCAATGTCCCTTTACCCCCCGAGCGTCGGACCAACCAGGGAGCCGGCTCGGGACTCGCCATGAAGAAGATTGAAGCCGTCATCAAGCCATTCAAGCTGGATGAAGTGAAAGATGCTCTCCAGGATATCGGGGTGCAGGGCATGACTGTGCTGGAGGCCAAGGGATACGGCCGCCAGAAGGGTCATTCCGAGCTTTATCGCGGCGCCGAGTACGTCATCGACTTTCTGCCCAAGATCAAGATCGAGGTCGTTGTGGCCGACGATCTGGCCCCGGCCGTCGTCGACGCCATCCAGACCGCAGCCCGGACCGGCAAGATCGGCGACGGCAAGATCTTCGTTTCCTCGCTTGAAGACGTGATCCGCATCCGCACCGGCGAAACCGGCGCCCAGGCTATCTGACCCACCACCACGGCCGCCTCGCAAGGGCGGCCGCTTTTCGTTCCTCCTCCCCGAACTGACAGGACCTCGAGATGAGCGCCGCCCAAAAGATCCTTCAAGAGATCAAGGAAAAGGACGTCCAGTACGTCGACATCCGTTTCACCGACACGCGCGGCAAGCTGCAGCACGTGACCTTCGACATCGGCATGGTCGATGAGGACTTCCTGGAAGAAGGCACCATGTTCGACGGTTCGTCGATCGCCGGCTGGAAAGCCATCAACGAGTCCGACATGCTGCTGAAGCCGGACCTGACGCGCGCCTACATCGATCCCTTCTACCAGCAGACCACCCTCTTCCTGTTCTGCGACGTGCTCAGCCCCGATACGGGCGAGCCCTACAACCGCGACAGCCGCTCCATGGCCAAGAAGGCCCTGGCCTATGTCCAGTCCTCGGGCGTGGGCGACGTGGTCTATTTCGGCCCGGAAGCCGAGTTCTTCATCTTCGACGACGTGCGCTGGAGCACCGCCCCGCACAACACCGGCTACAGCTTCGATTCGATCGAGCTGCCGTCCAACACCGGCGCTGAATACGCCGAGGGGAACCTGGGCCACCGCCCGGGTCACAAGGGCGGCTACTTCCCGGTCAACCCGGTCGATTCCGCGCAGGACCTGCGCGGCGAAATGCTGGGCGTGATGAAGGACCTGGGCATGGATCCGGAGAAGCATCACCACGAGGTCGCCCCGGCGCAGCACGAACTGGGCCTGAAGTTCAGCGACCTGCTGACCATGGCCGACCGCCTGCAACTCTACAAATACGTGATCCACAACGTGGCCGCGGCCTACGGCAAATCGGCGACCTTCATGGCCAAGCCCATGTTCGCCGACAACGGCTCGGGCATGCACGTCCACATGTCGATCTGGAAGGACGGCAAGCCTCAGTTCGCCGGCGACAAGTATGCCGGCCTGTCGCAGGAGTGTCTGTGGTACATCGGCGGCATCATCAAGCACGCCAAGGCCATCAACGCCTTCGCCAACTCGACCACCAACTCCTACAAGCGCCTGGTGCCCGGCTATGAAGCGCCGGTGAAGCTGGCCTACTCGGCCAGCAACCGTTCGGCCTCGATCCGCATCCCGCACGTCTCATCGCCCAAGGCCAAGCGTCTGGAAGCCCGCTTCCCCGACCCCATGGGCAACCCCTACCTGACCTTCGTGGCCCTGCTGATGGCGGGTCTGGACGGCATCGAGAACCGCATCGATCCGGGCGCGGCCGCCGACAAGAACCTCTACGACCTGCCGCCGGAAGAGCGCGGCTCGATCCCCGAGGTCGCCGGCTCGCTGAAGGAAGCCCTCGACGCCCTCGACGCCGATCGCGCCTTCCTCAAGAAGGGCGGCGTCATGGATGACGATTTCATCGACAGCTACATCACGCTGAAATCGGAAGAGGTCGCGCGCCTGCAACTGCACCCGCACCCGGTCGAGTTCGACATGTACTACAGCTGCTGATCCCCGGATCAGCCTGACGATCAAGGCGCCGGGCGGAAACGTCCGGCGCCTTTTTCATGCTCGATGCTGCGCATGAACATCCGCGGCCCGGCATACAGACGCGCGGCCTCTGGGCCGCCCATAAACTGGCGCCGAATATCAGACAGGCCGATGGCGCGGACAGGCCTTACGCCCGCCACATGAGGATTTCACGGGCGTCGGGGCACAGAACATGACGGGTAAACCCGAGCTGGGTTTCAGTCCGCCAACCCGTCAGCCGCATCGGCCTTCTTGCGGCGCAGTTCGATGATGCGGACACACCAGATCGAGACCTCGTAGAGCAGCACCATCGGCACGGCGAGCATCAGCTGGCTGATCGGGTCCGGCGGCGTCACTACGGCGGCGATCACGACCACGGCGACAATGGCGTAGCGACGCCCCTTGGCCATGACCTGCGAGCTGATCATGCCCGCCAGGCCCAGAAGGGTCATGACGACCGGAAGCTGGAAGCAAAGACCGAAGGCCAGGATCAGCGCCGTCACCAGGTTCAGATAGTCCGACACCTTGGGGAGCAGTTCCGCCGAGACGCCCTGCCCGATGATCTGTTGGCTTAGCGAAAACCACATCACGAAGGGCAGCATGACGAAATAGACCAGGGCCGCGCCCAGCAGGAACAGCAAAGGCGCCGCCACCAGGAAGGGCAGGAAGGCGCCCTTCTCATTGCGATAGAGACCCGGCGCGACGAAGCGATACAGCTGCCAGGCCAGAACCGGGAAGGCGACGATCACCGCGCCCAGACCGGCCAGCTTCATCTTGGTGAACAGGATCTCCAGCGGCGCCGTATAGATCAGCTTGACGCTCTGGTGGTCCACATCGGGCACCGGGATCAGGCGCGCCGTGCCCAGGATCAGGTCAAAGGGCGACACATGGCCGTGCGCCCCCACCGTCTGGTGGAAGGCGGCCGACACCACATAGGGCTGGACCAGGAACAGGTAGAGTTTTTCGGAAAAGGCGAAACAGCCGATGAAGGCGACGATGAAGGCCACGACGCAGATCAGAAGCCGCCCGCGCAGCTCGATCAGGTGATCCATCAGCGGGGCCCGCGAGGCCTCGATTTCGTCCTCATCCCGGTCGAGCGAAGTCATTGATCGACCTTCTTCTTACGCACGGTCTTGGGCTTGGAGACGGCAGTCCCGGCGACAGCAGCTTTGGTTTTGGGAGCCGGTTTGGCGGCCTCCTTCGCCGGAGCGCGAGCGGTCTTGGGCTTCGCGGCCGCCTTGGCAGGTTTAGCGACGACGGTCTCAGCAACCGGCTCAGCGACTGGCTGGAACGCGTCCGGCCATTCGTCCACGCCGGTGACAACCGGCGCAGCGTCAACGACGGCGGGCGCCGCCAAAGCCGGAGCCTCCAGAGGGGCCTCCAGATCCTTGCGGATATCCTTGAAGGCCGCCTCGGCGTCGGCGCCGAGCGGATGCATGCCCTGCCCCGTCCGCAGCGCCTCGACCTCCTTGCGCAGGTCGTCCAGCTCGGACTGGCGCGCCATTTCGTCGAAGCTCGCACGGAATTCGTTGGCCATGCCGCGCGCCTTGGCGACGAACTGACCAACCCTGCGCATCAGCATCGGCAAATCCTTGGGCCCCACGACCAGCAGGGCCACCAGACCGATGACAAGGATTTCGAACCCGCCGATTCCGGGGCCAAGACCACCCATGATTCAGCGTCTTTCCGCGAACGCGATCAGCGGTTCAGGTCTTCTTTTTCGGCCTCGGTGCGCGGCAGCGAGCTGACGCCTTCCTTCGGCCCCTTGGAGTCGCTGTCGTCTTTCAGGCCGTCCTTGAAGGCGCGGATACCCTTGGCGGCGTCTCCCATGATGCCGGACAGCTTGCCGCGTCCGCCGAACAGAAGCGCGATCACGACGATGACGATGGCCCAGTGCCAGATGCTCATGGAGCCCATGGCGTTACCTCCTCAAGGGGACCACGAAAGCGGTCCCGTCCGACTGATTGTTGTGCGTCATATAGGCTGACTGATGGCGGCGCGCCAAGGGACGCTGTAGGGACGCGGCCATGAGTCTCGTTGATCACGTCATCATCCATACCGACGGCGCCTGCAAGGGCAATCCCGGCCCGGGCGGCTGGGGCGCTGTTCTTCAGACCGGCGGCGGTCACGAGAAGGAACTGTGGGGCGGAGAACCCAACACGACCAACAACCGCATGGAGTTGATGGCCGCCATCGCCGCGCTGGAGGCCCTGAAACGCCCTTGCCGCGTCGATCTGCACACCGACAGCAAATACGTCATGCAGGGCATCACCGAGTGGATCAGGGGCTGGAAGGCCCGTGGCTGGAAGACCGCCGACAAGAAGCCGGTCAAGAACGATGACCTCTGGCGCCGCCTGGACGAGGCCCGCAGCCGCCATGAGGTCAAATGGCACTGGGTCAAGGGCCATGCCGGCCACGTCCTGAACGAGCGGGCCGACGGCCTGGCGAATCGCGGCGTCGACGAGATGCGACGCCGCTAGCCTCAGACGGGGCGGACCCGCAGGCGAGGTCCGTTGACCGATTCGACCACCACGCTTTCTCCGGCCAGAGGCGCAGCGCCCTCGATCTCGGCCGGCCATTCGGCCCCCGAGACAAAGACCCGGCCGCGCCCGTCGACAAAGGCCTCGACCACGCGCGCCCGCGCCCCCACCAGACGCAGGTCGCGGTCGTTGATGTCAGGCTCATCCTGCGGATTGACCCGCTTGATTAGGCGGCGCGACAGAACCGTAGCGGCCACCGTAAGGGCGGCGAAGACGCCGATCTCGACCGGCAATCCCAGATTGGGCGCCAGCGCCGAGATCAGCGCAACCAACCCCGCCGAAACGGCGGGCCACAGCAACCACTCCGTCGAGGCCGCCGCCTCTATTCCCAGCAGCACCACGCCCACCGCCAACCACAGCCAGAAGGGCTGGGCGGCATAGAGGTTCAGGATCCAGTCCATGGCTTACTCCGTGGTCGGCACAGCGCCGCCGGGGCGACGCGGCGTGGCGGCGCGGGCGGGCGGCGCGGAAGCCGATGTCGGCCGAGCCACAGCCCGCGTGTCGGTGCGCCCTTGCTGCTGTTCCCTGGCCAGACCAACCAGTTCGCCCAGACCGGCGATGGTGCCGACCAGACCGCTCATCTCGGCCGGGACGATAACCGTCTTGGCGGTCGGGTTGCGCGCCAGTTCGGCGAAGGCTTCGACGTATTTCTGGGCCACGAAGTAGTTGATGGCGTTGACGTCGCCGCGGGCGATGGCTTCCGAGACCATGGCCGTAGCTTTAGCCTCGGCCTCGGCTTCACGCTCGCGCGCTTCGGCGTCGCGGAAGGCGGCCTCGCGGCGGCCCTCGGCTTCCAGAATCGCGGCCTGCTTGGCGCCCTCGGCGCGGGCGATGGCGGCCTGCTTCTCGCCGTCCGCCTCGGTGATGACGGCGCGGCGTTCGCGCTCGGCCTTCATCTGACGCGCCATGGCGTTGGTGATGTCGGCCGGCGGGGTCAGGTCCTTGATCTCGATCCGGTTGACCTTGACGCCCCACGGCTCGGTCGCGGCGTCGATGACGGTCAGCAGGCGCGAGTTGATGCTGTCGCGCTGGAACAGGACCTCGTCCAGCTCCATCGAGCCGACCACGGTGCGCAGATTGGTCGAGCACAGCTGGGTGATGGCATAGGGCAGGTTCTCGATCCGATAGGCGGCTGCCGAAGCCTCCATCACCTGGATAAAGACGATGGCGTCGACCTTCACCATGGCGTTGTCCTTGGTGATGACCTCCTGCTGGGGCACGTCCAGGACCTGCTCCATCATGTTCATGCGGTGACCCACCCGCTCGACGAAAGGGGTCAGGATGCTGATGCCAGGCTTCAGCGTCTTGGTGTATTTGCCGAACCGTTCTACCGTGAACTCACGGCCTTGCGGCACGATCTTGATGACGCTGAACAGGAAGATGATCGCGAAGGCCGCGAACATCACCACAAAGATAATCGAAAAATCCATAAGCCCCTCCGGTTGAGGCGCAGCTTAACGGTCGCCCTGCTCCTGCGCCACCGAATCCGGTTCACCGACGATGACAAGGCCGTCAGCGCGGCGATCCGCCGCCATGGCGCGAGCTTGCCGGATGACCCGGCGCGTCTCGGACCAGTCCACTCGCCGCAACGCTTCCTCGAACGGCACAAAGACCGCCTCGGCCGCGTCGTCGCCCGCCACCGCTTCGCCGCCGGTCCAGAGCGCGGCGTAGTCGATCAGGACGTAGTGCCGCCCCGCCTCGGGAAACAGGCCATCGACCACGTCGATGAGGCCGATCAGTTCGGCCTCCACGCCCGTCTCCTCGCGCAGTTCGCGCAGAGCGGCGGCGGCCAGCCGTTCGCCCGGCTCGATCCGACCGCCCGGCAGGCTCCATTCGCCCTGACGCGGCGGCGTGCCGCGCCGGATCAGCAGGACCTCGTCGCCTTTCAGGCAGACCACGCCGACGGCCGGGACCGGAATCATGTTTTCTCCGCGAATTGACCGCCTGGAGGCAGGGTTTTGCGCTTCCACCACGCCACGCCTTTTGCCACAAGGCGGATATGACCCTCCCCACGCCCGCCGCCCTCGAAGAGTTGAAAGCCGCCCTGCCCGGCGCCTGGACCACGGACGCCGACGACATGGCGCCCTGGCTGACCGAATGGCGCGGGCGCTGGACGGGCGAAACTCCGATCCTGCTGCAACCGCGCACGACCGAGGAAGTCGCCGGGGCCATCGAAATTTGCGCCCGCCACGGCGTCGCCGTCGTCACCCAGGGCGGCGGCACGGGTCTGGTCGGCGGCCAGATCCCGTTCGGCGAAGTCCTTTTGTCCACGCGCAAGCTGCGCGCCGTCCGCGACGTGACCCCGCTGGACGACGCCATGACGCTGGAGGCCGGCGTCACCCTGCTGGAGGCGCAGCAACTGGCCAAGGAGAAGGACCGCTTCTTCCCCCTCAGCCTCGCGGCCGAAGGTTCGGCCACCATCGGCGGCGTCATCTCGACCAACGCCGGCGGCACCGCCGTCCTGCGCTACGGCATGATGCGCGACCTGGTGCTGGGCATCGAGGCGGTCATGCCCGACGGTCAGGTGTTCAACGGCCTGAAGCGCCTGCGCAAGGACAACACCGGCTATGACCTGAAGCAGCTGTTCATCGGCGCCGAGGGCACGCTAGGCGTGGTCACGGCGGCGACGCTGAAGCTCTTCCCCATCATGCGCAGCCGCGCGACGGCCATCGTCGGGCTGGAAAGCCACCACGCCGCCGTCGCCCTTCTGGCCCGCGCCAAGGCCGAGACCGGCGGCGGGGTCGAGGCCTTCGAGCTGATGAAGCGCCTCGGCATGGCCCTGGTGCTCAAGAACATTCCCGACACGCGCGAGCCGCTGGAATCGACCCCGCCCTGGTACGTCCTGATCGAGCTGACCTCGGGCGAGCCCGGCGGCGCCGATTCGGCCATGGAGCGGCTGCTGACCAACGCCTTCGAGGAGGGCCTGATCATCGACGCCGCCATCGCCCAGAACGACGCCCAGAAGGCCGCCTTCTGGCGTCTGCGCGAAGAACACTCGGCGGGCCTCAAGCCCGAGGGCGGCGGTTGGAAGCACGACGTCTCGGTCCCGGTGTCCCAGATCGCCGACTTCATCGACGAGGCCACGGCGGCCGTCGAGAGGTTCCATCCGGGCTGCCGCGTCTCGGTCTTCGGCCACGTCGGTGACGGCAACCTTCACTATGACGTGATCCCCGGCGTCGGCGAGGACGTCCCCGCCTTCATCGCCCGCTGGATGGAAGGGTCCGAAATCGTCCATGACGTCGTCGCCCGCTACAACGGCTCCATCTCGGCGGAACATGGCCTGGGACGGCTCAAAACCGACGAGGCGCGACGCTACAAGTCGCCGCTGGAGATCGCCACCATGCAGGCCGTTCGGCGGGCCATAGACCCGCTGCGGATCATGAACCCGGCGGTCCTCTTCTAGGCCTCACGACCGCATGTGACGCCGCCGACGGTTCAAATCGTCACGGAAGGGGCCTATGAGGCCCGCTTCCCGATGTTTCGGAGTCTATGTCGCCTTGCTGATCGTCCTGTCCCCGGCCAAACGGCTGGACTTCACGCCCCCTGCCCTCGACGTAGCCACGACGCCGCGCCGCTGCGCCGACGAGACCGCCGAACTGGCCAAGGTCACAAAGAAGCTGAGCCGCGCCGATCTCCGCCGCCTGATGTCGATCTCGGACGCTCTGGCCGACCTCAACTACGAACGCTTCCAATCCTTCGACAACGAGGCGACCGAGGGCGCGCTTCAGGCCGTCTTCGCCTTCGCCGGCGACGTCTATGACGGGCTGGAAGCCCGCTCGCTGGCCCCGGCCGATCTGGCCTGGGCGCAGGATCACCTGCGCATCCTGTCGGGCTTCTACGGCCTGCTGCGGCCGCTGGACGCCATCCAGCCCTACCGGCTGGAGATGGGCACGCGACTGAAGACCAAGCGCGGCGCTACCCTCTATGACTTCTGGGGCGAGCGCATCTCCCTGCGCCTGAACGAGGACGCGGCGCCCCTCTCCGACCGCACCCTGATCAACCTGGCCAGCCAGGAATACTTCGGCGCCGTCGACGCGAAGGCGTTGAAGCTCCCCGTGATCACGCCCCACTTCAAGGAACGCAAGGACGGCGAGGCCCGCATCATCTCCTTCTTCGCCAAGAAGGCGCGCGGCGCCATGGCCCGCTACGCCATTGAGAACCGCATCGAAAAGGCAGCTGATCTCAAGGCCTTCGACCGCGACGGCTACCGCTTCGACAAGGCGCTTTCGACCGAGGCCGACTGGATATTCATCAGAGAAGGAAATTCCTGATCGCCAGATTGAACGACTGCGGTTAGGGTGCGTTGCAGCATAGCTATTCCACAGGTTGTCACCGCATGTTCGCCATGAACGATCTCCAGGGCCAGGTCGCCGTCGTCTCCGGCTCGACCTCCGGCATAGGCCTGGCGCTGGCCCGCGCCGTCGCGCAATGCGGCGGCGACGTGGTGCTGAACGGCCTGGGTGATCCGGCTGTCATCGAACAGACCCGCGCCGATCTGGCGTCCGAGACCGGCGTGCGGGTCCTCTACCACCCCGCCGACATGACCCAGCCGGATCAGATCGCCGACATGATCGCCACGGCCCATCGCGAGCTGGGTCGCCTCGACATCCTGGTCAACAACGCCGGCATCCAGCACGTCGAGGCTGTCGAGAGCTTCCCCGCCGACCAGTGGGAAAAGATCATTTCCATCAACCTGTCCTCGACCTTCTACGCCACCAAGGCGGCGATCCCGATCATGAAGGCGCAAGGACGCGGCCGCATCGTCAACATCGCCTCGGCCCACGGCCTGGTCGCCAGCCCGTTCAAATCGGCCTATGTCGCCGCCAAGCACGGGGTGATCGGCTTCACCAAGACGGTGGCTCTGGAACTGGCCCAGCAGAACATCACCTGCAACGCCATCTGCCCCGGCTTCGTCGAGACCCCCATCGTCACCAAACAGATCGAGGATCAGGCTCGTACCCGCGGCATGACGCCGGACGACGTGATGAAGAACGTCATCCTCGGCTCGCAACCGACCAAGCGCTTCGTCACGACCGACGAACTGGCGGGCATCTTCCTCTATCTGGTGTCCGACCTCGGGGCCTCGGCCAACGGCGCGCACTTCTCGGTCGATGGCGGCTGGACCGCTCAATAGGCCGTCAGCGTCATCCCGGAAACGGCGAAGCCGTTGTCCGGGACCGCTCAAGACACGACTATTCCGGCGGCGGCGCTTCTTGCAGTCCCGGCTCTTCGCTACGCTTCGGCCGGGACGACGGAGGGTTTTGAGTGCCTGGATTGAAACGCCACCCCATCTGCCTCGCGCTTCAGGGCGGCGGCTCGCACGGCGCCTTTCAGTGGGGCGTGCTGGATCGGCTGCTGGAGGCCGACGTCCTCGACATCCGCGCTGTCACCGCCGCCTCTGCGGGCGCGATGAACGCTGCGGCCCTGATCACCGGACTGGAACAGGACGGCGCCGAGGGCGGCCGTGCAGCCCTCGACAAGTTGTGGCGCGAGGTCAATCAATCCGGCGGCCGCAACGTCTTCGGCGACAGCGCCATCTGGTCCAAGGCCCTGACACCCGGCTGGCTCAAGGACAGCCCGATGTGGAAGGCGGGCGAGACCCTGGCCATGTCCATGAGCCCCTATTCCTTCAACCCCTTCAACCTGAATCCGCTGAAGCGCGTTCTGGAAACCGCCGTCGATTTCGAGGCTGTGCGGGGCTCCAGGATCCAACTGATCGTCTCGACCACGGCGGTCCGCGCTGGGCGGTCGCGTCTGTTCCGAACGCCTGAGATCACGCCCGATGTCCTGCTCGCCTCGGCCTGCCTGCCGCACCTGTTCCAGGCGGTCGAGATCGAGGGCGAGCCCTATTGGGATGGCGGCTACCTGGCCAATCCGGCATTGTGGCCACTGTTCTATGCCGACACGCCGGACGACATCCTGCTGCTGCCGCTCAATCCTTTCGTGCGCGAGGAGGCGCCGCGCGAGGCGGGCGAGATCATGGATCGGTTGAACGAGATCCTGTTCAACGCGCCTCTGGTCGCCGAACTGCGCGCCGTCGGCTTCGTTCAGGACCTGATCGCAGACGGCAAACTCAGCCGCAACGAGGACAGCCATCGCGCTGTCCGGATGCACGCCATCGAGGTCGACGACTGGCTGGGCAGCCTGTCGCTATCGACCAAGTTCGATACGGAATGGAGCTTCCTCAACGACCTGAAGTCGCGTGGACGTCAGGCGGCGGAACAATGGCTGGAAAGCTGCGCGCCGCAGGTGGGGGAAACCTCCAGCGTCGATCTGAAGGCGCGCTTTCTTTAGCCTTTAGCCGACAAAACCCGCAGCCCGGCGCAGCCGGTCGTTGATGGCCTCGCCCAGCCCCTTGTGCGGGATGGGCGACACGGCGATGCCGCCAGGCCTGGTCCGGTCTGCTTCACGCAGCAGACGGAACAGATTGGCCGCCGCCTCGCGCAGGTCGCCCGTCGGGCTCAGGCTCCAGCGCGCCTCGCCGACGCCGGGACCAAAGCCCAGCAGGATTTCGCCCTCCTTCGCCGCTTCGGCCTCGATCCGCACCGGAGCGTCGGGGGCGTAGTGCAGGGCCAGCCGGCCCGGCGAGCGATGCCCCTGCCCGCTCTCGGCCAGCGGGCCGGCCACGGCCTCGATCTCCTCGCGCGTCACCGATCCGGGGCGTAGCAGGGCGACGACGCCGTCCAGCACCGAGACGACCGTGCTTTCCACGCCAACCGCGCACGGCCCGCCGTCCACGGCCGCGCCCACGGCGTGACCAGTCTCTTCCAGCGCATGTTCAAAGGTCGTGGGGCTGGGCCGTCCCGAACGATTGGCCGAGGGCGCGACCACGGCGCCGCCAAAGGCTGCGATCACCGCTCGCGCCCGCGGATGGCCCGGCACGCGAACGGCCACGCTGTCCAGACCGGCTCGCGCCAGATCGCAGACCCGCTCGCGGTCCCGCACCGGCGCCACTATGGTCAGCGGGCCGGGCCAGAAGGCCTCGGCCAGCGCCCGCGCCCGCTCGTCGAAGACCGCGATGGCCTCGGCGTCCAGACCATTGGCGACGTGTGCAATCAAGGGGTTGAATCGTGGTCTTCCCTTGGCTTCGAAGATGCGCGCCACCGCCTGCGGGTTCGACGCGTCCGCCGCCAGGCCATAGACCGTCTCGGTCGGCAGCATGACCAGTCGCCCGGTCTTCAACGCCTCGGCGGCGATCTCGGGGGAATCGCCCTTCATGGCCGATGCAGCCCCGAAACAAGCAAATTGCGATTTCGAGGTTCAGCCAAGGGTCTTTCCTTCCGCGACGGCATTGGGTCACAGAGTGAAGGAACCAAGACCAAAGTCCAAGCGCCCTTGCATCCTCGACGCCTCGGGCGGCAGAAGCAGTTTGAAGATTCTGGAGACCGCCATGAGCTACCGCGCCCCCGTCCGTGACCTCGCCTTCGCCTTGGAAGCCGTCGCCGGCATTGATCAGGTCGCCGCCACCGGCGCCTTTGCCGACTACGACGCCGACGTCATGGGCGCGGTGCTGGAGGCCGCCGGTCAGTTCTCCGAACAGGTGCTGGCCCCGCTGAACCGTTCCGGCGACCTGGCCGGCGCCAAATATGCTGACGGCGCCGTCACCGCCGCCCCCGGCTTTGTGGACGCCTACAGGCAGTTCGCTGAAGGCGGCTGGACGGGCCTGACCGCCTCGGTCGAGGCCGGCGGCCAGGCCCTGCCCAAGGCGCTGGAGCTGGCGGCCTATGAAACCGTCCACGCCGCCAACATGGCCTTCGGCCTCTGCCCCATGCTGTCGCTGGCCTCTATCGAGGCGCTGGAAGCGGTCGGCACCGAGCACCAGAAGACCACCTATCTGACCAAGCTGGTCAGCGGCGAATGGACCGGCGCCATGGTGCTGACCGAGCCGCACGCCGGTTCGGACCTTGGTGCCCTGACCACCACGGCCACGCCGAACGGCGACGGGACCTACGCCCTGAACGGCCAGAAGATCTTCATCACCTGGGGCGACCACGACGCCACGGACAACATCATCCACCTGGTCCTTGCCCGCCTGCCCGACGCACCTGCGGGGCCGAAGGGCATCAGCCTGTTCCTGACGCCCAAGTTCGCGGTCAACGCCGACGGGTCGCTGGGCGAACGCAACGCCTTCCACCCGGTCGGCGTCGAGCACAAGCTGGGCATCCACGCCTCGCCCACCTGCGTCATGTCCTATGAGGGCGCCCGCGCCGAACTGGTCGGCCGTCCGAACGAGGGCCTGGCCCATATGTTCGTGATGATGAACGCCGCCCGTCTGGCCGTCGGGGTCGAGGGCGTCGGCATCGCCGAGCGCGCCTATCAGCACGCCCTGGCCTATGCCCTAGACCGCCGTCAGGGCCGCAGCGTCTGGACCGGCGAGAAGAACGCCCCGATCTTCGACCATCCCGACGTGCGCCGCACCCTGGGCGTCATGAAGGCCAAGATCGCCGCCGCCCGCGCCATCTGCCTGTCCACCGGCGTCGCCGCCGACCTGGCCAGGCACGCCGCCACCGAGGCCGAGCGCAAGGCCTGGAAGGGCCGCGAGGACCTGTTCACCCCCATCGCCAAGGCCTGGTCCACCGACGTCGGCTGCGAAGTCGCCTCGCTGGGCGTTCAGGTCCACGGCGGCATGGGCTTCATCGAGGAAACCGGCGCAGCCCAGTACTATCGCGACGCCCGCATCACCCCGATCTACGAGGGCACGAACGGCATCCAGGCCATGGATCTGGTCGGTCGCAAGCTGTCGATGGACGGCGGCGACGCGGCCCACGCCCTGATCGCCGACATGAAGGCCACCCTCATCGAGATCGACCGCCTCTATGTCGGCAAGCCCGTCGAGCGCTTCGCCACGGCTATCGAAGCCGTCGAGGACGCCACGCTCTGGCTGCTGGACCGCAAGGCCGCCGCTGACGGCGCAGCCGACGTTCTGGCGGGCGCCGACGCCTATCTGAAGCTGATGGGCGATGTAGTCGGCGGCTGGATGCTGGCCAAGGGCGCGCTGGCCGCCAAGGCCCGCCTCGACGCCGGCGCCGGCGATCCGGTCTGGCTGCAGGGCAAGCTGGACCTCTACGACCTCTACGCCGCCAACGTCCTGGGCCACGCCTCCAGCCGCCTGGCCGCCGTGGGTCAGGGCGGGGAACTGCTCCAGGGCCTGAGCGCCGAAGCTCTGGCAGGGTAAGGGTTCTAGGGCCGGGCGGGCGCATTCAGCAGGGCGATCGCCTCGCGCACATACTGTGCGTGGGCCACGACGCCCAGTTCCAGCCCCTCGCCGCCTCCCTGAACCTCCTGCACCAACACCCCGGCGATGTAGGGATGATCCGGCGTGGGCGCGCCCGGCAGGCGATCGACTGCGGGCGTCCAGAAGACCGGTCCGCCCGAGTTCCCCTGCGACACCGCAAAATCCAGCAGGAAGATCGGGAAGTGGCGGATCGGCGTCAGCGGCCACGAACTGATCCGGCCCAGCCGCAGGATCGGAAAGCCCGCCTTGTTGGCCGACAACCCGTGCGGATAACCCAGCGCCATCAGTTCATCGCCCGGCCCTACACGCCACTGTTCGAAGGTGTTCTCGTCCGCCAGCCAGCCAAGCGGAATGGCGGCTTGAGCAAAGGCGGCGGGCGCGGTGATCTCCATGACCGCTACGTCGCGCTCTGGATGCTGCGTCCACAGCGGGGCCCCCGCCGCGTCGCGGATCGGCAAGTTCGCGGGCGCAAACTTCCAGGCGCCATCCGCCTCGGTTGTCCGCCATCCGACACGCGCCTCTGCGCCCGGCATGACATTCAGCACATGGGCGGCGGTCACCAAAACCACACGCGGGGTCCCATCAGACCTGGGCGCCGAAATCAGAAAACCCGTGCCGACCTTGCGCGAACTTTCGTTCAGCGGCTGATCCAGCTGAACCGTGGCGTTGATCATGCCCACGGTCAGGTCCCAGGGAGCCGAAACAACGGCGGCGGGCGGTGCGGGCGGAACATCCTGAACGATCATCCCGCCATTTGACGTCGCCTGCTCTCGGGCACAAGGTCCCGCCGAACCATCGGGGAGCATATCCATGAATCGCCGCGAACTGATCGCCTCGACTGCCGCCGTCGGCCTCGCCGCTGCCTCCCCTGCATTCGCCCGTTCGACTACCGGAGCCTCGATGTCCCTGCCCCAACCGCCCGTCGCCAAGAAGGTCCCCGTCCGCATCGAACAGTTGGGCCGCGTCCGCGTCGATGACTATCAGTGGATGAAGGACGACAACTGGCAGGCCGTGCTGCGCGATCCCTCGCTGATCAAGGCCGACGTCAAGGAGCATCTGACCGCCGAGAACGCCTATCGCGAAGCCATCATGGCCTCGACCCTGCCGCTTCAGGCCGCGATGTTCGAGGAGATGAAGGGCCGCATCAAGGAGGACGACAGCTCTGTCCCCGCCGCTGACGGCGCCTGGGAGTATTACACAGAGTATCGCACGGGCGAGCAGCACCCGCGCTATATGCGGGTCGAGCGCCAGGGGACCTGGATGGTCGACGGCCAGCCCGCGACCAAGAATTTCATCAAGGCCCCGACGCCTCAACTCCTGCTGGACTGCAATGCGCTGGCTGAGGGCAAGGCCTATTCGGAGGTCTCGGCTGTTGAACACAGCCCCGACCATGCCCTGTTCGCCTATGCCGAGGACGCCCAAGGGTCCGAGGTCTTCAAGATCTACGTCAAGGACCTGGCGACCGGCGAGGTCCTGCCCCACCCCATCGTTTCGGCGACCGAGAACTTCACCTTCTCGCCCGACAGCCAGTGGATCTTCTGGACCAACCGTGACGACAACGGCCGCCCGGACAAGATCTTCCGCCGCCCCGCGCGCGGCGGCGAGACGACCCTGGTCTATGAGGAAACCGACGACGGCATGTTCCAGAGCGTCGGCCGCACCTCGGACGACGCCTTCATCGTCATCGGCATCGGCAATCAGGAAACCTCGGAAGGCCGCATCATTCCGGGCTCGGACCCGACCGCGACGCCCGTGGTGGTCGAGCCGCGCCACGTCGGCCGCCTTTATGATCTGGACCACTGGGGCGACCGCTGGGTGATCCGCACCAACGCCGACGACGCCATCGACTTCAAGGTGGTCGAAGCGCCGACCGACGCTCCGGCCAAGGCCAATTGGAAGGATCTGATCCCCCACACGCCGGGCCGCTTCATCGAGGGCGTGGCCCTGGTGAAGGACTATCTCGGCCGTCAGGAACGCGCCGACGCCAATACAAAGATCGTCATCCGCGACCGCGCCGGCGCCGAGCACGAGATCGCCGTTGACGAACCTGCCTACGCCCTGTCGCTGGGCGGCGCGTCGGAGTTCGACACCACGGTCATGCGCTATGGCTACAACTCGCCGTCCACGCCGACATCAACCTACGACTACGACCTGAAGACGCGCGAGCGGACCCTGCGCAAGGTTCAGGAGATCCCTTCCGGCCACAATCCGGCGGACTATGTGGTCGAACGCCTGAACGCCCCGGCCTCGGACGGTCAGCTGGTGCCGGTGACGGTGCTACGCCGTAAGGACACGCCGGTCGACGGCTCAGCACCCCTGCTTCTCTACGGCTATGGCTCCTATGGCATCCCCATGGCGGCCAGCTTCTCGACCAACCGGCTGTCGCTGGTGGACCGCGGTTTCATCTACGCCATCGCCCATATTCGCGGCGGCTCGGACAAGGGCTGGAACTGGTTCCTGGACGCCCGGCGAATGACCAAGAAGAACACCTTCACCGACTTCATCGCCTGCGCCGAACACCTGATCGAGCGCAACTATGCGACGGCGGGCAAGATCGTGGCCCAGGGCGGGTCGGCGGGCGGCCTGCTGATGGGGGCGGTCACCAACATGCGCCCTGACCTGTGGGCCGGGGTGATCGGCAGCGTGCCCTTCGTCGACGTCATCAACACCATGAGCGACACCAGCCTGCCGCTGACGCCGCCGGAATGGCCCGAGTGGGGCAATCCGATCGAGGACGCCGCCGCCTACGACTACATGTACAGCTACAGCCCCTACGATCAGATCGAGGCCAAGCCCTATCCGGCGGTGCTGGCCACCGGCGGCCTGTCCGACCCGCGCGTCACCTATTGGGAACCCGAGAAGTGGGTGGCCAAGCTGCGACCCGCGACGACGTCGGGCAATCCGGTCCTGCTGAAGATCAATATGACGGCGGGCCACTTCAGTTCGTCAGGCCGCTTCGATTATCTGAAGGACGTCGCCCACGACTACGCCTTCGCTGTCTGGGCTGTCGAAAAGGGCTGGGAAAAGGCGTGATCGTTCGGCCGTTCAGAGAGACCGATCTGGCGGCCGTCACGGCCATCTACGCCGAGAGCGTGCTGCACGGGACCGGCACGTTCGAGCTGGATGTCCCGACCGCTGACGAGATGAGGACCCGGCTGGCCGGGCCCGCATCGCTTGGGCTGCCGGTGCTGGTCGCCGAGGTCGACGGCCAAGTCGCCGGCTACGCCTACGCCGGCCCCTACCGACTGCGCGCCGCCTACAGGTTTCTGGTCGAGGACTCGATCTATGTGGCCGAGACATTCCGGGGGCGTGGCGTCGGCAAGGCTCTGCTCGACGCCCTGCTAGCAGCCTGCGAGGCCTTGGGGATGCGTCAGATGGTGGCGGTGATCGGCGACAGCGCCAACGCGGGCTCTATCGCCCTGCACGCCGCCGCCGGGTTCGAACACGCAGGCATTTTTCAGGCGGCGGGATGGAAGTTCGACGCCTGGCGCGACGTGGTCTTCATGCAGAAGGATCTGGGTCAGGGCGCAAGCTCCGCACCAGACGCCGTCGGCCTGGATTGCGGGCGCTAGAAGCTGAATTTGCAGATATTTTCGTTCGCTCGGAACATTGCGCTTGACCGGAACATGAGTCGCCCTTAATCCGCCCTTCTCCTCCTCGCGGAGGGGAATGCGGGTGTAGCTCAGTTGGTTAGAGTGCCGGCCTGTCACGCCGGAGGTCGCGGGTTCGAGTCCCGTCACTCGCGCCATTCTCTTCAAGAACAAGAGAATGGCGCGCCCCCGCCCTCGTTAGAGACCCTCTCAATTCGCACCTTGTGATTCCAGCCCATTTCCGCGTTGGAAATCTGCGCCGCTAGTTCAGCGGCGCGATCTCTTGCGGCATGACGAACTCGGGGCGGCCGCTCAATTCGCCGTAGAGCATGGACAGGTCCTCAAAGACCCGATTCCAGGCGAACTGTTCAACGGTCTTGACCCGAGCCGCCTGCCCCAAGGCTTCGACGTCCCGTGCAAACAGCGCCTCGATCGCCTCGGCGTAATCCGCAGGGTCGGCCGACCGGGCCAACTGCCCGACGCTCTGATCGACCGTCTCGGCGACGCCGCCGGCGTTGACCCCGACGACAGGACGACCGCAGGCCATGGCCTCCAGCACGATCAGACCAAACGGTTCCTTGTCGTTGGCGTGGACGAAGGCGTCGCAGCTGGCGATGATCCGCGCCACGGCCTTGGGATCCTTTTCGTAGGCAAGCGAGATCACGCGATCCTCGGGCGGCATTCCTGCCCCCGCCCCGACCAGCACCAGATGATAGGGTGCGCCCAGACGTTGAACCGCGTCGATCAGGACGTCGACGTTCTTCTCCTTGGCCGGACGTCCGGCGAAGCACAGCAGACGCGCGTCGGCGCCCAGCCCCAGCTTCTTCAGCAGCCAGTCCCGGTCCCGGCGGTCGGGATGGAAGGTGTCGATCTCGACACCCAGAGGACGAATCACGATGCCGCCGACGCCCGCCTCCTCCAGCCGCTGCGCGATGAAGCGGCTGGGCGATACGACACGGTCGAACTGCGAGAACAGCTTGGCCCAGCGCTTCTCGACCGGCTTCTTGGCCCATTCGCCGAAATGCAGCGCGGCAAGACCCGCGGGGTCCGAATGACAAAACCCAACGACCGGACATCCCGCCCTTTGACCCGCCTCCAGTGCGCCCTGCCCGGGCGTATAGGGGTCTCCGGCCTCGATCACTGCAGGGTTCATCGACGCCACCCATGCCCCCCAGCGGCGCACCGAGCTGGGCCAGCGATAGCCGTCGCCAAAGGGCAGCTTGGCCGCGTGAAGCTGAACAATGCCGTCTCCGCCCGCCTTATGCTTTACGCCTGGGACGACCAGGGTATGGGCCACCGAAGGACGGTTAGCCTCCAGCCAGGCCTTCTTCGACAGCAGATAGCGCTTCACCCCGCCTGAGCGCGGTGCGAACAGCATGGTGGTGTCCACTAGCCGCGGTCGTGGATCGGAGGTCGAGGCCTTCAACACCCTCAGGGTTTCAGCGACTTCTTCGTCCAGGCCAGGAAACAGGCGCAGTTCGCTTTCCTGAACGTCGATATCGCTCATGCTCATTGAGACAGCCTTTCCAGAACTCGAGGCCGCAACGCGACCGACTCGACTTTGGATGCGACGCGCGCGCTTGGAACTCACCATGAATCGGCCGTAGCGCCGGAAACTGCTCCGCTCAAGCACCCATTTTCACAACCGCGACGGCGACGCGTTGAAACGAGAGTTTTCATCTCCCGTTCAGCTTCGACAACCTACCCATGGCCTTGCATTCGCCTCAAATTCGAGAAACTTGGGGCATGGTGTCGTCGACCCTGTTAAACGGGCGATCGGCGTCCTTGCGCGTGTGTCCTCGAGGGGTTTCTATCTAATGCGTATTCTACTCGCGACCGCTGTGGCGATCGCCCCCTTGATGGCCGCTGCGGGCGTCCAGGCGCAAACGACGCCGACGCCCGAGACCGTGATTTCGACGGCGCGCACCACGCCGATCTCGACGTCCACTGCTACCGGGACTGCGCCCGACAACATCCGCCTCGCGAGCGGCGGGTCGATCGCTGTGACCAGCGGTGCGGCCGTGACGATCGATTCGAACCACGGCGTAGACATGGACAGTGGCTCGTCCATCACTATGGCAAAGGCTGCAGACGGCGCGACCGGCATTCTGGCGCAAGGCGGAACGACTGGCCCGATCACCATCGGCGGCACGATCTCCATCTCCGACGACATCGAGGAATACAAGGACACCGACAAGGACGGCGACCTCGATGGTCCCTTCGCATCCGGCACGGGTCGCTACGGCGTGCGGGTCACGGCTCCTGGCGCCAAGACCGGCAATATCCTCCTAGAATCGAGCGGCTCGATTCTGGTTGAGGGCAACAATTCCTACGGCATGTCGATAGAGGCGCCTCTGGTCGGCAATCTGACCAACTTTGGCAACGTCACCGTCACCGGCGACAATACCCGCGGGATCAGCGTCACCGGACCGGTGACAGGCAACGTCGACATTCTCGGCGCTGTGACCGCCCGCGGTGAGAACGCCGTGGGGGTGGTCATAGACGGGCCTGTCGATGGACGCCTCAACATTCAGGGCACGATCACATCCACGGGCTATCGCTACACCACCCGACCGAACAACAAGCCCACCAGCGGAACGGTGCCGGCCGAAGTTCTCTTCCTGGAAAACCTTGACGCCGACGACCTGCTCCAGGGCGGTCCCGCCGTCAGCATCGGAGCCGACGCCTCCAAGGGCGTTCTGTTCGACACCGGCCCCACCTACGGATCCGGTGGGATTGAAGGCGACGACGACGACGACAAGGTCAAGAACGGCGATGAGGACGATGACGGCGACGGCATCAAGAACCGCGACGACCCGGACCGTGACGGAGACGGCCTGCCCGACGCCAACGAAACGACCGCCAAGGTCACGTCTTATGGCGCAGCGCCTGGCGTGGTTGTGGGGTCGACGACCAACGCCGTAACCCTCGGCATCGCCGGCACTGGAAACAACGCCTACGGTTTCGTCAATCGCGGCGAGATTTTCGGCATCGGCGTCTATGACGACGTCGCCCCGACGGCGCTTCAGTTCGGCGTGGCGGGCGGTCAGGCCGTCACGATCGATGGCGGCGTGCGGAACGAAGGTTCGATCGCCGTTCTGGCCAACAACGCCGACGCCACGGCTGTTCGCTTTGCCGCCGGAGCCACAACGCCGGCCATGATCAACACCGGCACCATCAGCGCGGCTTCGGCCACCGATGCTGCCGATCAGGTCACGGCCATTCGGATCGAGTCCGGCGCAAATGTTTCGTCGCTCAACAATGACGGCGTGATCGCGGCGACCTCAGGCGGCGGCAAGGCCAACACAACGGCTATCGCAGACCTGAGCGGCAGCCTGACGTCGATCACCAACACCCGGTCCATCCAGGCCAATGTCTCGGCAAACGCCGCCGGCGACCCGATTACAGGAAGTTCCACCGCCATCGACGTCAGCGCCAATTCGTCCGGCGTCACCTTCACCCAAAAAGGCATTGCCGGAACGCCGACAACCGCCGATCCCGACACCGATGGCGACGGCGTTACGGATTCCCGGGAACCCTCCACCTTCGGCGACATCAAGCTGGGATCGGGCGCCGATTTTCTCGATATCCAGAACGGCGTGGTTCAGGGGAATATCGAATTCGGAGCCGGCGCTGATCGCCTGTCGATCACGGGCGGCGCTGTTGTGCGCGGCGCCATCACCAATACCGACGGCCTGTTGGATATTGATATTTCCAAAGGCACGCTCGACGCTCGCCAATCCGGCGTGACGACCATCAGCAACCTCAATCTCGGCGCCGATGGCGACCTGATCGTCACGCTCGATCCTGCGGCCGGCGGAAGCAGCGGTTTCAAGGTCAATGGCGCCGCCAATATCGCCACGGGCGCCGGTTTGGGCGTGCGCTTCAATTCGCTGCTTCAAGATCCGACCCGCTTCACCATCATCGACGCAAACACACTCAACGTCGGCGCCATCGATACCGACGCGGTTCAGGCCAACTCACCCTACGCCTTTGTGGTGAAGGCAGGCGCTGACGTCGCCGCAGGCGACGTCTACATCGATGCTCGCCGCCGCACGGCCGAAGAAGCCGGCATGATCAGCGTCGAAGCCTCGGCCTATGATTCGATCTATGCCGCCCTCGACGATAACGAGGCCATTCGTAACGCCGTTCTCGGCCAGACCGGACGCGACGGCTTCTTCGACCTTTACGAGCAGATGCTGCCCGACCACTCAGGCGGCCCCCTGCTCTCGCTGGCCAGCGGCGTTGACGCCGTCACTCGCGCCCTGTCCGGCCGCAACGCTTCTGCGGCGCCCGGCGAGACCAGCGCTTGGGTTCAGGAAATCAACTTCTACGCCGACAAGGACAAGACCGACTCTTACGGCTTCCGTTCGGAAGGCTTCGGCGTCGCGGGCGGCGTCGAGCGCGGCACCAGCATGGGCGCCGTCGGCATCACTGCGGCCTTCACCTCATCCGACCTTGAAGACCCCGAGGCCGCTGCCGAAGAAGTGCTCTCGGCCAACCTGCTCGAACTCGGTCTCTACTGGCGCGCGCAAGGCCAGTACTGGACGACCTGGGCCCGGGCGGCGGGCGGATACGCCTCCTTCAACGCCACCCGAAAACTGGTCGCTGAGGGTCTCAACCTGAAGAACGAGTCCGACTGGCACGGCTTCACCCTGGCCGCCGCTGGCGGTGCTTCCTACGAACGCAACTTCGGTCGTGTGAACATCCGTCCTGAAATCTACGGCGAGTATTTCTCGCTGAACGAAGAGGCGCGCAGCGAAAAGGGCGGCGGCGACGGTTTCGATCTCGATATCGATGAACGCGACAGCCACATCTTCTCCGGCGTCGCCGCCGTGAACATTGGCTATGGCTTCGGCAAGGACGGCTGGATCCGCCCGGAAATCCGTGCAGGCTGGCGCCAAAACTTCTCGGTGGACGCCGGCTCGACGATCGCCCGGTTCGCCTCGGGCGGCGACGCCTTCACGCTCGATCCGGCCAGCATCGAAGGCGGCGGCCCGATTCTCGGCTTCCGCCTGAACGTCGGCAACGACCTGGGCATGCTTTCCATCACAGGCGACGCAGAACTGCTCGAGGACTACGTCCGCTACACCCTGTTGCTGCGGGCCAGCTTCAAGTTCTGATCGGATCCAATCCGACCAACAAAAAGGCCGCCGGGTTCGCCCGGCGGCCTTTTTAGTGATGGTAGGCGGCGACGGGTTCGAACCGCCGACCCTCTCGGTGTAAACGAGATGCTCTGACCAGCTGAGCTAGCCGCCCTCATGACGTGTGCGTCAGGCGCGCTTAATGCCTGCGTCCGCTCAGCCGTTCAAGGCGCTTTTCAATCCTTCCCCAACCCGGAAGCGGGCGGTGCGCGAGGCGGGGCGGGCGATGGCCTCGCCGGTCTGCGGATTACGGGCGGTCCCTGCCTTGCGCTCGACGGCGATGAAGCTTCCGAAGCCGACCAGGCGCACGTCGCGCCCGCGCGTCAGCGAGGCCGTCACATTGTCCGTAAAGGCTTCCAGCGCCAGCCTGGCCTGGTCGCGACTGATGCCCGCCGCCTCGGCCATGACGCCGATCAGCTCGGTCTTGTTCATTGTCTGCTCCCCAGCAAATTTCCCTGGGCGCACTTAAGGCCCTCCTGACGCTGACGTCAAAAGCAACGCGGCCCGGGTTGCCCCGGGCCGCGCGCTGTCGGTCAGATGGTCGTCGGCCTCAGTGGCTGACGGCGGTTCCGTCCTGGGTCGACGCCCCCTGCGGCGCGGGCAGCAACGGCTCGGCCGCCTCGTCCCATTCCACCGGCGTCAGCGTGCCGGTCAGGGCCCACTTCAGCGCCTCGTCGGCGGTCGAGATCGGCACGATCTCCAGCGCCGACTTCACGTTCTCCGGCACCTCCTCCAGATCCTTCTCGTTCTCCTGAGGGATCAGCACCGTCTTCACGCCCGAACGCAGCGCCGCCAGCAGCTTTTCCTTCAGGCCGCCGATGGCGGTGACCCGGCCGCGCAGGGTGATCTCGCCGGTCATGGCGATGTCCTTCCTGATCGGGATGCCGGTCAGGACCGAGACCATGGCCACCGTCATGGCGACGCCGGCCGAGGGGCCGTCCTTGGGGGTGGCGCCGTCCGGCACGTGAACGTGGATGTCGGTCTTCTCGAACACCGGCGGCTTGACGCCGAAGCTGAGGGCGCGGCTGCGGACGTAGGATGCGGCGGCGGAGATCGACTCCTTCATCACCTCCTTCAGGTTGCCGGTCACGGTCATGCGACCACGGCCCGGCATCTTGATGGCCTCGATGGTCAGGATGTCGCCGCCGAACTCGGTCCAGGCCAGACCGGTGACGATGCCGACCTGATCTTCCGAGTCCGTCTCGCCGTAGCGGAACTTCTTCACGCCCGCATATTCAGCCAGCTTGGCCGCGTCGACGGTGATGGAGACCGCCTGGGTCTTGGCCATTTCGCGCACCGCCTTGCGGGCCAGACCGCCCAGGGCGCGCTCCAGCGAACGCACGCCGGCTTCACGGGTGTAATAGCGGATCAGGTCACGGATCGTCTCTTCCGGAACGATCAACTCGCCTTCCTTCAGGCCGTGGTCCTTGAGTTGTTTCGGCAGGACGTGACGCTTGGCGATCTCGACCTTTTCGTCCTCAGTGTAGCCGCTGACCCGGATGATCTCCATCCGGTCCATCAGGGGCTGAGGCATGTTCAGGCTGTTGGCCGTGGTCACGAACATGACCTGCGACAGGTCGTAATCGACCTCCAGATAGTGGTCGCCGAAGGTCGAGTTCTGCGCCGGGTCCAGCACCTCCAGCAGCGCCGAGGACGGATCCCCCCGCCAGTCGGCGCCCAGCTTGTCGATCTCGTCCAGCAGGACGAAGGCGTTGGTCGTCTTGGCCTTCTTCATCGACTGGATGATCTTGCCGGGCATGGAGCCGATATAGGTCCGGCGGTGGCCCCGAATTTCGGACTCGTCGCGCACGCCGCCCAGCGACATGCGGACGTACTCACGTCCCGTCGCCTTGGCGATGGACTGGGCCAGAGAGGTCTTGCCGACGCCCGGAGGTCCGACCAGGCACAGGATCGGGCCCTTCAGGCTGCCAGTGCGCGCCTGGACGGCCAGATACTCGATGATCCGTTCCTTGACCTTCTCGAGACCGTAGTGGTCCTCCTCGAGGATGTCCTCGGCCTTCTGCAGGTCGATGGGCTTGGTCTTGGCCTTGCCCCACGGCACGGACAGCAGCCAGTCGAGGTAGTTGCGCACCACGGTCGATTCCGCCGACATCGGCGACATATTGCGCAGCTTTTTCAGCTCCGCATCGGCCTTGGCGCGCGCCTCCTTGGACAGCTTGGTCTTGCGAATGCGCTTTTCGAGTTCCAGCAGTTCGTCGCGTGTGTCGTCGGTCTCACCCAGCTCGCGCTGGATCGCCTTCATCTGCTCGTTCAGATAATACTCGCGCTGGGTCTTCTCCATCTGGCGCTTCACGCGCGAGCGGATCTTTTTCTCGACCTGCAGGACGCTGATCTCGCCCTCCATCAGGCCGTAGACCTTCTCCAGGCGCGCCGGCACATCGATGGTTTCCAGCAGGCCCTGCTTGTCGGCGATCTTCACCGACAGGTGGGCGGCCACGCTGTCCGCCAGCTTCGACGGGTCGCTGATCTGGGGAATGGAGCTGAGGGCCTCAGGCGGGACCTTCTTGTTCAGCTTCACATAGTTTTCGAACTGCTCGATCACCGCCCGCAGCAAGGCTTCGCTCTGTGACGCGTCGCCTTCTTCATCGGCGATCTCGACGGCCTCGGCCTCGTAATATTCCACGCGGTCGGTAAAGCGCGTCAGGCGCGCACGGCCCTTGCCTTCGACCAGCACTTTAACGGTGCCGTCGGGCAGCTTCAGCAGTTGCAGCACCGTCGCCAGAACGCCGGTCTGATAGATGGCGTCCGCCGCCGGGTCGTCATCGACGGAGTTTTTCTGGGTGGCGAGCAGGATCTGCTTGTCGCCCTTCATGATCTCGTCCAGCGCCCGCACGGACTTCTCGCGTCCTACGAACAACGGCACGACCATATGCGGAAAGACGACGATGTCTCTCAGCGGCAGGACGGGGAGGATTTTGCTCTCGGTCATGATGCGTACTTTCCAGGGCTTTCGTGGATCTCCAGCCCACCGAACCGAACCGTCCCTGCGCGAATGCCTGGACGCTTCGACTCAGCCCGCCGTTTCTGGCGGCTTTCGTATCAGTATGTGGCGCTGCGCACGCCGTGTTCAAGCGTAGCGGGCGTAAGGCCCACAGAAGCGTGAGATGGTTGTGAAGCTGGACGCCCTGTTCTGTGCCCCACCGGCCACGGGTCAGTTCGTGTCTCTACCGCCCCCAGAGGGCGAATCTTCACCATCAGCGTCTGTGGCGCCATTTCATCAGGGCAGGAACGGAAAAGGGCGATCCGTGGCCGGACCGCCCTCTCGTTCCGACAGAAGTCTGCGTCAGGCGGCGCCGTCCGCCTTTTTCTTCGAGCTTTCCGAATAGATCAGCAGCGGCTGGGCGCGGCCCTCGATCACCTCGGCGTTAACGACGACTTCCTCGACGCCTTCGTAGGTCGGCAGTTCGAACATGGTCTCCAGCAGGATGCCTTCCAGGATCGAACGCAGGCCACGGGCGCCGGTCTTGCGCGTAATCGCCTTCTTGGCCACCGACGACAGAGCGTCGTCCGTGAAGGTCAGCGTCACGTTTTCCATTTCGAACAGGCGCTTGTACTGCTTGACCAGCGCGTTCTTCGGCTCGGTCAGAATGGTGACCAGCGCCGCCTCGTCCAGGTCTTCCAGCGTCGCCAGAACCGGCAGGCGACCGATGAACTCGGGGATCAGGCCGAAGCGCATCAGATCGTCGGGCTCTACGCCCTTGAGGATGTCGCCCGTGCGGCGCTCGTCGATTTCCTTGACCTTGGCGCCAAAGCCGATCGACGCCCCTGCCCCACGCGCCGAGATCACCTTTTCAAGGCCGGCGAAGGCGCCGCCGACGATGAACAGGATATTGGCGGTGTCGACCTGCAGGAACTCCTGCTGCGGGTGCTTGCGGCCGCCTTGCGGAGGCACGGAGGCGACCGTGCCTTCCATGATCTTCAGCAGGGCCTGCTGCACGCCTTCGCCCGACACGTCGCGGGTGATGGACGGGTTGTCCGACTTGCGCGAGATCTTGTCGATCTCGTCGATGTAGACGATGCCGCGCTGGGCCCGCTCGACGTTGTAGTCCGACGCCTGAAGCAGCTTCAGGATGATGTTCTCGACATCCTCGCCCACATAACCGGCTTCGGTCAGGGTCGTGGCGTCGGCCATCGTGAACGGCACGTCGATGATGCGCGCCAGCGTCTGGGCCAGCAGCGTCTTGCCCGAGCCGGTCGGGCCGATCAGCATGATGTTCGACTTGGCCAGCTCGACGTCGTTGTTCTTCGTCGCGTGGTTCAGGCGCTTGTAGTGGTTGTGAACGGCGACGCTCAGCACCTTCTTGGCGTGGCTCTGGCCGATCACATAGTCGTCCAGGACGTCGCGAATCTCCTTCGGAGTCGGAACGCCGTCCTTGGTCGTCTTGAAGGCGATCTTGTGCTCTTCACGGATGATGTCCATGCACAGCTCGACGCATTCATCACAGATGAACACCGTCGGTCCGGCGATGAGCTTGCGCACCTCGTGCTGGCTCTTTCCGCAGAATGAGCAGTAGAGCGTGCTTTTTGCGTCTGTGCCGGCGGCTTTGGTCATAGACCCTTCTCACTCCCGCGATCCGCCCCGACATGGGACGAAAGGCGCTTACCTCGTCATTGATCCGTGAATCTATGCACGAAGGTCTTCAAAAAAAGACAATCACCCATCACACGTTCCGCCACAACCCTGTTGCGACGCGACAATGCGCTTACAGGGACGGACAGGACAGTTTCTATGGGGATCACGGCTGATGTCTGACATGGGCGCCGCACATTCGTTTCGCCAGCCCCCCGTCGGGGGCCGCCCCATCGTCGCGTTCGACTTTGACGGCACGCTGACGATTCGCGACAGCTTCACCGCCTTCCTGCGTTCGCGGGCGGGCGCGGCGGGCTGGGCCGTTGGTCTGGCCAGGATGGCGCCCGCGCTAGCGGCCTATATCGGCGACCGCGATCGGGGGCGGGTCAAGGCCGCCTCGGTGCGAGAATTCCTGCGTGGCGTGGAGCGCGCCACGCTGGAGGCCGAGGCCGAACGCTACGCCGATCAGGTCTGGGACCGCTTCATGCGCCCGGACGCCCTCGCCTGCTGGAAGGCCTGGGGCGAAAAGGGCGCGCACCGCGTCATCGTCACCGCCTCGCCGGAAACGACGGTCGCCCCCTTCGCCCGTCGCCTGGGCGCTGAGGGTCTGCTGGGCACGCAACTGGTGTTCGATGCGCAGGACCGCGTCACCGGCGCCTTCGCCGGCGAGAACTGCCGGGGCGAGGAAAAAGTGCGCCGCCTGCGCGCCGCATATGGCGAAGACATGACGCTCGTCGCCGCCTATGGCGACACCTCAGGAGACACAGAGATGATCGCAATGGCCCAGGAGAAGGGTTTCCGGGCGTTCACCGGCCGTCCCTGACTACCGCCTTAGTGGCCGTCGGCGTCCACGTCGAAGACCATGGCCTTGCCCCGCGAGGTCGGGTTCCAGCCCGCCTCCATTGCTGACGTCACGGCGTTGCGGACGGCGTCAACATTGACGCGCTGCTTTTCCAGATCCGGTCGTCCGTTCGCGCGCATGGGCATGGGAAACTGAATAATCGCCTCGCGCTTGAAATCCTTCAGGCGCAGGCTGATGCCTAGGCCCTCCCACTTGCCCCCGCCCTTGGGCTGGGGCTGTCGACGAATTTCCCACTCGTAGATCTCGCCGTCGACCTCGACGGTCCCGCTGGCATCGCGTGTGTACTGCATGGCGCGCGTGATAGCACAAAGCTTCAGGGAGCCTAGACCCGCCGTTAGCCCATCATCCGCGCAGTGGTTTCATCCTTCCAGACAAAGCGGTGGACCAAGACCATGACGACATGGCCGAAGATCGCAGCCAGCAGCACCCAAGCGGCCAGACCATGGAAGGCATTCGCCGGCGCCGTCATCCACGCCGTTTCAACGCCGCTGCCGAAAATGAACGGCAGTCCGAACAACTCCATGGGCTTGCCCGAACCATACTGACGCAGCAGGGCCGACGCGGGGACGATCAACATCAGCGCGTAGAGCACCAGATGCCCGGCCAGCGCCGCGCTCCCCCAGAATCCGCCGCCATGGGCCGGGCGAACCCTCAGATTATAGAGCCCCCACGCAGCGCGGACGATCAACAGAAGCAGGAGCACCACGCCAATGCTCTTGTGCGAGCCTACCCAGAAGGCTGTGATCGACGCCTTGCCGACGATCAGCTTCACGCCCATGCCTGCAAACTGCCAGGCCAGCAGCGCCGCCATCGACCAGTGCAACAGTCTCGTCATGAGACCGTATCTGAACCCGTTATCGCCCAGTTGAACCGCCATGGCCTGTTGCTCCTGTCCAGCTTCAGGTCGTCAAACACGATTCGAGGCGGGATCCGTCGCCAGACCCCGCCTCGCAAATTGTCGCAGCCCGGCCAGGCGAGTCTTAGGGAGCCTTCACGCCGTCGTCGTCGGCCTGGGTGCGTTTGTCATAAACGTGGTCGACGATGCCCCAGGCCTTGGCCTCCTCCGCCGTCATGAAGTGGTCGCGGTCCAGCGTCCGCTCAACCTCTTCGTACGTCCGGCCCGTGTGCTGGACGTAGATTTCGTTCAGGCGACGCTTGGTGGCGATGATGTCCTCGGCGTGACGCTCGATATCCGAGGCCGTGCCGCGGAAGCCGCCCGAGGGTTGGTGGACCATCACGCGTGCGTTCGGCAGAGCGATGCGCTGGCCGGCTTCACCGGCGGTCAGGATCAGCGAGCCGGCCGAGGCGGCCATGCCCATCACGACAGTCGAGACCGGCGACTTGATGTATTGCATGGTGTCGTAGATCGCGAGCGCCGAGGTCACCTGACCGCCGGGGCTGTTGATGTACATGCTGATTTCCTTCTTCGGGTTTTCCGATTCCAGGAACAGCAGCTGGGCGCAGATCAGCGAGGCCATGCCATCCTCGAACGGCCCGGTCAGGAAGATGATCCGCTCGCGCAGCAGGCGCGAAAAGATGTCGAACGACCGTTCGCCGCGGCTGGATTGCTCCACCACCATCGGCACCAGGTTGTTGGAGATGTAGTCGATCGGATCGCGCATGAAGGCCTTCTCGAATGCTCGGCGCGCGACTCACCGTTCGCGCACCTTCGCTAAAGATATCGCGTCGCTCGAGCGATCACGCAAGGCGTAGCGGCGATCTTCCTGCCGCCTAAGGCTGCTCATCGGCTTGCCGCGCCGTTTTCCGCTTGTCCCGAACAATGCCTCGGGCCATTGCCGCAGCCTGATCCCAGGGGTTCACCCGCTCCGGGTAGGCGTTATAGAGCGACGCGAGATATGACCGATCCCAATCCGAAAGCCCCGGCGTGACTTGCGGGTCATCAAAGAGATTCAAGATGGTGGGAAAAGCGCGCGTATCCCCGTCCGGATCAACTTGCAGAAGCGACACAAGAGCAATGTAGTCGCCCAACTGAGGGAGCGTCGCGCCCCGGAGTTGGTCGGCATCCACAATGATGATCACCTTGCTCAAGGAATCGGTGATCGGACGCCCCGCATTGACTAGGCCCTCACCGGGAACAAGGATGAGGCCGGTATCCCCGGGCATACGGATCGCACGTTCGCCAGTTACGCCAATGACAGGCATGCTGACATGCCACCATCGGACTGGACGTTCTGACGTCTGAAACGCCTCTAGCGCCCGATTGCCCCTATCAAGACCGTCGACGCCTAAACGAAAAGCCCTGCGGTCGCGCTTCACCAGTCCTGACGCAAGATTTTTGGCGTCGTCGGCGAATATAACAACGACATTCGGCGTACATCCTGGGTCGCCTACCGACAAACCCACCTCGGCTGCAACGCGAGAAACATGGTCCGCCAAGGCCATGGCGACATCATTGCGTAGGTTTGCAACCCCGACACAAACCCTGCCCCGCCAACGCGCCAGCCCCCTACGACTGGGGGGGGCTGCAACTGCTCCCACGAATGCCGTCGCCTGATCCTGAACGCTGCGCCCTGAAACGACGACATCGCCTACCCGGTATGCGCCGTCCTCCAGCGCGCTCGGTGTTGCGACTGCAACAGGCTGTGGGGGCTGCGCCGATTGTGCGTCCTGAAATCCACCTAGAAGCAAAGCCGACACAGCGGCTAATATGGTTGGGTCTGACACATGGAGCTCCCTTCGCGAGGAAAAGAATACCATATGGGGGCACCGCAACAATATCGGCGTTCGACAAAGGTTCGCTCAACCCATACTAGCGCAAGCTTGGCCGACCCCTTCAAAAGGTGTCATCAACTACTGGTTATCGAGGTTAGGAATGGGAGCGTCTGCTCGTTCGCGTCGTTTGCGCATAAGGCTATCCGCCACGGCGGCTTCTTGGCCGACAGCCGACGCCCGATCAGGCTCAGCCGAATACAAGGCGTCAAGGTAGTCGCGATCCCAGTCCGTCAAACCTTCAACGGCTTCGCGATCCGAAAACAGGTTCAATACGGTCGGCTGCCCTGAATAGTCGGCCCGCGGATCAACTTGCGCCAGCACGACCATCGCCGTGTAGTCGATCAAGGCTGGGAGAGCCACGCCCTCGGTCTTGGAGAGATCGATCACGACCGTCACCGACGTCAGGTCGTGACGGATGCCGGATCGCATACGACTGAGGTTCCGTACGGATACGTTCGGCGGCGGCCCGCCCGCAACCGGCGCCGCAAGGCTGTTGGTGTCGAGAGAAAAAGGCATCGAGATCTGCCACCAACGCACTGGCGCCTCGGAGGTGCGGAAGCGATCCAGTGCAGCCAGACCCATGTTGGAATTGTCCACCGGAGGGCGGAAACGACCACGCCAGCCCTCAACCAGCGCCTTGGCTGTCGAAGGCCCGTCCTCAGTAGCCAGGATCAGAACATTCGCCGTGCATCCCGGCTGACCGACCTCGAGATCAAGCTCGGTCGCGACGTCGGCGATGCGGTCGATCATCATCTGACCGTAGGGCGCTCGCATATTGGCCACACTGATGCAAATCGGCGCCTTCCATCGCGCCAGCCGGGCGCCAGCTGGAGCGGCAGCGACGGAACGAACGAAGGCTTGTGCAGCGTCCCGCGTGCGCCGCCCTTCCACCGTAATCGCCTCGATCTCGACGGCCTGATCGAGATCGGCGGGAGGCGATGAGGCGCGGGCCGGCGTGTCCTGAATCACCAACGCACCCGCCAAGGCCAGAACGGTCAAGGAAATCATTCAGAACCTCATACAGAGAGGCAGGCCGTTTTACGGGCCTGCCTCATTTTCAGAGATGGGCGGGCAAGGCTTACGCCTCGTCTTCTTCCTTCAGCAGTTCTTCCTTCGAGATCGGCGTGTCGGTGACGTCGGCGACGCCGACGATCAGGTCGACGACCTTCTCTTCATAGATCGGCGCGCGCAGTTGAGCGGCGGCGTTCGGGTTCTGGCGGTAGAAGTCCAGAACCATCTTTTCCTGGCCCGGGTAGTTGCGGGCTTCAGCCATGATGGCGTTCGACAGTTCCTGATCCGTCACGCCGACGTTGTTGGCGCGGCCGATTTCGGCGAGCACCAGACCCAGGCGCACGCGGCGCTCGGCGATCTTGCGGTACTCGGCCTTCAGTTCGTCTTCCGACTTCTTGGCGTCTTCTTCCGGCAGGCGGCCAGCGTCCTTGTCAGCCGACACCTGAGCCCAGATGCCTTCGAACTCGGCGTCCACCATCTTCGGCGGCAGGTCGAAGCTGTGCGCCTCGTCCAGTTGGTCCAGCAGGGCGCGCTTCAGCTTGAAGCGGGCGGCACCGGCGTACTGCTGGTCCAGGTTGGCCTTCAGCAGTTCCTTCAGCTTGTCCAGGGACTCCAGGCCGATGCGGGTGGCGAACTCTTCATCGACCTTGGCTTCGGTCTCGGCCTTGATAGCCTTGACCTTGACGTCGAAGGTCGCGGCCTTGCCGGCCAGGTTCTTGGCCTGGTAGTCTTCCGGGAAGGTGACCTCGATGGTCTTCTCTTCGCCGACCTTGGCGCCCTTGAGCTGCTCTTCGAAGCCCGGGATGAAGCGATTGGAGCCGATCACCAAGTCGGCGTCTTCGGCCGAACCGCCTTCGAACACTTCTCCGTCCAGCTTGCCGACGAAGTCGATGGTCAGTTGGTCGCCGTCGGCAGCCTTGACCGTCTTGCCGGTCTTATCCTCGTAGGACTTGGCCTGCGAGGCCAATTCCTTCAGGGCTTCGTCCAGATCTTCGTCCGAAGCGGTGTAGGTCGGGCGCTCCAGCTTCAGCGTCTTGGGATCGACCGGGGTGAAGTCGGGCATGACTTCCAGCGACATCTCGTAAGCCAGGTCTTCCTGACCGGCGATGACCTTGTCCATGTCCGAGATCAGCTTCATCTCGGCCGGGGCGGCCGGGCGCAGCTTGGCGTCGTCCAGAGCCTTCTGGCTGGTTTCGTTCAGCGAGGCGTTGATGATTTCGCCCATGAAGTCACGGCCGAAGGTCTTCTTGACGTGGGCGGTCGGCACCTTGCCAGGACGGAAGCCCTTGAGCTTCATCTGCGGCGCGACTTCCTTGATGCGCGCTTCGAGCTTTTCATTCAGCTCTGCGACAGGAATGGTCACCGCGATCACGCGGCTGAGGCCTTCGTTCGACTTTTCGACGACTTGCATGGTCGGGATTCTGACGCTCTGTGGCGACGCCGAACGGCGCGCGCGGTGGATAAAGCAATAGGGCCGCCCTTTTGGAGCGGCGCCTCGAAGCCCGCCCTTATGTCGAGAAGGGGGCGAAAGGTCAACGCGCGCGGGTTCCTTTGACCTCATCGCCCCGCTATCTGAGGACCATGAGCCAGCCCATTTCCTCCATTGGCGTCTTCATCACGCCCGTCACGCCTTTGCAGCAGAACTGCACCACTGTCTGGTGCACCAGGACGAACAAGGCCGCCGTGATTGATCCTGGCGGCTCGACGGATGCAATTCTGGCCGAAATTGTCCGACGCGGCCTGACGCTGGACGCTATCTGGATCACCCACGGCCACCTCGACCACGCGGGCGGCGCCGCCGACCTCCAGGAAAAGACCGGCGTCGACATCATCGGCCCCCACGCCGAGGACCAATTCTGGATCGATCTGATTCCGACCCAGGGCCAGAAGTACGGCCTGCCCGAGGCCCGGTCCTTCACCCCGACGCGTTTTCTGGTCGAAGGTGAAACGCTGACGTTGGGCGAGACATCCTGGGAGATCTTTCACTGCCCCGGTCACACGCCGGGCCACGTCATCTTCTTCAATCGCGAGGCCCGGTTCGCCCAGGTTGGCGATGTCCTGTTCCAAGGTTCGATCGGCCGCACAGACTTCCCGCGCAGCGACCACGCCGCCCTCCTTCATGCCATCACAACCAAGCTCTGGCCCTTGGGTGACGACGTAACCTTCGTGCCGGGGCATGGCCCCCATTCCACTTTCGGGGCCGAACGTCGCACCAACCCCTACGTCTCGGATCAGGCGATGACGCGTACGCCCATCGCCCGTCCGGCCGCCGGTCCTTCCTGAGAGGCTAGCGGGCGGCCAGCAGGCCGATAATCACGCCCATGCCCAAGGCGTAGAGGCTGGCGCGCACCGGCTCGTCTCGAATGGCGTCCCGCGTCCTTCTGATCCGCCGATCCGCCCAAGCGCGCGCTTCTTCTGCGTCCTCGCGCACTGCGACGTGGATCGGACGCGGCTGCGGGCCGCCGGCGATGATGGCGTCAGCGGCCTGCTCCAGCCGCAGGCCCTCGGTCGAGGCGCCGTTGATTATATCTTCCGGCAGGGCGGACGTGCGGGGCTCAGCCATGGGCGATCTCCATTGATGACGGGTCGTTTTTGAACCCGCCGATCCGCCTCAGGTTCCTGATCGAACCACCTTCTCCTCCCGCACGTTGGTGCTGTCCAACAGGGAGAGACGAATGACCTATATCGAGCCCGACACGCCTGACGGCGCACCCGAAATTCTGCCGCCCTCGACGCCCGAGCCCGATCTCCAGCCGGGCGAAACGCCAGACGAACTGCCGCCCCTCGAGCCGGGCGGCGGCCGGCCGGGCGATTCCCGCCCCCACGACTGACCGTCCACAGAACAAGGAAATCGTTCTTGTTCGGAACCACGGCGGCGGCGCCGGGTTCTTTTCCGCAAGCGCCACCGTCTTTGAAAGGAACAGCCGAATGGCCGAAGGTCAGCCCACCCGCGGGTCCGGTGTTTCCAAACGAGGATTCGCCTCGATGGATCCGGAACGCCAACGCGAGATCGCCCGCAAGGGTGGGGCCAGCGTTCCCAGCGAGAAGCGCAGCTTCTCTCAGGATCGCAGCCTCGCAGCACAGGCCGGCCGTAAGGGCGGTGAAGCCTCGCACGGCTCCCGCAACAAGGCCGATAGCGACCTCCCCTCCAAGGGCTAGGCGCTCCCGGACGATCCGAACCTGAAGGCGGCGTGTTTCAGCACGCCGCCTTTTTTGTGCCTTTGATCTAGGCGGAAAGCAGCGCCAGAGCGACTGAAGGACTATCGCTGATCTCGAACGCCTCCAGCCGCCACCCGGCGGCCTCGGCCAGCGCCTCGACCGACGCCCGGTCGAATTTGCGTGAGCTTTCCGTGTGGATGGTTTCACCCTCGGCAAAGCGGAACGCCAGCTTGCCCAGATGCACAGTCATGGATCGCGTCGCTTGCAGATGCATTTCCATGCGCGAATGCGCGACGTTCCAGACGGCCACGTGAGCAAAGTCGTCAGGAACGAAATCCATATCCAGTTCGCGATTGGCCCGCACGAGCAGATTGCGGTTGAAAGCCGCCGTCACGCCTTGGGCGTCATCATAGGCTGCGACCAGCGTTCCCGCCGGCTTCACCAGATCGACGCCGAGAATGAACAGGCTCCCTTCGCCCAAGACGTCTCTCGCTGACCTGAGCAGGGTCACAGCCGCATCCGGCTCCAGATTGCCAATGGTTGACCCCGGAAAGAAGCCGATCCGTCGCCCTTGTCCAGCCTCAACCGGCGGCGGCGACAGATGCTCGAAGTCCCCGACCACCGGCAGGACCTTCAGTCCCGGATAATCCATGCGGATACGCTCCGCCGCTTCGTTAAGGGCCGTAGCGCTGATGTCGATAGGCACGTAGGCGCTCAGATCTTTGGCCGCGTCCAGAACGATGCGGGTCTTCTCGCTGGCGCCGGACCCTAGTTCTACGAGAACTGCGCCAGAGCGGAATTGTTTGGCCCAGGTCGGCATGACCCTCCGCAACAACGCCGCCTCCTGACGCGTCGGGTAATATTCCGGCAACTGAGTGATTTCTTCAAACAGTTTCGAGCCTTCGGCGTCATAGAACCACTTGGGCGCCAGGGCCTTGGTTCGACGCGACAGACCCTCGATCATGTCCTGACGAAAGGCGTCTTGTGGCGCGGCGTCCTCGACCGTTCCGCCGTCCGCCGCCAGTCTGACCCCCGAAAACATCCATCGCTGATGCGGATAGTAGAAGTTGCGATAGCTGGGCCGGGCATGACCTTCGGGCGTAGCGAACGCGCCGCCGCGCAGAACCATCTGATTGGCCATGAACTTGCCGTTGTACTCCGCCGCCGTCCCTTCGGTCGGCCGAAACCCCGGATAGGGGGCATAGGCGCTTGCGGTCCATTGCCAGACCTCGTTCGCCAGATTGGAAAAGCGACCCGCATCGGCACGCGCGGCGTGCTCCCATTCGGCCTCCGTAGGCAACCGTCGCCCCGCCCAGCGGGCAAAGGCGTCGGCCTCGTAGAAGCTGACGTGTCTCACCGGCGATGTCGGGACGATCAAACGCCGGCCCGCCAGCGTCATGACGGTCCAACCCTCCCCGTTCTCACGCCAGTAGAGCGGCGCGGTCCAGCCTTCGGCCTTTACGCGTCCCCACCCGTCCGAAAGCCAAAGCTCGGGCCGTCGATACCCGCCGTCCTCAATGAATGCGATCCATTCCTGGTTCGTAACAAGGTCGGCGGCCAAGGCGAACGGCTCCAGCCAGACCCGGTGGACCGGCTTTTCATTGTCGAACCCGAAGCCGTCAACGCCGGCTCCGCTATCGGCCAGGCCGCCCTCGAACCGGACCCACCCCCCCTTGCTCGCCTGTGGGGGTCCGAGACGCGGTTCAGCCTCGTAGGCCTGAGGATCCAGAGGCGAGCGAGCCATCAAGTTCAACATGTCCATCAGGAACAGCTCCTGATGTTGCTCCTCATGGTGAAGGCCCAGTTCAAACAGATAACGTTCCTTGTCGTCGACCAGGCCCTCGACCAATCGCGCCTCCATGCGCCGGTCGATCTCTCGCCGGTACGCCATCACGTCGTCCAGCGAAGGCCGTGTCATAAGGCCGCGCTCGCTCCGTTCCAGCCGATGCCCGAGAGTCTCGTAGTAGGAGTTGAACAGCACCTGCAGGCGATCGTCGACGGCCGTATAGTCGGCGCGCCTTGCCAGGATCATCACCTCGAAGAACCAGCTCGTGTGGGCCAGGTGCCATTTACCCGGGCTGGCGTCGGGCATCGACTGCCCTGCCAGATCCTCAACCGACAGACCGGCGGCGAGCTCTGGCAACCGCGCCCTGCATCGCCGGTATCTCTCGACATCCTGCCCGACGATCCCGCTAACCCGAATGGGTAGGTTCATTCGCTCAGATCTCACCCAAAGCCCAGTCCACCAGTCTCTCTGAATGCGGGTTGAGCAACGCAGGTTCCCATCGGCGTGCTCGCCTGAGGGCTTCGGAACGGTCGCCGCCAAGACCGCGTTCCTGCCTCATGCCGTCCAATCAAGGACGCCGTCGAAGCTTCAGGATTCCCGTTGCATGCCTCATGTTCGCGTGCCTGACGGGCCGCAGGACACAGGCCCTTCTGGCGTCTCCAGCGCCGCCGGCGGCATAGTGGAACCGTCCGACTGGCGTAGCGCGGTCCACGTCTACCTGCCGTCATTGCGAGCCTTCGCCTTTACCTTGTCGAGGAACTCCGCCGACGCCGACGACCTGGTGCAGGAGACGCTGACCAAGGCCTGGGCGCACAGGGCGCGGTTTGAACCCGGGAGCAATCTTCGCGCCTGGCTTTTCACCATCCTGCGCAACAGCTGGTACACGGGCGCCGCCAAGCGACGCCGTGAAGTGGCGGACGAGGAGGGGCGCTACGCGGCCGGTCTGACGGCCGAGCCCAACCAGGAATGGACCGCCGAACTGACGTCGCTGCGGGCGGCGTTGAACGCCCTGCCACCGGAACATCGCGAAGCCATCGTCATGGTGGGGGCGGCCGGCCTCTCGTACCAGGAAGCCGCGGACATTTCCGGCTGCGCGGTGGGCACCATCAAGAGCCGGGTCAACCGCGCCCGCCATCGACTGGCGGTCTTGCTCGACATGGAAGTGCCGCTGGAAGCTGTCCAAAATGTAATCGATGATGGCAGCTAGGCAGGAGGAACGCCGCCTTGTCTACCCGGTTCTAGAAGCAGACCCGGGAGAGTCGAGCATGATGAACCCCCTCCACACCCAACCTCGCAATCCATCCGATCCGGACACCCCCGCCACGACATCCGGCGGGCCGCAACTCAAGAAGGCGGGTTTCGCAACCTGGCTTCGGCAGCGGTTCGGCGCCGAACCTCCGCACCGCCACAGCGAAAACTTCTTCATCAGCGACGTGACGGAGGGCGGCATCGGCTCTCACCACCGGCAGCAGGTCTTTCGCCAGGAAAAACGCCACTGACCTCTGCAAGCAGTCAGGCGTCACGGGGTCTTGGCTCACCGGCCATGACCCCGTCTTTCTGTCAGCGGCGCAAACCGCCGTGCTTGGCGTACTCCAGCCGAGCTATAGTGCGGTTATGGACCTCGTCCGGACCATCGGCGATCCGCAGGGTCCGGACCGTGGCATAGAGTTCGGCCAAGGGCGTGTCCCCGGATACGCCAGCGCCGCCGAAGGCCTGGATGGCGTCGTCGATGACCTGAAGCGCCATCCTGGGAGCCGCCGTCTTGATCTGGGCGATCTCTGACTTGGCGTTCTTGGCCCCGACCTCATCCATCATCCACGCCGCCTTGAGCACCAGCAGACGACACATCTCGATATTTGTCCGCGCCTCGGCGACGCGCTGTTCCCATACCGAATGCTCGGCGATCGCCTTGCGGAAGGCGGTGCGCGTCAGCAGCCGCTGGCACATCAAATCCAGCGCCAGTTCAGCCGCGCCGATGACGCGCATGCAGTGGTGAATACGGCCCGGGCCAAGCCGCCCCTGGGCGATCTCGAAGCCCCTCCCCTCGCCCGCGATCAGGTTCTCGACCGGGACGCGGACGTTCTCCAGCACCACCTCGGCATGACCGATCGGCGCTTCGTCATAGCCGAACACCGAAAGCATCCGCTCGACGCGGAAGCCGGGCGTGTCCGTCGGCACGATGATCTGGCTCTGCTGCTGGTGCGTCGCCGCTTCAGTGTCCGTCTTGCCCATGACGATCGTCATGGCGACGTTGGGATGCGCCATATTGGTCGACCACCATTTGCGGCCGTTGACGACATAGTGGTCGCCGTCGCGAACGATGCTGGTCTGGATATTGGTCGCGTCCGAGGACGCCACCTCGGGCTCTGTCATCAGGAAGGCCGAGCGGATCTCGCCCGCCATCAGCGGCTTCAGCCAGCGTTCCTGCTGTGCGGCGTCGCCGTACATGTGCAGGACTTCCATATTGCCGGTGTCGGGGGCGTTGCAGTTGAACACCTCGGCCGACCACAGCCGCCGCCCCATCAGTTCCGCCAGGGGCGCGTATTCCAGATTGGTCAGACCGGCGCCGTGCTCGCCCGGCAGGAACATGTTCCACAGCCCGGCGTCCTTGGCCTTGGCCTTCAGCGCCTCCATCACCGGCGCCTGGACCTTGGGGTTGGCGTGGACCTGGGCCCGGTACTCGGCTTCCGCCGGGACGACCTGCTCGTCGATGAAGTTCGACAGGCGCTCGCGCCACAGCAGGCCGCGTTCGGAAGGGGCGAAATCCATGGTCGTGTCCTCACAAATCCCTAAACGCGCTTCTGCGAGCGCCGATAGCAAAACGGCGCGACCCCGAGGGAGCCGCGCCGTCCTTGTTCTGGTGGCCTAGAAACGCATCAGCGCTTCAGCAGGGGCGCCAGCTTCTGGGCGATCATCATGTCGCCGGCGATCTTCAGCTTGCCCTGCATGAAGGCCATCATCGGGTCCAGCTTGCCTTCCGACAGGGCGACGAAGTCGTCCCACTTCATCGACACAGTGGCGTCGGCGGGCTTGTCTTCGTTCGTCACCGTGTTGGGCGACGAAGCGCCGTCGATGTAGATCTTGCCGACATCGCCGAGGTCCAGCTTGACCGTCTTGCCCAGGCCGGAGTTGTCGCCGACGGCGCCGCGGATGTGTTCAGTGACGGTGGTCAGGTCCATGTGCGTCTCTCCCAAGAGCAAGATTGAGGCGCAGGCGTAGCCCGCTGCGAGGGCGGCGCCAAGATCACGCTAGGGAAAGCGGCGACTGGTCGCGCCCTGTCGCCGCCCTTGCCTGCCATAGCCTTAGAAACCGACCCCCAGCGTCGCCACCAGGCGGTCATCGCTCAGATCCCCATCCACATCCGTGTCCCAATAGCGCAGGTCGAGCGAGATTTTTTCGGTGACGCCAAACTTCACGCCGACATTCCAGGTGGAATAGTCATCCCCCACGTCGAGGTACTGCTTGCCGTAGGCGCCGGTCAGATTGACGTTGTCGCGCAAGGCGTAGGCCAGGTTGCCCTCGACATAGCTCGCCTGCTCGTCGGCCCCGAAGAAGTCGGGCGAATAATAGATCACGGCGCCCGCCGTCACAGGCCCGAACCCGCGAGACACCGCCGCCTTGAACTCGACATTGTCATAGTCGGCCCCGTTGGGCGCGCCGATGTAGTGATAGGCGATCACGCCCACATTGAAATCAAAGCCGCCGCTCGACACCGCGACCCCGCCGTAGATGTCCAGTTCGCCGTCGGTATCGTCGCCGAAATCGACCTGCGACGCCCAGGCCCCTGCGTAGAAGACGCCTGCGGTCAGATCCGCCCCGCCCTGGACGGCCGGGCTGGTGTCGGTCTGGCTGAAGCCTCGGAACACGTAGTCGCTAGTCACGCCGATGTTGAAGGCCACCTCGGGCTCGACCTGGGCGTTCGCAGCCCCCGCCCCCATCGTCAGCGCCAGTAATGAAACGCAAGCAAGAGCAACTCTCATGACATATCCCCTCAAAGTCTGATTGTTATTGGCTAAGCCTACTCATCCAGCCGCTGGTGAAGCGCGGCCGGGCCTTGGTTCGCAGGGAATGGGACGCGGCAGGGAGGCGCGCCGCGTCCCGCCCCCTCGCCTCAGACGCCGTCCAGCACCTCCCCGTGCAGGTGCGCGTCCAGGCCATCCGCTTCCTGCTCGTCGGTGACGCGCAGGCCCGTGGTGTATTTGCAGATCAGCAGGATGATCAGCGTGCCGACCGCGCTCCACAGGATGGTCCAGACCAGCCCCAGGGCCTGGGCGCCGATATTGGCCCCTTCCGACAGGCTGTTGATCGCGGTGGAGGCGAAGACGCCGGTCAGCAGGGCGCCGACCAGACCGCCCGCGCCGTGCAGGCCGAAGGCGTCCAGACTGTCGTCATACTTGAGCAGCTTCTTCAACCAGACCGACGAGACGTAGCAGGCCGGTCCCGCGATCAGGCCAATGATGACGGCTCCCTTGGGATCGACGAAGCCCGCTGCCGGGGTGATGGCGACCAGACCCGCGACGACGCCGGACAGGACCCCGATCAGCGACCATTTCTTCTTGTAGACGACCTCGACGAACTTCCAGGCCAGCGAGGCGGCGGCGGCGGCCAGCAGGGTGTTGATCAGGGCCGCGCCCATCAGGCCGTTGGCGGCGCCCGCCGAGCCGGCGTTGAAGCCGATCCAGCCGACCAACAGCAGCGAGGCGCCGATCATGGTCAGAACCGGATTGTGCGCCGTAATGGGCTCGACGCCGTAACCCTTCCTCGGACCAAGGAACAGGGCGCAGACAAGACCAGCCACGCCCGAGTTTACGTGCACGACTGCGCCGCCGGCGAAGTCCAGCACGCCCTGCGCGCCCAGGAAGCCGCCGCCCCACACCCAGTGGGCGATGGGCGCATAGACGATCAGCGACCAAAGGGCCGTGAACAGCAGCATCCCCGAGTATTTCAGCCGCTCTGCAAAGGCGCCGGTGATCAGCGCAGGCGTGATGATGGCGAAGGTCAACTGGAACGATACCCAAAGGAACTCTGGAATACCCGGCAGCAGACTGTGCGCCGTATCGACCGTCACCCCGTTCAGGAACAGGGCGTCCAGACTGCCGATGTACTGATTGATCCCCTCATCACCATTTGTGCCGAAGGCGATGGTGTAGCCGGCGATGAACCATGTCAGGGACACCACGGCGAAGGCGGCCACCGACTGGGTGATCGTGGCGATCACGTTTTTGCGGCGCACCATGCCGCCGTAGAAGAGCGCCAGACCCGGCAGGGTCATCAGGAGCACCAGTGCGGTGGAGGTCCCCAGCCAGGCCGTGCCCGCTGCATCCAACTCCAGCGGCGCCTGATGTGAAAACAGCGCCGGAGCAGGCTCCGACGCTGCTACAGCGGCGCTGGCGACATTTGCGACGACCGCGGCGTCAGGCGCGGCGAGCGCGGCGCCGACCGCAAACAATCCGCCGGTTAGACAGAGAAGGGCCAGGAGCCCTGGTATGCTGTTCTTGAACTGCGTCATGCGTGTATCCCCTCATGCTCTTCGCAGTTGCGAACTGTTTATTGCATCCGCGAAATCGACAAGAGGAAAAATGCAGGCCTCTGAGAAATTTTCACCCCACCGTCGCCGTTACGTCGACCGCCATAGGTTCAGAATGTCTATTCGACACTTTCCTGCGCTACTTTTCTCCAACGAACGCGAGTTTTTCGATACAGTTAAGCTCAATAAGCCGGAGGTCGCCGGTATTTCGATAAGCGCCGGCTTTCGGCCCAGCCTCGCCTCGCCCGCGCCTGTTCTTCGGGGTGAACGGCGGGACCCTGCCAGCCTCGATCCCGATCCGTCGGACGGGAGGGTTTGCACCATCCTCGGTGACGCATCGCCCGCTGGCGACGTCTCTCATCAGCAGACTGGCGCAAATCAGCGTGGTCAGGCTCATGCGCCGATCTCGCCTTGAGGGCGGGGCCGTCGGGCCCGCCTGCTAGGCGGGCTTTACATTCAAGGGTGTGAAGGTTTCTGGCGGAGACGGAGGGATTCGAACCCTCGGTACCCCTTACAGGGTACGACGATTTAGCAAACCGTTGCCTTCAGCCACTCGGCCACGTCTCCGGCAGGCGGCGTGGATAGCGAGTCATTCGATCCGGCGCAACGGGGGACCTGAAATCTCTCGCGTTAACGGGGGATAGACGCGCCGCATGCAAAGAAATAGCGGTTGGCAAGCTTCTGGATCACACTGTTCGCGTCATGACGTCCGCTGAAAATCTAATTCCTGCTGCGGATGGCGCCGACCTGGGGGCGCGACGCGTCCAGAATTCTGTCCGGACGACGCGTGATTCGGCGCCTGGGATCGGTCGCGCCCGACGGGGGCCCTTCCGGCCCGACATCTGGTTGAATACGCGCCAGCGTAACGCCGCCCGACGACGAGTCTTCTATTTCCGCGCTCTGGACATCCTGGGTCTCGGCGTGGCGGTGGCGGCAGGCGTGACGGCCCTGTCCAATGGCGCGCCGCTGACTGCTCGCCTTATGGACGCCGCCCCTCTCGTCATGGGCGCAGCGACCATGCTCGGCCTGCTTCGATCTCTCGGCCTCTACCGCTTCGACAAGGGGCACGGCTTCCTGCCGCATCTCGTCGCGGTGGGCTGCGTCGTCGCCATTGGCGGTATCGTGACACTGGTTCTTGGATTGGCCCTGCACGGAGCGCCGGCCACGCCGTGGAGAGACTATGGAGGCTGGATCGCCAGCGTCCTGTTGCTCCTGCTGACCCTCCACGCGGTCTGGAGCCTTCTGGTCACCAGCTGGAGGCGCAAGGGCGCCCTGACGCCCAATATTGCAGTGGTCGGCGCCACGCGTCATGCCGAGCGCCTGATCCAGGAAGCGCTGCAACGACGCGACCTCAACGTGCTGGGCGTGTTTGACGACCGGCTCGCGCGTTCACCCGACGCTGTGCAAGGCGTGCCCGTCCTGGGAGAGGCCAACGCCCTTCTGAACCACCGACTAACACCCTATGTCGACCGAATCGTACTGGCTATCGACCCCAAGGCGGAGGCTCGCGTTCGCGACCTGACGGCACGCCTCAGCGCCCTGCCTATCCGCCTGACGCTCCTGATTGACCCGAAGACGGCCGAACAGCGCAACGCCGCTCTGGAAAAGCTGTCGCAAGCCCCGATGGCGCCGCTGGAAGGGCCGGTGGATCCCGATCGACGCGCCTTCAACAAGAGGCTGCAGGACCTGATCCTGGCGTCTGCCGGCCTCGCGCTCCTGTCGCCATTGCTTCTGATTCTGGCTGTCCTGGTTCGCCTGGACAGCCCTGGTCCCTCCATGTTCCGTCAGCGCCGCCACGGCTTCAATCAGGAAGAGATCGTAGTGTGGAAGTTTCGCACGATGGCTCACGCCGCCGCCGACGCCTGCGCCATTCGCCAGGTCACGGCCGACGACGAGCGTATCACGCGCATCGGTCGGTTCCTGCGCGCCACCAGCCTTGATGAGCTGCCGCAACTGCTGAACGTCCTCCGGGGCGAGATGTCTCTGGTGGGGCCCCGCCCGCACGCCATCGGCATGAAGACGGGCGCGATCGAGTCCGCCCGACTGGTCGCAGACTACGCGCATCGCCACCGCATCAAGCCCGGGATGACGGGGTGGGCCGCTGTAAAAGGCTCGCGCGGCCCCATGCACACGGCAGCCGAGGTGCGCCGTCGCGTTCAACTGGACATCGACTATATCGAGCGTCAGTCCTTCTGGCTGGATCTGTGGATCATAGCGGTCACCGTACCTGTCCTGCTGGGCGACCGGATGTCGGTGCGCTGATGTTCTGGCGCGGGGTGCTGGGCTATCTGCCCGCCAACATCATTCAGGGCGTCGTCGGCTTTCTGGCCATCATCGTCTACACGCGTTTGCTCAGCGCCGAGGATTTTGGCCGCTACGCCCTGGCCTTCTCGGTCATGACCATGGCCCATGTCGCGACCTTCAGCTGGCTTGAGGCCGCCATGGCGCGCTTCTGGGCGGCCCAACGCGACGGCGCCGACATGGCCAGCCATTTCGCCAGCCTCTATCGCACCGCCTTCATCATGATCGGCCTGTTCCTGCCGCTGGCCGGCCTGACCATCTGGCTATGGCCCATGCCCGAAGGCTTCCGCCTGCCCATCGCCGTGGCCCTGCTCGGCATCCCGGTTCGCTGCCTGAGCAAGCTGGCGCAGGAGCGGTATCGCGCGGCGGGCGAGGTGCGCAAGGCGGCCAGCCTCGACATCTGGAACACCCTGGCCGGCTTTGGCGTCGGCGCAGCCTTCGCCCTGTCGGGGGGCGGGGCCGCCTCTCCGCTGGCCGGCCTGCTGATCGCTCCCCTGTTCGCCCTGCCCTTCATCCTGCCGGCTGAACTCAGCGAAGCGCGCAAGGGCCATGTCGATCGCGAACGACTGAAAAGCTACGCCGTCTATGGCTACCCCATCGCCGCCTCGCTTGGACTGGCTCTGGTGCTGGCTTCTACGGACCGTTTCCTGCTGGCGCTCTTCATGGATGAAGCGGCGGTCGGCGCCTATCATGCCGGTTACAGCATCGCCAATCGGACGCTGGACGTCCTGTTCATCTGGTTGGGCGCCGCCGGCACGCCCGCCCTGGTCATGGCGCTGGAGCGAGGCGGGCGGGCCCAGCTGGTTGCAGCGGCGAAAGAACAGGCCTCCACCCTGATCCTGATCGGCCTGCCCGCAGCCGTGGGCGTGGCCTTGGTGGCGCGCCCCCTGTCGGAGTTCATGATCGGGGAGGATCTGCGTGATGCGGCGGCCCTGGTCACGCCTTGGGTCGCCCTGTCTGCCCTGCTGTCGGGCTTGACGGTCTACTACTTCCATCAGGCCTTCACCCTCGGCCGTCGCACCGGTTGGCTGCTGGCGGCGATGAGCGTCCCGGCGCTCGCCAACGTCGTGCTCAACATCATCCTCATCCCCCGCTTCGGCGTTCTGGGCGCGGCCTGGGCGACCGCGGCCAGCTTCGCCGTCGGTCTGGTCGCGTCCTGGGCCATTGGTCGCCGCATCCTGCCGTTGCCGCTGCCGTGGACCACGCTGATGCATTGCAGCTTTTGCGCAGGCGTCATGGCGCTCGCGGTCTGGTTTCTGCCCCCCATAGGCGGCTTCCCGGAACTGATGCTGGACGCCTCGATCGGAGCGACGGTTTACGGCGTCTGCGCCTTTGCCCTCAATGCGGGCGGAGTGCGCGATCTGGCGCGACGGCTGCGCAGCGCAGTCCAGGCCAGGAGAGCGGCCGCATGAGCATGCCCGCCGTCCACGACAACGCCGCCTGGAGAAGCGCCCGACCGGCCCTGTCGGTGCTGATCCCCTTCCTGCGCGACGATCCGGAACCCCTGATCGTCCTCCTCGACCGGGAAGCTCCGGCCTTGCACGGCGCCGTCGAACTGGTCCTGCTGGACGACGGCACCAACGACACGGCCCTGACCGACCGGCTGGCGGCGCGCGCCGACGCTTGCGCCCTGCCGATCCGCCTGATCTCCCTGTCGGCCAACGAAGGCCGCTCCATCGGTCGCAACCGTCTGGCGACTGCGGCGCGCGGGTCCAGTCTGCTGTTCCTCGACAGCGACATGCGCCCGGACCATCGCCATTTCCTGCAGACCTGGGCTGATCTGGCGCATGCGGGCGAGACCGCCGTGGCGTTTGGCGGCTTCTCCCTGTTGCAGGCCCCTGACCATGCGCGTTTCGCCGTCCATCGCAGCATGGCCGCGCGTTCCGACTGCATCGCCCACGAGCAGCGCGCGCTGCAGGCTGAAAAGTACGTCTTCACCTCAAACCTTCTGGTCCGCCGCGACGTGTTCGAGACTGAAGCCTTCGATCCAGGCTTTACTGGCTGGGGCTGGGAAGACGTCGAATGGGCCATGCGCGTTTCGCGCCGGTTCAAGATCGAGCATATCGACAACCCCGCGACCCACATGGGCCTGGACACGGTCGAGACCCTTGCCGCCAAGTACGAGCAGTCCGCGCCCAACTTCGCCCGCGTCGTCGCCCGGCATCCCGATTTTGTCTCGACCTATCCCAGCTATCGCGTCGCGCGGCGCTTGCAGGCCGTGCCGTGGCTCAAGACCATCCGCCCCCTGTTCAAACAGGCCGCGCGTCTGCCGATCCTACCTGTCCCCCTGCGCGCGTTCAGCCTGCGCCTCTACCGCGTCGCCCTCTATGCGGAGGCGATATGATCCAGCCCTACACGCCTGACATCAGTCTCGCCGGCAAGCTCCGTCGCCGACTTGCGCGCCTGACGCATCAGCGTCCTGCGCAGCTGAATCTGAGCCGGCCCGTCGTCAGTTTCACCTTCGACGACATTCCCGCCAGCGCCGCTCATGCTGGGGCCGCCGCGCTGGAGAAGCATGACGCACGCGGCACCTTCTACGTTTGCGCCGGCCTCTTCGGGCAGGAAGGCCATATGGGCCGGTTTGCCGACACCGCCGAAATCGGCGCCCTGATCCGTCAGGGTCACGAGGTCGCCGGCCACACGCTCAACCACGTGGACTGCCACCGGACCTCGTCCGCTGACCTGTGCGCCGACCTCGACGCCAACGACGCCGCCCTGCGCGGCCTGGGCGCCGCCCCGCTCCATTTCGCCTACCCCTACGGCGAAGTCTCGCCGCGCGCCAAGAAACAGCTCGGCGCGCGCTACGCCTCCCTGCGCGGTGTCCACAAGGGCCTTGTTCATGACGGCGGCGACCGAAATCAACTGCCGGGCGTCGGCATTGAAGGGCTCGACGGCGAGGCCGTCGCCCGCGCCTGGATCGACCGCGCCCTGGCCCAACAGGCCTGGCTGATCCTCTACACCCACGACGTCCGCGAATCGCCGTCCCCTTGGGGCTGTACGCCAGACGCGCTGGAACGGCTGATCGCTTACGCCCGCACGGTCGGCTGCGACATCCGCACCGTCGGCGAGGTCCTGGGCGCATGAACGCCGACGTCGCCGTCATCATCCCGACCCTGCGTCGACCGGAAATGCTGGAGCGCGCCGTCCGTTCGGTTCTGGGTCAAACCGGCGTCGCCAGCCGCCTCAGGGAAATCGTCGTCGTCGACAACGACCCTCAGGCCACCGCGCGCGACGTGACGACACGCCTGGCCGCCGAGGCTTCAGTCCCGATTATCTGGCGCCACGCCCCGCGCCCCGGCGTCGCCACCGCCCGCAACCAAGGTCTGGCCGCCACGACCGCCTCCCTGATCGCCTTCCTCGACGATGACGAAGCCGCCTCGCCAGACTGGCTCAAGGCGCTTCTCTCAGCTCAGGCCCAGACCGGAGCCGACGCCGTCTTCGGCCCCATTCGCGGTCGCGTCCCCGACGGCACCGGCTGGACCCGCTCCTATCTGGAGCGTTTCTTCAGTCGTGAAGGCCCTGATCAGACGCAGTTGATCGACATCCCTCACGGTTGCGGCAACTCGTTGCTGGTGCGGGCGACAGCCCTGCCCGGCGTCGCGCCCTTCAACGCCGCCGCCGACCGGTCGGGCGGCGAGGACGACGCCCTGTTTGCGGCGCTAAAGGCCCGCGGCGGCCGCTTCGGCTGGGCCGCTGACGCCTGGGTCGATGAGTTCGCACCACCGCACCGCGCCACGTTGCGCTACGCCCTGGCGCGGGCCTTCGCCTATGGTCAGGGACCGAGCCAGACCGCCGCCGCCGCTCGCGAATGGCCGTCAGTCGCGCGCTGGATGGCGATCGGCGCCGCGCAAACAGTCGTCTGGGGCGCCGCCGCGCTCGGACTGACGCTGATCGCCAGCCCGCGCCGCGCCGAACTACTGGATCGCTGCGCGCGCGGCTTGGGAAAACTGTTCTGGATGAAGGGCTTCGAGCCGCATTTTTACGGCGAACGCGAACTGACGCGCCTGAACCGTCAGTCCGCCGCCTAACCCGCCAGACGGCTCAGGATCGACGGCGGCGTCCAGGTCGAGCGGTTTATCACTACCCCCGCGATATGGCCGCCCACAGCGTCGATCTCGTCGCGCAGGGCCACCGGCTCGCCAGCGGCCGTGGTCTCGGCGGCGACGACGATAATGGTGGCGTCGATAAAGGGCGCCAAGGTGATCGCCATGTCGCTGCGATCGGCTGCGGGCGTGTCGATGACCACAGTGTCCGCATGGGCGCGCAAGGCGGCCCAATAGCGCGCCTCACCCAGCGGTTCGACCCGCTGACCGGCGCGCGTCAGCTCCATGTGAAAGCGCGTCACGAACAACCGACCGCCCAGACAGGCGCGCGCAGTCATCAGCCGCGCCGGCGCCACCGGGCGACCGTCCCGCCCCCGCATGGGCGGGGTCACGGCATAGAAGGCCGATCCGTCGGGCGAAGCCTGGACCGGCGCGGCCAACCGCCCGAACCGTTCAGGCTCGGCGGCGACGGCGTCCATCTGCCCTTGCTGAGCCAGATCGCCATCGATCAGCCAGACCGGCTTTCTGGCCCTGACCGCCGCCAGCCGGGCATACTCGCGCGCCACGGTCGATGCGCCTTCACCGGTCGTGGCCGAGACGAACTGGATCACGCGGCCACGATGAGCCGACGCTGGTCCCAGCGCCGCCCACAGTCCCGCCATTTCCGTCGTCAGATCGACCATCGAATCGGTTACGCGCTCACCCTCACCTCTCCAGCCTAGCATGGCCGCAGGTTCAGGCGCGTTTCATCGGGGCCACGGCCAAAACAGGGAGTTGCAGGGTCCGACTGGCGGTCGAAGGCATGGAGAAGCCTTTACGCAGAAAAACCCTCAGCAGGCCGACGCAAAGCGCCGTGAACCCGGCGAACAGGAAGGCGGCGATCAGCAGCAGCGCCTTCATGCTCTTGCCCTTGGACGGCGGCTGCGCGCGCTCGATAACCGTGACGTTGTCCGCGCCTGCCTTGACCAGTTCATTGTCGGCGCGGCTCTGTGTCTCGCGCAGCTGGAATTCCCGGATCGAGGCGGACAGGACCTCCCGATTGCCGGACAGGGTGGCGTTGCGCGATTCCAGCTCGGTCAGCCTGGATTGGCGCGCTCGCAAATCGACGACCTGGCGGTCCAGGACCGCCAGCCGCGCGGCCAGAGCGTCTCGCTCCGCCTGGGCGTTGATCCGGGTCGTTTCCAGTTCGACCCAGATGGGGTTGGGCCCGGTGCGGACTTCCTTGGCGCCGACCGCCGTGCCGGTGCCGACATAGGATTGCAGCTGGGCGATCTGGCTTTCGATCTCGCGTACCGGCGCCGCGTCGGGCTGATAGCGCGCCAGCAAGGTCTCGCGCTGCGTGCGTAGTTGCAGGATCTGATCCTGCGCGGAGATATTCAGATCCTGCTGCAAGGCGATTTCCGCCGGGGTGCGGCTCTGCTGCGCCACCAGGGTCGTCAGCCGCTGCGACGCCTGGTTCAGCTGCGCCTGCACGTTCATCCGCTCGGCGAAGACCGACTGATAGGTCCCCGCCAAGGTGGCCTTGGCCGTGGCGAAATCGCCGATGTCGTTGCTGTTCAGGAAGGCCTCATAGGCGCGGTCGGCGTCGGCCAGTTCGCCCTCGAAGGTCTGACGCTGGGTCTGGATCGCGGGCGTCGCCCGGTCCTGAAACACCTCGCGCCGATAGGTCAGATACTGGTCGATCACCGTGTTCAGAACTCGCGCCGACAGGGCGGGATCGTCGCTCTTGTAGGACAGGCCGACGACAGGGCTCAAAGGCGCTGCAGACACGTCCAGGCCGGCGTTCACAGCGCGAACGGCTGAAGCTTCCTGCTCCTGAGGCGTCCCGGTTGCGGGATGGCCTTCCTGAAACGTCTCAACGCCCAGGGCCCGGACGACGCGCTGCTTGACCTCAAGGCTGTTCAGGATGGCGGCCTCGGACTGCGCAACCTCGCCCGCAGCGGGCGGGGTCGCACGGTCGGTCGCGCCCACCCGCGGCTGATAAACATACTCCTGCCCCACACCCACGAACAGACTGGCCCCGGCGGTATAGGTCTTCTTCATCATCAGGGCCGCAGCAGCACCAATGGAGAACAGGACTGCAAACACCAGAGCCATGATCCACAGCTCACGGAACAGCAACGCCACGACGTCAATGACGCCGTATCGCGGCCGGGCTGCTGCATAGGCTGTCGAACGCATGAACAAGGCGAATCCATTGAAATCGTCGATCGCACCTTTGCTGGCCCGGCGTTAACCACGCGTTACCCATAACCGTTCAGCCTCGCGACATTCCGAATTCCAGACGGGTCCCCGCCTTCATGATCCTCGACCGACGCCTTGTCCTGATGGGGCTGACCGCCGCCATGACCGGCTGCGCCAGCGCGCCCGCAGGCTACGCCTATCGCGTCCAGGGCGTTCCTGCCGATCAGTTTCCCGATATTCCCTTTTCCGACTGGACTGACGTCGAGCCTGAATACCTCCTCTATCCCGGCGACGAGATCGAGGTGGCGATGCCGACGGCCACCGAGTTGACCCGTCAGCTGAAGGTAGGGCCGGACGGCCGCGTCTCCCTGCCCCTGCTAGGTCATGTCATGGCGGCCGACCGCACCCTGTCCCAGCTGGAGGCGGACGTTTCGGCCGGCTACGCCAGCCAGCTCCGTCGTCCCGAGGTCGAGGTCACCCTGCGACTGGCCGGCCCGCTCAAGGTCTGGGTCGATGGCGAGGTCCGCAATCCAGGCGTCTTCGACATGCCCGGCGACATCGACGCCTATCAGGCGGTCATCATGGCGGGCGGGGTCCTGCCTTCCGCCAGGGCGCAAGAGGCCGCCCTGATTCGAAGGGGGCCGGGCAATGTCAGGATGATGCGTGTCGTGGATCTGCGTCCGCGTCAGGGCGAGGCCGTAGCGCTGCGTCGCGGGGACATCATCTTCATCCCGCGCACGACGCTCGGCGAACTCGCGGCCTTCTTCACCCTGGTGAGAGCGGCCCTGCCGATCGGGTTCAGCTACTCGCTGAACGGCGGCTACGCCTCGACCTGACAGGTCCATCCATGGTCGGGGCGAGAGGATTCGAACCTCCGACCCTCTGGTCCCAAACCAGATGCGCTACCAGGCTGCGCTACACCCCGAACCGATGGAGCGCCCTATTGGCACGGGCGACGCCGCACCGCAACGCATTGAACGCCTTAATCTACATTAGGGGCGAAAGAAGCTGTGGCGAACCTGGTCGCCGGGCATGGCGCCGATCTCCGCCGCTCGTCCGGCGCGCAGTTCCAGCACGCCATTGGCCGCGCCGTTCGACGGCAAAGGCGTCTCCGAATAGGGCGTGGCGTGGCTGGCGATCGAGACGATCCGGCCTCGCGGGTCGATATAGATGATGTCGAGCGAACTGGGCGTATTCTTCATCCAGAAGCTCTGCTCCGTCGCCGCAGGAAACTGGAACAGCATTCCCCGGTCGTCGTTCAGCGGCGGTCGATACATCAGCCCGCGCTCGCGCTCGGCAGGGTCGTCGGCGATCTCGACCATGAAGCTGTGCTCGCCCGACGCCGTCACCACGCTCAGCGGCTCCAGCGGCTGGCCGGCCGCATCCACCGGACCCTTGGGCGCACAGGCAGACGCCAGCGCAGCGACCGAGAGAAGGCCCGCCAAAAGAACACAACGCGTGAAATCCATGACTTCGCCCCCAAAAGGGCGAAACCTATTCGCCCGGCCTGATCTCGGCCACTACCAGCCCCTTGGGACCGTCGGCGAACCGCACCTGTACTGCGTCGCCCGGCACCAGATCATCCAGTCCGCAGCGCCGCAGCGTTTCGACATGGACGAAGATATCGCCGGCAGCGCCATCGCGCACCACGAATCCATAGCCCTTGGTGCGATTGAACCACTTGACGACCGCCGTCTCCAGCGGCCCATCGCCCGACAGGTCTAGGCTCAGACGCGGCGAAGGCGAACGGGAAGCTTCGCGGCGGATAGGCGTCGGCGCGCCTTCGCCCAGATCGATGACCCGAACGACCTGCCAGCCCTTGGGCCGGCGAGCGCATTCACAGGTTATGGTCGCCCCTTCGGCTGCAGCCTCATGACCGCCGTCACGCAGGCTGCTCACGTGCAGCAGCACGTCCTTCAGTTCGGTCAGATCCGGCTCATCGGGCACGATGAAGCCATAACCCTTGCCGGGATCGAACCATTTCACCGTGCCGGCGATCAGGACAATGTCCGGCGCTTCCATCTCGTCGTAGTCCGACAACTCACAACCCCCGCCTGCAAAGCGTGCAGGGGCCATGATTAACACGGTTCTGTGAACCGCGGAAAAACAAAAATGACGATTTTAAGCCCGATAGTCGGCAAAATGCAGCCCGCCCAGAGAGCGCCCGCATTTTTCGATTCAGGAGAAAGCTCCGCGTGGCAGTCCCTAGGGGAGTCGAACCCCTCTTTTCAGGTTGAAAACCTGACGTCCTAACCGATAGACGAAGGGACCGCTGCGCGGAGGAGCGGCCTGATAGCCGCCCCTATCGGACGACGCAAGCCTGTTTTTCGACTTTCCGAACAAAGACATCGCACCATGCGTCTGCGCGCGACAGGGCGAGCCTGACGAAGCCTGACAGTGACGATATCAGAAAGGGAAAAGCTCCGCGTGGCAGTCCCTAGGGGAGTCGAACCCCTCTTTTCAGGTTGAAAACCTGACGTCCTAACCGATAGACGAAGGGACCGCTGCGCGGAGGACCGGGGTAATAGCCGCCGATTCCGCTGCTTGCAAGCGCTTGCTGCGCAGTTTGTGCGACTTTTTCAAAGACCTGCGCTCGGCAGCGCCAAAACCTCAGGCCATGCGTGGATCGGCGATGTCCTCGATCTCGAACTGCACCCCTCGACGGCCGTTCCAGTCGTCCGCCTTCAGCCGTCCGACCAGGTTCAGGCCACCCTGCCCCGCCAGCAGCGCCTTGCCGCTGGGCAGGTCAGCGCAACGCCAGGCGATGGCCCGCACCGAAGCCCCGTCCGCCCCGACCAGACGGCATCGCACGTGGCCGCCGTTCATGGCCGCCGGCTCGCGCGCCTGCACGCCTTCCAGGGCGAACAGGGGTTCAGGATTGGCGGGACCAAAAGGCGCCATCTGCTCGAAGGCGTCGAACAGATCCCGGGTCGCCGCGCCAGGGTCAATCAAGGCGTCCACCTCGACCCAGTCCTGAGCGACAGCCTCCGCCCGCTCACCCGACAGCCGGTCGTTGAGGAAGGCGCGCAACTCGTCGATCCGGTCGGCGGCGACCGTCAGTCCCGCCGCCATGGCGTGTCCGCCCCCGGCGATCAGCACCCCCTCGTTCCAGGCCGCCTGCACGGCCCGGCCCAGGTTCATGCCCGGCTGCGACCGGCCAGAACCCTTGCCCAGACCGTTGATGGCGTCGACGCCGATCACCACGACCGGCTTGCGCCAGCGCTCGCGCAGACGCCCGGCCACGATGCCGACCACGCCAGGGTGCCAATCCTCGCCCGCGATCACCACCATAGCGGAATCGTCGTTGTGCGCGCCTGTCGCCTCGACCCGACGCACGGCCTGCTCGGTCACATTGGCCTCAACCTCGCGCCGGGCGATGTTGAGGGCGTCCAGTTCCTGCGCCAGCGCCTTCGCCTCGTCAGGGTCGTCGGTAGACAGCAGGCGCGCGCCGAGATCCGACTTGCCGATCCGCCCGCCCGCATTGATGCGCGGCCCCAGGATAAAGCCCGCATGATTGGACTTGGCCGGCCCCGGCTCCGCCCCCGCAGCCGCCAGCAGGGCCTTCAGCCCCGGATTCTTCCAGTCCGACATGACCTTCAGACCCAGACTGGTCAGCGCCCGATTGAAACCCGTCAGGCCGGTCACGTCGCAGATGGCGCCCATGGCCGCCAGATCCAGCCATTGTCGTATATCCGGCTCGACCTTGCCCTCGAACAGCCCCCTCGCCCGCGCCTCACGATTCAACGCCGCCAGCAGGACGAAGACCACCCCTGCCGCCGCCAGATTGCCCTGACCCGAGTTGCAGCCCGGCCGGTTCGGATTGACCACGGCCAGACAGGCCGGCGGCTCCTCGCGCATCATATGGTGGTCGATGACCACGACCTTCAGACCAATGGCCGAGGCGTGGGCCACAGCCTCGTTGGCCGCGGCTCCACAGTCCACGGTGATGACCAGATCGGCGCCGCGCGCCTTCAGCGTGTCGAACGCCCGCGCACTGGGGCCATAACCCTCGGTCAGGCGGTCGGGGACATAGATGGGCAGTTCTGCATCCAGGGTCCGGAACCAGCGCACCAGAAGCGCCGCGCTGGACGCCCCGTCCACATCATAGTCGGCAAAGATGTGGATGCTGCTGCCCGCCTGCAGCGCATCGATGATGGCCGTCGCCGCCGTGTCCATGTCCATGAAGCTGGACGGATCGGGAAACAGCGCCCGCAGCGTGGGCCTCAGGAAGTTCTCGCCCTGATCCGCCGCCACGCCGCGTGCAGCCAGCGCTCGCGCCATCGGCTCATCCAGATCCAGCGCCTGCATGTGGGCGCGAATCGTCCCGGCCTCGGCCGGGCGCTGGCGCCAGGCGCGGCCGGACAGGGAGCGCGAGACCCCCAGAAAGGCGGGATTGTTTCCACCGTCAGCCATGTAGAATCCTTGTCAGCCCGGGCATCATCTCGGGATTCTGTCGGTCAGACGACAGTGTGCGCTTTTCAGGGGCGCGGGCGGTCGATCGGCGGCGGCGCGGCGGCGCGGCGGCGCAGGCTTGCAGCGAAGGCCTCGACCTCCTCCGGCGTCTGGGCGCCGATGGGGGCCATGCGCGCGGGGTCAAAGCGGCGGCTGATCGATTCGACAAAGGCCGTCGGGTCGTTGTCCAGGGTCCAGTCGATGCCTTCGACCTGGGTCGCCAATGCTCCGCTGTCGGCATTCAGCGCCTGAACGTTCGTCGCCACCTGGGCCGGTTGCGGCAGGTCGGTCGGCGCGGCCGGGAAGTCGGCCCAGCGCGGATACTCCCGATTCGCATCCACCAACTGCTGAATGCGCGGGGCCAAAGGCGAGGCGGCGTCCGTCTGCGGGTCGAACGACCCCACGCAGCCACCTGTGAGCAGCAGAAGACCGGTCATCGCCGGCAGGATCGTATTTTTCGACAGGAACACGTTCATTTCGACCCCGGTCATATGCCATCATCGTCCCAGGAGGAAGGCTCGCGGCCGAACGCGCGCCGGTTCCGGAGGTTCGCCCATGGCCAAGCGCCCGACCCAGGCTCCCCCTGCCCCGCTGGCGGTCGCCGCAGCGCCGCGCAAATCGGGGCGCCCGACCTCGGCCAAGCCCCGTCCAAAGAAGACGCCGGCGTCTGATCCCGCCCCCGGGTCGTCTGCCCGGCCCGCCAGCGCGCCGCCTCAGCCGCCCCAATTCGAAGCCGGCGATCCCTTCGCTTTCGGCGCCGATCAGCGCCATCTGCTGGAAACCCTGTCGCTAAACCTGGCCAAGGCCGCCATGACGGCCCAGTCGGCCATCGCCGAGGCCGCGCTTAGCCAAGCGGACCGTCCCGCCGCCCTTTCGCCGGACCCGTTCAACGTCGCCCCGGCCATGACCTCGGTCATGACCAGCCTGGCCGCCCGTCCTGAAAAGCTGTTCCAGGCCCAGGCCGACCTGTTCGGCCGTTACATGGATCTGTGGTCCACGACCGCCCGCCGCGCCATGGGCGAAGAGGTCGCCCCCGCCCCCTCGACCGACAAGCGGTTCCGCGATGCGGCCTGGAGCGAGAACCCCGTCTTTGACGTGATGCGTCAATCCTATCTGGTCACGTCCGACTGGATGAACGGCCTGGTGTCCAGCGTCGAGGATGTCGATCCGCGCGTGAAGCGCCGGGCCGAGTTCTTCACCAAGCTGCTGACCGACGCCTTCTCGCCGTCCAACTTCCTCGCCTCCAATCCGGCGGCGCTGAAGGCCCTGGCCGAGACCGGCGGGGAGTCGCTGGTGAAGGGGATGCAGAACTTCGCCGCCGATCTGGAGCGCGGCAACGGCAAGCTGAAGATCAGCCAGGCCGACTACGGCCAGTTCACGGTCGGCGAGAACGTCGCCACCGCCCCCGGTCAGGTCGTCTGGCGCGACGAACTGTTCGAGTTGATCCAGTTCGACGCCGCGACCGAGACGCAAGCCGCCGTTCCGCTGCTGATCTTCCCGCCGTGGATCAACAAGTTCTACATCATGGACCTGCAGCCGGCGAACTCCCTGATCCGCTGGCTCTCAGCCCAGGGCTTCACGGTCTTCGTCTGCTCCTGGGTCAACCCGGATAAGGACAAGGCCGAGTTCGGCTTCGACGAATACCTGAACAAGGGCGTCTATCGCGCCGTCGAAAAGACGCTGGAACAGACAGGCTCCGATCAGGTCAACACGGTCGGCTACTGCATCGGCGGCACCCTGCTCGGTTCGGCCCTGGCGCATATGACTGCGAACAAGGACGCCCGCGTCGCCTCCGCCACCTTCTTCGCCGCCCAGCACGACTTCGCCGAGGCCGGCGACCTGTTGCTGTTCACCGACGAGCACTGGCTGGCCGAGATCGAGCAACAGATGGACGCGGCAGGCGGCGTCCTGCCCGGCTCCGCCATGGCCGAGACCTTCAACGCCCTGCGCGCCAACGACCTGATCTGGTCCTTCTTCGTGTCCAACTATCTGATGGGCAAGGCGCCGGCGGCCTTCGACCTGCTGTTCTGGAACGCCGACCAGACGCGGATGCCCAAACGCCTGCACCTCGACTACCTCCGCCAGATGTATGGCAAGAACGCCTTGGCCAAGGGCGAGTTCGAGATCGGGGGCCAGCGTATCGACCTGTCGAAGGTGACCATTCCCCTCTACTTCCAGGCCAGTCGCGAGGACCACATCGCGCCGATGAACTCGGTCTATCGCTCGGCCAGGCTGTTCGGCGGACCGGTGACCTATACGCTCGCCGGATCGGGCCACATCGCCGGGGTCATCAACCCGCCCAGCGCCAACAAGTACCAGCACTGGACCAACCCCGCCCTTCCCGAGACGCTCGCGGAGTGGCAAGCGAAGGCGGAACAGCATCCGGGCAGTTGGTGGAATCATTGGTCCGCCTGGCTGTCGGCCAAGTCGGGCGATCAGATCCCGGCGCGTGACCCCAAGTCCGGCCCGCTCAAACCCATCGAGCCCGCGCCCGGCGCCTATGTGAAAGTGAAGTCTTGAAGCGTATCGAACCCAACCTGTTGCTGGCCTTCACAACCGGCATCGCCCTGTTGCTGCTGATCCTGACCGCCAGCGTCTTTGGCCAGCCGGGCGGGGCGTTGAAATACGGGATCATCGTCCTGGCGGTCGTCGTCGCCTTCGTCCCCCTGAACGCCCTGCTCGCCCGGAAGATGGGCTGGGCTCGCCCGCCGATGATCCACGCAGGCGCGGCCTCCACGGCCGCCTGGGCCAGCCTGTTTCCCATGATGGTGATCATGTCGGCGGCCATTCCCGTCTTCTGGGCCGGCCACGACTACGGCCTGCTGGTCATCATCGCCAGCCTGTGGTTCGGCCTGACCGTGGAGTCGGCCATCAAGGCCCGTCAGGCGGGATGAGGCTTCCGGTCGTCGGCGTGGTGGCGAGCCTCCTGCTGGCCGTCGGCCCAGCCTCCGCTCAGAACACGCCGATCCAGGCCGACAAGATCATCCTGGTCGGCGATTCCACCACGGCGGTCGGCAGCGGCTGGGGCGGCGCCTTTTGCGACCGGCACGTCCTGTCGGCGCTGGCCTGCGTCAACCTGGGCCGACAGGGGCGCAGCACCTCGACCTATCGCGCCGAGGGATCGTGGGATCTGGCGCTGAACGAGATGGCGACGCCCGGCTATCAGTCGGTCTGGGTGCTGATCCAGTTCGGCCACAACGATCAGCCTGACAAGCGCAGCTCCACCGATCTGGCGACCCAGTTCCCCGCCAACCTGCGCGCCTATGTGGCCGAAACCCGCGCTCGCGGCGCTCGACCGGTCCTGCTCACCCCCCTGACCCGTCGCCATTTCAAGGACGGCCAGCTTCAGAACACGCTCGTCCCCTGGGCCGACGCCGTGCGCGCCGTCGCTGCAGAGACCGACACGCCTTTGATCGACCTGAACGCCAGCAGCGCCGAACTGGTCCAGCGTCTCGGCGCGCTGGACGCCGCGCGCCTGTCGCCCGGCGCCCCGCCGTCCGACTTCGCGCCGGCCCTGCTGGCCGGAAACACGCCGCCGACGCCACCCGCTGCGACGCCGCCCGCGACCACGCATGGCCGCCATGTCGAGGATTTCGATTACACCCACCTCGGTCCCGAGGGCGCGGCCGTCATCGCCGCCCTGGTCGCGCGCGATCTGATCGTCGCTGCGCCGGAACTGGCGCCGCGCCTCGTCCCATGAGGAGCGTCAGGCGGGCTGGAAGCGCAGCGCCACGCCGTTGTTGCAATAGCGCCGCCCGGTCGGCCGCGGCCCGTCCATGAACAGATGCCCCTGATGCCCCAGGCACCGGGCGCAGTGGTACTCGGTGCGGGCGATGCCGATCCGGCGATCGGTCTTGGTCCCGATATTGGCCTCGATCACGCGGAAGAAGCTGGGCCAGCCAGTGCCGCTGTCGAACTTCCACGCCGATTGGAACAGCGGCAGGGCGCAGCCCTTACAGACAAAGACCCCGCGTCGATGTTCGTCGTTCAGACGACTGGAAAAGGGCTGCTCGGTGCCCTCATGCCGCAGCACCCGCCACGAGGCGTCGCCAAGACGCCGCCGCCATTCGGCATCGCGGATCCGGCGAAACGGCGAAGAGGCCCACTGCCCTTCCGAAGCGTCCGCCGCCTCGGGCGCACAGCCGCTCAAGGCGACAGCGACGCCGCCCAGCAGCACGGATCGACGGTCGAATACAGCGTCCATGCCCCCTATACGGCGGCCGGGCGCTTTTGGTTCAGATCAGGCCCGTCGCCTCGTCCAGACCCAGCATGATGTTCAGGTTCTGCACCGCCGCGCCCGAAGCGCCCTTGCCCAGGTTGTCGAGCAGGGCGACCAGGCGCGCCTGCTCCCCGCCGCGATCGCCAAAGACGTGCAGACGCATCCGGTTGGTGTCGTTCAGGGCCTCCGGCTCGATGCCGGTCATGGCCTCGGTCTCGTCCAGATCGGCGACCTCGACGAAGCGCTGCCCCTCGTAGGCCTCGACCAGGGCGCCGTGCAGCCGTTCGACCGAGGGCGTTTCCGGCAGGACCGACAGGTGCAGCGGAACCTCGACCAGCATCCCCTGGCGATAGGCGCCGACGGCGGGCGCAAACAGGACGTTGCGCGACAGACCCGTGTGCAGGGTCATTTCCGGCACGTGCTTGTGCTTGAGCGTCAGGCCATAGGCGCGGAAGGCGGTCGATGCTCCCTCGGCCTCGAACTCGGCGATCATGGCCTTGCCGCCGCCGGAATAGCCCGACACCGCATTGACCGTGACCGGATGCGTGCTCGGCACCAGCCCCGCCCGCACCAGCGGCCGCATCAGGCCGATGAAGCCAGTCGGATAGCAGCCGGGGTTCGACACCCGCGTCGAGGCGGCGATGGCCGCGCGTTGACCGGCGGCCATTTCAGCAAAGCCATAGGTCCAGGCCTGATCAACACGATAGGCCGTCGAGGCGTCGATGACCCGCACGCCCGGGTTCTCGATCATCGACACGGCCTCCTTCGCCGCATCATCGGGCAGGCACAGGATCACAGCGTCCGCGCTGTTCAGCGCCTCGCGCCGCGCCGCGGTGTCGCGCCGGCGGTCACCCAGCAGGATCAGCTCTAGATCCGTGCGCGCCTCCAGACGCTCGCGGATCTCCAGCCCCGTGGTCCCGGCCTCGCCGTCGATGAAGATGGTGTGGGTCATGTAACTGCTCTCGCCCCAGGTTCGGACAGAAAAAAGGCGCTCCGGGTTTCCCCGAAGCGCCCTTGTATTCCCACTCGCGGTTGCGAGTTAGCGCTTCGAGAACTGGAAGCTGCGGCGTGCCTTGGCGCGGCCGTACTTCTTACGCTCGACGACGCGGCTGTCGCGGGTCAGGAAGCCGTGCGGCTTCAGGACCTTGCGCAGTTCCGGCTCAAAGTGAGTCAGGGCGTGCGACAGGCCGTGGCGGATGGCGCCGGCTTGACCCGACAGACCCGAACCTTCGACGGTGCAGATCACGTCGTATTGCGTGGCGCGGTCCGAAACGGTCAGCGGCTGGGCGATCATCATGCGCAGGACGGGACGAGCGAAGTAAACTTCCTGGTCGCGGCCGTTGATGGTGATCTTGCCGGTGCCCGGCTTGATCCAGACGCGAGCGATCGCGTTCTTGCGCTTGCCGGTCGAGTAGGCGCGGCCTTGGGCGTCCAGCTTTTGCTCGTAGACGGGCGTGTCGTTTTCGACAGTGCCCAGGCTCTTCAGGGCGTCGAAGCCGGTGGCTTCAGCAGTCACGTCGGTCATGCTCAGGCGCTCCGGGTGTTCTTGGGCGACGCCGACTTGAAGTCGATGGTCAGCGGCTGTTGGGCTTCATGCTCGTGGGCGGCGCCGGCGAACAGACGCAGGTGCGTCATCTGCTTGCGAGCCAGCGGGCTTTCCTTCGGCAGCATGCGCTCAACGGCCTTCTCGAGCACGCGCTCGGGGAAGCGGCCGTTCAGGACCTTCTCCGGGGTCGTCTGCTTGATGCCGCCCGGGTGGCCGGTGTGGCGATAGTAGACCTTGTCAGTGTTCTTCTTGCCGGTGAAAACCACCTTGTCGACGTTGGTGACGACAACGTAGTCGCCCATGTCAACGTGCGGGGTGTAGGTCGGCAGGTGCTTGCCGCGCAGACGGTTGGCGATGAAGGTCGCGAGGCGGCCCACCACGACGCCTTCGGCGTCGATGTGGATCCACTTCTTCTCGACCTCTGCCGGCTTCATCGAAGCCGTAGTGCTCTTCAGCATATTGAGGGTCCTAAAGACGAACGGTGCGGCCCACTCCCATGCAGGAATGAGCGGAAGGCGTGCTGATAGAGGGTGATCCACAGGAGGTCAACACCGGAACGTGACCCGCTATTAAGTCATCGCATTGATTTAAAACGGCTTATCCTATAAGGTATTAAAATACCCAGCTGCGCCAAGCGCAAACGCCTTCCCTTCTTCCCCTGCGGGGGAAGGTGGCAGCCCAAGGCTGAGGGATGAGGGATGAGGGATCTCGCCGCACCCTTAAACAGCAACGTCGCACGGCGAGGACATATTTGTTCTTGATTTGTTCCAGATTCGCGCCATACTCCCTTCATGAAGACGGCGATGAAAGGACGCGGCGCACGCTCCAACGACTCGGGCCGGTATGAAGCCGACCGGCGCGAGAAATTCGACGACGGCTGGACGGATCTGGACGAAGCGGCCGCCCCGCTCCGCACCACCCTCTCGCCGGAACACGCCCGCACCATCATCGCCAAAAACACGAGTCCTGACGTCGGCTTCGATCGCTCCATCAACCCCTACAAAGGTTGCGAACATGGCTGCATCTACTGCTACGCCCGTCCGTCCCATGCCTGGATGGGCCTATCCCCGGGTCTGGATTTCGAGAGCCGGATCTTCTTCAAGCCCGAAGCCGCGCGTCTGCTGGAACAGGAACTCAGCAAGCCCCGATACGTCTGCAAACGCATCCACATAGGCGGCAATACCGACCCCTATCAGCCGGTCGAACGCGAGACCCTGTCCACCCGCTCGATCCTGCAGGTCATGCAAAGGTTCCGTCAGCCCTACAGCATCATCACCAAGTCGGTGCTGATCGCCCGCGACGCCGACATTCTGGGGCCCATGGGCCAGGACGGGCTGGCCTCGGCCATGATCTCCATCACCACCCTGGATCGCGGCCTGGCCCGCGCGATGGAGCCGCGCGCCTCCACCCCCGCCAAGCGGCTGGAGGCCATCAGTCGTCTGGCCGACGCAGGCGTGCCGGTCGGCGTCGGCTTCGCCCCCGTCATTCCCGGCCTGAACGACCATGAGATGGAGTCCATCCTTGAGGCGGCCCAGAAAGCCGGCGCCACCTCGGCCATGTATGTGACCCTGCGCCTGCCCCTGGAGATCAAGGACCTGTTCCGGGAATGGCTGGCCGACGCCCGACCCGAGCGGGCGGCCCGCGTCATGTCCCTCATTCGTCAGACCCGCGCCGGCAAGGATTACGATCCCGACTGGGCCCAGCGCATGAAGGGAACCGGTCCCGTCGCAGAACTGATCGCCGCCCGCTTCAAGGCGGCGATAAAGCGCTACGGCCTTGATACGCCCCGCACGCCGCTGGACGTGACCCAGTTCCGCGTTCCCGCCGACATGAGGCCGCAACTGGAGCTGTTCGGCTAGACGCCGAACGGATCATCCAGGCTGTGCGACGGCCGAGTGAACCAGACCGGCCCCTTTTCCGTCGTGTAGAAGTGATCTTCCAGCCGGACGCCGAACCTGCCCGGGATCACCAGCATAGGCTCGTTCGAGAAGCACATCCCGGCTTGCAGGACCGTGCGATCGCCGCGCACCAGATTGGGCGCCTCGTGGATATCCAGACCGATACCGTGGCCGGTGCGATGCGGCAGCCCCGGCAAACGATAGTCGGGGCCATAGCCCTGCGCCGTCAGGTAGTCGCGCGCAGCGGCGTCCACCCTCTCGCAGGTCGCCCCAACTTGCGCCGCTTCAAAAGCCAGAGCCTGCGCCTGCTTCTCGTGATCCCAGACCCGGCGGAACTCGGCCGTCGGCTCGCCGAAGACATAGGTCCGCGTGATGTCCGAGTGATAGCCATCGACCAGAGTGCCGGTGTCGATCAGCACCACGTCATCGGCCCGCAACGCCCGGTCGCCCTCGCCGCCATGCGGCAGGCAGGTGTCGTCGCCGAATGAGACCAGACAGAACCAGGAGCCGCCCTCTCCGCCCAGCTGGCGATGCTCGGCGTCGATAAAGCGCTTGACCTCGGAGGTCAGGACGCCCTCTTCCAACCAGTCACGTGTCCGACGCTGGACCTCGAGCGTGATCGCCTTGGCGCGCGTCAGCAGGGCGATCTCCGCCGTCGATTTGATGCTGCGCTGCCTGACCGTCAGGGGACCGCCGTCCGCCAGACGATCCTGCCCTAGCGCCCGCGCCAGACCCAGCCAGACGAAGGTCGCGACCAGTTCGTCCACCGCCAGTCGTCCGCCTGCAGATAGGCGGCCCGCGACGAGAGCATATGGACTTTCGTCTTCTTCCCACGTCAGGATTTCACCGGAAACGGCTCCCTCGACCGAGGTCAGTCCACCGACCTTGTCCAGTTCAAAATGCGGGCAGACATACTCCACCCGGCCGTCAGCGTGGATCAATGCCCCGAGCAGGCGTTCGGAGGCATGCCAGTCGAGACCCGTGAAGTAGCGCAGGGACGTGGTCGATCCCAACAGCAAGGCCGCCAGGCCCTCGGTCTGAAGTCGGACCGCCATGGCCTCGATGCGCCGACGGCGCTCATCGGCGCTGATTGGGTCCGCGAAAGGCGCGATGAAGGACATGGAGGTTTCCGGTGTCAGCGGCGGAAGACGCCGACCAGTTCGACGTGGGTCGACCACAGGAACTGGTCGATGGGCGTCACCTTCTCCAGCCGGAAACCCGCGTCGATCAGGATGCGGGCGTCGCGGGCGAAAGTCTGGGGATTGCAGGACACTCCGACGACCACGCCGGCCTTGGTCCCCTGCAACTGCTGGGTCTGTTCCAGCGCGCCCGCGCGTGGCGGGTCGAGCACGATGGCGTCGCAGCCCTTCAGGTCGAAGGGCGACAGCGGTCGACGAAACAGATCCCGGGCCTGGGCGTGGATGGTCTTCAAGCCCTGAGCCGTGGAAATCCCCGCCTTCAGCGCGGCGATGGAAGCGGCAGAAGAATCCGCCGCCATGACGCTGGCCACCTCGGCCAGGGGAAAGGTGAAGGTGCCGGCGCCGCAGAACAGGTCGGCGACCTTTCTGGCCCCCCTCACCGCTTCCACCGCACGGCTGACCATGGCCGATTCGGCGGCGGGCGCGGCCTGCAAGAAGCCCCCGGGCGGCAGGGGTACGGTCGCGCGGCCAAAGGTGATTCGCGGCTGGCGCGCCATCACCAGGGTATCGCCGTCCAGGCTGAGCCGCGCCAGATCGGCCTCGTGCGCGGCCGCGATCGCCCGCGCCCTCACGTCCGCCGTCAGTCCGCCCGACTTCTTCTCGACCCCGGTCACGTCCACATCCAGCCCGGTGTCAGTCAGGGTGACATGCAGGGTCGGCGCCGATTTCGGATGCCCCAGGAAAGGCGCCGCCACCTTGGCCAGACCCGGCAGGGCTGCGATCAGCGCCGGATCAGACACCGGACAGTCGTTCAGTTCGACCAGCCGCCACGAGCGCCGCGCCTTGAAGCCCAGCAGGACCCGCCCGCCCGGGCCGCTGCGCGCATGCAGCGCCAGACGGCGGCGACTGGCTTGCGGCACGGCCACGGTCGCCTCGACTTCGGTTTCGATGCCTTCACGCGCCAGCGTCTGGATCACGACGTCGCGCTTCCACGCCAGATAGGGCTCATCCGCCCAGTGCTGCATCGGCGCGACGCCGCACTCGGCATAGGTCTCCGAATGGATAGGGCGGCGGTCGGGGCTGGCTTCGATCAGGTCGAACTGCTCGACCCGTCCGTCCTTCACCTCGGCCGAGATCACTTCGCCCGGCAGGGCGCCCGGCACGAAGACAAGGCCGTTGGGCGTCTCGGCGATCCCGTCGCCCTGATGGCCCATGCGGGCGATGGTCAGCGTTTGCGTCATGGCGCGGCTTCTAACCTCTCCTGGCCCGAAACTGAAACCTGAACGAAGATGAACGCGCCGATCAAAAGCCGTTCAGCTTCGCCCCCCTATTTCTGGATGCAACAGACAGCGCAGCGAAGCCGTTCAGCTTCGGCATCTGTCACAGGAACACGAACGATGATCGGTCATCTGTCAAAAAGGGTTTCCCCCGCTGCTTTCGCCGCCGTCGCCGTGGCCGGTTCGCTCATGATTCCGGGCGTCGTCAGCGCCCAGACCTATGGTTATGGCTACCCGCCCGCATACAACACCTACAGCTCACAGGGCGGCTATTACGATCCCTGCGTCAACGACCAGAGAACGCGGACCGCAACGGGGGGCCTGGTCGGGGCCACCCTCGGCGCCGTGGCTGGCTCGCAGCTGGCGGCCCGCGGACGCCGGACCGAAGGCAGCGTCCTGGGCGGCGTGCTCGGCGCGGCCATCGGCGCCGGCGTGGGCAATAACTCCGCGGCCAACTGCGACACCCGCTATCAATCGTCCAGCTACGGCTACAACCAGCCCTATGGCGGCACCTATGTCCCGCCAGCCTATGGCTACGACAACTCGGGCTATGATCGTCGCTACGACGACGGTTATGGCCGGGACTATCGCGAGTACGATCAGGGCTACAGCCAGCCCGCCCCGGATTATCGCTATCAGAACACCAACGACGGATGCCGGCTCGCCGAGAGCATCATTCGTCTGCCCGACGGTCGCAGCGAAACGCGCTATGTGCGCACCTGCCCCGACCAGAACGGCCGTTATCGCGTCGTCGATTAAGTTTCAGCCCCCCTGTCGATCGACGACGTGAAGAGGGCCGCCGGTTATCCGGCGGCCCTCTATTCTTTTGTGTCTAGGCCCGGCGAGCCCACATCAGAAACTCGATGTTGCCGTCGCCGCCGGTGATCGGGCTTTCCGTCGTTTCCTGAACCGTCCAGCCGACGAGTTCCAGCCAGCTCCGAGCCCCCTCGACCGCCGCCGCATGGGCGGCAGGGTCCTTGACCACCCCCTTCTTGCCCGCGTCCTGAGGACCCGCGCCTTCAAACTGCGGCTTGACCAGGGTGATCAGGTCCGCGTCCGGCGTCGCCAGGTCCAGAGCCGCCAACAACACCTTGGACAGGCCGATGAAGCTGACGTCGCAGACGATCAGCGACGGCGCTTCGGTGACGATCGCTGGCGTCAGATCGCGTGCGTCCGTCCGCTCCAGATTGACCACGCGCGGATCGGCGGCGACCCTGGGGTGCATCTGACCGAAGCCGACATCCACGGCGAAAACCCGCGCCGCGCCGCGATCCAGACAGACCTCGGTAAAGCCGCCGGTCGAGGCGCCGACATCCAGAACTGTCCGTCCCTCGACCGCGACCGGCCACAGGTCCAGCGCGTGCTCCAGCTTCAGCGCCCCGCGCCCGACCCAGCGGTGGGCGGCGGCATAGCCGATCTCAACGTCATGGCTGACGGCTTGCGACGCCGACTTGGCCGGTGCGCCGTCCACGGTGACGCCGCCGGCTTCGATCGCGGCTCTAGCCTTGGCGCGGCTTTCCGTCAGGCCGCGCGTGACCAGAAGCTGGTCCAGACGGACCTTCCTCATGCGCCAGCCATCGCGTCCAGACGGGCGAGAGCCGCCTGCAGCCTGACCTTGCCTTCTTCGGCCTCGGCCAGCTTGGCGCGCTGTTCGTCCACGACTTCCGGCGCGGCGCGCGACACGAAATTGGGGTTGCCCAGCTTCTTGTTCACGTGGCCGATGTCGCTCTCGAAGACGGCGATCTCCTTCTCCAGACGCGCGCGTTCGGCGGTCAGGTCGATGATCCCGGCCAGCGACAGCGCCGCCGTCGTCGAGCCCGACACGAAGGTCACCGCCCCGGCGGGCGCAGCGTCAGCCGAGTTGACCTCGGACACGCGGCCCAGGGTCAGCAGCAGATCGCGATGACGGGCGATGCGCTCGGCGGTCACGGCGTCCGGCGCGACGAAGGCCAGCGGCGGCTTGGCCGAAGGCGGCACGTTCATCTCGGCCCGCAGGGCGCGAATTTCACCGACCAGATCAACCAGCCAGCCGATCTCCGCCTCAGCGGCCCCGTCGATGAAGGCGTCCGGCAGGACCGGCCATTCGGCGCCGATCAGCAAGGACTCGCGCGCCGGGCCTTCCTTGCCCAGCTCGGCCCACAGCTCTTCGGTGATGAAGGGCATGACCGGGTGCAGCAGCTTCAACATCTGGTCGATGGTCCAGGCCGTCATGGCCCGCGTCTCGGCCTTGGCGGCTTCATCGGCGCCGTTGAACACCGGCTTGGCCAGTTCCAGATACCAGTCGCAGAAGACGTTCCAGACGAAGCGATACAGGCCGCTGGCGGCGTCGTCGAAACGGCCGCCTTCGATGGCCTCCGACACCGCACGCTCGGCCTTGGTCAGTTCGCCGCGAATCCAGCGGTTGATGGTCTGCTCGACGGTCGCGGGATCGAAGCCCTCGACCCGCTTGGCCTCGTTCATCTGGCTGAAGCGGGCGGCGTTCCACAGCTTGGTGCCGAAATTGCGATAGCCTTCAATGCGCTGCTTCGACAGCTTGATGTCGCGCGTGCCCGACAGGATGGCCATGGTGAAGCGCAGCGGATCGGCGCCCAGTTCGTCGATGATGCCCAGGGGGTCGATGACGTTGCCCTTGGACTTCGACATCTTCTGGCCCTTCTCGTCGCGGACCAGGCCATTGATGATGACGCGCTTGAACGGGACCTCGCCCATGAAGTGCTGGCCCATCATCATCATCCGGGCGACCCAGAAGAAGATGATGTCCGCCGCCGTGACCAGATCGCTGGTCGGATAGAAACGCTCCAGATCCTCGGTCTTCTCGGGCCAGCCCATGGTCGAGAAGGGCCACAGGGCCGAGCTGAACCAGGTGTCCAGAACGTCCTCGTCCTGCGTCAGCGCCTTGCCGCCCGCCTGGGCGATGGCCTCTTCCTCGGTTTCAGCGACGTAGATCTGGCCGTC
>Ga0308171_1000113_pt1 | contig 252848 bp, 228 predicted proteins | sample PhyGR1_FD_202135 | JGI IMG/M metagenome (GOLD analysis project Ga0308171, IMG submission 202135) | Phyllosphere microbial communities from UC Gill Tract Community Farm, Albany, California, United States - DLSLSG.R1 | ecosystem: Host-associated > Plants > Phyllosphere > Unclassified | place...
TAATCTTGGCGACTATCAGTCCGTACTCACAAGCACCCACACGAATTGCTTGATTCGATTTGTTAAAGAGCGTTTGGTTAAGAGCCTTTCGTCTCAACCGAGGCGCGCATTCTACGCTTTCCTCATTTGCTGTCAAGCGTTTATTTTGAAGTTTTTTCAAACCGCTTTCTTTCAAAAGCCTTCAACGTCAACGACTTACCGACTGCCTCGCTGCGTTCATCGCTGCGAGGAGGCGAATAATACGTGGTTTGAAATCAGAGTCAACACTTTGATCCAAAAAAACTTTTATCCGCCTCCATGAGCTCACCGGCAACTAATCCGAGCGCAATCGATCTGTAGAGAAACATCCCAGGAGCGCGACACGATGAGCAAAGCGCAGAACGAGAAAACCCCAGGCCTGTCGGCAGATGAAGAGCAGGAAGTCAGCCATAACCAGCCACCCCGCGCAGCAGTACTGCACGAGATCATCCGCGCCCAGGGCGATCAGGAACTGGAACGCACCCTGGCAGCCCTGTGGTGGTCGGCACTGGCCGCCGGCCTGACCATGGGCCTGTCGCTGATGGCGATGGGACTGTTCTATGCACGCCTGCCAGACAACGACAGCAGCCAGGTGATTGCCAGCCTCGGCTACGCTGCCGGTTTTCTTGCCGTGATCCTCGCTCGCCAACAGTTGTTCACCGAAAACACCCTGACTGCCGTGTTGCCGGTAATGACCGCCCCTACCCTCGCCAACCTCGGCCGCCTGATACGCCTGTGGACAGTGGTGCTGATGGGCAATCTCGCCGGCACCTTGCTGGTGGCCTGGGTGATGCTCGAGCTGCCGATCTTCGACAGCAAGACCGATGTGGCCTTCCTCGAAATCGGGCGCAAGGTGATGCACAACGATCCGAGCCAGATGTTCGCCAAGGGCATCATCTCGGGCTGGATGATCGCGACCATGGTCTGGATGATCCCATCCATGGAGAACGCCAAGATCTGGATCATCCTGATGATCACCTACCTGATGGCTCTGGGCGACTTCACCCATATCGTCGTCGGCTCGGTAGAAGTGTCCTATCTGGTCTGGGCCGGAGAGCAGACCTGGCCCAGCTTCTGGCTGGAGTTCGCCCTGCCGACCCTGGCCGGCAACATCATCGGTGGCAGCTTCATCTTCGCCCTCATCAGCCACGCCCAGGTACGCAGCGACAGCGGCAAGCCGCCGTCGAAGCTGCTGGATGATGAACAGGAGTCGCCAATAAAGAAGGGCCGTGAAAGCTGATACTCAGCGCACCGCCACTGCACGCTCGGTGCTGTCGCCTCGCTGACGCAAAGGCCTGGGCTGCCACCAGTTCTGCCCTGCATGGGGCGAATCCAGACTGACGCGCTCGCCCATCTGTGGCGTGCTCAACGGTACCTGGGCCTGCGCCGCGAGCGCGACGATGCGCTCGAAAGGCTCCTGCCAGCTGTGCAGGGAGAGATCGAACGTTCCATTGTGGATCGGCAGCATCCAGCGTCCGCGCAGATCCAGGTGCGCTTGCAGGCTCTGCTCAGGCTGCATATGCACATTGGGCCAGGCCAGGTTGTAGGCACCGGTCTCCATCAATGTCAGATCGAAGGGTCCGAAGCGCTCGCCGATTTCGCGAAAGCCTTCGAAATATCCGGTATCACCACTGAAGAACAGGCGCAGCCCTTCATCGATCACCACCCACGACGCCCACAAGGTGCTGTTACTGTCGAACAGGCCGCGCCCAGAAAAGTGCTGCGCCGGTGTGGCGACGAAACGCACGCCTGCGACTTCGGTTTCCTGCCACCAGTCCAGCTGACGCACCTTGTCGCTCGGCACGCCCCACTCGACCAAACGATCGCCCACGCCCAGCGGTGCAAGAAACTGGCCGGTGCTTGGCGCCAGCTGGCGTATGGCCGACTCATCGAGATGATCGAAATGGTCGTGGGACAGAATCACCGCTGCCAGCGGCGGAAGCTGGTCGACTGCCAGCGGCGAAGCGTGGAAGCGCAGCGGGCCGGCCCATTACACGGGCGAGGCGCGTTCGGCAAATACCGGGTCTGTAATGAAGAAGTGCCCACGCAGTTTTAGCAGTACCGTGGAATGGCCCAGACGCCAGAGGCTGTGGTCCGGGGCATCGAGTACCTGCTGGCGGGTCATTGGCTGCAGGCTCGGGGGAATGGCAGGACGTGTTTCGGGAGGTTTGCGCAGCAGCAGATACTTGAGGCCGATGCGCAACTTCTTGAGCACGCCATCCTTGGGCAGCTCGGCCTGGTTGTGAAAACGCCCATCCCTGTAAGGTGCCGGCTCGCCGGCGGGGGAAGCCATGGGGGCCATGAGCAGGAGCACTCCGAGGAGGAACAAAGGCTTCATGCTACCTCACAATGATCGGATCAACCGTGAATTGGCTTGTAAGGTCATTTTTCCGCCGTGAATCATTGTTCAACAATATTCATGCAACTTATGCGATAAACGGCTTCTGCAGAAAAAGAACGATAGACATGATCGACAACAGAAGCGGCAAGGGGCTCTCCTTCGTCAGGCGCATCTATCTGCCGCGGACCATCGGCATGGGCATCGGCCTGTTCAGCGTCATGGCGGCACTTGCCCCGCTGCAACCACCCACCTGGGTGTGGCTGCTGATGCTATTCAACGGCCTGGCCTGGCCGCACCTGGCTTATCAATGGGCGATCCGCTCCCCTGCCCCCTACCGCGCCGAACAGCGCAACCTGTTGCTCGATTCGCTGAGCGGCGGTTTCTGGGCCGCGGCCATTCATTTCAATCCGTTGCCGACCGTGACCATCCTGTCGATGATGACCATGAACAACGTCGCTGCAGGCGGCAAGCGCATGGTACTGCGCGGGTTGCTCGCGCAGCTGACAGGCATGCTGCTGGCCATGGCGCTGTTCGGCCCCGGGCTGCAATTGCAAGCCTCGGCATTGCAGGTCTATGCCTGCCTGCCAATGTTGACGCTCTACCCGCTGGCGCTCGGTTGGGTCTGCTATCAATTGGCAATCAAACTGGCCGACCACAAGCGTCGACTGAGCGCCCTGAGCCGCACCGACAGCCTCACCGGGCTGCTCAACCATGGCTCATGGAAAGACTTGCTGCTGCTGAGGTTCCAGATCTGCCACCAGCAGCAGGCCCCGGCCGTGATCGCCCTGATCGACATCGACCATTTCAAGACCATCAATGACACCTTCGGCCACGTGGTCGGCGATTGCGTGCTCCGCCAGCTGAGCCACGAGCTCAAGCGCGTCCTGCGCGACGATGACCTGGCCGGGCGCTACGGCGGTGACGAGTTCTGTCTGATCCTGCCTGCCACCGATCAAGACCAGGCGGGCGTTGCGATGGAGCGCCTGCGTGAGCAGGTCAGCGCCTATCGCAACCCGCAACTGCCGGAATTGCGCATCAGCCTGAGCATAGGCCTCTCGGCCTATCACCCTGGGCTGAAAACGCCCGAGCAGTGGCTTGAAGACGCCGACAAGGCCCTCTACACCGCCAAGCATCAAGGCCGCAACCAGGTCAACGTCGCCCGCAGCGAGGCTGGCCCTCTCAAGCTGGCCTACCCCGACTGAACCTGCTGGCTCAGCGCAGGCTACGCTCGGCGACGATCTCCGGCAGGTCGGTGCGGCGCAGATAGATCCGCAGCGGCTCGCCAATGTTCAGGCGATCGTCCACATGCTGTCGCAGCAACAGTGCCAGACGCTCACGGCAGAGCGCCATGCGCCGCCCCGACTCGGGACGCCAGACGAACTCGCTGCAGGGCGTGATGCTCGCATCCGCGACATCCATACCGAATGCGTCCTCGGAAAAGCGCACGATATGCGTGCCACGCTTGCCGTGAAAACCGACGAAGCCGTTGAGCTGCTCGGCAGCTGTGCAGATATCCTGGGATGTAATGGCCATGACGTTACCTCGCAAAGAAATCGGAAGGAACGCACGCCAGGCGGGAACGGTTGCCTCTATCGGGCAACGCGCAGATCGTTTGTTGCGCAGCCTAACGCAACCTGCGCCGCCTTCGCCAAGGTTTTTCAGCGAGCGCCGGATAACGCCGGATCGAGCTGATCGGCCAACGCCTTCGTGGCCAGCAATACTGCCCTGGGCCGCGCCGGCCTGCCCGACGATATCGGCGCAGCCATCGCCCTGTTGCTTGAGGACAGTAATGGCTGGATTACCGGGCAGCGTCTGGAAGTCTCCGGCGGCATGTTCCTCTAACCCAGGCTGCTGCCGCTCAGCGCCTGCTGCAAGCTCGCCAGGGCAGGAATGTCCAGCGCCTGGGCGGCGTAGCACAACCCGACCCGACGCCTCAGCGCCGGGCCGGGCCCTGGTTGCCAGTAGACCCCTGGGTGGCGCTCGGCCAGCGACTGCGGCAACCAGGCCGCGCCCAGCCCGGCGGCGACCAACGCCAACGCCAGTTGCAATGATCCGGCCTGTGCCACCTGCTCACCCTCGCCATATAGCCCCATCAGGCGCTGGTGCGAAGGATGCTGCGGGCAGGTGATCCAGCGACCGTCGGGCTGGCTGCCGGTGGCCATGACCAGGACAAACGATTCTTCCCACAGCGCAAGGAAGAGCTCATCCTCACAGCGCTCGGCTTCATCGGCCAGCCGCGCATCGCCCTCGCAACCGTCCAGCAACGTCAATTGCAGCCCAGGCACGGCCTGAGCCGCAAGACGCACGCATGCTTCGACCTGGGCCGGGGCGATATCGGCCTCGATACCCAGCGCGAGCGGGACACGCTCCTGTTCCTGGCGAAAGCGCAGGCGCAGCGCCTCGGCTTCGGCAACCATGCGGCACGCCTGCGGATACAGCGCCCGCGCGTGCTCGCTGACGTCCACACCGCGGGCCTGGCGCAGGAACAGGCTGACGCCGAGGTCCTCCTCGAGTTGCCGGATGGTCACTGACAATGTCGGCTGAGCCACGCACAGGCGCTGCGCGGCCAAAGTGATGTTGCGCTCTTCGAACACAGCGATGAACGCCTTGAGATGACGAATATCCATAGATAAAACCGATGCCAGCCAGAGGAATAAGCCGTTTTTCATGGTCTGGATCGATGCTTACAATCCTGGCCATCGAAAACGATTATGCCTTGGAGGCGCTCATGAACAAACCTCTGATCATCATCACCGGCGCCAGCTCCGGTATCGGGGCCGCCACGGCCCAGCAATTCTCGGCCGCAGGTCACCCGCTGCTGCTGATCGCTCGTCGCCTGGAACGTCTCGAAGCATTGGCCCTGCCCAACTGCCTGTGTCGCGCCGTGGACATTCGCGACCGTGCCGCGCTGGTGGCGGCGGTGAACGAAGCCGAAGCCTTGTACGGCCCGGCCGACGCGCTGGTGAACAATGCCGGCGTGATGCTGCTGGGCCAGGTGCACGAGCAGGATCCTGAGCAGTGGGACCGGATGATCGACATCAACGTCAAAGGCCTGCTCAACGGCGTGCATGCACTGGCCAGCGGCATGGTCGCGCGTCGAGCCGGCACCCTGATCAACGTCAGCTCCGTCGCCGGGCGCAAGACCTTCCCCAACCATGTCGCCTACGTCGGCACCAAGTTCGCCGTGCATGGCCTGTCGGAAAACCTGCGCGAAGAGCTGGCGCCACACAACGTGCGTGTCGTCACCATCGCGCCGGGCGCAGTTGAGACCGAGCTGCTCGGCCACACCACCGACGAGGGCATCAAGCGCGACTACGAGTCGTGGAAAGCCAATGACATGGGCGGTGTAGTGCTCAAGGCCGAGGATGTGGCTGGGGCGATCGTCTGGGCGTACCAGCAGCCGCAACATGTGTGCATCCGCGAGATCGTCCTGGCAGCCACTGCCCAGCAACCCTGATCGGCAAGCGCCCCCACAGGCACGCTAGGTGCCTGTGGGGGCGCTTGCTCAGCGCTGTACTTCATCCTCCCGAACCTGCACGCTTGCGGTCATCCCGGCGCTGAGATTCACCCCTGCGGGGATCTCGTCCAGCCTGATCCTCACCGGTATCCGCTGCGCCAACCTGACCCAGTTGAAGGTCGGTTCCACCTCCGGCAACAACTGTCCGTCCGGGGTCGAGTTGCGGTCAGTGATGCCCCGGCTGATGCTCTCCACATGCCCATGCATGGCCTCCCCCGCCCCCATCAGCCAGACCTTCACCGGATCCCCGACACGAATGCGCGGCAGCTTGGTTTCCTCGAAATAGGCCTGGATATAGAAAGTCGAGTCGTCCACCAGCGCCATCATCGATTGCCCGGTATTGACGTAGTTGCCTTGGGCCAGTCGCAGGTTGGTGATGTGACCGTCGCGCGGTGCGCGCACTTCGCTACGGGCCAGGTTGATCTTGGCCACCTGCAGTTGCGCTTGCGCCTCGTGCAGTTCACCACGGGCGATGGCAGCATTGATCTGGGCGTTCTCGCGCAGCTCGGCGCTGATCGCCTCCGGCCCAAGGGCCGTGCGCCGAGCCGCTTCGCGCTCACGCAGGCGCAACTGCTGGGTGCGGGTTTCAGCCACGGCACTGGCCTGGTCGAAAGCCGCCTGGAAGCGCTCGTGATCGATGATCATCAAGACATCGCCGGCCTTCACCGGCTGGTTGTCGTGTACCCGCAGTTCGCGCACCCAGCCGGACACGTCCGGGGCGATCACCACCACATCGGCCCGCACCCGCGCATCGCGCGTCCAGGGGGTAAGCATGTAGTACTGCCAGAGGTGATATCCGGCAAACCCGGCAATGGCCACCACGCACAGGGTGACCAGGGTACGTACCGCTGTACGCATGGACTGACTCCTTACAAAGGTCCCAACAGATGTACCACCAACGACAGCACACAGACGAACAACGCCGCATCGAACAGCGCTTCATGCCAGATCCAGCGACCTAGTGGCGTCGCCTGCACCACCCAGCGCAACAGCCCAGTAAGCACCAACGCCATCAACACGTAGATCAGAAACGGGCTGAGCAATACGCCGCCCAGCGCCCACTCACGCAACCCCATGGACTTCCTCCTGCCAACGGCACCACTTGCCCCAGCTCTTCTGCAATTGCAGGACCGCGCCGATAGCCAGGCGCAGCGGGTCGCTCGACGGCTGGCGGCGCAGGGCCTCGATGAACTGCTCGCTGGCGGCATCCAGACGCTGGCCGCGCCCAGGCGCAGGGCCACTGGCCAGAACCGCCTCCAGTTGCTGCAGGTACTGGCGCTCGGCACCGGCCAACGGTACCTGGGCCACCGCCAGGCACATGCGCAGGTGCACCAGTTCGTCACCGATGTCCAAGCCATGCAGGCCATCGTCCCAACGCTTGCGCTCGGCCTCGGGCAACTCGCTGGCATGACGGGCCAACTGCATCAGGCGATCGGCCATGCGTCCACCGAACCAACTGTCGGCGCCCCGCAGGTCGCGATGGGTCAGGCGAACCAGGTCGCTCTGGGTGGCGGCCCTCAGGCGCCGACCCAGCCACTTCGGATGACGCAGCACGACCAACCGAAACGCCAGTACCGCCGCCCCCACACCGATGAGCATGGCCTGGGCGCTGTTGAGCATGCTGGCCACGTCGAAGTGCATGGCGTTCAGAGGCGCCACCAGCACGATGAAATGCAGGCAGTACGAGGTCGCCGTCGGCCCCGTGCGCGGATGGGCCATGCCCAGCGCACCGAAGAACAGCGGTACGCCCATGCCAAGACACAGCAAGGCGAAACTGCTCCATTGTGGCAACAGGATCTGCCCGACGAAAAACGCCACCGGAATCGCCAGCAAGATGCCACGCAGAAAGCTCAAGCCGATCTGCGCGCCGTTCTCGCGGCTGGCGAACAGGCTGCAGACCACGCAGGTCAGCACCAGGCCTCCGGGGGCCGAGGGCCAGGCCGTGGCCAGCCAGAAACTGCTCATGACCAGAAACGCCAACGCACTGCGCGAACCGAACAGCAGCGCCAGCGGCAGGTCGCGATGCGCCGCCAGGCCCAGCGATACGTCCTTGGGCGTTCGCCCTTCCTCCACATCGAGCAGCGCCTGGGTGGCGGCCATGGCGAAGTCCAGCAGCAGGGCCAGGCGCGCCAGGCAGAAATGCTCGGCGGGGCTGATCTGTTCGTCGTGGGCTGCGTCCCAGATACGTTGGCGCAATAACAGAAGGCTGGGCTGATCGGGGTTGGCCAACTGGGTCCGAACCTCCTCCAGCCAGGGCGCCAGGTGCGCCGCTTGCTGTTCGTCGAGCTGACGCCACTGACGACGCACCGAACGCGAAATGCGCAGCAGCACCATCAGCTTCTGGCTCAGGCCACGGATTGCGCGGGCCCGCTGGCGGCCACGACTGCCTTCGAACCAGGCATGTTCACGCTGAACGTCGATGGCGACGATGCGCCCAAGGATGTCCAGCAGCCCCTGGCGCGCCTCGTCTTCACCGCCGAGCATGGCACTGGCGGTCTGCATGCCGTTCTGCCAGGCCTGCCGCGCCTGGCCGCCGAGTTGCTGCTCGACGCGCATCGGCCAGATCAGCGCGCTGGTGGCTGTGGCGCAGACGATGCCCAGGCAGATTTCGGTGCAGCGCGCCACCGCCTGGTCGAACACCTGCAAAGGGTGGTCGATCGCCGGCAACGCGATGATCGCTGCGGTATAGCCCGCCAACACGAAGGCGTACGCCCAGGCACTGCGTAGCTGGGTTGATGCGGCGGTACAGAGCGCCAGCCACAAGGCGAGGGTCAGCAGGAACAACCACGGGGTCTGGGCGAACAGGCCGATGAACACCACCGACATGAACGTACCGACCAGGGTGCCGGCCAGTCGCGCCAGCCCCTTCTGCACTACCATGCCCGACAGCGGCTGTGCCACGATGAACGCAGTCATCAAGGCCCAGGCGGGTTGTTCCAACCCCCAGCGCAGCGCCAGCCACAGCGCCAGTCCACCGCCCAGCAGGGTCTTGATGGCGAACTTCAGAGCAGGGCTAGTGGGTGCGAACAGGGCCTGGAGGGTGATGGGCACGAAGCGGACCTTGCGGGGGGATATTGAATAGAACGATAGACAACGAACGGAAGAATAAAATGCAATCAACTAATTAGCTAGCTAATCATCTTTTAAAACGGCAAAAAAATAGGCGACCGAAGTCGCCCTAAATGCCTTGCGTGCTCGTATACCCGGAAGGATCAGCGCGATTTGCGCTTGTTCGCATCCTTCCAGATGAAAAGTCCCAGACCGGCAAAGAACGTCAACATCAACCCGACTGTCACCACACCGGCGATCACCACGTTGTCGAAGAACATGTCGGCCTCCCGATTCGTTGCCGTTGTCCGATGTGTGCAAGGTAACGAATGTGCGGGGAGGAGAAATTGACCAGGGTCAATAGGGCCCGGGACCGGGCACAAGAGGGGGCGCAGGTTTGACCTGCATCAGTTTTCAGCGCTTCTTGGGCTTGCTTTTGCCTTTCTTTTTATTGCTTTTGCTCAACGGCATGGCCTGTTCGAAGGCCTGGCGCATTTCATCCAGGCGCTTGTCCTTGATGTCGTGGATGCGTTTGGCGCGCTCGGCGCCGAAGTCGATCAGGTTGTCTTGGCTCATGGGCGGGCTCGACTGACAGCGGATGCGCTCATGATGAAGCCTGATGGCGACGCTGAACAGCCCCGCCTCAGACTTCGATGTCCACCAGCAACCCCTGGCGTGGCCGCTCACCCAGTGGCGCCACCGGCACGGTATTGTCGGCATTGAGTTCATCGCCGGGCATGGCGCTGTAGAGTTCTTCCTGCTCGTCCTGGCGGCGTTGCTGACGGCGCTGCTGCTGGCGGCGTTGTTCCTCACGCAGCCGATAGGCTTCATCCTGCGGGTCGCGCTGCTGCTTGAGGTCGATAGTGCCATCGCTGGAGGCAGGCTGGGCCGGAACCACCGGAGGAATATTGGGGCTCTGCTTGACGGGGTCTTGTTGCGAGGTCACGGGGACGGCACTGAGCGGAATGATCGGCGGCAGCATGAGTCGGTTCTCCTGTAGCCACTGTGTCGGCCAGCCAAGGTGCGCCTTGAGCACATGGGCAAGGGTTTGTGCGGCCGGTCACAATACCGTCTGCAAAGTATAGACCGCGATCATTCGCCTTCGTCGTCGGGATCGTCGTCAGCGGGCTGGCTGGTTTCGCTCCAGGGCCGCTTGTAGACCTGCTGCCAGACCGCGTCCATGTGTTCGCGCAACACCTGCGGCGCGTTCTTCAATGACGCACTGTCCTCGCGCTCGCCGCCGATGGGCTCCTCGCCCGCCGGGCTGATCTGCGACTGACCACTGATGCTGTAGATCGCCTCGCCTTCGCGCATTTCGATGCTGATGTCATGCGGGTCGATGCCGCCGCCACAGAAGGCGTGGCTGGCCACGGTGACTTCGGCGACACCATCCTTGTTCAGGTCGGTGACGTCGCTGACATCGGTGTAGAAGTCGACATCCAGGTCTAGCCCCGGGCACGTTGTCTCCTGATCGACCTGCCAGCGTGGCTTGAACGCCTCGCTTTCGCTCGCACGCCCATAGAGCGTGGCCTTGAGCACGACCTTGTCGACTTCCTGTTCGCTGTCGGCATCGGTCGCCTGACCGTCTACACGGCTGAGCACCAGCAGGCCTTCGCCTTCGCGGTCGTGGAAATGCACGCTCTTGAGCGGCGTCTGAACGCCCAGGACTTCCAGTTGCTCGGCCGGAATCGGCGCGAGGATCTCGAACTTCTTCTGGTCACAGGCTGCGAGCAGCGCCAGGCTGCCCACGGCCAGGGAGAGGTTCAACCAGCGGTGCGTGACAGGCATGTTGGCGCGAGGCCCTCGTTGACTAAAGGGTATTCGTCGATGAAGTGGCTGAACGCTTTGGTCCGCCGGGCCTATCCGTTAAGATAGTGCGCTTTTTCATCGCGGGAGTTCAGGCAGTATGGCGCAGCAGTATCAACCGGGGCAACGCTGGATCAGCGACAGCGAAGCCGAGCTCGGCCTGGGAACCATCCTGGCGCAGGATGGCCGCCTGCTGACCGTGCTCTATCCGGCCACTGGCGATACCCGCCAGTACTCGCTACGCAACGCGCCGCTGACCCGCGTGCGCTTCTCGCCGGGTGACCAGATCACTCACTTCGATGGCTGGAAGCTGACCGTGCGCGAGGTCGAGGATGTCGATGGCCTGCTGGTCTACCATGGCCTGGACGGGCAGAACCAGGCGCGTACCCTGCCTGAGACGCAACTGTCGAACTTCATCCAGTTCCGCCTGGCCAGCGACCGTCTGTTCGCCGGACAGATCGACCCGCTGTCGTGGTTCTCGCTGCGCTACAACACCCTGCAGCACAGCAGCAAACAGATGCTCTCCTCGCTCTGGGGCCTGGGCGGCTGCCGCGCCCAGCCGATCGCCCACCAGTTGCACATTGCCCGTGAAGTCGCCGACCGTATCGCCCCGCGGGTATTGCTGGCCGACGAAGTAGGCTTGGGCAAGACCATCGAGGCGGGCCTGGTCATCCACCGCCAATTGCTGACGGGCCGTGCCAGTCGCGTGCTGATCCTGGTTCCGGAAAACCTTCAGCACCAGTGGCTGGTGGAAATGCGCCGGCGCTTCAACCTGCAGGTGGCATTGTTCGACGCCGAGCGTTTCATCGAGAGCGATGCCAGCAACCCGTTCGAAGATGCCCAACTGGCGCTGGTGGCGCTGGAGTGGCTGGTCGACGATGAAAAGGCCCAGGACGCCCTGTTCGCCGCCGGCTGGGACCTGATGGTGGTCGACGAAGCCCACCACCTGGTATGGCACGAGGAGCAGGCCAGTGCCGAATACGCGCTGGTCGAGCAGTTGGCCCAGGTCATTGCTGGCGTGCTGCTGCTCACTGCAACCCCCGAACAGCTTGGCCAGGACAGTCATTTCGCCCGCCTGCGCCTGCTGGACCCCAACCGTTTCCACGACCTGGCCGCCTTCCGCGCCGAGAGCGAGCACTATCGCCCAGTAGCCGAAGCCGTCCAGGAGTTGCTCGACGAAGGCCGCCTGTCGCCAAAGGCCCACGCCACCATTCACAGTTTCCTTGGCGCCGAAGGCGAGGCCCTGCTGGCCGCAGTCAGCGATGGCGACAGCCAGGCCAGCGCACGCCTGATTCGCGAATTGCTCGACCGCCATGGCACCGGCCGCGTGCTGTTCCGCAACACCCGCGCCGCGATCCAGGGCTTCCCCGAGCGTCAACTGCACCCCTACCCGCTCGCCAACCCCGAACCGTACAGCGCGCTGCCCGCCAGTGAGCGTGCCGAGCTGTATCCGGAAGTGGCCTTCCAGGCCCAAGGCGAAGGCAGCGACGACGAACGCTGGTGGCGCTTCGACCCACGGGTCGATTGGCTGATCGACACCCTGAAGATGCTCAAGCGCACCAAGGTTCTGGTGATCTGCGCCCATGCCGAGACCGCCATGGACCTGGAAGACGCCCTGCGTGTGCGCTCCGGCATCCCCGCGACGGTATTCCATGAAGGCATGAGCATCCTCGAGCGTGACCGCGCCGCCGCGTACTTTGCCGACGAAGAATTTGGCGCGCAGGTGCTGATCTGCTCGGAAATCGGCAGTGAAGGCCGCAACTTCCAGTTCGCCCACCACCTGGTGATGTTCGACCTGCCGGCGCACCCGGACCTGCTCGAGCAACGCATCGGTCGCCTCGACCGGATCGGTCAGAAACACACCATCCAGCTACACATCCCGTACCTGCAGGACAGCCCGCAAGAGCGCCTGTTCCAGTGGTACCACGAAGGCCTGAATGCCTTCCTCAACACCTGCCCGACCGGCAGCGCCCTGCAGCACCAGTTCGGCACGCGCCTGCTGGCGCAACTGGTCGGCGGCGACAATGCCGCCTGGAGCGCCTTGGTCGCTGAAGCCCGCGGCGAGCGCGAGCGCCTGGAGGCCGAGCTGCACAGCGGCCGCGACCGCCTGCTGGAGCTCAACTCCGGCGGCGCTGGCGAAGGTGAGGCACTGGTCGAGGCGATTCTCGAGCAAGATGACCAGTTCGCCCTGCCTATCTATATGGAAACCCTGTTCGACGCTTTTGGCATCGACAGCGAAGACCATTCGGAAAACGCGCTGGTGCTCAAACCCAGCGAGAAGATGCTCGACGCGAGCTTCCCGCTGGGCGACGACGAAGGCGTGACCATCACCTACGACCGTGGCCAGGCCCTGTCGCGCGAGGACATGCAGTTCCTGACCTGGGAACACCCGATGGTGCAGGGCGGCATGGACCTGGTGCTGTCCGGCTCGATGGGCAACACCGCCGTGGCGCTGATCAAGAACAAGGCGCTCAAGCCTGGCACCGTGCTGCTCGAACTGCTCTATGTCAGCGAGGTGGTGGCACCGCGTAGCCTGCAACTGGGTCGCTACCTGCCCTCGGCCGCCTTGCGCTGCCTGCTCGATACCAATGGCAACGACCTGGCGCCGCGGGTTGCCTTCGAAACCCTCAACGACCAGCTCGAAAGCGTCCCCAAGGCCAGCGCCAACAAGTTCATCCAGGCCCAGCGCGATGTCTTGGCCAAGCGCATCGCCGCTGGCGAGGCGAAGGTACTGCCGGTGCATGACGAGCGTGTCGCCGAGGCGCAGCGTCGCCTGGCCGCTGAAGCCGACGAGGAGCTGGCTCGCCTGACGGCGCTCAAGGCAGTCAATCCGAGCGTGCGTGACAGCGAGATCGATGCCCTGCGCAAGCAGCGCGAACAGGGCCTGGCGATGCTCGAAAAGGCCGCGCTGCGCCTGGAAGCGATTCGCGTGCTGGTGGCCGGCTGACAAAACGGCGAGCCCGCTCCCGCAGCGTTGTACATGCAGGAGCGGGCTTACCCGCGAAGCACGCGCCGCCTCATCTGTTTTTATAACCTTCCGCTATTGACCTCATGTCCAAATGGTAGAGATCAAACTGCCATTAATCAGGAAGGCCTAGCGCCCCTTTCCTATACTCCGGTTTCAACGGTCTCCACCACGCTGTTTGGGGACGAGTGCAAACTCGACGAAGAGACAGGCAATGGAGTGGCTGGGACTTCAATTGTTCGCCGAGCTTCCGGCGAGCGGACAAATCATCCTCGACTGCCGTCATAACCCTTTCCTGGTCATGCTCGCCTACCTGGTGGCCTGCGCTGCATGCTTCGCCACCCTGGACATGGCCGAACGGCAAAGTCACAGCGAGGCGCTCAACGCCCGCCGCCAATGGCGGATCCTCGGTGCCTGCTGCCTGGCCAGCGGTATCTGGGCCATGCACTTCATCAGCCTGCTGGCGTTCCAGGCGCCACTTGAAGTGCATTACGACATGCCGCTGACCGCCCTCTCGCTGATCATCGCCCTGCTCGCCGCGTGGCTGGCGATGAACAGCCTCGATCGCACTGTGATGCAGTGGCGTCATTACCTGCAGGCTGCGCTGGCGATCGGCCTCGGCATCATCGTGATGCATTACGTCGGCATGGCCGCCCTGCAGACCAGCGCCCTGCAGTACTACCAGACCCCACTGGTGCTCGCTTCGCTGGGCATCGCCGTAGTCACCAGCCTGGTGGCACTGCTGATGGCCCGGCACTTTCGCAGTGGCAGCGGCACCCAGCATCTGGTGATGAAGTACGGCGCCAGCCTGATGATGGCGGCGGGCATCGTCCTCACCCACTTCACGGGCATGGCGGCACTGTCGCTGGTCATTCCAGACAACATGCCTCTGCAACTGCCCTCGGCCAACAACAGCCTGCAGTTGGGGCTGACCATCGCGTTCATCACCCTGCTGATCAGTGGCAGCAGCATCAGCGCTGCACTGGCCGACAAGAAACTGCAAAGCAAGGAACATGACCTGCGGCGGGTCAATGTGCTGCTCAGCCAGCTCGACCAGGCCCGTGCCTCGCTGCAACAGGCCGCCCACTACGATGCCTTGACCAACCTGATCAATCGCCGCGGCTTCAACCAGGTCTTTGCCGAACGCCTGGCCGAGCAGACCGCAAGCGAAGGCATGCTGGCCGTGATGTTCCTCGACATCGACCATTTCAAGCGCATCAACGACAGCCTCGGGCATGCTGCTGGCGACGAACTGCTCAAGGTGATCGCCGGACACATCAAGGCGGCGACCCGCTCCCAGGACGTGGTGGCGCGCTTTGGCGGCGATGAGTTCTGCATCGTCACCAGCCTGCACAACCGCGACGAAGCCCGGCACCTGGCGCAACGCATCATGCAGCGCATGAAGGAGCCCATCAATCTCGGTGGGCGACGCATGGTCATGACCACCAGTATCGGTATCAGCATCTTTCCCGACGATGGACGCAGCGCCGAGGAGCTGCTGAAGAATGCCGACCTGGCGCTGTACCAGTCCAAGGGTGGCGGGCGCAACAACCTGAATTTCTTCAACAGCAGCCTGAAGACCCGCGCCACGCTCGAATTGCAACTGGAAGAGGAACTGCGCGTGGCACTGCTCGAAGAGCGCGGATTGTGCGTGCATTACCAGCCGATCTTCGACCTGCACAGCGCACGGGTCGCCAAGCTGGAAGCCCTGGTACGCTGGCAGCACCCGCAGCATGGCCTGCTCGGCCCCGACCGCTTCATCGGTATTGCCGAAGCCAATGGCCTGATCGCCGAACTCGATCTCTGGGTACTGCGCCGCGCCTGCGAAGACGTGGCTGAGCTCAACCGCCTGGGCTACGGACACCTCAAGGTCACGGTCAATTGCTCCGCCGTGACACTGGGGCGCGAGGAACTGGCCAGCGAAGTGGAGATGGCCTTGTTCCAGGCCGGTGTGGCTGCTCGCCAACTGGAGCTGGAAGTCACCGAAAACGCCCTGATGGGCGATATCCACCGCACCATCAACCTGCTCAAACGCATCCGCGCCCAGGGCGTGGCCCTGTCGATCGACGACTTCGGCACCGGCTATTCATCGCTGGCCTACCTCAAGCGCCTTCCCCTGGACGTGCTGAAGATCGACCGCTCGTTCATCCAGGATGTGCCAGGCAGCCAGCAAGACCGAGAGATCGTCCAGGCCATCATCATCATGGCCCACACCCTGCACCTGCAGGTCGTCACCGAGGGCGTGGAAACCGACGAGCAACGCGCATTTCTCGCCGCCCAGGGCTGCGATTTCCTTCAAGGCTACCTGCTCAGCCGTCCGGTACCGTTGACCGACCTGCCGCCGGTGCTGGAGCGGCTCGACAATCTGGACAGCGACTTCAGTCCCGAGCGCGGAACAGCTCTACCAGGGTCGCCGGATCGTTTTGCAGATGCCCCTGGCTGCCGTGCAGGCGCATCAGTTGCGCGGCGAGGCCACTGATGGGTGTTGCCGAACCTTGCTCGCGGGAAAACTTCACTGCAGTGTCGAGGTCCTTGAGCAAGGTGCGCACATGCCATTTGACCGGGGTGTAGCGACTTTGCGCCATCTGTGGCGCGAGGATCTGCAGCGGCCGGGAGTCGGCGAATCCACCGCAAAGCGCTTCGGCGATCAGGCTGGCATCCACCCCTGAGCGTTCGGCCAGGGCCACAACCTCGGCAATCACCAGGGCATTGCAGGCAACGATCATCTGGTTGCAGGCCTTGGTCACCTGGCCGGCACCAACCGCCCCCATGTGCGTCACGCGCTGGCCGAGGGTCAGCAACACCGGGCGCACGCGCGCCAGGTCCGCAGCGTCACCGCCCACCATGATCGCCAGGGTACCCGCCTCGGCGCCTGGCGTACCGCCGGACACTGGCGCATCCAGCCAGGCCATGCCGCACAGGGCCGCAAGCTCCGCGGCCATGTCACGGGTAGCGGTTGGCTCGAGGCTGGAGAAATCCACCAGCAACTGGCCGCTGCGCCCGCCCTGGGCGATGCCTTGCTCGCCGAACACCACCTCGCGGACCACGCCCGTGTCGGCCAGGCACAGCAGCACGATGTCAGTGTCACGGCACAACGCCGCCGGGCTCTCGGCCAGGCGTGCGCCAGCGGCGACCAGCTCGGCGCACTTCTGCGGGCTGCGGTTCCACACGGTCAGCGGGTAGCCGGCAGCCAACAGACGACGGCACATCGGCAGGCCCATCAGGCCGATCCCGGCGAATCCCAGGGAAGGCAATGCAGTACTCATGAACGACTCCAGGCAAGGATTAAAGAAGCGCGACCTTCGGACGATGCAGTGCAGATGCCAGCGCAAACCCCTAACGACCATAGGGTAAACCCCTATCGCATAGGCAAAAGGCGCACTGCTACAGTCGCCGGATTTACGTAATGGCCAGATGACATATCTTCCGACCGTCCACCACTCCAGGCAAATGGCGCACTATGACCTCCAATAATACTTCTGCCAATGCAGTGCCCGAGCCCTCCACCAGCAGCACCTCGTTGACCCTCGGTGGCGGCCAGGCCACCCGCAACGTCCCCGCGCAATACCTGTACTTCACCGAGAGCGATATCCAGCGCATCCTCGACAACCTCGACGGCCTGCGTGACCTGGTATTCCCGCAGGGCCTGCACGCGGAAGACGAAAGCCAATTGCGTCTGGACCAGCAGTTCCCCTCGGTATGCCTGATCGGCCTGGGGCGCTGTGGTTCGAACATTGCCCTGGACGTGGCGGAACTGGTGTACAACGCGCGCACCTTCTTCCTCAACGAGTTCAACAACGAAGACCGTAACAGGAACGAAGGCGGCTACAGCCCTGCACGCTGGATCCGACAGAACCTGCGCCTGGTACAGAACAAGGGCGCCAAACCGGTATTTCTGGTCGAGCCACTGGTGATGCTCGGCGACCTGGACAAGGACATCGCCGGGCGCATCCGCTTCTCGCGCAAGGGTGAGCGCGGCGGGTTCCTGCGCGACTACAGCAAGATGAAGATCATGGACCTGTCCGAGGTGCACGCCGGCGGCGCCGGCAATGCGCCGATCCTCGGCCAGTACCTGGCCAAGATCATCCTGAACAAGGATACCCAGCGCTTCTCGAGCGCCGACTGGAAACTGATCCACTCCTACCTGATCGATTCCTGCGGCATCAAGGCCAACCAATCGCGCCTGTACTTCTACATCTTCAGCGCTGGCGGTGGCACCGGCTCAGGGATGGCATCGGAGTTCGGCCTGGCCCAGCAGTACTCGTACATGAACAAGACCTTCGACACCAAGCCGGCTGACGAGAACGACGGCAAGGGCGGGCATTCTTTCGTTTTCGAGCCGATCTTCACCAGCGGCATCTGTGTGCTGCCCAATGCCTCCGACCACCGCAGTGAAATGTCCGAGGCCTTGCACATCAATGCCGGGCGCCTGTTGTGCAAGTACTTGTCCGAAGAATGGGATTTCTCGTACAACTTCGATAACGAAGACAGCAGCGAAGCCAGCGTCATGGGGCGCATCCGCCCGTGGAACGCCATGATGCTGATCTCCAACGACATCATGCGCTACGCCGAAGAGAGCGATGACGGAACGATCCAGAACATCGACGTCAATGCCATGGAGAAGCACGCCAACCAGTACATCTCCCAGCAGATCTTCAACATCCTCACCGCTCAGGCCGTGACCACCGACTACGACCAGAACTACTTCCGCCGCGCCGGCATCGACATTGGCGAAACCATCCGTCTGGACGCCAACGACCTGTTCATGAGCCTCGCGGGCCCGGTAGCCATCGCCTATGCCGAATCGGTTGTGCCGGAGGCACCCGCGCAGGGCTCGGACAAGTTCAAGGTGTTCGAACGCGAATCGCCGCGCCTGGACATCGACGACCTGTTCTTGCGCTCCATCGACCTTCCCCATTTCAACAAACAGACCCAGGCCATCGAGGGCATCAGCCTGCTGCCCATCGAGTCGCGCCGCTATCGCGCGGCACTGGAGCAGTACCAGGCCTCGGGCTTCGACGCGGCGGCACTGCACGACCTGCATTTCTTCAAGAACTGCTCGTCGGTGGTATCGATCGTGTCGCTGCCCAAGGACTACAAGCTGTCGTACATGGACCTGAACCGGCTCAAGACCCACCTCAACAGCCTGTTCCCCAACACCACGCTCAAGCGCTACGCGTTGGTGATCGGCGCCTCGGCCAACCTGTCGCTGACCACCCTGATCGCCAAGAGCCCATGCCTGTCGGACGACTTCCTGACGCTGATCGTGGCCTTCATCAAGCGCTGCTTCGCGCGCACGCCCTACCGTTTCGACGACACGCTGGACAACGCGATCCTGGAATTCATCACCAGCGAGCATTTCGACGAAGACCGTATCGATGACCTGCTCAACGAGTTCGAGAACCCGGCGAAAATCCTCGATACCAACTGGTATGCGATCAAACCGATGTACGAGAAGAAGTACCGCGAGCTGATCAACGACAAGAGCCGCTTCGTCTCGATCAACGACATCCGCCTGTCGCGCGAATGCGTGAAGAAAGCGGTGAAGTACCTGCGCGAGATCTTCAGGCATCGGATCGGCAAGACCCGGGTGATTTCGCTCAACAGCCATACCGGGCGGGTGGATTACTGAGGGCTGGCATCTGACTCCTGTAGGAGTGGCGGTTCGCCGCTGCGACTTGCCCGCGAATGCGATAGTGACGGTACGGACGCATTCGCGGGCAAGCCCGCTCCTACAGAGATATTACGCATCCCGTAAACTGTTACCGCACTGGCGAACGCCCCGGCGACCTGTTACTTACTTCCACCTTACGTCAGCGTCAACACGCACCAACAAGGTGCGATCAACTGCTTTTTCGCACTAAAAAAGCCCGCGATTATTCCGCTTTCTTCGCCTGGATCACGATGAACGGCGAAACCACCACCGCCCAGATCTCAGGATCACGGGTTTGCAGGTCTAGCGCCTGCTCTGCAGTGAGCGGTCCGACAACGCCATCATTGCGCCACTTGGCGAAGATTTCGCTGCGATTCTCGGCCATCGCCTCGGCAACGGCGATCAGGTCAAGGCTGGGGTCGACCCAAATCAGGTCACCCTTGGCCCAGAAACGCTCCAAGGCTTTCCACTCGATAATCGCGGTCTCGCCAAGCAATTTGGCATAGAGGGTGCTTGTGTGATCAGTCATGGGGGTTCCTGCCGACAGAATGGCCATTTGAAAAGGCCGGCATTTTTGCAGAAAAACCCGGTTTCAAATACGTAATTTGATCGACGGGCCCCGGTTGTATGGGGTTGGGCCCGGGATAGAGGCAAAGTGATGGCGCTTTTCTGTATCTTTATGTCGATCATGCGACACCCCGGGAAACAGGCGCTTTTTGCCCGCTTTTCAAGCGCTCGGACAGCGCTCTACACTGTACCGGTACAGTTCCGGGACATGTTCCGGGGGAAGGTGGGCTTGCGACATGGCACGAGCGTGCCGCAAATCCCGCCCGGTCTGTAGCCCTGGCCGCCAGGACTATAAGAATTACAACAGAATGAGTGGAGCACTATGATCAAGATTTCCAAGCTGTTCGCCGCAATGGTCCTGGCCGGGGTAGCCAGCCATTCGTTTGCCGCCGATACCATCAAGATCGGCATCGCCGGTCCCAAGACCGGTCCGGTAACCCAGTACGGCGACATGCAGTTCATCGGCGCCAAACAGGCCATCAAAGACATCAACGCCAAGGGTGGCGTCGACGGCAAGATGCTTGAGGCCAAGGAATATGACGACGCGTGCGACCCGAAACAGGCCGTTGCAGTCGCCAACAAAGTGGTCAACGACGGCGTCAAGTTCGTCATCGGCCACCTGTGCTCCAGCTCCACCCAGCCTGCGTCCGACATCTACGAAGACGAAGGCGTGATCATGATCACCCCCGCCGCCACCTCCCCGGAAATCACCGCCCGTGGCTACAAGCTGATCTTCCGCACCATCGGTCTGGACAGCGCCCAGGGCCCGGCAGCCGGCAACTACATTGCCGACCACGTCAAGCCCAAGGTCGTTGCCGTCCTGCACGACAAGCAGCAGTACGGTGAAGGCATCGCCACCGCGGTCAAGCAGACCCTTGAGAAGAAAGGCACCAAGGTCGCCGTCTTCGAAGGCCTGAACGCCGGTGACAAGGACTTCTCCTCGATCATCCAGAAGCTCAAGCAGAACAACGTCGACTTCGTCTACTACGGTGGCTACCACCCAGAGCTGGGCCTGATCCTGCGCCAGGCGCAAGAGAAGGGCCTGAAAGCCAGGTTCATGGGTCCGGAAGGTGTCGGCAACGACTCCATCTCGCAGATCGCCCAGGGCGCTTCGGAAGGCCTGCTGGTCACCCTGCCGAAGTCGTTCGACGCTGACCCTGAGAACAAGGCCATCGTCGACGCCATCAAGGCTGACGGCAAGGATCCTAGCGGTCCGTTCGTGTTCCCGGCCTACTCCGCTGTCGAGCTGATCGCCAAGGGTATCGAAGCCGCCAAGTCCGAAGACACCGACAAGGTGGCAGCCGCCATCCACGCCGGCAAGTTCAAGACCCCGACCGGCGAGCTGTCCTACGACGAGAAAGGCGACCTGAAAGACTTCAAGTTCGTGGTCTACGAATGGCACTTCGGCAAGCCGAAGACCGAAGTCTCCCCTCAGTAACTGCGTGACTAATAGCTGACCGAGAAGCCCACTGTGCGAGCAGTGGGCTTTGTTTTACGAGGTTCATGGACCTGATTCCCGCGATCCGGGAGCCGGTTCACCTGAAAATCTTAAAACCGTCACCCGCGGTTTCCTGGCTGTGCCCACTGACTTGGCGAAGACCACGAAACGGGCCGGGCCCATCGCCCGCCAGCGAAATGCAAATCAGGTTTTTAGGAGCGCTGTAATGCCTGAGATCTACCATTTCTTCCAACAACTGGTTAATGGATTGACCATCGGCAGCACCTATGCCTTGATCGCCATCGGTTACACGATGGTGTACGGCATCATCGGGATGATCAACTTCGCCCATGGCGAGGTGTACATGATCGGATCCTATGTGGCCTTCATCGCCCTCGCGGGCCTGGCCATGATGGGTATCCACTCGCTGCCGATCCTCATGACCGTGGCCTTCGTCGCCACCATCTGCGTGACCAGTGCCTATGGCTACAGCATCGAACGGGTCGCCTACCGGCCGCTGCGTAACAGCAACCGCCTGATCCCGCTGATTTCCGCCATCGGCATGTCGATCTTCCTGCAGAACACTGTGCTCCTGTCGCAGGATTCCAAGGACAAATCCATCCCCAACCTGATTCCGGGCGCCTTCTCGTTCGGCCCGGGCGGTGCGGAGGAAGTGCTGGTGTCCTACATGCAGGTCCTGGTATTCGTCGTCACGCTGGTGGCCATGACCTGCCTGACCCTGTTCATCTCCCGTTCCCGTCTGGGCCGCGCCTGCCGCGCCTGCGCCGAGGACATCAAGATGGCCAACCTGCTGGGCATCAACACCAACAACATCATTGCCCTGACCTTCGTCATCGGCGCCGCCCTGGCAGCCGTGGCGGCCGTGCTGCTGAGCATGCAGTACGGGGTAATCAACCCCAACGCCGGCTTCCTGGTAGGCCTTAAAGCCTTCACCGCAGCGGTTCTGGGCGGCATCGGCAGCATCCCGGGCGCCATGCTCGGCGGGCTGGTGCTGGGTGTGGCCGAAGCCTTCGGCGCCGACATCTTCGGCGACCAGTACAAGGATGTGGTGGCGTTTGGCTTGTTGGTTCTCGTCTTGCTGTTCCGGCCGACCGGCATCCTGGGCCGTCCGGAGGTTGAAAAAGTATGAACAGAAATCTCAAACAGGCGTTCTTCAGCGCCTTGCTGGTCTGGGCCGTCGCCTTCCCGGTGCTGGGCCTGAAGCTGAGCATCGATGGCATCAGCCTGATCGTGCACAGCCAGGGCAGCTTCACCATCAGCATCATTGCCGTGTGTTCGATACTGATGTTCCTGCGTGTGCTGTTCGACAAGCAGTGGAGCTCAGTGATGGGCGGGCGTTCCGATCGCAAACTGATCCCGCCTTCGGTAAGCAACTTCCTGACCCTGCCCAAGACCCAGCGCTGGATCATCCTGGGCCTGATCGTGGCCGCCCTGATCTGGCCGTTCTTCGGCTCGCGCGGCGCGGTCGACATCGCCACCCTGATCCTGATCTACGTGTTGCTGGGCCTGGGCCTGAACATCGTGGTCGGCCTGGCCGGCCTGCTCGACCTGGGTTACGTCGGTTTCTACGCCGTCGGTGCCTACAGCTACGCCATGCTCTCGCACTACCTGGGCTGGAGCTTCTGGGTCTGCCTGCCGATCGCGGGCCTCATGGCCGCAACCTTCGGTTTCCTGCTCGGCTTCCCGGTACTGCGCCTGCGCGGCGACTACCTGGCGATCGTCACGCTCGGCTTCGGCGAAATCATTCGCCTGTTCCTGCGTAACCTCACCGACTGGACCGGCGGCCCCAACGGCATCAGCAACATCCCCAAACCCGAGTTCTTCGGGCTCACCTTCGAACGCCGTGCGACAGAGGGCATGCAGACCTTCCATGAGTTCTTCGGGCTGGAATACAACTCGATCAACAAGGTCATCTTCCTCTACCTGGTCGCCCTGCTGCTGGCATTGCTCGCGCTGTTCGTGATCAACCGCCTGCTGCGCATGCCGATCGGGCGTGCCTGGGAAGCGCTGCGCGAAGACGAGATCGCCTGCCGCGCGCTGGGCCTGAACCCTACCGTGATCAAGCTCTCGGCCTTCACCCTGGGCGCCTGCTTCGCAGGTTTCGCCGGCAGCTTCTTCGCCGCGCGCCAGGGCCTGGTGACGCCGGAGTCGTTCACCTTCATCGAGTCGGCGATCATCCTCGCCATCGTCGTGCTTGGCGGCATGGGCTCTCAGTTGGGCGTGATTCTCGCGGCCATCGTGATGATCCTGCTGCCTGAGCTGATGCGTGAGTTCAGCGAATACCGGATGCTGATGTTCGGTGCGCTGATGGTGTTGATGATGATCTGGCGTCCGCAAGGCCTGCTGCCTATGCAACGTCCACACATGGAGCTGCGTCGATGAGCCGCGAAATTCTGCAAGTCAGCGGCCTGAGCATGCGCTTCGGCGGCTTGTTGGCGGTCAACGGCGTGGGCCTGACCGTCAAGGAAAAACAGGTGGTAGCCCTGATCGGCCCGAACGGTGCCGGCAAGACCACGGTGTTCAACTGCCTGACCGGCTTCTACAAGCCAAGTGGCGGCACCATCCTGCTCGACGGCCAGCCGATCCAGGGCCTGGCCGGCCACCAGATCGCCCGCAAGGGCGTGGTGCGGACCTTCCAGAACGTACGCCTGTTCAAGGAAATGACCGCGCTAGAAAACCTGCTGATTGCCCAGCACCGCCACCTGAACACCAACTTCTTCGCAGGCCTGTTCAAGACCCCGGCGTTCCGCCGCAGCGAGAAGGAAGCCATGGAGCGGGCCCAGTACTGGCTGGAGAAGGTCAACCTGACCGAGTTCGCCAACCGTACCGCCGGCACCCTCGCCTACGGCCAGCAACGCCGGCTGGAAATCGCTCGCTGCATGATGACCCAGCCACGGATCATCATGCTCGACGAACCGGCAGCAGGCCTGAACCCCAAGGAAACCGAAGACCTCAAGGCCCTCATCGGCTACCTGCGCGAATCCCACAACGTGACCGTGCTGCTGATCGAGCACGACATGAAACTGGTGATGAGCATTTCCGACCACATCGTGGTGATCAACCAGGGCACGCCCCTGGCCGATGGCACGCCGGAGGAAATCCGCGGCAACCCTGATGTGATCAAGGCCTACCTGGGGGAAGCGTAAATGCTGAAGTTCGAGAACGTTTCCACTTTCTACGGCAAGATCCAGGCGCTGCACAGCGTCAACGTGGAAATCAACCAGGGCGAGATCGTCACGCTCATCGGCGCCAACGGCGCCGGCAAGTCGACCCTGCTGATGACCCTGTGCGGTTCGCCACAGGCACACAGCGGCAGCATCAAGTACCTGGGCGAAGAGCTGGTCGGCCAGCCCTCCTCGCACATCATGCGCAAGAGCATCGCGGTGGTGCCGGAAGGCCGCCGCGTGTTCGCCCGCCTGACCGTCGAGGAAAACCTGGCCATGGGCGGTTTCTTCACCGACAAGGGCGATTACCAGGAGCAGATGGACAAGGTCCTGCAACTGTTCCCGCGCCTGAAGGAGCGCTTCACCCAGCGCGGCGGCACCATGTCCGGCGGCGAGCAGCAGATGCTGGCCATCGGCCGGGCGCTGATGAGCAAACCCAAGCTGCTGCTGCTCGACGAGCCGTCGCTGGGCCTGGCGCCGATCATCATCCAGCAGATCTTCGACATCATCGAACAGCTGCGCCGTGATGGCGTGACGGTGTTCCTGGTAGAGCAGAACGCCAACCAGGCGCTGAAGATCGCCGACCGCGCCTATGTGCTGGAGAACGGCAAGGTGGTGATGCAAGGGACTGGTGAGGCATTGCTGACCGATCCGAAGGTGCGTGACGCGTACCTGGGTGGTTGAATGATCAAAGGGCCTGCGGGCCCTTTTTTCATGATCCCGCGAAATACGACACTGGGTGATGACCCTTGTGAAGCCAACGCTCGCTGGGTAACGTGACTCCCCTCGATACCCGCGACCCCGGAGTCTGCACGATGCGTCTCACCCCTCCCCTGCTGCTCGCCGCCCTGCTGCCCCTGTTCGCCGGCTGCCAGATGCTCGCCGAACAACCAAGCGACCCGAACGTCGGCACTACCCGCATGCAAGGCGAACTCAGTGCAGCCAATGGCCAGTTGCTGTTCAAGCCCTGCAGCGAGGCACGTCGCTTCGTGGTCAAGGATGCCGCTGGAACCGGCATCCTGCAGGAAGCCGCCAACCTCGCCAGTGGCCCCAAGACCACGCTGTTCGCCGATATCCGCGGGCGCCTGGCCGGCAGTCGCGAGGCCAACAGTGACGGCCAGCTGGACGTTACCCGGCTGTACCGAGTCGAAGCCTCCGCCAGTGCCTGCGAAGACCCCAACTTCAAGCAACTGACCCTGCGTGCTGGCGGGCACGCACCCGACTGGGACATCAAGGCCAGCGGCAAGGGCATGGTGATCAACCGTGAAGGCAAGGATCCGCTGCCGCTGCCCTTCCTCGAAGAGCAGATGCCCGGCGGCGGCCTGAGCCTGTCCAGCGAAGCCAACGGCCAGCGCGTCGAGCTGTGGGTCGCGCCGCAGCGTTGTGTCGAGCCTGGCACCGGTGCCGTGCGTCACTTGCGCGCCGAACTGCGCATCGATGGCCAGGCCCTGCAAGGCTGTGCCTACTACGGCGGTGCGCGCGACAACTGATCATCGGGTACTTTTATCCTGCCAGTCGGGGCGGCGAACAGCTTATACTTGGCGGTTTGAGTAAAGCCGCCGGCCGCCCATGGCCGGGATACTGGACCCTGCCATGCTACGAATCACCGAACTGAAGCTGCCCCTGGACCATCCCGACGAAGCCTTGCGCGAGGCTATCGTCCAGCGCCTGGGGATCCGCGACGAGCAACTGCTCGGCTTCAACCTGTTCAAGCGCAGCTACGACGCACGCAAGAAGAACAGCGAACTGCTGTTTATCTACACCATCGACCTTGAAGCCAGCAACGAAGCCGAGCTTCTGCACAGGTTCGCCGATGATCGCAATATCAGCGTGGCGCCGGACGTCAGCTACAAGTTCGTCGGGCATGCCCCGGCCGATCTTCAGCAACGTCCGATCGTGGTCGGCTTCGGCCCGTGCGGCATCTTTGCAGGCCTGCTGCTGGCGCAGATGGGCTTCAAGCCGATCGTGCTCGAGCGCGGCAAGGAAGTACGCCAGCGCACCAAGGATACCTGGGGCCTGTGGCGCAAGAGCGTGCTCAACCCCGAATCCAACGTGCAGTTCGGCGAAGGCGGCGCCGGCACCTTCTCCGACGGCAAGCTGTACAGCCAGATCAAGGACCCGCAGCACCATGGCCGCAAGGTGCTCGAAGAATTCGTCAAGGCAGGCGCACCGGAGGAAATCCTCTACATCAACAAGCCGCACATCGGTACCTTCCGCCTGACCAGCATGGTCGAGAAGATGCGCGAGGAGATCATTGCCCTGGGCGGTGAAATCCGCTTCCAGGAGAAGGTCACCGACCTGCTGCTCAATGGCGAACAGCTCACCGGCGTCGTTCTGGAAAGCGGCGAACAGCTGCACTCGCGCCATGTGGTGCTGGCCCTGGGGCACAGTGCCCGCGACACCTTCCGTATGCTCCACGCCAGGGGCGTGTTCATGGAGGCCAAGCCCTTCTCGGTGGGTTTCCGTATCGAGCATCCGCAATCGCTGATCGACAAGGCGCGCCTGGGCAAGTACGCCGGGCACCCCAAACTCGGCGCCGCCGACTACAAACTGGTCTACCACGCCAAGAACGGCCGCTCGGTCTACAGCTTCTGCATGTGCCCGGGCGGTACCGTGGTCGCCGCCACCAGCGAGCCGGGGCGGGTAGTCACCAACGGCATGAGCCAGTATTCGCGCAATGAGCGCAATGCCAACTCGGGCATCGTCGTGGGCATCGACCCTGAGCGTGACTACCCGGGCGGCCCGCTGGCCGGCATCGAGTTGCAGGAACGCCTGGAAGCCCACGCCTATGTCATGGGCGGCAGCAACTACCAGGCGCCGGCGCAACTGGTCGGCGATTTCGTCGCAGGTCGTGCGTCCACGGCGCTGGGCAGCGTCGAACCTTCCTACAAACCAGGCGTCACTCTCGGTGACCTGGCTCCCAGCCTGCCAGACTTCGCCATCGAGGCGATTCGCGAAGCGCTACCGGCCTTCGATCGCCAGATCAAGGGCTACAACCTGCACGATGCAGTGCTGACCGGCATCGAGACACGTACCTCGTCGCCACTGCGCATTACCCGTGGCGAGGACTACCAGAGCCTGAACCTCAAAGGGCTGTTCCCGGCCGGTGAAGGGGCAGGCTATGCCGGCGGCATCCTGTCGGCGGGCGTCGATGGCATTCGGATCGCCGAAGCGGTCGCGCGCGACATGCTGGGAATCGAGGCCTGACGCCCCGAGCCAGGCCAGTTGCACGGGCTATTGCCGAGTACTGCGGTTCTTGCGGTACTCGGCCACATAGCCCAGCTTGCGGCTCGCAGTCTTGTCCAGTTCCTTGCGGTCAACGCTGTGATAACCACCCAGTTGGCGCGCAGTGAAGCCGCTGTCGCCAACAACCTCGTCTGGGGCCAGCGTCACCATCAACCTGGCGGCTGCGGCAACCGCCTGCCGATAACCGCTGCGCTCATCAAGATCGAAAGCTGCCAGCGGCAACGTTCCCCGCAGCCAGTTGCCCCAGTAAAACTCGAGAAACTCAGGCGCCACGTCACCGGAGCGCGGTTTGTCGTAGCCAACCTTGCGGGCGAAGTACACCAGGGACCGATACGGGTCATCGGCCATATCACTCAAGCCAACATGGGCGGGTAGCTGGGCAGGTGTGATCGGCTTGCCGTCAGCATCGCGCAGCCAGGTCTTGCGGGCCTGCTGCATGCGCTGCCAGAACTGCGCAAGGTCGGTGCTGTCGCTGAAATCGTCGGTAACTCTCACCCAGACCTTCAAGCCACGACCGGCCCACTCGGCGAGGCTGGTGAAACCATGGTGACCATCGGTGAGATAAAGGCGCCCGCCCGGGCCGACGACGACCGTCTTCATGTCGGCCTTGCGAGTGCCTATGGGGGCCTCACAGGCAAAGCTGTCGGGATTGCTCAACTCGGCGCCTTTGCCCACCGCACGAGCCTCGCCCTGCCCGTTGACTTCACAATAGTCATCGAAGGCCCTTTTCGGCTCGGCGGCATAACGACCCAGCTTGTAATAGATCTGGTCGAATCCGATGACAGCCTGGGTTGGGTGCAACTGCTCGATGCTGACCTCCAGCAGCTGTCCGATGCGGGCAGGCTCGCCATCGGCTCGGACTTGGGCACAGAGCAGAAACAGCGCCAAAACGGTAGTGCAGAAGCGGATCATGGTATTCCTCGCGGTCAGGCAAGCCCCGGAGCACCGGGGCTGCTACATGTCTGGTGCAGGGCTCAGAAAACATACTGCAGGCGCATCGCCACGGCGTCGCCAGAGTCATCACCGACCTGGTTACTGATGCCATCGACGTTTGTTTTCACATAATTGGCCGAAACCTTGACCTGATCATTTACATACCAGTTGACGCCCAAGGTGTGCAGCTTCGCCCGGTTATCCAGGTAACCGCGCTCTTCGACTCGCGCGGCATCGAAGCGGTAGAAGACCTCCCAGGCCCCCAGTTGCTTGTCGGACGGCTTGACCTTGTCGAACTTGCCACCGTTGAGTTTGTAACCCCGAGGCTCGCCAGTGAGGGTGTAGGCCAACTGGCCGTAGTACCCCTCAGCTTTTCGATCATTGCGCCTGGTATCCGTTACTGCATCGAGATCCCGGCGCAGGTACTCGGCCTGCACCGAAAAAGCCCCCTGCGCCCAGGCGGCTTCCAGGCCCCAGACCGCATCACCGTCGTAGGCTCCGGCAACGCCAGGAGCGAGGTCCACGCGGTTACCGTTGACGGCGTCCTCGGAGGTTGCGCGCGCGCCCAGGCGTGAACGGATACGGCCGTTGCTGGCAACGTTGTCGATATCACTCATGGCGTAATTGACACCAAAGTGCAGCACATTGCCAGGCTCGGCCCAGGGAGCGACGACGGCGCGGAGGTTATAGGTGTTGGTGTTCTTGCCGTTCTTGTCTTCCTGCCCCTTGGGGCGATTGACACTGGCGACGCCATAGAACAGATCGGTGCTGGCGCTCAATTGCACGCCCATGCCGTCTGCATGGTCGGCTATCCACGGGGCCAGATCGCCGAGCAGGCTACGCTCCATGGCGGTTGTCCATTTGGAACTGGTAGCTTGCTCCAGCCCGAAGTCGGGATCAAAACGCCCCACCTTGATCGTCACCGGCTCCAGCGCCAGGTAGCTGACAGAGGCTTCCTTCCATGACGTCGCACCGTCGTCGGCGAAATCGATGGAGAACTCATAGGACCAATCACCATAGGCCTTGCCATTGAGCTCCAACCTGGCACGACGCAGGAAAGCCTCGTTCGCGCGCTTGCCGTTCTTGCTATAGAGACCGTCGAACTCACTGTAGTCAGCCTGCAACAGGCCACCTATCTGGAAAGCGAATTGCTTGTCGGTCGTGGCAACTTCAAGCCCCCCCTTGGTCTTGATGACGATATCAGCCCCATCGGTCGTGACGGTACCGGCTGCTGCCTGGGTGCTGATCATCAATCCCAGAACGCCCGCAGCACATCCGAAACGACAGCTTGCCAGGCGGTGAATAGCGTTCATGCAACTTCTCCCAAAGTAATGGTTTTCTACCGCCGGACCACAGCCGATCGGTGGCAGCAGAGCCTGTTGGGAGCGCATTACAATTAGGTTTCCTGGAAATAATTAGCTAATAAAATCAAACAATTAGTGGGATTTTTTGAAATTTCACCAGCCATATTCTTAAGAGGCAGACACCCAATTCTGTAGAGAGCGGGTGAACGATCCGAGCAGGATGTAGGCCAATGCGCATTCCCCAAGTCCCCCTCCGTGACGCTTGTTTGGAAGAAAAGCGTTCCAGCGCAGATTTCAACGGTGAAACGGCTCGGCAGTCGGCTGAATATTCGTAGAATCCAGAGGGATACCTCCGCCCAGGAGTCAGATAGCCAAAGCGCAATTATTTATAACAAAAAAGAATATAGTTTTTGTTTTAAAGAATATCGCCGCACGTTAGGGTGTACGCCCGTTCCGTTCAAATACGTACTGGAGACGCTCGCCCGTGCGCAGCCTTATCAATCGTTTCCTGCAGCTGGAGTCTGCCAGCGGCCTGCTGCTCATCATCGCGGCGGTCATTGCCCTGATCGTCAACAACTCACCCCTGTCGCACCTGTACATGGGCTTTCTCGACGTTCCTGTCGCGGTGCAGATCGGTGCCCTGCAGATCGCCAAACCGCTGCTGTTGTGGATCAACGATGGCCTGATGGCGCTGTTCTTCCTGCTGATCGGCCTGGAGGTCAAGCGCGAGGTACTTGAAGGCCAGCTGTCAAAGCCCTCGCAGATCATTCTTCCTGCCACTGCGGCGGTCGGCGGCATGCTGGTACCGGCGCTGATCTACTGGTTCATCAACCGTGACAACCCCGCCACACTGGCTGGCTGGGCCATCCCTACCGCCACCGACATCGCGTTCGCCCTTGGCGTGCTGGCGCTGCTCGGCAAGCGTGTGCCGGTATCGCTCAAATTGTTCCTGATGACCCTGGCGATCATCGACGACCTCGGCGCGATCATCATCATCGCCCTGTTCTATTCCGGCGAGCTTTCGAACATGGCATTGATGCTTGCCGGAGCTTGTCTGCTGGCACTGTTGGGCATGAACCGCCTCGGGGTGAAGAAGCTTGCACCCTACCTGATCGTCGGGCTGGTGCTTTGGGTCTGCGTGCTGAAGAGCGGCGTCCATGCCACCCTCGCCGGCGTGGCGCTGGCAATGTTCATTCCCCTGGGCACTGGCGACAAGAAAAATGCCTCTCCACTGCTCACCCTGGAGCACGCGCTACACCCCTGGGTGGCCTACGCGATCCTGCCGCTGTTCGCGTTCGCCAATGCTGGAGTATCGCTGACCAATGCCAGCGCGGAGAGCTTCACGCATTCGGTGCCCATGGGCATCGCCATCGGATTGCTGCTGGGTAAGACGGTTGGTGTGTTCGGCCTGACCTGGATGGCCATCAAGCTGCGCCTGGCCGCCCTGCCCGCGGGCGCCAACTGGGGCCAGGTGTTTGGCGTCGCGATTCTGTGCGGTATCGGTTTCACCATGAGCCTCTTCGTTGGCTCCCTGGCCTTCCCATCCGGTGTCAGCGAGTATGCCGGGGAGGACCGCATGGGTATCCTCACCGGCTCGCTCTTCGCGGCGTTGATCGGCTATGCCGTGACTGCGGCGGCCAGCCGCAAGCGACAAGTATCGGTTGCAACCAGCTGATAGCATCAGGCACAAAAAAACCCCGACCGGCCTCGCCGGATCGGGGTTTTCTTTGCGCTGCGAAATCAGTGAGTGACGCGGCTGGTGCCATCGACGGTCATGATGCGCACACGTTCACCAACGCGGAAGATCTCGTTCTGCTGCACTTGCTGCACATAGGCGCGCATGCTGCCGTCGTCTTCACGCACGGTAATTTCAACGCCTTGGGTGCGGGTCAGGCCTTCTTCAGCGGCCGAGCCTGCCAGGCCGCCGGCCACGGCACCGATCACCGCAGCAACGATACTGCCGCGACCACCCCCTACGGCGCTGCCCGCGACGCCACCGACAATGGCACCGGCACCACCACCGATCGGAGTCTTGGTACCCTCGATCTTGACCGGGCGCAGGGATTCGATCGTGCCCATGCGCACAGTCTGCACGCGACGGGCTTCATCTCGAGAGTAGCTGTCACCGGTCAGGCTGGACTGGCAGCCACCGAGCAACAGCGCCATGGTGGTGAAGCTTGCCACCATCAAAACGGATTTACGCATGGGGAATCTCCATAAGTCAGGTGTCCATTAGACTCCCCGTGTTGATGGGTGTCACGACACAAACGTTATTAAATTGTTTTCATTCAGCTCGAGTACAGGCGCCAAGCACCTTGCCGCCCACTTCACCAATGAGACCAAGAATAGTCGTGGATTACTTCATCGTCGCAATGACAGGGGGCGTTGGACTGTGTTTTCGCCGCTGAAGGCGGGATGAAGATCAAGCCTTACCGGGTAATGGCGAGGGCCGCAAGCGGCCCCCTGGCAATCACGGAGCCAACCGCTCGCGCTGCCACTGACCATCGATCAGCCGGTAATTGAGGCGATCGTGCAAGCGGCTGGAGCGCCCCTGCCAGAACTCGATCCGCTCAGGTAGCAAGCGGTAACCACCCCAATGGTCCGGGCAATGCGGCTGAGTGTCGGAGAACCGCGCCTCGGTAGCCTTGACCAAACCTTCGAGCGCTGCGCGATCGGCGATCACTCGGCTCTGTGGCGAGGCCCAGGCCCCCAGCCGACTGCCCAGAGGACGTACCTGGTAGTAGTCGTCCGACTCTTTTGCGCTGACTTTTTCCACTCGCCCTTCGATGCGCACCTGGCGCTCGAGCGCCGGCCAGAAGAACGTCATCGCAGCGAACGGATTGACCAGCAATTGCTGGCCCTTGGCGCTTTCATAGTTGGTGAAGAACGTGAATCCGCGCTCATCGAGCCCCTTGAGCAGCAGCACCCGACAATGCGGACGCCCTTCGCCGTCAACCGTGGCAAGGGTCATGGCATTGGCCTCGACGGGCGGCTGTTCAGTCTTCACCGCGTCGCCGAACCAATGGTGAAACAGCGCGAACGGCTCACCCGGTGCCTGGGCCTCGGCCAGGCCATCACGGGTGTAGTCGCGCCGCATGTCGGCCAGGGATTGAGTCATGGCTGCGTTTCCTTAGACGATCAATTGGTCTTCGCAGGGCTGTTGGCGGCGACTTTCTTGTCGGCAGCAGGCGCCGCTTTCTTGGCTGCGGGCTTGGTTGCCGGCTTTTTCGCGGCCGGCTTGGCTGCAGCCTTGGCGACAGGCTTTTTCGCGGCGGGCTTGGCTGCGGCCTTGGCGACAGTCTTCTTCGCGGCGGGCTTGGCATCAGCGGCCTTGGCGGGTGCCTTGGCATCCTGGGTGGCAACCATCGCCGCAGGCACCGGCGCCGGAGCTGCCTGCTGGTACTTGGCCAGCAAGGCGACCATGGTGTTCTGCGGGGTCAGCAGCATTTCCACACGGCGGTTCAGGGCTCGACCCTCGACGCTGTCATTGGCCGCGCGTGGCATCACGCCACCCATGCCCTTGAGAGTCAGGCGGTCACGCTGCAAGCCGCTCAAGCGGAAGATCGCCGAGACCGACGCGGCACGCTCGAGGCTGAGCTTCTGGTTGGCGACGGCGACACCGCTGGTATCGGCATGGCCAAGTACGAGCACGGCAGTCTTCGGGTCGCCTTCGACGATCTTGGCCACACGGGTGATCGGGCCCAGAGAAGACGGCAGCAGCATGTTCGGGCGGTCCGGGTTGTAGGAGCCGTCGACCGGCAGGGTCACCGCAAGCACGTTGTCACGACGTTCGATTTCAAGCTTGCTGTCTTTGGCGGCCTCGCGCAGCTTCGGTTCGTACTCGTCCAGCCAGGCCTGGGTGGCCTTCTGGTCGATCTTGGGCACTGCCGGCGCCTCGGCCTGCTTGTCGCTCGAGCCGAACGGCCACCACCAGCGGCTGCTGCTTTCAGACTTGGCATCGGCCTGGACGACCTTCTCGGTCACCGCGTCCTTCACGTCCTGTTCGGCAACCTTGTCCGAACCGAAGGGCCACCAGTTGAGGCCGCCGTCCTTCGAAGCGTCCTGGGAGTGGCTGGCGCAGCCGGTCATGGCCAGGCACAGGGCAAGTGCTAAGGTTTTTTGTGAAGACATCAGCGATACACCATGAATTAGAAAGAAATTTTGCCCACACACACGAGGCGTTGGCATTGAGGATAGTCAAAGGAATCGGGCATTACCCGCATTACCCGATCAAAGGCAATTACCCAGTACCCGCACCAGTTTCTGCGCACGGGGGTCCATCAATACGTAGGGGCCCAGGGTATTGGTGACGAAACCGAAGGCCACGTCGTGCTCGGGGTCGGCGAAACCGACCGATCCACCTGCCCCCGGATGACCGAAAGCCCGAGCACCCAGGCCGAAGGTGGCGTTGGCGACATCCGGCTGGTCGAGCATGCAGCCCAGGCCAAAACGGGTCTGGGTCAACAGGGTGCGATCCTGCCCAAGGCTATGCTCGCGGGTCAGTTCATCGAGCAGTTCGGACTCCAGCAGGCTGCCATCGAGCAGGCCGGCATAGAAGCCCGCCAGGCTGCGGGCATTGCCGTGGCCATTGGCAGCCGGTTGCTGCATGCGTCGCCACTCGGGTTTGTTGGTGCTGGTGAGGATCGCTGGCGGATTGGTGAAGGCGCGGGTCGACAACGCCTCGGGCTCGCGCATGGTGACCTGCAGCAAACGCTGGGCTGCGGCATCACCAGGATTACCCTTGCCACGGGCGATATGCGCCACGCGGTGGAACTCCTCATCGGCCAGCCCCACATGAAAATCCAGGCCCAACGGGCGTGCAGTGCGGGCGACGATCGAGTCACCCGGGCCACGGCCATCGGCGCGGCGGATCAGTTCGCCGATCAGCCAGCCATAGGTGATGGCGGCATAGCCATGCTCGCTGCCAGGGGTCCACCACGGCGTTTCGGCCGCTAGGGCGTCGACCATGACCTGCCAGTCGTAGAGGGCCTCGGCCGGCAACAACTCACGGATTGCCGGCAGGCCGGCGCGATGGCTCAGCAACTGGCGCAGGGTAATGCCGTCCTTGCCCGCCTGGCCAAACTCCGGCCAATAACGGGTCACCGGCACGTCCAGGGCCAGCTTGCCCTCGCCCACCAATTGCAGCGCAGTCACAGCAGTGAAGGTCTTGGTGCAGGAAAACAGGTTGGCGATGGTATCGCTGTGCCAGGCCTGCTGGCCGTCCTTGTCGGCGCTGCCCGCCCAAAGATCGATGACGGTTTCGCCACCAACCTGGATGCACAGCGCCGCGCCACGCTCCTGGGGATCATCGAACAATGCGGCAAACGCGTCGCGCACCGCTTCGAACTTCAGCTCATAGTGACCCTGGATCTGCACCCGCCTACTCTCCGTACGACCTGTCTCACAAAGTCGTGCATTGTTTCAGTAGTTGGCGGGTTTGCCTACTGAATGTGGCTGGAAGGTTGTAAGCAAAACCCCAGAGGTTAGGCGGCCAGTACTGGCCGGAACCCAACTGCTGTGCTCAGGGCGCCTTGACCTCGAGCCCCCTGCGCAATTGCTCCAATGCCTGCTGGTTGCTCCGCCTTACCGCCTCGACAAACCCCGGATAGGCCACGTCGGTGATACCGACCAGGCCCAGATGCCCATTCTCCCCGTCGAGCAAACGCCCGCTGGCTGGCTGGTCGAGGTATTGGAACCAGTGAGCACCCACGATCATCGGTTGAGCCAGGGCTGCCTTGAGGAAATTGCCGTAGGCAGGCCCACGGTCCTCTTCACGCGCGACCTCGAGCGGCCCTGGCCAGAACGGGCCACGGTCACGGGAGCCGAACTGGAACTCCGAGACCAGCACCGGCTTGTCCAGCTCGGCCAACCGGGCGAAGTCGTAGCCGTCCTCGGGCTTGAGGGTATAGAAGTTGAAGCTGAGCACATCGCAGAACTCGGCACAGGCCTTCACTGCCTCAGGTGTACTGATGGCGTAGCGTCCACCCAGCAACAAATGGTTGGGCGCATGCCATTTCAGCGCATCGGAGATGGTCTTGAAGTAGGTCTGTGCGAACACCTGCTGGAAGTACTGATAGTCACGCTCGATTTCCGGGTGCTCAGGGTTGGGCAGTGGCGCCTCGAAACCGGGGTCCTCCATGAGCTCCCAGGCTTTCAGTTCGATACCCCAAGCCTTCGACAGCCCCTCCTGGTTTCGGTACTTGTCACGCAACTGCTTGAGGAAGGCGCGCTTGGCCGGCACATCGGTGGTCAGGCGCAAGGTGCCATAAGCCAGGCCATACCGCGCCTTGGGATCATCGCCCGGCGCCGCCCAGGCCAGTTCGTTGTCAGCGAAATAACCGATCAGCCACGGGTCGTCGCGATGATCCCGCGCGGCAATGGCCACCGCACGTTCTGTAGCCATGGCAAATCGCGGGTCGAACGGGTCGGGCATGCGCCCCCACCAGTCCATGCCGGTGCTGATACTGGCATAGTCACCGACGATCGACAGCGGCAGGGTGTACGGCATGCGCCTGGCCTGGCTCAGGGCCGGATCGCTCCAGTTACCCAGGGTGTTGAACCCCCAGGCCTGCAAACGATCGAGGCTGTGCACCTGCCAGCGCTCGGCATCGACACCGGCGGCCGGGCAGTCCACCAGAGGCTGCCCCTCGGGCGCGGGGGCGCAGGGCTTGGCATAGGTGCGCTGCAGGTTCGCAGCATAGAAGTCATACCAACGCCCTTGCTTGAAGCCACGCCCTAGGGAAGACGCATTACCGTCGTTATTGTTGCCTTGGCCATAGAACGCCGCGAGCGGGTCGCCCTCCCCAGGCAACCCTTTGAACATCGATTCTCGGCCCGCGACGTAAGTGCGCCCGCCATCGGCGGCCACCGCGTTGACGCCCAGCGAGTAGAACGGGTGCCCCTGCGGGGTCACCAGGAACCAGCGGCCGTCGCGCTTTTCAGTGCGGAAGAAGCCGGTGGCTTCGAAGGTTGGTCCGGCCACCAGGCCGCCGTACGTGTCCAGTTTCTGCTTGTCGCGCTCGGCCAGCCAGGCCTTGAGCTGCTGGCGCTCACGGGCATCGGCGGCCTTGAGTTGCTCATCGTTGACGATTTTTTCCGGCCAGCGGCCTCGGGTGGACTGGCCATAGGCATCGATCAAATCGCCGTAGGCCGCCCGGTATGCCTGGTCATCATCCTGTATCCCGACCTTTTCGATCAGCAGGTTCTGCGCGACCTTGGGTCGGGGAATGCTCAGGCTGATCGAAACCACCTGTTTGAGATCTATCTCGCCCGCGCTGCTGGTCAACAGCACGCGTTGCCCTTCGTACGTCCAAGGCATCGGCGGACCGGCACGCATGCCCTGACTCAACGGAGAACTGGCCTTGAGCGGCACCATCACCGTCTGCGCCGGGCCCGCTGGCAGGTCGATGCGGCTGGTGAGCGTACGCCCATCGCTGCCCAGCAGCGTGACATCCACGGTCAAGGCCCAGTCCATCGCACTTTGCAGGCGTAGCGTCAGAAACTGCCCTGTCGACCAGTCCCAGGTCCCTGCCTGCGGGCTGAGGCGCAAGGTCGGACGCTCCACCGGGTTGAATACCACGCGCCGCAGCACTTCGCCTTCGGCTGTTTGCTCCGCGTTGTACTGCGGCATCCCCGTGTCTTCGGTGGTCACGGTGACGACCGAACTCGGGCGTACGAAGCTGAACAACGTCTGCTGGGCTGCCAGCAACGGGGTACTGAACAACAAGGTGAAAACGACGGGCAAGGTACGGCGGATCATGTGGACGTGGCTCTCCTTCAAGGCCCTCGTGGACCTGGTCGAGTCATGGACAACGGGCCAGGCATCATGCTCCGGCCGTTACTGGATCTCCCGCCGGAAGGGCGGCAGCGCATTGAGAATAGCCTTGCCGTAGCGTTGGGTGACCAGCCGTCGATCGAGCAAGGTGATGACACCCCGGTCCTGCTCGGTACGCAGCAGACGACCGCAGGCCTGGATCAGGCGCAGGGAGGCGTCGGGCACGGCGATTTCCATGAACGGGTTACCGCCACGCGCCTCGATCCACTCCGCCAGGGCCGCCTCGACAGGGTCGTCTGGCACGGCGAACGGAATCTTGGCGATGACCACGTGCTCGCAATAAGCACCTGGCAGGTCGACACCCTCGGCGAAACTGGCCAGGCCAAACAACACGCTGTGCTGACCGTCATCGACCCGGGCCTTGTGCTTGTTCAGCGTCTCCTGCTTGGACAGGTTGCCCTGGATCAGCACCAGCTTGCGCCAGTCGCGGTCCAGGCCATCGAACACGTCCTGCATCTGCTTGCGCGAAGAGAACAGCACCAGCGCGCCACGGGCGTCTTCGACGATGTTCGGCAATTCGCGGATGATCGCCGCAGTATGGCCCGCCGCATCGCGCGGGTCGGCACCCAGGTCGGGCACCCGCAGCAAGCCGGCATCGCCATGCACGAATGGGCTGGGCACGACGCAGGTCACCGCATCACGCGGCAGCCCGGAGCGCATGCGGAAGCGGTCGAACTTGCCCAGCGCAGTCAGGGTCGCCGAAGTGACCAGCGCACCATGGGCAACGCTCCACAGGCTGCGGCGCAGCATTTCGGCGGCGAGAATCGGGCTGGCGTTGACCTCGATGTCGAACAGCGCCCCACTTTCGGCCAGTGTCAGCCAACGCGCCATGGGCGGGCTGTCTTCAGGGTCTTCGGCGGTGAAGGCGGTCCACAGCTCCCAGTTGCCCTGGGCACGGGTGACCAGGCTGCCAAACAGCGGGTACCACTCTTCAGCCTGGTGGCTGGCGATGCCGATATTGACCTCACCGTCCATGCCTTCCTTTAACAGGTCGGCAAGCCGGGTGAACAGATCGTTGAGGCGGGCGAAGCCCTTTTTCAGCTCGATGCCGACCTCGCGGATCTGCTCCGGCACGACGCCCCCCTCGAAGCGGTAGCGCGGACGATCACGCCCTTCCATGTCTTCACCGGGCCGGAAATCGGCAACCTGTTCGCACAGGGTGAACATGAACTGCTGCTGGGTGCGGATTTCCCGCGCCAGCTCCGGCACCTGCTCGATCAGCTTGCCCAGGTCGCCTGGCAACGGGTGCTGGGCCAACAGCTTGGTGAGGTTCTTGGCCGTCTGCTCCAGCCAGTCGGCCGTGGAGCGCAGCCGCGAATAATGGGCGAAATGGCCGATGGCCTTGTCTGGCAGGTGATGGCCTTCGTCGAACACGTACATCGTGTCGCGCGGGTCGGGCAGTACCGCGCCACCGCCCAGGGCCAGGTCGGCCAGGACCATGTCGTGGTTGGTGACGATCACATCGACCTTGCCCATGCCTTCGCGCGCCTTGTAGAACACGCACTGCTGGAAGTTCGGGCAATGTCGGCCGGTGCACTGGCTGTGGTCGGTGGTCAGGCGCGCCCAGTCCTGGTCCTCGAGGGTTTCCGACCAACTGTCGCGGTCGCCGTCCCAGCGATTGCCGGCAAGTTTCTCGATCATGCTGTTGAACAGCTTCTGGCTGCGCTCGTCGACTTCGATGTGGAAGCCTTCTTCTTCGAACAGCTGGGCGGTCGCCGACTGGGCGTGGCCCTCCTGCAGCAGCACGTCGAGCTTGGACAGGCACAGGTAGCGCCCACGCCCTTTGGCCAGAGCGAAGCTGAAGTTCAGGCCGCTGTTGCGCATCAGGTCGGGCAGGTCCTTGAAGACGATCTGCTCCTGCAGGGCGACGGTGGCGGTGGCGATCACCAGGCGCTTGCCGGCGGCCTTGGCGGCGGGAATCGCGGCGAGGCTGTAGGCGACCGTCTTGCCGGTACCGGTGCCGGCCTCGACCGCAACCACGGCAGGTTCGCCGGCCCGGCGACCTTCATCATCGCAGGCGATGTCGCCGAGTACCTTGGCCACTTCGGCGATCATCAGGCGCTGGCCGTAACGCGGCTTGAGGCTCTTGGCTTCGAGAAACCGCGAATAGGCGCCCTGGATGGTGGCTTTGAGTTCGTTGCTGATCATGGTCTGCGGGCGCCCGAAGGGCTGGATATATTTTCAGTGTTTCGCATGGGGCGGCTATCATACCCCGCTATTGCCCTTTGTGCCGCATGGAGATCCGGATGCTTGCCTTTGCCCTGCCCTACACACTGCATGTCCTGGCCGCCCTTGTCTGGGTTGGCGGGATGTTCTTCGCCTGGCTGGTACTGCGCCCGGCAACGGTCGCAGCGCTGGAAGGGCCCGCGCGGCTGCGGCTGTGGGTGGAAGTATTCCGACGCTTCTTCGGATGGGTCTGGCTGGCGATAGCGGTGCTGGCGATAAGTGGTATCGGCATGTTGCACATGCGATTTTCCGGCTTCGAGACCGCGCCCCGCTATGTACAACTGATGATGGGCGGCGGGATCGTGATGTTTGCCTTGTTCCTGCGCGTGCAGGCGCTGCTGCTGCCGGAACTGCGCGCTGCGGTGCAGGCCGAGGACTGGCCGGCGGGTGCCGGGGTGCTGGGCAGGATCCGACGGATGGTGGGGATCAACCTGCTGCTGGGCATTGCCGTGGTGGCAGTGGCCAGCGCTCGCGTCATGTTCTGAAGTCATTGACTCGGGGCCGCAACGCGGCCCCTGGGATCGCAAACGCTTGAGAGCGCAACGCGCTCCCCGTCAAAGCCGCTGCAGAATCAACTCCCCCGCGGTACCGGCAAGCCCCGGTTGCCCTGGCAGGCCCGGACGACCGTTGGCACCGGCCTCGGTGCGATACACCAGGCACCCCTTGCTCGCACCACCCTGCCCGGCCTTGCCGGCAGCGCCCGGCTTGCCCGGTGCACCACCATCGAGGCGTACCTGGATACGCTCCTGCGGGAAGTCTGCCGGCAGGGCCAGGCGAATCCGGCCTCCGGCTGCGCCGTCATGCCCATTGCCCCCGTTGTCACCGTTCGCGCCACGGCTGGCGGTGCCCCAGGTACACCCTCCGGCCGTGCCATTGCCGCCATCGAGGCCGGCATAGCCCGGTGCCCCGGCGCCGCCACGGGCGTCGATCGACAGCTGCTCGGCCTCCAGCGTTTGCAGGCGCAAGTCGAGGTCACGACCGGGACGCGCCGCACGCTCGTAGCTGCCCGGTGCCCCAGGCGCGCTGATTTCACTGCCGACACCCAGCACGGCACTGCTCGCTTCAATGCTCAAGGCGCTTTGCGCCGGGGCGATGGCGATGCGCGCGTCACGGCCCAGTTCGAGGTGGTCGATCTTCAATGTGGTGAGCGTGGCGGGCAGCAGCAAGGTCGCCGAATCGGCCACCTGCACGCGCTCCAGGTGCACGCTGGACGCCTTGTTCGGCAGGCGCAGCATCGAATGGGCAGCGACTTCGAGACTCTCGGCCTGGGCCAGCGGGGTGGCCAGCGCGGCCAGCAACATCAACTTACGCATGGCGCGAAGCCTCCTGCGGACGGGGAATGGACATGACATGGAAGATGCCGGTCAGCAGGATCTGCAAGCGATCGAACCAGCGATGGCTGCGCCCGCGCAGGCTGGCGTTGAAGAACAACACCTCCAGCACATGCAAGCCCAGCAGCATGATGCCTGCCGCATTGATCAGCAGATTGAACGGCAGGGGTTGCGGCATCAACAGATTGACCAGCACCACCCACCAGAAAACCACCGTCAGGGCCTTGCCCAGGCCCAGGATGAACTTCATACCCCGCCCCCCGACTGTCTTGTACTGTCTTTGTTATGCGCGCGCGGCCCGTTCGAGCGGGCCGTGCGCACAACAGTACCGCCGCGCCAGGGCGCGCGCCAGAGGCGATTCAGTTCAGGTGCAGTTCCACCCGTCGGTTCTGCGCTCGCCCTTCGTCGGTGTCGTTGTCGGCCACCGGCTCGCTTTCACCGCGACCTTGACTGGTCACCTTGGCCGGCGATAGCCCTTGCCCGATCAAGTACTGCGCAACACTGGCCGCGCGGCGTTCGGACAGGCCCTGGTTGTAGTGGTCGGCGCCTACGCTATCGGTATGTCCGATCACCCTGATGGCCGTCACGCTGGGGTCGCCAAGTTTCGGCAACAGCGCTTGCAGGCGCTGTTGCGCTGGGGCCGACAGCTGTGCGGAGTCGAACGCAAACAGCACCTGGCCTTGATCGTCGAGGGTGATCACCTCAGGCGCAGGTGCTGGGGCCTCGGGTTTGGGCGTCGAAGGCGGATACTGCGGGAGCGGGCAGCCCATGTGGTCGACTGCCGTACCTTTGGGGGTGTCCGGGCAGCGATCACGACGGTCGAACACACCATCGCCATCTTCGTCACCATCCTGGGCGTAACAGATCAGGCCACCGGCGATGGCTCCGGCAACACCGGCACCGGTCGCCCAGCTGGAGCTTTCGATCGCGCCCAGACCGCCACCGACCAGCCCGCCGAGCAGGCTGCAGACCGGCCAGGTCCGTTGATTGAGGGGGGCGCTGCCATCACTGTGGGTGGCGCACCCGTTCAGCAGGCTGGAGGCCAGCAGCAGCGACACAGCCGTCTTCGACAAGGTATTCATGGGTCATATCCCCGGTGAATGCGCCCACGCCACGGCTAAAGACGTGGGCGCGGGCGGTCAGCGCTGGATCTTGATCTCGGTGCGGCGGTTCATGGCGCGGCCATCGGCCGTGGCGTTGTCAGCCACAGGCTGGGTCTCGCCCGCTCCCACTACCGAAACGAAGCTGCTGCGCGGTACGCCGCTGGTCACCAGATAGTCGGTCACCGAATGGGCACGACGCTCGGAGAGCTTCTGGTTGTAGCTGTCGGAGCCGACGCTGTCGGTATGGCCGGTCACGCTCAGGCGAGCGCTGGGTGCCTCCTGCTTAAGGCGCGTGGCGATGGTGTTCAGGCGTTCCTTGTCGGTTGCGGTCAGGCGCGCGGAATCGAACTCGAAGTGCACGTCACGGATGACGATGACTTCTTCCTTCTCGACCACGACGACTTCCTCGACCACAGCGACCGGTTCGGGCGGGCAGCCGTTGGCATCGACCTGCACGCCACGCGGGGTGCCTGGGCACTTGTCGCGGCTGTCGGGCACGCCATCGCCATCTTCGTCGCCATCGCCATGGGCCCAGCAGTAGCCCGCCGCCAGGCTACCGCCGAGCAACGCGCCCCAGCCGGCCCAGCTGGAGCTTTCGATGGCGCCCAGGGCTGCGCCACCCACGCCCCCGACGGCAGCACACTTCGGCCAGTCGGTTTTTTGCAAACCTGCACAACCAGTCAACACACTGGTGAGCAGAACCAGGGGTATCGCTGTGCGTACTATGCTCATTTTCGTTGCTTCTCCTAGGGGGATCGGTGCAGAACCGATGCTCTGGGAGTAAAGACCGCCTATTCCCTCTCTGCCAGCAATTAGCCACGACGCGATGCTGCGCCTCTTTGCCGTCAGGGCTGGGACCGCTAGTCTTGAGCGACCTGAACGAGGATTGGCAATGACCGACGGTTTTTCCCAGCGTACCCCCCAACAGGCCCTGGCGGCCCTTCTCGAGCGCTTCGCACCCGCGCGCCTGCTATTGGTCGGCACACGTTTCCCGGCCCTGGAGGCCTTCGCCGCAGCCCACCCGACAGCGCAACTGTCGGTGGCTGCGCCCGGTCCGTTGCCTGCCGACCTGGCGGCGCAACGCTTCGACCTCGCGGTGCTGGTCGATTGCCTCGAGCACTTGCCCAAGCGCAGCGGGCTGGAACTGCTCGGCGGCATTCGCAATCTGAATGCCAGCAAGGTCGCGGTTCTGGCCGACCTGGCCGCCTGTGGCTGGCAGGACACCGATTTCTTCGCCCTGGCGCTGTCGGCCAGCGAGAAATTCCGTCGCGACGAGCAGGTACTGAGCCTGTTCACCTATGATCTACATGACTACAAGCAAGTCCCGGACTGGCTCAATGCCAAGTTCTGGGCGAATCCGCAAAACTTTGGCAAGTACTGGTGGTGATTTCATGAGTGTCTCGGTCTGCCCCTGTGGCAGCGGCAATCTTCTCGACGCATGCTGCGGGCATTACCATGCCGGCACCCCGGCACCGGATGCCCAGACGCTGATGCGCTCGCGCTACAGCGCCTATGTGCTGGGGCTGGTGGATTACCTGGTAGCCACCACGCTTCCCGCCCAGCAGGCCGGGCTGGACCGCGCCGGCATTGCCGCCTGGAGTGCACAGAGCACCTGGCTGGGGTTGGAGGTGGAAAGTGCGCAGGTCCTGGGTGGGCAACCGGAACATGCGTTCGTCACCTTCACGGCACGCTGGCACGACCAGCAGGGCGACCACCAGCACCGCGAGCGCTCGGCTTTCGTGCAGAACGCCGGGCGCTGGTACTTCATCGATCCGACCGTCGAGCTCAAGGCGGGGCGCAACGACCCCTGCCCCTGCGCCAGCGGGCAGAAGTTCAAGAAATGCTGCGCCAGCTACCTCGGTAACCGATGATGAGCGCCCTGGCCCGACTGCTCCTGCTTGGCCTCACCCTGGCCTTGCTGGGTGGCTGTGCGGGATGGGGCGGCAACCACTGGCGCGAGCCTGAGGTGCACCTGGTCAGGGTGGAAACCGTCAAGGCGCGCCTGCATCAGCAGGAGTTCATCCTGCACCTGCGCATCGACAACCCCAACGACAGCCGCCTGTTCATCCGCAACCTGTCGTACGCAATCCGGCTCAACGACCTGCTGCTGGTGCAGGACGAGACCAGTGTCTGGCGCAGTGTCGGCGGACATGCCCGGCGTACCTTCAAGATCACCGCGCGCACCAACCTGTGGCAGCACCTCAAGCCCCTCGCCAAACTGCTGAAAAGCGGCGATCCGCTGCACTACACCCTGCAAGGCGAACTCAATACCGGCCTGATCAGTCGACGGGACCTGCACTTGTCGCGCAGTGGTGAGATAATCCCCGGCGATCTTCAACCGGAGTAACCCGCAATGACCCAGCAACCCCATGTCCATGGCCCCGACTGCAACCACGGTCACGATCATCACCATGGTCATGACCACGGCCATGTGCACGGCCCGCACTGCAACCACGGCCACCAGGAACCGGTGCGCAACGCCCTGAAGGACGTCGGACGCAACGATCCATGCCCGTGCGGCAGCGAGAAGAAATTCAAGAAGTGCCACGGCGCGTAACGCCGCTCCGGGTGGCGCTGCGTTTGCCGCTTGCAGCCCGGCGCGCGCCGCCCTACCTTTAGCGCCTTTCCGACCCCGCCACGCCCCCCAGGAGCCTTCGTCATGGCCGCCCCCGTGTTTCCTCCCTTCCGCCCTCGGTTCGGCACCAGCGCAGTGCTGCTCGGCATGCTCGGGCTCGCCGGCTGCCAGATGGGCGGCTACCAGGACAGCGTGCCACCGACCACCGGCGTCCAGCCACTCAAAGGCCTGGCGCAGAACGTCTCGGTACGACGCAACGCCATGGGCGCACCGTTGATCGAGAGCAGCAGTTTCCACGATGCGCTGTTCAGCCTCGGCTACGTCCATGCGGGCGACCGCATCGAACAGATGGTCGCCATGCGCCTGCTCGCCCAGGGGCGACTGGCCGAGATCGCTGGCTCCGAAGCCCTGGACATCGACCGCCTGATGCGCGCCGCCAACCTCAAGCAGAGCGCCGGCCAGCTGTATGCCGACGCCTCGCCGCGCCTGAAGCGCTTCTTCGAGGTCTATGCCCGCGGGGTCAACGCCTATCTGTTCCGCTACCGCGACAAGCTGCCGGCCGAACTCGCCCGCAGCGGCTATCGCCCCGAATACTGGAAGCCCGAAGACTCGGCGCTGATCTTCAGCCTCTACGCCTTCAGCCAATCGGTGAACCTGCAGGAGGAACTCTCGGCCCTGACCCTGGCGCAGAAGGTCGGCAGCGACAAGCTCGCCTGGCTGCTGCCAGGTGCACCCGACGAGCCTCTGGCCGAGGGCGAGACCGACAAGCTCAAGGGCATCAACCTGGCCAGCCAGATCCCCGGCCTGAACGACGTCGCCGCCGCCAGCCAGAAGCTCGCCGACCTCGACTTGCTGGGCAGCCCCGGTTCCTCGAACCTGGCCCTGGGCCCTCTGCGCAGCCGCAGCGGCAAGAGCCTGCTGGCCAGCGACAGCCGCGCCGCCTGGGCGCTGAGCCCGGTACAGATTCACACAGGCAAGTACCAGGTCGCCGGCCTGTCGCTGCCCGGCCTGCCGATCGTGCTGGCCGGCTACAACGGCAAGCTGGCCTGGAGCAGCAGCGCGGTGATGGCCGACAACCAGGACCTGTTCCTTGAGCAACTGCGCCGCCAGGGCAGCCAACTCACCTACCTGGCCGACGGCAAGTGGCAGCCGGCCCGCGCGCGTAACGAAACCTTCTTCGTGCGCGGCCAGCGCCCGGTGCGCGAAGTGCTGTACGACACCCGCCACGGCACCCTGCTCGGCCAACCCGGCAACGGCTATGGCCTGGCCCTGCACCTGCCGCAGCTCAAGGACGACAAGAGCCTCGATGCGCTGTTCGACCTGACCCGCGCCAGCAACCTCGAACGCGCCTTCGACAGCACCCGCGAAATCGGCGCCGCTGCGCTGAACTTCGTCTTCGCCGAGCCCGAGCACATTGGCTGGCAGGTCAGTGGCCGTTACCCCAATCGCCGCGAAGGCCAGGGCCTGCTGCCTTCGCCGGGCTGGGACGGACGCTTCGACTGGGACGGTTTCGCCGATGCGATGCTCCACCCCTACGACCAGGACCCGCCCAGCGGCTGGATCGGCCATGCCAACCAGCGCAGCCTGCCCAAGGGCTACGGCATGCAGCTGTCCAGCACCTGGTACTACCCCGAACGCGCGGAGCGCCTGGGCCAGTTGGCCGGTAACGGGCGTCATGACAGCCGTAGCCTGATGGCCCTGCAGAACGACCAGGTCACCCTGCTGGCCGACAAGCTCAAGCGCATGTTCGACGCCCCGGGCATGGCCCAGCCGCTCAAGCAGGCCATCGATGCCCTGCCCGCCGAGCAGCGCGACAAGGCTCGTGAAGCCCTGACCCGGCTCAAGGCTTTCGATGGCCGCCTGAGCCCAGTCTCGGCCGATGCGGCGCTGTACGAACTGTTCCTCCAGGCCGTCACCCGCCAGACCTTCCTCGACGAGCTTGGCCCCGAGTCCAGCCCGGCCTGGCAAGCGTTTGTCAGCAACGCCCGGCTGTCGTACTCGGCCCAGGCCGACCACCTGCTTGGTCGCGAAGACAGTCCGTTCTGGGATGACCGCAGCACGCCGCAGAAAGAAGACAAACCGACCATCCTCGCCCGCAGCCTGGCCGCCGCGGTGGATGCCGGTGTCGCACAGATGGGCGCCGACCGGCGTGCCTGGCAATGGGGCAAGCTGCACCAGTACCGCTGGCCAGCACCGAACTACCACGGGCTCGGCGACACCGTCAGCCGCGCGCCGATGGCCACCGGCGGTGACTTCAGCACCCTGGCCCTGACCCCTTACCCCTGGGGCAACGGTTTCGAAACCAGCCTGCCAGCCTCCGCACGCATGGTCGTCGACTTCGGCCAGGCCGAACCGCTGCAGATCCTGACCAGCAGCGGCCAGTCCGGCAACCCCGCCAGCCCTCACTACAGTGACGGCCTGGACGCCTGGTTCAAGGGGCGCTTCATGAGCCTGCCCGTGCAACCGCAGAACTTTGCCCGCGCCTATGGCAGCCAACGCCTGACGCTGGTGCCGGGCAAGTAGGCGGCTACCCCGAGCGGCTCGTCCGGGCCGCTCGTCAGCACCATGTCATCCGAACTTCCGGGCCAGCGCTGCGCTCCTAACTTGTAACCTCAGTCAGCGCGAACGCCATGGACCTCGTCATCGCCCGCCCCGAAGGCCTGTACTGCCCGCCCGGGGACTTCTACATCGACCCCTGGCGCCCGGTTGACCGTGCGGTGATCACCCATGGGCACGGCGACCATGCGCGCACCGGCAACGGCCATTACCTGTGTGCCGAACCCGGCGCCGGTATCCTGCGCAGCCGTCTTGGCCAGGACATCGACCTGCAAACCCTGCCTTATGGAGAACGCCTCCAGCATCACGGCATCACCTTGAGCTTCCACCCTGCCGGCCACGTGCTCGGCTCGGCCCAGGTGCGCCTTGAACACCAGGGCCAGGTGTGGGTCGCCTCGGGCGACTACAAAGTTGAGCCAGACGGCACCTGCGCGCCGTTCGAGCCGGTGCGCTGCCACACCTTCATCACCGAATCCACCTTCGGCCTGCCGATCTATCGCTGGCCCTCGCAGGCCGAGGTGTTCGAAGGCATCAACGCCTGGTGGCGTGCCAATCGGGACCAGGGCAAGGCCAGCGTGCTGTTCTGCTACGCCTTCGGCAAAGCCCAGCGCATTCTCCACGGGCTGGACGCAGGCATAGGGCCGATCGTGGTGCACGGCGCGGTCGAGCCGCTCAACCGCGTCTACCGCGAAGCCGGGATCGCCCTGCCCGAGACCCTGTACGCTGGCGATCTGCCACGCAACGATCCACGCCTGCGCCAAGCCCTGGTGCTGGCACCACCCTCTGCAGGCGGCAGTAGCTGGATGCGCCGTTTCGGCGACTACAGCGATGCCTTCGCCAGTGGCTGGATGCTGCTGCGTGGCACCCGACGCCGGCGTGGTGTCGATCGCGGCTTCGTACTCTCCGACCATGCCGACTGGCCTGGGCTGCTGTGGGCAATCGGCGAAACCGGTGCTGAACGGGTAATGGTCACCCATGGCTCGGTCAACGTGCTGGTGCGCTACCTGTGCGAACAGGGCCTGGACGCCCGCGCCTTCGCCACCGAGTACGGCGAGGAAGACGACACGCCCGCGCCGGAGAGCGCCACATGAAGGCCTTTGCCGAACTCTACCTGCGCCTGGACGCCACCACTTCGAGCAACGCCAAGCTGCAGGCCCTGCGCGACTATTTCGCCGAGGCTCCCGCCGCCGATGCGGCCTGGGCGGTGTACTTCCTGGCCGGAGGCCGCCCGCGCCAACTGGTGCCGACCCGTCTGCTACGCGAGCTGGCCACGCAGTTGGCAGACCTGCCCGACTGGCTGTTCGAAGAGAGCTACCAGGCTGTCGGCGACCTGGCCGAGACCATTTCCCTGCTGTTGCCCCAGCACCGACACGATACCGACGAGGGTCTGGCCGTGTGGGTCGAGCAGCACCTGCTGCCCTTGCGCGGGCAACCGGCGGATGAGGTGCGCCAGCGCTTGCCGACACTCTGGGAAAGGCTGGACCGCCCCAGCCTGATGCTCTGCCTGAAGTTGATCACCGGCAGCTTCCGTGTCGGCGTCTCCAAGCTGCTGGTCACCCGTGCGCTGGCGCAGTTGTCGGGGCTGGATGCCAAGCGTGTGGCCCAGCGCCTGGTCGGCTATACCGACCTGGCTCATCGCCCCGTTGCTGAAAGCTACCTGAAGCTGATCGCCCCCGAGTCCGACGACGAACACGCCCAGCGCGGCGGCCAGCCCTATCCGTTCTTTCTCGCCCACGCCCTGCAGGCGCCACTGGAACAGTTCGAGACACTGCTCGGCCCGGTCGATGACTGGCAGGCAGAATGGAAGTGGGATGGCATCCGCGCCCAGGTGGTCAAGCGCGAGGGCCAGCTGTGGATCTGGTCACGGGGCGAGGAACTGGTCACCGAGCGTTTTCCCGAGTTGCACAGCCTGATAGAGACATTGCCTGATGGCACCGTGCTCGATGGCGAGATTCTGGTATGGAAGCCCGGCGCCGGCGACGACAGTCTGGCAGTGCAGCCCTTTGCTCTGCTCCAGCAGCGGCTGGGCCGCAAGACCCTGGGCCGCAAACTGCTGGCCGATGCGCCGGTGGTGCTGCAAGCCTACGACCTGCTGGAATGGCACGGCGAGGACTGGCGCAGTCGCCCACAGCACGAGCGCCGGGGGCAACTGGAACGCGTGCTGGTCGAGTACCCCTTGGCCCCCGTGCTGCTTTCACCCCTGGTGCAGGCACCGAACTGGATAGCCCTGGCCGAGCAACGTGAGCAGTCGCGCAACCTGGGGGTGGAAGGGCTCATGCTGAAGCGGCGCGATGCCCTGTACGGCGTCGGCCGCACCAAGGACCTGGGCCTGTGGTGGAAATGGAAGGTCGACCCGTTCAGCGTGGACGCCGTGCTGATCTACGCCCAGCGCGGCCATGGCCGACGCGCCAGCCTCTATAGTGACTACACCTTCGCCGTCTGGGATGCCCCTGCAGGAACAGCGCAACGCAACCTGGTGCCATTCGCCAAAGCCTATTCAGGCTTGAGCGACGAAGAGATGCGCAAGGTCGATGCGATCATCCGCAAGACCACGGTGGAAACCTTCGGCCCGGTACGCAGCGTCACCCCGACGCTGGTCTTCGAGTTGGGTTTCGAAGGCATCGCCCTGTCCAAGCGACACAAGAGCGGCATCGCCGTACGCTTCCCGCGCATGCTGCGCTGGAGGCTCGACAAACCGGTCGAGGAGGCCGACGACCTGGCAACCCTGCAGAGCTTGCTGGGCCCTGCATAGCTGCTTGTACGCACACCAGCATGCACAAAGCCCCGGTTTGTGCTTCTATTTCCAGTCGCCCATGTTCACAGCCCAGCGCAGACCAGGACCCCCATGCATCACTCGACCCACGAACTGCTGTCCCCCGTCCCCGGCATCTGCCGTCAGTTGCACAGCTTTCACTTCGGCCCACGCGGTGGCGGCAAGGTGTACATCCAGGCCTCGCTGCACGCCGACGAATTGCCCGGCATGCTGGTGGCCTGGCACCTCAAGCAGCGCCTGAACGAACTGCACCAGCAAGATCTGCTGCGCCGCGAGGTGGTGCTGGTGCCGGTGGCCAACCCGGTGGGTCTAGAACAGGTGCTGCTGGACGCACCGCTGGGGCGCTTCGAACTGCAGAGCGGGGAAAACTTCAATCGCAACTTCGTCGACCTGTCCGACAGCATCGGCGACCAGATCGAAAGCCACCTCACGCAAGACACGGCACACAACCTCTCGCTGATCCGGGAATACCTGCGCCGCGGGCTCGACAGCCACCCCGCCGTCACCCCCCTGCAATCCCAGCGCCTGGCCTTGCAGCGCCTGGCCTGCGACGCCGACATGGTGCTGGACCTGCACTGCGACTTCGAAGCCGTCGAACACCTCTACACCACGCCCGAAGCCTGGCCCCAGGTCGAGCCGCTGGCGCGCTATCTCGGCGCCCAGGCCAGCCTGCTGGCCACCGACTCCGGCGGGCAGTCGTTCGACGAGTGCTTCAGCCTGGTGTGGTGGCAACTGCAGCAGCGTTTTGCCAAGCGTTTCCCGATCCCCATGGGCAGCTTCTCGGTGACCATCGAGCTGCGCGGCCAGGCCGATGTCAACCACGAGCTGGCAAGCCAGGACTGCCAGGCAATCCTCGACTTCCTCACCCACAGCGGGGTGATCGAAGGTCAGCCCGCGGCATTGCCGCCGCTGCGCCAGCCCGCCACCCCGCTGGCTGCCGTGGAGCCATTGATCGCGCCGCTGGGCGGCCTGCTGGTGTTCCACGCAAAACCGGGGCAGTACCTGGAGCCTGGGCAACTGATCGCCGAGGTCATCGATCCGCTCAGCGACCGGGTGACGCCGATCCGCAACGTCCAGGGCGGGCTGCTCTACGCTCGCAGCGTCCGGCGCATGGCCACCACCGGCATGGTGATCGCCCATGTCGCAGGGGAAAAGGTCTGCCGCAGCGGCTATCTGCTGGCCAACTGATCCCGATCAAACCAAAGCACCTTGCGGCCGGTCTGTAGAAGCACAGCCTTCGACGAGACCGGCCGCCGATGCCATCCCCTTCCGACCTCGCCAACACCTGGTTCGCCTCCCGCAACTGGAAGCCTTTCGCCTTCCAGCGCAGCGTCTGGGCGGCGATCCAGCGCGGCGAGTCGGGCCTGCTGCATGCCAGCACCGGCAGCGGCAAGACCTACGCCGTCTGGCTCGGCGCCCTGCGCGCTTTCGCACAGTTGCACGACGCACGCCGACCGGCGCCACTCCAAGTGCTGTGGGTCACACCGATGCGCGCCCTGGCCAGCGATACCGCGCGCGCGCTGCAAGCACCGCTGGACGAATTGGAGCTGAACTGGACCATCGGGGTACGCAGCGGTGACACTACCAGTGCCGAACGTGCACGCCAGGCCCGGCGCCTGCCCAGCACGCTGGTCACCACTCCCGAAAGCCTCACCCTGCTGCTGACCCGCGAACAGGCTGCCGCCGACTTCGCCAGCCTGCGCCTGGTGGTGGTCGATGAATGGCACGAACTGCTCGGCAACAAGCGCGGCGTGCAGTTGCAACTGGCCCTGGCCCGGCTGCGGCGCTGGCAGCCGCAACTGGTGGTGTGGGGGCTTTCGGCCACCCTCGGCAACCTGCCGCACGCCCTTGAGGTCTTGCTGCCTGCCGGCGGGCGACTGGTTCAGGGCCGTCAGGACAAGCGCATCCTGGTCGACACCCTGGTGCCGAGCGCGATCGAACGCTTCCCCTGGGCCGGGCACATGGGGCTGAAGATGCTCCCTCAGGTCAGCGCCGAGATCGAGGCCAGCGCCAGCAGCCTGGTGTTCACCAACACCCGCGCCCAGGCCGAGCTCTGGTACCAGGCCCTGCTCGAGGCGCATCCCGAGTGGGCGGGACTGATCGCCCTGCACCACGCATCGCTTGCCCGGCACGCCCGTGACTGGGTCGAGCGCAGCCTCAAGCAGGGCACGCTGAAGGCGGTGGTCTGCACCTCGAGCCTCGACCTGGGAGTGGATTTCCTGCCCGTCGAACGCGTCCTGCAGATCGGCTCGGCCAAAGGCATCGCCCGCCTGCTGCAACGTGCAGGCCGCTCTGGGCACGCACCTGGGCGTACCTCACGGGTGACCCTGGTACCAACCCACAGCCTTGAACTGGTGGAAGCGGCCGCGGCACGCCAGGCGCTGGCTGCCGGGCATATCGAGGCACGCTATTCGCCGCGCCTGAGCATGGACGTGCTGGTCCAGCATCTGGTCAGCATGGCGCTGGGCAGTGGTTTCCGACCGGCCGAACTGTTCGAGGAGGTTCGCAGCACCTGGGCCTTTCGCGATCTCGAAGAGAGCCAGTGGCAATGGGCACTGTCATTTGTGCGCAATGGCGGCAGCTCGCTCACCGCCTACCCGGACTACCAGCGCGTCGCAGCGTACCCCGACGGCATCTGGCGCGTGGCCAGCGAGCGCCTCGCCCGGCGTCATCGTCTGGGTATCGGCACCATCGTCAGCGACGCCAGCCTGCAGTTGAAGTACTGGAGCAAAGGGGGCGGCGGCAAGTCGCTGGGCAGTGTGGAGGAATCTTTCATTGCCCGTCTCAAGCCCGGTGACGCGCTGTTGTTCGGCGGACGTATCCTGGAGCTGGTAAGGGTCGAGAACATGACCGCCTACGTGCGCCGCAGCACCGCGCGCAAGGCGGCGGTAGCACGCTGGAATGGCGGACGCATGCCGCTGTCGAGCGAGCTGGCGCAGGCGCTGGTCGAGCGTCTGGATGCAGCAGCCCACGGCCGCTACGAAGGCGCGGAAATGCATGCCGTTCGCCCCCTGCTGACACTTCAGGCGAGCTGGTCGGCCCTGCCCACACAGCGCACATTGCTGGCCGAAACCCTGCACTCGCGCCAGGGCTGGCACCTGTTTCTCTATCCCTTTGCCGGGCGCATGGCCAATCTGGGCCTTGCCAACCTGATCGCCTGGCGGGTCAGCCGCGTGCAGCCGCTGTCGGTATCGATCGCGGTCAATGACTACGGCTTCGAACTGCTCGCAGCAAGCCCTGTGGACTGGGCCGCGCACTTGCCCGATGCACTGGCTGCGGACAATTTGCTGGAAGATGTGCTGGCCAGTCTGAATGCTGGCGAGATGGCGCTGCGGCGCTTTCGTGAAATTGCCCAGATCGCCGGGCTGGTATTCGGCGGCTATCCCGCCGCGCAGAAAAGCACGCGCCAGCTCCAGGCCTCCAGTGGTCTGTTCTACGAGGTGTTTCGCAAGCATGACGCTGGCAATCTGCTGCTGGGCCAGGCGCGTGACGAGGTGCTGCGTGAGGAGCTGGAGATCGAGCGCCTGCATCAGCAGTTGCAGAAAATGTCAGGATTGCGCCTCGATCTGCACGCCTTGCGCCGGCCCGGGCCGCTGGCCTTCGCCCTATTGGTCGAGGGCATGCGCGAAACCCTGAGCACGGAAAAACTGGCAGACCGCATCGCCCGGATGGTGGCGGATCTCGAAAAGGCGGCGAGCCGAACCATGAGCGACCTTGCGGGAACTGAACGGAGGAAATCCTGAACGTGCACCACCTGGCGATCGAACATTGCGGCGAAACGCTGTGGCTGTTACCTGAAAAAGCGCTCTACTGGCCAGCCCGGCGCGCCCTTCTGGTTGCCGACCTGCACATTGGCAAGGCCGCCAGCTACCGCGCCCTGCACCAACCGGTGCCACGCGGTACTACCCAGGCGACCCTGGATCGCCTGGACACGCTCTTGCAGCATTACGATTGCCAGCAGTTGATCGTGCTCGGCGACTTTCTCCACGCACGTAGTGCGCGAGCACCTGCCACCCTGGCCCGTGTAGCTGCATGGCGCGAACGGCACCCAGGGTTACGGGTGGTCCTGGTGCGAGGCAATCACGACCGTCATGCTGGCGATCCGCCGCAGGAGCTCGCCATTGACGTTGTCGACGAGCCTTTGCTACTGCCGCCATTCGCGCTACAGCACGAGACCGGCGCTCACCCCGAGCATCCGGTGATCGCAGGCCATGTCCATCCGGCGTGCGTCCTGCGTGGTCGTGGCCGCCAACGCCTGCGCCTGGCGTGCTTCATGTTCCACGCAAAGGTCAGCCTGCTGCCGGCGTTCGGCGAGTTCACCGGCGGTTGGACGGTGCAACCAGAGCCCGGCGCCCGCCTGTTCGTCGTGGGCGATCAACGGGTCTGGGCAGTGCCGGCCTGATCAGGCGACTGGCGCCGGAGGCGGCTCGTCGGGCAAGGTCGGCTCGCCCGGCTCCATCGGCGGGTGCTCGCCAGGCTCGGGGGGTTGCGGGGTATCGGGATCAGGCTGGTGCGGGACGCCACCGGCGTGCAGATCCGTCGGCGGATGCGGGTGCGCGAGCAGAGTCCAGGCCATCATGCCGATCTGGTTCGGCTGCAGGACGGCCAGCTTCGCGCTGATTGCAGGATCGAGTTTCATGGGCTGCTCCTGACGAGGGCCGGCGTACGTCATGCACGCCGGGGACTTACCTCGTTGGAGTGGCAAAAGGGGAACTAATTCCCCCAGCTCGTCGGCTCAGGTACGTGGCAGCGTGACGCCGCGCTGGCCCTGGTATTTGCCGCCGCGATCCTTGTACGACACCTCGCACTCTTCATCGGATTGCAGGAACAACATCTGGGCCACGCCTTCGTTGGCGTAGATCTTGGCCGGCAGTGTGGTGGTGTTGGAGAACTCGAGGGTGACGTGCCCCTCCCACTCCGGCTCCAGGGGGGTGACATTTACGATGATGCCGCAGCGGGCATAAGTGCTCTTGCCCAGGCAGATGGTCAGGACATCGCGCGGAATGCGGAAGTACTCGACAGTACGGGCCAGGGCGAAGGAGTTCGGCGGGATGATGCAGACGTCGCTCTTGATGTCGACGAAGCTGCCGGCATCGAAGTTCTTCGGATCGACGGTGGCCGAATTGATGTTGGTGAACACCTTGAATTCATCGGCGCAACGTACGTCGTAGCCGTAGCTGGAGACACCGAAGGAGATCACCCGGCTGTCCTGTTCGCCCCGCACCTGGCGCTCGACGAACGGCTCGATCATGCCGTGTTCCTGCGCCATGCGGCGAATCCACTTGTCCGATTTGATGCTCATGGCGGGATGTCCTGAAAGTACGAGGTGAAAAAACGAGATGCGCATCTTACCGGTCCTGGCGCGCGCGTTAAAGTTCCCTGCCCCTATCCCGCGCCGGACGGGGGCTGGCCGCCCGCCGATCCGAATTTCATCAAAGCCGCTGTTGGCCATTGGCAGCTTGCGGAAAGTGGGGTAAGGTGGCGCCACTGTGCTGCACGTGACACCGAGAATCTGTTTGATGCACGATCCTGATCGGCCCATCGCTGAATTTTCCGCTCTCTTTGCACTCAGTCCCGGCCAGGGCAATTCCTGAGCCGAAATCTACTTTGTCCAAGGAGACAGACACATGTCCAATCGCCAATCCGGTGTTGTTAAGTGGTTCAACGATGAGAAGGGCTACGGCTTCATCACTCCTCAGTCGGGTGACGACCTGTTCGTACACTTCAAAGCCATCCAGGCTGACGGCTTCAAAACCCTGAAAGAAGGCCAGGCTGTTACTTTCGTCGCTACCCGCGGCCAGAAAGGCATGCAGGCTGAAGAAGTTCAAATCGCCTAAGTCGATTTAGCTTCCTCGCTTTCAAAAAAAACCCGCCTTCCGGCGGGTTTTTTTGTGCCTGCGCAAAACGACGCAAGCCCAGCAGGAACGGCTTGTGCCGCTCCTGCTGAGCTTGCGTAAGCCGGCGGATCAATCTTCGCTGATGGTAATGCTCGGCATTGCCGGCGCCGCCGCTTCCTGTAGCACGATCCGAGCCCCCACCTGACGGGCCAGCTCTTGGTAGACCATGGCAATCTGGCTTTCCGGCTCGGCGATCGCTGTCGGCTTGCCGCTGTCTGCCTGCTCGCGAATCAGCATCGACAGCGGCAACGACGCCAGCAACTCGACGCCATACTGCGCCGCCAGCTTCTCACCGCCACCTTCACCGAACAGGTGCTCGGCATGACCGCAGTTCGAGCAGATGTGCACCGCCATGTTCTCCACCACACCGAGGACCGGGATGTTGACCTTGCGGAACATCTCGACACCCTTCTTCGCATCCAGCAGCGCCAGGTCCTGCGGGGTGGTGACGATCACGGAACCGGCTACCGGCACTTTCTGCGCCAGGGTCAGTTGAATGTCGCCAGTGCCCGGCGGCATGTCGATCACCAGGTAGTCGAGGTCGTCCCAGGCGGTCTGGGTCACCAGTTGCAGCAAGGCGCCGGAAACCATCGGGCCACGCCAGACCATCGGTGTGTTGTCGTCGGTCAGGAACGCCATCGACATCACCTCGACGCCATGGGCCTTGATCGGCACGAACCACTTCTGCTCGCGAATCTGCGGGCGGGTGCCTTCGGGGATCCCGAACATCACACCCTGGCTTGGGCCGTAGATGTCCGCATCGAGAATACCGACCCTCGCGCCCTCGCGAGCCAGGGCCAAGGCCAGGTTGGCGGCAGTGGTCGACTTGCCGACGCCGCCCTTGCCCGAAGCCACGGCGATGACATTCTTCACATTGGCCAGCGCAGGCACCTGGGCCTGGGCCTTGTGCGTGGCGATCAGCGTATCGATGCTCACCTGCGCAGACGTCACGCCTTCGAGGTTCTCGATCGCCGTTTGCAATACCTGAGCCCAGCCGTTGCGAAACAGTGCAGCGGCATAGCCCAGCTGCAACTGCACACTGACCTGCCCACCTTGAATGTCGATCGCCCGCACGCAACCGGCGCTGACCGGGTCCTGGTTCAGGTAGGGGTCGGTGTACTGGCGAAGCACGCCTTCAATGGCGGCACGTGTGACGGCACTCATGGAGACTCCCGTGGCATTCCGAAAAAAGTGAATCAGGCGCCTATGCTAACCCGTCAACCGTCAGCAGATGCGTGTGCGGGGTGAAATATATTTCCCAGCCCTTTATAGTGGCCGATCATCCTCAATTTTTACCCGTCGCCAGATAAGTAGCCGAGCCACCATGTCCGAGCCACGCCAGATTCTCGTCACCAGCGCCCTGCCCTATGCCAATGGATCCATCCATCTTGGCCATATGCTTGAGTACATCCAGACGGACATGTGGGTACGCTTCCAGAAACTGCGTGGCAACCAGTGCATCTATGTCTGCGCCGACGACGCCCACGGTTCGGCGATCATGCTGCGCGCAGAGAAAGAAGGCATCACGCCCGAGCAGTTGATCGCCAACGTCCAGGCCGAGCACAGCAGTGACTTCGCCGACTTCCTGGTCGAGTTCGATAACTTCCACTCCACCCACAGCGAAGAGAACCGCGAGCTGTCGAGCCTGATCTACACGCGCCTGCGTGAAGCCGGGCACATCGCCAATCGCTCCGTGACCCAGTACTACGACCCCGAGAAGGGCATGTTCCTGGCCGACCGCTTCATCAAGGGCACCTGCCCCAAGTGCGGGACCGAGGACCAGTATGGCGACAACTGCGAGAAGTGCGGTGCCACCTATGCCCCCACCGAGCTGAAGAACCCCAAGTCGGCGATTTCCGGTGCCACGCCAGTACTGCGCGACTCCCAGCACTTCTTCTTCAAGCTGCCCGATTTCCAGGCCATGCTGCAGCAGTGGACACGCAGTGGCACCTTGCAGGACGCGGTCGCCAACAAACTCGCCGAGTGGCTGGATTCCGGTCTGCAGGAGTGGGACATTTCCCGTGACGCACCGTACTTCGGCTTCGAGATTCCGGGCGAGCCGGGCAAGTACTTCTATGTCTGGCTGGATGCGCCGATCGGCTACATGGCGAGCTTCAAGAACCTCTGTGACCGCCGCCCGGAGCTGGACTTCGACGCGTTCTGGAACGCAGACTCCAAAGCCGAGCTGTATCACTTCATCGGCAAGGACATCGTCAACTTCCACGCGCTCTTCTGGCCCGCCATGCTCGAAGGTGCAGGTTTCCGCAAGCCGTCTGCCGTCAACGTGCACGGCTACCTGACGGTCAACGGCGCGAAGATGTCCAAGTCTCGCGGCACCTTCATCAAGGCCCGCACCTACCTCGACCACCTGCAGCCCGAGTACCTGCGTTACTACTACGCAGCCAAGCTGGGCCGTGGGGTCGACGATCTCGACTTGAACCTCGAGGACTTCGTGCAGAAGGTCAACTCCGACCTGGTGGGCAAGGTGGTCAACATTGCCAGCCGCTGCGCAGGCTTCATCCACAAGGGCAATGAAGGCGTAATGGTTGCTGGCGACGCCGCACCGGAGCTGACCGAAGCCTTCCTGACCGCCGCACCCTCGATCGCCGAAGCCTACGAGGCCCGTGACTTTGGCCGTGCCATGCGCGAAATCATGGCCCTGGCCGACCGCGCCAACGCCTGGATCGCCGACAAGGCACCGTGGTCGCTGGCCAAGCAGGAAGGCAAGCAGGATGAAGTCCAGGCCATCTGCGCCCAGGGCATCAACCTGTTCCGCCAGCTGGTGATCTTCCTCAAGCCGGTACTTCCAGTGCTGGCCGCCGACGCCGAGGCCTTCCTCAACGTCGCACCGCTTGAGTGGAACGACCTGCAGTCGCGCCTGGAAAACCACAAGCTGAACCCGTTCAAGGCCCTGATGAGCCGCATCGAGCCAGCCAAAGTCGAAGCCATGGTCGCCGCCAGCAAGGAAGACCTGCTGGCCGCCGAAGGCAAGGCGCCGGCCGGCAACGGCGAGCTGGAGAAGGACCCGCTGTCGGCCGAGATCGAGTTCGACACCTTCGCCGCCGTCGACCTGCGGGTGGCGCTGATCGTCAAGGCCGAGGCCGTTGCCGGTGCTGACAAGCTGCTGCAACTCACCCTCGACATCGGCGACGAGCGTCGCAACGTGTTCTCCGGCATCAAGTCGGCCTACCCGGACCCATCGAAGCTCGAAGGCCGACTGACCATGATGGTGGCCAACCTCAAACCCCGGAAAATGCGCTTTGGTGTGTCCGAAGGCATGGTCATGGCTGCCGGCCCTGGCGGTGAAGAGATCTACCTGCTGAGCCCGGACAGCGGCGCCAAGCCAGGTCAGCGTATCAAGTAAGACCTTCTTGCCCAGGGGATCGTCCTGCGATCCCCTGGCTTGCCTCCTCTTTGGGCATTTCCAATGCCTGCTCCCTGCCGGATAATCGTTCCATCCCCGGCCCTCGGCACCTCCATGAGCGATTTCGTCCTGGTTCTGGTCAGCGCCGCGCTGGTCAATCACCTGATCCTGCACAGCGGCACGCCCGACCGTGCACGCCTGCACCTGCTCGGCCTGTGCAGCGCACTGTCGATGCTGTTGATGGTGCCCGCAGCCCTGTTGCTTCGCCAGCCGCAGCTGGCAGGGCTGCAACTGTTGCTGGCGTTGCCATTGCTGGCGCTGCTGGCGTGGGGCATCCCGACGGCACTGGCGCGCCTGCGCCCTCATTGGCCGTTAGAGAACCTGGCCCCGCTGCTGCTGGGTAATGTCGCGGTGCTAGGCTTGCTGTTGCACTTGGCCACAGCGCAATCCAGCCCAGCCGCTACTGGCGCCTGGGCCCTGGCCCTGGGAATGGGGTTCTGGCTGGCACTGGCATTGTTCGACGACCTGCGCCAACGTCTCGATCATCCTGATGTGCCCCGCGCTTTTCGCGGCCTGCCGATCGAGCTGATAAGCGCCGGAGTCATGGCCATGGCCTTTTCTGGCTTCAACGGACTGTTCACACAATGAACCTGATTCACCGCATCGACGCCCTGCTACCGCAGACCCAGTGTGGCAAATGCGATCACGCAGGCTGTCGACCTTACGCAGAAGGCCTGGCGGCGGGCGAAGCGATCAACAAATGCCCGCCTGGCGGCAGCGAAACCATCGCCGCCCTGGCCCAGCTGCTGCAGGTGCCAGTGATCGCCCCGGACCCCGAGCGCCGTGCGGCGCCAGCGCAGGTCGCCTTCATCCGCGAAGCCGAGTGCATCGGCTGCACCAAGTGCATCCAGGCCTGCCCGGTAGATGCCATCGTTGGTGCCAGCAAGCTGATGCATACCGTGATCGCCAGCGAGTGCACCGGCTGCGACCTGTGCCTGGCGCCCTGCCCGGTCGACTGCATCGAGCTGCTGCCACTGCCGGACAACCTGGTGCCGATCGTCGGTGGACTGGCGCAGACCGCCGAGCATCTGGTCGCTCGCAGCCATCGTCGCAATCAGGCGCGACTGCGCCACGAACAACGAACTGTACGCCTGCAGCGCGAAGAAACGCGCCGCCAGGCCGAGCGCCAAGCCCGAGTTCAGCGCATCACCGGCACGCAAGGGGCTGATCAGGAGAGCGCGCTGAAACGGGCCAAGATCGCTGCGGCCATGAGCCGTGCCCAGTTGAACGCCGCGCGTGGCGCCCTGGGCGCGACAGCGGACCAGGCACAGCATGCACAGGTCCAGCGACTGGAGGCGGCAGCGCAGAAGGCGCAGCAACAGCTCGATGCGCTACTGGTCGGACCGGGCCATGCAGGCGCCTGACAGCCGCCAGCGCAATGCCATGGGCCAGGTGCTGCTGGCCTGTGTCCCTGGCCTGCTATGCCTGCTCTGGTTGCAGGGTTGGGGCGTGCTGTTCAACCTGCTGTTGTGCAGCGCAACGGCACTGACCTGCGAGGCGGTATCGCTGTATCTGCGTGGCCAGCCAATACGCCCTTTCCTCAGCGACGGCAGCGCGCTGGTCAGCGCCGTGCTGCTGGCGATCGCCCTGCCCACCCTGGCGCCCTGGTGGCTGCCGATGACCGCGGTGCTGGTGGCGATCCCCCTGGGCAAGCACGCATTCGGCGGCGTCGGCCGCAATCCGTTCAACCCGGCCATGCTGGGATACGCCTTCGTGCTGCTGAGCTTCCCGCTGCAAATGACCCACTGGCCGACGGGCAACCTCCAACTGGCAGACAGCCTGGGCCTGGTATTCGGCGACGGCACGCAGATCGATGCCTGGGCCGGCCCCACGGTACTCGACGTGCTGCGCCACAACCGCAGCCTGACCCTCGACGAGCTGTTCGCCAGCAACCCCGGCTTCGGTAACCTCGGTGGGCGCACCAGCGAATGGCTGAACCTGGCATTCCTGCTGGGCGGCATCTTTCTCCTGCAGCGCCGCGTGTTCAGCTGGCATGCCCCAGCGGGGCTACTGGGTGCGCTACTGGTCGTCAGCCTGCTGTTCTGGAACGGCTCGGGGTCGGACTCTCACGGCTCACCGTTGCTTCACCTGTTCAGCGGATCGACCATGCTGGCGGCGTTCTTCATAGCCACCGAACCGGTGTCCGGCCCTCGCCTGCCGCTAGCCCGCCTGTTGTTCGGCATCGGCTGCGGGCTGCTGATCTACTTGATACGCACCTGGGGCAGTTACCCCGACGGCACGGCTTTCGCGGTACTGCTGATGAACCTGGGAGTACCGGCGCTCGATCGCCTTGCAGCCCGGCGCCAGGCCCTCACATCATGAACGCGAGGCTGCGCGACCTGCTCTACCTTGCCTTGGTCGCCGTCCTGGCCGTCGCCGCCACCCTGGTCTGGCGGCAGTGGACGTCTGCGCCCATTGCCGATGCCGCACGAGAGCTGCAAGAACAACAATGGCTGGCGGTGCTGCCCCCACAGCGGTACGACAACGATCCACTGCAAGCGCCTCTACCTATCACCAACACCGAACTGCAGCACAGTCGGCTACTGGGCGGCTACCGCGCAACCCTGGCCAGCACTACCAGTGCCATCGTGCTACGCAGCCAGACCCAGGGATATGCTGGCCCCATCATGCTGTCGATCGCCATCGATCCCCATGGCCGCCTGATCGCGACACGGGTGCTGGCACAGGAAGAAAGCCCGGGGCTCGGCGGGCAACTAGGCGACCGTGCGAGCCACTGGATTGAGCAATTCGACCGGCAAGGCGCAGAGGCCAACTGGGCGGTGAAACGCGATCAAGGCGACTTCGACCAGTTGGCCGGCGCCACCGTCACCTCACGCGCAGTGATGGCGGCCTTGCAGGATGCCCTGCGCTACTTCGATGCACATCGCAGCAGTCTGTTGGAGCACACCACCGATGAATAGGTTCTGGCTGCTGGGCAGTGCCCTGGCCCCTTTGCTCGGCGCCACCCAGACCCTGGCGAACGCGCTGGTAATCGGATTGTCGACCCTGTTGCTGGTAGTCGGCCACCAAGCGCTGACGCGACCTCTGCGCCGCATGATCGGTGCCCCGCGGATCATCGCCAGCCTGATCCTCGCCGCCGCCCTGGCGAGCTGCCTGCAATTGGGCCTGAACGCCTGGGCGCTCCCGCTGGCGCTGAGCCTGGGCCATTATCCTGCCCTGCTGAGCCTGCACTGCGTCGCTGTGGATGCCCTGGCATCGCACACTGGGCGCTGGCCGGCGCTCATCCGGCATCTGCTGGGCCTGATGGGCCTGTACCTGATATTGGGTGCCTGCCGCCAATGGCTGGGACAGAGTGCCGGCATCCACCTGGCGGTCCTGACACCCGGCGCATTGATACTGCTCGGCCTGCTCCTGGCCTTGTACAATCGCCTGCGTCCGGCCCCTGCCACCTCAAGCCGTCAAGGAACGCTTTGACCTCATGAATGCCGCCAAACGCCTGGAGATCTTCCGCAGGCTGCACGAAGACAATCCTGAACCAAAAACCGAATTGGCCTATACCACGCCCTTCGAACTGCTGATTGCCGTCATCCTTTCCGCGCAGGCGACGGATGTCGGCGTCAACAAGTCGACCGCGCGGCTCTACCCTATCGCCAATACGCCCGAGGCTATTTATGCCCTGGGGGTCGAGGGTTTGAGCGAATACATCAAGACCATCGGCCTTTACAACAGCAAGGCGAAGAACGTCATCGAGACCTGCCGCTTGCTGATAGAGCAACACGGCAGCGAAGTCCCGCAAACGCGCGAAGCACTAGAGGCATTGCCCGGCGTCGGTCGCAAGACTGCGAACGTGGTGCTCAATACCGCCTTTGGCCAACTGGCCATGGCGGTCGATACGCACATCTTCCGCGTCAGCAATCGCACCGGCATCGCGCCGGGCAAGACGGTACTGGACGTCGAGAAGAAGCTGATGAAATTCGTACCAAGGGATTACCTGCTCGACGCCCACCACTGGCTCATTCTCCACGGGCGCTACGTCTGCCAGGCACGCAAGCCACGCTGTGGCAGCTGCAGGATCGAAGACTTGTGCGAGTACAGGGACAAGACCTCTGACGATTGAGGCAATAGCGAAAAACCAACCAATTCGATTGAAAAAATCTTTTTTACCGACTCCGTGATTCTCGCTATAAGGACGGCCAATGGCCCTTTGGCTTGGAGTGACACATGAGCACCGATAAAGACGAGCTGATCGAAGATGATTTCGTTGCGCAGGACGAAGACGAACCCCAGGTAGAAACCGCGAAGACCAACCTCAGCAAACGCCGCACCATCGACAATCTGTTGGAAGAACGGCGCCTGCAAAGGCAGCTGGCTGATTTCGATTACGATCTGTAGCGCTGCGAAAAAGCCTCCCGCAAAGGAGGCTTTTCTGTTTCAGGCCAAGCCATGACGCTGGGCCAGCTCGATCAGATCGACCAAAGACCGGGCATTGAGCTTGAGTAGCAGTCGGGTCTTGTAGGTGCTGACAGTTTTGTTGCTGAGAAACATGCTGTCAGCGATTTCCTTGTTCGTGCGCCCCCTTGCCAACTGTTGCAATACCATCATTTCACGCCCTGAGAGGCGTTCGACCATCTCCGTCTCACTGCCGCCAGTGACACCGCTACGGGTCTTGTGCAACGCCTGGTTGGGAAAGTAGCTGTAACCCGACAGCACGGCCTTGATTGCACTGAGCAGCTCGGTCAATTCCTGCTGTTTGCACACATAACCTGCAGCCCCGGCCTGCATGCAACGCATGGAGAAATGCCCCGGTGCCTGCGATGTCAGTACCAATACCTTGCTGCCCGGACTTGCAGCGGTCATCCGTGCGATCACTTCCAGACCGTCGAGTTTGGGTATACCGATATCGAGCACGACGATATCCGGCAGACACTCTCGGGTCAGTTGCAGCGCATCCACCCCATTGTCCGTTTCCGCCACCACTTCATATCCATGCCGCTCCATCAACATACGTACGGCCAAGCGAATGACCGGATGATCATCCACGATAAGTACTTTATTCATGGGATATCCATTGATCCATTATTCTAGTTTTGACACGCCAAGATAACCGAGCCAATAGCGTAATGGCGCAGCCATTCCCTGATAGAGAGCACTCAAAGATGAAACTTACATCGTTAATAGAAACTTCCTACACCCATTGCGCCGCACTAATCGATGTCTATCCATTCGGCAACATGCTCGTGAAAACTAGCATGAACAGGAAAAGCGACAGGTGGGGATAACGCCTCAAAGCGGTGGGACATTTCGATCTTCTGATAAAGAAAGATTTATTGCCCTGCCAGCAAAGCGGTGTTCTTTCCTGATGAGGAAAGAACAGACGTTTTCACAGGGAGCCAGAAGCGATACAGATGCGCTGACACCAGGAGATCGAATGCCATGAATAATCCCGCAAAGATCACCCCCTTGGGAATTATCGCCATCTTCGCCAGCGTCATCGAAGCATCGGCGATCGCCTCGCTACCGTTTCTGAACCCAGAGAGCCAGGTGATGTACACCTGGTTTCTAATAGGGTTTCCGTTCTTTCTGACAGTACTGTTCTTCCTGACCCTCAACTTCAACTACGAATCGCTCTACACGCCGGAACACAGAGCTGTACATCGGTCAGCCGACGATTATGGCGAGGGTGAAGCAGCCTCGGCCACGCTGTTCGGGTCGGATGTGCGCCAGACCATCGAAACCGAGATCCTGCCCGAACTGATTAAACCCCCACAGCACGAACGGCGCTGGACGCTCTATAACCTGAGCGCACACTCCTGCATCCAACTGTCGGTGCGTGCCATCAAGAAAGGAGAAAAGATTGCGCTGTAGGTACAGAAGGGCAAAAAAAACCCGGCCAACAAGGGCCGGGTTTTTCACAACCTGCCAAAACTCAGAGCAACGAACGGCCCTTGTTGGCGGCAATGCGCATGCGCAGTGCGTTGAGCTTGATGAAGCCGGCAGCATCGGCCTGGTTGTAGGCGCCCCCATCTTCCTCGAAGGTCGCGATGTTGGCGTCGAACAGCGAGTCATCCGACTTGCGACCCACCACGGTGACATTGCCCTTGTACAGCTTCAGGCGCACGACACCGTTCACATTGGTCTGCGAAGCATCGATCATCTGCTGCAGCATCAGACGCTCGGGGCTCCACCAGTAGCCGGTGTAGATCAGGCTGGCGTACTTGGGCATCAGCTCATCTTTGAGGTGAGCGACTTCGCGGTCCAGGGTGATCGACTCGATGGCACGGTGAGCACGCAGCATGATGGTGCCGCCAGGCGTCTCGTAGCAGCCGCGCGACTTCATGCCGACGTAGCGGTTCTCGACGATGTCCAGACGACCGATGCCGTTGGCGCCGCCGATGCGGTTGAGGTCTGCGAGCACGGTGGCCGGGGTCTTCTCGACGCCGTCGATGGCGACGATGTCGCCATTGCGGTAGGTCAGCTCGATGTAGGTGGCCTGGTCAGGGGCGTTCTCCGGAGAGACGCTCCAACGCCACATGTCTTCCTCGTGCTCGGTCCAGGTATCTTCCAGGACACCGCCTTCGTAGGAGATGTGCAGCAGGTTGGCGTCCATCGAGTACGGCGACTTCTTCTTGCCGTGACGCTCGATCGGAATGCCGTGCTTCTCGGCATAGTCCATGAGTTTTTCGCGGGACAGCAGGTCCCACTCACGCCATGGTGCGATGACCTTGACACCTGGCTTGAGCGCGTAGGCCCCCAGCTCGAAACGCACTTGGTCGTTACCCTTGCCGGTGGCGCCGTGGGAAATGGCGTCAGCGCCGGTTTCGTTGGCGATTTCGATCAGGCGCTTGGCGATCAGCGGACGGGCGATGGAGGTACCCAGCAGGTACTCGCCTTCATACACGGTGTTGGCGCGGAACATCGGGAAGACGAAATCTCGCACGAACTCTTCGCGCAGGTCGTCGATGTAGATTTCCTTGACGCCCATTGCCTGTGCCTTGGCACGGGCCGGCTCGACCTCTTCACCCTGGCCAAGATCTGCGGTGAAGGTCACCACTTCACAGTTGTAGGTGTCTTGCAGCCACTTGAGAATCACCGAAGTATCAAGGCCGCCGGAATACGCCAGTACGACCTTTTTTACGTCCGCCATGCCATCACTCCACGGGGTTGTACGGAAAGCCGTCGATTCTACCGATCTCGCGGGGGAATTTACAGTGGCGCGACAGCTTGTGATGACAAAGCGACAGGAAATGTCGTGAGCGCGACCCGTGGTCGCAGTCAGACTTTCTTCGCACCCGCCGGCAATGCCGCAGGCACGCTGGCCGGCGTAGCGGCCGCCGGCTGCGCCGGGGCGACAGGTGTTGCATCGCGAGGCTTTTCAGTAGGTTTCTCGATCGGCGTGACACGGTCGAGCTGGATGTTGACCCGGCGATTGCGGGCGCGGTTGGCGGCTGTATTGTTCTTGGCCAGCGGGTAGCGCTCGCCATGGAAACGTACGGTGATCTGCTCTTCCGGCACACCGTGGGCCTTGAGGTATTCAGCCACCGCCAGCGCGCGACGGCGCGAAGCGTCGCGATTGGTCAGGCGGTTACCGCTGTTGTCGGAGTGCCCATCAAGCTCGATGTGATTGACCGATGGGTCGGCCTTCAGATAATCGAGTATCACGTCCAGGCGCGCGCGCGCTGCACTGTCCAGATCGAAGCCGGTGCCGGGGAACGGCACCTGCGTCTGGCGAATCTGGTCATAGTTCATCGGCAGGAGTTTGGCGGCACACAATTGGTAGTCGCTATAGGCCTTGGCGAAACTCACCGGAAGCACATGCACCTCCATCGGCCGGCCGCCCTCGCCGGCGTAGTTGCGCACCACGGTGCTGCGACCGTCCAGCAGACCATTGATCAAGCGGCTGGCCTGGCCCTGCGAAGTGCTGAACAGCACGCCATTGCGGCCCATGCGCACCGCCCCCAAGTTGATGTCGCCACGCCCGGGCTGCCAAGGGGCAGCGGCGGCCAGCAGCGTTGCCGAACCTGCGCCCAGTGCATTGCTGTCCGACCGCAGCTGGAAGACCGGCTGCTCACCTGCACGACGCACGAACTCACCGCTGCCGAAACCGTCGATCGGCTGGATCAGCCGGCACTCGAACTGGTCGCCCTCGACCTTCCAGGCAATGTTCTCCATGCGAGTCTGGAAGGTAAGTGCTCCGGCCGGCAGGCTGGCACACAGGCTGAACAGGAGTAGGTAACGCTGGCGCACGGGCGGCTCCACAGATTCTGACGGCTTACCTGCAGGCTATCGGACGCTCGTCGGAAAACTTGATAGCCGTGCTGCCCACTGGGTTTTCCGGTAGCATTGACGCCTGAGTTCGAACCGCCTGGAAACCCCAATGTCCGATCGCCTGACCCTCCTGCGTCCCGACGACTGGCACATCCATCTGCGCGATGGTGCTGTGCTGCAACATACCGTCGGCGACGTGGCGCGCACCTTTGCCCGCGCCATCATCATGCCCAACCTGGTTCCGCCGGTACGCAACGCCACCGAAGCCGACGCCTACCGCCAGCGCATCCTCGCCGCCCGTCCGACGGGCAGCCGCTTCGAGCCGCTGATGGTGCTGTACCTGACCGACCGTACCAGCCCCGAGGACATTCGTGCAGCCAAGGCCAGCGGCATCGTCTACGCCGCCAAGCTCTACCCGGCCGGTGCCACGACCAACTCCGACTCGGGCGTGACCAGCATCGACAATATTTTCCCGGCGATCGAAGCAATGGCCGAGGTCGGCCTGCCGCTGCTGGTCCACGGTGAAGTGACGCGCTCGGAGATCGACGTGTTCGATCGCGAAAAGCGCTTCATCGACGAGCACATGCGTCGCCTGGTCGAACGTTTCCCGACGCTCAAGGTAGTGTTCGAGCACATCACCACCAGCGATGCCGCGCAGTTCGTCACCGAGGCGCCCGCCAGCGTCGGCGCCACCATCACTGCCCAGCATTTGCTGTACAACCGCAACCACATGCTGGTCGGCGGTATCCGCCCACACTTCTATTGCCTGCCGATCCTCAAGCGCAACACCCACCAGGTGGCATTGCTTGACGCGGCCACCAGCGGCAACCCAAAATTTTTCCTCGGCACCGATTCGGCGCCACACGCCAAGCACGCCAAAGAAGCTGCCTGCGGCTGCGCCGGCTGCTACACCGCCTACGCGGCCATCGAGCTGTACGCCGAAGCCTTCGAGCAGCGTAATGCCCTGGACAAACTGGAAGGTTTCGCCAGCCTGCACGGCCCGGCGTTCTATGGCCTGCCGGCAAACACCGACACCATCACCCTGGTACGCGAGGACTGGACCGCCCCGGCGAGCCTGCCGTTCGGCGACACCACCGTGGTTCCGCTGCGCGCTGGCGAAACGCTGCGCTGGCGCCTGCTGGAGGACAACGCGTGAGCGAAGACCTTTACGATGACGACCAGGACGGTCAGGTAAGCAGCAGCTCGCGCCACCCGATGGCCGAGCGTTTCCGCGGCTACCTGCCCGTGGTAGTGGACGTCGAGACCGGCGGTTTCAACAGTGCCACCGACGCGCTGCTGGAAATCGCCGCCGTCACCATCGGTATGGACGAGAAGGGCTTCCTGTTCCCGGAACACACCTACTTCTACCGTGTCGAGCCTTTCGAAGGCGCGAATATCGAAGCGGCGGCGCTGGAGTTCACCGGCATCAAGCTGGACCACCCTCTACGCATGGCCGTGAGCGAAGAAAGCGCGCTCACCGATATCTTCCGCGGCGTGCGCAAAGCGTTGAAGGCCAATGGTTGCAAGCGGGCGATCCTGGTTGGCCACAACAGCAGCTTCGACCTGGGCTTCCTCAACGCAGCGGTGGCGCGCAACGATCTCAAGCGCAACCCCTTCCACCCGTTCTCCAGCTTCGACACCGCGACGCTGGCCGGCCTAGCCTATGGTCAGACCGTACTGGCTCGGGCCTGCCAGAGTGCCGACATCGACTTCGATGGGCGCGAGGCGCATTCGGCACGTTACGACACCGAGAAGACCGCCGAGCTGTTCTGCGGGATCGTCAACCGCTGGAAAGAGATGGGCGGCTGGCGCGACTTCAACGACTGAGTCGAAATCCGGGAGCGCTCAGCGCTCCTTGGATACCAGACACAAAAAAACCGGCCACATGGGCCGGTTTTTTACGCGTGGCGATTACAGCTTGCCAGCGTTCTCGCTCAGGTACGCCGCAACACCTTCTGGCGAAGCGTTCATGCCCTTGTCGCCTTTCTTCCAGTTGGCCGGGCAGACTTCGCCGTGCTCTTCGTGGAATTGCAGGGCGTCGACCAGACGCAGCAGCTCGTCCATGTTGCGGCCCAGTGGCAGGTCGTTGACGATCTGCGAACGGACAACACCGTTCTTGTCGATCAGGAAGGCGCCACGGAAAGCTACGCCGCCTTCGGACTCGACGTCGTAGGCCTTGCAGATTTCGTGGGTGATGTCGGCAGCCAGGGTGTACTTGACCTGACCGATACCGCCGTTGCTGACCGGGGTGTTACGCCAGGCGTTGTGGGTGAAGTGCGAGTCGATCGAAACGCCGATCACTTCCACGCCACGGGCTGCGAAGTCAGGAATGCGGTTGTCCAGGGCGATCAGCTCGGACGGGCAGACGAAGGTGAAGTCCAGCGGGTAGAAGAACACCAGGCCGTACTTGCCCTTGATGGCCGAAGCCAGGTTGAAGCTATCGACGATCTCGCCGTTGCCCAGCACGGCTGGAACGGTGAAGTCCGGGGCTTGTTTACCAACGAGCACGCTCATTCGTTATCTCCTGATGATGGTGAAAAACCGTTGCCCGGGCGAGGCTGGCACGCCCGGCATCCAACAAAGGCCGACCATCATACACGGCTTATCGTGACAGACCGAATCGAACCATCGGTCGCGGGAAGATGAAGCTTTCTTCAAGTGCTTTGACAAGCATTCTCATTACCATTAAGCTCCACTCCATCGACTCAACCAGCGATGGCCTGACCTTATGTATGTATGTCTCTGCGTCGGCGTGACCGATGGACAGATCCGTGATGCGATCTACGAAGGATGCTGCAGCTACAAGGAAGTCCGTGCCGCCACCAACGTCGCCAGCCAGTGCGGCAAGTGTGCGTGTCTCGCCAAGCAGGTGGTCCGCGAAACATTGACCGATCTCCAGCTCAGCCAACAGGCCGCCCTGCCTTACCCGGTAGAATTCAACGCCGCCTGAAACACCCGATTTCGAAGAACCGGACCTCGCGTCCGGTTTTTTTATGCCTGTAATTCAATAAGTTAGCCTTCGAACGCGGTTCACAAACATTCTTATTCCTATTAATTTTCACTTATTATTCAAGAACTTAGGTTTGACACGCGAAGTTGTCGGGCTCAAACTTCCTGCATTGGCACACTTCTACAGGGCAGGAACCCGATCATGAAAGGCGACGTAAGCGTCATCCAGCATCTCAACAAGATCCTCGGAAACGAGCTGGTCGCGATCAACCAGTACTTCCTGCACGCACGCATGTACGAAGATTGGGGCCTGAACAAGCTCGGCAAGCACGAGTACAAGGAATCCATCGACGAGATGAAACACGCTGACAAGCTGATCAAGCGTATTCTCTTCCTCGAAGGGATCCCCAACGTCCAGGACCTGGGCAAGCTGCTGATCGGCGAGCACACCAAGGAAATGCTCGAGTGCGACCTGAAGATCGAGCAGAAAGGCCTGGTTGACCTGAAAGCCGCCATCGCGCACTGCGAAACGGTCGGCGACTTCGGCTCGCGCGAATTGCTCGAAGACATCCTGGAGTCCGAGGAAGAGCACATCGACTGGCTGGAAACCCAGTTGGGCCTGATCGACAAGATCGGCATCGAGAACTACCTGCAGTCGCAGATGGGCGAAGAATAAGCCTCCCTGGATAGCACCCATGAAAAAGCCCCGCCTAGGCGGGGCTTTTTCATGCCGGCGAAAAACCTGGATCAGGCCTCGGATGCCTTGGCCTTGGCGGCTGCGTCCTTGATCAGGGTCTGCAGCTCACCCTTCTCGAACATCTCCAGCACGATGTCGCTGCCACCAACCAGCTCACCACCCACCCACAGCTGAGGGAAGGTTGGCCAGTTGGCATACTTGGGCAGGTTGGCGCGAATTTCCGGGTTCTGCAGGATGTCGACGTAGGCGAATTTCTCGCCACAACCCATCACAGCCTGCGAAGCACGGGCCGAGAAGCCGCACTGCGGGGCATTCGGCGAGCCTTTCATGTAAAGCAGAATGGTGTTGTTGGCAATCTGCTCTTTGATTGTTTCGATGATATCCATGGAGCACCTCGGCTGAACTTTCCGACACGGTCGTCGGCACGGTGAGGCATTGTATCGGAAAGCCGAGTGTCGTGCTTGGTAATGGACCTGGGGCGTTGAGCAGGTCCATTTCGCAATCAAGCCGCCTCCACCTGCACCGGCACACCATTGAGCGCGGCATTGCCCGACAACGCATCACGCAGCAATTCATCGGTCAGGTCATTGGCGCTCACTCCCGGTTGGGCGTGGGCGATCTGCAAACGTACCCCCTGGCGACCGTGCCCGTAGCCATGTGGCAGGCTGACCACTCCCGGCATTACCTCCTCACTGGCAAGCACCTGCACCTCCAGACTACCGGTACGCGAGCGAACCCTCACCCACTGCCCGTCCTCCAGCTGGCGCTGCTGCAAGTCCTGCGGATGCATCAGCAACTGGTGGCGGGGCTTGCCTTTGACCAGGCGATGGTAGTTGTGCATCCAGGAATTGTTGCTGCGCACATGCCGGCGCCCGATCAGCAGCAACTGGTCGGACTCCATCGGCACCTGCCGGGCCAGGCGCTGCAGATCGTCGAGCAGCACCTGCGGTGCGGCCTCCACCGCCTGGGCCGGAGTGCGCAAGCGGGTTGCGAGGTTTGGCTGCAACGGCCCCAGATCAAGACCATGGGGATGCTGTTCCAACACCTGCAGTGACAGCCCCCAGGACGACGCCTCACCACGTGGCCCCTTGCGCAGCGCCAGATCGATCATCTGCGCTGGAGGCAGGGTCGGCTTGAGCTCGAGCGCCGCACGCTCGGCGAACGCCCGGGCCAGCCCGACAAAGATCTCCCAATCATGCAGCGCCCCCTCAGGCTTGGCCAGGATAGCCCGATTGAAGCGGGTGACGTTACGCACTGCCAGCAGGTTGAAGGTGCTGTCGTAGTGATCGTTTTCCAGTGCCGACGTGGAGGGCAGGATCAGGTCCGCGTGGCGAGTGGTTTCATTGATGTACAGGTCGATGCTGAGCATGAACTCAAGGCCCGCAAGAGCCCCATCGAGCTGGCGACCATTGGGAGTGGACAACACCGGGTTGCCGGCGACGGTCACCAGCGCCCTCACCTGCCCTTCGCCGGGTGTCAGCACTTCCTCGGCCAACGCTGCAACCGGCAGCTCCCCGCCGTACTCCGGGAGGCCCGAAACCCGACTCTGCCACTGGTTGAAATGACCGCCCGAGGTGCTGGCGACCAGGTCAACCGCAGGCTCGGTGCACAGTGCACCACCTTGGCGGTCGAGGTTGCCGGTGACCAGGTTGATCAGTTGCACCAACCAATGGCAAAGCGTGCCGAAGGTCTGGGTGGAGACGCCCATGCGCCCGTAGCACACGGCACTGCCGGCCGCGGCGAAATCTCGCGCCAACTGGCGAATCTGCCCAGCTTCGATGCCGCAAAGCGGACTCATGGCCTGCGCCGTGAAGGGCGCGATCGCCTCGCGCACCTGCTCAAGCCCATTGACCGGCAGGTGCGAGCCACGCGCCAGGTTTTCGCTGAACAAGGTATTGAGCAGACCACACAGCAGCGCGGCATCACCGCCAGGACGGATGAACAGGTGCTGGTCGGCCATCGCCGCCGTTTCACTGCGTCGGGGGTCGATCACCACGAGTCGCCCGCCGCGCGCGCGCAGCGCCTTCAAGCGCTTTTCCACGTCCGGCACGGTCATGATGCTGCCGTTGGACGCCAATGGATTGCCGCCAAGGATGAGCATGAAATCGGTGTGGTCGATATCCGGGATCGGCAGCAGCAGGCCATGACCATACATCAGGTGGCTGGTCAGGTGCTGGGGCAACTGGTCGACGGAGGTGGCGGAAAACCGGTTGCGCGTCTTGAGCAGCCCCAAAAAGTAGTTGCTGTGAGTCATCAGGCCGTAATTGTGCACGCTGGGATTGCCCTGGTAGACCGCCACGGCATTGCGCCCGTGCGCCTGCTGGATGCTCCACAAGCGTTCCGCAGCCAGCGCGAAGGCCTCTTCCCAGGTGATCGGCTCCCAGCGCTCCCCCACGCGCCGATGAGGCTGGCGCAAGCGGTCAGGGTCTTCCTGGATGTCCTGCAGCGCCACCGCCTTCGGACAGATGTGCCCACGGCTGAACGGGTCCTGCGGATCGCCCTTGATCGCGCTGATCGAGGCCCGCCCGTCAGGCGCATGGCTGACTTCGATATTGAGCCCGCAGATTGCCTCGCACAGGTGACAAGCACGGTGATGCAGGGTCTTGGTCATGGCCGCCTCTGCCTTGTTGTTCTGGAAGCGCTGACTATGCCCCCGACCGCCCACCGATGCCACGCCGCTTAGTCACGTGAATCGGGCGTCATCAGGCACACGATTCGCGACACGGCGTTTGCCAAAGCCCCGCCAAGCCGTGTACAAACCCCTGTAGAAAATAAAAAACAGACCTTCCACAAGGGTTTACGACACCCTTTGAAACAGCCCCGCTGTTTCCCCTCTTGGTTTCAGGCGACATTTAATTATAGTATTGCGCCTTTCCCTATTCCGTCCGCCCCGTGCGGCTTACGCCGCAGGTCACTCCCGTTGTCAAAAAAAACCATACGGTCGACCTGCAAACCGTTGCAGATAAGGTAGTCAATCATGAGCACCAGGCACTTTCTCTCCCTGCTGGATTTCACCGCTGACGAATTGCTCGGCGTGATCCGTCGAGGCATCGAGCTGAAGGACCTGCGCAAGCGAGGCGTGCTCTTCGAACCCCTGAAGAACCGCGTGCTGGGGATGATCTTCGAGAAGTCCTCGACCCGCACCCGCGTATCGTTCGAAGCGGGCATGATCCAGCTCGGCGGCCAGGCGATCTTCCTGTCCCCGCGCGACACCCAGCTGGGTCGCGGCGAGCCGATCAGCGACAGCGCCATCGTGCTCTCGAGCATGGTCGACGCGGTAATGATCCGCACCCATGCCCACAGCACGCTGACCGAATTCGCTGCGCACTCGAAGGTGCCGTTGATCAACGGTCTGTCCGACGAATCGCACCCCTGCCAACTGCTGGCGGACATGCAGACCTTCGTCGAACACCGCGGCTCGATCCAGGGCAAGACCGTGGCCTGGATCGGTGATGGCTTCAATATGTGCAACTCCTACATCGAGGCTGCCCGCCAGTTCGATTTCCAGCTGCACATCGCTTGCCCGGAGGGCTACGAGCCCGATCCACGCTTCCTCGAGCTCGGTGGCGAGCACGTACGGATCATCCGTGATCCGAAGGAAGCGGTACGCGGCGCGCACCTGGTGACCACGGATGTCTGGACTTCCATGGGCCAGGAAGAGGAAACTGCACGGCGCCTGGCGCATTTCGCGCCTTACCAGGTCACCCGCGAGCTGCTCGACCTGGCGGCACCCGACGCCCTGTTCATGCACTGCCTGCCCGCTCACCGCGGTGAGGAGATCAGCCAGGACCTGCTAGACGACCCACGTTCGGTCGCCTGGGACCAGGCCGAGAACCGCCTGCATGCACAGAAGGCTCTTCTTGAATTCCTTGTAGAACCGGCTTACCACCACGCATGAGTCAACCCCTGCTGCTCAACCTGCGCAACCTCGCCTGCGGCTATGGCGAGCAGCGCATCGTCCAGAACCTCAATCTGCACCTGAACGCAGGCGACATCGGTTGCCTGCTGGGTTCATCGGGTTGCGGCAAAACCACCACCCTGCGCGCCATCGCCGGCTTCGAGCCGGTGCATGACGGCGAGATCCAGCTGGCCGGAGACGTCATCTCCCGTGCAGGCTTCACCCTCGCCCCGGAAAAACGCCGGATCGGCATGGTGTTCCAGGACTACGCGCTGTTCCCGCACCTGACCGTGGCACAGAACATCGCTTTCGGGATTGGCAAGCATCCACGCCAAGGCGAAGTGGTCAATGAAATGCTCGAGCTGGTCAAGCTCGGCGGCCTGGGCGCACGCTACCCCCATGAACTTTCCGGCGGCCAGCAGCAGCGTGTCGCCCTGGCCCGCGCGCTGGCGCCAGAGCCGCAGTTGCTGCTGCTCGACGAGCCGTTCTCCAACCTCGACGTGGAGCTGCGCCGACGCCTGAGCCACGAGGTCCGCGACATTCTCAAGAGCCGTGGCACCAGCGCAATCCTGGTCACCCACGACCAGGAAGAAGCCTTCGCCGTCAGCGATCATGTCGGCGTATTCAAGGAAGGTCGCCTGGAACAATGGGATACGCCCTACAACCTCTATCACGAGCCCCAGACGCCGTTCGTGGCCAGTTTCATCGGCCAGGGCTACTTCATCCGCGGCCAGATGAGCAGTCCGGAAGCAGTGAACACCGAGCTCGGGGAACTGCGCGGCAATCGCGCCTACTTGATGCCAGTAGGCAGTTCAGTGGACGTCCTCCTGCGCCCGGACGACATCGTGCACGCACCGGACAGCACGCTGCGCGCGCGCATCAATGGCAAGAGTTTCCTGGGCGCCTCGACGCTCTATCGTCTGGAACTGCCCACCGGTAGCCAACTGGAGGCGATTTTCCCCAGTCATGTCGATCACCAGATCGGCCAGGACGTAGGCATCGCCGTCGCGGCTGACCATCTGGTGCTGTTCGCCGTACCGGGCAGTGTCGCGGCGCAATTGCAGGCCCAGGAGAACGGCGTACGCCGCTACAGTTCGGCGACCTGAAGGCGCTCTGCTGCGCGCCCTCAGCCTCTGCCGATCCCGGCAAACCTGCCCTGGGTATGCTCGGCCAGCACTGCTGCTGCCAGCTCCACTTCCAGCCCGCGCCGTCCGGCGCTGACATGAATGCTGTCGAACTGCTGCGCCGACTCATCGATGAAGGTGCGCAGGCGTTTCTTCTGCCCCAGAGGGCTGATACCACCGACCAGATATCCCGTGGCCCGCTGGGCTGCGGCAGGGTCGGCCATGTCGCACTTCTTGACCCCGGCAGCCTGGGCGAGCGCCTTGAGGTCCAGCGTGCCGATCACCGGCACCACCGCCACCAGCAACTCACCTTTCTCGCTGCTGGCCAGCAGTGTCTTGAATACCCGCTGCGGATCGAGCCCGAGCTTCTCGGCGGCTTCCAGGCCATAGGAGGCGGATTTGGGATCGTGTTCGTAGCTGAGCACGCGATGTTCGGCGCGCGCCTTCTTCAGCAGGTCGAGTGCGGGGGTCATGTACAGCTCCAGTCGATGACGGCGTGCCGGCTACTTTAGGGGAAATCCCGGAGGCCAGCCAGCGCACGTCGGGGCGTGCACCGGACCTGTGCAGGCAGGATCCTGTTCGCGGGTCAGAATGTGGCCGATGGTTCACTTTCGACCTTTGACATCAGCGTTTCTTGTCTATATTTTTTCGTTTCTGAAGAAAACACGCACATAAACAGTGCACATTCGTACACTCGCCGGTCGTTCATGGGGATGGACAACCGGCGTCGACAGCCGGGCGTCCTGCGCCTCAGAACAACAAGAACCGAAGGTCCTACATGACGACAGCTCTACGACAACCAACACTTTCCGGCCAGTGCATGGCCGAGTTCCTGGGTACTGCGTTGCTCATCTTCTTCGGTACCGGTTGCGTGGCCGCGCTCAAGGTCGCGGGTGCCAGCTTCGGACTCTGGGAAATCAGCATCATCTGGGGCGTCGGCGTCAGCATGGCGATCTACCTCAGCGCCGGCGTTTCCGGCGCGCACCTGAACCCGGCAGTCAGCATCGCACTCACCCTGTTCGCCGGTTTCGACAGGCGCAAACTGCCTTTCTATATGCTCGCCCAGATCTGTGGCGCCTTCTGCGGTGCGGCACTGGTCTACACCCTGTACAGCACGCTTTTCTTCGATTTCGAACAGGCGCACGGCATGGTCAGGGGCAGCCAGGCCAGCCTCGAGCTGGCGTCGGTGTTCTCCACCTATGCGCATCCATCGCTATCCATCGGCCAGGCATTTCTGGTCGAAGTGGTGATCACAGCAATCCTCATGGCCGTGATCATGGCCCTCACCGATGACAATAACGGCCTGCCGCGTGGCGCCACCGCACCGCTGCTGATCGGCCTGCTGATTGCGGTGATCGGTAGCGCCATGGGGCCGCTCACCGGCTTTGCGATGAACCCGGCCCGGGATTTCGGGCCCAAACTCATGACATTCCTGGCGGGTTGGGGCGAAATTGCCTTCACTGGTGGACGGGACATTCCCTACTTCCTGGTTCCGGTGTTCGCACCGATCCTTGGCGCGTGCCTGGGGGCCGCGGGCTATCGCGTCCTGATCGCCCGCAACCTGCCGACGGCCGACGCCGCAAACCCAAAGACAGATGCTGCTACCCAGGGCGATACTCAAACTTCCTGAGACTGGCGCTGCGGGATCTCGCCCGCGCGCGCTGACTCACTCCCTTTTCGTGCAAGGCAACGACCATGACAGACACCCAGGATAAGAACTACATCATCGCCCTGGACCAGGGCACCACCAGTTCGCGGGCGATCATCTTCGACCGCGACGCCAATGTGGTCGGCACCTCCCAGCGCGAGTTCGCCCAACACTATCCGCAGGCCGGCTGGGTCGAACACGATCCGATGGAGATCTTCGCCACGCAGAGCGCGACCATGGTCGAGGCCCTGGCGCAGGCAGGTCTGAGCCACGCCCAGGTCGCGGCGATCGGTATCACCAACCAGCGTGAAACCACTGTGGTGTGGGACAAGGAAACCGGTCGCCCGGTATACAACGCCATCGTCTGGCAGTGCCGTCGCAGCACCGAGATCTGCGCCCAGCTCAAGCGTGACGGCCACGAACAGTACATCCGCGAAACCACCGGCCTGGTCACCGACCCGTACTTCTCCGGCACCAAGCTCAAGTGGATCCTCGACAACGTCGAAGGTGCCCGCGAGCGCGCCGAACGTGGCGAACTGTTGTTCGGCACCGTCGACAGCTGGCTGATCTGGAAATTCTCTGGCGGCAAGGTGCACGTCACTGACTACACCAACGCCTCACGCACGCTGATGTTCAACATTCACACCCTGCAATGGGATGACAAGCTGCTGGACATTCTCGGCATCCCGCGGCAGATGCTGCCCCAGGTGCGCCCGTCCTCGGAGGTCTACGGCCACACCAAGAGCGGTATCGCCATCGCCGGTATCGCCGGCGACCAGCAGTCGGCGCTGTTCGGCCAGATGTGCGTGGAGCCGGGCCAGGCCAAGAATACCTATGGCACCGGCTGCTTCCTGCTGATGAACACCGGCGACAAGGCCGTCACCTCGTCTCACGGCCTGCTCACCACCATCGCCTGCGGCCCTCGCGGCGAAGTGGCCTACGCCCTCGAAGGCGCAGTGTTCAACGGTGGTTCAACGGTCCAGTGGCTGCGCGACGAGCTGAAGATCGTCAACGACGCGCTCGACACCGAGTACTTCGCCAGCAAGGTGAAGGACAGCAATGGCGTCTACCTGGTACCGGCCTTCACCGGCCTCGGCGCACCCTACTGGGATCCGTACGCACGCGGCGCCCTGTTCGGCCTGACCCGTGGCGTCAAGGTCGACCACATCATCCGTGCCGCCCTGGAATCGATCGCCTACCAGACCCGCGATGTGCTCGACGCCATGCAGCACGACTGCGGCCAGCGACTCTCGGAGCTGCGGGTTGATGGCGGTGCGGTGGCCAACAACTTCCTCATGCAGTTCCAGGCCGACATTCTCGGCACCTGCGTGGAGCGTCCGAAAATGCGCGAAACCACCGCCCTCGGCGCCGCCTACCTGGCAGGCCTGGCCTGTGGTTTCTGGAGCAGCCTCGACGAGTTGCGTGACAAGGCGATCATCGAACGCGAGTTCAGCCCGCAACTGGATGACACGCAGAAAGAAAAGCTGTACGCGGGCTGGAAGAAAGCCATCGAGCGCACCCGCGATTGGGAAGATCACGAAGGCTGACATCATCAGCCCACCCAATCCCGTTCAGCAACGGCCTTGCGCGCCCGATCACGGCGCAAGGCCGCTTCCACAGAAGCACCGGTCTCAGGCTAGCGACGACAGTCTACTGGTCGTCATCCCCTTCCTACGGCATCATTGCAGCATTTGTCCGGCAGCCCCAAAGGACCGCCCATGAATCTGCCCCCTCGCCAACAACAAATCCTCGAACTGGTGCGCGAACGCGGCTACGTCAGTATCGAGGAAATGGCGCAGTTGTTCGTCGTCACGCCCCAGACCATCCGTCGTGACATCAACCAGCTCGCCGAGGTCAACCTGTTGCGCCGCTATCATGGTGGTGCCGCCTATGACTCGAGCGTCGAGAACACCGCCTACGCCATGCGCGCCGACCAGATGCGCGACGAGAAACAGCGCATCGCCGAGGCCGTCGCACGGCAGATCCCCGATCACGCCTCGCTGTTCATCAATATCGGTACCACCACCGAATCCATCGCCCGGGCCCTGCTCAACCACAGCCACCTGAAGGTCATCACCAACAACCTGCACGTGGCGTCGATCCTCAGTGCCAAGGATGACTTCGAAGTCCTGGTGGCAGGCGGTACGGTTCGCCGTGACGGCGGTGTCGTGGGGCAGGCCAGCGTCGACTTCATCAGCCAGTTCAAGGTCGATTTCGCCCTGGTCGGCATCAGTGGCATCGATGAAGACGGCAGCCTGTTGGACTTCGACTACCAGGAAGTACGGGTATCCCAGGCCATCATCGCCAATGCCCGACAGGTCATCCTCGCCGCAGACTCCAGCAAGTTCGGGCGCAACGCCATGGTGCGCCTGGGCTCGATCAACCTGATCGACTGTCTGGTGACCGACCAGCATCCCACCCCCACGCTCACGCAGCTGCTGAACCAGTACAAGATCCGCCTGGAAGTGGTCTGAGCGCGCAACGCTGATCATCACCGGTGGCGAGCCGCCGGTGAGACAGCGCCATAAAATGTTCAATAATGTTCACTTTATTGCCATCTGATCAGTATTTTCTATGATCAGCGACTGGCGATGGCCTTTTTGTTGCGCTACTATTTTCGGAAACGAACATAGATGTTCACATTCGCTGTGAACCGCCCTCAGGAGGCCTTGCCCGTGTCCCAGCCCATCCAGCCCCAGCCGCCCCTCGCCGACTGCTATGACCTCGCCGTGATCGGCGGTGGCATCAATGGCGTCGGTATCGCCGCCGATGCTGCCGGGCGTGGCCTGAAGGTCTTCCTGTGCGAGAAGGACGACCTTGCCCAGCACACCTCCTCGGCGAGCAGCAAACTGATCCATGGTGGCCTGCGCTACCTGGAACACTACGAATTCCGCCTGGTACGTGAAGCCCTGGCCGAGCGCGAAGTGCTGCTGGCCAAGGCGCCGCACATCGTCAAGCCCATGCGCTTCGTGTTGCCACATCGTCCCCACCTGCGTCCGGCCTGGATGATTCGCGCTGGCCTGTTCCTCTACGATCATCTGGGCAAGCGCAAGCGCCTGGGCGGCTCGCGCAGCCTGCGTTTCGGTGCGGGCTATCCGCTCAAGCCGACGATCACACGCGGCTTCGAATACGCCGATTGCGCAGTCGATGACGCTCGCCTGGTGGTGCTCAACGCCATGGCCGCACGTGAAAAAGGCGCCCACCTGCACACCCGTACCCGCTGCCTGCGCGCCGAGCGCGTCGATGGCCTGTGGCAGGTCGAACTGCAGCATGCCGACGGCAGCCTGCAGACCATTCGCGCCCGCGCCCTGGTCAATGCCGCCGGTCCTTGGGTGGCAAGCTTCATCAAGGACGACCTCAAGCTCGATGCGCCCTACGGCATTCGCCTGATCCAAGGCAGCCATCTCATCGTGCCGCGGCTGTACGAAGGCGAACACGCCTACATCCTGCAGAACGAAGACCAGCGCATCGTCTTCTGCATCCCTTATCTGGACCGCTTCACCCTGATCGGCACCACCGACCGTGAATACAGCGGCGACCCGGCCAAGGTGGCGATCACCGACGCGGAAACCGACTACCTGCTCAAGGTGGTCAACGAACATTTCAATCATCAATTGTCACGCGCCGACATCCAGCACACCTACTCCGGCGTACGCCCGCTGTGCAACGACGAGTCGGACAACCCTTCTGCCGTCACCCGCGACTACACCCTGGCGTTGTCCGCCAGCGAGGGGCAGGCGCCCCTGCTTTCGGTGTTCGGCGGCAAGCTGACCACCTACCGCAAGCTGGCAGAATCAGCGATGACCGAACTCAAGCCTTTCTTCTCCCAGATGCGCGGCAGCTGGACTGCCAGCGCGCCATTGCCAGGGGGCGAAGGCATGACCAGCGTGCAGGCCCTGGTCGATGCCGTTCTGGCGCGCCACGGCTGGCTGCCGGTGGACATCGCCAAGCGCTGGGTGCTGACTTACGGCAGTCGTGTCTGGCGCCTGCTTGAGGGTGTACAAGGGCCGGATGACCTTGGTCAGTCGATCGGTGGTGGTTTGTTCAGCCGCGAGGTGGATTACCTGTGCGCTGCAGAATGGGCCGTCAGCGTGGACGATATTCTCTGGCGCCGCACCAAACTGGGCCTGTTCACCAATGCTGCCGAGCAACAGGCCCTGGCCGACTACCTGCAGCAGGCCGCCTCGAACCGGGCGCGGGTCCGCGCGGCCTGAGCCATTGGACGGGCTGGCGCAACACCAGCCCGTCCCCTGCAAAACGCCTTTCAGGCCAGTCTGCAGCGCCGTTTACGTCCTTCAGGGCCCTGCTGCGCAGGTCGAGCGTCCACTCGTCGATCACCCCACGCCCTCTTCAATTCAACCTTCAGGTCGGCCAAGCGCGTATGAAAGCGCTCTTTTACCTCGCTGAACCTGTCGTTGTAATGGTGACGTGCACTTTCAGCATGACCACTATGGTCATGACACCCGGCGCCCACCCATTCGGATTTCCGAACGCCGCCAGACCAGTCATTCGGAAACCCGCACGCCCACCCTTGGAAATAATTCGTCAGAAAAGATTAATTCCCAGGAAATTCGCGGCGTTATGATGAATGTCGGAGCTTGGCACGAGTCATGCTCTACACTTGGTAGCCGAACGCACACCGCTTCTTGTTGTGTTCGTTGAACGAAGAGTCCGCCAACGGCTCCATAAAAAAAACAAACGTCGAGGAAAATTTGATGCGTATCGTTCGTCAATTGCTGGGCGCTGCAATCGCCGCCGCCGTCATCGCTTCGCCGGTAATGGCCGAAGAGCTGACCGGCACCCTGAAGAAGATCAAGGATTCCGGCACCATCACCCTGGGCCACCGTGACTCCTCCATTCCGTTTTCCTACCTGGCAGGCAGCACTACACCCGTGGGCTACTCCCACGACGTCCAGCTGGCTGTGGTCGAAGCCCTGAAGAAGCAACTGGGCACCGACATCAAGGTCAAGTACAACCTCGTCACCTCCCAGACCCGCATCCCGCTGGTGCAGAACGGCACCGTCGACCTGGAGTGCGGCTCCACCACCAACAACGTCGAGCGCCAGCAGCAAGTCGGCTTCTCGGTCGGCATCTTCGAAGTCGGCACCCGTCTGCTGACCAAGGTCAAGGACGGTCAGCCCTCCTACAAAGACTTCCCGGACCTGGCCGGCAAGAACGTCGTGACCACCGCCGGCACCACCTCCGAGCGCCTGCTCAAGGCGATGAACGCCGACAAGCAGATGAAGATGAACGTGATTTCCGCCAAGGACCACGGTGAAGCCTTCAACATGCTCGAAAGCGGCCGCGCCGTAGCCTTCATGATGGATGACGCCCTGCTGGCCGGCGAAATGGCCAAGGCCAAGAAGCCGACCGACTGGGTCATCACCGGCACCCCGCAATCGTACGAAATCTACGGCTGCATGGTGCGCAAGGACGATGCGCAGTTCAAGAAAGCGGTCGATGACGCCATCGTCGCCTACTACAAGTCGGGCGCCGTGCAGAAGAGCTACGACAAGTGGTTCCAGCAGCCAATCCCACCGAAAGGCCTGAACCTGCAGTTCCCGATGAGCGAAGAGCTGAAGAAGCTGATCGCAGAGCCTACCGACAAGGCTGCGGACGAAACCAAGTCCTGATCCCCTGCTGAAATGGCCCGTGTGCTCCACCAAGCACGAATCCAACCGACGGGCCACGCATAAGTGTCTAACCTTTACTTCCGAGGGCGCCCAGCGCTCTTGGAAGTTCAAAGGTGCCCGTGAAACAACCGTCTGAGGGGAAATCCCGATGAATTACAACTGGGACTGGGGCGTGTTCTTCAAGTCCACTGGCGTGGGCAGCGAAATCTATCTGGACTGGTACGTCACCGGTCTGGGCTGGACCATCGCCATCGCCATCTGCGCCTGGATCATCGCCTTGCTGCTGGGATCGCTGCTTGGCGTGATGCGCACCGTGCCGAACCGTCTGGTATCAGGCATCGCCACCGCCTACGTGGAACTGTTCCGCAACGTACCGCTGCTGGTGCAGCTGTTCATCTGGTACTTCCTGGTACCGGACCTGCTTCCGGAGGGCCTGCAGGAGTGGTTCAAGCAGGACCTCAACCCAACCACCTCGGCACTGATCAGCGTGATCATCTGCCTTGGCCTGTTCACCGCCGCGCGTGTCTGCGAACAAGTGCGCACCGGTATCCAGGCCCTGCCCCGCGGACAGGAGTCTGCCGGGCGCGCGATGGGCTTCAGCCTGCCGCAGATCTACATGAACGTGCTGCTGCCACAGGCCTACCGGATCATCATTCCGCCGCTCACCTCCGAATTCCTGAACGTGTTCAAGAACTCCTCGGTGGCGTCGCTGATCGGCTTGATGGAGCTGCTGGCCCAGACCAAGCAGACCGCCGAGTTCTCCGCCAACCTGTTCGAGGCCTTCACCCTGGCCACGCTGATCTACTTCACCCTGAACATGGGCCTGATGCTGCTGATGCGCATGGTCGAGAAGAAAGTTGCCGTACCTGGCCTGATTTCCGTGGGAGGTAAGTAATGGACATGGATTTCAGCGAAATCATCCCTGCCCTGCCCGCCCTGTGGGACGGCATGGTCATGACCTTGCAACTGATGGTCATGGGTGTGGTCGGTGGTATCGCGCTGGGGACCGTCCTGGCGCTGATGCGGTTGTCGTCGAGCAAGCTGCTGGCCAATATCGCCGGCGCCTACGTCAACTACTTCCGCTCCATCCCGCTGCTGCTGGTGATCACCTGGTTCTACCTGGCCGTGCCCTTCGTGCTGCGCTGGATTACCGGCGAAGACACCCCGATCGGCGCGTTCACCTCCTGCGTCGTGGCCTTCATGATGTTCGAGGCGGCCTACTTCTGCGAAATCGTGCGTGCCGGCGTGCAGTCGATCTCCAAGGGCCAGATGGGCGCCGCGCAGGCACTGGGCATGACCTACGGCCAGTGCATGCGCCTGATCATCCTGCCCCAGGCGTTCCGCAAGATGACCCCGCTGCTGCTGCAGCAGAGCATCATCCTGTTCCAGGACACCTCGCTGGTCTACACCGTGGGCCTGGTGGACTTCCTCAACTCGGCACGCTCCAACGGCGACATCATCGGGCGCTCCCACGAGTTCCTGATCTTTGCCGGCGTCGTGTACTTCCTCATCAGTTTCTCCGCTTCCTGGTTGGTCAAGCGTCTGCAAAAAAGGATCGCCGTATGATTTCCATCAAGAACGTCAACAAGTGGTACGGGGACTTCCAGGTGCTGACCGATTGCACCACCGAGGTCAAGAAAGGTGAAGTGGTGGTGGTCTGCGGCCCATCCGGCTCGGGCAAGTCCACCCTGATCAAGTGCGTCAACGCGCTGGAGCCATTCCAGAAGGGCGACATCGTGGTCGACGGCACTTCGATCGCCGATCCGAAGACCAACCTGCCCAAACTGCGTTCGCGGGTGGGCATGGTATTCCAGCACTTCGAGCTGTTCCCGCACCTGTCGATCACCGAAAACCTGACCATCGCCCAGCGCAAGGTGCTCGGCCGCAGCGAGGCGGAAGCCACCAAGAAAGGCCTGGCCTTGCTCGACCGCGTAGGCCTCGGCGCCCATGCCAAGAAGCACCCCGGCCAGCTCTCCGGCGGCCAGCAGCAGCGCGTGGCGATCGCCCGCGCCCTGTCGATGGACCCGATCGTCATGCTGTTCGACGAACCGACCTCGGCACTGGACCCGGAAATGGTCAACGAAGTACTGGACGTGATGGTAGAGCTCGCCCATGAGGGCATGACCATGATGTGCGTGACCCACGAAATGGGCTTCGCCCGCAAGGTCGCCAACCGGGTGATCTTCATGGACAAGGGCAACATCATCGAGGACTGCCAGAAGGAAGACTTCTTCGGCAAACCCGAAGGTCGCCACGAACGCACCCAGCACTTCCTCAGCAAGATCCTGCAGCACTGATGATCCCGGTGTCCGCTGCCTGCCAGGGCAGCGGACGCTGGTCGTGACAAGGCCACTGTGATGAAATGCGATCCTTCGCTACTTCGCCCTGCCAAGCCTGCCGTGAAATCCCGCCTGATCCGCCAACTGTTCCTCCCACCACTGATCGTCCTGCTGATGGTCGGTCTGGGCCTGGTCGGCTACATGATCAGCGAAAACAACGGCATCCGCGCCCTGAGCGAGAACGGCGAGCGCCAGCTCGAGCTGCACGCGCGCACGGTCGAAAGCGAAATCAGCAAGTACACCTACCTGCCGAGTCTGCTGGAGCTCGAAGACAGCGTCTCGCAACTGCTCGCCGAACCTGACGGCGGCTCGCGGCAGGTCGTCAACGAATACCTCGAAGGCCTGAACCGCCGCAGCCGAAGCCGGGCGATCTACGTCCTGGACACCAGCGGCCGGGTGCAGGCCACCAGCAACTGGCGCGACGCCGACTCCTTCCTGGGGGAAGACCTGGCCTTCCGCGCCTATTTCCAGGACGCCGTGCGCGGACAGCCTGGGCGTTTCTACGGCATCGGCAGCACCACCGGGGAAGCCGGCTACTATCTGGCCCATGGCCTGGAAGAGCACGGCAAGATCATCGGCGTCGCGGTGATCAAGGTCCGCCTGGACACCCTGGAAGAGCGCTGGCAACGCGCCCGCCTCGAAGCATTCGTCAGCGACGAGAACGGCATCATCATCCTTTCCAGCGATCCCGCCCGGCGGCTGAAGTCGGTGCGCCCGCTGACCCCGCAGATCAAGGAAGAGCTGGCGCGCAGCCTGCAGTACTACTGGTGGCCACTCAACGAACTGCAACCGCTGGCCCGCGAGACGCTGGGCGATGGTGTAGAAAAACTGACCTTCCCGGCCAACAGCGAAACCGCCCAGGGCAAAGTGCGTGAAGTCGCCTACCTGGCCCAGACCCGGCGCCTGGCTGACACCCCCTGGCACTTCACCCTGCTCACCCCGCTGCAGGATCTGCATCGCGAGTCGATGGTCCAGGGCATCCTGGTCGGCGTTGCCTTCGCCCTGCTGGCAATCCTCGGCATCGCCTGGAACGAGCGGCGCAAGGTGATCGCCACGCGCCTGGCTGCCCGCGAAGCCCTGGAAGAAGCCAATAGCCTGCTGGAGCGGCGGATCACCGAACGTACCGCCGACCTGCGTGCCAGCAACGAACGACTCAAGGGGCAGATCCGCGAACGACGTCACGCCGAGCAGACCCTGCGCCATGCCCAGGACGAGTTGGTCCAGGCCGGCAAGCTGGCGGCCATCGGGCAGATGTCGACCAGCATCGCCCATGAGCTGAACCAGCCGCTGGCGGCACTGCGTACCCTGTCGGGCAATACCGTGCGCTTCCTCGAACGCGGAGCCTTCGAGACCGCCAGCACCAACCTGCGCACCATGAACGACCTGATCGACCGCATGGGGCGCATCACCGCCAGCCTGCGCTCCTTCGCCCGGCGTGGCGAGGACAGCGGCCGCGCCTCGCTGGGCAAGGCGGTGGAGGCGTCCCTGCAGGTGCTCGGCAACCGCATCGGCGCGTGCAACCTGCAATTGCATCGCCAATTCGATGACCAGCCGCTGGCGATCGACCAGACGCGCCTGGAACAGATCCTGGTCAACCTGCTTGGCAACGCCCTCGACGCCATGACCGCCCAACCCCAACCACAGCTGTGGCTGGAGGGCGAACTGGCAGGCGACAGATACCGCCTGCGGGTTCGCGACAACGGCCACGGCATTGACATCGAGGCCCGCAAGCACCTGTTCGAACCGTTCTTCACCACCAAACCGGGCGAGCATGGCCTGGGCCTGGGCCTGACCTTGTCGGCCAGCCTCGCCACAGCCGCCAAGGGCACCTTGAGCGTCGAGCACCCCGCTGGCGGCGGTACAGCCTTCATCCTCACCCTGCCCCTGGTCACCTCCCCCACAGACTCGGCCGATGCCCCATGAACGAAGGGTCCCCATGAACCAAGCACCCTTGACTGTCCTGATCGTCGAAGACGACCCCCACGTGCTGCTCGGTTGCCAGCAGGCGCTGGCGCTCGAGGATATCGCTTGCGAAGGCGTCGGCAGCGCCGAACAGGCCCTGGAGCGGATCGGTGACGATTTCGCCGGGATCGTCGTCAGCGACATTCGCCTGCCGGGCATCGACGGCCTGGAGCTGCTCAATCGCCTCAAGGCCCGCGACCGCAGCCTGCCGGTGGTGCTGATCACCGGCCACGGCGACATCGACATGGCCGTCGGCGCCATGCGCAACGGCGCCTACGACTTCATGGAGAAGCCGTTCTCGCCAGAGCGACTGGTGGATGTGGTACGCCGGGCGCTGGAGCAACGCGGCCTGTCGCGTGAAGTGGTCGCCCTGCGCCGGCAACTGGCCGGTCACAGCTCGCTGGAAGGGCGGATCATCGGCCGCTCGCCTGCCATGCAGAACCTGCGCGAACTGATCGCCAACGTCGCCGACACCTCGGCCAACGTCCTGATCGAAGGCGAGACCGGCACGGGCAAGGAACTGGTCGCCCGTTGCCTGCACGATTTCAGCCGGCGCCAGACAGCCCCCTTCGTGGCCTTGAACTGCGGCGGCCTGCCGGAAAATCTGTTCGAGAGCGAAATCTTCGGCCATGAAGCCAACGCGTTCACCGGCGCGGGCAAACGGCGGATCGGCAAGATCGAGCATGCCAATGGCGGGACACTGTTCCTCGATGAAGTCGAGAGCATGCCGATCAACCTGCAGATCAAGCTGCTGCGCGTCTTGCAGGAGCGCACTCTCGAGCGCCTGGGCTCGAACCAGAGCATCCCGGTGGACTGCCGGGTGATCGCTGCCACCAAGTCGGACCTGGACGCCATGGGCCAGGCCGGGCAGTTCCGCAGCGACCTGTACTATCGCCTCAACGTGGTTACCCTCGAGTTGCCGCCGTTGCGCGAACGCCGCGAGGACGTACTGCAGTTGTTCGAGCATTTCCTGCAGCAATCGGCGCTGCGCTTCGACCGCGAAGTTCCCGAGCTGGACAGCCAGACATTGTCGCGGCTCATGGCTCATGACTGGCCGGGCAATGTGCGCGAGCTGCGCAACGTCGCCGAGCGCTATGCGCTGGGCTTGCCGGCCTTCAAGAAGGCCGGTGGCAGTGCGAGCCAGGGGCTGGGCTTTGCCGAGGCGGTGGAAGCGTTCGAACGCAACCTGCTCAGTGATGCCTTGCAGCGCACTGGCGGCAACCTCAGCCAGGCCAGCCAGGAGCTGGGCATGGCCAAGACGACGTTGTTCGACAAGGTGAAGAAGTACGGGTTGGGCTGACAGGGCTCAGCGCCACCCGACTCAAAGCCCTGCCAGGTGCGTCGCATCCTGACGATGCGCCTTCAGGTAGGGCAGCACCGCCGCCAGCAACGGCGCCTTGAAAGGCTCCTGGAAGCGGTGCGCCAACCCTGGAATCAAGCGTAACTGGCTGCCCTGGATGTGCGCCGCCAAGTGCACCCCATGCATCACCGGGAGCAGCGGGTCGGCCGTGCCATGCACGACCAGCGTAGGCACACGCAACTGGTTGAGCAGCGCCACCCGGCTCGGTTCCGCCAGGATCGCCATGATCTGGCGCTTGACCCCCTCCGGATTGAACGCCCGGTCATAGGCCAACGCCGCCTGCTGCAACAGCACCGCGCGATCATCGTGCACCGTCGGGCTGCCCAGAGCCGCCAGCAGGTCGGCCTGCTGCTCCAGCGCCACTTCACGGCTTGGTGCACTGCGCCGCGCCAGCAACTGCACCAACGCAGGATTCGGCGCCGGCAAGCCTTCGGCACCGGAGCTGGACATGACCAGCGTCAGGCTGCGCACACGCTGCGGCGCCATGGCTGCCAGGTGCTGGGCGATCATCCCGCCCATGCTGACCCCCAATACATGGAACTGCTCGATCCCGAGCTCATCCATCAGGTGCAGACCGTCACCGGCCATGTCAGTCAGGCTGTAGGGCGCCGCCACTGGCAGGCCAAGCTTGTAGCGCAGCAACTCGACGGTGAGGTTGGCCGAAGCCGGCGCCTGGTTCCAGCGCGACAGGCCAACATCGCGGTTGTCATACCGGATGACCCGAAAACCCTGGCGACACAAGGCCTCGACCACATCATCCGGCCAGTGGATCAATTGCCCGCCCAGGCCCATGACCAGCAGCAGTGCCGGATCCCCCGGCGCACCGACGCTCTGGTAGACCAGGCTCAACTCACCCAGCTCGGCTCGCTGCACCGGCACATGGGCATCGCACCGGCCGGCGGCGAAACCTGTCGGCGCCCCGCACAACAAAAGAAAGAAGATCAGAAAAACCCGCATGGAAGGAAACACCAGAATGCAAATCCCCAGTAGAGCGCGAGTCTGATGAAATCCCTTCGGTGGCGCTGCCACAGTTGCGTGACAGTTTGATTAATGTCGCCGAACGGTCATCTGCAGGGTGCTGTCGACAGACACACCAACATGAGAGAAACTCAACCCAATCGATCTTTTCCCAAGTGTTTCTCCCGGAGTTGCAAGTGCTGGAAATCCGTCACCTGAAAACCCTTCATGCCCTGCGCGAAGCCGACAGCCTAGTGGAGGCCGCCGAGCGCCTGCACCTGACCCAGTCGGCGCTGTCGCACCAGTTCAAGGAGCTGGAAGAGCGCCTGGGGATGCAACTGTTCGTGCGCAAGACCAAGCCGATCCGCTTCACCAGTGCCGGCCTGCGCCTGCTGCAACTGGCCGACGCCACCCTGCCGCTGCTGCGTGGCGCCGAACGCGACATCGCCCGCCTCGCCGGCGGCACCGCGGGCCGCCTGCACATGGCCATCGAGTGCCACAGCTGCTTCCAGTGGCTGATGCCAACCATCGACCAGTTCCGCGATGCCTGGCCAGAGGTCGAGCTGGACCTGGCCTCGGGCTTTGCCTTCGCTCCCTTGCCTGCGCTGGCCCGGGGCGATCTCGACCTGGTGGTGACCTCCGACCCGCTGGACCTGGCTGGCATCACCTACGTGCCGCTGTTCACCTACGAAGCCATGCTTGCGGTGGCCAACCAGCACGCGCTGGCGAGCAAGCCCTACATCGTTCCGGACGACCTGGCCGACCAGACCCTCATCACCTACCCGGTGGAGCGTGATCGCCTGGATATCTTCACCCGCTTCCTCGAGCCGGCCGATATCGAACCGGCTGCGGTGCGCACCTCGGAGCTGACAGTGATGATGATGCAGCTGGTCGCCAGCGGTCGCGGGGTGTGCGGCATGCCGCACTGGGCATTGCACGAGTACAGCTCGCGTGGCTACGTGAAGGGCAAGCGCCTGGGCGAGAAAGGCCTGTTCGCCACGCTCTATGCCGCAGTGCGCACCGACATGCTCGATGCGCCGTACATGCGTGATTTCCTGCTGACCGCCAAGGATACCTCGTTCGCCACCCTCGACGGTGTCAGCGCGGTGCGCTGATGCCTTCACGCCACAGCGGCAGGATCATGTCGCGGGTCAAGGGTGCCAGTGCCAGGGTTGGCGCCTGATCGGCCGCCAGCCAGTGCACTTCCTCGATTTCCGCGGCGGGGATCACCGCCTCGGCGCACTCGACGCGAAACAGCTCGGCCTGTACTTCAAAACCTGGCTCGTTGGCCGCCGGCGCGCTGAAACGGCCAAGGTGCACGGCCTGCTCGGGGTCGATGCGCACGCCCAGCTCTTCGTGCAGCTCGCGCACCAGCGCCTGGACCGGCGTTTCACCGGCATCGATCTTGCCACCCGGTTGCATGAAGGCCTGGGTCCCGCGCTTGCGTACCAGCAGGGTACGGCCCGCCGGGTCGATGAGCAGGGCGGCGGCGATGTGGATAGTCTTGGTCATGGGGTATTCCTGGACAGAGGCTGGCGAGGATACCTGATGCAGCGCACTCTGAGCGGGTTTACCGGGGTAAACGCCGACTCTGCCCGAAGCCGGACGAACGGCCCCTTGCCAACCCCCTCGCCAAACGCCATAAACACTGCATGAACCTGCCCGCACAGCAGCACCCGGTGCTCGACCTGTTCCACCCCGCCGTCGGCACCTGGTTCCGGCAACGCTTCGCCACCGTCACCGACGCCCAGGCCCGCGCCTGGCCGCTGATCCACGCCGGCCAGTCGATGCTGCTGGCCGCTCCGACCGGCTCGGGCAAGACCCTCAGCGCCTTTCTCGCAGTGCTCGACGAACTGTTTCGCCAAGGTCTGGAGCACGACGGCGAGCTGCCCGCGCAAACCCAGGTGATCTACGTTTCACCGCTCAAGGCGTTGTCCAACGACATTCGCCTCAATCTCCAGGCGCCTCTCGAAGGCATCGCCCAGGCACTTGCCGAGCAAGGCCTGAAAGCACCACACATCACCACCGCCGTGCGCACCGGCGATACACCGCAAAAAGACCGCGCAGCCATGCGCAAACGCGCACCGCACATCCTGGTGACAACGCCTGAATCGCTGTACGTACTGCTGGGTTCGGCCTCGGGTCGTGCCGGGCTGAACCAAGTGCACACGGTGATCGTCGACGAGATTCACGCCCTGGCCGGCAACAAGCGCGGCTGCCACCTGGCACTGACTCTGGAGCGCCTGCAAGCGCTGTGCGGCCGATCGTTGCGCCGCATCGGCCTGTCGGCCACGCAGCGCCCGGTCGAGCGCGTGGCGCAGTTCCTGGTCGGGCATCAGCGGCCCTGCGCCATCGTCGATGTCGGCCACAGCCGCGAGCGCGACCTGGCCATCGAGGTGCCGCCCGTGCCGCTGGGCGCGGTGATGGCCACGGATGTCTGGGAACTGCTCTACCACCGACTCGCCGCCCTGGCCCGCGAACACCGCACCACGCTGGTGTTCGTCAACACCCGGCGCCTGGCCGAACGCCTGACCCGGCACCTGAGCGAGCGCCTGGGCCAGGACGCTGTCGCCGCCCACCATGGCAGCCTGGCCAAGGAGCATCGCCTGTCAGCCGAACAGCGCCTGAAGGCTGGTGGTCTGCGGATGCTGGTAGCTACCGCGTCGTTGGAGCTGGGCATCGATATCGGCGACGTCGACCTGGTGTGCCAGATCGCCTCGCCCGGCTCCATTGCTGCCTTCCTGCAACGCGTCGGCCGCTCGGGGCACCAGGTCGATGGCATTCCCAAGGGCCGACTGTTCCCTACCTCGCGTGACGACCTGATCGAATGCGTGGCCTTGCTCGACTGCGTGCGCCGGGGCGAGCTGGACCTGCTGCACATCCCCAACGCGCCACTGGATGTACTGGCCCAGCAGATCATCGCCGAAGTCAGCAACCAACCTTGGCCAGAGCAGGCGTTGTTCGACTGCCTGCGCGCCGCGATGCCCTATGCAGGGCTTGACCAGGCGCATTACCAGGCCCTGCTGCAGATGCTCGCCGAGGGTTACAACGGCCGCCAGGGTGTACGCAGCGCCTACCTGCATCGCGACGCAGTGAATGCCACCCTGCGTGGACGCCGCGGCAGCCAGCTCACTGCCCTCACCAGCGGCGGTACCATCCCCGAGACTGCCGACTACAGCGTGCTGCTCGAACCCCAGGCATTGAACATCGGCAGCGTCAATGAAGACTTCGCGGTGGAAAGCATCGCCGGCGATATCTTCCAGCTGGGCAATGCTTCCTATCGCATCCTGCGGGTGGAGCCCGGGCGGGTACGGGTCGAGGATGCCCATGGCCTGCCGCCGACCATCCCCTTCTGGCTCGGTGAAGCGCCGGGGCGCAGTGACGAATTGTCCACCGCAGTCGCGCGCCTGCAGGCACGTCTCGATGAGCAATTGCAGCAGCATGCAGGCGACCAGTCCCGCGTGCTGCAGTGGCTGAAAGCCGACTATGTGCTGGACGACGACAGCGCCAGCCAGTTGCTCGACTACCTGGGTCGTACCCAGCAAGTGCTGGGCGCCCTGCCGTCGCAGCAGACACTGGTGATGGAGCGCTTTTTCGACGAGTCCGGCGGCACCCAACTGATCATCCACTCCCCCTACGGCAGCCGCATCAACCGCGCCTGGGGCCTGGCCCTGCGCAAACGCTTCTGTCGCACCTTCAATTTCGAATTGCAGGCGGCGGCCAGCGAAGATGCGATCGTGCTGTCGCTGTCCACCAGCCACAGCTTCGACCTCGATGAAGTGTGGCGCTACCTGTCGAGCCGCACCGCCGAGCAGGTGCTGGTCCAGGCACTGCTCGACGCCCCGCTGTTTGGCGTGCGTTGGCGCTGGAACGCGGCCGTGGCGATGGCTCTGCCGCGCTTCATCGGGGGGCGCAAGGTAGCGCCGCAGATCCAGCGGATGAAGAGCGAAGACCTGGTCGCCACAGTGTTCCCCGACCAGATCGCCTGCCTTGAAAACATCGTCGGCGAGCGCCAGATTCCCGACCATCCGCTGGTGCAACAGACCCTCGACGATTGTCTGCACGACGCCATGGACAGCGAGGGCTGGCTGGCACTGCTGCGGCGCATGGAAAGCGGCGAGGTGCGCCTGCTCAGCCGCGACCTGCCCGCCCCCTCACCGCTGGCCGCGGCCATCCTCAATGCTCGTCCCTATGCATTTCTCGACGATGCACCGCTGGAGGAGCGCCGTACCCAAGCGGTGCTCAACCGGCGCTGGAACGAGGTAAGCAGCGGCGACGACCTCGGCGCGCTGGATGCCGATGCGATCAGTGCGGTAGCGGATGAAGCCTGGCCAAGACCGCTCAACCTCGACGAAATGCACGAGGCGCTGATGAGCCTGGGCACGATCACGCAAGCCGAGGTGCAAGCCAACGATGGCTGGGCAGCCCTGCTCGGGCAGTTGGCAGACGCTGGCCGTGCCTGCCGTCTGGACACCTGCGGCCAGCCGCTGTGGCTGGCTCGCGAGCGCCTGAGGTCGATGACCACGCTGTACCCCGACGCTTCGCTCGCCCCTGCCCTGCAGCCCTTGCCCGGCTTCGACCAGGTCGTCGATGCGGATAGCGCCCTGAGCGATCTGCTGCGTGGCCGCCTGAGCGCCTTCGGCCCACTCACCCTGGCGCAGATCGCCACGCCATTGAGCCGCAGCGAGAGCGACGTCGAACAAGCGTTGGCGCGGCTGGAGCGCGAAGGCTATGTCTTGCGCGGACACTTCAGCCCAGGCCAGCCGCCGCTGCAATGGTGCGAGCGTCACCTGCTGGCACGCATTCACCGCTATACCGTCAAGCGCCTGCGCCGGGAGATCGAACCGGTCAGCCTGCAGGATTTCATGCGTTTTCAGTTCGACTGGCAGCACCTGAGCCAGGAGGAACGCCTGCGCGGGCCGCAGGCGGTAGCGCAGGTGCTCGGACAGCTCGAGGGCTTCCCCTGCGCCGCCGGGGCCTGGGAAGCGGAGCTGTTGCCTGCGCGGATCAAGGACTACAGCCCGCACTGGCTTGACGACGTCTGTCGCAGTGGTCAGTGGGCCTGGACGCGGCTGGCCGCCACGGTGTCGAGCAGTACCCTGTCGAGCACGCCGCTGGTGCTTCTGCCGCGCGAACACCTCGCCCTGTGGCGCAGCCTGGCCAGCATCCCGTCGCCCGAGGCGCTCGGCGCACGGGCACAGCGCGTGCACCAGGCTTTGCAGGCCCATGGCGCGCTGTTCTTCGACGAGCTGGCCGAGCAAGCCCGCCTGCTGCCCAGCGAGCTGGAAAACGCCCTGCAGGAACTGGTCGGCTCGGGGCTGGCGGGCGCCGACAGCTTCAGTGGTCTGCGCAGCCTGATAACGCCGGCGGCCAAACGTTCGTCACGCAATAGCCGCCGCGGTCATCCACCGCTGTCCAGCAGCATGGTGCAGGCCGGTCGCTGGGCGCTGCTGCGGCGCAGCACTGGCGAACAGGACAGCGACCAGCGCCTGGAACATATAGCCCGCAGCCTGTTGCGTCGTTATGGGGTGATCTGCTGGCGCCTGCTGGAGCGCGAAAGCGCAGCACTACCGCCATGGCGCGAACTCCTGCGCTGCTATCACCGGCTGGAGGCACGTGGGGAAATCCGTGGCGGGCGGTTCATTGCCGGGCTGGCCGGCGAACAGTTCGCCCTGCCCGAAGCCGTGGGGTTATTGCGCCAGGTGCGGCGGCGGGAAGTGGACGGGGCGCTGGTAGTGGTCAGCGCCAGCGATCCATTGAACCTGGTCGGCACCCTGCTGCCAGGTAGCAAGCTACCGGCTGTGGGGGGCAACCGCCTGCTGTATCGCGACGGCGTGCCGGTGGCCGTGCGGATCGCGGGCAGCTACCGGTTTCTGATCGAGGGACCGGCCGAGGAACAGCAAACCTGGCGCCAGCGCCTATTGCGCGACAACTGAGCGCACCTAAGCCTTCGCGGCAAACCCTGCAAAACGCTTGTTGAACCCGGCCACTCGCCCTTCGACAGTCGTTTTGCGCTGCTGCCCGGTGTAGACCGGGTGCGATGCACTGGACACATCCAGCGCCACGTAGGGATAGGTCTGGCCGTCGCTGTGAACCTGGGTGCGATCAGTTTCCACGGTCGATCCGATCAGAAAGAACACATCCGCCGCCGTGTCGTGGAACAGCACGGGACGATATTCGGGATGGATACCTGCTTTCATGAAAATCACCTCGGTCATAAATTGATACTTTATAACATACTACATTGAGAATGATTTTCGATACCCGAAATTTCATTTTCCCTCGCCTTTCGTCCGCTGGCCATTTGTCACCCGACCGGGCTATGGTCGGGGTTTGCCCAGGCCCCTGAGCCTGATTGACCGAAGCATTCGCAAGGATTTTCGCATGAGTCTGTCACTCCTCAGCCGTTACGCCGTGTTCGCCGCCTGCGTGCTGTTCACCTTGGCCAGCCTTCCCTTCCTGCACCACGAATGGCTGTGGCCCTTCACCCTGACCACCGCCGTGCTCAGCCTGATCGGCCTGTTCGACCTGCTGCAGAAACGCCATGCGGTACGCCGCAACTACCCGATTCTGGGCAATATTCGCTACCTGGTCGAAGGCATTCGCCCGGAGATCCGCCAGTACCTGCTCGAATCCGACAGCGATGCCCTGCCCTTCTCCCGCGCCCAGCGCTCGCTGGTGTACGCCCGCGCCAAGAACGAAGCCTCCGACAAACCCTTCGGCACCCTGATCGATGTGTATCAGTCGGGTTTCGAGTTCATCGGCCACTCCATGCGCCCCGCACCACTGGCCGACCCGACAGGTTTCCGCATCACCGTCGGCGGCCCGCAGTGCAGCCAGCCTTACTCGGCATCGATCTTCAACATCTCGGCCATGAGCTTCGGTTCGCTCAGTGCCAACGCCATCCGCGCCCTCAACGAAGGTGCCCGGCTCGGCAACTTCGCCCATGACACCGGCGAAGGCAGCATCAGCCCCTACCATCGCGAGCACGGTGGCGACCTGGTCTGGGAACTGGGCAGCGGCTACTTCGGCTGCCGTACCGCGGACGGACGCTTCGACCCCGCGCGCTTCGCCGAGCAGGCCGCCAACCCACAGGTGCGGATGATCGAAATCAAGATGAGCCAGGGCGCCAAGCCCGGCCACGGCGGCATCCTGCCCAAGCACAAGGTGACCCAGGAAATCGCCGACACCCGCGGCATCGTCATGGGCGAGGACTGCATCTCGCCGTCTCGCCACAGCGCGTTCTCCACGCCCATCGAGATGATGCAGTTCATCGCCCAGTTGCGTGAGCTGTCCGGCGGCAAGCCGGTGGGCTTCAAGTTCTGCCTGGGCCATCCGTGGGAATTCATGGGCATCGCCAAGGCCATGCTGGAAACCGGCATCCTGCCCGACTTCATCGTCGTCGACGGCAAGGAGGGCGGTACCGGCGCCGCGCCCGTGGAGTTCACCGACCACATCGGCGTACCCCTGCGCGAGGGCTTGCTGTTCGTGCACAACACCCTGGTTGGCCTGAACCTGCGCGACAAGATCAAGCTCGGCGCCAGTGGCAAGATCGTCAGTGCCTTCGACATCGCCAGCGTGCTGGCTATCGGCGCCGACTGGGCCAACTCTGCACGCGGCTTCATGTTCGCCATCGGTTGCATCCAGTCGCAGAGCTGCCACACCAATAAGTGCCCGACCGGCGTTGCCACCCAGGACGCCCTGCGCCAGCGCGCACTGGTGGTGCCCGACAAGGCCCAGCGGGTGCTCAACTTCCACCACAACACCCTGCGCGCCCTGGCCGAAATGCTGGCCGCTGCAGGCCTCGAGCATCCCGCGCAACTGGAGGCCAAGCACCTGGTGCGGCGTATTTCCGCCACCGAGATCAAGCTGTTCTCGCAGATGCACGTGTTCCTCAAGCCCGGCGAACTACTGACCGGCGAGGTGGACGGGCAGTTCTACTCGCGGATGTGGCAGTTGGCGCGCGCCGACAGTTTCGAGCCGCACAGCGAAGCCGCAGCCTGATCCGAATACACCGATCATCGCCCTCACAATTTTTTCACCAAGTCCGGCCAGCGTCTAAGCTTCAGACAAGCAAGACGAAAATACTTGGCCGGACTGAACTCTATGGGCGCACTGTGGCAATCGGAACAGACCAGAACGGAAGCACCCGAAGCACCTCTGGCCGAGCCACCACAGCCGAAGCCACCTCGTCAGCGTCGGTTGTGGTGGCGACTGATCATCCTGATCGTGCTGGTGGCCATGGTGGCGGTGGGCTTTGCCGTCTATGACGAGGTGCAGAGCTCGGACCTGCAATCGCGTGAATTCAGCCGCCTGGCCAGTACCCTCACCTACTCGCTGGAGCGCGGACCGAGCGACGCGATCGTCTACCCAGGCGACGGCCCCTTCGACAAACGCCTGGGCTACAGCGCCCTGGGCCAGTTCCTGCCGCGTCTGCTCAAGCGCGACTACCTGATCAGCGAGCAGGTGCGTTTCTCCCCGGCACTGATGCGCTATGTCGACCACGGCCTGTTCGTGCCCTACGTCGAGAAGATCCAGGCCGGCCTGTCGATCACCGACTGCCGCGGCGACACCCTCTACCAGTATCACTACCCCCAGCACCTGTACGACGACTTCGCCTCGATCCCACCGGTGATCGTCAACAGCCTGCTGTTCATCGAGAACCGCGACCTGCTCGACAGCAAGGACCCGCAGAACAACCCGGCGGTAGACTGGCCACGCTTCGCCAAGGCTGCCTACAGCCAGGTCGCCAAGTACCTGGCCCTGCCCGGCCAGTCGGCGGGCGGCAGCACCCTGGCCACACAACTGGAAAAATACCGGCACTCGCCGGACGGCCTGACGGTCAATGGCGCCGAGAAGATCCGCCAGATGATTTCTGCCAGCGTGCGCGCCTACCAGGGCGGGCCTGACACCACCGAGGCGCGCCAGCGCATCGTGCGCGACTATCTGAACAGCGTGCCGCTCTCGGCGGTACCCGGGCACGGTGAAGTGCACGGCATGGCCGAAGGGCTGCGGGTCTGGTACGGCGCCGACTTCGCCGAGGTGAACAAGGCGCTCACCTCGACGGAAACCGACGCCCAGAGCATGGCCGCTCGTGGCCTGGCCCTGCGTGAAGTGCTGTCATTGATAATTGCCCAGCGCCGACCTTCGCACTACCTGTCCAAAGGCCGCGTCGAGCTGGCCGAGCTCACCGACTCGCATATCCGCGTGCTCGCCGCCAACGGCATCATCGATCGCCCGCTGGCCGACGCCGCGCTGGCCAGCAAGGCGGTGTACCGCGACTGGGTGGCTCAGCCGACCATCGTGCCGATCATCACCAACAAGGGCATCAGCCTGGCCCGTAACCGCCTGGCAGCCATGCTCAACCGCCCGCTGTACGACCTCGATCGCCTCGACCTCTCCGCCACCAGCACCCTGCAAGCCGACTTGCAGACCCAGGTCAGCCAGTATCTGAAGAACCTCGCCGACCCCGAGTTCGCCGCGCAGATGGGCCTGATCGGCGAGCGCCTGCTGACCAGCAAGACCACCGACCAGGTCAGCTACAGCTTCACCCTGTTCGAGCGCACCGCCGACGGCTCGCGGGTTCGGGTGCAGACCGACAGCACCAACCAACCGTTCGACATCAACGAGGGCAGCAAGCTGGAACTGGGTTCGACCGCCAAGCTGCGAGTGCTGACCACCTACCTTGAAATCGTCGCCGAGCTGCACGACAAGTACGCCGGCAAGCCGGTAGCCGAGCTCAAGAAAGTGGAGGTAGCCGACCTGGACCGCATCACCCAGTGGTCACTGGAATGGCTGATGCTGAACAGCAAGAACCAGAACCTCGACGCCATGCTCGACGCCGCGCTGGAGCGCAAGTACTCGGCCAATACCGGCGAGGCATTTTTCACCGGTGGTGGCATGCACGTGTTCAACAACTTCCGCAAGGAGGACAACGGCCGCAACCCGACCCTCAAGGACGCATTGCGCGAGTCGATCAACCTGCCGTTCATCCGCCTGATGCGCGACCTGGTGCGCTACGTCACCTACCAGCAACCCTACAACCGCGAACCACTGCTCAAGGATGACGCCGACCCGCGCCGCCAGGAGTACCTGGCGCGCTTCGCCGACCGCGAGGGCACCAATTACCTGATGCGCTTCTGGCGCAAGTACCAGCGCAAGACCTCCCAGCAACGCCTGGACACCTTCCTCGACAGCATGCGCGTCACCGCCCAGCGCCTGGCGGCGGTGCACCGCTACCTGTTCCCCGAGGCCGGCCAGGAAACCTTCAACGCCTTCGTCCGCGCGCACAGCGCCAAGGACAAGGCCGCCATGGCCAAGCTCAACGACGGCCGCCTTTCTGAAATGTACGCCGCCTACGGTCCAGGCAAGTACGACTTGCCCGATCAGGGTTTCATCGCCAAGGTCCACCCTCTGGACCTGTGGCTGCTCGGCTACCTGCTGAAAAACCCTGGCGCCACCCCCACCGAGATGGTCAACGCCAGTCGCTTCGAGCGTCAGGAGGTGTACAGCTGGTTGTTCAAGAGCCGTCACCAGGGCGCCCGTGACAGCCGCATCCGTACCATGGTCGAAATCGAGGCGTTTCTCGACATCCACCAGCGCTGGAAGCGCGTCGGCTACCCCTTCGATCACCTGGTACCGTCACTGGCCACGGCCATTGGCAGCTCGGGCGACCGCCCTGCGGCGCTGTCCGAACTGGTAGGCATCATCCAGAACGATGGCGTACGCCTGCCGACCCTGCGCATCGACACCTTGCACTTCGCGGCCGGCACCCCCTATGAAACCAAGCTGATCAGCGACCCCGACCGCGGCCAACGAATCCTCAAGGTGGAAGTGGCGCGGGCCCTGAAAGGCGCGATGTCGCAGGTGGTCGATGCCGGTACCGCGCGGCGTATTTCCGGCAGCTTCAAGCTGCACGACGGTACCTTGCTGGTGATGGGTGGCAAGACCGGGACGGGTGACAACCGCCTGCAGAGCTACGGCGCCGGCGGACGGCTGATCGGCTCACGCTCGCTGAACCGCACTGCCACCTTCGTGTTCTTCCTCGGCGACAACCACTTCGGCACGCTCACCGCCTTCGTGCCGGGACGCACGGCGGAGTCGTTCAAGTTCACCTCGGCCCTGCCCGTGCAGGTACTCAAGGGTATGGCGCCGATTCTCATGCCATACCTGGAGCCGGGAAACCCCAATGAATGCAAGGCGCCGCAACTGGCGATGCATTGACAGGCAAGGCACCCATCAAAAAACCAGATGATAATCATCTGCATTTGAAGCCTTGTGTTTAGATATATCTTGAGTAATATCTTGCGATATATCGAAACACAAGGAGCCTGCACCTCATGCGTGACCACGCCCCCCATGATCCTTTCGAGCGCCGCCCCGGTCGCGGTGAGCGCGGCCCGCGGGTCTTCGCCCCTGGCGATCTGAAACTGCTGATGCTGTCGATGCTCGCCGAGCAACCCGGCCACGGCTATGACCTGATTCGTCAGATCGAAGGGCTATTCGATGGCAGCTACAGCCCCAGCCCCGGGGTGATCTACCCGACCCTCAACTTTCTTGAGGAAGCCGAGCTGATCAGTGGCCAGATTCAGGGCAGCAAGCGCCTCTATGTCATCACCGAAGTCGGTCGCCAATCACTCGCCGAACAAGCCGTCGCCCTCGACGGCGTACGCATGCGCATCGAGTTGAGCAAGCGCGCCTTGCGCGGACATGACCGTCCACCAGAGATCAACGAGGCAGTCGGCAATCTGCGCCATGCCCTGCACATGCACAGCGGTCGCTGGACACCCGAGGAAATCGAGCGGGTGCGCGGCCTGCTCAACGACACGGCCAGGGCCATCGCAGGCGGGCCGACCGATTCCGTTCAGGAGAAAACCCCATGAGCGACACCATTCATCGCGTCAACCACGAGATCCGCCAACGCCGTCTGCAGGTGCTGCGGGTCACCGACCTGACCCCGCGCATGCGCCGTATCACCCTGGGCGGTGCGGAACTGGCAGGCTTCACCAGCTTGGGCACGGACGACCACGTCAAGGTGCTGTTCGGCTGCACGCCCGAGGAGCAACAAGCGATCGACGCCCGCAACCTGGGCCGCGACGGCGGCGTACGGCCGACCATGCGCGAGTACACGCCGCGGCGCATCGACCTGGACGCCCTGGAGCTGGACATCGACTTCGTCCTGCATGGCGACGGCCCTGCCTCGACCTGGGCTGCCCAGGCCGCGCCGGGCCAGCACCTCGATATCGCCGGCCCACGCGCGTCGATGGTGGTGCCGGACATCTTCGACAGCTACCTGCTGATCGGCGACGAAACCGCCATCCCCGCGATTGCCCGACGGCTCGAGGAGATGCCGGCCGGACGCCAGGTGCTGGCGGTCATCCAGATTGAGGATGAACAGGAGCGCCAGCCGCTGCCGAGCAAGGCGCAGGTGGAGGTCATCTGGGTACGTCGGCAGGCAGAGGACCTGCTCGGCCTGGTGAAAAACCTGACGTTGCCGCAGGGCCGGCTGTACGGCTGGGTAGCGCTGGAGAAGGGCCTGACCCGGCAGGCCAAGGCTTTGCTGCTGGAAAAGGGCGTGGCCGAGGATGCGCTCAAGGCAGCGGCTTACTGGCGCGCAGAGGGCAGTGCGGATGATGAGTAGCCAGTAAGACCGATGCGGCCCTGTCGCGGGACGAGTCGCAGCGACTCGTCCCGACTCATCCCTTCACCCGCCCCCACCACCGATCCACCCCGATCACCAGCAACCCGATCCCCCAGAACCCCGCCAACACCGCCAGTGCATTGATCAGCACCCGCCCATACCCCAGGCTCGCCACATCGACGAAGGGATAGGGGTAGACCCCGATCTCATGCCCCCGCCACAAGGTAAACAGGAAATACACCAGCGGGTACAGGCTCCAGGCGACCAGGTGCCATAGCCGCAAGCGCCCCTTGGGCACCGCCAGGCACCAGTACAGCACGAACACCAGCGGCATCACGTCGTGCAACAGTTCGTCGGCCAGCCACTGCCAACCCTCGGGTTGCCACAGGTGCCGAAGCAGCAGGCTGTAGGCCACTGCCACCAGCACGATACTGACCAGCACACCGGAGCTCACCGCCGGCGTCAGGAACCAGCGCCGCGCCGCCGTCTCACGGCCGAACGCCGCATGGCTCAGTACCGTGGCCACCAGGGTGTTGCTCAGCACGGTGAAATAGCCGAACAGATTGACCATGCCACCGATCAAGCTGGCCTGCTCCTGCCAGCGCGCCAGCAGCACCAGATACAACTGCACCGCCAACCCCGTCCAGCCGAGCAGGGCGGCCAGGGTCAGCCAGGGACGCGGCACCCTCAAGCCTTGCGTGACAGCTTGATGTACAGCTGCTCGACCTTTTCCCGCGCCCAGGGCGTCTTGCGCAGGAAGGTCAGGCTCGACTTGATGCTCGGGTCGCTCTTGAAGCAGCGGATGTCGATGCGCTCGGCCAGCCCCTGCCATTGGTAGTGGGCCACCAGCTCGGTGAGGATCTGCTCCAGCGTCTTGCCGTGCAGTGCGTTGTGTTGGGCCGTGCTCATGCAGTGCTCCCGCGTTGAAAGATGCGCACCTTACACGAGTGTAGTGGGCCGGTGTGCAAGGATGCGGACCGCCTGCGCTCCCAGCCCGGGCCAGAGCCTTCCATAGCACAAACCCCTGGCCAGACAGGAAACCTCTGTGATGAAATAGCAATGTTATATTGTATCTATTCGTATCTTCACTATAAATATCTGCCAAGGAACGTCACACGCTCATGTTGTCCAAGTCCCTGCGCCTCTCTCCCCTCGCTGTCGCCTTGTGGTTGGCGTCATCGCCCAGCCAGGCGGTGGAGCTCGAACCCCAGGTGATCACCGCCAACCCGCTCGGCAACCGCCAGCTCGCCGCCCCAAGCACCGTGCTCGAAGGCGATGACCTGCTGCAACAGCAGCACGGCAGCCTCGGTGAAACCCTCAACAAACAGCCCGGTGTCGCCTCCACCTGGTTCGGTCCAGGCGCCAGTCGCCCGGTGATCCGCGGCCTGGATGGCGACCGCATCCGCATCCTGCGCAATGGCGTCGGTGCCCTGGATGCCTCGTCATTGTCCTATGACCACGCCGTGCCGCTGGACCCGGTCACCGTCGAACGCGTCGAGATCGTCCGTGGCCCGGCTGCGCTGCTCTACGGCGGCAACGCCATCGGTGGTGTAGTCAACACCTTCGACAACCGCATTCCCGACTCGCCTATCGAAGGCATCCATGGCGCAGGCGAGCTGCGCTATGGCGGCGCCGACACCACGCGCAGCAGCGCCGGCAAGCTCGAAGCCGGTGACGGCAATTTCGCCCTGCACCTGGACGCCAACAGCCGTCAGTTCAACGACCTGCGCATCCCCGGCTATGCACGCAGCGCGAAGGTGCGCGACGCCGACGAACCCGGCAGCAAGCATCGCCTGGAAAACAGCGACGGCCGCCAGGACGGCGGCGCCATCGGTGGTTCCTACCATTGGGACCATGGCTATGCAGGCCTGTCCTATAGCCGCTACGACAGCAACTACGGCTCGGTGGCCGAGCCCGGCGTGCGCCTGGACATGCAACAGGACCACTACGCCTTCGCCTCGGAACTGCGCGACCTCGAAGGACCGTTCAGTTCGGTCAAGGTCGACGCCGGCTACACCGACTACCAACACCGCGAGATCGAAGAGGGCGAGGTCCACACCACCTTCAAGAACAAAGGCTATGAGGCGCGCATCGAAGCCCGCCACCAGCCCATCGGCCCCGTCGAAGGGGTGATCGGCGCCCAGGTCAGTCGCAACGAGTTCTCGGCGTTGGGTGAAGAAGCCTTCGTGCCGCACACCGACACCGACAGCCTGGCGCTGTTCATGCTCGAGCAATGGCAGGCCACCGAACGCCTGAACCTGAGCCTCGGCGCCCGCCTGGAGCACACCCGCATCGACCCGGATGCCAAGGGCAACGAGAACTTCGTCGGTGCCGACAAATCGACCAGCTTCAATGCCGCAAGCCTGTCATCGGGCGCGGTGTACCAGCTCGATCCGGTCTGGGCACTGGCGGCGAGCCTGGCCTACACCGAGCGCGCACCGACCTTCTACGAGCTGTATGCCAACGGCGCACACGTCGCCACCGGCGCCTATGAAGTCGGCGATCCGAACCTGAACAAGGAGAAGGCAATTTCCGGCGACCTGGCACTGCGCTTCGACAACGGCACGCACAAGGGCAGTGTCGGCGTGTTCTACAGCCACTTTCGCAACTACATCGGCCTGATCGGCAGCGGTAATCTGCGTGAAGGGCATGACCATGGTGACGACGACCATGACCATGATCATGACCACGACGACGGCGGGATTCCTGAGTACCTTTATCAGGGCGTGCGTGCGCGCTTCTATGGTATCGAGGCCCAGGATCGCTGGAAGCTGCTGGAGAACCGCTACGGCAGCTTCGCCCTGGAGCTGTCCGGCGACTATACCCGCGCCAAGAACCTCGACACCGGCGAGCCACTGCCACGCATCGCCCCGCTGCGGGTGGGCACCGGCCTGCTGTGGGAGCTGGATCGCTGGCAGGCGCGCGTGGACGTGCAACACGCCGCCTCGCAGCACCGCAAGCCGGACAACGAACACGGGACCGACGGCTACACCACCCTCGGCGCCAGCGTCGGCTATCGCTTCGACATTGGCCAGAGCCAGTGGCTGGCGTTCGTACGTGGCGAGAACCTGACCGACCAGACCGTGCGCTACGCCAGTTCCATCCTGCGCGATATCGCGCCGGCACCGGGACGTAGTGTCGAAGTCGGGCTGCGCACCAGCTTCTGACCTGCGTGCAGGGGCAACTGTCTTGTTCAAAATCTGAAGGCCAGCCCAATCCGTGTAGGAGCGGGCTTGCCCGCGAACACGGGCGTAGCCCGTGCCAGGCAGCGCGGTGTTTTTTCGCGGGCCAGCCCGCTCCTGCACGAACTGCACCCACTATTACGTCTGCGACAACAATCCCCTGCGACATTTTGTCTTTTTTTCTTACAATTTCCCCTATATCCTCCGCACCGCAAGCTGAAACGCTTCACTCATAAATCCCTCAGCCGTTTCCATCGAAGCGTTCGCTCCTCGATGCGCTTGCGTTTTTCTCAATAATCAAAAGACAGCGCTATCTCATGCTTCAACTGCCGAAGAATCCATACCCGGGCCTCGCCCTCACCGCCCTGCTCAGCGGCTTTTCGCCCAGCGCCAGCGCCGACGCGCCCTTCGCCAATGACTCACCCTGGATGTTCGGTGACTGGGGCGGTACCCGCACCGCACTCCAGGCGCAGGGCTACGACTTTACCTTCGGCTACACCGGCGAAATGGGCAGTAACCTGCACGGCGGTTTCGATCACGATCGCACCGCACGCTACAGCGACCAGTTCACCCTGGGCGCCCATCTGGACCTGCAAAAGATCCTCGGCTGGCACGACAGCGAATTCCAGCTGACGGTCACCGAACGCCACGGCCAGAACATCAGCAACGACCGGATCAACGACCCGCGCGTGGGAGGTTTCACCTCCGCCCAGGAAGTCTGGGGCCGCGGCGAAACCTGGCGCCTGACACAAATGTGGATCAAGCAGAAATACTTCGATGGCGCACTGGACGTGAAGGTCGGCCGCTTCGGTGAAGGCGAGGACTTCAACAGCTTCCCCTGCGACTTCCAGAACCTGGCGTTCTGTGGCTCGCAGGTGGGCAACTGGGTGGGTGGCATCTGGTACAACTGGCCGGTCAGCCAGTGGGCGCTGCGGGTGAAGTACAACCTCGCTGACGACCTATACGCGCAGGTCGGCGTCTTCGAACAGAATCCCTCCAACCTTGAATCCGGCAATGGCTTCAAGCTCAGTGGCAGCGGTACGCAAGGTGCGCTGATGCCGATCGAACTGGTGTGGACCCCAAGGGTCAATGGTCTGAAAGGGGAATATCGCGCCGGCTACTACTACAGTAATGCCAAGGCACAGGATGTTTACAAGGACGGCAACGGCCAACCGGCGACCTTGAGCGGCCAGGCTTACCGCAGCAGCGCCAGCAAGCATGGTCTCTGGCTCGGCGCCCAGCAGCAGGTGACCTCTCGCGCCTCGGACGCCTCGCGCGGGCTGAGCCTGTTCGCCAATGCAACGATGCATGACAAGAAGACCAATGCCATCGACAACTATGTTCAGGCAGGTGTGGTGTACAAGGGGCCCTTCGATGCCCGCGCCAAGGACGACATCGGTTTCGCCCTCGCCCGCGTGCACGTCAACCCCGCCTACCGCAAGAACGCGCGCCTGGCCAACCAGGCCAACGCTGTCGTCGACTACGACAATCCCGGCTTCCTGCCCGTCCAGGACACCGAATACAGCGCCGAACTCTACTACGGCATTCACCTGGCGGACTGGCTCACCGTGCGTCCTAACCTGCAGTACATCCGCCATCCGGGCGGGGTGTCGCAGGTCGATGACGCGCTGATCGGCGGCCTGAAGATCCAGAGCAGTTTCTGAACCCAACCTTGAACGAACGGAGAACATGCGATGAGCACTGACGGTGCCAAGAATGGAACCCGCTGGCTACCGCGCCTCGTAGGCGTGCTGCTGTTGCTGATGGGCCTGGCCCTGATCGCAGGCGGTATCAAGCTGAGCCAGCTGGGCGGATCCCTGTACTACCTGATCGGCGGGATCGGCTTTGCCCTTTCGGGCATCCTCCTGATCGCCCTGCGCCGCATCGGCCTTGGCCTGTATGGCCTGGTGCTGCTGGCCAGCACCGCCTGGGCGCTGTGGGAAGTGGGCCTGGACTGGTGGCAACTGGTGCCACGCCTGGCCATCTGGTTCGCCCTTGGCGTGGTCCTGCTGCTGCCCTGGGCGCGCCGCCCGCTGCTTGGGCCTGCCTCGAAGGTCAACGGCGCCCTTCTGGCCGCCGCCGTAGTCGCCTCCGGCGCAACCGCGGTCGGTAGCCAGTTCACCCATCCCGGGGAGATCTTCGGCGAATTGGGGCGTGACAGCAGCGAAATGGCCAGTGCAGCGCCTTCCATGCCGGACGGCGAATGGCAGGCCTACGGGCGCACCGAACACGGCGACCGCTACTCGCCCCTGCGCCAGATCACTCCGCAGAACGCTTATCGCCTGGAAGAAGCCTGGCGCATTCGCACCGGCGACCTGCCGACCGAAAACGACCCGGTCGAACTGACCAACGAGAACACCCCACTCAAGGCCAACGGCATGATCTATGCCTGCACCGCGCACAGCAAGGTGCTGGCCCTGGACCCGGACACCGGTGCCGAAATCTGGCGCTTCGACCCGCAGGTCAAGAGCCCGGTCAAGACCTTCAAGGGCTTCGCCCACATGACCTGCCGCGGCGTTTCGTACTATGACGAGAACCGCTACGTCAGCCGTGACGGCAGCCCTGCGCCGAAGATCTCCGATGCCGGCCAGGTCGTTGCCCAGACCTGCCCACGACGCCTCTACCTGCCCACTGCCGATGCCCGCCTGATCGCGATCAACGCCGACAACGGCAAGGTCTGCGAAGGCTTCGCCAACCAGGGTGCGATCGACCTGACCACCGGCATCGGCCCATTCACCGCCGGCGGCTACTACTCCACCTCGCCAGCGGCGATCACCCGTGACCTGGTGATCATCGGAGGGCATGTCACCGACAACGAGTCGACCAACGAACCGTCCGGCGTGATCCGCGCCTACGACGTGCACGACGGCCGCCTGGTGTGGAACTGGGACAGCAATAACCCCGACGACACCAAGCCGCTGGCGCCGGGCAAGACCTACAGCCGCAACTCGGCGAACATGTGGTCGCTGGCCAGCGTCGATGAAGACCTGGGCATGATCTACCTGCCGTTGGGCAACCAGACCCCTGACCAATGGGGCGCCGACCGCACCCCAGGCGCCGAGAAGTACAGCGCTGGCGTGGTCGCCCTGGACCTGGCCACCGGCAAGGCACGCTGGAACTACCAGTTCACCCACCACGATCTGTGGGACATGGACGTGGGCAGCCAGCCCACCCTGGTGCACCTGAAGACCGACGATGGCGTGAAGCCTGCGGTCATCGTGCCGACCAAGCAGGGCAGCCTGTACGTGCTCGACCGTCGTGACGGCACCCCGATCGTGCCGATCCGCGAGATCCCGGTACCGCAAGGCGCGGTCAAGGGCGATCACACGGCGCCGACCCAGGCCCGCTCCGACCTCAACCTGCTCGGCCCCGAGCTGACCGAACAGGCCATGTGGGGCGCCACGCCATTCGACCAGATGCTGTGCCGCATCCAGTTCCGCGAGCTGCGCTACGAAGGCCAGTACACCCCGCCGTCCGAGCAGGGCTCACTGGTGTATCCCGGCAACGTCGGCGTGTTCAACTGGGGCAGCGTGTCGGTCGACCCGGTGCGTCAGTTGCTGTTCACCTCGCCGAACTACATGGCGTTCGTGTCGAAGATGATCCCGCGCGAGCAGGTAGCCGAAGGCAGCAAGCGCGAAAGCGAGACCAGCGGCGTGCAGCCGAACACCGGCGCCCCGTATGCCGTGACCATGCACCCGTTCATGTCGCCATTGGGCGTGCCGTGCCAGGCACCGGCCTGGGGTTATGTGGCCGCTATCGACCTGTTCACCAACAAGGTGGTGTGGAAACGCAAGAACGGCACCACCCGTGACAGCACCCCTGTACCGATCGGCTTGCCGGTGGGTGTACCAAGCATGGGTGGCTCGATCGTCACCGCCGGTGGCGTGGGCTTCCTCAGCGGCACCCTGGACCAGTACCTGCGCGCCTATGACGTGCACAACGGCAAGGAACTGTGGAGCGCTCGCCTGCCAGCCGGTGGCCAGGCCACGCCAATGACCTACACGGGCAAGGACGGCAAGCAGTATGTGCTGATCGTGGCCGGAGGACATGGCTCGCTAGGCACCAAGATGGGCGACTACATCATCGCTTACAAACTGGCTGAGTAAGCCTCGACTGCGGCGGTGGCCACACCGCCGCCTTCGCGGGCAGGCCCGCGAGCGGCACGGCACCGGCCGGCAAAGATGAAAGCCTCCCCCCTCCTGCCTTCGTCTACCATTGAAACCCATCCCTCCCCGCCCCATCTAAGCACCATAGTCATTCACGCAGGTGCCCCATGAGCGACCAGCAGGATTTCCCCGAACACCCCGACGCACACAGCGAAATCGAACACCTCGAGGCCAAGGCCGAGACCAGCCGCGCCCTTGCCCTGCCCGGCCAGCAACTGCCGGACAAGGTCTATGTGATCCCGATCCACAACCGCCCGTTCTTCCCCGCGCAAGTGCTGCCGGTGATTGTCAACGAGGAACCCTGGGCCGAAACCCTCGACCTGGTCGCCAAGACCGATCATCATTCCCTGGCCCTGTTCTTCATGGACACGCCGCCCGAAGACCACCGCCACTTCGACACCAAGGCGTTGCCGGAGTACGGCACCCTGGTCAAGGTGCACCATGCCAGCCGCGAGAACGGCAAGCTGCAGTTCGTCGCCCAGGGCCTGACCCGCGTACGCATCCGCACCTGGCTCAAGCACCATCGACCACCCTATCTGGTCGAAGTCGAGTACCCGCACCAGCCCGCGCAGCCCACCGACGAGGTCAAGGCCTACGGCATGGCCCTGATCAATGCGATCAAGGAACTGTTGCCGCTCAATCCGCTGTACAGCGAAGAGCTGAAGAACTATCTCAACCGCTTCAGCCCCAACGACCCCTCGCCCCTCACCGACTTCGCCGCTGCCCTGACCTCTGCCACCGGCAACCAGTTGCAGGAAGTGCTCGACTGCGTCCCCATGCTCAAGCGCATGGAGAAGGTCCTGCCGATGCTGCGCAAGGAAGTGGAGGTTGCGCGGTTGCAGAACGAGATTTCCGCCGAAGTGAACCGGCAGATCGGCGAGCATCAGCGCGAGTTCTTCCTCAAGGAACAGCTCAAGGTCATCCAGCAGGAGCTGGGCCTGACCAAGGACGACCGCAGCGCCGACCTCGAACAGTTCGAACAGCGCCTGCAAGGCAAGACCCTGCCCGAGCAGGCTAAAAAGCGCATCGACGAGGAAATGGGCAAGCTGGCGATCCTCGAAACCGGCTCGCCGGAATACGCTGTGACCCGCAACTACCTCGAATGGGCCACCGCGCTGCCCTGGGGGGTATACGGCCAGGACAAGCTCGACCTCAAGCACGCACGCAAAGTGCTCGACCAGCACCACGCCGGGCTTGACGATATCAAGGAGCGCATCCTCGAGTTCCTCGCCGTCGGTGCCTGGAAAGGCGAGATCAGCGGCTCGATCGTACTGCTGGTCGGCCCGCCGGGTGTTGGCAAGACCAGCATCGGCAAATCCATCGCCGAATCCCTGGGGCGCCCCTTCTACCGCTTCAGTGTCGGCGGCATGCGCGACGAAGCCGAGATCAAGGGTCACCGTCGTACCTACATCGGCGCCCAACCCGGCAAACTGGTACAGGCGCTGAAGGATGTCGAGGTGATGAACCCGGTGATCATGCTCGACGAGATCGACAAGATGGGCCAGAGCTACCAGGGCGACCCCGCCTCGGCACTGCTCGAAACCCTGGATCCGGAGCAGAACGTCGACTTCCTCGACCACTACCTGGACCTGCGTCTGGACCTGTCGAAGGTGCTGTTCGTCTGCACTGCCAACACCTTGGATTCGATCCCCGGCCCGCTGCTCGACCGCATGGAAGTGATTCGCCTGTCGGGCTATATCACCGAAGAGAAGCTGGCCATTGCCAAACGCCACCTGTGGCCCAAGCAGCTGGACAAGGCTGGCGTTGCCAAGACCAGCCTGAGCATCAGCGACAGCGCCCTGCGCCTGGTGATCGAAGGCTACGCCCGCGAGGCTGGCGTGCGTCAACTGGAGAAACAGCTCGGCAAGCTGGTGCGCAAGGCAGTGGTCAAGCTACTGGAGAACCCGGATGCCAAGCTCAAGATCGGCACCAAGGACCTCGAGGCAGCACTGGGCATGCCGGTGTTCCGCAGCGAGCAAGTGCTGGCGGGCAAGGGCGTGATCACAGGCCTTGCCTGGACCAGTATGGGTGGCGCCACCCTACCGATCGAGGCAACACGCATTCATACGCTCAACCGCGGCTTCAAGCTCACCGGCAAGCTGGGGGACGTGATGAAGGAGTCCGCAGAGATCGCCTACAGCTACGTCAGCGCAAACCTCAAGCAGTACGGCGGCGACCCAGGCTTCTTCAACGAAGCGTTCATCCACCTGCACGTACCCGAAGGCGCCACGCCCAAGGACGGCCCCAGCGCTGGCGTGACCATGGCCAGCGCCCTGCTGTCACTGGCGCGCGACCAGGCACCGAAAAAAGGCGTGGCGATGACGGGTGAACTGACGCTGACCGGGCAGGTGCTACCGATTGGCGGGGTACGCGAGAAGGTGATCGCCGCCAAGCGGCAGAAGATCTTCGAGCTGATCCTGCCGGAGGCGAACCGTGGGGACTTCGAGGAACTGCCCGACTACCTGCGCGAAGGGCTGACGGTGCATTTCGCCAAGCGCTTTGCCGACGTGGCGAAAGTGTTGTTCTGATAAACACAGGGCTCCGAGGGGCCATCGCAGGGCAAGCCCGCGATGGCCCCTCAGAGCCCACATACACAAGCGCATCGGTTATCCTCAGGCCATCGTCCGCCTCAGGAGCCACCATGACCCTCTCCCGCCTGCTGCTCCCCTTGAGTCTCAGCTTGCTCGCTGCCTGCGCGCAGCAACCGCGGCAAACCGTCGAGCTGGATGCCGACAGCGAATGTCCGAAGCGCCTGCAAGTCGGTCAGACTCTATCGCTGTCGCTGGCCAGCAACCCTTCCACCGGCTATCGCTGGACGCTCAAGGACCCAGCCTCAAGCGTACTACGCAGCCTGGGGCCAGAGGTCTACAGCACTCCGGAAGAGGCCGGTATCGTCGGCAGTGCAGGCCTGTCAAACTGGCGCTTCCAGGCCAAGGCCGAGGGTACTGCCACGCTGGCCCTGATCTACCAACAACCCTGGGCCCCTGAAGTCGCGCCCGTACAAACCTTCGAATGCCAGATAACCGTACGTTGAAACCTGGAGCGATGCATGCGCTCAGACGGTCTCGAAGTTGCGGCGAACCTCCGCCAGGTAGACGGACAACGCCATGAGGGCATTGCCGAGCGAGCCCAATTCAGTCGCCTGTTCTGCAGCAGCCTGATGACTCTGCCAAGTCGTCGTCAGCTTTTGGGCTTCCAGTACCCAGCGATCACGCCAACTGTCGACATTGCCAGCAGTGACCAGTTCGTCATGTTCTTGAACAGCCTGTTGCAACAAACTCTGCAACGACGACAATGCCTGTCGCTGTTCGGCAATCTGCCCGACACACGTCGCCCGGGCTGACACAAGATCCGAGAACTTGCGTCCTTCGCCTATGACATCCAGATTGGCCTCGAACTTCTTGACGGCTGCCTTCACCAGTTCAGGGCTCACCGTGGGGTTCTTGATGCTGCTCAACAACAGGTCCACTTCCTCCTCTGTCGGAATCATGCCCTTGATAATACTGAACAGCGTTGGCACTTCGAACGTCTTGATGATCTGGTCCAGCTCGTTCTTTTGACGCTCCATGCCTGCAACCACTTCCAGCAGGTGGTCGACACTGGCTTGTATACGTTCCTTGGTCCCTGCCAGCTGTGAACGGCGCTCCTCCAATTCCGACAGGCGATAAACCTGTATTGCGCTGACTCGTTGGTTCAACACCTGCAACGACGCCTTCAAGCGACCCCGCAGACGCACCAGCTCGTCTTCGATATCTTTCTTGATGCCTTGGTTCTGGCCATTTTGCGAACTCACGGCTGCGGCATTTATCTCCGACCAATTCTGGTGCGCAAGATTGAGCGTGGCACTCAATACCTGGTCTTTCATTTGAGCGTCGCACTCCCTGAGCAGCCTCAGCAAATCCGAGACGTTCTCCCGGATGGACGAGCTCAGATGTTTTGCCTTCATATTTACAAACTTGGAAATTTCACCTTGCATCAATCGCATTGCAGACACATCGGGGTACTTCACAAGTATCGGGCTGCTAATATCCATATCAATCCTCCTGATTAAAACTTTTCATGACGTCGTTAAAAATCAATGCCAACTCGTGCGAAATATTGCCAATCTTGTGCCACGGGCGAACCACACGATCGATCCGACGCGCAAATCGTTCCACGCTGACATGGGTATCGAGCAGGTCAAGTTCCTCAGTCGAGACTTTTGTATGGTCACTCAAGGTGCGGATAACGTAGCGCAAGTTCCAGGCGGCCGTATTGACCTCTTTGAGTCGGCCCTTGATGTCATTGAGCAGACCCGACAGTGTGGCCAGGTTCGCCAACTGCGGGGTAAACGATTGCATCTCCATCACCAACTCTTCGCGACGTTGCTGCAGGTTCTGCTTATTTTGTTTCGCACGCTTTGCCAGATCACCGAACAGCGAGTAAGTTAGCCCAACCCCCAGGGGGGAAAATGTCAGCCCAAACAGGGTAAAGCCCGTGAAGCCGGAAATGACCGAAGAGTGATACTCGATTTCCTCGTCCAATACTCGCAAGCTGTCTGCAAGCGCTGCTGCCCTCTCGCCGGCACCGGCAATGTCAAGCGTCGAATCCAGCCCTGCCAACTTTGGCAGCAAAGTATCTTCGACATCCTTATAGAAGCGATCTGCACGCGTTTGAACCTGATCAATATCCTTCGATATCCTGTCGATCAGCTCTTTGATATCCTCGATCGCGCCGTGGATGGATTCAGCCTTAAGCGTACGTTCGTTTTCATCAAGCGGTACTGTCTCCAGTTGCTCCAACACCGCATCCTCGATATCGGAGAGACTATTGCCGTGCATACTGCGGATTTCACTCACGAGCAGCGCGCCTTCGGTGGCGAACGTCTGCGCGAAATTTTCCAGTTTCACGCTAAGGGCTTGAGTTTCGCGCTCTAATGGCTCCCACCCTTCGGCATGCTGGTTCAAGTCGGAGATAAAACTACTAACCCCCTCGCCATCCACGCCCAGCTTCACGAAGTCGATCCACTCGCTGATTGGCTCCGATGCGCCCGGAAACGAATCCACGGCCTTGACGTAGCGTTTGATCACCAGCAGGTTTTCGCGGCTGAAGATCAACCCAGGTTGCTGCTCTGTTTTTATCGGATCACTGATCGTCTCGATGTATTGCAGAGGTATCAGCTCTGCTTTCTGCTGCGGGTCGAGAGTTGCTAACGACTCATTCTCTAGCACTTCCATAATGATCGTCCTTTGAGGGTCGGATGAGGTGCTCCGCCAGTACAGCGCAGAGCAGGCCTCACCATACGTCGCGCCCACCTCGTCTTCCGTGGCTCTAGGCTTGGCCCGGTGACATCCAATTCGCTTCCACTTGGCAGAAATACAGCACTTTCGAGTCACCACTTTCTTCCCAGACCCGCCGATCACTGGCCGCCGGTATGCAGCACCGCATGGCTTGGCTAGAATGTCGCCTTTGTCTGTTCCCCGAGCCCACTGTGAGCCAAGACCCCGACCGCCTTTTCGCCCAACCCCTGGAGCAGGTGCCCGACTTCGTCTTCAACGAGGACGTGGTGCGTGTGTTCCCGGACATGATCAAGCGCTCGGTACCCGGCTACCCGACCATCGTCGAGAACCTCGGCGTGCTCGCCGCACGCTTCGCTCAACCACACACCGCGCTGTACGATCTTGGCGCCTCGCTGGGCGCAGTGACCCAGTCGCTGCGCCGCCATGTGCGCCACGACGGTTGCCGGGTGATTGCGGTAGACAACTCAGCAGCCATGGTCGAACGCTGCCGCCAGTACCTCACCGCACAGGACTCGATGTTCCAGGAACTGCAGCCAGTGCAGGTGATCGAAGCCGACATCCTTGCCCTGCCCTTCGAGCCCGCCTCCGTGGTGGCGATGAACTTCACCCTGCAGTTCATTGCCCCTGAGCAGCGCCTGGCCCTGCTCGCGCGCATTCACCAAGCGCTGCTGCCAGGTGGCGCGCTGATCCTGTCCGAGAAACTGCGCTTCGACGACGTACAGGAACAGGACCTGCTCAACGACCTGCACCTGGACTTCAAGCGTGCCAATGGCTACAGCGATCTGGAAATCGCCCAGAAGCGCAGCGCCATCGAGCACGTGATGAAGCCCGACACCCTGCAAGCCCACCAGGAGCGCCTCCACTCCGCCGGCTTCTCGAAAGTCATACCCTGGTTCCAATGCCTCAATTTCGCCTCGCTGATAGCCCTGCCATGATTGATCTGTCTCCCCTCGTCCGCCGTCTTGCGGGCACGCCACTGGCTTCCTGGTCCCTGGGGCTGCAAGCACAACTCGACACCAAGCTGGAGAAGGGCCATGGCGACCTCGAGCGCTGGCGCGGCGCCCTGGATGCGCTGCCAGACCTCACACCCGAGAGAATCGACCTGCTCGACGGGTTGCGCCTGGACAGCAACTGCGATGACGCCACCCGTGCTCAGGTACACAAGGCGCTGATGGGGCTTTCGCCGTGGCGCAAGGGGCCGTTCGACCTGTTCGGTGTGCACGTGGACACCGAATGGCGCTCGGACTGGAAGTGGTCGCGGGTCGGTCCGCACCTGAACCTCAAGGGCAAACGCGTGCTCGATGTCGGCTGCGGCAACGGCTACTACCAGTGGCGCATGCTCGGCGCTGGTGCCGACATGGTGGTCGGTGTCGACCCGAACTGGCTGTTCTTCTGCCAGTTCCAGGCGGTGCAAAAATACCTGCCAGACCTGCCCGCCTGGCACCTGCCCTTCGCCCTGGAAGAATTGCCCGCCAACCTCGAAGGCTTCGACACCGTGTTCTCGATGGGCGTGTTCTATCACCGTCGATCCCCCATCGAGCATTTGCTGGCGCTCAAGGACTGCCTGGTCAAAGGCGGGGAGCTGGTGCTGGAAACCTTGGTGGTCGAGGGCGATGAGCAGCACGTGCTGGTGCCCGAGGACCGCTACGCACAGATGCGCAACGTCTGGTTCCTGCCGTCGGTACCCGCGCTGGAGCGCTGGCTGCGCCGCGCCGGCTTCAGCGATGTACGCTGCGTGGATGTGAGCGTCACCAGCGTCGAGGAGCAGCGCAGCACCGACTGGATGCGTTATCAGTCGCTGGCCGATTTCCTCGACCCGAACGACCACAGCAAGACCATCGAAGGCCTCCCGGCCCCCCGCCGCGCCACGCTGCTGGCACGCAAATAAAAAAAGCGCCCCGAGGGGCGCCCAAGTTCACCAGCAGCGAGGAGCTGTCGCAGAGCCGGTGCCTCACTACCGCTAGTCCTTGGCTACCTCACGGGCCGTCTCCTGCGCCTGGCGCTCACGTTTGACCAGCACTTGCTGCCGGTCGCCGAACAGGCGCTCCTGCTCCTTGAGAAAGGTCTCCACGAACTGCTGTGAACGCTCCGCGCCACCTTCGGCGAAAACGCTGGTGCTGCCCATGGCAAGGGTCGCCAGCAGCAGATATTTGATCAGGTTCATCGTGCTTGCCTCATGATCACCGTTCAGACAGCGCCATCCTAGCCAGCGGCAGCTAACGCCAAGGTGAGCCTGGCATTACAGTCTTGCAATGTGGTCCTGCGGGCTGTGTTCCCAAGCGAAGGGACCCGAACAGGCAGCCAGATGACGCCCGCATTACAAATCGGTTATCTGCGCCGACAACGCATTCTCATGCCGTAACATCCTGCAGCTTGACCCTAAAGCCCCTACAGGCTTGAGAATCGCGCCCTTTCCACCTCACAGAGCCCGCCATGCGCCTATTGATCATCGAGGACGAACCCCGTACCGCCGACTACCTGCAGCAGGGCCTACGCGAAAACGGCTACGTTGTCGATTGCGCATACACGGGCACCGACGGCCTGCACCTCGCGCGCAATCACAGCTACGACCTGGTAATCCTCGACGTCAATCTGCCCGAGCTCGATGGCTGGGGCGTGCTGCAGCGCCTGCGCGCCGAATCGTCGACTCGGATCATGATGCTCACCGCCCACGGTCGCCTGGCCGACCGGGTCAAGGGCCTGGACCTGGGCGCCGACGACTATCTGCTCAAGCCTTTCGAGTTTCCGGAACTGCTGGCGCGAATCCGCAGCCTGCTGCGGCGCAACGACCAGCATCTGCAACCAGACACCCTGAAGGTCGCCGACCTCGAACTCGATCCCGGCCGTCATCGCGCCTGGCGCGGCGGCCAGCGCATCGACCTGACCGCCAAGGAGTTCACCCTGCTGCATCTGCTGATGCGCCAGAGCGGCGAGGTGCTCTCACGCACGCAAATCATCTCGCTGGTGTGGGACATGAACTTCGATTGCGACACCAATGTGGTCGAGGTGTCGATCCGCCGTCTGCGGGCCAAGATCGACGACCCTTTCGAGCACAAGCTCATACACACCTTGCGCGGCGTGGGGTACGTACTCGAGGCACGCGCGTGAAGGGCCGTACCCTGTCGCTGCGCCTCGGGCTTTCGGTCACCCTGATGGGCGCCGCGCTGGTACTGCTGCTGGCCTGCCTGGCAGTGTTTGCCCTCGACCACGAGCTGGACAGCCGCGCCCGTCGCGACCTGGCGCGCAAGATGCTGCAAGTCGAGCACAACCTGCGGGTGGACCTGCGCAGCGACGACCTTGGCGCCCGCGCTCATCCCTTGCTCGACCTGGTGATGGGGCACGACAACCTCAGTCTCAATGTGCTGGCGATCAATGGACGGCACCCGTCGCTGCTGAGCCTGGGCCCAGCACTGGAGGCGCAGGCGTTGCGCCAGCTACCCGCGGGCCAGCAGCCAAGCTTCACGCAATGGCGTGACAGCGATGGGCGGCAGATCCTCACCGTCACCCAGTTGATGCGCCTGCGCGACGACCAGCCGGTGCGAGTAATGATGTCGCTGGACCGCGCCGACGACAATGCGCTGCTCCAGGCCTACCTGAACTCGACCTTGCTGGCGCTGCCGATACTCTTGCTGCTGATCGGCATCGGTGCCTGGAAACTGGTGCAGCGTGGGCTCGCCCCCCTACGCCGATTCCGCCGCATCGCCGGGCAGATCTGCGCGCACGACCTGGCGCATCGCCTGCCGACCAGTGGCCTGCCCCAGGAACTGGCGGAGCTGGCCGGCAGCATCAACATCATGCTCGATCGCCTCGACCAGGGTGTTCGCCAGCTGTCGCAGTTCTCCGACGACCTGGCCCACGAATTGCGCACCCCCATCGGCAACCTGATGGGCAAGGCCCAGGTGACCTTGTCCCGCGAGCGCGACGGCAACCGCTACCGCGAGGCGCTGGAGGACAGCGTCGAGGAGCTCACCCGCCTGAACCGCATCATCAATGACATGCTGTTCCTGGCCCAGGTCAGCCAACCCCAGGCACTGGCCATGCTCAAGCCACTGTCCCTGGCCGATGAAACCGCACGGGTGATGGAGCTGTTCGGCCTCAGCGCCGAACTGAAAGGAATCGAGCTACGGGCACACGGCTGGGGCACGGCCTTGGCCGACCGATTGATGTTCCAGCGAGCGCTGTCGAATCTGCTGAGCAACGCCATCCGCCATAGCCCACAGGGCCAGGTGATCGAACTGGGGATCGAGCGGCGCCAGGACCAGGTCTGGTTGTGGGTGCAGAACCAGGGCGCGGGGATTGACGAGGCGCACCTGGCGCATCTGTTCGAGCGCTTCTACCGGGCCGGCTGTGGTCGCTCGCGCCTGAAGGGTGGCACAGGGCTGGGGCTGGCGATCGTGAAATCGATCATGCAACTGCATGGAGGCCGGGTCGAGGTCAGCAGCGCAGCGCAAGGACCGACTCGGTTCAGCCTGGTGTTTCAGGCCGAGTGATGGCGGCGGCTTCGCGAGCAAGCCCGCGAGGCCGCCCCAATATCAACGCGAAGCCGCCACGATCAAGGCCTTCATTTCTGCCACCGCCGCCTTGAAGCCGACGAACAGTGCATGGGCCACCAGGGCATGGCCGATGTTCAGCTCATTGATCCCCTTGATCGCCGCCACTGCTTCTACGTTATGGTAGTGCAGGCCATGCCCGGCATTGACGATCAGCCCCTGCCCCACGCCAAAGGCCACGCCGTCGACGATACGCTTGAGCTCCTCGGCTACCTCGGTCGGGGTCTGTGCATCGGCATAGCGACCAGTATGCAACTCGATGGCCGGCGCGCCCACGCGACGCGACGCCTCGATCTGCCGCTCGTCGGCATCGATGAACAGCGACACCTCGGCGCCGGTGCGCGCCAGGCGCTCTACTGCAGCCTTGATCCGCGCCTCCTGGCCTGCCACGTCCAGGCCACCTTCGGTGGTCAGCTCCTGGCGGGTCTCGGGCACCAGGCAGATGTGTGCCGGGCGGATCTTCTCGGCGAAAAGCATCATCTCTTCGGTGACGCCCATCTCGAAGTTCATGCGCGTTTGCAGCACGTCCTTGAGCAGCAGCACATCACGCTCCTGGATGTGCCGGCGGTCTTCGCGCAAATGCACGGTAATACCGTCGGCACCCGCTTCCTCGGCGTCCAGCGCGGCCTTGACCGGGTCCGGATAGCGGGTGCCCCGGGCCTGGCGCAGAGTGGCCACGTGATCGATGTTGACGCCGAGAAGCATGCGGTTGCTGTGAGTCACGAAAGGCTCTCCTGAAGATTGAGCCCCACAGCATACGACGTGCTCAACGCTTGCGAAACAGTTCCCGGCTGACCAGTGGCTTGGGCCCCAGGTGAACGGCCAGCGCCTGACGCATCAGGCGCTTGGCCGCAAGCAGCGCGCCCGGGGCATCCCAGTCGGCATCGGCCAGGGCCAACAGCTCCGCACCACTGAACAGCCCAGGCTGAAACAGCTCGACCCGCTCCAGCCCGGCGTCCACCTGGAGCCGATAGCGCCCCTCGGCGACGACCGCATCATCGTTCACGTCGTGGGTCAGCGAGAAGGCATAGCCCAGCTCGTCCAGCAGACGCCATTCGAAGGCGCGCAGCAGCGGCTCCAGCGGGCGGCCGGCAGCCAGCGCCTCGAGGGTCAGGGTGTAATGCTCGAACAGGGCAGGAAACGGCGCTTCGGCAGGCAGCAGGCGCATCAGCAACTCGTTGAGATACAGACCACTGAACAGCGCGTCGCCGTGCAGCCACCCGGCAAGGCCGACCGTATCCAACCGACCGACGTTCTTCAACTCGCCCCGCCCGCGTAACTCGACTTCCAGCGGCACGAAGGGTCGCACCGGGCTACCGCCCTTGCCCCGCGCGCGCCGCAACACCGCCCGCACACGGCCTTGGGCGGTAAAGAAGTCCACCAACGCGCTGGTTTCCTTGTAGGCGCGGCTGTGCAGGACGTAGGCGGGTTGCGGGGTGGGTTGGTCCATGAGCGGTTACTCGGTCTCAGGCAAAGCGCACACCTGTAGGAGCGGGCTTGCCCGCGAAGAGGCCAGCCCAGGCACCGTGGATGCATGGCACAGGCGTTGCCTGTGTTCGCGGGCAAGCCCGCTCCTACAAGGCGCGCGGCGAGGCTTAGAGGTCGCCGTAACCCAGCGAACGCAGGGCGCGTTCGTCATCGGACCAGCCGCCCTTGACCTTGACCCAGAGGTTGAGCATGACCTTGGAGTCGAACAACACCTCCATGTCCTTGCGAGCCTCGGAACCAATGCGTTTGATACGCTCGCCCTTATCGCCGATGATGATCTTTTTCTGGCCGTCACGCTCGACCAGGATCAGGGCGTGGATGTGCAACACATGCCCCTGCTGTTTGAATTCTTCGATCTCGACGGTGATCTGGTACGGCAGCTCGGCGCCGAGCTGGCGCATGATTTTCTCGCGTACCAGTTCGGCTGCCAGGAAGCGGCTGCTGCGGTCGGTGATCTGGTCTTCCGGGAAGAAGTGATCGTTTTCCGGCAGGTGCTTGGCGATCTGGGCTTCCAGGGCGTCCAGATTGTGCCCCTGCTGAGCCGAGATCGGCATCACTTCGGCGTTCGGCAGTTGCTCCTGCAACCACTGCAGGTGCGGGATCAACTCGGCCTTCTCTTCCATGCGGTCGGTCTTGTTGACCGCGATGATGAGCGGGCCGGTGACGTACTGCACACGCTCGAGCACCAACTGGTCCTCGTCGGTCCAGCGAGTGCGGTCGACCACGAAGATCACCACGTCGACATCCTTGAGCGCTGCCGAGGCGTTGCGGTTCATGTAGCGGTTCAAGGCCTTGTCGTTGGCCTTGTGCATACCGGGGGTGTCGACGTAGATCGCCTGCACATCACCTTCGGTCTTGATGCCGAGCATGTTGTGACGGGTGGTCTGCGGCTTGCGCGAAGTGATCGCCAGCTTCTGCCCGAGGATGTGGTTGAGCAGCGTGGACTTGCCCACGTTGGGGCGGCCGACGATGGCCACGTAACCGCAGCGGGTCGGATTGTTCTCAGTCATTGCCATTCTCCACGCCCAAGGCGATCAGTGCGGCGGCAGCGGCGACCTGCTCGGCGATACGCCGGCTCACGCCCTGACCACGGCTCTTGTTGTTCAGCAGCACCACTTCGCATTCGACGAAGAAGGTGCGGCAATGTGGTTCGCCCTGGATATCCACCACTTCGTAGCGCGGCAGTTCGCAGGCACGCGACTGCAGATACTCCTGCAGCCGGGTCTTGGGGTCTTTGTTGGTGTCGACCAGCGTCAACCCATCGAACTCGCCGGCCAGCCAGGCGAGAATGCGCTCGCGGGCGGTCTGCATGTCGGCGTCCAGATAGATCGCCCCGATCAGCGCTTCGAGTGCATCGGCAAGAATGGACTCACGGCGAAAACCACCGCTCTTGAGTTCGCCCGAGCCCAGGCGCAGATAATCGCCCAGGTCGAAGCCGCGGGCCAGGCGGGCGAGGGTCTCACCCTTGACCAGCCGTGCGCGCAGGCGCGACAACTGGCCTTCGCGAGCCTGGGGGAAGCGCTCGAACAGCGCCTCGCCCGCCACGAAGTTGAGAATCGCATCACCGAGAAACTCCAGGCGCTCGTTGTTGCGCCCGGCATAACTGCGATGCGTGAGTGCCAGGAGCATCTGATCCTGGTTTTTGAAGGTATAGCCGAGCTTGCGCTCCAGGCGTTCGAGGGAAGCGCTCATGCAGCCACCCCTTCGTTGTTAAACGCGTTCAAATCAACATCCTGAAAGACTGTTTGGCTGTGTCACGCCGTCGTGCAGCGGCGAATTTACCCATCCCTGAGAACACAGCCTATGTCAGAAATGCATTCGGCGCTGTCTGTTGACAGCGCCGAAGGGTATCAATGGATCAGGCCGACCCGCGACAGGTTGGGGAAGTGGCTGAGCTTGGGCTCGGGCCAGCTCATCCAGACTGCGAAGGCCTTGCCGACGATGTTGCGGTCCGGGACCATGCCCTGCAGCTCGCGCGGGATGCTCGGATCGTCCCAGTAGCGGCTGTCGTTGGAGTTGTCGCGGTTGTCGCCCATCATGAAGTAATGCCCGGCAGGCACGGTCCACTGCTGGTCAGGCGGCATGCGGTAGCGGCTCATCTCCTTGCGGATCAGGTGCTCGGCTTCGCCCAGCTTCTCCTTGTACAGCTCGGCACTGCCCAACGATCCGGCTTCGGTGCCCACCAGTTGCTCGGCGACCAGTTGGTCGTTGACGTACAGGTGCTTCTCGTTGGTGTAGCGGATCCGGTCGCCCGGCAGGCCAACCACACGCTTGATGTAGTTGACGTTCGGGTCGCTCGGGTAGCGGAACACCATGACGTCCCCGCGCTGCGGGTCACCGACCTCGATGACCTTCTTGTCGATCACCGGCAGGCGGATGCCGTAGGAGAACTTGTTCACCAGGATGAAGTCGCCCACTTCCAGGGTCGGCTTCATGGATCCCGACGGGATCTGGAAGGGTTCGACCAGGAACGAGCGCAGCACCAGCACGATGAACAACACCGGGAAGAACGACTTGCCGTACTCGACCAGCAACGGCTCCTTGTTCAGGCGTTCGACCACCGCAACTTCGGGCTGGCTGACGCTGCCCTGGTAGTTGGCGATCGCCGCTCGCCGGCGCGGGGCCAGGAACAGCAGATCGATCAGACCCAACAGACCGCAGACAGCAACGGCGATGACTAGCAACAGCGGGAAATTTAGCGACATAGGACCTAGCTATCCAACCTGAGCACAGCGAGGAAGGCTTCCTGTGGGATCTCCACGTTGCCCACCTGCTTCATGCGTTTCTTACCGGCCTTCTGCTTCTCCAGCAGTTTCTTCTTACGGCTGACGTCACCGCCATAGCACTTAGCCAGTACGTTCTTTCTGAGCGCCTTGACAGTGGTCCGCGCAATGATCTGGCCGCCGATAGCTGCCTGGATCGCCACGTCGAACATCTGCCGAGGAATCAGTTCCTTCATCTTCTCGGTCAACGCACGACCTTTGTAGGCCGCGTTGTCACGATGCACGATCAATGCCAGGGCATCGACCTTGTCGCCGTTGATCAGCACGTCCAGCTTGACCAGGTTGGCCGACTGGTAGCGATCGAAATGATAGTCCAGCGAGGCGTAGCCGCGACTGGTGGATTTGAGACGGTCGAAGAAGTCCAGCACCACTTCGTTCATCGGCATGTCGTAGCGCACCTGCACCTGGCTGCCGAGGAACTGCATGTCACGCTGAACGCCACGCTTCTCGATGCACAGGGTGATGACGTTGCCCAGGTGCTCCTGCGGCACGAGGATGGTCGCGGTGACGATCGGCTCGCGGAAATCGGCGACCGCCGAGACATCCGGCAGCTTCGACGGGTTGTCGACGACAATGGTTTCGCCGGTCTTGAGCTCCAGCTCGTAGATCACGCTTGGTGCCGTGGTGATCAGGTCCAGGTCGTATTCGCGCTCCAGGCGCTCCTGGATGATCTCCATGTGCAGCATGCCGAGGAAGCCGCAACGGAAGCCGAAGCCCAGTGCATCGGAGCTTTCCGGCATGTACTGCAGCGACGAGTCGTTGAGCGTCAGCTTCTGCAGGGCGTCGCGGAAGTCCTCGAAATCGTCGGAACTGACCGGGAACAGGCCGGCGTACACCTGCGGCTGGATCTTCTTGAAGCCTGGCAGCACTTCGACCTCAGGGGTCGAGGACAGCGTCAGGGTGTCGCCGACCGGCGCGCCATGAATGTCCTTGATGCTGGCGATGATGAAGCCCACTTCACCGGCCTTGAGATCGGCGGTGGCGGTGTGTTTCGGGGTGAAGACGCCGACGCTGTCGACCAGGTGCACCTTGCCGGTGGACTTGACCAGGATCTTGTCGCCCTTCTTGACCCGGCCCTGGCGCACACGCACCAGCGACACGACGCCCAGGTAGTTGTCGAACCAGGAGTCGATGATCAGCGCCTGCAAGGGTGCGTCGATCTCGCCTTCCGGCGCGGGGATGGTCTGTACCAGGCGCTCGAGCACCTCGTCCACGCCCATGCCGCTCTTGGCACTGCAGGCCACGGCATCGGTGGCGTCGATGCCGATGATCTTCTCGATCTCGTCCTTGACGCGGTCCGGATCGGCCTGGGGCAGGTCCATCTTGTTCAGTACCGGCATGACCTCGAGGCCCTGCTCGATGGCGGTGTAGCAGTTGGCGACCGATTGCGCCTCGACGCCCTGGCCGGCATCGACCACCAGCAACGCGCCCTCGCACGCCGCCAGCGAGCGCGAGACTTCATAGGTGAAGTCGACGTGGCCGGGGGTATCGATGAAGTTCAACTGGTAGGTTTTGCCGTCCTGCGCCTTGTAATGCAGGGTGACGCTGTGGGCCTTGATGGTGATACCGCGTTCACGCTCGAGGTCCATGGAGTCGAGGACCTGGGCTTCCATTTCGCGCGCCGTCAGGCCACCGCACATCTGGATGAAACGGTCGGCCAGCGTCGACTTGCCATGGTCGATGTGGGCGATGATGGAGAAATTGCGGATATGACTCAAATCACTCACGGGTCAACACTCGAAAAGGCTGCGAGCCGGACGCCCGCGGAAAAATAGCCGGGAATTGTACCTCAAGCCGGAGGGATATGGGAGATTCCTCTATCGCCACGCACACCTGCAAATGCGACATGAATTTGCTCGGCTCGCTGATGTTCCCACAGAAAATCATGACACGCTCATGAAAAAGGGCAGCCGAAGCTGCCCTTTCCTACCCTTCACTCAGCCTATTCAGCCAACTTGAAGGTGATGAAGCTGGCGCGCCCTTGTCGCAGCACACGCATCGATACCGAACGATTCTTCGGCAGGTCCTTGGCGATCTCGGTGAATTGCTTGGCCGAGCTGATCGCCTGGTTGTTCAGATGGCTGATGACGTCGCCCGGACGCAGGCCAATCAGGGCAGCCGGACCATCCTGAACCTCCTTGATGACCACGCCGCCCTTGAGCTCGAGCGACTTCTTCTGCTCGTCGCTGAGGTCGGCGACGGAGACGCCCAGGCGGTTGCTGTTGCGCTCCACGCCGGCCTGACCACCGGTGCCAATGTCGGCATCGTCTTCAGGGAGTGCGCCGACAGTGATGTCCAGGGTCTGGCGCTTGCCTTCGCGAATGATTTCGAGCTTGGCTTTCTGGCCATCCTTGAGACCGCCGACCAGGTGTGGCAGGTCTGCGGACATGATGATCGGCTGGCCGTTCATGCTCAGGATCACGTCACCGACCTGCAGGCCGCCCTTGGCCGCAGGACCGTTTTCCAGCACCTGGGCCACCAGGGCGCCGGCAGGCTTGTCGAGCCCGAAGGATTCAGCCAGGTCCTTGTTCACTTCCTGGATCACCACGCCGAGCCAGCCGCGACTGACCTTGCCGTCTTTCTTCAACTGGTTCGAGACATCGATCGCCACGTCGATCGGGATGGCGAACGACAGGCCCATGAAACCGCCGGAGCGGGTGAAGATCTGCGAGTTGATACCTACGACCTCGCCCTTCATGTTGAACAGCGGGCCGCCGGAGTTACCCGGGTTGATCGCGACGTCGGTCTGGATGAACGGCACATAGGTGTCGTTGGGCAAGGTGCGCCCCTTGGCGCTGACGATACCTTTGGTCACCGAATGATCGAAGCCGAATGGCGAGCCAATGGCCAGCACCCACTCACCGACCTTCAGCTTCTCGGAATCGCCCAGTTTGACGGTCGGCAGATTCTTGCCATCGACCTTGAGCAGCGCCACGTCGGTGCGCGGGTCGGTGCCGACCAGCTTGGCCTGCAACTCGCTGCGGTCGGACAGGCGGACGATGATTTCGTCGGCGTCGGCGACCACATGGTTGTTGGTCAGGACATAACCATCACTGGAAATGATGAAGCCCGAGCCCAAGGACTGCGCTTCACGCTGGCGGTCGCCGCCACGCGGGGAACGCGGCTGCTGCGGCATGTTGCGCTCGAAAAACTCGCGGAACATCGGCGGCAGGCCTTCCAGATCGGGCATCTGCCCAGCGGCCACGCGACGGTCCGGCAGCTTTTGCTTGGTACTGATGTTGACCACTGCCGGCGAGGCCTGCTCGACCAGGGTGGTGAAATCCGGCAGGGCTTCTTCGGCCTGGGCGGTGAGCACCTGGCCGAGCATCAGCACGGCGGCGAACATCGATAGGTAGGTTTTCAAGCGTGGTATTGACATACGGCTCCCGTCACAACGAGCGTAGTTAGCAGAAGGGCCCCTGCAGATGCAGGAAAGGCCAGACTCCAGGGAGTCTGACCTATAGGAAATTTACCAGTTGATTGCAAATGACAATGCTTTAATTTCATGTCAGTTGCATGCCTAGCAGCTTGTAGGAAGGGTCTGCGACGGTCATTGCCGTGCCTGGACATCCTGGGCGCGCATCGACAAGGCCACACGCTCGGCAGTGCCCAGCGGAATCTCTCCGACCACGGTCACCATGACCTTGCCCTTGGGCGTGTTCAGATGCCGCGAAACAGCGACAGTCGGCCCCAGTTGCGCACGGGTATCGGTACCGGCGTCTTCCTTGATCGGCTCGAGAAAGACCGAAAAACGCGCCAGCCCATCGTCGTACATCAGGCTACTGACGGTACTGTTGCGTTCCGGATCACGGCGCACGGCACTATTGACCAATTCGAAGCCTGGCGGCAGCCAATCGGAACGCCAGCCAGCGACTGTTTCGGACTGGGTCGCCGCAAGACGTTCCACCGGCTTGCACGCGGCACTGGCCTGCAGGTCGCGATCGGTCGGCACATCATCGGTGTCCAGGCGGGTCATCTGGAAGCGCTCAAGCAACTGCCCCTTGTCGTTCAGCATCAACGAACGCAGCGGCAGGCCGGTCTGGCGATCCAGGTGAAGCTCAAAGGCGTAGCGGTGCTGGTCGCGTGGCGTGAGCGTGACGATCACCGCGTCGCGCCCGGCGATTCGGGCCTTGCCAGCCACACCCAGGTCGTACCAGCTCATCAGCTTCAAAGGATCGAGTAAACGCGGGGCGGAATCGGGCGGTGTACCGACCCCGCTGACCAGGGAACCACTGACGCACTGCACCTTGCCATTGACCCGCACGATTTCCTGGGCGGCGCCATCAAGCTGCAACAGCCGCTCGCTGACCTTGCCGTCCTGGACTCGATGCCAGATATCGTGGGAAGAAAAACTGCCGTTACGTTCGTAGACGAAAGAACCCTGGTAACTCTGCCCTTGCTCGGCCTGTGCCAGCTTGTTAAGCCACTCGCTCGCCTCGGGCGAAGAGTTGGCCGCCAATACCGGCACCGTCATGCAACTGCCGAGCAGCAGCGACAGAAGAGGTAGCGCGCGCATGAGCCTCCTTACTTAGCGATTTTCCAGGCTGGCGGCGCGGGCATAAGGCAGAGCGGTTTCGGTGCCCTTCAGCGCAGACTCCTGAGCGTGCTGGCGCAGATAACCGGGCAGACGCTGATCCCAGCCAGCCTGATTCTGCAGCACACCGTTGGCCATCGGACCGGTCGGTTGCTCACTGCTTTCACTATAGCCTGCCAGAACGGCTGGGCCCTGAGCCTGTGGCACGATGATGCCCTGCTGCACAGGTTGCTGCGAAGCGAGTTGCGCACCGTTGATCTCGTCCTGGTTGTACAGGCGTACACCTGCCAGCACAGCGACGGTCACCGAGGCGGCAACGGCCAGGCGGCCAATGCTGCGCCACGGGCCACGCTTGGCCTTGACCGGTACGGCTTCATCGGCCAGCGCAGCCGAAACGGCCGAGGCGATGTCGAGCTTGGGCAGCAGCAGTTCCTTGTGCATGGCTGCGCGAGCGACCTGGTAACGCGACCAGGTGGCACGGGTCTCGGCATCATCGACCGCGTTCAGCACGCGACGTAATTCCAGTTCGTCCGCTTCGTTATCCATTACCGCGGACAGCGATTCCTGCAAAGCTTCACGACTCATGGCGGTTCCTCTCTTGGCTGTCGCCGCTGTCTCAGGTTTCCTGCAACAAGGGTTGCAGGGCTTTGTCTATGGCCTCCCGAGCGCGGAAGATTCGAGAGCGCACGGTACCCACCGGACATTGCATGACACTCGCAATGTCTTCGTAACTCAGTCCGTCGAACTCGCGCAGGGTCAATGCCGTGCGCAGGTCTTCGGGCAGTTGCTGGATGGTGCGATGGACAGTGCCTTCGATTTCATCCCGCAACAACGAGCGCTCTGGGGACTCGAGATCCTTGAGACCATGATCGCCGTCATAGAACTCCGCATCCTCGGAGCTCACATCGCTGTCTGGCGGCCGTCTTCCACGGGACACCAGGTAATTCTTCGCCGTGTTGATGGCGATGCGGTACAGCCACGTGTAGAACGCACTGTCACCGCGGAAGTTGCCAAGCGCACGATAGGCCTTGATGAACGCTTCCTGTGCCACGTCCTGCGCTTCATGGGTGTCGTGTACAAAACGCACGATCAACCCGAGAATCTTGTGCTGATACTTCAGCACCAACAGATCGAACGCTCGCCTGTCACCGCGCTGCACGCGCTCGACAAGCTGCTGATCCTCTTCCTGGGTTAGCATGAACACTCCTCAGTGAACTCAAAGGAGCGTTGCGACAGCCATCGTTCAGGCTTGCAACCATAGACTCGGGCTTTGCGCAAAAGTTCTCCCCTCCAAGCAAGTTTCCTGCGGCCTCTGGTCGGCTCGCACGAAAAAGACACAGCGCGGTCGCAGCCGGCTGCGTCGATAATCGGTGTTTCGAATACACAGGTTTCAGCCCGGGTAGAGCTGCTGTCCTGCATCGCCTCGGCAATCGTGGCAGACGGGCAGCCTTCTTGAGATTTGCAGGGGTGCTGGAAAGTTCCCACAAAGTCGCCGCGCCTGCGCAACCGCCATTGGAAATCCGACGCCGGGGGCTGCTATAAAGGCATCCCGGCACTTTTCCAATAGTTTCACAATGCCATATACGCATGCCTATTGTGCCGCTCCCCTTCCCTAGTTACTAGTGTCCCGACATGAGCCAACAATTCCAACATGATGTCCTGGTGATCGGCAGTGGCGCCGCTGGTCTCAGCCTGGCACTGAACCTTCCCAGCCACCTGCGCGTTGCCGTACTGAGCAAGGGCGACCTCGCCAATGGCTCTACCTTCTGGGCCCAGGGCGGTGTCGCCGCAGTACTGGACGACACCGACACGGTGCAGTCACACGTCGAGGACACGCTCAATGCAGGCGCAGGCCTGTGCCATGAAGACGCCGTGCGCTTCACCGTCGAGCACAGCCGCGAAGCCATCGAGTGGCTGATCGAGCAGGGCGTGCCCTTCACGCGCGACGAACACCACGGCGTCGACGACGGCGGCTTCGAGTTCCACCTCACCCGTGAAGGCGGTCACAGCCACCGCCGCATCATCCATGCCGCCGATGCCACGGGCGCCGCGATCTTCACCACGCTTCTGGAACAGGCCCGCCAGCGCCCGAACATCGACCTGCTCGAACAGCGTGTGGCCGTGGACCTGATCACCGAGCGGCGTCTGGGCCTGCCCGGCGACCGCTGCCTGGGCGCCTACGTGCTCGACCGCAACAGCGGCGAGGTAGACACCTTCGGCGCACGCTTCACGGTATTGGCGACAGGCGGTGCAGCCAAGGTCTATCTCTACACCAGCAACCCCGATGGCGCCTGCGGTGATGGCATTGCCATGGCCTGGCGCGCTGGCTGTCGGGTGGCGAATCTTGAGTTCAACCAGTTCCACCCCACCTGCCTGTACCACCCGCAAGCCAAGAGTTTCCTGATCACCGAGGCCCTGCGCGGCGAAGGCGCACTGCTGCGCCTGCCCAACGGCGAGCGTTTCATGCCGCGCTTCGACCCACGTGAAGAGTTGGCGCCACGGGATATCGTCGCCCGCGCCATCGACCACGAAATGAAACGCCTGGGCGTGGACTGCGTGTACCTGGATATCACCCACAAACCTGTCGAGTTCATCAAGAGCCACTTCCCCACGGTCTACGAACGCTGCCTGACCTTCGGCATCGACATCACGCGACAGCCAATCCCCGTGGTACCCGCAGCCCACTACACGTGCGGCGGCGTGATGGTCGATGAGCGCGGGCACACCGACGTGCCGGGCCTGTACGCCATCGGCGAAACCAGTTTCACTGGCCTGCACGGCGCCAACCGCATGGCCAGCAACTCGCTGCTGGAGTGCTTCGTCTACGGGCGTGCGGCGGCAGCGGACATCGAGGCGCACCTGGACGAAGTCAGCAGGCCACAAGCCCTGCCTTGTTGGGATGCCAGCCAGGTCACCGATTCGGATGAGGACGTGATCATCGCGCACAACTGGGACGAACTGCGGCGATTCATGTGGGACTACGTGGGCATCGTGCGCACCAGCAAGCGCCTGCAGCGCGCCGAGCACCGGGTGCGTCTGCTGCTCGACGAAATCGACGAGTTCTACAGCAACTACAAGGTCAGCCGCGACCTGATCGAGCTGCGCAACCTGGCGCAGGTGGCCGAGCTGATGATTCGCTCGGCGATGCGGCGCAAGGAAAGCCGTGGACTGCACTACACCCTGGATTATCCGGGGATGCTGGATGAGGCCAGGGATACGGTACTCAGCCCGACCTGAGCCTGGCGCCGACCTCTTCGCCTTTGGCGACTTGCCCGCGAGGAGGTCGGCAACTCTCACCTCACTCTGGCGCCATCACCCACCGGCGCCGGCTGAACTTCAAGCGCACACGCAGCCGTCGGTGCTCATCCGCCGTCAGCGCATCCCTTGGAATGCACTGACTCTGGGCAACCCACCGCCCCTCGCGCATGAAGCGCAACACCACTATCCCCGGCAGCGCGACGCTGTCACGACACAACCTTATCCGCTCCCAGCCACAGGCACGGCTGAACGCCTGCCAGCCACGCGCATCACGGCGCAAGCCAGTCACGGCATCGGGGTGAGTCAGAAGGATACGGCGGGGAATCACCCAGCAGGCATGGGCGAGGCAGCCAATCAGTGCACAAGCTGCCAACCACCAGGGCAACTCGACTAACCACAGGGTGGCGAGCGCCAGCGCCTGCCCGCAAAGATAGGCCGTCAGCAGCAGGCGCGAGCCTTGCCAACGGCACTCGAAGCACTCACTTGGGCTGGACACGGTCCAGGATGATGCGGACCATGCGCTGCAGCTCAGGGTCTTCGGATTCGTTACGCTCCATGAACCAGCCGAACATGTCCTGGTCCTCGCAGGTCAACAGGCGGCGGTACAGTTCGCGATCCGCTTCGCTCAGGTTCGGGTAGACCTCTTGAGTGAAGGGGACGAGCAGCACGTCCAGCTCCAGCATGCCGCGGCGGCTGTGCCAGAAAAGCCGGTTGAGTTCAGTTTGTTCGACCATGGGGCCCTCCTCGAATGGTCGCGCAGTATACCGCGCTGCAACCGCAGCGGCACGAGGCATTGGTCTAGTCACCTACCTATTTTGTTACTGGCGTTCTATGATGGCCGCCAGTCTTTATAGCTACCGCGATGACCCATGGCCGACTCCGCTTTCTTCTGTCCCCTGTCCCACGAGGGCATCCTCGCTGTCCGCGGCTCCGACGCCGGAAAATTCCTGCAAGGCCAGCTGACCTGCAACCTCGACTATCTGAATCTGCAGCACGCCAGTCTCGGCGCGCGCTGCATGGTCAAAGGCCGCATGCAATCCAGTTTCCGCATCCTGCCCGAGGGCAATGGCTACCTACTTGCCATGGCCAGCGAACTGCTCGAGGCGCAACTGGCGGACCTGAAGAAGTATGCGGTCTTTTCGAAGGCCACGCTGACCGACGAAAGCGCCGCCTGGGTGCGCTTCGGCTTGCAGCAGGGCGATGCCGCGCTGCAGGCGCTGGGGCTTGAAACACCGCAGGCAGCCGGCGCCACCGTGCGCCATGAAGGGCTTTTGGCCATCGCCGTCTCGCCCGCTCGCGTCGAGCTATGGGTTCCCTCCGAACAGGCCGCCAACGTGCGCGAGACCCTCGCCGCCGCGCTGCCCGAGGGCACCCTGGATGCCTGGCTGCTGGGCCAGATCCGCGCCGGCATCGGCCAGGTCATGGGCCCGACCCGTGAACTGTTCATCCCGCAGATGATCAACCTGCAGGCCGTCGACGGCGTGAGCTTCAAGAAGGGCTGCTATACCGGCCAGGAAATCGTCGCGCGCATGCAATACCTGGGCAAGCTCAAGCGTCGCCAGTATCGCCTCTCGCTGCCCGTGGACGAAGCGCCCGCACCAGGCGCAGAAATCTTCTCGCCCACCCACGGTTCGTCTGTCGGCGAGGTAGTCATCGCGGCACCCGCCGAGCAAGGTGTCGAACTGCTGGCAGTGCTCAGCGCCGACTCGGTGGAAGATGACAACCTGCACCTGGGCAGCCTCGAAGGGCCACGCCTGACCCTGCTGGACCTGCCTTACGAACTGGACCGCGACCGGGAAATCCAGCGCTGACCAGCCCGCCCCGCCGCTGCGGCGGGGCAGCCCCACCACTGCGGTAGAGAAGTCCATGAACAAGCTGGCCGAGATGGTTCAAGCGCAGTTGCTCGCTGCCATCGACAACGACGACCTGGTCCTGCCCACGCTGCCAGAGGTTGCCCTGAGCATCCGCGAAGCCGCCGAAGACAGCGAAATCAGCGTGGCCGCCTTGAGCCGCGTGATCGGTCGCGATGCCGCGCTCTCGGCGCGCCTGATCAAGGTGGTCAACAGCCCGCTGCTGCGCGCACTGGTGGAGGTCACCGACCTGCACACCGCGATCACGCGCCTGGGCGTCAACTACAGCTGCAACCTGGCCATCGGCCTGGTGATCGAACAGATCTTCCATGCCCGCTCGGCGGCGGTGGAGCACAAGTTGCGCGATATCTGGGAAAACAGCCTGGAAGTAGCGGGCATCAGTTACGAAATATGCAGGCGCTACACCCACCTCAAACCCGATCAGGCCACCCTGGGTGGGCTCGTGCACCAGATCGGCGCCCTGCCGGTGCTGATCTACGCCGAAGAGCACAACGAGCTGCTGTCCGACCCCGTGTGCCTGCACTATGTCATCGAGCAGATTCAACCGGTGCTGGGCGACAAGATCCTCAGCGCCTGGGAGTTTCCAGAGCAACTGGTCAACCTGCCCAGCCAGGTCCAGAACCTGGAGCGCGAGACCGACAAGATCGACTACATCGGCATCGTCCAGATCGCTCGCTCGCTCAGCCTGCGCGGGCGCGGCCAGCCCTTGACCAGCCTCCCCGCCTATAAGCTGCTGCGCCTGCCGGAGGGCAAGGAGCTGGACCTGATGGAACTGGTCGAGGCGCGGGACATGTTGCGCTGACCGCCGCGGGTGCGGCGGTCAATCCGCGATGAAACTCACCCGCACCTTCAAACCGCCGTTGTCGCCATCATGCAGGCTGATCTGCGCCAGATGCGCACGACAAATTTCGCCGACGATCGCCAACCCCAGCCCACTGCCCTGGGCACTGCGCCGGTAGAAGCGCTCGAACACACGCTCGCGATCATCCAGTGGAATCCCCGGGCCATCGTCCTCGACCTCCAGTACGGCGGGGGCCAGCACCCGCAGAATCACGTTGCCGCCCGTCGGCGTATGGGCCAGTGCATTGTCCACCAGGTTGCTGAGCAGCTCGTTGAGCAAGGTCGGCTCTCCCTTCAGCCACACCGGCGCCTCGGCTTCCAGCGCGAGGGCAACACCACGGGCATGGGCCAGCGGCGCCATCGCCATGCCCAGTTCGCGGGCCAGCTGGCTGAGGTCCAGGCGCTTTGCACCGCCTTCGGCGATCGCCCGCGCGCCATTTTCCACTCGGGCCAGCGACAGCAACTGGTTCGCCAGGTGGGTAAGGCGATCAGTACCCTGGGCCGCGGACTCCAAGGTCTGGCGCCACTCCTCGGGCTCCCGCGAGCGCAAGCCCAACTCCACCCGCGCCTTGAGCGCCGCCAGCGGTGTGCGCAACTCGTGGGCGGCATCGGCAATGAACTGCGCCTGGCGCTCGAACTGCCCGCGCAGCCGCTCGGTGAAATGGTTCAAAGCCCGCACCAGCGGCCCCAGCTCATGCTGTACCTGCACCACCGGCAGGGCCCGCAGGTCGTCGGGCTGACGGGCTTCCACCGCCGTGCGCAGACGCTCCAGCGGACGCAGCGCAGCACTGACTGCAAACCACACCATCACCAGCGCACCCAGCGCAAGCATGCCCAGGCGCAGCAAGGTATCGGCCATCAGCCCACGCGCCATGCTCACCCGCGCCTCTTCGGTCTCGGCCACGCGGATCTCGGCCATGCCGTTCATGTTCGGCTCGCTGACAGCCTTGAGCAGGCTAACCACGCGCACGTCCTGCCCCAGGTAGGTGGCGTTGTAGAAGCGCGCCAGCGCCGGATAGTCGTCGGTGCGCGGCGTGCCAGGGGGCGGCGGCGGCAGCTTCTCGTAACCGGAAATCAGCTTCTGGTGGATATCCAGCACCTGGTAGTAGATGCGTCCGGCGCTGTCGTAGGCGAAGGTGTCCAGCGCGACATAGGGCACATCGGCGCTGAGCGTGCCATCACGCTGGGAGAGGCCGGCGGCAATGGTCCGCGCCGAGGCCAGCAGCGTGCGGTCATAGGCGGTGTCGGCGGCCTCGCGGCCATTCCAGTATGCGCTCAGGCCACTGGCCAACATCAGCACCACGAGCAACAGCGCCAGGTTGCCGAGCAGGCGCGCGCGCAGGCTGCCGTTGTCACGCATCACGATGCTCGAGCAGGTAGCCCAGACCGCGGAAGGTGACGATGGCCACCGGATGGCCATCGAGCTTCTTGCGCAGACGATGGATGTAGATCTCGATGGCATCGGGGCTGGCTTCTTCGTCCAGGCCAAACACCTGGGCGGCCAATTGCTCCTTGCTCATCACCCGCCCGGGACGGGCGATCAGCGCCTCGAGCACGCTCTGTTCCCGCGAGGTCAAGGTCAGCGGCTCGTCACCCAGCGCAAAGCGCCGCGTGTCCAGGTCGTACACCAGGGGCCCGCAACGTTGCTGGCGTTCGCCACCGAGTACGCTACGGCGCAGCAGTGCCTTGACCCGCGCCTCAAGCTCGGTGAGCTCGAAAGGCTTGGCCAGGTAGTCGTCGGCCCCAAGGTTCAGGCCATGCACGCGGTCCTTGACGTCGCTGCGCGCGGTGAGCATCAGCACCGGGAGGGTCTTGCCCCGCGAGCGCAGGCGCGCCAGCACCTCGAAGCCGTCCATGCGCGGCAGGCCGACATCCAGCACGGCGACAGCATAGTCCTCGCTGGCCAGGGCCAGGTCGGCGGCGACGCCGTCATGCAGCACATCCACGGTCAAGCCCTGGCTCTTGAGGGCCTGGGCCACGCTTTCAGCCAGCGGCAGATGGTCTTCGACCAGCAGCACACGCATCGGATTCTCCCTGCTCGGGTTGGGCGGTGGCGCGGAGTGTAACGCCGTCGTGGGGACTGTGAAGCCCTTGTGACAAACCTTTCGTGCTGAAAGGTTAGCGAAAGGTTCGCCACCTAGCATCGCACCACGGTCGCTCCACGCGCCGAAAAAAGCACCAGCAAGGTGCAACGAATAAGAACAATAAAACGGAGTCAGACGACGATGCTGTCAATGCAGCCCAGCCGGTCCCTTTGCGCCCGCCCTTCCACGCTCGCCAGCGCCATCGCCCTCGCCGGCATCGCCCCGATGAGCCAGGCCGCCTTCTTCGAAGACAGTACGGCCACCTTCGAAACCCGCAACATGTACTTCAATCGCGACTTCCGCGATGGCACCAGTTCGCAGCAATCCAAGCGCGACGAATGGGCCCAGGGCTTCATGCTCAACTTCGAATCCGGCTATACCGACGGCACCGTGGGCTTCGGCCTCGACGCCCTGGGCATGCTCGGCATCAAGCTCGACTCCAGCAAGGACCGTACAGGCACCGGCCTGCTGCCGACCCACGACGACGGCAAGGCGGCCAACGAGTACTCCAAGCTCGGCCTGACCGGCAAGGTCAAGATCTCCCAGACCGAACTCAAGGTCGGCACCCTGATCCCGGAACTGCCGACGCTGCAGCCCAACGACGGGCGCATCCTGCCGCAGACCTTCGAAGGCGGCCTGCTCACCTCCCGCGAGATCAAGAACCTGACCTTCACCGGCGGCCGCCTGGAAAAGGCCAAGGACCGTGACGACACCAACTGGGAAGACCTGGCGCTGAACAACAAGAACGGCCGCTTCGGTGGTACGTTCCGCGCCGATCACTTCGACCTGGGCGGCCTGGACTACAAGTTCACCGACCGCATCACCGGCAGCTACCACTTCGCCCAGCTCGACGACATCTACCGCCAGCATTTCGTCGGCATGGTCGCCACCCAGCCCTGGGGCCCCGGCACCTTCGGTGCCGACCTGCGCCTCTCGAAGAGCGACGAACAGGGCAAGGCCCTGGCCGGCAAGATCGACAACACCACGGTCAACGGCATGCTCAGCTACGCGCTCAGCGGCCACAAGTTCAGCGCCGCCTACCAGCACCTGTCTGGCGACAGCGCCTTCCCCTATGTCGACGGCGCCGACCCGTACCTGGTCAACTTCGTCCAGATCAACGACTTCGCCGGCGCCGACGAGCGCTCCTGGCAGGTCCGCTACGACTACAACTTTGCCTCCCTGGGCATCCCCGGCCTGACCTTCATGACCCGCTACATCAACGGCGACAATGTCAGCCGCGCCGATGGCAGCGAAGGCAAGGAATGGGAGCGCAACACCGAGTTCAAGTATGTGGTGCAGAGCGGTCCGCTGAAGAACGTCGCAGTGCGCCTGCGCAACGCCACCTTCCGTTCCAACTTCGCCCGCGACGCCGATGAAGTACGCCTGCTGGTCAGCTACAGCGTGGCCCTGTGGTAACCCATAACAACAACGCTCACGGAGATAGACGATGAACCTTTCACTACGCCGACTCGTCCTTGCCACCGGCTGCCTGCTGCTGGCAGGCAACGCCCTGGCCGCCGAACCGAAACGCCCGGAATGCATCGCCCCGGCCTCGCCCGGTGGCGGTTTCGACCTGACCTGCAAACTGGTGCAGAGCGCACTGGTCGAGGAGAAGATCCTCAGCAAGCCCATGCGCGTCACCTACATGCCAGGCGGTGTTGGCGCCGTGGCCTACAACGCCGTCGTGGCCCAGCGTCCGGCCGATGGTGGCACGCTGGTCGCCTGGTCCAGTGGCTCGCTGCTGAACCTGGCCCAGGGCAAGTTCGGCCGTTTCGACGAGAACGCGGTGAAATGGCTGGCCGCCGTCGGCACCAGCTATGGCGCCATCGCAGTGAAAAGCGACTCGCCCTACAAGACCCTCGATGACCTGGTTGCTGCATTGAAAAAGGACCCGAGCAAGGTGGTGATCGGTTCCGGCGGCACCGTGGGTAGCCAGGACTGGATGCAGACCGCGCTGATCGCCAAGGCTGCCGGCATCAACCCGCGCGACCTGCGCTACGTGGCCCTGGAAGGCGGCGGCGAAATCGCCACCGCGCTGCTCGGCGGCCATATCCAGGTGGGTTCGACCGACATTTCCGACTCCATGCCACACATCCAGAGCGGCAGCATGCGCATCCTCGCGGTGTTCTCGGAAAATCGCCTGGACGAACCTGAAATGAAGAACATCCCGACCGCCAAGGAACAGGGCTACGACATCGTCTGGCCGGTGGTGCGTGGCTTCTACCTCGGCCCGAAGGTGAGCGACGAAGACTACGCCTGGTGGAAAGCGTCGTTCGACAAGCTGCTGGCCTCGGAAGACTTCGCCAAGCTGCGTGACCAGCGCGAGCTGTTCCCGTTCGCCATGACCGGTGAAGAGCTCGACGGCTATGTGAAGAAGCAGGTCGCCGACTACAAGACACTGGCCAAGGAATTCGGCCTGATTCAGTAAGCCCCTGTGATCTCTGTGGGAGCGGGCTTGCCCGCGAATTCGCCAGTCGCAGCAGCATCGTTGCCTGGTCTGTCGCATTCGCGGGCAAGCCCGCTCCCACAGGGAAGCATGAAAGCCGCTTCCATCGAGGATTCCTTCATGATCCTGCAACGCATCTTCGCCCTGGTCCTGCTGGCGGTCTGCGCCGCCCTGGCCGTCATGGCCTGGCCATACCAGGCGGCGTTTTCCTATGAGCCGGTAGGGCCGCGTGCCTATCCGCTGCTGATGCTCGGCCTGATGAGCCTGGGCCTTTTGTATTTGGCGATTCGTCCGACGCCCATCGTGCACAAGGACGACGAAGTTCCCCTGGACCGCGAGACCCTCACCAAGATCGCCGCCTGCATCGGCCTGCTGATCGTCTTCGCTGCCACCTTCGAGTCGCTGGGCTTCATCCTCAGCGCCGTCCTCGCCGGCCTGCCCATGGCCCGCCTGTATGGCGGCCGCTGGCTGCACAGCGCCATGGTGGTGGTGGGCATGAGCATCTTCCTCTACTGGCTGTTCGACCGGGTGATGGACGTCCCCCTGCCCCTCGGCCTGCTCGACGTACTGGAGAACTGACACATGGATACCTTGAGCTACCTCGGCCAGGGCTTCGGCGTCGCCCTGAGCCCCTACAACCTCGTCACTGCCCTGAGCGGCACCTTGATCGGCACCGTCGTCGGCCTGTTGCCAGGCCTGGGCCCGATCAACGGCGTGGCGCTGCTGATCCCCATCGCCTTTGCCCTCGGCCTTCCGCCGGAGTCGGCGCTGATCCTGCTGGCCGCGGTGTATCTGGGCTGCGAGTACGGCGGCCGGATCAGTTCGATCCTGCTGAACATCCCGGGCGAAGCCTCGACCGTGATGACCACCCTCGATGGCTACCCCATGGCCCGCCAGGGTCTGGCCGGTGTCGCCTTGTCACTGTCGGCCTGGAGCTCGTTCATCGGTGCCTTCATCGCTACCTGCGGCATGGTGCTGTTCGCCCCGCTGCTGGCGAAATGGGCGATCGCCTTCGGACCGGCGGAGTACTTCGTGTTGATGGTGTTCGCCATCGTCGCCCTTGGCGGCATGGCCGGCGACAAGCCACTGAAGACCTTCATCGCCGCACTGATCGGCCTGTTCCTGTCCGCCGTCGGCATCGACGCCAACAGCGGCGTGTACCGCTTCACCGGTGACAGCGTGCACCTGGCCGACGGTATCCAGTTCGTCGTGCTGGTACTGGGCCTGTTCTCCATCAGCGAGATTCTCCTGCTGCTGGAAAAGACCCACCATGGCCACCAGGCCGTCAAGGCCACCGGGCGCATGTTGTTCAACCTCAAGGAAGCGGCCTCGGTCTTCGTCGTCAACATTCGCTGCGGCCTGCTCGGCTTCTTCATGGGCGTGCTGCCCGGTGCCGGTGCCACCCTGGCCAGCGCCGTGGCATACATGACCGAGAAGCGTATCGCCGGGACCAGCGGCAAGTTCGGCAAGGGCGATGCCCGTGGCCTCGCCGCCCCGGAAACCGCCATCGGTGCATCCTGCTGCGGCGCCCTGGTGCCAATGCTGACCCTGGGCGTTCCAGGTTCGGGCACCACCGCCGTGATGATCGGTGCACTGACCCTGTACAACATCACCCCCGGCCCACTGCTGTTCGAACAGCAGCCTGACATCGTGTGGGGCCTGATCGCCTCGCTGTTCATCGCCAACATCATGCTGGTGATCCTGAACATCCCGATGATCCGCATCTTCACCCGCATCCTTGCCGTGCCGAACTGGGCGCTGGTGCCGGTGATCGCGATCATCACCGCGATCGGCGTCTATGCCGTGCACGCCACCACCTTCGACCTGTTCCTGATGGTTGGCATCGGCATCATGGGCTACATCCTGCGCAAGCTCGACTTCCCGCTGTCGCCGATCCTGCTGGGCTTCATCCTCGGCGGGCTGATGGAGCAGAACCTGCGCCGTGCGCTGTCGATCTCCAACGGCGAGCTGGGCATCCTCTGGTCGAGCCCGATCAGCATGAGCGTGTGGGCACTGGTGTTCTGCATGCTGGCCCTCCCGCTGCTGCGCATCTGGCGGCGCCGTAGCCTGCAGCGCCGGACCATGGCCGATGCCTGATCGGTCGTTGCCGCTGTTCTGGGCTACCGGGCTGGTCGGACTTGCTGGCGGTTTCATCGCCAGCAAGGTCGGCGGGCCTTTGCCGTGGATGGTCGGCTCGCTGCTGGCAATCATCGCAGTACGCTGCCTCACCCCCTGGCAGCTGTCGGAAATCCCCAACGGCCGCAAATGCGGGCAGTGGGTCATCGGTATCGGTATCGGCCTGCACTTCACCCCGGAAGTGATCGAACAGGTTGCCAGCCATTTCGGCTTGATCTTCTTCGGCGCGCTGCTGACCACGGTCTCCAGCGGCGTCGGCGTGTGGCTGCTGCGCCGCTCCGGTGAGGACCGTGCCACCGCGTTCTTCGCCAGCATGCCCGGCGGTTCGGGCGAGATGGTCAACCTCGGCGCGCGCAATGGCGCAGTGCTCAGCCAGGTAGCGGCAGCGCAGAGCCTGCGCGTGCTGGCGGTGGTGCTGTGTGTACCGGCACTGTTCAAGCTGCTGCTGGGCGATGGCGTGGCGCTGAACCATGCCGGCAGCGTCAGTTGGGGCTGGCTGGCGCTGATCGCGCCGCTGAGCATTGGCGTGGCGCTGCTCTGGCAGCGCCTGCGCCAGCCCAACCCCTGGTTGTTCGGGCCACTGCTGGTGGCCGCCAGCATCAGCCTGGCAAACAACCTGCAGATCGGCCTGCCCAACGGCGCCAGCCAGATCGGCCAGTGGCTGATCGGCAGTGGCCTGGCCTGTCACTTCAACCGCGCGTTCTTCCGCCGTGCGCCGGCGTTCCTGGGGCGCACCCTGGTGGCGACGGCCCTGTGCATGCTGATCGCAGGCGGCGCGGCCTGGGTGCTGAGCCTGTTCAGCCACCTGGACCTGCGTTCGCTGACATTGGGGATGATGCCCGGGGGGATTGCCGAGATGAGCCTGACGGCGGAGACCCTGCAACTGTCGGTGCCGCTGGTGACGGCATTGCAGGTGATGCGGCTGCTGTTCGTGCTGTTTCTGGCAGAACCGATGTTCAGGTATTGGGTGCGCCAGGGCGATTGAGCGGTCGGTCTCTTCGCGGGCAAGCCCGCTCCCACTGGCTGAGAGCAGGCTTGCCCGCGAAGAGACCAACCCGACCGCAAGCCCTTACAACGGCGGCACCGCCCAGTTGATGGGCTCCAATCCGCGCTGCTGCAGGAAGCCGTTGGTCCGGCTGAAATGCCCGCAACCCAAAAATCCGCGATACGCCGACAAGGGCGACGGATGCACCGACTTGAGCACCAGATGCTTGGTCCCGTCGATCAGCTTCTGCTTGCTCTGCGCATGGGACCCCCACAGCAGGAACACCACGTTCTCGCACTGCTCGCTGACCAGCTCGATGATGCGGTCGGTGAAGAACTCCCAGCCCTTCTTGGCATGCGACGCAGCATTGGCACGCTCGACGGTCATGGTGGTGTTGAGCAGCAACACCCCCTGCTCGGCCCAGCTCTGCAGGTAGCCGTGATTGGGGATCGGCAGGTTCAGGTCGCGCTGCAGCTCCTTGTAGATGTTCACCAGCGAAGGCGGCGTCGGCACGCCCGGTTGCACCGAGAAGCACAGACCATGGGCCTGGCCGGGGCCGTGGTAAGGGTCCTGGCCGAGAATCACCACCTTCACCTTGTCCAGCGGCGTGGTATTGAGGGCGTTGAAGATCAGCGGCCCAGGTGGATAGATCTCCTTGCCCGCGGCATATTCCTGGCGCAGGAATTCGCGCAGCTGCTGCATGTAGGGCTTGTCGAACTCGGCACGCAATGCGGCCTTCCAGCTAGGTTCGAGCTTGATGCGATCGTCGTCGGTCATGGCGCCATCCTGAATCAGAGTGGGCGCGACACTAGGAAAGCCGCCTCGGCTTGTCAATCGCTCCGACCGGTGACAAGCACGATCGGCCAGGCAAGCCATACTTGTGCGACGACTTGCGCGAGGTTGTCCATGTCCATTCATTGCGAGGTACTCACCGGCGCCGATGGCGCCCGTATCGGCATCGCTACCCTGGATGCCGCCAAGACCCTGAACGCCCTGACCCTGGGGATGATCGAGATGCTCGATTCGCACCTGCGCGAATGGGCACGCGATCCGGGCGTGGTCTGCGTGCTGCTGCGCGGCGATGGCGAAAAGGCCTTCTGCGCAGGCGGCGATGTACGGGCGCTGGTACAGGCCTGTCGCGAGCATCCCGGCAGCGTGCCGCCGCTGGCGGCAACCTTTTTCGCCGCCGAATACCGCCTCGACTATCTGCTGCACACCTACCCCAAGCCGCTGTTGTGCTGGGGCCACGGTCATGTGCTGGGCGGCGGCATGGGCCTGTTGCAGGGTGCCAATGTACGCATCGTCACCCCCAGCAGCCGCCTGGCGATGCCGGAGGTGAGCATCGGCCTGTATCCGGATGTTGGTGCCAGTTGGTTCCTCAGCCGCCTGCCGGGCAAGCTTGGCCTGTTTCTGGCGCTGACCGGTGCGCCGATCAATGCCCGTGACGCCCTTGACCTGGGGTTGGCGGACCGCTTCCTCGGCGAGCCGCAGCAGGCGTCGCTGATTGAAGAACTGCTGCAACTGAACTGGCAGGAACAGACCGACTTGCAACTGAACAGCCTGCTCAGGGCCGAGCAGCATCGCGTCTGGGGCGAACTTCCCGAAGCGCAGTGGCTGCCCCGCCGTGCCGTGATCGATGCGCTGCTCGATATCGCTGACCCGGTAGCCGCCTGGCGGGCCGTGTGCGGCTTGAGACAACACGCCGATCCACTGCTGGCCAAGGCGGGCGAGCGCTTGCATGAAGGCTGCCCGCTCACGGGTCATCTGGTCTGGGAACAGCTTCACCGCGCCCGTCACCTGTCGCTGGCCCAGGTGTTCCAGATGGAATACGCCATGAGCCTGAACTGCTGTCGGCATCCGGAATTCAGCGAAGGGGTGCGTGCTCGCTTGCTCGACAAAGACAATCAACCGCACTGGCACTGGCCGGATATCGGCAAGGTGCCAGCGGCGGTGGTCGACGCACATTTCGCTAAAGTCTGGGAGGGGCGACACCCGCTGGCAGATCTGGGCTGATCCTATCGCTGCCAGTTGCGATCCCCGCGCCCCCGGTCCCTTTGCCCATTGGAATGCCAGCGATCATCCCGCCCACCACCACGATAATCATGGCGATCGCGGTCACGCCCATAGTCATAGCGCTGGCGGTTGCCGTAGTCATAACGCGGATTGCCATGCCACTGGTTCACCACCGGTGGCGTGTAGGGCCGGTAGTAAGGCGCCGGCGCTGGACGGTAGTAACGCGGTGCCGTCTGGTAGTAATACCGAGGCTGGGGCGCGACGTAGTAACGGTCCTGACGATAGTAGTAACCCGGGTAGGCGTAGCGGTCAGCGGTGTAGTACCCGCTGCGGTAATAGCCCCCGCCCCCGTAGTATGGGGCGCAGGCACTGGTCATCAGGCCAAGCAGAACGACCAACAGGATTCGAGGGTACATGGCGGCCTCCTGGACCGCTGGATTGCCCGGCACAGCGGCGCTGGCGGACGTCGATCGCAACACGTTGATCGACACTGAGTAAGACAGTGCGCCCGAGATCCGGTGCCATTTGCGCAACAAATTGAAACAGACAGAACGATCCGGAAATACAAATGGACAGAGGCGCGACAAAAGCTGTCAGCAGATATACTGCGCGCCTCTGTGCAGATCTACTCGAATCCCCGGAAGCCACCATGAACGACAGCCAGCGCTGCCCCGCCTGCGGCGCCGCCAACCAGTGCGCCCTGGCGGACCCGCGCAGTGCCACCCAGGCCTGCTGGTGTTTCAGCGTCAGCATCGATTGCGCTGTGCTCGAAGCGCTTCCCGACGAACTGCGTAACAAAGCCTGCCTGTGCCCTCGCTGTGCAGCAGCCGACGAACAGCTCAAGGCAGCCGACCAGCGGCAGCCTCTCTAAGACTTGTACGATGCGCCTGGATCGATTTCTCGCCAACTTCCCCCAGTACAACCGCCAGCAGGTGCGCGTGCTGCTGGTGCAGCGCCGTGTGTGGGTCGACGCGCAGCCGGTGATCGACCCGCGCCACGAGGTGCGCGAATTCAGCCGAGTCGAGGTCGATGAGCAGTTGCTGCAGGCCGGGCGCCCGGCACGCTACCTGATGCTGCACAAGCCCGCCGGTTGCGTCAGCGCCACCCGCGACCCGCAGCACCCCACCGTACTCGACCTGCTGCCGCCCGAACTGCGTGACGACCTGCACATTGCCGGGCGCCTGGACTACAACACCACCGGCCTGATGATCCTGACCAATGACGGCCAATGGTCACGCCGCCTGACCCAACCACGCACCAAGCAGGCGAAGATCTATCTGGTCGAGACCGAGGACGAAATCGGCGCGCACTACATCGACAAGTTCCGCGAAGGCTTCTACTTCGCCTTCGAAGACCTCACCACCCTGCCCGCCCAACTCGACATTCTGGGCCCACGCAGCGCGCGGCTGGCGATCGTCGAAGGGCGCTATCACCAGGTCAAGCGCATGTTCGGCCACTTCGACAACAAGGTGATCGGCCTGCACCGCGAAAGCATGGGGCCGATCCATCTGGACCCGGCCCTGGCGCCAGGTGCGTTCAGGACGCTGACCGCCGAAGAAATCGCGGCGGTCTGAAGGTCGGCCTCAGGCGTTCTTCCTCACTCTGAACCACGCCGCATACAGCGCCGGCAGGAACAACAGCGTCAGCGCCGTGGCCACGATCAGACCACCCATGATCGCCACCGCCATCGGCCCGTAGAACACGCTGCGCGACAGCGGGATCATCGCCAGAACCGCCGCCAGGGCAGTCAGCACGATGGGCCGGAAGCGCCGCACCGTGGCCTCGATGATCGCCTGCCAACGGTCCAGCCCAGCGGTGATGTCCTGCTCGATCTGGTCCACCAGGATCACCGAGTTACGCATGATCATCCCTGCCAGCGCGATGGTGCCAAGCATCGCCACGAAGCCGAACGGCTGGCGGAACACCAGCAGGAACAGGGTCACACCAATCAGCCCCAACGGCGCGGTGAGGAACACCATCACCGTGCGCGAGAAACTGCGCAGCTGGATCATCAGCAAGCTCAGTACCACCACGATGAACAGCGGCATGCCCGCGTTTACCGAGCGTTGACCGCGCTGGGCATCCTCTACCGTGCCGCCGACTTCCAGCAGGTAGCCGTCGGGCAACTGCTCGCGCACCTGCTGCAGGGTCGGCAGGATCTGCTTGACCAGGCTGTCCGGCTGTTCCTTGTCGTAGATATCGGCACGCACGGTCACCGTCGGCAGGCGATTGCGGTGCCAGATCACGCCCTCTTCGAAGCCGTACTCCAGCGTCGCCACCTGCGACAACGCCACGCTCTGGCCGTTGTCGGTCGGCAGCGCCAGGCTGCCCAGGCTACCCATGTCGCTGCGCTCCTCGCGGGTGCCGCGCAGGAGGATCTCGATCAGTTCGTTGTCCTCGCGGTACTGGCTGACCGTAGTACCTGTCAACGAGCTCTGCAGGAAACTGGACAGGTGCGAAGTACTCACCCCCAGCGCGCGGGCACGGTCCTGGTCGATCGCCAGGAACACCGCCTTGCTCGGCTCCTCCCAGTCCAGGTGCACGTTGACCACATGCGGGTTCTCGCGCACCTTGGCCGCCACCTCGCGGGCCAGGGCGCGTACTTTCTCGATGTGCTCACCGGTGACCCGGAACTGCACCGGGTAACCCACGGGCGGACCGTTCTCAAGGCGCGTGACCCGCGAGCGCAATTGCGGGAATTCCTGCTCAAGGGTGGTAATGGCCCAGCTGCGCAGGGCTTCGCGGTCTTTGAGCGACTTGGCCAGCACCACGAACTGGGCGAAGCTCGCCGCCGGCAGTTGCTGATCCAGCGGCAGGTAATAACGCGGTGAGCCGGTGCCGACGTAGGCCACGTAGTTGTCGATACCGTCCTGCTGCTTGAGTAGGGCCTCCAGACGCTTGACCTGCTCGGCGGTATTGGCCAGCGAAGCCCCTTCGGCGAGCTTCAGGTCGATCATCAGCTCAGGCCGCGCCGACGCAGGGAAGAACTGCTGGGGCACGAAGCGGAACAGCACGATGCTGCCGATGAAAGCGGCAATGGTCAGCACGATCACGGTCTTGCGACGGCGCACGCACCACTCCACCACCTTGCGCACACGTTGGTAGAACGGCGTGGCATAAGGGTCGGGCGTATGCTCGCCATTGCCGTGACGCGCCGCATGGCGCTTGGCCAGGTCCGGCAGCAGGCGGTCGCCCAGGTAGGGAACGAACAATACCGCCGCGACCCACGAGGTCAGCAAGGCAATGGTCACCACCTGGAAGATCGACCGGGTGTACTCGCCGGTGCTCGACGCGGCCGTGGCGATCGGCAGAAAGCCCGCAGCGGTGATCAGCGTTCCGGTCAGCATCGGGAAGGCGGTACTCGACCAGGCATAGCTCGCCGCCTTGAGCCGGTCGTAGCCCTGCTCCATCTTGATCGCCATCATCTCGACCGCAATGATCGCATCGTCCACGAGCAAACCCAGGGCCAGCACCAGCGCCCCCAGCGAAATCTTGTGCAAGCCGATGCCGAAGTAGTGCATCGCGGCGAAGGTCATCGCCAGCACCAGCGGGATCGCCAGCGCCACCACCAACCCCGTGCGCACCCCCAGCGAGAAGAAGCTCACCAGCAACACGATGACCAGTGCCTCGACCAGCACCTGGATGAACTCGCCGACCCCAGCCTTGACCGCTGCCGGCTGATCGGACACCTTGCGCAGTTCCATGCCCGCTGGCAGGTTGTGCGCCAGGCGGGCGAACTCGGCTTCCAGCGCCTTGCCCAGTACCAGGATGTCACCGCCGTCCTTCATCGACACGGCAAGGCCGATGGCATCCTCGCCCATGAAGCGCATACGTGGCGCAGGTGGGTCGTTGAAGCCGCGATGGACTTCGGCGACATCGCCGATGCGGAAGGTTCGGTCGCCCACGCGGATGGGGAACTGGCGAATCTGCTCGACGCTGTCGAAGCGCCCGCTGACCCGCAGTTGCAAGCGCTCACTGGGCGTTTCGAAGAAGCCCGCAGTGCTCACCGCATTCTGCTCACGCAACGCCTGCTGCACCGCCGCCAGCGGCACCCCAAGGGTCGCCAGCTTGGTGTTGGACAGCTCGATCCAGATCTTCTCGTCCTGCAAGCCGATCAGCTCGACCTTGCCCACATCCTTGACCCGCTGCAGCTGGATCTGGATGCGATCGGCATAATCCTTGAGCACCGCATAGTCGAAGCCTGCCCCGCTCAGGGCGTAGATATTGCCGAAGGTGGTGCCGAACTCGTCGTTGAAGAACGGACCCTGCACTTCCGGTGGCAAGGTGTGGCGAATGTCCGCGACCTTCTTGCGGATCTGGTACCACAGCTCGGGAATTTCGTTCGAATGCATCGAGTCGCGGGCCATGAACGTGACCTGGGACTCACCCGGACGGGAGAACGAGACGATCTTGTCGTACTCGCCGGTCTCCATCAGCTTCTTTTCAATGCGCTCGGTGACCTGTCGGGACACCTCTTCGGCGGTGGCACCAGGCCACAGCGTGCGCACGACCATGGCCTTGAAGGTAAAGGGCGGATCTTCACTCTGCCCCAGCTTGGTGTAGGACATGGCGCCAATGGCCGCCAACAGGATCATCAGGAACAATACGATCTGGCGATTGCGCAGCGCCCAGGCGGAAAGGTTGAAACCCATCGGGACTTACTCCTTGGTCGCCAGGTTCACCATACGGTTGCTGCGATCGACCGGCCGTACCTCCTGGCCTTCGCGCAGCACGTGGCCACCTGCGGCGACCACCCAGTCGTTGGCGCCCAGCCCTTCGAGCACCGGCACGCTGTCTGCGCCATAAGGGCCGAGACGCACGGGCGCACGCTCCAGTCGATTGTCCTTGCCAACCCGCCAGACATAAGCCTGGCCCTGCTCGGCAGTCACCGCCGACAGCGGCACCGACAGCGGCGAGTGTTCGGCGTGGGCGATGTACACCTTGGCACTCTGGCCCAGCTCTGCCGGGGCTTGCGTCGATGTGAAGGCGATTCGCGCAGCGAAGGTGCGCGAGCGTGGATCGGCCGCCGGCGACAGCTCGCGGATACGCCCCTCGAAGCGTTGCTCGGGATGCGACCACAGTTCGACACTGACCGCCTGCCCTACCGAGAAACGCGCGAACTGTTGCTCGGGCAGGCCGATGGCCACCTCACGTTCGCCATCGGCGGCCAGGGTGAACACTGTCTGCCCCGCCGCAACCACCTGGCCGACCTCGACCTGGCGCTTGGCGATCACCCCGTTCTGCGGCGCCCGCAGCACCGCGTATTCGGCCTGGTTGCCGGCCACGTCGAATTCGGCCTTGGCCTGCTTGAGGCGGGCAAGACCTGCACGGTAGAGGTTCTCGGCATTGTCGAACTGGGAATGGCTGACCATCTGTCGGTCGAGCAGCTTCTGGTAACGGTCGCGTTCGGCCCGCACCAGCGACAGGTTCGCTTCGGCGGCCGCCATCTGCGCGCGGTTGGCCTCCAACTGCAGGTGCACATCCTGTGGATCGAGCTCGGCCAGTGGTTGGTCGGCCTTGACCCGCTGCCCTTCCTCGACCAGGCGCTTGCTGACCTTGCCACCAATACGGAACGCCAGTTCCGGCTCGAACCTGGCGCGTACTTCGCCCGGATAGCTGTCGGCCGAGGCGCCGGTGGGCTGGGGCTGGATCACCAGTGCCGGACGCGGGGCCGCGGGTGCAGCAGCCTCCTGGCCACAGGCAGTGAGCAGCAGAAGGCAGGCAAGGGGCAGGACGAGGGGCGACGCACGACGCAACATGATGGAAGACCTTTCGCAGAGGACGCATCGAATAATTATACTGGCGGGTATATTAAGTCAGCGAAACGACTCCGGGAAGCAGGTGCATGAGAGAAAAATGTATTTGCGCCGCGACGTGCGTAGCAGCCGCGAGCCGCGCGACCCGGTAATATGAGCGCTCCATCAGACAAACACGGATTCCAATGCCCATCGACGCACCCACAGGCCCTGGCCGGCCCAAGGATCTCGCCAAGCGCGAGGCCATCCTCGAAGCCGCCAAGTCGCTGTTCCTCAGCCTTGGCTATGCCAACACCAGCATGGATGCGGTCGCTGCGGCGGCGGGTGTTTCAAAACTGACGGTCTATAGCCACTTCAACGACAAGCAGACCCTGTTCGGCTCTGCAGTCATGGCCACCTGCCAGACGCAGTTGCCCGACCTGATCTTCGAGCTGCCCGAGGGGGTGCCGATCGAAGAGGTGCTGCTCAACATCGCCCGAGGCTTCCAGGCACTGATCAGCAGCGACGAGTCGGTCAAGCTCACGCGCCTGATCATGGCCTTGGGCAGCCAGGACCCGGGGCTTGGGCAGTTCTTCTACGAGGCGGGGCCCAAGCGGGTGCTGGCCGAGATGGAGGCGTTGCTGCGCTGTGTCGACGAGCGTGGGTTGCTGCGGATAGAGAATCCGTTGCGCGCCGCCGAGCATTTCTTCTGCCTGATCAAGGGTGCTGCCGATTACCGCCTGCTGCTGGGCTGCGCACCGCCGCTGGCCGGCGAGGACGCCGAGCAGCATGTGCGCGAGGTGGTCGGGGTGTTCATTCGCGCGTATAGCAGCCCCCTGTAGGAGCGGGCTTGCCCGCGAAAAGTACACACCGCGCTCATGCACCGGCTTTTGCCGGTGTTCGCGGCGGTTCGGCGCCACCCCTCGAGCCGGCTGACCCTAAGCCTTCAACGCCTTCTTCGGATAGATATCGTAGCGGCTGGACTTGCCTTCCAGGCTATGACTCGGCTTTGGCCCGTCGATGATCGGCGCCTTGCGCGGGCGCTTGACCACCACCCGGTGGCTGGCCAGCGCCAGCGCCGCCTCCAGCAGTGCAGGAGCATCCAGGTCGTCGCCCACCAGCGGGCGGAACACGCGCATTTCCTTCTTCACCAGCGCGCTCTTGTCACGATGCGGGAACATCGGATCGAGGTAGATCACCTGCGGCGCCTCGCCCTGCCAATCGCGCATGCGCTCGATGGCGTTGCCGGTCAGCAGGCGCATGCGCTCGACGATCGGCCCCACTTCGGCATCCAGGCGCCCACGCGCCAGGCCATCCTCGAGCAACGCAGCAATCAGCGGCTGACGTTCGATCAGGGTCATCTGGCAGCCCAGACTCGCCAGCACGAAGGCATCCTTGCCCAGGCCCGCAGTGGCATCCAGCACCTGAGGCCGCACGCCTTGAGCGATACCGACCGCCTTGGCGATCATCTGCCCATTGCCGCCGCCGAACAGGCGTCGATGTGCCGCCTGCCCTTCGACGAAATCCACCCGGACCGGGCCGGGGGCCTGCGGGCCCAATTGCTGGATCTGCAGACCATCAGCACCGATCTGCACAGCGAACTCCGCCGCGTCATCCACCTGCGGCAGGCCCAGACGCTGCGCCCATTCCTGTGCCTGCGCCTGGAACGACGCCGACAGCGCCTCGACCCTGATACCTGTGCCCTGCTCTTGCTCTGCCATCCGATCCCGCACTCGAAAAAATTAATGAAACCCCGGCCACGGCCGATAAAAGCTCTATCCGCTATTCTGCCAGAGCACAACGCGCGCGACTGCCATGTCAGATACTCTTCCCATCGGTTTGACCTACCTGTCGCCAGTCGGCAACTACGGTCGCCAGAATACCCAGGCACTGGGCGGCGTCAGCCACCTGTGGCAGGACTTCTTCGCCCGCGCGATGGCCGAGCAGTCCGCAGAAGAGCAGGACAGCTTCAGCCAGGCATTGACTCGCCAGTACGACAAGGACAGCGGCGAGCCACTGGGTGGCGCCAAGGCGCTGGCATTGATCGAAATTCAGCGCGCGCTGCCGGTTCAGGATACCGAGGTGCGTCCGCCCGAGCCGCTGTTCCTGCCCAAGGCGGAACTGGAAGCCAACCTGCTGGAGCCGGCCCCCGAACCCTTCAGCGCCAGCGAACTGATCGAGCAGCAGCGCCAGCTCGACCTCAACGGCAGTTGGCTACGTCCGCTGGTGATGAACCAGGGCCATCCTTCGCCCGAGCCGGGCCCGGCGCCTTCGCCGCGTCCGCTGCACCTGCCAATCGCCGAACTGGAAAAGTACCTGCTAGAGCCCGCCCCGGAACCCTTCGACGACGCGACTCTCGCCAAGCAGCAGACCGACCTGGAGTTCGACACCCACTGGGCGCGCCCGGTGGTGCTGAACAACGTGCGCGTACACGCCTGAATCAGCGACAGACCTGCCACCGCCCCGCATCCAGATGAAAGTGATTTGCGTGGGCGGCATTGTAGTCAGGTCCAAGCACCGTACTGAAGCTCTCGCAGGCCGCATCGCGCACTTCGCGCAGGAATTGCGCCTTCGCCCCGCCCGCCTGCCAGTCTCGCGCCAGCACGATGCGCTGGCCATCCTTCAGACGAAAACCGCTGATGTCCAGGGCATTGGCCGTCGCGTGCTGGCTAAGCCGCCCCTGCTCGCGATGATAGACATTGCGACAGGCAAAACTGCCCAGGTGATCCACCTGTGCCACCGACTGGCCAAACACACGCTGCGCCGCAGGCTGCAGGCCGTGAGTCTCGAACAGCGCATAGGCCACCGCCAGCGGACAACTGGCGAGAAAGCTGCTGCTCAACCGCGCCTCGCCAGCTTCGATACGCCATACGTTGCGTAACGGACAACGCGCCGTTTCCGGGCTGTCGGCCTGTTCCCGATAACGCAGCGCGGAGGTTTGCAGTGCCTGTCGACACAGATCCGGGTCGTCACGCAGGCGTGACAGCTTGTAGGCCGTCAGCAGGTTCGGCGGCTGACGCACATCCAGCGCCGCCCAGGGGTTCCACGCCGCCGGGGGGCGCCAACCGAGATACCAGGCAACAGCGCCTGCGACCATCACCCCGCCCAGCACCGTCGCCAGCAAACGCATGGCCGATCAGCGTCGGAACAGATCGTTGAGCTGGGCGAACGGCACCGCCTGCTCGCCGTAAGCGAAAGTGCCCTGGTCGCGGATCTCCAGCGCCGCACGCTGCAACGCCCCCAGCGCCGCCCTGGCCATTGATGAACCCACACTGATGCGCCGCACACCCAGGTCCTGCAACTGGTTCACCCCCAGCGGCACGCCTGCCATGCCCATCAGCACGTTGACCGGCCTGGGCGCAACGGCCTGCACCACTGCCCGTATCTCATCGACGCTGCGCAGGCCTGGGGCATAGAGCACATCGGCACCGGCCTCGGCGAACGCCTGCAGCCGCTTGATGGTGTCATCCAGGTCCAGGCGCCCGTGCAGCAGGTTTTCTGCGCGGGCACAGAGAGTGAACGGGAAAGGCAGGCTGCGCGCCGCCTGCACTGCAGCGCGTACGCGCTCGACGGCCAGGCCGAAGTCATGGATGGGGGAATCGCGGCGACCGCTGGCGTCCTCGATCGAGCCGCCAACCAACCCGGCCTCGGCGGCACGCAGAATGGTCTGCGCGCAGTGTTCGGGCAGGTCGCCGAAACCGTTCTCCAGGTCTGCGGCCACCGGTAGGGGAGTGGCATCAACGATGGCCTGGGCGTTGGCCAGGGTTTCATCGAGGCTCAGAGCGCCCTCGGCATCAGGACGGCCCAGACTGAAGGCCAATCCTGCGCTGGTCGTGGCAAGTGCCTCGAAGCCCAGCGCAGCCAGCAGCTTGGCGGACCCGGCGTCCCAAGGGTTGGCGATGACGAAGGCGCCATCACGCTCGTGCAACATCTTGAAGGCTTCGGCTCGCAGGGTTTGCACATCCATGATCAGGTCTCCGGCAAGGTCTGGGGGTCAGAGTAATCCCAGTTGTTCGACCTCAGGTGCGCGCGGCAATTCCGGCAAGGCCGCCAGGCCCGGCAACCGCACCATGAGGCGCTGGTGAAAGTGCTGGGCCAAGGCTGCGGCCAGGCGGTTGTCGGAGGTGTGCAGGAAAATGTACGGGCAACGCCCCTCCTCGATCCAGCCGGCGACCTTGTCTACCCAAGGTGTGAGAAAGCTTTCGTTGGCAGCCAACTCCGGATGACCGATGAAGCGCACCTGCGGGTGCTGGCTGAAGGCGGCCGGACGCGGCGGCACCTTGGGCTTCTTGGCCTGCGCGTGCAGCACCGCCGGGTCGCGCGACGTGCAACTGAACAGTGCCCGCGGATCCAGGCAGATCCGCTCCACACCGCGCTCATGCAACAGTCGGTTGAGCAGGCGCTCTTCATCGCCACGGGCGAAGAAGGCATCGTTGCGCACCTCGACGGCCACTGGCACACCGATCTCGTCGAGAAAGTGACTCAGTTCCGCCAATCGGGCCGGGCCGAACAGCGCTGGCAGTTGCAGCCAGTAGGGGGTTACTCGCTCGCCCAGCGGCGCCAGCAGACGGGTGAAGTCCAGCGCGGATTCAAGCTGATCACGCAGATCGCCCGCATGGCTGACGTCACCGGGAAACTTCGCGGTGAAGCGAAACCGCTGGGGCATGACCTGGGCCCAGCGCTCCACCGTGGCGGGCGCAGGACGGGCGTAGAAGGTGGTGTTGCCCTCGACCGCATTGAACACCTGGCTGTACAGGCCAAGGTATTCAGCAGGGCGGGCGTCGGCGGGATAGAGGTAGTCGCGCCAGGCGTTCTCGCTCCAGGACGGACAACCGAGGTGATAAGGCAGAGGCGATGGATTCATCCATCAAATGTACAGGTCCAACCCAAGCACTTCCATCTCCCAATCGGTGAAACCGGCGGTGCTGAGGTAGCTGGCCAGCGCAGTGGCGGTGCGGCGGTCACGGGCGCGGGGGAATACCATGTCCTGCTGACGCGCAGGCAGGCCGGCGCTGCGGCGGTTGGCGCGGGCAATCTGCTCGGCTTCGTCGTCTTCGACGTCCTCGATTACCTGTGCATCGTCGATGCTCTCGTCGCGCACCAGCGCCTTGCGCGGGGCACGCTTGACCGGATAGGACTGTGAGGAGAAACCGTCGATGCGCATGATGGGTGCACTCAGGAGCAATGATGGCAATCTAGCAGCATCAGGCTTCCATCACCAATGCGCGTGTGATAACTGGACCACAGTTCGCGCAAAAGGTTTTATCTCGAACGGCAATAGCCGACGAACTGTACTCAGCGCGCCTTGGGCGTAGCGACATTATCGCGCAGATAGACCGGTTGAGCCTGTTCGGCTGCAACCGCCTCGCCACGCGCCCAGGCATGACCGGCCAGGCTGAGGATATCCAGGGCATGCGGCAGGGCCTGGGCATCGCAACGCTCGACCTGCACCGCCAGACGCTCGCCATAACCCCAGCCAGTGCCGGCACCGAACCACTGGCCGGCCTGGGGCAGTGCCACCCGCTCAGGGGCGATCACCCGCTCCTGATCGAGCAGGCGCATTTCGCCATCGTGCGCCTGGTAGCAGCCCCAATACACTTCGTCCATGCGCGCATCGATGGCCGCGGCCACCTGCTGCACACCCTGTTGGCGCAAGGCCCCCTGGGCCAGGGCGGCGAGGTTCGACACCGGCAGCACGGGCCGTTCGAGGGCGAACGCCAGCCCATGGACCACACCGATGGCGATGCGCACACCCGTGAAGGCCCCAGGCCCACGGCCAAAGGCGATGGCATCCACTGCACTCAGGGCGATACCGGAGTCGGCGAGCAACTGCTTGATCATCGGCAGCAGCTTCTGCGCATGCTGGCGCGGGATCACCTCGTAATGGCTGGTCACCTTGCCGTCATGCAGCAGGGCGACGGAACAGGCTTCGGTGGCGGTATCCAGGGCCAGCAGGGTGGTCATCGAACGTGTATCCAGGCGAAAGGGAAAAGAGCGGCAGTATAAACGACAACGGCCCGCAAGCGGGCCGTTGTAAAACGCAGAGGCCGATCAGCTCAGGGCTGCCAGCACCTTGGCGGTGATCGACTCGACCGAGCCGACGCCCTCGATGTGGGCGTATTTGGGCTTGCCGGCGTTGTCAGCCGACAGCTTCTGGTAGAAGTCCACCAGCGGCTTGGTCTGGCTGTGGTAGACCGACAGGCGGTGACGCACGGTTTCTTCCTTGTCGTCGTCGCGCTGGATCAGGTCTTCGCCGGTGACATCGTCCTTGCCTGCCACTTTCGGCGGGTTGTACTGGATGTGGTAGGTGCGGCCCGAGGCCAGGTGCACGCGGCGACCGGCCATGCGACCGACGATCTCTTCGTCGTCCACGGCGATTTCGACCACGGCGTCAATGTCGACACCTGCAGCGACCATGGCCTCGGCCTGCGGAATGGTGCGCGGGAAACCGTCGAACAGGCAGCCCTTGGCGCAGTCTGGCTGAGCGATGCGCTCCTTCACCAGGCTGATGATCAGATCGTCGGAAACCAGCTGGCCGGCATCCATGACTTTCTTCAGTTCCAGGCCCAGCGGGGTGCCGGCCTTGACAGCGGCACGCAGCATGTCGCCAGTGGAGATCTGTGGAATACCGAACTTCTCGGTGATGAACTTTGCCTGAGTACCTTTACCGGCCCCGGGAGCTCCCAGCAGAATTACGCGCATCTCGTGCTCCTCATATTTTTTTATTGCAAATCAATGGATTCGGCGTTCAGGGCCAAGTCCGGAAAATCGGATCAGACCGGAAAATCGGTCAAAAGGCTGATCAAGATACACAGCGCCCGGCAGCCAGACAAGCGTTCCAAAGTTGCACGAAAGCCCATCTGGCGCCGTTTTGCCGAGCAGGTTGCACCCATCGCAACCCACCCCGATACACCCCGTGCCTGCACCATCGTGCAGCCTGCTGCTGCGCTGCCGGACGGCCTCAGCCGGTGTTGCGCAAACCGGCGGCAATACCGGCCACGGTCACCAGCAGGGCCTGCTCCAGCGGGCTGTCCAGAGCGGCTTCGCGCACCCGCGACCGGGCCAGCAGCTCGGCCTGCAGGCGGTGCAGCGGGTCCAGGTAGGTGTTGCGCAGGCTGATGAATTCCAGGGTCTCCGGGCTGTGTGCCAGTAGCACCGCCTGGCCGGTCAGGCCCAACACCACCTGGCACGACTGCGACAATAGGTCGCGCAGATGCGCACCCAATGGCAGCAGCGCCGGTTGCACTAGACGTTCGTCGTAGGCCCTGGCGATTTCTGCATCGGCCTTGGCCAGCACCATCTCCAGCATGTCGATGCGGGTGCGGAAGAACGGCCACTGCTCACGCATTTGCCCCAGCAGCTCACCCTGGCCGCGCGCCAGGGCATTGCTCAGCGCCGTTTCCCACCCAAGCCAGGCCGGCAGCATCAGGCGCGTCTGGGTCCAGCCGAAGATCCACGGGATGGCCCGCAGGCTTTCGATGCCGCCCGCCCGGCGCTTGGCCGGCCGACTGCCTAACGGCAGGCGCCCAAGTTCCTGCTCCGGGGTGGATTGACGGAAGTACTCGACGAAATCGGGGTTCTCGCGAACCACCGCGCGATAAGCCTTCACCCCATCGGCGGCGAGCTGGTCCATGAGTTCGCGCCAGGCAGGCTCGGGCGGTGGCGGCGGCAACAAGGTCGCCTCGAGCACCGCCGCCAGGTAGAGATTGAGGTTCTGCTCGGCGATCCCCGGCAGGCCGAACTTGAAACGGATCATCTCGCCCTGTTCGGTCGTGCGGAAACGCCCCGCCACCGAACCTGGCGGCTGGGAAAGGATCGCCGCATGGGCCGGGCCACCGCCACGGCCGACGGTGCCGCCGCGGCCGTGGAACAACAGCAGTTCGACTTGGTGTTCGCGGCAGATGCGCACCAGGTTTTCCTGCGCCCGGTACTGCGCCCAGGCGGCTGCAGTGGTACCGGCATCCTTGGCCGAGTCCGAGTAACCGATCATCACCTCCTGCGGCCCGTGCAGGCCGGCACGGTAGCCCGGCAGGCCGAGCAGTCGTTCCATCACTGGGCCTGCGTTGTCCAGGTCGGCGAGCGTTTCGAACAGCGGCACCACGCGCATCGGCCGGGTCAGGCCGGCCTCCTTGAGCAGCAGTTGCACGGCCAGCACATCCGATGCTGCGCCAGCCATGGAGATGACATAGGAGCCAAGCGATGCCGCTGGTGCTGCAGCAATCTCGCGGCAGGTGGCAAGCACCTCGGCAGTTTCGGCCTCGGGCTGGAAATGCGCGGGCAACAGCGGCCGACGATTCTTCAGCTCGGCCTGGAGGAAGCTCATGCGCTGTTCTTCGTCCCACTCGGCATATCGCCCAAGCCCGAGATATTCGGTGATTTCTGACAATGCGTCGCGGTGCCGGGCCGCATCCTGACGCACGTCCAGGCGCACCAGGAACAGGCCGAAGGTCACCGCCCGGCGCAGGCAGTCGAGCAACGGGCCGTCGGCGATCACACCCATGCCGCAGTCGTGCAGCGACTGATAGCACAGTTGCAGTGGTTCGATCAGTTCACGGTTGTCGGCGAGCACGTCCGCACCGGCAGGCTGCGGACCGGCCAGCGAGGCATGGGCCCAGGCCCGGGTGGCACGCAGGCGATCGCGCAGTTGCTTGAGGAAGGCGCGGTAGGGCTCGGCGCTGTCACCCACCTTGGCGCGCAGGGCGTCACTGGCCTGTTGCATGGACAGTTCGGCGGCGAGGTAGTCGATATCGCGCAGGAACAGGTCGGCCGCCATCCAGCGTGCCAACAACAGCACCTCGCGGGTGACCGGGGCAGTGACGTTGGGGTTGCCATCGCGGTCGCCACCCATCCACGAGGCGAAACGCACCGGCGCCGCTTCCAGCGGCAGGTGCAGGCCCGTGGCCTCGAACAGCGCCTTGTCGACCTTGCGCAGGTGGCTGGGAATCGCCTGCCACAGGGAATGCTCGATCACCGCAAAGCCCCATTTGGCCTCATCGACCGGCGTTGGCCGGGTGCGTCGAATCTCCTCGGTGTGCCAGGCCTCGGCGATCAACCGGCGCAGGCGCTCGCGCACCTGCTGGCGCTCGGCCGGCGTGAGGTCGCGATGGTCCTGTGCGGCAAGCTGCGCGGCGATGGCATCGTACTTCTGGATCAGCGTACGCCGCGCCACTTCGGTGGGGTGGGCAGTGAGCACCAGCTGGATGTCCAGCTTGGCCAGTTGCCGGGCCAAGGCATCGTTGCCATGCCCTGCCTGCTTGAGGCGCGCCAGCAACTCGGGCAGCGCACGGTCCTCGAACGGTGCCGGTTGGTCGGCCCCACGGCGATGAATCAACTGGTACTGCTCGGCAATGTTGGCCAGGTTGAGGAACTGATTGAAGGCCCGGGCAACCGGCAACAGGTCATCGTCTGCAAGATCGCCGAGGGTGGAGCTCAACTGCTCGGCCGCGCCACGGCGATCGGCCTTGGCGCTGTGACGGATATCCTCGATCTTCTGCAGGAATGCCTCGCCATGCTGCTGGCGGATGGTCTCGCCCAGCAGTTCACCCAACAGATGGACATCCTCACGCAAGCGCACATCGATATCGGTCATTGGCTCTCCTCATCGCGCGGTCCACCCGCGCCGCCGCCCAGGTCATTGCCCAAGAGTGCCCACAGGCGCCCCCGCAAGGCAAGCCGGGATCGGCCAATGCAACTAAAGTGAAGAGACGGCCCTCACAGCTCATGCCATGGTTTTACAGAGGTCATCATGAAAATCCGCGAGCTCGCACAACATTGGGAACAGAACGCCGCCGGCACCCTCAGCCCCACCGGGCACCACCTGCACCTGGACCTGGAATCCGAAGCGCGCCTGGCAGCCTTGGTCGAGATGTACCCCAAGCGCACCACCGAAGAATTGCTCGGCGAACTGGTTGCCGCCGCGCTCGAAGAACTCGAAGCCAGCTTCCCCTACGTGAAGGGCCAGCAGGTGATCGCCACCGATGAAGAGGGTGATCCGCTGTACGAAGATATCGGCCCCACCCCACGTTTCCTCAGCCTGTCGCGGCGGCATCTGCACGACCTCAGCCACACGCTTCCCAAGCGCGACGCTTGAGCTGGAAGGCCCGCGAATACTGCCGCGCACGGCAATAGTTCCGTAGGAAAAGCACTGACTGACAAGTCAGAAATAATTACGAAGCCTACGCAACTTTTTCTGAACTATTCTGAAAAAGCTCAAGTCGGAGCCAATAGCCATCACGCAAAAACCCTGCACGCATGGTGTTTGGCTTTGGACTCGAGCACATGCGTATGTCAGGGAGCGATGGACTGCCACGGACATCGTTATCAGGAGTGATCCAATGGAGTTGACCACCATGAAGACCCGCACCGAAAAATTCCCGTCCAACTCTCTGCGCGGGCTCAAGCTGGCCGCGCTGGCGCTTGGCAGCAGCCTGGTACTGGCTGGCTGTGCTGGCAACCCGCCGACCGAGCAGTACGCGGTGACCCAGTCTGCCGTGAACTCTGCCGTCAGCGCAGGCGGCACCGAGTTTGCCGCCGTGGAGATGAAAGCGGCGCAGGACAAGTTCAAGCAGGCGGAAATCGCGATGCATGACAAGAAGTACGACGAAGCCAAGCGACTGGCAGAACAGGCCGAATGGGACGCCCGCGTTGCCGAGCGCAAGGCACAGGCAGCCAAGGCCCAGAAAGCCGTGCAGGATGCCCGCCAGGGCGTTCAGGACGTACGTGAGGAAGGCCTGCGCAGCGCCCAGTGAGGCCTGCCCGGTATTCCCCTGCCTTCGTTATCGATCAAAGGATGAACACAATGCGCAATTACGTAATGATCCCTGCCCTGTTGGCTCTGAGCGTCGGTCTGGCTGCATGCTCGCACGACCCGAACGCCAACCTCGAATCGGCCCGCACCAACTTCTCGGCGCTGCAGAGCGATCCGCAGGCGAGCAAGCTGGCAGCCCTCGAGACCAAGGATGCCCAGGACTGGCTGAACAAGGCTGACAAGGCCTACATGGACCGCGAGGACGAGAAGAAGGTTGATCAACTGGCCTACCTGACCAACCAGCGTGTCGAAGTCGCCAAACAGACCATCGCCCTGCGTACCGCAGAAGCCGATATCAAGAATGCTGCGGCGCAACGCGCCCAGGCCAAGCTGGACGCCCGCGACGCGCAGATCAAGAAGCTGCAGGACAGCCTCAACGCCAAGCAGACCGACCGCGGTACGCTGGTGACCTTCGGCGACGTGCTGTTCGACTTCAACAAGGCTGACCTGAAGAGCAGCGCCCTGCCGAACATCACCACCCTGGCCAACTTCCTCCAGGAAAACCCGGAGCGCAAGGTGATCGTCGAGGGCTATACCGACAGCGTCGGTTCGGCCAGCTACAACCAGGGCCTGTCGGAGCGTCGCGCCGAAAGCGTGCGCCGTGCGCTGCTGCGTGCCGGCATCGACCCATCCCGCGTGGTCGCCCAGGGCTATGGCAAGGAGTATCCGGTCGCGGACAACTCCAGCAACTCGGGCCGTGCGCAGAACCGTCGCGTGGAGGTGACCATCTCCAACGACAACCAGCCAGTTCAGCCGCGTTCCACCATGCGCTGATACAGGTTGCCTGAGTGACATGAAAAACCCGCCTTGATGGCGGGTTTTTCATGTCTGGGGAACAGCGATGGATCACTGCACCTGCTGCGGCGTGTCCTGGCCCATGCAGCGGATCGCCCGCTTGCGGTTGTCGACCAGCACGCCCGTCAGGCCCTTCTGCTGGGTGTCGAACAGCACCAGGACACCCTCGACGCACTGCGCCACCTGCGGCGATGGATCGAGAGAAACCCGATAGTCTTCGCCCGGGATCGTCTTGAGCATGGTGTAGTCCTGCAGCAGCAGGGCGTCCTCGGGCTTGGCGAAATGCAGGTAGCCGTAGTACCACAAGGCACCCACCGTCACGATGATGCTGCCGACACCGGTCAGGATCAGCGGGATGGCGTTGCGTTCTTCACTCATTGCTCATTCTTCTCGTCAGGGTAGTTCGGGACTTCCGCCAGTCGGCGCAGGCCGTTGAAGTGGCTGGGGTCGTCGAGGAAGCGCAGCATCACCTGACGCCAGGTCGGGTCGGCGAAGGTCTGCACATGGTCGCCGCGGGTCAACTGCAACACGCGGGGCGGCGGGGCATGCTGGTACAGGCGGATACCGTTGGCCATGGGCACCAATTTGTCATCGATGCTGTGGAAGAACAGCTTGGGCGGGCTGTCCAGGCGTTCGATGGAGTGGATCGCGCTGTCAGCGTCCGGCACCAGCCACGACAGCGGCACCTGAAGCGGCCAGGTCATCCACGACGTGCTCAGGGCGAAACGCCCGACGTCGCGGTAACTCGCCGGCACGCCATCGAAGACCAGCGCACTGAAACGCTGGCGCTGCTCGGGATGGCCGGCCAGGTAATGGATGGCCATCGCACCACCCAGGCTCTGGCCGAGCAGCACCAGCGGCTTGCCCTGCACCTCGGGCGCCTTGCCCAGCCAGTCCAGCGCAGCGTCGATATCCTCGTAGACCGCTGGCAGTGTCGGCGTGCCCTGGGACAGGCCATAGCCGCGGTAATCGATCATCAGTACCTGATAACCCTGCTCGGGCAGCCAGTAACTGCCACCCAGGTGCCAGGCCAGGTTGCCACCATTACCGTGCAGATGCAGCACCGTGCCCTTGACCTCGACGCCCGTCTTGACCGGCAGCCACCAGCCATGCAGGCGAGTGCCATCCTCGGTGGTCAGCGTGACGTCGCGGTATTGCAGGTGCGCTCGCTCGGGGGTGAACGGCTGGCCCGGCTCTGGATAGAACAGCAGGCTGCTGCAACCGGCCAGGCACGTCAGCCCGAGCCCGAACAACAGGGTGCGGCAACGCTTAGAGAATGTTCGCGTAGTCGGCTTCAATGCGATCCAGGCTCAGGTGATTGAGGAAGTTGGAGAAACACATCCAGGCCGACAGCGCGTTGAGGTCGCGGAACTGTTCGGGCAGGTACTTCGGCGGTTCCACCAGGCCCTCCTCGACCAGTTGGCGCAAGGTGCGCATGTCTTCCAGCGTGGTCTTGCCGCAGAACAGCAGCGGAATCTGCTCCAGCTTGCCCTTTCTCACGGCCAACTGAATGTAGTTGTAAACCATGATGAAGCCCTTGAGATAGGACAAGTCCTTGGTAAACGGCAGGCCATTGGGTACCGAACCGCGGAATACCCGGCTGGCATTGCCATAGCTTTCGGCCATCTCGAAGCCTTGGCCACGGAAGAACTCGTATACCTGCAAAAAATCGGCGCCCTGCTCCACCATGTGGATGGCGCGGGTGCGGTTGGTCAGCTTGCGCAAGCGGCTGGGGTAGGAGGCGAAGGCGATCACCTCCATGAGGATGGCCAGGCCCTCCTGGGTCACGGTCGACGAGGGCGGCCCCTTGGCCAGGAAGGTGCAGATGGGCTGGTTCAGGCCGTTGAGCGTTGTGCCCACGTGCACCAGCCCTTCGTGGACTTCCAGCGCGCGTACGTCGCGGCTGTTGAACATGGCATCGGCGCGCACCTTGATGTAGTCGGCACCGGCCGCCGCATCGGCGACGATGCCATCGGACTCGAACACGCGGATGGTTTCTTCTGCCTCGCCGAAGACCTTGTTCAGGCGGCGCTGGAGGATTTCCACCGCCTCCTTGGCCGTGAGGTTTTTCGGCTCGTCCTTCAGGTCACCACGGCCATCGATGTTGTTCAGGTAGTCCGAGAGCATCAGCCCCAGGTCGGCCAGGGTCGGGTCACCCGCGTGGAACGCGTCGGAGGCGGCGCCGTAGAGCTCCTGGGAAATCAGGCCGAAGTCCTCGGTGCCGCGCGCTTCGAGCATGCGCACCACCATGCGGTATTCGCGGCACATGCGCTTCATGATCTGCCCGACCGGGTTGAACTGGCCGAGCTGGCGGATGATGTCGCGCTCGATGGCCTGGAACTCGGCCTTCACCGCGCTCGAGTCGAACGACAGCGGACGGTTCTGGTAGTAGGCACGGTCCACCGCAGGCGGCTCCTTGCCCTTGGCCTTGAAAAAGCCCTGGCGAATGCCGTCGTCCCATTTCACCGCGTCCAGGACCCGGATCGGGGTCTGGGCCGCGACGATACGGTCGGACAATGCGCGGATGGTTTGCTGGTATTCGTCCACCGGGGACTCCTTGTAAGGCCCTATTCGCGGGCAAGCCCGCTCCCACAGGTACGCGGTATCCGCTATTTGCCGGCCCGCTGGAACCGCGCCACCTCGACGAACAGGTCGGAGTTGGCCGGATCGTCGAGGTAGGCCAGCACCCGCTCGGCGGGGCTGTCGATCAGCACACCCGGTCCGTTATCCTCGGGCACCTCGGTGCTGCGTCCGCTCAACTCCTTGTTGTTTACAGCCTGCTGGACCTGCTCGACGTCAAGGTTGTAGACCACCAGTTGCTTGCCGTCGACGACCTCGAAACCGCCAATCAGGAACTTGCCCCCCAGACGCTTGGGCACGCCGGCCGACAGGTACCAGCGGTTGCCATGGCGCGACACACTGAAGGTGTATTCCTCGGCGGCCTTGCCCTGCGTACGGGCCACGGCCTTGTAGGTGTTACCGCCGACGCGGCTGATGGTCAGCTTCAGTGGCTGGCCCCAGGCATCCTTGCTGCTCCATTGGCCCAGCAAGGCCTTGGGGGCCGGCTCATTACTGGCCAGCGGTTCGTCGAAGGTCACCAGACACCCGCCCAGCAGCAGGAACGACAAGGTCAACAACAGCACACGCCAGGCTTTCATCAGGTTCTCCTTGAAAAGATCAGCTGCGCCTCAAACCGCGGCCAGCACCAAGTGCAGGTAACGGGTAAGGATAGCGAGCATCTGCCCATCGGCCTGGGCGTTCGCTTCTTTGAGCAGCCCTTGATATTCCATCTGCTCGATGATGGCCGTCAACACCAGGGCGTCCTGCTCGGGCTGGCGCGAGCCCACCACCTGAAGCATCTGCCGCGCGCCATGCAGCAGGATCTGCTCATGGGCCCGCACCAGTTCGGCCAGCCGGGGGCACAGCAGCGCCTCCTGGCGGAAGGCCTGCTCGGCCATCAGGAAGTCGCGGCGGTTGTACAGCTGGCGGGTCACATAGTCGGCGGTCATGCGCGCCACTTCGTCGGCAAGGCGTGCACGGGACTGAGGGCTGCAGTCGCCCTGGGCCAGCAACTGGCGCAGCACCACTTCGGTGTTGGCCCACAGCTTGGCCATGTAGGCGGCGCTGCGTTCGACGTACTGGGCGAAGGTATCGGTGAGCAGGTCTTCGATATCCTTGAAGTAATAGGTGGTGGCCGACAGCGGCACCTCGGCCTCGGCCGCCACTGCGCGGTGGCGCACACCGCGCACACCGTCGCGCACGACGATGCGCATGGCCGCGTCGAGGATCTGCTGGCGGCGTTGCTCGCTGCCCTGGCGGCTGGTCTTGCGACCCTGGTACTGCACGCTCTCGGCGACGGCGTTGGCTACGCCGGCGGCGCCTTGCTGGGCGTTTGCGGGGGGCACGGTAGGGACCTCGGTGTCTGTCTGGGGGATGTTCATTGTCTGTACCGGCCCTATCGCGGGGCAAGTCGGATCGCCGCACCGCCGCTCCTACAGGTACAGCGCCGCGCCTGCAGGAGCGGCGGTGCGGCGATCCGACTTGCCCCGCGATAGGGCCGGTACAGAGACTACACAGCCAGGCAAGAAAAAGCCGCCCCGAGAGGCGGCTTTTTCAAATCACTCAAGCCTGCGGACGCATGTGCGGGAACAGGATCACATCGCGAATCGACGGCGAGTTGGTCAACAGCATCACCAGACGGTCGATACCGATACCTTCACCTGCCGTAGGCGGCATGCCGTACTCCAGGGCACGCACGAAGTCGGCATCGTAGTGCATGGCTTCGTCGTCACCGGCGTCCTTCTCGGCGACCTGTGCCAGGAAGCGCTCGGCCTGGTCTTCGGCATCGTTGAGCTCGGAGTAGGCGTTGGCGATTTCGCGGCCACCGATGAACAGCTCGAAGCGGTCGGTCACGGCCGGATTGTCATCGTTGCGACGGGCCAGCGGCGACACTTCGAACGGATACTCGGTAATGAAGTGCGGCTGCTCCAGCTTGTGCTCGACCAGCTCTTCGAAAATCATCACCTGCAGCTTGCCCAGACCTTCGTGGCCCAGCACCTTGGCGCCAGCCTTCTTGGCGATGGCGCGGGCCTTGTCGACGTCCTGCAGGTCGGCGGCGGTCAGCTCCGGATTGTACTTGAGGATCGAATCGAACACCGACAGGCGCGCGAATGGCTCGCCGAAGTGGAATACCTTGTCGCCGTACGGCACGTCGGTAGTACCCAGTACCAGCTGCGCCAGCTCGCGGAACAGCTCTTCGGTGAGGTCCATGTTGTCACGATAGTCGGCGTAGGCCTGGTAGAACTCGAGCATGGTGAACTCGGGGTTGTGCCGGGTCGAAACGCCTTCGTTACGGAAGTTGCGGTTGATCTCGAACACTTTCTCGAAGCCACCAACGACAAGGCGCTTGAGGTACAGCTCCGGCGCGATGCGCAGGAACATGGCCATGTCCAGAGCGTTGTGGTGGGTTTCGAACGGCTTGGCCGCAGCGCCGCCAGGGATGGTCTGCAGCATCGGCGTCTCGACTTCGAGGAAGTCGCGCTCGATCAGGAATTTGCGGATATGCGAGATCACCTGCGAACGCACACGGAAGGTGTGGCGGGTTTCCTCGTTGACCATCAGGTCGACGTAGCGCTGGCGGTAGCGCTGCTCGGTGTCGGTCAGGCCATGGTGCTTGTCTGGCAGCGGGCGCAGCGACTTGGTCAGCAGGCGCACGTCGGTCATCTCGACGTACAGGTCGCCCTTGCCCGAGCGAGCCAGGGTACCTTCGGCGCTGATGATGTCACCCAGGTCCCAGGTCTTGACCGCGGCGAGGGTTTCTTCGGGCAGGGTCTTGCGGTTGACGTAGACCTGGATGCGCCCGGTCATGTCCTGGATCACCATGAACGAGCCACGGTTGAGCATGATGCGACCGGCAACCTTGACCGGGATCGCGGCTGCTTCCAGCTCTTCCTTGGTCTTGTCCGCGTATTGCTTCTGCAGGTCGTTGCAGTAGCTGTCGCGACGGAAGTCGTTGGGGAAGGCGTTGCCCTTGGCACGCTCGGCAGCAAGTTTTTCCTTGCGCAGGGCGATCAGGGTGTTTTCTTCCTGTTGCAGGTCTTGCGATTCGGTCTTGAGGTCGCTCATGTCGTCATTGTTTCCATCAGGTATTCGGTGCCCCTGTCGGGCAGGGCACGCGATACGGGCCCATGGCCTCGTATCGCGGCAGTGGTGTGCGGTTTACAGCCCCTGCTTGAGGCTGGCTTCCAGGTACTGGTCGAGGTCGCCGTCAAGGACCTTCTGGCAGTCGCTGCGCTCGACACCGGTACGCAGGTCCTTGATGCGCGAGTCATCGAGCACGTAGGAGCGGATCTGGTGACCCCAGCCGATATCCGACTTGCTGTCTTCCAGCGCCTGCGAGGCGGCGTTGCGCTTCTGCATTTCCAGCTCGTACAACTTGGCCCGCAGCATTTTCATGGCGGTATCCTTGTTGGCGTGCTGGGAGCGTTCGTTCTGGCACGCCACCACGGTGTTGGTCGGCACGTGGGTGATACGCACCGCCGAGTCGGTGGTGTTGACGTGCTGGCCGCCGGCGCCGGAGGAGCGGTAGGTGTCGATGCGCAGGTCGGACGGGTTGATCTCGATCTCGACCTTGTCGTCGATCTCGGGCGAGACGAACACCGCAGAGAACGAGGTGTGGCGACGGGCACCGGAGTCGAACGGGCTCTTGCGCACCAGGCGGTGCACGCCGATCTCGGTGCGCAGCCAGCCGAAGGCGTACTCGCCCTTGATGTGCACGGTGGCGCCCTTGATGCCGGCGACTTCACCTTCGGACAGCTCGATGATGGTGGCGTCGAAACCGCGCTTGTCGGCCCAGCGCAGGTACATGCGCAGCAGGATGTTGGCCCAGTCCTGCGCTTCAGTGCCACCGGAGCCGGCCTGGATGTCCAGGTAGGCGTTGTTCATGTCCATCTCGCCGCTGAACATGCGACGGAACTCGAGCTGGGCGAGGTTTTCTTCCAGGCCTTCCAGTTCGGTCACGACGTCGCCGACGGCACCTTCGTCACCCTCCTCGACCGCCATGTCGAGCAGGTCCTGGCAGTCAGCCAGGCCGTTGGATAGCTTGTCGAGGGTCTCGACCACCTGCGCCAGCATGGCACGTTCGCGGCCCAGGGCCTGAGCGTACTCGGGCTTGTTCCAGACGTTGGGGTCTTCCAGCTCGCGGTTGACTTCGATCAGACGATCAGCTTTGTGATCGTAGTCAAAGATACCCCCGAATGGACTGGGAGCGTTCGGTGAGGTCCTTGATGGTGTTCAGGATCGGTTGGATTTCCATGGCTCTGGCTACTCGCACGAATTCGGTGAAAAGCCCGCGAGTATAACCCAGCCTGGCGCAGGACGGCAGACCCACTGGGCAGCCCTTTCGGGTGAAACGCCTGGCAATTACCACCTGCAGAGTAGCGCCCCACACGCTGCCCGCCCCTGAATCAGCAGATGCAAGCGAGACAACGACAATCAAAAAATGACGTAACGACACCCCTCGGCGCAACTTCATGGTAGTTGTACGATCACGAAAATCGAGACGCCATGAAGGTTACTATCCAACCAAAGAGGGATAGCCGTCATGAATAACGCGCCGATCAATTTTTCAAGATGCCCCTCTCTCCACAGTGCCTGGCCCCACGGCGTACCTGACATTTTTGCCAGTTCTCATGAACGATGGATACAGCGAAAATCACGGTTACCTAAACACCGTCAGGAGTTGACCGACGATGCGTAAATATGACCTCGCACTACTCCTTGCAACGCTGTCCTGCCCGCTGACGATTGCAGCACAGCCAACATCCGCTGCGGCCTCCGATACACCCCCCGTTGCCCTCCAGGGTATCGGTCATGCAACGTTGATCGATCTGGGCGTTCTCAAGGGTGCCGACTTGTCCGTTCAGGTTAATGCTCCGGGGGCCCAGCAGGGCGACGCCATCCAATTGCGCTGGCGCGGCAGTCGACAGGGATGGGTCAGCACATGGCAACCTGCCAATGGGCCTTCGCCGATCGACTTCACTGTCCCGCACTCAGTCATCAAGGCAGAAGCGGGAATGAACGCGGTGCTGAGTGCGCACATCAAGACATTGGCAAACCACGAGTACCCCCTCCCCGCCTTGCGCGTGGCGATCGCGCCGGCCCTTGGCGGTCAGCAGGTAGCGGAACGTCTGAATGCCCGCTTTCTCGACACACGGGATGTCTGCGACGAGGGGCGACCAGCTTATTACTGCGACGGTTTGATGCTCAGATCCATCGGTGACGGAGATTTCTTCCCGTGGAACCCCAGCGAAAGGGCAGACCGACTTGGCATGGTCTCGTTTTCCTGGCTACGCCGAGGCACACGCGTAACCAGTTTGCACGGGAGCAGTGGAATCGTATTCCTGCCACAACAAGAGGCGATCGACCAGGGATATGCCATGCGCTATCTCTGTGTCTACGCCTACGATGCCTGGACCGCCTCCGAGGGGCGCCCCGACCAAGGCTGCGGCATTCAACCCGGCGCGATGACGGCCGAAGCAGACCTGAGCTCGTGCCAGGGACAACACGCGTCCACGATCGAGAGCTGGTACGCATTTACCGCGAAGCTAAGCCATCCGAAGTTCCAGTGCTCGCTCAGCACGCACGATGCCGAACAATTCGCAGTGGCTTATAAAGTGCGCGACCAGCGCCCCGTGAACATGCCGAATACGCACAACGAGGTCTTACTGGAGGCATGGCCCCAGAACATTCCACGACAGTTACCCATGGAAGCGTTCTTCTACACGAACAACAACGGGCGCGTCGCGGCCATGAACTTCCAGCGCAAGTACAAGCAGGCAACCAATGCCTGGTTGCCCGTCATCAAACTCGACCTGAGCAAACTTCCCAGTCCGGCCCCCTTGAGCTACTCCACCACCGACCAGGCAGTCCTACCTTGAGGGCCGAGTGAGTAGCGCCGCACTCAACACCCACCCTGCGCTCACATCCTCAGCGTAGACGCACACTACCTAGCCCAGTCGACCTTCCGCGAGGAGGCTCAAGCGATCCCAACCTGGTTACGCCCACTGTGCTTGGCCTGGTAGAGCCCCTTGTCCGCCGCCGAGATCAACTGCCGGCAATGGCTGCCGATGCTTGGCGTCTGGGTTGCAAGGCCAATGCTCACGGTCAGGCGCGAGTCGGCCTGTGGCGCGGTGTGCGGGATATTCAGCGCATGCACGGTCTGGCGCAGCTTCTCGGCGACCAGCCGGGCACCGCCCGGCGACGTGTTGGGCAGCACCAGGGCGAACTCCTCGCCGCCGTAACGCGCCGGCAGATCGCTGGGGCGCGAGCAGGAGCCGCGAATGGCCTCGGCCACCTGGCGCAGGGCCTCATCGCCGGCCAGATGGCCGAAGCTGTCGTTGTAGGCCTTGAAGTAGTCGACATCGATCATCAGCAGCGACAGCTGCTGCTGCTCGCGCATGGCGCGGCGCCACTCCAGTTCCAGGTACTCGTCGAAGTGGCGGCGGTTGGACAACCCGGTCAGGCCATCGGAGTTCATCAACCGCTGCAGCATCAGGTTGGTGTCGAGCAGCTGCTGCTGGCTGACACGCAAGGCGCGATAAGCCTCGTCACGCTGCAGCAGGGTGAGGTAGGAGCGCGAGTGATAGCGGATACGCGCCACCAGCTCGATGGTGTCCGGCAGCTTGACCAGGTAGTCGTTGGCCCCGGCGGCGAAGGCCGCACTCTTGACCAGCGGGTCCTCCTTGGTCGACAGGACGATGATCGGGATATCCTGGGTCGCCGGGTTGTTGCGGTACTCGCGCACCAGCGTCAGACCGTCCAGGCCCGGCATGATCAGGTCCTGGAGGATCACCGTCGGCTTGATGCGCATGGCCTGGGCTACCGCCTGGTGTGGATCGGCACAGAAGTGGAAGTCGATGTTTTCCTCGTGGGACAGCCCACGACGCACCGCCTCGCCGATCATCGCCTGGTCGTCGACCAGCAGGACCATCGCGGCGCTTTCGTTGATCGTCGTGAAACCATCGATCGGTAGGTCATTCATCCCTATTCACCAGGTCACTACCGGCCAGGCGGCGTGACTCAATACATATCGTCATTTCGGAAAGATTTCCACAAGTCGCCCGGCAATTCGCTCCAGCGGTCGTATCTCGACCGCCGCCTGGATCGCTGCGGCGGCCTTGGGCATGCCATACACCGCACTGCTTTGCTGGTCCTGGGCGATGGTCAGGAAGCCCTGCTCGCGCATCAACTTCAGGCCCTGCGCGCCATCGCGGCCCATGCCGGTGAGCAGCACGCCCACCGCATCGCTGCGCCAGAAGCGCGCCACGCTCTCGAAGAACACGTCGATCGAGGGGCGGTAGATTTCGTTGACCGGCTCGGCGGTATACGCCAGCTGGCCATTCTGCAACAGCCGGATGTGGTGGTTGGTACCTGCCAGCAACACCTGCCCCGGCTGCGGTGGTTCACCCTCGCGGGCCAGGCGTACCGGTAGCCCGGACACACCGCTCAGCCATTCGGCCATACCGGCGGCGAACACCTGATCGACATGCTGGACCAGCACGATGGCCGCCGGAAAATCCCGTGGCAGTCCCTTGAGCAACACTTCCAGCGCAGCCGGGCCGCCTGCCGACGAACCGATGGCCACCAGGCCGCAGCGAAGCACTGGGTTACGCACCGGCGCCGCCACGGTGCGCGCCGCGCTGGAGCGCTGCTGGCCGATCAACCAGCCGATGTTGAGGATCTTGCGCAGCAACGGTGCCGCCGCCTCCCGGGCATCGCCCGCGCCCAGTGCCGGCGTGTCGACCACATCGAGGGCGCCGTAGCCCATGGCCTCGAACACCCGGTGCACATTCTGCTTGCGATCCACCGTGACGATGACGATGGCGCAAGGGGTTTCGGCCATGATCCGACGGGTCGCCTCCACGCCATCCATCACCGGCATGATCAGGTCCATGAGGATCAGGTCCGGCGTCTGCTCGGCACACTTGTGCACGGCCTCGGCACCATCGCCGGCCACCCAGATCACTTCGTGCGCAGGCTCGAAGGCCAGCGCACGGCGCAAGGCTTCGACAGCCATGGGCATGTCATTGACGATGGCGATCCTCATCCCTGGGCTCCTCCAATCAACTCCTCCACCGCATCCAGCAACGCATCGTCATGGAAGCTGGCCTTGGCCAAATAATAGTCGGCACCGGCATCCAGTCCACGTCGGCGGTCCTCTTCCCGGTCCTTGTAAGACACCACCATCACCGGCAACGTTTGCAGGCGATTGTCGCGACGCACCAGGGTGACCAGCTCGATACCGTCCATGCGCGGCATGTCGATGTCGGTGATCAGCAGGTCGAAGTCTTCGCTGCGCAGGGCGTTCCAGCCATCCATGCCATCGACCGCCACCGCTACGTCGTAGCCCCGCGTACCCAGCAGCTTGCGCTGGAGCTCGCGTACCGTCAGCGAGTCGTCGACCACAAGGATGCGCTTGCGCGCCACTCCCCGGCCCGCCCGTGCCCCGCGATCGATACGCTCCAGGCGCCCGGTGCTCAGCAGCTTGTCCACCGAGCGCAAGAGGTCTTCGACATCGATGATCAGCACCACCGAGCCATCGTCGAGCAAGGCGCCGGAGGAAATGTCCTGGACCTTGCCCAGACGCGGGTCGAGCGGCATCACCACCAGCACGCGCTCGCCGATCAGGCGCTCCACGGCCACACCGTACAGTTGCTCGCGCTCGCGGATGACCACCACGCGCAGATTGTCCGCCTCCTCCTGCGCCGCCGGACGGTTGAGCAACTGGCTTGCGGCGACCAGGCCGATATGGCGGTCTTCGTGCCAGAAGTGCTGGCGACCTTCGATCTGCACGATGGCCTCGGCCGGTACATCGAGAGTGCGTTCGATATGCGCCAACGGGAAGGCGTAGGCCTCGCCACCGACCTCGACCACCAGGCTGCGCACCACCGACAGCGTCAGCGGTACCTCCAGGTGGAAGCAGCAGCCCTGCCCCGCCACCTGAGTGAGCTCGATTGACCCGCGCAGTTCGCGCACCATGTGCTGCACCGCGTCCAGGCCGACGCCTCGTCCAGACACCTCGGTGACCTGGTCACGCAGGCTGAAACCGGGCAGGAACAGGAAGGTCAGCAGCTCGGCCTCGCTCATCTGCGCCACGGTCTCGGCGGGCGACAGTGCCCGATCGACGATGCTGCGGCGCAGGCGCTCAAGGTCGATGCCCGCACCGTCGTCGCTCAGTTCGAGAATCAGCAACCCGGCCTGGTGCGATGCGCGCAGGCGCAGCGTGCCGTCACTGGGCTTGCCCGCCAACAGGCGTCGCTCGGGCTGCTCGATGCCATGGTCGACAGCATTGCGCAGCAAGTGCGTGAGCGGCGCCTCGAGTTTTTCCAGCACATCACGGTCGACCTGGGTCTTCTCGCCCTCGATCAGCAGCCGCACCTGTTTGCCCAGGGAGCGCCCAAGGTCGCGCACCATGCGGCTCTGCCCGGCCAGCACATCGGCGAAGGGACGCATCCGGCAGGCCAGCGCAGTGTCGTACAGCAACTGCGCGCGCTGGCTCGCCTGCCAGCCGAACTCGTCGAGGTCGGCAGCCTGCTGCTGGAGGATCTGTTGGGTTTCGGCGAGCAAGCGCTGGGTCTGGGCCAGGGCATCGAGCACTTCGGCGCTCTGCCCGCTGCCCTCGAGCTGGCTCTTGAGCCCGTCGAGGGCGCGCATGCCTTGGCCATGCATGCGTTTGAGGCGCTGCAGGCTGGCGAGATAGGGCTTGAGCCGCTGGGTTTCCACCAGCGACTTGCTCGACAGGTCGAGCAGGCTGTTCAGGCGGTCGGCGGTGACCCGCAGCACGCGCTCCGCGCCCTCGCCTGCGCGCTTGCCGCCCCTGGCTGCGGGCGCAGGCTCCACTTCCGCCTCGGGCTCGACAGGCGTCGTCGGCACCTCGGGCGGCATCGCCAGCGGCGAAGGCGTGGCCGCAGCGCCGGCAGCATCCGGCGCGGGTGCCGAAGAAGGGTCGAGCAACATGGCCATCTGCACCAGGAACGCCGGCACCGCCGTTTCGGCCTGGGTATCCCCGGGTGTTGCAATGCGCATCAGCAGGTCAGTGCCCTGCAACAAGGCATCGATGTGCTCAGGGCGCAGCAACAGGCGGCGCTCCTGGGCCGCGACCAGGCAATCCTCCATGACATGAGCGACGCTGACGCCGGCATCGATGCCGACGATACGCGCGGCGCCCTTGAGGGAGTGCGCTGCGCGCATGCAGGCTTCCAGCTGGTCGACCTGGGCCGGATTGCGCTCGAGGGCCAACAGCCCGGCACTGAGCACTTGGGTCTGGGCCTCGGCCTCAAGGCTGAACAGTTCGAGCAACGATGCGTCGCGCATTTGCTCCGGGGTCATGACAGGCTCCGCTTCACGGCAGACAGGAGGTGTTGGTCATCGAGTACGCGCACACTGCGGCCACGCCATTGCAATACCGCCAGCGTGAAGTGGGCCGCGTCGTGCTCCTCGTGCAGGCGCGAAGTGTCCAGCCGATGGATGCCGTCGATCTCGTCGACCGGCAATACCACCGGGCCACCTTCGGCAGCCAGGATCAACATCCGTGGCATCACCCGGCCGCTACGCTCCTGTGTCGGCGCCAGCTCCATGCCCAACAGGTCGGCGAACGACAGGCACGGCACCAGCGCACCTCGCACGTTGGCGACCCCCTGCAACATCCGCGAACGCTGGTGCGGCAGCGAGTGAACGGCCTGCAGCGGCGCGATCTCCGCCAGGCAGGCCGTGGCCAGCGCCAGCCACTCCTCCCCCAGCCTGAACAGCAGCATGGAACGGCCGACAGTGCCCTGTTCCACCTGCACGGTCTCGACATGCTCGTCCTGCAACAAGGTGTAGCGGTCGAGCAGGCGGGTAGCCGCCGCTGCATACACTTCGCAATTGCGGCAGTGGATGTGCCGGTCCAGCAGGGGACATTGCTTGTCGCCATGGACACCGATGCGATTCCAGCAGTCGTCGATGTCTTCATGGCCCCGGGCGATCAGGTCCATCGAGTAGGCATCACTCATCGTTCAGACTCCCTGCCCGCCCGCGCCGCCCGCTCCTGCAGGCGCCGTGCCCCTGTGACATCCCCCTGGGATGCCAACAGCGTGGCCAGGTGCAGCAGCGCCTCGGTGTGCTGGGGCTCGAGGTACAGGGCCTTGCGGTAATGCTTGAGTGCTTCGCCGGCATCGCCCTGGGTATCGCTGAGCAGCCCCAGCCAGTAGTAGACCTGCGCCTTCGGCTCAAACAGACGCAAGTAGCGCTCGCAACTGGCGCGGGCCTGCTCGCTGGCACCGGCATTGGCCTGGCGGGCGATGGCTGCGAGCAACTCGCTTTCGTTCTCGTTCACGGTCGCCAACGCAACCGGCCTGGCGGGCGGGCGGGGAGCACGGGCAAAGGGTGGTGCCGCCACGGGCATGGCGACTGGACGCGGCGAAGCCACCGGCGCGATGGCGGGCCGTGCCGACGGCACCGGGTTGACCGGCGGCTGTACGCCAAGCTGATCCTGACGCACGTAGGCGAACGACTGCGCGATGCCGATCGGCCGCATGCCCAGGCGCGCCAGCAAACTGCCCTCGGCCGGGCCGATGAACAGCACGCCATCGTCGTGGAGCAGCTGTTTCAGCACCTCGAAAACCCGCTGCTGGGTAGGTACGTCGAAATAGATCAGCAGGTTGCGGCAAAAGACAAAGTCATAGACTCCCTTGCGGCTGCGCAAGGCGGGATCGAGCACATTGCCAGGCTCCAGGCTGACCTGCTGGCGCACGCGCTCATGCAACCGGTAACTGTCATCGGTGCAGTCGAAGTGCCGCTCACGGAATGCCAGTTCACTGCCACGAAACGAGTTGCGTCCATACACGGCCTGCTCGGCACGGGCGAGGGAGCTGGGGCTGATGTCCATGGCATCGATGCGCACGGCCGATGGAGACAGACCCGCATCGAGCAGCGCCATGGAAATCGAATAGGGCTCCTCGCCGGTCGAGCACGGCAGGCTGAGGATACGCAGTGGTCGTGATCCGGCCAGCTCGACCAGGCGTTTTTGCGCCAGCCCAGCCAATGCCGTGAACGATTCGGGATAACGGAAGAACCAGGTTTCAGGGACGATCACCGCTTCGATCAATGCCTGCTGCTCGCCGGGCGATTGCTGCAGGCGCAGCCAGTAGTCGTCGAGGTCACGCGCGGCAAGTACCACGCACCGCTGGCGCAGGGCCCGCTCGACCATCGGCGCGCCCACCGAGTCCACATCCAGGCCGATGCGCTCCTGCAGAAAGCGGAAGAAGCGTTTTTCGATCATCCTGCCACCTGCGCGGATTGATCCGGGAACAACAGCAGGCGTACGGCATCGCTCAACAGGTCGTCGACCTGGATGCGCTGCAACAACCCTTGTGCATCCTGTCGCACAGGCCCCAGGTAACGCGCCTCGCTATTGTCCAGCCCATAGGGCTGGAACTCGTCGGGTTGGCAACGCACGGTGTTGGTCGCCTGTTCGAGCACCAGCCCCAGTTGCAGGCCATTGCCATAACGCACCAGTACCAGGCGCGTGCTGGTGCGCTGCGGCGCAGGCGCGCCGAAGGTAAGGGACGACAGGTCGATGACCGGTACCAGCGCGCCGCGATGCCCGAGGATCCCGGCGACCCAGACGGGCGCCTGGGCGATGGGCTTGAGCGGGCGCAGCGGCAGCACCTCTATCACTTCGCGCACATCCAGGGCAAAGCGCTGTTCGCCAATATGGAACAGCAGGTACAACACGCCCTTGGCTTCGGCCTGCCGCTGATCACGCGGTTGCAGATCGTTCATCGCCGTCAGACTTTGAAGCGCGAGACACCGCCACGCAGCCCGGCAGCCACTTGGCTCAGTTCGTCGATGGCGAAACTGGCCTGGCGCAACGACTCGACCGTCTGCGTGCTGGCATCACTGAGCTGGGCCAGCGCCTGGTTGATCTGCTCGGCGCCGGTGGCCTGGGCCTGCATGCCCTCGTTGACCATCAGGACCCGTGGCGCCAGCGCCTGCACCTGATGAATGATCTGACTGAGCTGCTCGCCTACCTGCTGCACCTCGAACATGCCGCGGCGCACTTCCTCGGAGAACTTGTCCATGCCCATGACCCCAGCCGACACCGCGGACTGGATCTCGCGCACCATCTGCTCGATGTCGTAGGTGGCCACTGCGGTCTGGTCGGCCAGGCGGCGCACTTCGGTGGCCACCACGGCAAAACCGCGGCCGTACTCACCGGCTTTTTCCGCCTCGATGGCGGCGTTGAGCGACAGCAGGTTGGTCTGGTCGGCGACCTTGACGATGGTCACCACCACCTGGTTGATGTTGCTGGCCTTCTCGTTGAGGATGCCCAGCTTGGCGTTGACCAGGTCGGCGGCGCCCATCACCTGATGCATGGTTTCCTCCATGCGCGCCAGGCCTTGCTGGCCGGAACCGGCAAGGCTCGAAGCCTGGTCGGCGGCACTGGTCACCTCGGTCATGGTACGCACCAGATCACGCGAGGTCGCAGCGATCTCGCGCGAGGTGGCGCCAATTTCCGTGGTGGTTGCAGCGGTTTCGGTGGCCGTGGCCTGCTGCTGCTTGGAGGTGGCGGCGATCTCGGTGACGGAGGTGGTCACCTGCACCGATGAGCGCTGGGCCTGGGCCACCAGGTTGGCAAGCGCCTCGCCCATTTCATTGAAACCATTCTCGATGGCGCCGAACTCATCCTTGCGGTCCAGGTTCAGGCGCGCGCTGAGGTCACCCGAGCGCAGCTTGTCGAGGGCATGCACGATGCGTTGCATGGGAGCACTGATGGCGCGCATCAGCAGCAGGCCGCAGATGCCAGCAGCGACAATCGCCAGGATCAGCGAAACGATCATGCTGCCCTTGGCGGTGGCCACGGCGCTGACGATCTCGCGGGTGGCGGCATTGGCGGATTCGGTATTGCGGTCGATCACCGAGTTCAGGTGCTTGCGCCCGTCGGTCCAGGCCGGTGTCAGTACTTCGGCGATCAGGCGCTCGGCTTCGGGGTAGTTCTTCTCGCGGTAGGCTGCCAGGACCTGGTCGACCACCTTGACGTAGGCCTCCTCGAGACGCACGAAGGTGTCGAAGGATGCCTGGTCCTGCGCGTCCTGGATCGTGCCCTGGTAGTTGGCCATCTGCGCCCTGAGGCGGTCGTGGAAACCCTTGAACAGCTCGAGGTCGGCCGAGGTCAGCTCGCGATGGTTGGACAAGCCGACCAACTGCTGGCTGGCGACGTAGCTGTCGACCCAGGCGCTGCGGATCATCGAGCTGTAGTAGATTCCCGGAATGCTGTCCGTGCCCACTGCCTGCTCGCTGGCTTCGATGGTCACCAGGCGTGAATACGCCGCTACGATCATCAACAGCATGATGGCGATGATCACGGCGAAACTTGCCAGGATCCGTTGGCGCAAGGTCCAGTTCTTCACAATCAGCCCTCAGGAATTCTTCACGAGCGGGAAAATCGTCGAAGTATAGCCTAGGCGCCAGGCGCGTTATCGGTTGAATTGCGGAGTATTCAGGCATCCCTGCCGATTAAATAGCCAATCGCCACGTCACTGTGCCGCAGCGTCCCGTACCTGGCGTTCCAGTTCCTCGCGCAAGTTCGGGTCCAGGCGCAATTGGCGGGCCAGTTCGTCAAGGTAGGCGCGCTCCATGAAGTGTTCCTGATCGACCATCATCACGCTGGCCAGGTACATCTCTGCGGCCATTTCAGGGGTCTGTGCGGCACGGGCCACTTCGGCAGGATCGAGCGGCTTGTTCAGCTCGGCATGCAGCCAGGCCTGCAGCTCGCGATCGCTGTCCAGGCGCACGAACTCGCCCTCGATCAGTTCACGCTCGCGCTCATCGATATGACCGTCGGACTTGGCCGCCGCCACCAGCGCCTTGAGCACCGCCTGGCTGTGTTGCTCGGCTTGGGCCGGCGGCAGGCGATCGAGGGTCTGTGGCTCCTGCGCAGGGGCCTGGCCCTGGCGCGCCTGCCAGTTGCCATAGGCTTTGTAGGCCAGCACGCCAAGGGCGGCGAGGCCACCGTAGGTGAGTGCCTTGCCACCGTACTTGCGCGCCTTCTTGCTGCCCAGCAGCAGCCCCATGGCCCCGGCCGCCAGCGCCCCGCCTCCGGCACCGGAAAGCAGGCCGCCAAGGCCAGAGCCCTTGCCTTGGCCACCCCCGAGCAGATCACCAAGACCGGGCACCTTGCCCGCCCCGCCCTTGCCCTGCTGGTTCTGCAGCAGTGACTGGCCGGACTTGAGCAGTTGATCGAGCAGACCACGGGTGTTCATCTGGATGACTCCTGGACGGATAGGAAAGCTCCAGAGTAGGCCCGCAGCCTGAATTCTCCCTTAACGCATTTGCTTCGGGATGTTGCATCCGGCCAGTCGAACGGGACGCGGATCCATCACTCCCGCAGATCCGACTCATGAATCGGATTGGCCCGGCTGGTCGCACGTTGGTACTGCGCAGGCCAGGTTGCCTTGTTGCCACCCAGGTCATCGTCGGCATGCAGCGGCCAGTAAGGGTCGCGCAGCAGTTCGCGGGCGAGGAAGATCAGGTCGGCCTGACCGGTACGCAGGATGTGTTCGGCCTGCGCGGGTTCGGTGATCATGCCCACGGTGCCGGTGGCGACTTCCGACTCCTTGCGCACCCGCTCGGCGAAGCGGGTCTGGTAACCCGGGCCGGTGGGGATCTCGGCATTGACCGAGGTGCCGCCCGAGGATACGTCGATCAGGTCGACCCCCAGCGCCCTCAGACGACGCGCCAGCTCGACCGTCTCGTCTGGGTTCCAGCCATCCTCGACCCAATCGGTGGCCGATACCCGCACGAACAGCGGCAGCTCCTGCGGCCATACCTCACGCACGGCCTCGGTCACCTGAAGCGTCAGACGAATACGGTTCTCGAAGCAGCTGCCGTACTCGTCACGCCGCTGGTTGCTCAGCGGCGAAAGAAACTGATGCAGCAGGTAGCCATGGGCCGCATGGATTTCGACGACCTTGAACCCGGCCGCCTTGGCACGCTCGGCGGCCTGGACGAAGGCCTGGACAACACCCTGGATCTCATCGTGGCTCAGCTCGCGCGGCGGCGTATGCTCCGGATCGAAGGCGATCTTCGAAGGCCCGACCGGCTGCCAGCCGCCGTCCTCGACCTTGACGCTGCCGTGCTTGCCGAGCCAGGGACGATGGGTGCTCGCCTTGCGCCCGGCATGCGCCAGCTGAATGCCCGGAATGGCGCCCTGGGAAGTGATGAAGCGGGTGATACGTTGCAGTGGGACGATCTGGTCGTCGTTCCACAGCCCGAGATCTTCGGCGGTGATTCTTCCGTCGGCAGTGACAGCCACCGCCTCGGTGATCACCAGCCCGGCGCCACCGACGGCGCGACTGCCCAGGTGGACAAGATGCCAGTCGTTGGCCAGGCCATCGACGCTCGAGTACTGGCACATTGGCGAAACCGCAATGCGATTGGGCAGGGTCAGCTGACGCAGGGTATACGGCTCAAGCAGCAGGCTCATGAGGGGACCTCCCAAGGACTCCAATGGTGATCCGGCCCGGACACTCGTGTGCGGCCGTGGCCCGGTACCGGTCTTCTCTGAGACTAGACCAGATTACCCTGGGGGGAGGTTCCGCCGGATAGACGCCCCGCGCTGAGGGCTGCCCTCTGTCAGCGCGGCTCCATGTGCGCAATCATCAGTTGCACGCTTTCATTGCCGCGAAACTCGTTCACATCGAGCTTGTAGGCCACCTCCACCCAACGCACCGTCGGGTTGGGCCACACGTCGCGGTCGATGCCGAAGGCGATCCCATCGAGTTTCACCGAGCCGCACTCGCTCTTGAGCACCACTTTCAGATGCCGCTCCCCCACCACGCGCTGTTCGACCATCTGGAACACGCCATGGAACAGCGGCTCGGGAAAATGCTGCCCCCAAGGGCCAGCATTGCGCAGGGCGCGGGCCAGGTCCAGATGAAACTCCTCGACCGCCAGGGTGCCGTCGGACAGCAGGCGCCCGGTCAGGTCGTCCTCGCACAACTGGCGCCGCACCTCTTCGTCGAACGCATCGGCAAAGGCCTGGAAATTGGCCTCAGGCAGCGACAAGCCGGCGGCCATGGCGTGGCCGCCGAACTTGCTGATCAGGTGCGGCTGGCGTGCAGCCACGGCATCCAGCGCATCGCGGATATGGAAGCCCGGCACCGAACGGGCAGAGCCCTTGAGCATGCCCTCGCCCGCATCGGCAAAGGCGATGGTCGGTCGGTGGTAGCGCTCCTTCAGGCGCGAGGCGAGGATGCCGATCACACCTTGGTGCCAGTCGGCGTCGAACAGGCACAGGCCATAGGGCATGGACTCGATCGGCAGGTCCTTGAGCTGGGCCAGGGCTTCGCGCTGCATGCCCTGCTCGATGGACTTGCGATCCTGGTTGAGCCCGTCCAGTTGCCCGGCCATGTCCAGCGCAACGGCGGGGTCTTCGCACAGCAGGCATTCGATGCCCAGGCTCATGTCGTCCAGCCGACCGGCGGCGTTGAGCCGTGGCCCGAGGATGAAACCCAGGTCGGTCGAGGTGATGCGCCGATGATCGCGCCGCGCCACTTCGAGAATTGCCTTCAACCCAGGACGAGCACGCCCGGCACGGATGCGCTCGAGCCCCTGGTGCACGAGGATACGGTTGTTGGCGTCCAGCGGTACCACGTCGGCGACACTGCCCAACGCCACCAGGTCGAGCAGTTCGCCAATGTTCGGTTGGGCCTGCGTCTCATAGCGTCCAAGGCTGCGCAGACGGGCACGCAGGGCCATCAGCACGTAGAAAATCACCCCCACCCCGGCCAGCGACTTGCTGGGGAAGGTGCAGCCTGGCTGGTTCGGGTTGACGATCGCATCGGCGTCGGGCAACTGCTCGCCAGGCAGGTGGTGGTCGGTGACCAGGACCTTGAGCCCAGCAGCCTTGGCCGCCGCCACGCCATCGACACTGGAGATACCGTTATCGACCGTGATCAGCAGTTGCGGCTGACGCTGCAACGCCACCTGCACGATCTCCGGGGTCAGGCCATAGCCGTACTCGAAGCGATTGGGCACCAGGTAATCCACATGGGCCGCACCCAGCAGTCGCAGCCCCAGCACACCTACGGTGCTGGCGGTGGCGCCATCGGCGTCGAAGTCGCCGACGATCAGAATGCGCTGACGCAGGTCCAGGGCCTCGACCAACAGGTCGACGGCCGCCTCGATTCCTTTAAGTTGCTGGTACGGCAACAGGCGCGCCAGGCTCTTGTCCAGTTCGGACTCGCTCTGCACGCCGCGGGCGGCATACAGCCGGGTCAACAGGGGTGGCAGGTTGCCAAGGAAGGGCAGTGCCGATGGCAGGGGGCGGGGTTCGATACGCATGGGGTCTTCGGCTGTCAGATCGGATCAGGTCAGCCGCGCTCACCGAGCAGCCACTGCAATTGGACTTCGTGCTGGCCACGGTCGTCGGTGACGAATACCGTGCCTTCACTGATCATCACATCCCATTTGATGGTACGCGGCATGTCGGTGGCCAGAACCTCCAGGACTTCCTGCGGGACAGCAGCGATGCTCAGGTTTTTCAGGCCCTTGACCGCGCCGACCACCTTGTTCTCCCACACCCGCAAGCTGCCGTAGGCCAGCAGGCTGGTGCGCTCGGTACGGCGCGAGCACCAGGTGAGACGGTCGGCGTCGGGCTGGCCGACTTCGATCCAGTGCAGGATGCGATCATCCAGGCTTTTTTCCCACAGGGCGGCCTCATCGACATCCGACAGACCGCGGCCGAACGACAGGTTCTCGTTGTACCAAAGGGCGTAGGCCAGCAGACGGACGGCCATGCGTTCCTCGGTCTCCGACGGGTGACGAGCGATCGTCTGACGCACGTTTTCGTACACGCCGCGGTCGAGGTCGGTCAGATTCAGTTCGAACTTGTAGGTGGTGGAAGGCTGGGCCATGGGAAAGGGGCTTCTTTGGAGAAAGTCGCAGAGTTTAACCGATCCGAGTTTGTTGGGGTGGGTGGTTGCGCATCTGCGTGCACTGGACTCTGCCTTGCAACAGTATCTGCCATTGACCAGCTGTGATAAAACCAAGCCTCTTTTCTGTCGCCACGGACGCACCATGCACACCCCCGCCAAACCCCTCGCCGGTCTGAAGGTCATCGAGCTCGGCACCTTGATCGCCGGCCCCTTCGCTTCGCGTATCTGCGCCGAATTCGGCGCCGAGGTGATCAAGGTCGAATCACCTGATGGCGGCGATCCGCTGCGCAAGTGGCGCAAATTATATGAAGGGACTTCGCTGTGGTGGTTCGTCCAGGCGCGCAACAAGCAATCGCTCACGCTCAACCTCAAGCACCCCGAAGGACGCGAGATCCTCAAGCAATTGCTGGCCGATGCTGACATCCTGATCGAGAACTTCCGCCCTGGCGTGCTGGAGAAACTCGGCCTTGGCTGGGAGGTGCTGCATGCCCTCAACCCACGCCTGGTAATGGTACGCCTGTCAGGCTTCGGCCAGACCGGGCCGATGAAGGACCAGCCAGGCTTCGGTGCCGTCGGCGAGTCCATGGGGGGCCTGCGCTACATCACCGGTTTCGAGGATCGTCCGCCCGTGCGCACGGGCATTTCCATCGGCGACTCGATCGCCGCTCTCTGGGGCGTGATTGGTGCACTGATGGCCCTGCGCCACCGCGAAGTCAATGGCGGTGAAGGACAGGTGGTGGATGTGGCGCTGTACGAGGCAATCTTCGCGATGATGGAAAGCATGGTGCCGGAGTTCGATGTGTTCGGTTTCATTCGCGAGCGCACCGGCAACATCATGCCGGGCATCACCCCCTCCTCCATCCACACCAGCGCCGACGGCCGGCACGTGCAGATCGGCGCCAACGGCGATGCGATCTTCAAACGCTTCATGCAGGCCATCGGCCGCGACGACCTCGCCGAGGATGCAACCCTGGCCAGCAACGATGGCCGTGACCTGCGTCGCGACGAGCTGTACGGGGTGATCGACCGCTGGGTCAACAGCCTGCCGCTGGAACAGGTGATGCAGGTGCTGAACGACGCAGGCGTGCCTGCCAGCCGCATCTATTCGGCCGAGGACATGTTCAGCGACCCGCAATTCCTCGCCCGGGAAATGTTCCTTCAGGCGAAGCTCCCAGACGGCAAGCCCTTCAAGATGCCGGGGATCGTGCCCAAGCTCTCGCAGACACCCGGCTCCACGGAGTGGGTCGGGCCTGCGCTGGGAGAGCACACGGCGACACTGCTCGCCGGGCTGGGCTATAGCGCTGCCGAGGTGGCACGCCTGCGCGAGCAGGGGGCGGTCTGATCGGGCGTCGAGCAAGCATGATGCGCATGTTTGTGCTGCTCTGCGTCCTGCTGTTGTCCTCGCAGCAGGGCCAGGCCCGTGAACGTTTGACCTGGCTGCTGCGCGACCTGCCGCCGTTCACTATTTTCGAAGGCCAGGAAAAGGGCCAGGGCGTGGTCGATCGCATGCTGCCCCTGCTCATCGAGCAGATGCCCGAATACGATCACACGGTGCTACGGGTAAATCGCGCGCGCGGCATCCAGATGCTTCAGGAACGCAGCTTCACCTGCGACCCCACCCTGCTATGGACACCGGAACGCGCCCGTTTCGTGCATTTCTCCCAACCCACGCTGCCCATCCTCAGCAGCGGGCTGGTCATCCGCAAGGCAGACCCGGGACGATTGGACGAATCCGAGGACAGCACGCCTGTGGACCTGAAGCAGGTGCTGGAACGGCCAGGGATGAAGTTGGGCATCGTGGCCCAACGCAGCTACGGAGTAGTGGTCGACGATATCCTGCGCCAGTTGCCAGAAACCACGCTGAGCCGCCACTACGGCAACGATGCCACCGCCAACCTCTTGCAGATGCAGCAACTGGGGCGCCTGCAACTGGTACTTGGGTACTGGCCGGAGGTGCGCTACCTGATCCAGCAGCAGGGCGGCTCGCTGGACAGCTACCAGTTCCACCCGATCAAGGGTGCGAATCGCTATCAGTTTCTGCATGTGGGCTGCTCCGACACGCCACTGGGACGCCAAGCCATCGCCCATATCGACAAGCTGTTGCCGCACCTGCGCCAGGAAGTACTCCCTGAGTTCTACGCAAGCTGGCTCGACCCCGAACTGCGCACAGAGTACCTGGAGCAGACACGGCACCTGGTCGAGGAGCTTCCCTCTGCAGCCAACCCCCAGCCATGACGCAGGCAAAAGAAACCCCGGATGCTGGGGAAGACATCCGGGGTCAACTCAAAGCCCTTGAGCGGACTCTGTACGGCGGTCCAACGCTACCGGAGCAAAGCAGCGTTCGAACACCCTATAAAGTCTGACGAGACACTCAGGCAAAGGTTCCCTGAGGTTGATGTCGGTGTTGCAAGGCCGCGATCACACAAGGCTGCAGACGCCCCTCGACGATCTGCAGGTCGCGGTGCAGACCGTCGACCAGATCGACCAGCAAGCGCTGCTCCTGTAGCTGACGCACACTCACGGCGCGGCGCAACACCTCGTTGCCCTGCGCATCGAGCAAGGTGAGTTGGCGATTGCCGCGCGCATCTACATCGTCGAGGCGGGTGTGATAAGGGGACAGGGCATCGTTGAGCAGGGAGCAGATTCTTTCCATCCGGCGTACTCGCTTTGTCGGGGACCTATCGGAACTGACCGCCAGGCACTTCGGAAAGTTCGCCCGCACGCGTCTGTATCAGCGAGCATGCGTGGGCAACATGACCGTTTCGATATCCCGCCCGGAGTACCTGCGCGGCGGCCGACGCAGCCGCTGCAATGCCGCCTGCAACCCCCTGATCGACAACGGCCAGGGCAATTGGGCAATAACCCACTGCCCCTGACGCTGGGCCTCGACAGCGAGATCAGGGCCGCGCACAGGGGGCTGTCCGACGAACAGTAGCGCACGCGCATGGCCTTGCCGGGTCACGTGCTTCAACAGTGCCTGGGCGCTCAGCGCCGGCATGCCATGGTCGATGATGAGCATGTCCAAGGCTTGCATCTGCGCCATGCTTGCCTTGGCGCTGGCCAGATCGCAGGCAATGCGCACGTTGAAAACCCCCAGGGCATTGCAGGCCTGGTGCAAAGCGATCTGCTGGGCGGGATGAGACTGGACGATAAGAATGTTGAGCCGGTGCATGAGCCGCTCCTGAGGGCTGCGAGCCCTGATGGACAGGGCGCCCACTCTAGAAAAGCAGCATAGGGACTCAAATAGGAAAAGCCTGAAAAGACGAAGGATGATTCTGTAATTAAAAGAACCGCTCAAACGCAAACGGGGCAAGCCGATGTTCCGACTTGCCCCGCCCAATGCTCTCGAGTGCCGCGTATTACAGCGGCTTGCCGCGGTTGCCGTGCTGGCTGACGAAGGCCTGGACCGCCTTCAGGTCATTGGCCAGGACCGTGCAACGCTCCTCGCGGCTGAACAGGTCGCTCAAGTGCGCCGGCAACTCGAGGGCCTTGCCGACACCGGCCTTCTCCACCGCTTCGGGGAATTTGACCGGATGCGCGGTGCCCAGGACCACCATCGGCGTGTCCAGGCTGCGACGGCACTCACGAGCGGCTTTGACGCCGATTGCGGTATGCGGATCAAGCACTTCGCCGGTGGCCTTGAACACCTCGGCGATGGTCTCGCAGGTCTGCTCGTCGCTCACCGCCAGGGAGTCGAACAGCTTGCGCGCCTCGGTCCAGCGATCCTGCTCCACGCTGAAACCGCCACCTTGCTTGAAGTTGGCCATCAACTCGGCGATCGCGGCACCGTTGCGACCGTGCAGATCGAACAGCAGGCGCTCGAAGTTGGACGAGACCATGATGTCCATCGACGGCGACAGCGTTGGGTGCAGGGCATCCTTGACGTACTGGTTGCCGCTCATGAAGCGGTGCAGGATGTCGTTGCGGTTGGTGGCCACCACCAGTTGGCTGATCGGCAGGCCCATGTTGCGTGCCAGGTAACCGGCAAAGATGTCGCCGAAGTTGCCGGTCGGGACCGAGAACGCGATCGAGCGCGCCGGGCCGCCCAACTGCAGTGCTGCATGGAAGTAGTAGACGATCTGGGCCATGATCCGCGCCCAGTTGATCGAGTTGACCGCCACCAGGCGAGTGCCCTTGAGGAAGGACTGATCGGCGAAGCTGGCCTTGACCATTTCCTGGCAGTCGTCGAAGTTGCCTTCGATGGCGATGTTGTGGATGTTGTCACCGAGGATGGTGGTCATCTGCCGACGCTGAACTTCCGACACACGCTGGTGCGGGTGCAGGATGAAGATGTCAACGTTGTCGCAACGGCGGCAGCCTTCGATGGCGGCAGAACCGGTATCGCCGCTGGTGGCGCCGACAATCACCACGCGCTCGCCACGCTTGACCAGCACGTGGTCGAGCAGACGGCCAAGCAGTTGCAGGGCAAAGTCCTTGAACGCCAGTGTTGGGCCGTGGAACAGCTCCATCACCCACTCGTTGCCGTTCAACTGGCGCAGCGGCGCCACCGCGGCATGGGCGAAGGCACCGTAGGTTTCCTCCAGGATCTTCTTGAAGTCGGCGTCGGCGATGCTGCCGGTGACGAACGGGCGCATCACCCGGAAGGCCAGTTCGTGGTACGGCAGGCCGGCCCAGGATGCGATCTCTTCCTGGGTGAAGCGCGGCAGGTTCTCCGGCACGTACAGGCCGCCATCACTGGCAAGGCCAGCCAGCAGGACGTCTTCGAAATTCAGGGCCGGCGCCTGGCCGCGAGTACTGATATAGCGCATTGTGCAAACCTTCGGTTCTGGGCGCGGGCCGCCGTCGCGGCCCGCCGCTGAATTAATTGAGCTGTTCGACGCGGATGCGCACGACGTTGCCGACCACATCCTGCAGGGCTTCAAGGGCGACGATAGCATCGTTGATACGCTGCTCGACCACGCCATGCGTCAGCAGGATCATCGGCACCAGGCCGTCCTGCTCCTCGGCTTCCTTCTGCATGATCGACTCTATGTTGATGCCACGCTCGGACAGGATGCTGGCGACCTGGGCCAGCACGCCTGGGTGATCCTTGGCCTGGATACGCAGGTAGTAGGCACTTTCGCAAGCCTCGATCGGCAGGATCGGGTGCGCCGACAACGAATCCGGCTGGAAGGCCAGGTGCGGAACGCGGTTTTCCGGGTCGGAGGTCATGGCACGCACCACGTCGACCAGGTCGGCGACCACCGACGAAGCGGTCGGCTCCATGCCGGCACCGGCACCGTAATAAAGCGTAGACCCTGCAGCATCACCGTTGACCATCACCGCGTTCATCACGCCGTTGACGTTGGCGATCAGGCGGTCGCTCGGGATCAGCGTCGGGTGCACGCGCAGCTCGATGCCGTCGGCGGTACGGCGGGCCACGCCCAGGTGCTTGATGCGATAGCCCAGGGCTTCGGCGTAGTTGACATCGGCAGTGGTCAGGCGGGTGATGCCCTCGGTGTAGGCCTTGTCGAACTGCAGCGGAATACCAAAGGCGATGGAGGCCAGGATGGTCAGCTTGTGCGCAGCATCGATGCCCTCGACGTCGAAGGTCGGGTCGGCTTCGGCGTAACCCAGCGCCTGGGCTTCGGCCAGCACGTCAGGGAAGGCACGGCCCTTTTCACGCATTTCGGTGAGGATGAAGTTGCCGGTGCCGTTGATGATCCCGGCCAACCAGTTGATGCGGTTGGCCGACAGGCCTTCGCGGATCGCCTTGATCACCGGGATACCGCCGGCAACTGCCGCCTCGAAGGCCACGATCACGCCCTTTTCACGGGCCTTGGCGAAAATTTCGTTGCCGTGCACGGCAATCAGCGCCTTGTTGGCGGTGACCACGTGCTTGCCGTTCTCGATGGCCTTGAGCACCAGATCGCGTGCAATGGTGTAGCCACCGATCAGCTCGATGACGATGTCGATTTCGGGGTTGGTCGCGACTTCGAACACATCAGCGGTAATGGGGGTACCGGTAATCTGGCAGTTCGGGTTCTGCGAGCGCATGGCAATCTGAGCCACTTCAATACCGCGCCCGGCACGGCGGGCAATCTCCTCGGCGTTGCGCTGAAGTACATTGAAGGTACCGCCACCGACGGTCCCCAACCCACAGATGCCTACTTTGACCGGTTTCACTGTGAACTCCCCATTGAACGGCCGGCACCTGCGCCGACCGTGAAACATGCCGTCACCCCATGACGACGGCGTATTGAATGAATTACTTGGCGGCTTGCGCCTGGCCGGCCAGGGCCAGCTTGGCCACCTGCGGTGCCGGCTGGTAGCCCGGGATCACCTGGCCGCTTTCGAGCACGATCGCTGGCGTGCCGTTGACACCGATCGACTGGCCGAGCTGGAACTGCTTGCTGACCGGGTTGGCGCACTTGGCCGCCTTGATTTCCTTGCCGTCGACCATCTTGTCCATCGCCGCACGGCGATCGCTGGAGCACCAGACGGCCTGCAACTGCTCGTCACCCGGCGAGCCCAGGCCCTGGCGCGGGAAGGCGACATAGCGCACTTCGATACCGCGCTTGTTCAGCTCTGGCACTTCGGCGTGCAGCTTGTGGCAGTACGGGCAGGTCGTGTCGGTGAACACGGTGATGTGCGATTTGGTTTCGCCCTTGGCCGGGTAGACCACCATTTCAGCCGCAGGAATACCGTTGATCAGCTTGGCGATACCCTGGCGTTCGGTTTTCTCGGTCAGGTTGACCGGCTTGCCATCCTGGATCTGGTACAGGTAGCCCTGCATGACGAACTGGCCGTCTGCGCTGGCATAGAGCACGCGACCGCCCTGCAGCTTGACTTCGTACAAGCCGCCGACCGGGCTGCTGGCGACGCTTTCGATCGGTACTTCCAATTCCAGGGTCTTGAGTGTGTTGCGAATGGCCTGCTCGGCCCCGGCAGTGACGTCGGTGGCCGCAGCAACGGCAAAGGTACTGGCCAGCGCCAGGGCGGCGGCGGCAAAAATCTGGGTCACGCGCATGGGGTACTCCTGAAGGCGGACGGGGACCGGAGGACGTCGCCTGCGGAAAAATCGCGGCGACCGGGCGGTCCCTGGTGCAAACCGCTCAAGCCTACCACATCAGGCCGCAGCGAAATCACTGTCTGATGGCCGCCGGGCGGAACATGAAAATCATTCATCCACGCGGATGATGCTGGGCGTGCAACTGCTGCAAACGAGCCTTGGCGACGTGGGTGTAGATCTGCGTGGTGGAAAGGTCGCTGTGCCCCAACAGCATCTGCACCACCCTCAGGTCGGCCCCGTGATTGAGCAGATGCGTAGCGAAAGCATGGCGCAGGGTGTGCGGTGACAGCGGCTTGTCGATCCCCGCCACGCGGGCGTGATGCTTGATGCGATGCCAGAAGGTCTGGCGGGTCATTTCCTCGCCCCGCAGGCTGGGGAACAGCACATCGCTGGGACGCCCGTTGAGCAGCTCGGCCCGACCGTCACGCAGGTAGCGCTCGATCCACAGCACCGCCTCCTCGCCCATCGGCACCAGGCGCTCCTTGCTGCCCTTGCCCATCACCCGCAGCACGCCCTGGCGCAGGTTGACCTGATCGAGAGTCAGGCTCACCAGCTCGGTGACCCGCAGGCCGCAGGCGTAGAGCACCTCGAGCATGGCGCGGTCGCGCTGGCCGATGGCTTCGGCCAGGTCCGGCGCCTTGAGCAACGCTTCGACATCCGCTTCCGACAGGGACTTGGGCAAAGGCCTACCCAGTTGCGGCATATCGACCTGCAAGGTCGGGTCGACACCTATGAGCTTTTCCCGCAGCAGATAACGATAAAAACCACGCACTCCAGAGAGAAAACGTGCAGTGGAACGCGGCTTGTAACCCTGATCGAAGCGCCAGGCAAGGTGGTCGAGGATCGAATCGCGACCTGCATCGGGCAACGTCACGCCACGCTCCTGCAACCAGCCATTGAACAGGGCCAGGTCGCTGCGGTAGGACACGCGGGTGTTGTCGGACAGGCCTTTTTCCAGCCAGAGGGCATCGAGAAACTGATCGATCAGGGGGTGGTCCAGGGCGGGCATTCGGAGGGCTGCTGGGTGTTGAAAGTGGGCTAGTGTTTCACAGACGCATAATTGTTGTCTGTATCGGCCTCTTCGCGGGTAAACCCGCTCCTACAGGGATCGCGTAGCACCGGTGGGTTTACCCGCGAAAGGGCGCGCACTGGAGAACTCAGGCCTGGGCCAGTACTGGCACCGGCCGCTTGTCCTCGTCGATGGCGACGAAGCTGAAAACCCCATGAATCGCACGCTCGCGGCCGTCGAGGTACATGTTCTCGACGAACACATCGACCTGCACCTGCAAGCTGGTATTGCCCACCTTGATCACGCTGCCAACCAGCTCGACGATCGAGCCCGCCGGGATCGGGTGCTTGAAGTCGATGCGGTCAGTGGACACGGTCACCAGCGGCAGGCGACAGAAACGCGTAGCGGCGATGAACGACACCTCGTCCATCCAGGCCAGCGCGGTGCCGCCGAACAAGGTGTTGTGGTGGTTGGTGGTGTTGGGGAAAACGGCCTTGGTCACGCGAGTGATCGACAGCTCGGTACGCCGCTGGATTTCCTGATCTCTTGGGGTGGTAGTCATGGGGTACTCACTTTGCAAGGGAATGGCAGCGGAGCGACCCGCGAAGCAGGCAACACCAATACCACAGAATGCAAAAAAGCAGCCCGAAGGCTGCTTTTTCTCTCGCCAGGTGGCCGAAGCCACCGGTCAAACTGCACTCAGGACAGTTTTTCCTTGATGCGAGCGGCTTTGCCGGACAGGTCGCGCAGGTAGTACAGCTTGGCTTTACGCACGTCACCACGACGTTTCACGGCCAGGCTGTCGATCTGTGGGCTGTAGGTCTGGAAGGTACGCTCTACGCCAACGCCGCTGGAGATCTTGCGCACGGTGAAAGCGCTGTTCAGACCGCGGTTACGCTTGGCGATAACAACGCCTTCGAACGCCTGCAGACGCGAGCGATCGCCTTCCTTCACTTTAACCTGAACGACAATGGTGTCGCCTGGTGCGAAGGTCGGGATTTCCTTGCTCATCTGCTCGGCTTCGAGCTGCTGGATGATCTTGTTGGTCATGCTGTGCTCCTAAGATGGATAACTCGATCCACCATCGATACGTTAACTATCGTCCCGCTCGCGGAGGTATTCCTCGAGCAGCTTCTTCTCTTCTCCAGAAAGCGAGCGACTTTCCAGAAGATCGGCGCGTCGTTCGAAGGTCCTACCAAGGGACTGCTTCATTCTCCAACGCCGGATGTGTGCATGGTTGCCACTTAGCAACACGTCGGGTACACGCTGATCCGCATACACCTCAGGTCGGGTGTAGTGCGGGCAATCCAGCAGACCATCGGTGAAGGAGTCTTCCTCCGCCGAGTCCACATGCCCTAAAGCTCCGGGCAGCAGCCGCGTAACCGCATCGATCAGTACCATGGCCGGCAGCTCGCCACCGGAAAGTACATAGTCACCAATCGACCACTCCTCATCGACATGAGCTTCGATAAAACGCTCGTCGATGCCTTCATAACGACCGGCGATCAGGATCAACGATTCCTGTTCGGCCAGGCCTTTGACCGCCTGCTGAGTCAGCTTGCGGCCTTGTGGCGAGAGGTAGATCACCTTCGCCGATGCTCCGGTTGCCTGCCTGGCACTGGCCAGGGCGTCTTCCAGAGGCTTGATCTTCATCACCATGCCCGGACCACCGCCAAACGGCCGATCATCCACCGTGTGGTGGCGATCAGTGGTGTAGTCCCGTGGGTTCCAGCAGGTCACTTGCAGCAACCCCTGTTTCACCGCACGACTGGTAATGCCGTACTCCGTGATGGCCGAGAACATCTCGGGGAACAACGTGACGACTTCTACTCGAAGGTTACCCATCGTCTAGAAATCCGCGTCCCATTCGACTCGCATCACACCTGCTTCCAGGTCGATTGCCAGCACACATTGCTCCGTATAGGGCAACAGACGCTCGCGATCATCCAGGCTGCCTGCGCAAGGCTTGACCACCATTACATCGTTCGCACCGGTCTCCAACAGGTGATCGACCTTGCCGAACAGTTGTTCGTCCTGGTTGATGACCTTCAGGCCCTGCAACTGGTACCAGTAGTACTCGTCGGCGGCCAGGTTGGGCAAAAGGCTCCGCGCAATGCAGATTTCGTAACCGCTCAGAAGACGGGCTTCATCGCGATCGTCGAGGCCTTTCAGTTTCACGACCAGGCCCTTCTGGGAGCCACGACCGTTGACCAGCTCGACCTGCTTTACCTTGCCTTCGTGCCGAAGCGTCCAGCGCGGATAATCCAACAGGTTTTCAATCGGATCGGTAAAGGAATACACCTTCACCTCGCCGCGAACGCCGTGAACCGAAAAAATCTTGCCAACGACGATGAGGTCGTCAGCCTTTTCTGGCGTCGCGTTCATACTGCTCAGGCAGCAGCCTTGGCAGCGTCCTTCAGCAGCTGAGCAACACGCTCAGACGGCTGCGCGCCCTGGCTCAGCCAGTAGGTGACGCGTTCCTGGTTGACCGACAGCTTGACTTCGGCGCCCGAGGCGATCGGGTTGAAGAAGCCAACGCGCTCAACGAAACGGCCGTCACGGGCGTTACGCGAGTTGGTCACGGTCAGGTGGTAGAAAGGGCGCTTTTTCGAGCCGCCACGGGCCAGACGAATGGTTACCATGTGAACATCGTTCCTATAGTCGGTACTGCAGTCAGTGCTGCAAATCTGAATGCCAAATAGGCACACGGGTGCCCAAAAGGCCGCATATTCTCAGGGAATACACGGACATTTGCAAATGGCTTTTTCGCAAGAGCCATGCAAAGCAATCCAGACCTGCCGCTTAAGCCGCTGTTTTGCGGCGCTTTCCCGCCAAGGCGGGGTCTGCCTGGCCGCCTATCAAGGCGACCAAGCGGATTCGGTTACAGCTTCGGCATGCCGCCGCCCGGCAGCATCCCGCCCAGGCCACGCATCATCTTGGCCATGCCGCCCTTGGCGGAGAATTTCTTCATCATCTTCTGCATCTGCTTGTGCTGCTTGATCAGCCGGCCGATATCCTGCACCTGCGTGCCGGAGCCCAGGGCGATACGGCGCTTGCGCGAACCGCTGATCAGGTCGGGGTCACGGCGCTCGGCAGGGGTCATGGAGTTGATGATCGCTTCCATCTGCTTGAATTGCTTCTCGGCCGCCCCCTGCGCGTTGCCCATCTGCGACAGGTTGACGCCACCGATGCTGGGCAGCTTGTCCATCAGGCCACCCAGGCCGCCCATGTTCTTCATCTGCTGCAGTTGGTCGCGGAAGTCTTCGAGGTCGAAGCCCTTGCCCTTCTTCAGCTTCTTGGCCAGCTTGTCGGCCTTGGCCTTGTCGATGTTCTGCTCGGCCTGCTCGATCAGGCTGAGCACGTCGCCCATGCCGAGGATGCGCGAGGCGATGCGGTCGGGGTGGAAAGGCTCGAGGGCTTCGGTCTTCTCGCCCATACCGATGAACTTGATCGGCTTGCCAGTAATGGCGCGCACCGACAGCGCGGCACCGCCACGGGCATCGCCATCGACCTTGGTCAGCACCACGCCGGTCAGCGGCAGCGCCTCACCGAAGGCCTTGGCGGTGTTGGCGGCGTCCTGGCCGGTCATGGCATCGACCACGAACAGCGTCTCGACCGGCTTGACCGCCGCGTGCAGGGCCTTGATCTCGTCCATCATGTCGGCGTCGATGTGCAGACGGCCGGCGGTATCGAGGATGACCACGTCGATGAACTTGATCTTGGCTTCGCGAATCGCCGCCTCGGCGATATCGACCGGCTTCTGGCTGATGTCGGACGGGAAGAAGGTCACGCCGATGTCGTTGGCCAGGGTTTCGAGCTGCTTGATCGCCGCCGGGCGGTAGACGTCGGCGGACACCACCATGACGGTCTTTTTCTTGCGCTCTTTCAGGAAGCGCGCCAGCTTACCGGCAGTGGTGGTCTTGCCCGCGCCCTGCAGGCCTGCCATCAGTACCACGGCTGGCGGAGCGGCATTGAGCGCGAGGTCTTCGTTGGCCGCGCCCATCAGGCTTTCCAGCTCGGCCTGGACGATCTTCACGAACGCCTGGCCCGGCGTCAGGCTGCGCGACACCTCGGTGCCGACCGCACGCTCCTTGATGCTGTTGACGAAGTCCTTGACCACCGGCAGGGCAACGTCGGCCTCGAGCAGGGCCATGCGCACTTCACGCAACGTGTCCTTGATGTTCTCTTCGGTCAGCTTGGCCTTGCCGGTGACATGGCGCAGCGTCTGTGACAGGCGGTCGGTCAGGTTTTCGAACATGGTGATCCTTTCAGGCCCAATAAAGCCGAGGTTGTTCAGGTGCCCTGGCGGATATCCACACGCGAAGGGCACAGCAAGCCGCGCATTATAACGGAGAGCGGCGGTGGCGCACACCTTGGTGCCGAGCGGTGATCGGGGGGCCGTTCGCGGGCAGCCCGCGCCCACGAAACTCAGGGGTTGCAGGAGCAGGACTGGCCGCGAAAAGGCCGAGGCGGTCTGCAGTCTTCCTAGGCAACCGCGTTCTATGCCAAACTCCCCTCCTTTAAGGGCTCGCCTACCAGGACCTATGCTCTCCTCACCCAGCCTCATCCCCAACCTGATCGCAGCCATCCTTTATATTGCCGCGACGGCCTATCAAGGTTCGCGCCTGGCACAGGGTGCCAAGGTCGACAAACGCCTGCTCGGCCTGCTGGGCGTGATTGCCGTTGTCGCACAGACCTGCGCCCTGTTCTTCCAGTTGCTCACCCCGCTGGGCCTGAGCCTCGACTTCTTCAGCGCCGCCAGCCTGATCGCCACCGCGGTGATCGCCCTGACGCTGCTCGCCTGCCTGAGCATTCCGGTGGAGAACCTGCTGGTGCTGCTGTTCCCGCTGGGGGCAGTGACGGCGCTGCTGGCCCAGTTCGCACCGGCGGGCACCGTGCCGCTGGTCAATGAAGAACCCGGCATCCTGGCGCATATCCTGCTGTCGATCCTCGCCTACGGCCTGTTCACCATCGCCGTGGTCCAGGCGTTGCTGCTGTTGCTCCAGGACCACCAGCTCAAGCACAAGCATCCCTCGGGGCTGATCCGCAACTTCCCTCCACTGCAAACAATGGAAAGCCTGCTGTTCGGCTTTCTCTGGGCGGGCTGGATCTTCCTGTCGCTTTCGCTGATCTCCGGCTGGCTGTTCTTCGAGAACCTGTTCGCCCAGCACCTGGTACACAAGACCTCGCTGTCGTGCCTGGCCTGGATCGTGTTCAGCGTCCTGCTGTGGGGGCGCAATCGCCTGGGATGGCGCGGGCACAAGGCGATCCGCTGGACCCTGGCGGGCTTCTGCCTGCTGATGCTGGCCTATTTTGGCAGCAAGCTGGTTCGCGAATTCATCCTGCACATCTGACGGGCAATCATGGACACTTTGCCGTACGCCCCGCTGCTCGGCACCCTGATACTGGCGCTGCTGTGGTCGGCGCTGTTCAGCGCGGTCGAGGCCGCACGCCAGCAACTCAACGGCCATGCCCGCGCCGGTGAAGCCGAACAGCCCACCCTGCCCGCCCAGGCCTTGGTGCTCTGTGCCAGCCTGGGCAGATTGCTGGTGCTGGGCCTGGCCTGCCTGATCGGCCAGCGCTACAGCGGCGAGCATGGTTTCTGGCTGGCCGGGCTGTGCGCCACGCTGGCACTGCTGGTGCTGACCGAATACCTGCCAAGGCGCCTGGCCCGGCGCAACCCACAGGCCTATGTCAGCCTTGGCGCCAGCCTGCTCAAGCTGCCACTGGCGGCACTGCAGCCTGTGGCCTGCCTGCTCGACGGCACGGCCAAGCTGATCCTGCGCCCATTGCGCGTACAACCCAACGCCGTCGCCCTGCACCCACAGGATGACGACGCCCAGGATGACGACGAGCCCCACGAACCACCACGCCAGGGGCTGATCGAGGGCCTGCAAGCGCTGGACAAGATTACCGTCAACGACATTCTGGTCCCGCGCAACGAAGTCGACGGCATCAACCTCGACGACCCGATCGAACAGGTCATCGAACAGTTGATCCTCAGCCGCCACACCCGCCTGCCCGTCTATCACAACGACATCAACCAGGTCGAAGCGATCCTCAACACCAAGCTCATCAGCCACCTGCTGCCACGCGCCGAACTGACCCTGGAGAAGCTGCAGGCCGCCTGCTACGAGCCCTACTTCGTCCCGGAAAGCACCCCACTGCAAATGCAACTGCTGAACTTCCACAAGCAGCAGCGGCGAATGGGCGTGGTCGTGGACGAGTACGGCGAAGTGCTGGGGATCGTAACGCTCGAAGACATCCTTGAAGAGATCGTCGGCGAGTTCGAGGACGAACAGAGCCTGGACAACCCCCATATCCATCCCCAGCCCGATGGCCGCTTCATCATCGAAGGCACCGCCTCGCTGCGCGAGCTCAACCGCAGCCTGGGATGGCACCTGCCCTGCGACGGCGGCCCGAAAACCCTCAATGGCCTGGTCACCGAAGCACTGGAAAGCATCCCGGCAAGCGCGGTATGCCTGAAAGTCGGACGCTACCGCCTGGAAATCCTCGAAACCGAGGACAATTGCGCCAGCAAGGTACTGGTCTGGACCGTAACCCGATAGCTATACTCGGGCCACGCTTACCCAGCCCTGCCGTCCCGCCTGCTACCCGCACCCGGCGCCCCACGGCCAGTCCGCCTCACTGACGTGCCAGCAGCCCTGCGTCCTACCCCGAGCAGCGCCCGCTCCCTGCCACCCCTTGGGCCCTCGTCAGCCTGGCGAACCACAACAATACGCTGCGGCCCGCCTGCTCGGCCGCGCGAACGACTGTTCAGGGACCTACGCATGACAACCAGCAGCACCTACGCCGAGCCTGACTCGGCGACCCCGGTCAATTCGCCCGCCCGGGTCGCCACCGCCAGCTTCATCGGCACCGCCATCGAGTTCTACGATTTCTACGTGTACGCCACGGCCGCTGCGCTGGTGATCGGGCCAGTATTCTTCCCGTCCGGCTCAGGCACCGCACAGATGCTGGCAGCCTTTCTCACCTTCGGTATCGCCTTCCTTGCCCGACCGCTGGGCTCGGCCTTGTTCGGCCACTTCGGTGATCGTATCGGGCGCAAGTCGACCCTGGTCGCTTCATTGCTGCTGATGGGCGTATCCACCACGCTGATCGGTGTACTGCCAGGCTATGACAGCATCGGCGTGTGGGCACCGATCATCCTTTGCGTGCTGCGCTTCGGCCAGGGGCTGGGGTTGGGCGGCGAATGGGGCGGCGCGGCCCTGCTCGCCACCGAGAACGCACCACCCGGCAAGCGCGCCTGGTTCGGCATGTTCCCGCAGTTGGGCCCGTCGATTGGTTTCCTCGCCGCCAACGGTCTGTTCCTGACCCTGGCACTGGTACTCAGCGACGAGCAGTTCCGTGAGTGGGGCTGGCGCATTCCGTTCCTGCTCAGTGCTGCGCTGGTGCTGGTGGGGCTGTACGTACGCCTGAAGCTCGAGGAAAGCCCGGTGTTCGCCAAGGCCGTAGCCCGTCAAGAGCGGGTGAAAATGCCGGTGGTCGACCTGTTCGCCAAATACTGGATGCCCACCTTGCTGGGCGCTGCAGCGATGGTGGTGTGCTACGCACTGTTCTACATCTCCACGGTATTCTCGCTGAGCTACGGCGTGTCGACGCTGGGCTACAGCCGCGAAACCTTCCTCGGCCTGCTGTGCTTCGCCGTGGTGTTCATGGCCCTGGCTACGCCGCTGTCGGCCTGGCTGAGCGACCGCTATGGGCGCAAGCCGGTGCTGATCGTCGGCGGCCTGCTGGCCATTGCCTCGGGCTTCACCATGGAACCCCTGCTGACCTCGGGCTCCACTGCCGGCGTGGCGCTGTTCCTGGCGATCGAACTGTTCCTGATGGGCGTGACCTTCGCACCGATGGGCGCGCTGCTGCCTGAGCTGTTTCCGACCCACGTGCGTTACACCGGGGCCTCGGCGGCCTACAACCTGGGCGGCATCGTCGGCGCCTCGGCGGCACCGTTCTTCGCCCAGCAACTGGTGAGCATGGGCGGTTTGAGCTGGGTGGGGGGATATGTGTCGGTGGCGGCGGTGATCAGCCTGATTGCCGTGCTGTGCCTGAAGGAAACCCGCCATACCGAGCTTTGAGCAGTTGAAGCAAGCCCGCTCCTACAGGAGTCTGTAGGAGCGGGCTTGCCCGCGAATGGGCTGCTCGGCAGCCCCGTGCGATCTCAGATCAGAACTCGACCTTGACCGCCTGTGAAGCACGGGTCGCCTTGGCCCGTGCCGCTTCGACCGACTCGTCGCGGGCCAGGCACACGCCCATGCGGCGGGTGCCATTGATTTCCGGCTTGCCGAACAGGCGAATGGCGGTGTCTGGCTCGCTCAGCGCTGCGCCCAGGTTGGCGAAGCTGGTCTGCTGCGACTGGCCCTCGGGCAGGATCACTGCCGAGGCCGACGGTCCGAACTGACGCACCACCGGGATAGGCAGGCCGAGAATCGCACGGGCATGCAGGGCGAACTGCGACAGGTCCTGGGAAATCAAGGTGACCAGACCAGTGTCATGCGGACGTGGCGACACTTCGCTGAACCACACCTGGTCGCCCTTGACGAACAGCTCGACGCCGAACAGGCCACGGCCGCCCAGCGCATCGGTGACGGCCTGGGCCACACGCTGCGACTCGGCCAGCGCCTTCGGACTCATCGCCTGAGGCTGCCAGGACTCCTGATAGTCGCCCTTCTCCTGACGGTGACCGACCGGCGCGAGGAAGGTGGTGCCGCCCACATGACGCACGGTCAGCAGGGTGATTTCGTACTCGAAATCGATGAAACCCTCGACGATCACCCGGCCCTTGCCGGCACGTCCGCCTTCCTGGGCGTAGTCCCAGGCTTTCTGCAGGTCGGCATCGCTGCGCAGCAGGCTCTGGCCCTTGCCCGACGAGCTCATTACCGGCTTGACCACGCACGGGTAGCCAACATCGGCCACGCCCTTGGCAAAGTCTTCATAGGTGTCGGCGAAGTGATAGGGCGAGGTCGGCAGCTGCAGCTCTTCAGCCGCCAGGCGACGGATGCCTTCACGGTTCATGGTCAGCTGGGTGGCGCGGGCGGTCGGCACCACGTTGAAACCTTCGTTTTCCAGCTCGACCAGCGTAGCGGTGGCGATGGCCTCGATTTCCGGCACGATGTAGTGCGGTTTTTCAGCTTCGATCACCGCACGCAGGGCGACGCCGTCGAGCATGTTGATCACATGGCTGCGGTGCGCGACCTGCATGGCAGGCGCGTTGGCGTAACGGTCCACGGCGATCACCTCGACGCCCAGGCGCTGCAGCTCGATCACCACTTCCTTGCCCAGTTCGCCGCAGCCACACAGCAGTACGCGGGTCGCAGTCGGCGACAATGGGGTTCCGATACGGGTCATTTCAGGTCCTCGAAGGCGTCCGGGGCGCGCCGGCTGGTGCTGCCCGCTGAAAAAGGACCGGTATTCTACATCAATCGGGCGCGGATCAACCCACCGCCAGCGCGCGTCGCGCGCGCCATGCCATGATCAGCCAGACCGCCGTTACACCGGCGAACTTCGAGGCCATCGCCGTGCCGATCACGGCAGGCGTCAGCGCACCGATCATGCCGAAGAAGATGAAGGTGTCCACCGGAATACTCAGCGCCGAGCTCAGCCACAAACGGTCACGCAGGGGCCTGCGGGTGACGCTGAACACCAGCCAGTCGATCAGTTCGGAAACGAAGAAGGCCGTAGCACTGGCCAGGGCGATGGCCGGCTCCGAAGTCGCGTAGGACAGCACCAGCGCCGCCAGCATCGCAATCAGCGCGCCATGCCCGTAACGGGTCTGCACCATGTCGCGCAGGATGAACACCAGCCCGCCCCAGGCGGACCAGATGATGTCCAGGTGCGGGGCACTGGAGAAGGCGTAGTTGATCAGCACTACGCTGCTTATGTAGGCAATGAGATAGAACATGGCGGGTAATCTGTGGGCAAGCCGCACAGATTACCTTTGGGCAGTTCGCCGGTAAACCCGCGAAGAATCCAACGCGGTGGATGGCACCGGCTGTGCCAGTGTTCGCGGGCATGCCCGCTACCACAGGGTTCTGCATCAGACTAGAGGATGAGGCCAGCCTCTAGTGCCCTTTCGTGGCAAAGCTTGATCACCGCCCGGCGCTCGTCATTGTCCATCCGCGCCCACCGGGTGATCTCCTGCACCGTACGCTGGCAACCGATGCAGATGTCCTGCTCATCCAGCGCACAGACGTTCACGCACGGCGAAGCGACCGGCCGCTCGTCAGTCTTCATCGACCACCAGCTCCCGCGAATAGCGCTCGGCGTTGTGCACATAGTGCGCGGCGCTGGCTTCGAGCATGCGCATCTGCTGCTCGGTCAGCTCGCGCACCACCTTGCCTGGCGAGCCCATCACCAGCGAACCGTCGGGAATCTCCTTGCCCTCGGGGATCAGCGCATTGGCGCCGATGATGCAGTGCTTGCCGATCCGCGCGCCGTTGAGGATGACCGCATTGATGCCGACCAGGCTGTAGTCGCCGACGCTGCAGCCATGCAGCATGGCATTGTGACCGATGGTCACGCCCTTGCCCAAGGTCAGCGGCGAACCCATGTCGGTGTGCATCACCGTACCGTCCTGGACATTGCTGTCCTCGCCGATGTCGATCAGCTCGTTGTCGCCGCGCAGCACGGCGCCGAACCACACACTGGCCCGGGCCTGCAGGCGCACCTTGCCGATCAAGGTGGCAGTGGGCGCGGCCCAACTGCTGGGATGGGCTTCGACCCGCAGGTCGCCCAGGCGGTATTTCATGTCATGTTCCTCACGGTTGGACGCGGTCGGCGGGTGAGCCCCGCTCAGTTCTGGATAAAGCGCTCTGGCGGCTGGTGCAGGCTGATACCGGCATCGAACAGCACGTTGACCAACTCGACGATCATGATCGCCGACAGCCCCCAGATCTTGTAGTCGCCATAACGGTAGCTGGGCACGTACCAGCTGCGCCCCTGGTAGTCGATGCGATGGGTGTGGTCGCGTGGGTCCTGGCGAAAGAACGACAGCGGAACGTTGAAGACCGCTGCGATTTCGGCATCGTTGGGCTGGTACTCGACGTAATCCGGAATCAACCCGACGAACGGCGTAACCTTCAGTCCGTGCAACGAAATCAGCGGGCTCAGCGGGCCGATCACCTCGACCAACCCCGGCGGCAGGCCGATTTCCTCCTCGGCTTCGCGCAGGGCGGTGAACACCAGGTCCGGGTCTTCCGGATCGCGGCGCCCTCCCGGAAAGGCCACTTCGCCACCATGGGTGGAAAGCCCCTTGGCACGCAAGGTGAGCACCAGCTCGGGCTCTTCGCTACGGGTAATGGGCAGCAGCACCGCCGCCTCGGGAAAACGGCGATCCGCCTCCAGTGACGCGGGGGTATGGTTGCTCATTCGGCGAAGAAGCTCGTCCAGCATTACGCACTCTCGATTCCAAGGCCTGCCTTGCATGATGCACCAAAGCCGCGAGGCACCCAAGCCCCGACGGCTTGCAGCAACCCCGCCGGCCGCGCCAAGATAGCGGCTCACACAGGAATAAAAGCATGAAATTCTGCAGCGCGTGCGGCCAGCCGGTCATTCAGCAGATTCCCGAGGGCGACAGCCGCCTGCGGTACGTCTGCCCCTCCTGTCAGACCATCCACTACCAGAACCCCAACATCGTCGCAGGCGTCTTGCCCGTCTGGGGCAGCCAAGTGTTGCTGTGCCGTCGCGCCATCGAGCCGCGCCGTGGCTTCTGGACGCTGCCGGCTGGTTTCATGGAAAACGGCGAAACCCTCGACCAGGCGGCGCGCCGCGAGACTGTCGAGGAAGCCTGCGCACGCGTCGGCCCGACCACCCTCTACCAGTTGTTCGACCTGCCGCACATCAACCAGGTGCATGTGTTCTTCCGCGCAGAACTGGCCGACCTGGACTTCGACGTGGGTGTCGAGAGCCTGGAGGTGCGCTTGTTCGAGGAGCATGAAATACCCTGGAACGAACTGGCTTTCCGCACCGTCACGCGGACACTAGAATGCTATTATCGCGACCGCATCGGGCAGCAGTACCCCATAGGCCATGAATACCTGCCGCCGATGAACGTTTCGTCGTCCACCTAGCTACTTCAGGATACGTTTCATGCGCTGGTTGCTTGCCCTCTTCTGCTTGTGCGTTGCATCGGTGTCCCAGGCGGCGTTCACCGAGACCATCATTCGCAAGCCCCTGCCCGCGACCACGTCGCAGGGCACGCAGCCCCAGGCCAGGCCTGCGCAAAGCAGCAGCCAGCCGCAGATCGACAAGGTGCTGGTGCTCAAGTCAGAGCGGCGCCTGCAACTGATCAGCCGCGGCGAGCCATTCAAGACCTACCGCATCTCCCTGGGCAAGCAACCCAAGGGCGCCAAGGAGCGCGAAGGCGACAAGCGCACCCCTGAAGGCTTCTACTGGCTCGACTGGCGCAAGGTAAGCGACCGCTACAACCTGGCCATGCACATCTCCTACCCAAACATCAGCGACGCCGCCAAGGCGCGCCGCGAAGGGGTCAATGCCGGCAGCATGATCATGATCCACGGCACACCGATCGACGAAGAATACCCGGAGTGGTATTTCCACACCCTCGACTGGACCGAAGGCTGCATCGCCATGCGCAACGACGACATGCGTGAAGTGTGGAGCATGGTCAAGGACGGCACCATGATCGAGATTCGTCCCTGAGCCTGCGGGCTTCCTGCACCTTCCACTGCTGCGCTGCAGGGCGCCCACCTGAGGAAGGCGGCGTAGCCTGACGGGGCGGCGTCCTACATCTACAGCAAATCCTCAGAATATCCCGACTCAAAAACGTTATTTGCCTGATACCCAAGCAGGCAACGTACCGCATCCAAACGACTGTTCGAATTTTTAGAATCCACGCAAACGAGTACGCGAACCGTACGACCTCTGCGGAATTCTTCCATGGCGAACACCCCGTTTCCGGCTATTTGTCGCTCTATCACCCATGCATTGCTCGCGCTGCTGACCAGCTCGGTTGCCCTTGCAGCCGATCCCGCCAGCGAGCAACTGCGCGACCAGCAACGCGAGCTTCAGCACCTGCAGCAACAGCAGCGACTGGAGCAATGGCAGCGCCGCTCTGCCCCGCAAACGCTGGAGCACCAGGCGCCATCGGCAGCGCCTGCAGAGCAATGTTGGCCGGTCAGCGGCCTGCGCCTGAGCGGTAACAGGCGCGTCACCAACACCGCCCTCGAACAGAGCCTGCGGCCCCTGCTGCACGGTTGCATGGGGCCGGCGGACATCAACCGCCTGCTGCTGGCCATCACTGAACGCTACGTCCAAGCCGGATATCCCGCAAGCCGCCCTTACCTGGCGCGCCAACCAGGTGCTGGCATGCCCCTCGATATCGTGATTATCGAAGGATTCGTCGAAAGCATCGCACTCGACAACGCGCTGCCGCTGTCACTGGCCAGCGCCTTCCCTGGCATGCTCGGCCAGCCTTTGCACCTGCCTGACCTGGAACAAGGGCTGGACCAGTTGAATCGCCTCAGAGCCTATGATCTCGGCGCCAACGTGCGACCCGGCGACCTGCCTGGCGGCACCCACATCCAGATCGAACCACGCCACATCAGCTCGCGCTGGCACCTGGACAGCCGTCTGGACAATCGCGGCAGTGCACTCACCGGCCGCCACCGGCTGAGCCTCACGCTGGGCCTGGACAGCCCCTTGAGCCTCAACGACGACCTGCGCGTTTCGCTGCTATCGACGGTATTCGACGCGCCAGGTCGCAGCCAGGGCGCCAGCCTCTACTACAGCCTCCCCTATGGTCCCTGGACCTTCGCCCTCAACGCCAGCCAACTGCAATACCGCGCGCCGCTGCCCGGCAGCCAGCTCGGCAGCCACGGCAACAGCAGCCTGCAAGGGCTGAGCGTCGAGCGCATGCTCTGGCGCAATCAACAAGGCATGCTCAACGCCAGCCTGCGCCTGGATCACAAGCGCGTGGCCACCTGGTTCGGCCCGCTCAAGGTCGCCCAGCAAAGCCCGGTACTGACCACCCTGGAAGCCGGCATCAACCTGTTCTGGCTCGAAGCCGGCCTGTGGAACGCGTACCTCGGCATCGCCCAGGGCGTCGACTGGCTGGGTGCCGACCGCGAGCCGCTTGGACGCAAGAGCGCCGAGCCCGGGTTTCGCAAGTACCGCGCCACGCTTCTGTACCTGAACCAGGGCAAGTGGCGCTGGCAGAGCGAGCTGAACCTGCAGTACAGCCCCAACCGCCTGCCCGCCATCGAACAGCTTGCCCTCTCCGACGACCTGGCCGTGCGCGGCTTTCGCCAGCACAGCGTCTCCGGCGCGAGCGGTGCCGTGTGGCGCAACACGCTGAGCCGCCCCCTGTCCGTTGCCCTGCCCCTGGAAATCCGCCCGCACCTCGGCCTGGACCTGGGCTGGACCCGTTTCGACCACGGCAGCAGCCCGCAGCGGATGGTCGGCGCCACCCTGGGCGTGATGCTGAGCACCCCGAGCCAGCGCCTGCGCCTGGACTACCAGCGCGCGCTGAGCTCCAGCGACCTGCCGCGCGGCAGCCTGGAGCCCGGTGTCTGGGTGCTCGAATGGAACCTGAGTATCTGATTCACCCACAACAAGAGAGATAAGCCCGTGAACGACACCAAAAAACTGCATGTCCCAACCCCACCCAATGCCTTGCGCTGGAGCATCTTCCTGACGCTGATGGCCACCTCCCCGACCCTGCTCGCCCAAGGCGGGCTGCAACCGACTCCCGGCCCGGCGGGAACACCACTGATCAACAACGCCCATGGCGTACCGGTAATCGACATCGTCGCCCCCAACGCCAGCGGCCTGTCGCACAACCAGTTCCTCGACTACAACGTCGGCCAGGCGGGTGCGGTGCTCAACAACGCCCTGCAATCGGGCCAGTCGCAACTGGCTGGCGCCCTGGCCGCCAACCCCCAGTTCCAGGGACAGGCCGCCTCGACCATCCTCAACGAAGTGGTCAGCCGCAACGCCTCGCTGATCGAAGGCCCCCAGGAAATCTTCGGCCGCCCCGCCGACTACATCCTCGCCAACAGCAACGGCATCACCCTCAATGGCGGCAGCTTCATCAACACCACCCGCGCAGGTTTTCTGGTCGGTGATGTCCAGCTCGAGGACGGTCGCGTGCGCCTGCTTGACTCGATGAGCGCCAGCGGCGCGCTGAACGTGCTCGGCGGGGGCCAGAGCAACGACGGCGGCGCGCTCGAACTGATTGCCCCGCGCATCGACAGCAAAGGTACGCTCAACGCCCGCGACGACCTGCAATTGATTGCCGGGCGCAACCGCATCGACGCCACCAATGGCCAGGTCGTCGAGCACCTGCCAGGCACCCCGGCAAGCATCGACGCCAGCCTGTTCGGCGCCATGCACGCCGGCCGCATCCGCGTGGTCAGCACTGCCGAGGGCGCTGGCGTGCGGGTCGGGGCGATTGCCATGCACGGTCGCGACGGCATCGACATCCAGTCCGCCGGCAGCCTGTATATCGGTGACGACGGCACGCATAGCGCCGTACTGCGCAGCAGCCAAGGTAACCTCAACCTCAATGCCAGCGGCGACCTGAGGCTGCAGGCCGTCACGGGCCAGGGCAAATCGATCGACGTCAATGCAGGGCAGAAACTCACGCTGGACACCGCAGCCCAGGAGAACATCGAGCGTGAGCGCAAGGCCTGGGACAAAAAATGGTTGTTCGTCACCACCGAAACCTATGAAAGCAACACCACCACAACCCAGCACACACTGCAGGGCACGCAACTGAAAGCCGATGACCGCCTGGCGCTCAAGTCCGGCGGCGACATGCAACTGCAAGCGGCCACCCTGCAAGCCGGTGGCGCACTCGCCCTGGACAGCGCGGCCAACCTGAACATCGAAGCAGGCAAGGAGAGCGGACGTGTCGAGGAGCAGGTTCGCCATCGCAAGCATCTCTGGCGGGGTGACAGCGACAGTGACCACTATCAGGAAACCGCCAAAGCCAGCGATCTGCGAGGCGCCACGCTGACCGCCAAGGCCGGTGGCACGCTCAAGGTGCAAGGCAGCCACCTGCACAGCGAGGGCGATATGACCCTGGCCGCTCAGCAGGTCGAGATCACCATCACGGCCCTGGACAAGCGCGGCACGCAACGCGACTACCGCGGCGACCTGGTGTCCGGCAGCTTCTTCGGCGACCGCCAGGGCAAGGAGGACACCGCGCGGCAGGTCGCCGGGAGCACCATCACCTCGGGCGCCAACCTGAACGTCACCGCCGGGCAGGTCAGGGTCAAGGGCAGCACCATCGCCAGCGAAGGTGAATCGGTGCTCTACAGCAACAACGGCAACCTGGCGATCGAAGCCGACCACAACCGCTCCAGCACCACCGAAAAACAGAGCGACAGCAAGCTGTTCGGCCTGATCGGCCACGACCGCAGCCACAGCAGCCAGCAGGAAAAGGTGCTGGCGAGCGACGTCAGCTCGAAAAGCGACCTGCGCCTGGCCAGTGCCGAGGAACTGCGCATTGAGGGTGCCAAAGTCGAGGCTGGCAAGCAGCTCAAGATCGAGGCCAAGGGCGATCTGATCGTCGAAAGCGCTCAAGCGCGCAGCGACAGCAAGACCGACGAACAGCAGCGCACCCTCACAGCCCACGCCCGCCAGACCACCGAGGCCGACGGCGACAAGCCCGGTTCACGCCAGTATGAAGCCGGGGTCGGCTACGCAGTGGTCAACCGGCACAGCGAGCAACGCGCCACCGAGCAGGTCGCCAGCGAACTCAAGGGCGCGACGGTCGAGCTGCACAGTGACGCGCACTTGCAGGTCAACGGCTCGAAGGTCAAGGCCGATACCGGCGACCTCAACCTGCAAGGGCAACAGATAACGCTTGGCGCCACCCGCAACGACCAGCAGACAGACACCCAGACCACCCACAGCGGCGGCAGCCTGGCCGTGACCGGCGGCATCGACCGGATCGGCAGCCACTTCGAAGGGCATCATCAGAAGGAGAACGTGCGTGAGCGCGACAGCAAGATACAACGCAGCGAATTGCAGGCAGGAGGCGATGTGAAGATCAACACAGGGACGCTGGTGACCGAGGCCGCACGCGTCGACGCAGGCAAGGCGTTGGTGGTCAAGGCCAAGGATATCGAGAACCGGGCGGTACAGGACGTGTACGAACGCGAGCAGCGCAATGACGACTGGCGCGGCACCCTTGGTGCCAGCCTCGAATACCGCGACCTGACCCGGCCGATCGAGCGCCTGGTACTTGGCGAGGAAGCTGCGCGCTTCCAGCAGGCATCGCCCGAGGACGCGATGGTCGCGCCCAGCGTCGGCGGTGACATGACCGTGGAGCATCTCAAACGCCTGGAGAACCAGCGCCGCGGAATCGCCCAGGTCAGCGAGTTGTCGGGTGCCAGCGTCAAGGTCCAGGCCGAGCGTATCGACGACCAGGGCACCGCCTGGCGTGCCAATCAAGGGCTGCTGGCGATCAGCGCTAACCAGCATCACCAGCGTGCGGCAGTCGACGAGCAATCCCATGGCGTCGAGCAACTGGCCTTTGGTGGCGATGCCAGGGTCGACACCAGTACCGGCCAGGACCTCAATGTACGGGCCAGCGGCAAGGGCGGCTCGTCGAGCAGCATGCAAGACGTACGCACTGCGCGCGTCGGCAGCCTTTATGGGCAAACGGGCATCCAGGTCCAGTTGGGCGCCGACGGCCTGTATGAAGGCAGCCACTTCAACGCCGGCAACGGCGACCTCAGCATCACCAGCAACGGCAAGCTGCTGCTGACTCAGGCCAACGACCAACACAACGAGCACACACGCCAGACCGACGGCAACGCCTGGGCCAAGGTCGGCAACCGCCCCGGCAGCACTGGCATCGAAACCCGCGGCTATCTCGACCAAGCCGAGCGCCAGAAACAGCAAAGCAAGGCTCAAATGGCGCAGATCGACGCCAAGGGCAAGGTCGTGCTCGCCAGCGGCGGCGACCTCATCCTCGAAGGCACCCGCATCGGCAGCCGTGAAGCGCCTGTAGCCAGTATCGAACTGGACAGCGCCGGCCTGCTGCAGGTCAAGGCGGGCCACGACAGCCAACAGGCCACGGGGCGCAACCTGGGTGGCGGTCTGGAAATCGCTGCCAAGCTCGGCACCGGTAAAGGCGGTGCCCTCGGCGGCCACTTCGCCAACGGCAAGCTCGACGAGCAGGCAAGCCAGGCCGTCGATGCCCACTTCAACACTCAAGGCAAACTGCTGATCAGCAGCCGCGCCCGTGAAGATATCGCCCTGCACGTGCAGGGTCTGCACGCCTCGGCCAGCGAAATCAAGCTGCACGCCGGCAACGGCGGCATGCTGGTCGAAGCTTCGGGCAACACTGAAAAACGCGACAATCTCGACATCACCGCCGGTGCCGGCTTCAGGCTCAACGGCGGCGAGACGCCGGACAAGGATATCCGTGGTCTGCACGGCCGGGTGCAGGTCAACCTCGACAAGCGCGACAACCAGACCTGGAATGCCAGCACCCTGCGCGCCGAGCGCATCGAGCTGGCGAGCCAGGGCGACACCCGGATCGAGGGTGCAAGCCTGGATGCACAGAAGGTTCGCGGCGATATCGGTGGCGACCTGTTGTTGGCCAGCCGCAAGGACAGCGTCGACACCCTCACCGTCAAGGCCGATGGCCGCCTGAGCCACGAGAAGAACCCCCAGGGTTATCTGGATGCTGCCGGCGCCCTCTCCGGGCCTGCGGCGGGCAAGGTCACCGAGAAAGTCGGCCCGACGCTGTCCAAGGTGGACCCAAAGCTCTCGCCGACGGTAAAGGTCGAGGTGTCCCACACCCAACGCGACACGGTGGCCCACCAGGCGAGGATCAAGGGCAGTGAAGGCGTCGAGTTGAACGTCGGCGGCCAGGCACGCCTGGTCGGGGCACGGATACAGTCCGGCGCTGGAGATGTCGATCTGCAAGCCCAGTCGGTCAGCCGCGAAACGCTCACAGGCCGCGACTACCAACGCAATGTGTCGGTGGACTTCTCCAACTCACCGGTCGACATAGGGACGGCCATTGCCGAACTGTCCAAGAGCAAAGGCGCGGCGGACGGCGAAAATGCGCTGGACCTGGGGCTGCTGCGCACCAGTGGGCATAGCCGCAGTGAAGAGTGGGTATCGAGTGTCGGGAGCAAGGGCGGGCGCTGATCGTTGAGCGTGGGGCTTGTCTCGCGATGGCAGTACCACTGAGTGGCACCGGCGATGCCGGTGATCGCGGGACAAGTCGCAGCGGCGAACCGAGGCTCCCACAGGGGGGCAGGCATGAGTGCCGGGTATCTTTGGCGTCTCCTAAGCGCGCATTGTTCGAAAATCCGAAAATACGCCTTTCCTGTAGTCCATTTCCCAAAGATACTCCTACCGCCTTTTTTCCGTTGCGGCCCCTGGGGCAGCGCTCTAGTCTCGGCGCGTCGTTGCACATCAACGACACAGCTTTGACAGGCTGTGACGGTAAATAGCGTATGGCCAACCCTTGATGGCGGCTGTACGTGCGGGCACGCTCGCGTGCGCCGGAACTTTGCTATTTCCGCCGGTCTGTCAACCCACGTACAGCTGCCACCCTTCTGTTTGACAGCAGGTCGGTGGCCGCACATGAAGGTAAATAGCTATGTTAAAGATCGTCCCCGACCCACCCCACAACAACCACTCCCTCGAAGACACCATCATCCAAGCCACCGAGTACGCACTCTGCGCACAAACCGTGGCCCATCAAGCAGTCCTCCTCCAACCCAAGTCCCCCGTCTCACTCCTGATAATGGCTGCCATCCATGAAATGGAAGCGCTGAGGATTTTGCTGGAGTCGGCGTTGATACAGGTTCAGATGCCGGCAGAGCCGCAGACGGCTCACTAAGCGGTTTTCAGGGAGATGAAAGGATGGATACAAGCGACACCACACCGAATACCACTGTCGGCAAAACACGGTTCTACCAAGGCAAGGGGCTGACCCAGCCGCTGTTCTGCATCGAGCCGGGCATCCCGTGCGAGCGTGCGCGTGAGCAGGCTTCGGAGTTGATGGGGTATGTGCGCGACATGACCTTGAGCGGGGTGATGGATGAGAACCCGCAACTGGTCTGGGCTTCGTATTACCTGAGCGCATTGGCCAAGGCATTGATGGACGATGCGGAGCTGGGGATGCGCCGGTAAAAGCGGGTTTATCGGATCTGGCGTTGAGTTGCTTTTGGGAGCGGCGGTTCGCCGCTGCGACTGGTCCCGCGATGGCAACACCGCGGCGGATGGCACCGGCTATGCCGGTGATCGCGGGACAAGCCCGCTCCCACAGGGATTGGGCAGGCCTTTAGATTTTGATCAAGACAGTTACTCCCACAGGGGTTGAACTGGTCTTTAGATTTTGATCAAGACAGGTGCTCCACAGGGATTGAACTGGTCTTTAGATTTTGATCAAGACAGTTACTCCCACAGGGATTGAGCTGGTCTTTAGATTTTGATCAAGACAGTTGCTCCCACAGGGATTGAGCTGGTCTTTAGATTTTGATCAAGACAGTTGCTCCACAGGGATTGAGCTGGTCTTTAGATTTTGATCAAGACAGTTGCTCCACAGGGATTGAGCTGGTCTTTAGATTTTGATCAAGACAGTTGCTCCACAGGGATTGGGCTGGCTTTCAGATTTTTGGATAAGGGCGTTGCTCCGGCAAGCAACAGGCAAGCTGGGATCTCAAGCTCTGCAACTACCACCTGAGCTGCCGCTCGCCCTTGGCTGCCTCCGGCCCCAGCCACTGGGCGCCGCGCAACAGGGGCGTCAGCGCAGCATCAGGCTGGACTTCGAGTCCGACCCGGGCGCGTCGGGCCAGCAAGTCGGCGTCAAGGTCGAGTTGGTGTTGGCCTTGCAGGCGCAACGTGCCCTGCAAACGCCAGTCACTGGCACAACGCATTTCGAGCCAGCCCTGTCCCAGATCCAACGACCACGGCGAGACCAGCGCCAGGTCGTTCACCTGCAAACGCCCCTCGGCACCGACGCACCGCTGCCACACACCCTGCAGCGCGACACGCCCCTGCCAGTGCCCCGCCAGGCGATAAGCCAGCGGTACACTCGGCGCCGCTTCGAGCGCCTCGACATCCGCGCGCCAGCGCCAAGGCCAACCACTCAGCCGCGCCAACCAATCCTGCCCCTGATAACCCAAGCGGATTTGCGCCTGTAGGCGCCAGGGTTGCCACTGCCAGTTCAGCGGCCCGACATCACCCACCTGTTCGGCCTGCCCCTGCCAGAGGCTGCCGCTGACCGCCCGGCCTGGCACCAGCCAAGTCGCCGGCAACTCGACCAGCAGCGTAACCACACACACCAGCATCGGCCACAACAGCACGCGCACACTCATGGCCGAACCTGCAGGTCGAAGCGCAGGCGCTTGCCCTGCTGCTCCATGCCCCACTGCAGCGGCTGCGCGCCCTCGCCCTGCAAAGCCTGCAACCACGCCAGCAGCGCATGCTCGTCCGTGACCGAGCCGCGTACCTGCCAGCGCTCATCCTGCGGCTCGATCTCCGTCAGCTCGATATGCCGGGCCTGAGCGGACTGGCGCAGGTGCTCCAGGCTCAACGCAGGCCCGCCTTCAAGGCCGGCCGCCACTTCGGCCAGCCCGCGCCATTGGCTCATCTCGGCCCAGCGTGCACCCACCTCACGCACCAGGATGACGATCAGCAACAGCGCGATCAGCCCCCAGGCCACGCGCATGCGCTGGCGCTGCGAAAATGCGCGGATCATGAACTGCTCCCCAGATCGAACACCGCGCCCTGAGCCTGCACCTGCACCGCAGCGCCGACTGCAGCGGCCATTTCATGCCACGGCGCCAACGTGCCTTGGCCGTCCAGTTGCAGATGCCAGCGCTGCCCATCGAAGCGCACAGCGCGCAAGCGCCACTGCGGATGCGCGTGCAACCAGGCCTGCAACTGCTCCTGCAAGCCCTCGAGCCGACGCAGACGCAAAGCCCGCTCGCCGTCGGCGTCACGCAGCCGTTTGAGCGCCTGCGCGGCCTGGCGCGGCGTAGCCTGCGGGCCGCTGACCGCCATCACCTGCTCGCGATACAGCTGGGCCTGACGCCATTGCTGGCTGCTCCACAGACCGCCCCAGACGGCGGCAAGCACCAGGCAAGCGGCGATCAAGCGCTTTTGCTGGCGCGTGACATTCAATGATCGGCGCGGGCGACGCGTTTCCCGTAGCGTCGGCAAGGTATCGAGATCGGCAATCCGCTGAGGCCAGCGTCCATCGACCTGCTCAAGCACCTGGGTATCCCACGGCGCAGGTGCAGAGCCCAACCCCTGTGGCCAGGCCAGCCAGTGTTCTGCGCCATCCTCGTCGATCCGCGCATACAGGCTCGACTGCTCCTGCCGCCATTGCCATCCACAACCGCGGTCGAGCACCGGCAAGAGCTGGAACTGCGACCAGCAACGCTCAACCTCCAGCCCCCACTCCGCACATTGGGCCAACCAGCCGTCGAGCCGCTCGCGCGCCACCACCACCAGTCGCAGTTGCCCCGCCGCACGGCCGATGCATGCGCAGTGAACTTCATCGCTGCCTTGCAGCAGACGATCTTCCAGTAGCAGCGGCCATTCCTCCCGCTTGAGCCCGGGCGGGGCAGGCAACTGGAAAAGGCTGCACGCCTCGCCCGGCATCACCACGGCAACCCTGGCGCTCAGGTTCTGCGGCGGGCGGCCCTGCCCTTCGTCACGCAGCACGCCGCTGTCCAGCAGGCACCAGTGCCAACCGCCGTCAGCCCTCGGACGCAACAGCAACCAGGGCCGCGCTGGCGAGCGCCGCCGCCATTCAAACTTCATGAGCGCCCCCAGGGCAGGACGAATGTGCAGACATAAGGTGCTCCGTCACGCTGCAGATGCAGGCGCACGCCACGACCAGGGTGCGCCGGTTGATCGGATGGCCAGGCCAGCCAACTGCCGCCCTGGAAATACAGGATGCTCATCTCGCTGACCCGCTCCAGGCGCTCGCGGACCACCCAGCGCGGCTTGTCGGCGGCGTAGAGATCGGCGGAGGTTTCCAGCAGCACGCGCTGCTCCCTGGGCTCGAAACGCAGGCGCTGACGCTGCAAGCGCGCCCCCCCTTCGGCCTGGGGCCAGGCCGCAGCAGCGACCCACAGCAACTGCTGGTTTTGCGCCTGCCAATCGAGCCAGCGCGTGGCCAGCGGCAGGCGCTGCTCGTACACCTGGCGCAGCACCGGGCTGTCGAACCGGCGCTCCAGCGCGAGGCACAACTCCAGCACGCCGGGCTCGTTCTGCTGGTCGGCGAGACGCTCGCGCACCGTGAGCCAGCCATGCACCAAGGCCGCCAGCAGGATGCCCAGCACGGCGGTGAGCGCCAGCGCGACCATCAACTCGATCAGGGTCAGCCCCGCCTGGCGACGCTTCATGGGCGCTCCAGAAACAGGGTGTACAAGCCCAGCGGCACGCGCTGATCGCGGTCGGCGAACAGGCGCAGCTCGCCACGGCGCAGATCGCGCACGCCGGTGTTGCGCAGTTGCAAGTCCCAATGACACACCTGCCCACCCTGCTGCAGCTCCCCGGCAGTGCGATTGCTGCCCGGCCAGTACTGCTCGACGGCAAACCGTGCCTGCAGCTCACGGGCGCACAAGGCGCCGAGGCGGTGCTGCTGCACGCCGTCCTGCACCGCCAGGCGCTGGCGCAGTACCTGGCTGGTGATCACCGCCAGCACCGCGGCGATACCAAGCGCCACACTGACTTCGAGCAAGGTGAACCCACGCTGGCGACGCTTCATGGCAGCACCGCGACTTGCAGCCGCCCTTCGCGGCCCCAGCTCCAGCGCTGGCCACCTTCGGCACTCCGCCAGTTCACCTTGCCGGGCCTTGCCCAGCCTTCGGGGGTGAACACCAGTTGCGGCGCTGCTGCGCCTGGCCAGTCTGGGCGCAGGTCCTGCGGCCAGTCACCCAGCGTGACCGGTTCCACCACCCAGCCGGTGCCGTCATGGCGAACGAACTCAGGACGCTTGCCGTTCCAGCGCAGGCCACGCAACTGGCCGGTGTGGCGCGCCACGGCAGACTGCTCGCGGGTCGCGGCAAGCAGCCGCTGCATGGCCTGGTCGACCCGCGTACGACCGTTGTCGAGCCAGGCCACGCTCAAGCCGGTCATCAGCCCGGCGATGGCCAGCACCACCAGCAGTTCGAGCAGGCTGAAGCCGCGCTGGGAGGGCAAGTCAGAGCTCCCAGTTGCCCAGGTCGGCATCCAGCCCTTCGCCACCGGCCACGCCATCGGCGCCGAGCGAATAGACATCGACACGACCATGCTCGCCCGGCATGCGGTACTGGTACGGTGTGCCCCACGGGTCTTCCGGCAGGCGACGGATGTAGCCATCGCTGCGCCAGGCACGCGGCAGCGGCTCCTGGGCCGGTTTCTTCACCAATGCAGCGAGGCCTTGCTCGCTGCTGGGAAAGCGCAGGTTGTCGAGGCGGTACATATCCAGTGCCTGCTCGAGGGTGGCCAGGTCAGCCATCACCTTCTGGCGCATGGCCTTGTCCTGGTTGCCCAGCACGCTGGGCGCGACCACCGCGATGAGCAGGCCGATGATGAAGATCACCACCATGATCTCCATGAGGGTGAAGCCGCGCTGACGCTTGGCGCGATACTGCATGCAAAGACTCCTTTTCACAGTTGCAGACCCTGGTTGAGCTGCATGATCGGCAACAGCACCGCCAGCACGATGAACAGCACCACGCCGCCCATCACCAGGATCATCAGAGGTTCGAAGAGCGCCATGGCAGTGTCGACCTGGCGGGCGAAGCCGCGCTCCTGGTCGTCGGCCACGCGCTCGAGCATGTCGGCCAGGGTGCCGCTGGCCTCGCCGCTGCCGACCATGTTCACCAGCAGCGGTGGAAACTGGCCGCTGGCATCCAGCGCCCGATGCAGGCTGGTGCCGCCCTGGACCTGCAGGCGCACCTGCTCCAGGGCCAGGCGGATACGCTGGTTGGCAACCGTTTCGCTGGCCACCTGCAGGGCTTCGAGCAGGGCCACGCCACTGCCGCAGAGAATCGCCAGGCTGCGCGCCAGCCGTGCGCTCTCCAGCACTTGCAGCAGGCTGCCGATACGCGGCAGGCGCAGCAGCAGGTCGTCGCGGCGCAGGCGCCAGTGCGGCTTGCGCAACAGCCAGCCGCTCAACAGCGTCAGCGGGAGCGCTGCACCCAGCAGCCAGGGGCCGGCACTGGCCAGGCCCTGGCTGATGGCGATCAGCAGCGAGGTGATCAGCGGCAGCGCCTGCCCGGAATGGGCGAACTGCTCGGTCAGCTTGGGCACCACGAACGTCATCAGACCCACCACCACCGCCAGCGACACGCCCATCAGCACGCAGGGATAGATCAGCGCAGTGCGCGCCTTGTGCTGTTGGCGCTGGACCTGCTCCAGGTGATCCGCCAGGCGCGTCAACACCTGCGCCAGCCGCCCGGAGCGCTCGCCCGCTTCGACCAGCGCGCAGTACAGCCCGGTGAACGGCGCGCCTTGCCGGGCAAGGCTGCGGGCCAGCCCCAGGCCTTCGGCAAGCGCGCCGCGCACCGACACCAGCACGGCCTGCAAGGCGGGCGCGCGCAGTTGCCGTTCGAGCGTGGCCAGGGCATCGACCAAGGGGATGCCAGCGCCGGTCAGCGTGGCCAATTGGCGGGTCAGCTCGCACAGCTGGGCACGGCTCAGGCGCTGACGGCGCGGTTGCCGCAGGCTGCCTTCGTGGCGTTGCAGCTTGCGCGCGAACAACCCCTGCTCACGCAACAACTGGCGGGCATGGCGCTCGCTGTCGGCCTGCACGCTGGCCTTGTGCGGTTTACCTGCCAGGTCCAGGGCCTGGTAGCGATAGGTCGGCATGCTCAGCCCTGCACCACACGCAGCACTTCGGCCAGGCTGGTCTCGCCACGGGCCAGGCAGTCGCTGGCCATGGCCACCAGGCTCTGCCGACGCGTGGCCAGGTGCGCCTGCATCGTCACTTCGCTGGCGCCCTCATAAAGCAGGCCGACCAACCCTGCATCCAGCTCGATGAATTCATACAGCCCCAAGCGCCCGACATAACCGCTGCCCTGGCAACTGTCGCAGCCCACGGGGTGGTGGGTGGCCTGCAACGCCGCCAGTTCCGGCCACAGACGCCGCTCGGCGGCGAGCAACGGGCGCGGCTCGGCACAACTGCACAGGCGTCGGACCAGGCGCTGGGCCAGCACCCCGCGCAGGCTGGAGGCGATCAGGAAGGGTTCTATGCCCATGTCACGCAGGCGCGTCACTGCGCCGACAGCGCTGTTGGTGTGCAAGGTCGAGAGCACCAGGTGACCGGTCAAGCTGGCCTGCACGGCGATCTGCGCAGTCTCCTGGTCGCGGATTTCACCGAGCATGATCACGTCAGGGTCCTGGCGCAGGATCGCGCGCAGGCCGGTGGCGAAGGTCAGCCCGGCACGCGGGTTGATCGCGGTCTGGCCGATACCGGCAATGGCGTATTCCACCGGGTCTTCGACGGTGAGGATATTGCGGCTGCCGTCGTTGAGGCTGTTGAGGCTGGCATACAGCGTGGTGGTCTTGCCGGAGCCGGTGGGGCCGGTGGAGAGCACGATGCCATTGGGCCGCGCCAGGCACGCGCGCAGGCCCTGCAAGGCCGCGGCGGGCATGCCGAGGTTGTCCAGTGCCAGCAGGCTGGCCTGCTTGTCGAGCACGCGCATCACCACGCGCTCGCCGTGGATGCCGGGCAGCGTCGAGACCCGCACGTCCACCTCGCGCCCGGCGGCGCGCAGGGTGATGCGTCCGTCCTGGGGCTGGCGCTTCTCGGCGATGTCCAGGCGCGCCATGACCTTGATCCGCGACACCAGCATGGCCGACAGCGCACGCGGCGGGCGCAGCACTTCGCGCAGGTGCCCATCGACGCGCAGGCGCACCACCAGGCTCTGCTCGAAGGTTTCGATGTGGATGTCCGAGGCACGCAGGCGCAGGGCCTGGCCGAACAGGCCGTTGATCAGGCGGATCACCGGCGCTTCGTCGTCGCTTTCGAGCAGATCTTCGATGCGTGGCATTTCGCTCATCAGGCTGTCGAGGTCAACCTGCTCGCCGATGCCTTCGATCAATGCGGCGGTGGCCGAGTCGGCAGCCTGGTAGAGCTGACCCAGGCGCTCGTCGAAAGCGGCGCGATCGAGGCGCTCCAGGCGCAGTGGCTGGCCATGCACGCGCAGCAGCTCTTGCACCTGGTCGCTGTCGGCATCCTCGCGCAACCATAGCTGCCAGCCCTGATCGTCCGGGGCCATGGCAACGCCAGCCTGACGCGCCAGGCGGTAGCCGAGCATCACCAGTCACCGCCTTCAAGCCGCGCGCGACTGGCCGGAAACGCCTTGAGCAAGGCGCCACCTTCGGCGAGTTCCGGCATCTGCAAGGCGGTGTCCTGCTGCAGGCTGCGGTACTTTTCCTGGCTCAGCCCGGCAAGGCTCGGCCCGTCGCGCATGATCCGCGGGCGGATGAACACCATCAGGTTCTGCTTCACGTTGCGGTTGCTGTCGGAGCGGAACAAGCGACCCAGCACGGGGATGTCACCGAGCAACGGCACGCGCTGGTTGCTGGTCGTGGATTCGTCGCTGATCAGGCCACCGAGAATCACCAGGCCATTGTCATCGACCATGACCTTGGTCTTGATCTCGCGCTTGTTGGTGATCACATCGCTGGCGGCGCGCGAGTCGGCGATCGAGGACACTTCCTGGACGATGTCCAGGCGTACGCTGTTGTCGCTGTTGACCTGCGGCTTGATGCGCAGCTTCACCCCCACCTCCTTGCGTTCGATGGTCTGGTAGGGGTTGGCGTTGTTCTGGGTCACGGAGCCGGTGACGAAGGGCACCTCCTGACCGACCAGGATCGACGCCTCGGCGTTGTCCAGGGTCAGCAGGGTCGGGGTCGACAGCAGGTTGAACCCGCTCTTGCCCTTGAGCGCATTGATCAGCATGGCGAAGTTGAAACCGCCGCCGAAATGGCCGATGCCGGCGGTGGCGCCCGTGGTTGCCGAGAGCAGTTTGCCCAGTTCCTTGTTGTCGCCGCTGGCAGCAGCGCCAGCAATGTTGGCGATGTTCACCCCGTTGCTGCCGAAGTTGACGATGCCGGCGCCGAACTTCTCGTCGGCGAACAGCCACTGCACGCCGAGCTCCTGGGCGCTGCTGTCGGACACCTCGGCGATGATCGCCTCGACCACCACCTGGGCGCGGCGGATATCGAGTTGCTCGACGATGTTGCGATAGGCCGCAAGCTCGCTGTCAGGGCCAACCATGACCACCGCGTTGGCGCCTTCTTCATACTCCAGGCGCACGCCAGAATCGCTGGCCGTGCGTACCGGCGCCTCCCTGCCTTCGCCTGCGGGCGCATCGGGCACCCCGCCGTCCTGGCCGAGACCGCGCAGCACCTTGACCACTTCCGCAGCATTGGCGTGACGCAGGTAGATCACCTGGGTGTTGCTGCTGTGCAGGTTGTCGCTGGGCCGGTCGAGTTGACCAAGCAGCGCACGCACGCGCTCGCGGCTGTCGGCGCTGCCGCGCACCAGCAGCGCATTGCTGCGCGGGTCGGCCACCACCTGGGCACTGTCGGCGCCCTGCTCGCGGGCCAGCAGGCGGGTGACCAGGGGCGCGGTGTCGGCGGCGCTGGCATGCTTGAGTGGCATCACCTGCAAGGGTTCGTCGCTGACCTGGTCGAGCTGGCGTAGCAGCTTGTCGATGCGCTCCAGGTTGCTGCGCCAGTCGGTGACCACCAGCAGGTTGGCGGCAGGGTATGGGGTGATCACCCCGACGCGCGGGTCGATCAGCGGCTTGAGGATGCCGAGCATCTGTTCGCTGGCGGCGTTGCGCACATTGAATACTCGGGTCGCCACGCCGTCGCTGCCCTTGCTCTGTTTGCCGGCGTTCTCCACCGGCACCGGCTCCAGGCGCGCGGCCTGGTCGGGGACGATCTTCACGCTGCCGTTGGGCAGGTCGACGGCGGCAAAGCCCTGGGCACGCAACTGGGCGAGGAAGATGTCGTAGATGGCTTCGGCGTCGTGGCGATCGACGGTGCGTACCGTGACCTTGCCGGTGACCCGCGGATCGACGATGAACGTGGTGCCGGTGATGCGCGAGACGCTGTCGATGAACTCGCCCATGTCGGTGTCGACGAAGTTCACCTCGTATTGGGGCACGCCCTCTTCGTCGACTTCAGGGTCTTCGGCCCACGCCTGCGCAAAGCACAGGCCGAGGCTCAGCACGCAGGCCACAGCGTATCTTGCGATCATTGCTCATCCTTGCCGCTTGAAGCCGGTCACGGCGGGCCGTGGCGGCCAGGGCAGGCGCTCGCGCCGCCCCTGGTTGTCGAAAATCAGGCCATCGGCGTCGATGTCCTGCAGCACGATCCCTGGCGCCAGGCGCTGGCCGCGGCCCAGGGTGCGAACCTGCTGGCCGAAGCGCAGCACCACCACGGTGGCGGACAGCGGCTCGGCCTTGAGCCCGCCGAGGTATTGCAGGGGCAGGCGCGTCAGGGGAATGCCGCCCTCTTCGGGTGGCGCCTGCCAGTGACCGACCATCAGGCCTGGCAAGGTGGGTGTCTGTTCGCGCGGGACACTGAGCGGTTGCGGCTGGCGACTCAGTTGCAGGATGCACTGGGCAACGAGCCAGCCGGCCAGGGTCAGCAGCAGCACGTTGGGCAGGCGCGCCAGCCCGATCACGAGGCCACCTGGCGCGGATGCCACCCCGGATGCCCCTGCACATAGCGCACCTGGGGCAGTTGCAGCGACGCCAGTTGCCAGTTCGGCTCCTGGCGCGCCAGCCAGGCCTCGACCTTCTGCCACAGCGGCTCGCCGGCCTGGGCATCGAAGTGCAGGCCGAAGGTGCGGCACAGGCCCTGCACCGTGGGCAACCCGGCGACACGCTTGCCCATCGGGCTGTAGCTGACCTGCCAGGCGTGGCCTTGCCAGCGCGGCAGGTCCTGGCTGTTGTCGAGCAGCAGCGGATCGCCGAACAACTGCTCGGCGGCATTCTCCAGCACCTGTTCCACCTGGCGCGCAGGCGCCTCGACCACCGGCGCCGGGTAGCCGCCGGTGAGGCTGATCAGGTGCTCGCGGGTGATCGCCTGGCCTGCTGGCAGCGGATGGTCGTAACGCAGGCCCGGCAATAGCACCGGCATGCTCGAGTCGTCGGCCAGGGCCTGGTGCAGGAGACGGTCCCAGCTGCCGCCACGGGTGTCACGACGCCACAAGGGCTGCGGCGCACGGGCCAGCGGCTGGTCGAGCCAGGCGGCATGACCGGCGCGTTGCTGGCGCAGCGTGCTGCGTAACTGGCTGGCACGCGCCTGGGCAGTGGGCGAAAGCTGATCGTCGAAAGCGGGTACGAAGCGCGCCTCGAATCGCCACTGCCCTGCTGTGTGCTGACAGCGCAGGCGATAGACGCCACTGGCGCGACACCCGGCGAACAGCACCGGCACCTTGCGCCCCGACGCTTGCGTGACAGGTACCGGAGACGGCCACAGATCCTGGCCACGGGCACACAGCAGCACATCGATGTCGTCGATCCGCTCGGCAAGCCACAGGCCAGGGCCAGTGCCAACATCCGCCAGGGCGACCACCAGGTCGGCCTCGCGCCGCGCTTGTTGGAAACTTGGCAGCAATGATTGGTACCACTGCTTGAGCGAGGCTTTCTGATCCTGGGCGTAAGGGTCAGTCACACCGACCACCGCAATGCGCACGCCGCCGCGCTCGAACACGCGCAGGGGCTCGACACCCAGGCCCTTGGCCTGTTCAGCGCCAAGACCAGCGCCGAGGGTGATTGCAGGGGACTGGCGATAGAGGGCGGCGCAGCGTTGCGGCCACAGCACGCGCTCATCGCTGCTCACACGCACGTCGCTGGCCAGTATCCGGCTGCCTTGCACGCCACTATCGCCTTGGGTCAGGTAGGCCAGGCCGCTGCCATTCCAGTTCTGGCCGTTCTCCAGGGTCAGGCAGCGCTCGGCGCCGGCCTCGTTGCGCATCTGCTCCATCAGTGCGGCCAACACGGCATAACCGCCGAGGCGCGCCTGGCTGGCCTGGCCGGCATCGAGCAATGGCGCGAGCTCGGCATGGCCGCTACTGGCATGGCTGCCGGTCATCCATGGAGCACGCCCCAGATGGCTGACCGGCCCCAGGCGCGTGGCAGGCACCACTGGCAGGCCAGGCTCGCGGGCATCGAGGGTGTCGGCGACATAGAGCAGTTCGAGCGAGGCATCGCCGCCGCGCTGACCGGGGATCGCGGAGCAGGCGCCCAACAAAGGCGCCAAGGCCCCGACGCCCATCCAGCCAATCACTTCGCGTCTGCGCACACTGCTCGCCATCGACCCCGCCATCCCTAACCTGAGTTCACGTTCGGCCCCGGATATTGGGGTGGCTGCGTGACAGTTTGATGGCAGAAATCCGACAGCCGATGCGGTAAAGCTCTGACAAATCTTGTTACTAATAGCGCTAGGTTTTAAAACCCCGTTAATATTTTTGCCAATCAATCATCACACTTGCCCCCTAAAGTCGCGGTTCCTCTTACTCAGCCATTACAAGGACACCCTGATGAGTCGAGAAACCGGCGATAACCTGGACCGGAACCAGAGCGGCAACCTGCCGATGGCCAGTGTGATGGATACCTACCTGAGCCGTCGTACCGTGATGCGCGGCAGCCTCGGCGCGGCCATCGCGATGATCGCAGGCACCGGCCTGACCGCCTGTTTCGACGGTGGTGGCGGCAGCTCCCATCACGATGATCCGGTCACCGAGCCGCCTGTGACCGAACCGCCAGCCAAGCTCAAGCTGGGCTTCCAGTCCATCGCCGGTTCGCGCACCGACGCTTGCGTCATTGCCGCCGGTTACAGCGCCTACGTGATCGCGCCGTGGGGCACGCCGCTGAACAGCAACGGCAATCCGTGGAAGTCCGACGGCAGCAATACCTCGACCGACCAGGCCAACGCGATGGGCATGAACCATGACGGCATGCACTTCTTCCCCATCAACGGCAGCTCCGACGATGGTTTGCTGGCGATCAACTTCGAATACATCGAAGCCGACGCGCTGCACCCGAACGGCCCGACCACCGATGGCACTGGCAAGCGCCCGGTCGAGGAAGTGCGCAAGGAGATCAACGCCCACGGCGCCGGCGTGGTGCGCCTGAGCAAGGTCAACGGCCGCTGGCAGGTGATGCAGAACGACCCGCTCAACCGCCGCTTCACCACCGCTTCGCTGATGGACATCGCCGGGCCCCTGCGCGGCACCGATCACGTCAAGACCAAGTTCTCGCCGACCGGCACCCAGGCACGCGGTACCAACAACAACTGCGGTAACGGCTACACGCCGTGGGGCACGTACCTGACGTGCGAAGAAAACTGGCCTGGCATCTTCGTCAACAAGGGCGTGCGCCCGGCAGACCAGGTGCGCATCGGCGTCAGTGCCAGCAGCGGCCAATACAAGTGGGAGACGGCTGCCGGTGATGCCAGCGAGGTCAACGGTGAGTTCACCCGCTTCAACGTGACCCCGACCGGCGCCAGCGCCACCGACGACTACCGCAACGAAGCCAGCACTTACGGCTACATCGTCGAGATCGATCCGTACAACAGCGCCACCCTGGCGGTGAAACGCACCGCCCTTGGTCGCTTCCGCCACGAGGGCTGCTGCCCGGGCCTGGCGGTCGCTGGCAAGCCGCTGGTGTGGTACACCGGCGACGACTCGAACAACGAGTACCTGTACAAGTTCGTCTCCGACGCCGTCTGGGATCCGGCCGACGCCACCCCGGCCGACCGCCTGGCCACCGGTGCCAAATACATGGACAAGGGCAAGCTCTACGTGGCCCGCTTCAATGCCGACGGCAAGGGTGTGTGGCTGCTGCTGGACGTTGCCACCCCCACCACCGCCGGCAGCACGCTGGGTGCACTGTACGGCGACCTGCCGGGCATCATCCTCAACACCCGCGGTGCGGCTGACGCGGTCGGCGCCACGCCGATGGACCGCCCTGAGTGGACCGCCGTCAACCCGCTCAACGGCGATGTCTACCTGACGCTGACCAACAACAGCGCGCGTACCGCCGCCAAGGTGGATGCGGCCAACCCGCGCGGCCCGAACCGTCACGGCCACATCATCCGTTGGCACGACAGCGACGATCACAAGAGCTTCACCTGGGATATCTTCGTGTTCGGCGCCAACGCGGCCGGTGCACCGGATATCAACCGCTCGGGCCTGACCGAACTGAACCAGTTCGCCAGCCCCGACGGGATGAGCTTCGATAGCCGCGGAGTGCTGTGGTTCGAGACCGACAACGGTGAGACCACCTTGACCAGCTACACCAATGACCAGTTGCTGGCGGTGATCCCGACCGACCTGGTCGATGCCACCGGCAAGCAGATTCCGGTCAACGCGCAGAACCAGGTGGACCTGCGGCGCTTCTTCGTCGGCCCTAACGGCTGCGAGGTGACGGGGATCAGCTTCACGCCGGACAACAAGACGCTGTTCATCAACATCCAGCACCCGGGCAACTGGCCCTCTACCGACAAGGCGACGGATGTGACGCCTGCGGGGAGCCGAGTGCGACCACGGGCGTCTACCGTGGTGATTCAACGCAATGATGGCGGTGAGATCGGAACGGCCTGATCCGGAGCCTGTAGTCCGCGGTGCTCAAAGCCCGCGGATTGCCTGCCCAGCTCACCATCGCCGGGGGCCGCCTTGCGGCCCCATCTGGCTGCGGAGCTTGAACGCTAGAACACTGGCTCGCGCCCGCGAATCCGAACCTGTTGCGCCGGCACCCGCGCATGCCACTGCACCACCCCCAACGCCTCGACCTGAAACTGGCTGCGCACCACTCGCCCGTCTTCCTCGAACGAAAGCTGCAACAGGAAGAACCCGCTGTTGAGTAACAATCCCTCGCTCAACCGAGCAAAGCTCTCGTCATCCAAAGCGCCCAGTGCCTGGCGTAACCCTCCCGCATCGACATAACCCGACGCCGGCCGATTGGTGATGATCCGGCTGAGCAGCGAGCGGGAAAAATGCCCCTCGTAGAGCGCCTCCAACAACGGCAGGTGCTCCAGGTTCAAGGCATTGGCATTGAGCCGCCAACCGCTGGTCTGCGGCAATGCGCACAGCATCGGATAGCGCCCCTGGCGCCCGGCATCGGGCTCCAGCAGCAGGTTCAACTCGCTCGGGTCGAGCATCGCCTGGTTGGCCGCCAGACGTGGTGGCTGCTGGCGCAGGTACTGGCCGCTCTCGGCACCTTGCAGGCGGGTGTCGCTGTCAGCGTCCAGCCAATCGGCCAGGGCGTCGACCAATCGCTCGGCAGCCATGTCGTCGCCGAGCAATCGACGCAACTGGCGCTCGGCACGCTCGGCGTCTTCCCCCAGCAAGGCATTGACGTTGAAGCAGGTGTGCTGGTCGCGCACCTGCAGGCGCGCCTTGCCTGCACCAAAGTCATACTCCAGCGCCTGGCCGCGCAGGGCCTGCCAGAACAGGGGACTGGCGCGCCAGGTCGGATCGCGCAGGGCCTGGCTGGCATAGGCAAGGCCAGCCTGCTCCATCGCCCGCACCTGCACGCGCTGGCGCAGCAAGCGCGTCTCATCGACCTGCCGACGCCCCTCCTCCACCAGCCAGGCCAGGCCGGCCGCAAGCATCGCCAGCGCCACCATCACCATCAGCAACGCTGCACCCTGTTGTCGCCCACCACCCATTGCACCGCGCCTCGTCATCCGTGGAGGCGCCAGTCAACACGGTGCGTGTTGCAAGCACATGGCAACGTTTCCCGACAGTCACGTTGGCGTCATCTGAAGCAGGCAGGATTGGCCTTCCTTTTCATGACCTTACAGGAGTTCTCGCACATGGGCGGTATAGGCATCTGGCAACTGGTGATCGTGCTGCTGATCGTTTTCCTGCTGTTCGGCACCAAGCGCCTCAAAGGCCTGGGCAGCGATGTCGGCGAAGCGATCCAGGGTTTTCGCAAGTCGATGGGCGGTGACGACAACAGCAGCGCATCACCCAACGCACAGGTTCAACAGCAGCAGCCAACGGATCGCCAAGGCTGATGTTCGAGATCGGTTTCAGCGAACTGCTACTGGTTGGCGTCGTCGCTCTGCTGGTCCTGGGGCCCGAACGCCTGCCGGTGGCGATGCGCACCGTCGGGCGCGGTCTTGGGCAGGCGCGGCAGGCAATGAATATGCTGCGCGCCCAGGTCGAGCGGGAAATCGACATGCCAGCCCTGGACGATGCGGCGCTGCGCAAACTGGAGCAGGACATCCGCCAGGGTGTCAGCCTCGATGAAGCACCCGCCAGGGAACGTACATCATGAGCTTCGCTGTCCACGGAAGGTCGGCAGTGCCGCTGACCGAACACCTGCGAGACGTGCGCAAGCGCCTGGTGCGGTGCCTGCTGGCCATCGCCCTGGCGTTCGCTGTGTTGTTCCCCTTCGCCCAGACCCTCTACACCCTGGTCTCCGAGCCGCTGCGCCGCTTCCTGCCCGAGGGCGCGAGCATGATCGCAACCAGCGTCACCTCGCCGTTTCTCACGCCCTTCAAGCTGACGGCCATGTGCGCGCTGTTCATCAGCATGCCAGTGCTGCTGCATCAGGCTTGGGGCTTCATCGCGCCGGGGCTGTATCGGCGGGAGAAACGCATAGCACTGCCGCTGCTGGTGTCGAGCATCCTGCTGTTCTACGGCGGCATGGCGTTCGCGTTCTTCCTGGTGTTTCCGATGATGTTCGGCTTCTTCGCCAGCGTGACCCCCGAAGGCGTGGCAATGATGACCGACATCAGCCAGTACCTGGACTTCATTCTCGCCCTGTTCCTGGCATTCGGCCTGGCATTCGAAATTCCGGTGGCAACCTTCATCGTGGTCTGGGCAGGCCTGACCGATGTTGCCAGCTTGCGCCGTAGCCGGCCCTACGTGATCGTCGGCTGTTTCGTGGCCGGTATGATCCTCACGCCTCCTGACGTGTTTTCCCAGACCATGCTCGCCATCCCGATGTGGTTGCTGTTCGAGATCGGCCTGCTGGCCTGCGGGTCCCTTCAAAACCGCACCCGCCTTTCGTAGCGCCTACAGCGGGAGGCGTTGCCTGCTCCCTCTTGCACCACGCGGCTCACATGCTGGGGACTCCGTCAATTGATGAGTCCCCAGCATGATCCACTACGCCTGCACACCCGCTTCGCTCTTGATCGACTCACCGAAATCAGCCGGCCACTCTCAGCACAGGCCTTCCGCGAAATGCTCATCCCTGTGTTCGGTGACGACCTGCCAGACAGTTGCTACCAGCAGTTGCAGGACGCACTGCGCGACGGCACGCTGAGCAACCCTGTACACCAGGTGAACCCACAGGTGGCAGGCAAAGCCTGCTACGACACTGCCACGCGTATCATCCACCTGCACCCCGAGGTGATCGCTACCGCGATGCTGCAGCCACAGGCGGCCTGTGAACTGGCGACCATCCTGCTGCACGAGTTCGGTCATCACCTGGACAACCTTCTGCGCCAAGACTTCGCGAAAGGCCTGGACGATGGCTTTGCCTCGATCGCCGAGGATGCAGAACTCGAGGAAGGTGCGCGCTTCGCCTACCTGATCGGTTGCATGGAGTCAGGCCCAAGCGGGGAGCTGCAGATCGCCCAACTGACCGAAGCAGGCCGAACCATCACCCTGCGAGCCGATGACCAGGCCATGCGTCTGTTCATCCGCCAGAGCCAGGATGAACATGCGCAACGCGCCAACACCAATGAAGGCAGCACCGAGGGCTTTTCTGCGGGCAAGGGCGACAAGAAAAACCCTGAAATGTCCTGGGGGCACGAGTCGATCGAGGAAGACCTCAAGTACGCCGGGTTCAATGAGCAACAACGCAAGGCGATCTATTTCGGCAACTGGTTGCGCGACTACTCGCAGTTGCTCGATCCCAAGCTGGTCCGCGCCGAGAACGCGCCCAAAGAGTTCCCGCGCAAGCTCTCCCGGAAAGTCCTGACCCAACTCGTAGACCTGCTCGCGCTCAAGGCATTTCCCAGCCTGCAATCCACGCCGCAAGAGCGCGCGCACTACATGGTCACACCGCAGATGCTCGGGGTGTATCGTCCTACCGAGCACATCGACAATCCCTACAACCCCAACCCGTCAGCGACTGATCCAAGCACCATCGATGCAGACTTCGAGCCGCCTGTCGCACAGGACGATCCGCGGTTGCAGGTCGATCCGAATACGTCCATGAAGCGCCACATCTTCAGTTCGGTCGATTACATGTGCGAACGACTACGCGAGGCAATGGCGGCGGGCCCGACCCCTGAGGGCCTGCGCGAATTCGGTGCAGCACTGCACGTGCTGGAAGATTACTTCGCCCACTCCAACTACGCCGAATTGAGCCTGCACAAGCAGGGTCACGACACGGTACTGACCTGGACCGCACAAGCCGACTGCAAGCACGGCTGGCCCATCGTCACCGGCATGTTCGCCGGCAGCGATGTGATAGCCAGCCTGGCCGAGCCGATGGCCAATGCACTCTTCGCCCCCTCCGGCGACTTCGAGAACATCACGCCAGGGCAGCGCTCGGACACTGAACTGGCGCTGCTGATCCTGCTTCAGGACCACCCCGATCCGCAGTGGCAGGAATACCTGAACACCGCACTGGAAGTTCGCGACACGTTGGCGGACCTCCCAGGGTTCAATGTGGCGAGGCGCATTTCCTGGATCACGGGCTCACCGCTGCGCCTTGCAACCGACCTGCCCAAGGTTGGCTACCGGGCCATCCTCAACCTGATCGGCAACTCGGTCGACGATATCCAGACGTACAGAATGGGCAATCCCATGCTCACCGGCTCGACCAATCCGACCCACTCCCAGCTTGCCAAGGACCATGACGTGCATCCGCTGCATACCCTGGCCACCCTGATGGCCCGGGTTGCAGTGCGCGATGTCGGTTTCGCCATGTTCAAATACTGGGAGGGGGGGCGGTTGCGCGATCCGGTCAAGATAGCGCGTAGCTACTTTACCCACCCCAATGACAGCGAATGGCAGGACGAACTGGTCAGCAAATGGGCAAGCGAGCATCCCAAGGAAATCCAGAAATCCAGCGACCCTGCTGTCTTCGAAGCGCTCAACCACGATCATGAGGCGCCAGCGGTGGATGAAAGCGCCTGGGAACGTCTGAAAGGGCTGTTCAGTTAAAACCTGTAGAAACGACAAGCCCCGGCAGAAGACTGCCGGGGCTTGTCGATTTGCAGCAGCACAATTTCAGCGCACTCAGATGTCCAGCAAAGGCCAGACCTCATACGCCGGCGTTTCATAAGGGTGGCTCTGCTTCAATGCGGCGACCACCTGGCGAACCTGCTCATCGGCCACCACCAGCTCCACCTTCCACTCCTCCACCACCTCGACCTGGCCCACCTGCCCGAGGAATGGCTGGCTGCCATCCAACGGGCGGAACTGACCCTGGCCAAGTGTCTGCCAGGCACAGTGGTCGTAGTCACCGATACGTCCGCCTCCAGCGGCGAACACGGCGGCCTTGACCACCTCGACATGGCTGGCGGGGACGAAGAAGGCGAGCTTGTGCACCGCTTAGTTCACCCACACCCGCGCGTTGCGGAACATGCGCATCAGCGCAGCGTCTTCCTGCCACTCATCCGGACGCCAGGAGTTCTGCACGGCACGGAACACACGCTCAGGGTGCGGCATCATGATGGTGACGCGACCGTCGCGGCTGGTGAGGCCGGTGATGCCCCGTGGCGAACCGTTCGGGTTGGCCGGATACTGCTCGGTGACCTTGCCGTGGTTGTCGACGAAACGCAGGGCCACGCAACCGGACAGGTCGGCTTCCAGCAGTGCCTCTTCGCTGGCGAACTCGGCATGGCCTTCACCGTGGGCGATGGCGATCGGCATGCGCGAACCGGCCATGCCCTGCAGGAAGATCGAGTTGGACTTCTGCACCTCGACCATGGCTACACGCGCTTCGAACTGCTCCGAGCGGTTGCGCACGAAGTGCGGCCAGTACTCGGTGCCCGGGATCAGCTCGTGCAGGTTGGACATCATCTGGCAACCGTTGCACACGCCCAGGGCGAAGCTGTCGGTACGCTCGAAGAAGGCCTGGAAGGCATCGCGGGCACGGCTGTTGAACAGCGCCGACTTGGCCCAGCCTTCACCGGCGCCCAGTACGTCGCCGTAGGAGAAGCCACCACAGGCGACCAGCCCCTTGAAGGCTTCGAAGTCGACGCGACCGGCGAGGATGTCGCTCATGTGCACGTCGATCGCGGCAAAGCCTGCACGGTCGAAGGCTGCAGCCATCTCGACCTGGCCGTTGACGCCCTGCTCACGCAGGATCGCCACTTGCGGACGCACACCCTTCTTGATGTAGGGCGCGGCAACGTCTTCGTTGACGTCGTAGCCGAGCTTGACCGACAGGCCTGGATTGTCCTCTTCGAGCAGGACATCGAACTCCTGGTCGGCGCAGTCGGCGTTGTCGCGCAGGCGCTGGATCTGATAGCTGGTCTCGGCCCACTGGCGCTGCAGCATGCGGCGGTCATCGTCGAACAGCACTTCGCCGTTCAGGCTGATGGACACCTCACCGTTGTTGACCGGCTTGCCGATCACCGCGACGCACTCCTCGCCCAGGCCGGCGGCGCTGAACTGGGCCAGTACGTCCGGCGTGGCGTCCTGGCGAACCTGGATGACCGCACCCAGCTCTTCGTTGAAGAGGATGGCCGGGACGTCGCCCTTGCTGTCGGTCAGCGGATCGAGTTGCAGGTCGAGGCCGCAATGGCCGGCGAAGGCCATTTCCAGCACGGTGGTGACCAGGCCGCCGTCGGAACGGTCGTGGTAGGCCAGCAGATGACCGTCGGCGTTCAGACCCTGGATCACGGCGAAGAACGCCTTGAGGTCTTCGGCGTCGTCGACGTCCGGCGCCTGGGCTGCGATCTTGCCGTAGGTCTGGGCCAGGATCGAGGCGCCCATGCGGTTCTTGCCGCGGCCCAGGTCGATCAGGATGAGGTCGGTCTCGCCCTTGTCCATGCGCAGTTGCGGGGTCAGGGTCTTGCGGATGTCAGTGACCGGGGCGAAGCCTGTGATGATCAGCGACATCGGCGAGGTGACGCTCTTCTCGACGCCCTCTTCGCTCCACTTGGTCTTCATCGACATCGAGTCTTTGCCGACCGGGATGGTGATGCCCAGCTCGGGGCACAGCTCCATGCCGACAGCCTTGACGGTGTCGTACAGGCGCGCGTCTTCACCTGGGTGGCCGGCAGCGGACATCCAGTTGGCCGACAGCTTGATGTCGGACAGCTTGTCGATGCGCGAGGCGGCCAGGTTGGTGATGGTTTCGCCGATGGCCATGCGCCCGGATGCCGGGGCATCCAGCAGTGCCAGCGGAGTCCGCTCGCCCATGGCCATGGCTTCGCCGGTGTAGACATCGAAACTGGTGGCGGTGACGGCGCAGTCGGCCACCGGTACCTGCCACGGGCCGACCATCTGGTCGCGGGCGACCAGGCCGGTGATGGTGCGGTCACCGATGGTGATCAGGAAGCTCTTGCTGGCCACGGCCGGGTGGCTCAGCACGCGCTGTACGGCGGTGTCCAGGTCCAGCTCGCTCGGGTCGAAATCATCGCCCAGCTCGGCTTCGCGGGTGACCGAGCGGTGCATGCGTGGCGGTTTGCCCAGCAGCACGTCGAGCGGCATGTCGACCGGGGTGTTGTCGAAGTGGCTGTCGGTGACGGTCAGGTGCTGTTCTTCGGTGGCTTCGCCGACCACGGCGAACGGGCAGCGCTCACGCTCGCAGATGGCCTTGAAACGCTCGAAGTCGACAGCGCTGACGGCCAGCACGTAGCGCTCCTGCGATTCGTTGCTCCAGATTTCGTGCGGGGCCATGCCTGGCTCGTCGTTGGGCACGTTGCGCAGCTCGAAGCGACCACCGCGGCCACCGTCGTTGACCAGTTCCGGGAAGGCGTTGGAGATGCCGCCGGCGCCGACGTCGTGGATGAAGGCGATCGGGTTGTCGTCGCCCAGCTGCCAGCAGCGGTCGATGACTTCCTGGCAACGGCGCTCCATTTCCGGGTTTTCGCGCTGGACCGAGGCGAAGTCCAGGTCAGCCGAGCTGGCACCGGTGGCCACCGACGAGGCAGCGCCGCCGCCCAGGCCGATCAGCATGGCCGGGCCGCCGAGCACGATCAGCTTGGCGCCGACGGTGATCTCGCCCTTCTGCACGTGGTCTTCACGGATGTTGCCCATGCCGCCGGCGAGCATGATCGGCTTGTGGTAGCCGCGTACTTCTTCACCGTGCGGGGTGTTGATGCTCTGCTCGAAGGTACGGAAGTAGCCGGTCAGGGCCGGACGACCGAATTCGTTGTTGAACGCGGCGCCGCCCAGCGGGCCTTCGATCATGATGTCGAGGGCGTCGACGATGCGCTCAGGCTTGCCGTAGGCCTGCTCCCATGGCTGTTCGAAGCCCGGGATGCGCAGGTTGGACACGGTGAAGCCGGTCAGGCCGGCCTTGGGCTTGGCGCCACGGCCGGTGGCGCCTTCGTCGCGGATTTCGCCGCCGGAGCCGGTGGAGGCGCCGGAGAACGGAGCGATGGCGGTCGGGTGGTTGTGCGTCTCGACCTTCATCAGGATGTGCACCGGCTCCTGCACCGCACCGTACTGGCGGGTTTCAGGATTCGGGAAGAAGCGGCCGGCGACGTTGCCGACGATCACCGAGGCATTGTCCTTGTAAGCCGACAGCACGCCTTCGTTGTGCATCTGGTAGGTGTTCTTGATCATGCCGAACAGGCTCTTTTCCTGAGCCTGGCCGTCGATGTCCCAACTGGCGTTGAAGATCTTGTGGCGGCAGTGCTCGGAGTTGGCCTGGGCGAACATCATCAGCTCGATGTCGTTCGGGTTGCGCTTGAGCCCCTGGAAAGCGTTGACCAGGTAGTCGATCTCGTCTTCGGCCAGGGCCAGGCCCAGGTCGACGTTGGCCTGGGCCAGGGCGGCGCGGCCACCTGCGAGAATGTCGACCGAGGTCATCGGCTTGGGCTGGGCGTGGCTGAACAGGTCTGCGGCCTGCTCCAGCTGAGTCAGCACGCGCTGGGTCATGCGATCGTGCAGTTCGGCGGACACCTGCGCGACGTCGGCGTCGCTGAGCGAGCCGGCCACGTAGTAGGCGATGCCGCGCTCCAGGCGCTGGATCGACTGCAGGCCGCAGTTATGGGCGATGTCGCTGGCCTTGGAGGCCCAGGGCGAAATGGTGCCCAGGCGCGGCACGACCAGGAACAGGCGGCCGCTCGGCTCCTGTACCGGCACGCTCGGGCCGTACTTGAGCAGACGGCCCAGCACCTGCTGCTGGTCGGCGGTCAGCTCGCCGTCGACGTCGGCGAAGTGGGCGAATTCGGCATACAAACCAGTAACAGCGGGGACTTTCTGGCTCAGTTGCTCGAGTAATTTACCGTGGCGAAAGGCAGAAAGGGCAGGAGCGCCGCGCAGGATCAACATCGTCGGGACAGCCTCAGGAAGGGGTGTGCTTAGAGGCCGTGCATTCTAGCCTAATTCGACGGCTTTCGGCACCCGCCAGAGGGCAATGCTGCCGGGCGGTGGAACCGGACCTGGGGGTCAGAATTCTGCAGGCTGGCCTGAGGGGTTTCCACCTGCGCAATCCTCCCAAGGCAAGCACCCGCAAACACATAACCCGCTACCAGACAAGCTAACGGTTGTCGAGATATGGCGCGGGCGGTCCTTTGCGTATACTGCAACCTATGTTCGCCCACACTGCTTTGCGCCAGCGCTGCGCCAGATGGCTCTTCGCAACCGGACTCTTGCTGATGCTCGGTGCCTGTGTTGAAAAACCCAGCACCCTCGAGCGCGTGAAGGAGGACGGCGTGCTGCGCGTCATAACCCGCAACAGCCCGGCCACCTACTTCCAGGACCGCAACGGCGAAACCGGCTTCGAATACGAGCTGGTCAAACGTTTCGCCGACGATCTGGGCGTCAAGCTGGAGATCGAGACCGCCGACAACCTCGACGACCTGTTCGACCAGTTGGGCAAGCCAACCGGCCCGGTGCTGGCCGCCGCTGGCCTGGTCAGCAGCGAGCAACGCACCACCCAGGCGAAGTTCTCCCACCCGTATCTCGAAGTCACCCCCCAGGTCATCTACCGCAATGGCCGTTCCCGCCCCACCGAACCCAAGGATTTGATCGGCAAGAAGATCATGGTACTCAAGGGCAGCAGCCATGCCGAACAGCTGGCTGAACTGAAAAAGCAGTATCCGACGCTTGAATACGAAGAATCCGACGCTGTGGAGGTGGTCGACCTATTGCGCATGGTCGACGAAGGCCAGATCGACCTGACCCTGGTCGACTCCAACGAACTGGCGATGAACCAGGTGTACTTCTCCAACGTGCGCGTGGCCTTCGACCTGGGCGATGCCCGCGACCAGCGCTGGGCCGTGGCGGCCGGCGAAGACAACAGCCTGCTCAACGAGATCAACGAGTTTCTCGACAAGGCGCAGAAGAACGGCACGCTTCAGCGCCTGAAAGACCGTTATTACGGCCATGTCGACGTGCTTGGCTACGTCGGCGCCTACACCTTCGCCCAGCACCTGCAGCAGCGCCTGCCCAAGTATGAAAAGCACTTCAAGAGCTACGCCAAGGTCGAGCAGGTCGACTGGCGGCTGCTGGCGGCGATCGGTTACCAGGAATCGATGTGGCAGCCCGAGGTGACATCAAAGACCGGCGTACGCGGCCTGATGATGCTGACCCAGCGCACCGCCCAGGCCATGGGCGTGTCCAACCGGCTGGACCCCAGGCAAAGCATCATGGGTGGGGCGAAATACTTCATGCTCATCAAGGAGCAGCTCGACGACAGCATCCAGGAGCCGGACCGCACCTGGTTCGCCCTGGCCGCCTACAACGTCGGCAGCGGCCATCTGGAAGACGCCCGTACCCTCGCCAAGCGCGAAGGCCTGAACCCGAACAAGTGGCTGGACGTGAAGAAGATGCTGCCGCGCCTGTCGCAGAAGCAGTGGTACAGCAAGACCAAGTACGGCTACGCCCGCGGCGGCGAGCCTGTGCACTTCGTGGCCAACATCCGCCGCTACTACGACATCCTCACCTGGGTGACCCAGCCGCAGCTCGAAGGCCAGGTGGCCGAGGGCAACCTGCATGTGCCTGCAGTCAACAAGGACAAGCCGGCGGAACAGTCACCGCCGATGTGACATCCCAGCTCCTTTTGCAGGAGCGCAGGTCCCTGTGGGAGCGGGCTTGCCCGCGAAAGGAACACCGCGATGCATGGCACCGGCTACGCCGGTGATCGCGGGACAAGCCCGCTCCCACAGGGTGGGCTGGCCTTTAGATTTTGAACAAGACAGTTGCTCCTACAGGGATCGCGTCAGCTAGGCTTTCGCCCGGCGCGCCTTGAAGAAATCGCTGAGAATCTGCCCGCACTCCTGCGCCAGCACGCCCCCCTCTACCAACACCCGATGATTCAAGAAGCCCTGGGTGAAGAACTGTCCCTGGCTCTGCACCACCCCCGCCTTGGGCTCCAGCGCCCCATACACCACCCGCTCTATCCGCGAATGGACGATCAGGCCCGCACACATGCTGCAGGGCTCGAGGGTCACGTACAGGGTGCTGCCCGGCAGCCGATAGTTGTTGACGGCCTTGGCTGCATCGCGAATGGCGACCATTTCGGCGTGGGCGCTGGGGTCATTGTCGGTGATCGGTCGGTTGAAACCTCGGCCGATCACCTGCCCCTGCTGCACCAGCACCGCACCTACCGGCACCTCCCCCAGCAAAGCGCCTTCAGCCGCCAGCTCCAGGGCCAACTGCATGAATGCCTGATCGCCGCTGCGATCGATGATCCGCGGACGCATCAGACCACCGCGATCGCGGCCATCAGGCCGGTTTCCATATGGTCGATCACATGGCAGTGGAACATCCAGGTGCCTGGGTTATCCGCTACCAGCGCCACCTGGGCACGCTCGTTTCTGCCCAACAGGTAAGTGTCGGTGAACCAGGGCTCGGTGATCTTGCGGCGATTGGAGGCGATCACCTTGAAACTCATGCCGTGCAGGTGGATAGGGTGCTGGTACTGGGTCATGTTCTTCAACTCGAAGATATAGCTGTTGCCCTTTTTCAGCGTGGCGATCGGCCGATCGGCGCAGGTCTTGTCGGTGATGTCCCAGGCCTGACCGTTGATCTGCCACAGACTCGGTGGCTTGCCGTTGTCGGTGTTCACCGAAACCTGGCCCGCCCATTCGAAATTGAAGTTCAGCTTCTCGGCCTTCTCCAGGTCCGGCTCGGCGATCGGGTTCGGCGGCAGCGCCTTGGGCCAGTCGCTCGGTGCCTCGCTGCTGGCGACCGAACGCAGGGTGCCCAGGCGCACGAAGCCGTCGCGCAGGGAAATCTCCTCGCCGGCCTCGGGAATTCGGATGGCCAGGCAGATGCGCATGCCGGGGCCAAGCCAGTAGTCGTCCTCGAGCGGCCTCGGGGTCACCGGGTTGCCATCGAGCGCATAGATCATCGCCTCGTAGTTGCCCTTGAGGTTGATGCGGTAGGTCCAGGTGTTGTCCAGGTTGAGCAGCCGCACACGCACCACTTGGCCGGCGGGCAACTCGGTGACCGCCTCGGCCTGGCCATTGATGGTGATCAAGCGCCCAGCGGTGCCATTGCGCGCGGCCTCGCGAGGCACGCTGAACGGCATGAACTCGCCCTGCTCGTCCACGTGCCAGGTCTTCAGGCTCAGGGTGCGCTCGTGCAGGAAGCCGGTCGGCTCGCGCTCCTCGACGATCAGCGGCCCGACCAGGCCCCGCCCCAACTCCTCGGAGCTGCTGACATGCGGGTGGTACCAGTAACTGCCGGCATCGGGCACGCGGAACTTGTAGTCGAAGAACTCACCCGGCTTGACCGGCAATTGCGACACGTAGGGTACACCGTCCATTTCCAGTGGCAGGCGGATGCCATGCCAATGGATGGTGGTTTCAACCGGCAGGTGATTGATGAAGCGTACCCGCAACCAGGTGCCCTGGCGCACCCGCAACTCGGTGCCGGGTGCCGAGGGCCCGAAAGCCCAGGCTTCGGTCTTGAAACCGGGAACCAGCTCGACATCCAGAGGCGCCGCGATCAGCTCGTAGTCGTGCCCGGCATTGTCGTCCTCGACCTTGCCCAGCCAGTAGCGAGCCGCGCCTCCGGCGCCCAGGCCAACCACGACGAGGCCGGTCAGGCCCTTGAGCATTTGTCGACGGGTAAAGGACATACGTGCAGGTACCTCGTTTTGCGCAATCAAGCTGCCAGCACCGCTGGCAATGAAGGGCGAATACGATACACCTGCAATTGAGAAAGATTAAGTGAACTGTTGTCGCGCTGCTGAACTAGGCCGACTTCAGCGGGACCTTCAAGGGCTGGGTGGCCTATCGTGGCTGACGCGCGGGAACGCGAGGGTGAAACAAGTCGCCCCCTCGCTGCTTTCGGCCCAGCAGCGTCCCTGGTGCAATTGCATGATCGATCGCACGATCGACAGGCCCAGCCCGCTGGACTGTGACGAATGCTGGCGCGAGGCATCGACCCTGTAGAAACGTTCGAACACGCTTTCCAGGTGCTCAGGGGCGATTGCCTGCCCACGGTTGCGCACCCGGATCAACACCTCATCGCCCTGCTCACCGGCGGTCACTTCGATGACACTGCCAGGCTCGGCAAAGCGCACCGCATTGGCCAACAGGTTGGCCAGCGCCCGGCGCAGCAGCGCGGCGTCGGCCCACACCGAGCCTTCGCCATGCCACGCCAGCCGTACGTCGCGCTCGCAGGCGAGGTCTTCGAAGTAATCGCACAGACGCCCCAACTCCTGGGCTAACTCCAGGCCGGTGCGATCGATAGGGTGATCGGCATGCTCGGCGCGGGCCAGGAACAGCATGTTGTCGATCATCCGCGACAGCCGTTGCAACTCCTCGAAGTGCGAGCCCAGCAGGCGCTGGTAGTAATGCGGCTCACGCACCTGACCGAGGCCGACCTCAGTCTGGCCAAGCAGATTGTTGATGGGTGTGCGCAAGTCATGGGCCATGTCGGCACTGACCTGCTTGAGTTGTTCGAAACCGCGTTCGAGCCGCGCCAGCATGGCATTGAACTGCTCGATCAGGGCATCCAGCTCGGCGGGTGCATCGTCGCGCTGCAGCCGCTGCGACAAGGTGCCGACGCCAATGGTTGCCGTCTGGCGCGCCAACCGGCGCAGTGGCGACATGCCGCGGCGGGCGAGCAGATAGGCCAGGGCTGCCGCCAGCACGGCCATCACCGACGAGAACAGGATGATGTTGTCGCGATACTCGCGCAGGATGCGGGTGCGCTCGGTCAGCAAGCGCCCCGACAGAATTTCCAGTGCCGCACCGCCACCCGGTGGCTCGCTGAGTACTGCGGTATAGATGAAGGGCGTGCCATCGGCAGTGGTGCTGCGCTGCACCGCGTCCAGCCCCAGTGCGTCCCCGGCGGGAAGAGGCGTGACCTGCGGCACCTCGCGGCGCCCTGGGTTGACCTCCAGCAGCGGCGCCCCGGCGACCGGCCGGATGACCAGCAAGGATTCGGTATTGCCCAGCATGTTGGCGAACAGCTGCGGCTTGTCACGCACCAACGCGCGGGCGTCCATGTCACGCAGCAGGGTACGGATCTGCTCGACGCGGGTCAGCAGCGCGCCGTCGTCACGCAGCGCCAGTTGCTGCCCGAGTGCGACATACAGCGCGCCGCCCAGCAGAGCCAAGGCGACGAACGAAAAGGTTGCCAGCAACACCGCCAGGCGCACGGTCAGCGACAGACGCCTCATGCCTCGAGCTCGCAGCGATAGCCGACGCCGTGCACGGTATGGATCAGGCGCACCGCGAAGGGTTCGTCGACTTTCTGCCGCAGGCGCCGCACCGCGACATCCACCACGTTGGTGTCGCTGTCGAAATTCATGTCCCACACTCGTGATGCGAGAAAGGTGCGCGACAGCACCTGCTCGGGATGCTGGAGAAAACACGCCAGCAACTTGAACTCCTTGCTGGTCAGGTCGATGCGCATGCCTGCGCGTTCGCAGCGGTGCTTGCCCAGGTCCAGGCGCAGATCACCCAGGCTGAGGACCTCTTCATCCGGCTGCGCATGGCCGCGGCGCAGGATGATGCGGATGCGCGCCAGCAGTTCGGCGAAGGAGAATGGCTTGACCAGGTATTCGTCGGCGCCCAGCTCAAGGCCACGCAGCCGATCTTCGAGGGTGCCACGGGCGCTGAGGAACAACACGGGGGTACGGGTCTGTGCGCGCAGTTTCTGCATCACGGCCCAGCCATCGAGCCCAGGCAGCATCACGTCGAGCAGGATCAGGTCGTAGGGTGTCTCGCGGGCCATGTGCAGGCCGTCGATACCATTGTCGGCATGATCGACACTGTAGCCGGCCTCGCCCAGGCCACCGGCCAGGTAGTCGGCGGTCTTGGCTTCGTCTTCGATGATGAGGATTTTCACTGACCCGCGTCTCCAACCCGCCTGCCGGCACCGACGCAGTATAGCGTGGTGCCAGGCCGGGCTGGCTCAGTTGCCTGGAACATGCGCGGCTTGCAGGATCAGCTTGGCCACCGCTTGCGGCTGGGAAATCAGCGAGACGTGGCTGGCATCGAGCTCGACGGTGTGGGCGTTCATGCGCTTGGCCATGAAACGCTGCTGCTCGGTGTTGATGGTACGGTCCTGGGTCGAGACCGCGTACCAGGTGGGCTTGTCTTTCCATGCCGCGACGGTGGTCTTGGCGGTCTTGATGCCAACACCGATGGGCTGCTGGACGGCGTAGTAGGTTTCCGCCTCGGCCTTGGGCAGGTCGCCGGCGAAATCGTTGACGAAGGCATTTTCGCTGAGCATGCCGTAACCGTCGGCCGACCACTGCAGGCCTGCCCCCGCCGGTGCTGCCGGGAAGCGCTTGGTCAGCGCCGGATAGTCTTCGCCCGCTTCCGGAGCACGGGCGGCGATGTAGACCAGACCTTTGACCTTATCCGAATCACCGGCCTGGCTGATGACCATGCCGCCGTAGGAGTGACCGACCAGGATCACCGGGCCGTCCTGCTGGGCCAGCGCCCGGTTGACAGCCGCGACGTCGTCGTCGAGCGAGGTGGTCGGGTTCTGGACTGCGGTCACGTGCAGGCCTTTGGCTTGCAGCAACGGAATCACCTTGGCCCAGCTGGAGGCATCGGCGAACAGGCCGTGAACCAGCACGATGTTCTTCACTTCCTGCGGCGCGCTATCGGCGGCCCAGGTGGAGGTGGCGGCGAAGGCCGCGCCGGTGAGTGACAGGGCAAGGACGAGCGAGCGGAGTTTCATGGGCGTTCCTCTGGATGCGTACGGGAGTGAGCTCACTGTACGAAGCCAGGGGAAACCGGGGCATGACCCAGTCATTACAAAAGAATGACGGAGCTGGGCATGCCCGTTCGGGCCTCATCGCGGGACCAGCCCGCTCCCACAGAATGGACTGCCCCCAAGAAGTTGGACACCAATCCAACCTTTGGGGGCAGTTCAGAAGCACCATGATCTTGCGCCTGTGGGAGCGGGCTGGTCCCGCGATAGGGCCCGAACAGGCTAAACAACTCCCACCAGCAGGTGCACGACCCCACTCTATGCCCACGAGGTCATCGCCGCGGATCAAGGGCGCGCAGCCAGCAAATGGGTCGCACTGGTCGGCAATTCGCACGCCAATACTTTCGAGCAGGTGCCGGGGATGAGCGAACTCGGGGGCGTGACGGGCATGCGTGTGGAAGACATTGCCCTCGACCAGCCAGGTGGGATCGGCAATGACCCAGGGCTCACCGTGGTTCAGGATGATCTTTCGGTTCGGCGGGTAAAAAGCGACCTGCGCCTGCAGGTACCTATTCGCCAACCCGAGCCTGCGGGCAGGAACTTCGAGCGGACATTGCGCAACATCGGCAGCTTTACCATCGATAGCCACGACAACGCGTTGCAACTGATCCATCGCAGCAACAGCGGACAATTGCAATACACGCCGATCCTGGAGGAAGGATCCCGTTTCTACATCGACAAGCCTAACTGGCCCTGGATCAGCGGCCGTCGTCTGCGCGACCTGCAGGAACTGCGTACCGCCCTGACCAACAGAGGGCTGCGCTACGTCTGGATCTGATGCGAGGCCGTTACGGTCAGAGGCCTTAAGTACAGAAGCCCGCTATTATGCGGGCTTCTGTGCATTTAACGCGGGTTGTATTCGCGCGGGATCATTCCCACTCGATCATCAATAAGTCGCCTGAACCCGCATGGCTAAAGGAATTGGCTGTGATCGACAAGGCGCCTTACCGTCGCTTTTACCGTCAACCATACAGAGCTTTTGTGGACGTATGGAGATGGAGCGATTTGCGGGGCGGCGGTGATTTTGAGCACCTTATCAACCAGATCACATCTTAGCTCGTTCCTGCTCGTCAAGAAACAACCAAGGTCTACTTTCCGGGCGCCATCCAGTCCAGTGCTTCCTATGACCATCCAGACTCTGACTCACCGTAGCGCAGAGCTTTTTCAAAAGACCTGAACGATCTTCGTAAACTTCCTCCATCTCATCGAAAACTCCGGCTTGAACCTATCTGTCGTTCGTCGCAGTTCGACCTTCGCGAAAATCTTTAAAGAATTGCACGCTGAAAAATCCTGTAGCAAAGTGGTATTTACCTCAAGCAGACTCCCTGACGACCTAGGCTCATGAAGCCGTCGCTCTTGGTCGAAGGCGCTTTGCCACTCGATCACCCGGCCCAAAGCAGCGTCGTTCAAATCGCTCGAACCATACTGATCCTGAAAGCAGGCTACTGGGATCGCGTCATCCCACAGGGACGACAGTGCGGCAATTTCACCTGTCCTACGGCCTCGGAATTGCCTGCGTGATACGGCAACGAGAGAGACAAGCGCCCCCTTCTGCGGAATCGCCTTTCGCAAAATTTCAGTCCGGTAGCAGTTCCGAAAGCTGTTGCCCAACCTATCACTTAGCGAAAGCAGGTCCGTCTCAACCACCATCTCGCCATTTTGACTCACGCCAAAGAGCTCAATTCGAGCAATACAGCACCTTGCAAACCGATCATTATTACGACCGGCACCGCGCTGCTCGGTGTATTCGAACAGCCTGGTAAAACCATCCACTGACTCCAGCGCACTGGCAACGGCCTGATCCGAATCGCGAAAGTTTAAAAAATCTTCCTCCGACTCAGCGAATGAGAGCCACTCAGTCCGCTTCGGTCTGGACACGGTACGAACCAAGCTGTCAGTTGGATCGCGCAACCTGAGCACATCCGCATTCTGCATAGCGTATGCGTAATTGAACTCATGGGCGTCGATGAGATTTAAGATGCCCCGGTTGACTGCCTCCCGACACGCTTCGGTGAATGCCGGAGATATCTCCAGGCTGTCGAAATTAGTATTAATGTTGTGTCGGCGGTGGATGACAAGGTCGTTCTCCAACCCCATTGGCACATCGGGATAGCGCTCGTGCAATAGGCGCGCAATCTCGTCCTCGTAGATCTGCTCGTCCCTCGCTCCTTCACTAAAGAGCTCTACCAACCATCCCGGATAAGGGGGAAGACTTATGCCATCCTGCTGAACTCCCAATAGCGCCGGTGTGAGAGGCCGCAGCACACGGGGCACTGTTAAAGCACATTTCGCCTGCTCGCAGATTGAACCCACAGTTCCGCAATCGCATACGGCAGAAGCTACAGCGAGCCTGATGTTGAGATGCGCCTCCGACTCGGTGGCCTGTACCAACCAGCTTGCCCATTCATCACTCAGATCTGGACGAATGGTATTGAGTGAGTGGAAGACCGACACCAGGTGTTCACGCGTGCCGGCATCTGAGAACTCAAGCCATTGCTCTCGGATCCTCGGGATGAGGTTCGGTCGTGCTACTAGGAGCCAAACGACCGCCTCCACACTCAGCAGCCTGATATCTACTTCCGGATACTGAAACAATGAGAGGAGATACCGGAGTACTTCGCCATCTAGATCGTCCTCGGGGGCATCTAGCCAACGGATATCGGTCTCTTTGGATACGAGGCCAGCAGTCAACCGCCGGTTGTGCATCGCCCAGGCTCTGTATAGCTCGACCCCATCGAGCCCTTCTTCACCCATCAATGTAATCAAGCGCGGAAGCCTAAAGATCAACGTCGTCGGATAGCGGCTGAGATGGTGAATGAACCCATTTAGAACCATCTTGCGACCAGCGAGAGGCTCTAGAGCAATGGCCAGATGAGCGATCTCCTGGCTGAGTTCGGTGTACTCGAAGAAAAAATCCGCGATGCAGACGCGAGCCTCCTCAACCAGTGTAAAGGCTTCCGTAGGCCGAGAAACTTTCTTCCGCTTGGCCAATTCGACAAATAGCCTAGCTAAAACCTCCGACGAAAGCCGCGATCGGCCAAATTCCAGCCATGAGTTCAGATCCTTGTAGGCTGCATTGCGAATCCATCCCGGCAGCAACTGCTTCAGCTCTCTCTCGACTTCAAAACCAACTCCGCCAAATCGCTGAAGTTGCTCGAACCACACATCAACATCGAATGCCTCTTCGACATTTCGATCAAAATTACTTCGGCCAACAGCTATTGCGAATTCGGCGACAGTGGTTTGGAGCTGATTATCGATCCGATCCCTCTGACCCTCATCATTACCGTCCAAGATCTCCAGCACACGTTGGTCGAGCGTATCTAAAATATCATCGACCAACGCTTGATTTTGCGCAGGAACGGCCTCCATCGAGACGGTCACCAGAAGCGCTCTCAGCAAGTCACTCCGACCATGACGCAACTCTCTTGAATTTCGGTCGCGCCTCTCGCTAGCTGCCAGCGTATCCAGCATTGAGTTTAGTTCGCGCAGATCTGGCGAGGCCTGATCAGAGAACTTAGAAGCCAAGACACCTTCATGTTCTTTTGCCATGACCTCAGTTGTGACGACCGGCTTGGAAAATCCATTTTTGTCGGTAGTTATAACTTCCGGTGTCGAAGGAGTCACCCACAGGCTCGCCCATTGACCCACAAGATGAGGCATGTCCTTTTCGACAAGGAAAACATGCCGCGCAAAACGGTACGTTTCTAAAGCAACCTCTACATTTCCTTGCTTCAGCAGGGCGACGAAGAATTCCCTCATAGCAGGCTCGGTTTCGTCATTGAAATGCCGGTAGTCCTCCCATCGACTCAATGTCTTCAGAACGGCCAACAGAAGTCGCCTTTCGATCTTTCGGTCTTCAACTAAGGCTCCAAGCACGCTTCGCAAAGCCCGCTCTCGAGCGATATAAGGGTCCTCAGCGACCAATCCATGGAAGACCTTCGTCGGATACCAACGAGCGACTAATTCCAGAAGCCCCTCAAGGGCAATCGCCACTTGCTTGTCAGCACCGGTACCCTCCAACTGATGACTGAGTTCGAGTTGCTCTCTAATGCGCTGGAGACTCCCAGCTGGATCCGTTCGATGCGCAAGCTTAAGAGGGAACAATATTTCGCTGAACTGGTAGTCCTTGCGCGAGTAGACGCCGCATGCCACTAACGCTACTTCGTTCCAGAGCCTGATTCCTTCCGCGCTGAACCCGCACACGCCCCAGGCACGTGCAATGCCCAAGAGCTCTGTAGAAAGCGTCGCAGTTTCCTCCTCCAATCGGGCCGAAGCCTCGACATGCATGAGCAACTCACGGCGTATGGCGACCGCGTCGCTGGAATGAATCATCGACAACGATATCGCGAGTCCGCGGGTCGCAGCGGGGAACTTGCGGCTTCGATTGCTACGTAGCCAAAAGCGCGCGAGCGCTATGTGCGCGTCGGGTGACAGTAGCTCCTTTGCGCAATCCCAGACATGCTGAAACAGCAGGTGCACCGACGTTAAGTAAACGTATCGATCATGGTCGAGGCCGCCGTCGCCGTTCTCGTACTTGAGCGGTGCTGCTAGCCGACTACAAATCTCCTGCAAACGCAGAAAGTCTTCTGACTTCCCGTCAAGCCTGCTTTGGCTCACCCAGAAGTCGGCAAGAGAGATTAACGCAGAAACCAAGTCGGCCACGGTGCCCTGCAATGCAATGGCAGCCGAGCGCAAAACCTTTAGAGCGTCTGGCCGATTGAGCATGAACACCCGAAAATGAACGAAGGCACCTTCCAGTTCGCTGTTGAAACGATGATTCTTTTGCAAGAGTGATGGAATTTTGGGCGGTTCGACTGTCCCGACCGGGCTAAACGGCACTCGCAGAGACATCAACTCGACCTGAACCCAGCCCAGGTATTCTTGTGGAAGATCAGACAACCCATACGTGGAAAGGACCTGGGTCGCTTCCGCAGCGGCATCGGCACGTGCGAGTGCAATCGAGAGTGCTGCGTTCGCAGCAGCGTGCAGAGTTACCGGTAGTGCTGAGGCTTCGATCATTCGATAGATTTGATCGAGCGCTCCCCTGCAGGCTAAGTGCTTGAATATCTCAAGCAGAAGCGAACTGTTCAACCGATCATTCTCAATGTCGTTTGAGTTGTGAATCGAGAGCCCACGTTCAGATTTAGACTGCCACCTCAGTTCCTTAATCTCATCTAACAATACTTCCGGATCCACCACCTCACTACGAACCCGAAAAATAGACACCAAGGCGTCGTAGTTCCCGCTAGACCGATGAGCAAGTGCCTCCCGCATCATGGCAACCGGTAGGGAACGACCGAGCCGTGCAACATGGTGTTCGGCGAAGGCAGCGAACTTCTCTCTCGAAACTAACAGTCGCTCACCGTCCCACACCATGTTGAGAGCAACATCGGAGAGCCCGAGGTCTAGCAAAACAATCGGGACGTCAACAGCCTCGAAATCCACGTTCTGTTCAATGAGCCCCGCTTGCTGAATCAGAAAACCAATTCGGGAAAATGAAAGCAGATCATTCGCCTCGACGCTCGCCTGCCATACAGTCTTCAAGTTTTCTTGTATTTCAGCTAGGGGGCGGTAGCACGCCCATGCACGGGTTACCCATTCATCACCGCATGCACCCAATGCGTTATCGAAATGACCAAGTTCGAAGAGCAGGCGCAAACGGTTTCGCCAAGCCTCGTCCGTTTCCGGATTACTTTCGTACCAGGCTAGAATCGCCTGGGATATTTCTCGTCGATGCAGGCTGGTTCGTTCACTAACGAATTCGGCCAGGCTTGCGTGATGAATCGCATACCCCTTCGCCTCAGATACCCTCAAAACGTATCGCAACGACTTCAGAACTCCTGCAATTTCGCCAAGGGACTGAGGTCGCCCCACTGAATGAAGTAATGTCTGCAGCACCTCAAGTGAGGTGTACTCCTCTCGAACAGCGAGGATGGCGAGCACATACGTTGCGTTTATGTTTGACGCCCATTCGTCCCACATACGCTGGTGGAACACGTCGATCTTCCCGTCACGCAATGTTGGCGCATTAGCCAGATAGTTTTCCCTCTCCCGATTGCTCATGGGGAGAAGCATCCCCGAAAGATACTCGAGGTAGATCGGCACCCCCGCCGAAACTCGAAACACTTTCTGAGAAAGGGAATCCGTCAAGCTGACGCCCCGCAGACGCATGAATTTTTCCACCTGAACCTCGTCGAATCGCTTGACCTTGATAATACGAGCAGGGTCATGCTGCAGGTGCGAAGCAATCGTCGGTGGAATCGCATCTTCATAGCGTGTTGTAAGCACAATCAGGACATTGTCTGGCACCTGGCCGTCCAACACTCTAGTGAGTGGTTGGGAGAGTAAAGATAGACGCGATTGCCGATCTACATGATCGATGCCATCCACAAGGAAAACAAGGCGCTCCTTGCTGTCCGATAATGCATGAAGCCAAGAATTCAGCAAGTCGACCGATGGACGCGCGTAGGTAGTAGGGAAATTGAAATCAGGGAACGCATCTCTCAAGCGAGAACATATTGATCTGACAAATGCTTCCTCTTGAAGCCTTTCATTGCCCAATGTTTTTTCATCGGGAATAAAACAATAGTAGCCAAACGTGATGTTCCTGCTTGCATGCAAATATTGCGTTAATGCTGTTGACTTGCCGGCCCCAGGTTCACCGATAACTGCTACAAAGCCACCGGGCAAATTCTGAAGCGCATTGTCTAGCGCAGCGAAGAGCCCCGGCGTTTCGACCCACAGTTTCTCATCGACCGGAAAGCGGTGGCTTAGTCTCTCCGCAAAGCGATCTTCGAGTCCCAGTTTTTTTAGGATGTCTTTCGCGATAACCGGCTCACCGGAGATAGACCACTTCACACATTCATTAAGCAGCGTGCCGAACTGCTGCTGCTCAATTCCAAGCTGTTTAAGTCGAGCTTTCACCCGTGTGGCGAGCACGTCACGATCGTCATGAGCCAGCGTAAATCGCAACGCTTTGAGAAACTCGGCAAATTCATCCTCCCCATCAAATCCCGCCTCCTTATGTAACCTCGCCAAGGTATTTTTGTAATCGGGATACGACGCAACTGCGCATAAATCTTGACTGTCTAAACGTACAAAAGGATCGTGGTACTCGTTAATAAACTGCTGAAGACTATGTGGGAAACCTGACGCAGTTTGCTTGTTGACACCTGCCCGTCGCGTAGAAAGGAGTTCTACTATTTTGATACCGCTCTCGATTCGGATTTGGCGATATCCGCGCGCCAACTTCGCCCAAAGCGATACTCCATCCTCTTCCGCGAGAAGGCTGGCCAAGGTGAACGACGCATCAGCGTCTTCTGCCCACTTGACCTGAATGAAAGTGGTTCCCGAATTGGAATCGACAATAATGTCGTCGATGTGCTTAGCACGATCTGGGTTTTCAAGCGTTACTTGAACTGTATCGGAGCCCACATCGAGAAGATCCAGAAGGCGCAATGCGCCAACCAAATTCTGATAATAAAATCCTGCCTGCGCTTCGGCTCCAGCCATATGTTTCTTCCCTCACCAGATGCACGCAGAATTCCTGACGCTATGCTCGAAGCCGCTGCGTATTCGACCCGTCCATACAGCGTCATTGTGACTTCTAGAACGCTGCTGTTCAAACGATACAAAACATCGGCCTCCATGGAGATAGTGAAGCGACAATGGCTACGCTCTAGAGAGTGTCATGGACTTTACTCCTCAGACGAAAAGCCGACAAAACGCTTACAGCCTAGTTGATCGCCAGAGCCCTTGCCCTTCAGCTTGGCCTTGGCGAGACCTTGCTGCTCCCTCCCCTCTTAAACCCACGGTCTCCCGCCATGAACGCCTCCAGCATGTGCGGAATCAGCACGGCGGCGTCGACCGCCTCGCCATACGCCTGCGAGTGCAGCACGGCGTAGCGGTCAAGGTCGGCTTTCAGGCTGGTCGGGCAAACGAAAGTCAGCTTGATGCTCTCGATCTTCGGCAGCGGGCCGAGCCGCAGCTTCTTGGTCGTGCTCATCGTGAAGTCCCCCGGTTGAAGAAAAGCGGCTGGTACGGCCGCAACACCAGATCGCGGTTGACGATGATGCGTACCGGCAAGCCGGGGCGCTGGGTCAAGGTGGGCTGGATGTTGAGGTTGCGCCGGGTCATCTCCTGGCCGACCTGATTGACGCTGTCCTGCGCGCTGTCGCGCCCGGCGATGATGACGCGATCACCGTCCTGCCGGTTCTCCGGTGCAGCCAGCTCGGCACCGATGCCCAACAGCGTCGTCAGCGCCGCGCCGGCAAAGATGCGATCCCAATGCCAATCCACATCGTCTTCCAGGCCGGCATAGCCGGCCGGGTCGGTGCCGGCCAGATTGTCGAGCGTGAGCGAGGACGTATCCGGCAGGATGATCCGGTTCCACACCACCTGCACGCGGCTCTGCCCGTAGCTGACCTGGCTGTTGTATTTGCCCAGGATGCGCGAACCCTGCGGGATCAGCAGGAAGTTGCCTGTGGCCGTGTCATAGACCGGCTCCGTCACCGTGGCGATCACGTCGCCCGGCAAGTCCGACTTGATGCCTGTCACCAAGGCACCGGCGACCACCGTTCCCGCCATGACCTGATACGGCGAAGCCGGCAGTGTCAGATTGCCGAAATTACGAGTTTCCGGGGTTCCGGCTTTCTGGAACGCATCCTTCTGGTCTTGCCGGTTCTGCACGGCGGTGGGGTCGGCAGGCTGGGCCGCCTTCGAGGCCGGCCCGGCAGCCATCGGATCGAACGCTGCATTGGCAGCAAAGCCCGGCGCAGCGGCCACCTGCGTCTGCGCCACCGGCGCGGCCTGCTGCGAACCCGAGCGGAAGAACACCGACGAAGCCGCCGCCGCTTCTGCCTCCTTGCGCAGCGCGTCGTTCGGATCGTGGCCGGGGGCCGCGTAAGCGGCCGTCACCGGCTGCTGCGACTTCACGATGGCCGGGCCAAGATCGCCCGGCAGCGGCGGCCCCAGATCCGGCACGGATGTTGGCAGGGGCGGCAGCTTCGAATAGTCGGCCGGCAGCGCGTCCAGCCCTTCCGACTTCGAGACGCGATCGACATTGTAAAGCTCGTTCTGCTCGCCCGCACCGCGCCGCTGCGGTTGCAGCGACCACATCAGCGCGCCGAGCACGGCGACCGACAGGCCGCCTACGAGGATGGCCAGCGTGCGCCGGTTCAGGCGCGTGACCGGGCGCGGTTGCGCGCGCAGCGCCACCGCCTCGGGCGCAACCTTGCCCGCCTGTGGCGTGGCGATGTCGGGAGTGTCGTCCTGGCTCATGGTCAGTTCCTCCGCGCTACGCCATCCGTGCGTTCGATTCGCACCAAGTCGCCGCCATTACCGCCAAGACGTAGTTCGGCCGCGCCGAACAGCCGATCCACGATGTAGTACGGCGAGCGGAAACGGTAATTCACCAGTTGCCCGTCGCCCTGCGCGCCGATGACGAACAGCGGCGGCAGTTCGCCTTGCGCGATGCCCGGCGGGAACTGGATATAGACCTTCTCGCCGTCATCGAAGGCGCGCAGCGGTTTCCAAGGCGGATTACTGCCTGACACCGTGTAGCGGAAACGGATCTTCTCCAGCGACAGGCCGGTATCGACCGGCGCGGCAGCGCTGGCGGCCTGCGCCTGGCGCTGCAAGGCCAGCATCCGGTCGCGCGGATAGTCCCAGGACACCGACGCCATCCATGCCTTTTCCGTCGAGGTCAGCTCCAGCAGGTACGTCCTGCAGCTTGTGGTGATGACCAAGTTCGTCTTGAGGCCCGAACGGATGGGCTTCACCAGCACATTGACACGCAGCGCATCGCCGCGGCCGCTGGACGTGTCGCCGACGATCCAGCGCACGGTATCGCCGGCAGCGACCGTCACCAGTTCCTCGCCCGGTTGAAGCGAAACCACGGTCACGCGCCCCGGCGACGCATAGACCTGATACAACGCGCCGTCGGTGAAAGGCCACACCTGAATCGCATTGACGTAACCCTCGCGGGTCGGCGCAATGCGCGCTTCGGCATTGGCACGGGACACGCGCACCTTCTCGTCGGCAGGTTCCGGCGCGGCCGGGGCGGTGTCCGCCTCGGGTAGCGGCTTCAACTGTGCCGGGAGTGCCAGCGGCTCGGGCACGGCGACCACTTCCACCGGCGCGGGCGGCTCCGGCAGCGCCTGCGCCTGTACCGGCTCATCGAGCGAGATGGACGGCGGCGGCTTGCCCTGCGAGGCGCAGCCCGAGAACAGGACAGTCGAGGCCAGCAGTATCAACGGCAAAACGGATTTACGGAAAAGTGCATTCATGGCTTGGCTCCTTCGGAAGAATCCAGTTCGCGGCTCCACGACAGGCCATTGACGTAGATACCCAGCGGGTTCTTGCGCAGGCGCTGTTCGGTGCGCGGGGTTTGCAGGACGGTGGAAAGCACGGCGTTCCAGCGTTCGGTGCCAGCGGGGGCACCGTTGATGAACCGCTGTTCCGTCCAGCGCACGTTGAAAGACGTGTCGCTGGCGCGGACAACGCTGGTGATCTGCACCGTGACCGACTCCTTGCCGATGCGGGCGAACGGGTCGTTCTTGCTGGCGTAGTCGTTGAGCACCGCCGCGCCCTTGTCGGTGGTGTAGTCGTAGGCATCCAGCCAGTTCTGCCGCACCACGATGGGGTCGATGGACAGAGAGCGCACCAGCGTCACGAAGCGCGCCAGGTGGTGCGCGATCTGCGCATCGGCAGGCCGGTAAGGCGTAGCCGCTTCGCCCACGGCGCGCACCTGCCCCGACTGATCGACTTCGATGACATAGGGGGTGACGATGGACTGAGCCGAACGCCACACCAGGCCACCGGCCATCAGCAGCGCCAGCACCAGGCAACCGAAGGCCATCAGCCGCCAGTTCTTGGCCTGCACGCGGGCCGAGCCGATACGGTCGTCCCATACCTGGGCAGCGGCTTGATACGGGGTGGCAGGCTGCGGCGTGTCGGCATAGCGCACCTGCGGTCGCTTGAATCGCATAGAGGTTCTCCTTGGTGGTCAGGTATCGAGTCATTCATCGGGGCGCAGGCTCGGGCCTTGTCCCGAGCCGCCGCCGTCGCCACCGCGCAGCGTGTGGGCGGCGGTGGTCGCGGCATGGGTGATCTGCTGGCGGCGGTGCATCCGCTTGGCCCAGGCGGGTTGCTCCTGCTTCGGCGCGCTGGCGGCGCTGTCCGCGCCTTCGCCTGCGGCGGCCTGGCCAGAGCCGGCAGCGCCGGCATCCGCGCCGTTCCAGCCAGCCCGGAAGGAATCGGCCATCTTCTGGCCGGCAGCGGAAGCGCCGGACGCAGCGCGGCGGCCTTCGGCCTGCGCGCCGGTCTTGGCGACGTTGCCAAGGCCCGCAGCAGCGCCCTTGGCCCCGCCGCCCGCAGCGGCGGAACCGGCCTGGAATGCAGACTTGGCGCTGCTGGCCGCCGACGTGGCGGCGCGTGCGCCGCTGCCGGCCAGCTTGGCGGCGGCCGGGGCCATGCGTGCGCCCGCCATGACCGCACCGCCCACGCCAGTCGCGGCGGCACCGATGGCAACGCCGGTGCCAACCGCGCCGACGGCAGCGCCCGCCATCGCGCCCGCGCCAAGCTGCGGCGCACCGGACACAAGGCCCGTGGCGATGCCGGGGCCGAAGATGCCCAGCGCCAGCAGCGCGAGCGAGGCCAGCATCACGACCAGCGCGTGGTCGATGGAAGGCTCGTCGGGATGCACCTGGAATTCTGCGAACAGGCCCGAGCCGATGCCGACGATGACGGCCAGCACCAAGACCTTGATGCCCGACGACACCACGTTGCCGAGCACCTTTTCCGCGAGGAAAGAGGTCTTGTTCCAGAGTGCGAACGGAATCAAGACGAAGCCGGCAAGCGTGGTCAGCTTGAACTCGATCAACGTGATGAAAAGCTGCACGGCCAGCACGAAGAAACAGAGGATCACCACCAGCCAGGCGATGAACAGCACCACGATGGGGTCAAGGTT